>Ga0208300_100006_pt1 | contig 586071 bp, 466 predicted proteins | sample 23_taG_FD_184096 | JGI IMG/M metagenome (GOLD analysis project Ga0208300, IMG submission 184096) | Marine viral communities from Cariaco Basin, Caribbean Sea - 23_WHOI_OMZ (SPAdes) (version 2) | ecosystem: Environmental > Aquatic > Marine > Oceanic | place: Caribbean Sea: Cariaco Basin...
TCACTGGCCTTTGGGTTGCTGTGCTGGCCGACACCGGTGCCACCGCTTTGGTCACGCTCAATGCGCTGCGCCTACTCCGCTTTAAGGGTGCCCAAGAGCCAGCCGATGGCCAGAACGGAGGTCATCAAAGCTCTGTGTCCGTACAGGATGCCCATTGAGGTATTGCAGAGGGCTTGAACTGCCGTTGTTGCGGCGCCAAGCCCTTCCATATCTTCATCTGTAAATCGATCTCCGAAAACATCGATGTTAGGCGATAAACGAATGCCTTTAGAACAACGAGTTTAAATAGATGGGATGATCGGACGTGGATAATGGGCTCAGATGCGTCCCTTTCGGCCGTAACTGCATCTCATGCGTTCACCGGGAGGCCGGAAGGTTCCAGAGCTTGTAGTCCAGTCCCATGCTCGTCATGGTCATCGAAAAAGGCTTGACCTTGACGTGGTTGTAAGGGCTAGCCTTTAGAAACATATGCGAACCGCTTCGGATGGACCGAAGCCCCGTAATAAAAAAGTAACTTCCATGCATAAAAAAATCAGGATCATTTTGGTAGCTAGCGTCATCGCGGCCGTCGGGGGGATAGCGGTGGCTGCCCGAGATGGCAAGGATGAAAGTAAACCAGCAGCACCACCACCAGCTGGCGCACCGATGGCACCGCAGGTGCCTGTGGCTGAGGCCATCACGCGCACAATCACGCCGTCAACTGAGTTCACCGGCTTCTTGGCCGCACCGAAGGTGGTCGAGTTGCGCTCGCGTGTGGGGGGGGCCGTCGACGCGGTGAGCGTGCCCGAGGGAAGTCTGGTACGCAAGGGGCAATTGTTGTTCCAGATTGACCCACGGCCTTTCCAAGTCGCGCTCGACACCGCCACGGCGCAGTTGCGGCAGGCTGAGGTGCTGTCCAGTCAGGCTCAGGCCGACTTTGATCGTGCCGAGCGGCTTGTTGCCACTGGCGCCCTGTCTCGGAAGACCTATGACGATGCAGTCTCCGCACGCAATGCGCGTCAGGCGCAGGTACAGGCGGCAAAGGCCACAGTCGCAGCGGCGCAGCTCGACCTGTCCTACGCGCGGGTATCGGCACCAATTGCCGGGCGCGTGGACCGAGTGCTGGTGACCGAGGGCAACCTGGTCAGCGGCGGCGGTGCAGGAGCAGCCACGCTACTTACCACGATCGTGTCCATCGATCCTGTGCACGTCTATTTCGACATCGATGAGGCAACCTACGTCAATGTGGTGAGCCGCTCGAGACCTGGTTCAGGGACTCATGCTTCGTTGCCCGTTCAAGTAGGCTTGAGCACTGACAGAAACTTTCCGTACAAGGGCGTGCTCGACTTCGTCGGCAATGCGATTGATAGAAGTACCGGCACGATCCGCGCTCGCGCGGTCGTCCCCAACCCTGATGGACGGCTGACGCCTGGGCTGTTTGCGAGGGCCAAGCTCTCCACCGCAAGCTCTCGGCAGGCCGTCCTCATCGACGACCAAGCGGTTGGCACCGATCAAGGCCGAAACTATGTTCTGGTCGTGGGTGAAAACAACCAAGCTCAGTATCGTCCGATTGAGCTGGGTCCCGTAGTCGACGGTCTGCGCGTTATAAACGGTGGCCTGCAGGGTGGCGAAAAAATCATAATCAAAGGCCTCGTACGACCTGGTATGACTGTCACGCCGCGCATGGTGCCCATGCAGGGGCCGGCAGCACCGGCCGCCGGCGCTCCCGACGCGACTAAGACTGCGGCTAGTGCCCCGGCAGTCCCTGCGGAGTCTGCCAAGGCCGCTGGGGCGGCTGGGGCCGATCAGGTCAAGGCTGACAGCGCAGCTGGCTCAGCGGAGGCTCGCAAATGAATTTCCCCCGTTTCTTCATCAACCGCCCTATCTTCGCAATCGTCCTTTCGGTGCTGATGCTGATCGCGGGCGCGATCAGCTACTTCCAGTTGCCACTGAGCGAGTACCCTCAGGTTACCCCCCCAACGGTACAGGTCACGGCGAGCTATCCCGGCGCCAATCCGCAAGTGATTGCCGACACCGTGGCATCGCCGCTAGAGCAAGCCATCAACGGCGTGGAAGGCATGATGTACATGCAGTCCCAGATGTCCACGGACGGAAAGATGGTGCTCACCATCTCTTTCGAGCAACACATCAACGCCGATATCGCGCAAATCCAGGTGCAGAACCGGGTGTCGCGTGCGCTACCCCGGTTGCCACCCGAGGTCCAACGCATCGGCGTTGTGACTGAGAAGACCGCGCCCGACATCCTGATGGTTGTGAACATGCTATCGCCAGGGGATCGTTACGACCCGCTGTATGTGTCCAACTACGCGATGCTCAACGTCCGTGACGAACTGGCACGCCTGCCGGGCATCGCCAACGTGTTGCTTGGTGGTGAGGGTGAGTACGCGATGCGGGTCTGGCTCGACCCCGAAAAGGTTGCGTCTCGTGGCATGACCGCTAGCGATGTGGTCGCCGCCATTCGGGAGCAGAACGTGCAGGTTGCGGCCGGCTCTATCGGTCAGCAGCCTAACGCCTCGTCTGCCTTTCAGGTCACCGTCAACGCACTCGGGCGTCTCACCACCGAAGAGCAATTCGGCGATATCGTCATCAAGGCTGGCACCCACGGCCAGGTTACACGCTTGCGCGACGTGGCACGTGTGGAGTTAGGTGCGGAGAACTACACCATGCGCGCCCAACTTGATGGCGGCAACACGGTTGGCATTCAGATCCTGATGACGCCTGGCTCCAATGCACTAGATGTGTCTAGCGCGGTACGCGCGACGATGGATCGTCTACAAGCAAGCTTTCCAGAGGGCATCGAGTACAAGATCGCCTACGATCCTACGGTCTTCGTGCGGGCCTCGCTTCAGTCTGTAGCGGTCACGCTGCTAGAGGCGATTCTGCTGGTGGTGATCGTGGTGGTGCTGTTCCTGCAATCCTGGAGAGCGTCGATCATCCCGCTGATCGCCGTGCCGGTCTCGCTGGTCGGCACCTTCGCCGTAATGCACATGTTCGGCTTCTCGTTGAACACACTGTCATTGTTCGGCCTCGTACTCTCAATCGGCATTGTTGTGGACGACGCCATCGTCGTGGTAGAAAACGTGGAGCGCCACATGGCACTTGGCGAGTCGCCCAAGGACGCAGCGCTCAAAGCCATGGACGAGGTTACTGGCCCGATCCTGGCCATCACCTCGGTGCTGGCGGCGGTCTTCATTCCCTCGGCGTTCCTGTCTGGGCTGCAAGGCGAGTTCTATCGCCAGTTCGCGCTGACCATCGCGTTCTCGACCATCCTATCGGCGATCAATTCGCTCACACTGTCGCCCGCGCTGGCCGCCATCCTGCTCAAGCCGCATCATGGCGCGGCCCAGCCCGATCGAGTCACGCGCCTCATCGACGGCCTGTTTGGTGGCTTCTTCCGCCGCTTCAACCGCTTCTTTGACAGCGCCTCGAATGCTTATGTCGGAGGCGTGCGCCGCGCAGTTCGCGGAAGTGCTGTGGTGCTGCTGCTCTATGTCGGTTTCCTGGGGTTGACGTGGCTGGGCTTTCATAAGGTACCTGCCGGCTTTGTGCCCGCACAGGACAAGTATTACCTCGTGGGCATCGCCCAGCTTCCGACTGGTGCCTCGCTGGACCGCACCGACGCGGTTGTCAAGGAAATGAGCAAGATCGCGCTTGCCGAGCCTGGCGTCGAAAGCGTGATGGCATTCCCCGGCTTATCCTTCAACGGCCCAGTGAATCAGCCCAACACCGCGCTGGTGTTCGCCATGCTCAAGCCCTTCAACGAACGAAAGGACCCGTCGTTGTCGGCGTTCGCCATTCAAGGCAGGCTCATGGGCAAATTCAGTCAAATACCGGACGGCTTCGTCGGGATTTTTCCTCCGCCACCGGTGCCTGGCCTGGGTTCAATGGGCGGCTTCAAGTTGCAGATCGAAGACCGTGCGGGCCTGGGGCCAGACGCACTTGCACAGGCCCAAGGTCAGATCATGGGCAAAGCCATGCAAGCGCCTGAGCTGGCCAACATGTTGGCCAGCTTCCAGGCCAATGCTCCACAGTTGCAGGTGGACATCGACCGCGTAAAGGCCAAGTCGCAAGGTGTGTCGCTGACCGAAGTTTTTGACACGCTGCAGATCAATCTGGGCTCGCTTTATGTCAATGACTTCAATCGATTTGGCCGAACTTACCGAGTGATGACGCAGGCCGATGCGAAGTTCCGTATGCAGGCTGAAGACATTGGCATGCTGAAGGTGCGGAACGCTTCGGGGGACATGATCCCGTTGAGCGCGATCGCGACGATCTCACGTAGCTCCGGTCCCGATCGAGTGATGCACTACAACGGGTTCCCATCAGCTGACATCAGCGGCGGACCAGCACCGGGCTATTCGTCTGGCCAGGCTACTGCCGCGATCGAGAAGATCGTGAGCGAATCGCTGCCGGACGGCATGACCTACGAATGGACTGACTTGACGTTCCAAGAAAAGCGGGTTGGCAACACCTCCATCTACATTTTTGCGTTGGCAGTGCTGTTGGCATTCTTGTTCCTGGCAGCTCAGTACAACAGTTGGTCGCTTCCATTCGCTGTTCTGTTGATCGCGCCCATGGCGTTGCTTTCGGCGATCGCCGGTGTTTGGCTTACGGGCGGCGACAACAATATCTTCACGCAAATTGGCTTCGTGGTGCTCGTAGGCCTGGCAGCCAAGAATGCAATTCTGATCGTGGAGTTTGCCCGTGCCAAGGAGAGTGAAGGTGTCGATCCGTTGGCGGCCGTGCTTGAAGCGGCGCGGCTGCGGCTGCGCCCGATTCTGATGACGTCACTGGCTTTTATCGCTGGCGTGATACCGCTGGTGCTCGCGAGTGGAGCGGGTGCCGAGATGCGTCACGCAATGGGTATCGCTGTGTTCGCCGGCATGTTGGGCGTGACGGCATTCGGTCTGGTGCTCACGCCGGTGTTCTACGTCGTAGTGCGCAAGCTGGCGTTGCGTCGTGAAGCCAGTCAAGCCCGCGTCGGTATGAGCGACAAGCATAACGGCCAGGAGGAATTTTGAGATGAAGAAACCTTTCGCACTCACACAACCTGCCAAGAGCTTGGCACCGGTAGCTTTCGCGATAGCGTTAGCCGGTTGTTCCATGGCACCCAAGTACGATCGGCCGCCAGCGCCGATTGATATAGTATATCCTTCGGGCGCGGCCTATGCAGAACCGGCGAAAGCGACGCCAGAGGCCCCAGTCACGGACGCGGCCGATATCGGCTGGCGAGATTTCTTCCGCGACCCGCTGTTGCAACAATTGATCGGTATCGCGCTGGAGAGCAACCGCGACATGCGCAAAGCTGCGCTCAACGTTGAGGCGGCGCAGGCACTGTACCGCATTCAGCGCGCTGAGGTGCTCCCGAACTTGGGGGTATCCGGCAGAGGGGCCGCAGAACGACTGCCAGCCGATCTCAGCAACACCGGCGCTGCCGACGTCGTGCGTCGTTACGAGGTTGCTGGGGTGACCGCTGCCTGGGAACTGGACGTCTGGGGCCGTATCCGCAGCCTCAGCAACCAAGCGCTGGCTTCCTACTTGGCTATGGACGAGACTCGCATAGCGACGCAGATGAGTTTGATCTCTGAGGTTGCTAACGCCTATCTCACGTTGCGGGCTGACCAGGAGTTACTGCAGTTAACAGGCGAGACGCTCGGCACGCAAAAGCGTTCGCATGAACTTACTGCCCAACTGTTCGAGGCTGGCAATGCCACGCAACTTGACGTGCGCCGCTCGGAAATTGTACTGCGTACAGCCGAGGCCAACTTCGCGGACTACACACGTCAAACGGCCAAAGACCGAAACGCGCTAGTGCTACTGCTCGGCCAGCCGCTGACGCTTGAGCTGTCGCAGCAACTTGACAAAGCCATAGTGCTGCCGGATGGCATCGTGCCGACCGAACTGCCCAGTGGCCTACCTTCTGAGTTGCTCGTGCGCCGACCGGATGTGCGCGCGGCCGAGCAGGTACTTCTGGGTGCCAACGCCAGTATCGGAGCAGCGCGAGCCGCTTTCTTCCCCACCATCAGCTTGACGGGTTCGGCGGGGACGGCAAGCGCATCGCTTGATGGGCTCTTCGAATCGGGTTCGCGCGCCTGGAGCTTCTTGCCGCAGATTACGGTGCCTATTTTCCGGGGTGGCGCGTTGCGCGCCAATCTGGATGTGGCGCACGTAAAAAAGCGCATCGAGATCGCCAACTACGAGAAGTCCATTCAAGTTGCTTTTAGTGAAGTGGCTGATGGCCTTGCCGGCAAGCGAACACTTGATGAGCAGATTCGTTCAGAGCAATTCCTGGTTGCTGCTAGTCAGGGCATGTATGACCTGGCCGAGCAACGTTTCAGGGAAGGTGTGGACGATAACCTCACCTTGCTTGACGCGCAGCGTACGCTGTACAGCGCGCAGCAGACGTTGGTGCGTACGCGTCTGGCTCGGTTGAGCAACCTTATCGCGCTCTACAAGGCTCTGGGAGGCGGGTGGACAGAGAGCACACCAAGTGGTGTGGCGCAAGCGAGTCGATAGTTAGTTTTTCCCTACTGGCACTGGTATTGGATATTCGTACCAAGAAATGACGCATGGTGGCAGTCGCCTCCATGCGTGTGTAGATGAGTATGAAAACCGGCGAGCTTGCAAAGCTAACGAGGACTCCCTGGGTTCTACGAGGCTCAGGGTCTTTTACCTGCTCCTGATCGTTATAGCAACAACTAAAGGCAATAAAGGCAGGAGCAAGTTGAGCGGTTGCAGCTTATACTAAGTTGCAAAGTATTAGGTATCAGTCTGGAGCAGATCCGGACTATCTCAGGGGGTAGCTTTGACCGACATTTTTGATGTATTACAGGTAAATTTGGGATCGCTTTACGTCAATGATTTTAATGGATTTGGCCGTACCTACCGTGTAATAACTCAAGCTGATGCCCCATTCCGTATGCAGGCAGACGATATTGGATTATTGAAAGTCAGGAATTCTGCTGGTGATATGATCCCTTTATAAGTATTGATCAATATCAAACTAACTTCAGATCCTGATCGCGTTATGAGATACAACGGCTATCCATCCGCTGATATTACGGGAGGTACTGCATCAGGATATTCTTTTGGTCAGGCTACAGATGCTATTGAGAAAATAGTTAAGGAAAATCTACCTGAAGGTATGGCGTACGAATGGACTGATCTGACCTATCAGGAAAAATTAGCGGGCAATTCCGCACTGTATATTTTCCCATTGGCGGTATTCTTTGCATTCTTGATTCTTGCCGCTCAGTACAACAGTTGGTCGCTTCCATTTGCTGTGCTGCTTATTGCACCAATGGCACTCCTTTCTGCAATTGGCGGTATATGGATCTAAACGGTGATAATAACATCTATACTCAAATTGGCTTCGTTGTTTTAGTCGGGCTGGCCGCAAAAAATGCCATTTTAATCGTTGATTTTGCAAGGACTCAGGAGAATTAGTGACGATCACCGCTTGGGGCCGTACTCGAGGCAGCGTACTTACGTTTGCGTCCTATTTTGATGACTTCTCTTGTATTTATTGCTGGTGTGATATCTCTTGTACTAGCTAGTGGTGCTGGAGCAGAAATGCGTCACGCCATGGGTATTGCAGTGTTTGCCGGTATGCTTGGTGTAACCTTCTTTGGATTACTACTTACGCCGGTGTTTTACGTTATAGTAAGAAATCTGTCATTAAGAAAAAACGCAGAAAGTATAGTCAATCTTTAGTGAAAAGATATCAGAGTGAAATGAGTTTAGACCTTGACCTTACAACAGTGGAAAGCCCTACAATCAGAAGTACTCAAACCAAACTGGAGGTATATAAATGCAATTTCATTTAGAAAATATGACATGTGGGGGCTGCGCCCGGACGGTAACTAAAGCAATTAAGGATATAGACCCAGAGGCTACAGTTTTAACTGATCCTCCGACTCGTAAGGTGACGGTAAAAACTTCATTATCAGTTGAAAAGGTCTCCTATGCTCTAATTGAAGCAGGCTTCCCTCCTCGGGATTAGTATTTTCCTTTTACGGTTGCCTCCTGAATGAGGCAACTTTAAATTTCGCATTCAGGGCATTCATTCATAGACTGGACCTTAAGAATTAAGCCCATGCAGTATCCCATCTAACGTGATGTTTTGTTTGTCTTTTGACTGTTGGGCTTTTTGGGCGTTCTTCGTTATATAACGGGTCGCCCAATCTATCCTCTCCGCTATTTCTGACCATGCGTGCTGGCTGATGCTTTCAAGATCGGCAACAGCCAAATTTCCACATTTTTGGCGGCCTTGAATAGCTAGACTGATGGCATGATTTGAAGAAAGACGCTTCGCCGAATGATCAGAGCGAGCAGGCTTGACCATACCAAACCATCTACAATCGCTTTCTGTGCCGCCATAAATTTCTGCAAGTTTGTATGGGATTTCAACTCTTTGAATCGCAACTTCACCTGCCAGCGACAACGATAGATTGCCATAACATCATCCGCTTAGTAGGTTTCCCGCGGGAGGTTGATAAGCCAGATGCAAAATCGTATTTCTCCGGCAAAACAGAGCCTTATTACTCTGAATATCTGCTTTCCTCGACGAACTTGCAAATCGAGCGTAAGCGCCTCATAAACCGCGCATTCTAATCACCTAACACGCAGAATAAGATCAAGTCTCCAACCATAAGGAGATTTAAAATGGCAAACGATGCACCAACCAATAATGGCAAACGCTAATCAAGCAATCTGAATCGAGTTCATTATCAACACTCACATTTTGTAAGCTCAATCAACTCAATCCCTCAACGTTCTCTGCCAAGCGCCAGCAACTCAACAACACTGGCGCATCTCAAGGTTTTGTTAGAGCAGAAGTCGTTGAAAAGATAACTCAGTATCAGGCCCAAGTGGCAACCGCCAACATGACACTCTTCGTCAATGATATCGAACTGCGCAATCCCCAATGCACGCCAGTAAGTAACCTGGCTGAACTCATCGGTGCGCTATCATGAAAGGCATGCTGAGCTCACTAGAGATTTATCTGTATCGTGAAAGTGTCGATTTTAGAAAGTCCATCAACGGCCTTGCCGCGATTATCGAAAGTGACACCGATTTACCGTTAGTAAGTGGCGCATTATTCCTGTTCACCAAAAACAGCGCGATAAAATCAAAGTGTTGTGCTGGCGTGTGCCACGAACAAAAGGTTAATACCTTTTGGATCTGTATTTCTGATGAGAGAAGGCCTCTCGAAATCTACCTGTAGGGGGCGGTTTCAAAACCACCAAGTGCTTCTGTAAAGTGCGGTTTGGAGACTTATCTGATCGCTCATTCAACACTGAGTTCACCTTCGCAGGTGATCTACACTTCGGAGCAGCTATTTAGTAAGGTATTCAATTCTTCAATCTATCTAACCGAGTCCACATAGGACAACTGCATAGACTGGAGCCTCGATTTACATTAACGAGGACTCCTCATGCGAAAACTATCTCCATTTATTCTGGCGCTTGCGCTGTCTCCTTTTGTTCAAGCTGAACCTGTGTCTGAAGTGTCGCCCGTTGGCAAAATTGACGGCATGGTTTCTTTACCTGTCACGGGTATGAAAGCGGTCGAAAGCAATAACCGTATTATTTTTATGTCAGACAGTGGCCGGTTCGTCATTGATGGCACGCTCTATGATGCCTGGTCCAAAAAGCCGCTTACCAGTCTTGAAGAAATTCGTGAAGCGGGGAACACGCTGGACTTAAGTCGTCTTGGCTTAAAAATGGATGATTTGAACCCACTGACGCTGGGCGAAGGCAAAAAGAAAGTGGTGGTCTTTGTTGATCCACGATGCCCGCACTGCCATGAGCTTTTGAAACAAGCTTTACCGCTAACCAAAGAATACACCTTCCAAATACTCCCTGTGCCAGTGCTTGGTCCTGATTCAGAGCGTCAGGTTCGCCAGCTTGGCTGTGCGCGTGACAAGAAAGCGGCCACCGATGCATTGCTCAATGGCCGGATTGGTAACCTAGAACAGGATGATGCCTGCAACTTAGAGCCAATGCAGCGTACCTTGGTGACGGCTCAAATCCTGGGCATTCAAGGTGTGCCTTTCATCGTCGCCAATGATGGTCGCATCAGTCGAGGCCGTCCTTATGATCTTTCTGCTTGGTTGGAGGGGCGTTAATGAAAGCCTCTCTGTATTCAGGGCAACGCGCTTCAGAGCTGTTGCCAGTATTGGCCTATTCAGACGATGAGCAACTGTTTTTCATGGAAGACCAGAGTGTTGGCTTTGGTTTTCTATGTGACCCATTGCCGGGTGGTGATGAGTCTGTTGCAGATAGGGTTAATGTTCTACTCAACAACGACTGGCCAAAAGACACTTTGCTGCAATTTGGCCTGTACGCCTCGCCTGATATTCAAACCGACCTTCAACGCATGATGGGCTTACGGCATCGTCAATCCGATCCATTGCTCAGGGCGTCGATACGCAAACGTGCGGATTTCCTCGATGGGGGCACGGTTCAACCGATAGAAGAATCGACCCAGACTCAGGTACGCAACTTTCAACTGATCGTCACCTGCAAATTGCCTTTGGAAAGTCCTATACCGACGGAGCGTGAGTTGAGTCGAGCATCCGCGATTCGGGCTTCTTTCTCGCAAGCGCTGGCAACGGTTGGTTTTCGCGTCACTGAGATGACTGACCGAAATTGGCTCGCGGCATTAAGTTCGCAACTTAACTGGGGAAAAGATGCTTCTTGGCGCAATCCATCTCCAATCCGCAGTGAGGCAGATAAACCACTTCGAGAGCAAGTGTTGGATTATGACCGAGCTATCAAGGTGGATAGCCAAGGTCTGATGCTGGGCGATTACCGAGTTAAAACCTTATCGTTTAAACGCTTGCCTGAGCGGATCTGGTTTGGTCATGCCGCAAGTTTTGCGGGCGATATGATGACGGGCAGTCGCGGTTTACGCGGCAGCTTTTTGCTAAATGTCACCATTCACTTTCCCTCAGCTGAGGCGATGCGATCTCGTTTAGAGACGAAGCGTCAGTGGGCGGTCAATCAGGCCTATGGCCCGATGCTCAAGTTTGTGCCGGTGCTTGCAGCCAAGAAAAAGAGATTTGATGTTCTTTTTGAAGCTTTGCAAGAAGGTGATCGTCCTATTCGGGCAAATATGACTTTGACGCTGTTTTCCCCAACGGAAGAAGCGTCCATCAGTTCTGTTTCAAATGCTCGAACCTATTTCAAAGAACTCGGATTTGAGCTGATGGAAGACAAGTACTTCTGTTTGCCCATTTTTCTGAATGCCCTGCCATTTGGTGCCGACCGCCAGGCGATGAACGACTTGTTTCGATTCAAGACCATGGCGACACGGCATGTGATCCCTCTGTTGCCTTTGTTTGCGGATTGGAAAGGCACGGGCACGCCAGTGATTAACTTTGTTTCCCGTAATGGCCAGATCATGAGTGTGTCCCTTTATGACTCGGGCAGTAATTACAACTGTTGCATCGCGGCGCAATCGGGGTCGGGTAAGTCATTCCTGGTGAACGAAATCATCTCCTCCTACTTATCTGAAGGCGGCCAATGCTGGGTGATTGATGTTGGCCGCTCTTATGAAAAGCTGTGTGAAGTCTATGACGGTGAGTTCTTACAGTTCGGGCGGGACAGTGGCATTTGCTTGAATCCGTTTGAAATTGTTGAGGACTATGACGAAGAAGCGGATGTGCTGGTTGGGCTATTGGCTGCAATGGCCGCACCTACGCAGTCATTAACTGATTTTCAGATGGCCAACCTAAAGCGTCAGACCCGTGAACTTTGGGAGAAAAAAGGTCGTGCCATGTTGGTTGATGATGTGGCTGAGGCCTTAAAAAATCATGAAGACCGTCGTGTGCAAGACGTGGGTGAGCAGCTCTATCCGTTTACGACACAGGGCGAATATGGCCGTTTCTTTAATGGTCACAACAATATTCGTTTCAAAAACCGTTTCACTGTTCTGGAGTTAGAAGAGCTCAAGGGGCGCAAGCACCTACAACAAGTGGTGTTGCTTCAGCTTATCTACCAAATCCAACAAGAGATGTACTTAGGTGAGCGGGATCGTCGCAAGATTGTGTTCATTGACGAAGCCTGGGATCTGCTGACTCAAGGTGATGTCGGTAAGTTTATCGAGACGGGTTACCGTCGATTTCGAAAATATGGCGGCAGTGCTGTAACGGTAACGCAGTCGGTCAACGATTTATACGACAGCCCTACAGGTAAAGCCATCGCTGAAAACTCGGCCAATATGTACCTGCTTGGCCAAAAAGCTGAAACCATCAACGCGCTCAAAAAAGAAGGCCGCTTGCCACTCGGTGAAGGCGGTTATGAATACCTGAAAACCGTTCATACCGTCACTGGTGTCTATTCCGAAATTTTCTTTATTACCGAGATGGGCACCGGGATTGGCCGCCTCATCGTCGATCCGTTTCACAAGCTGTTGTACTCGTCCCGTGCAGAAGATGTAAACGCGATTAAGCAGTTAACGCGTAAAGGCCTTTCTGTTGCTGATGCCATCTCCCAGTTGTTAAAGGAGCGAGGCTATGAATAAGTCCACGCTTTGGCCATTTATGGCCTCTATTACTTTGTCTATTGCAGGCAGCGGTTTAATGACCAGCTGGCTCTTAATGAAAACACTCGAACCTATCCACAGCCAGTTGGCGTTAAGTACGCCCATTGCAGTCGTGGATTTTGGGGAGGCGGTGCTGTCACTGGGCCCCAATGCCAGCGAACAAGACATCGAATCCAGGTTGCTTCAGACCAATCAGCAAATTGAAAAGCTAAAAGCAGCCGGTTTTATCGTGCTGGATGCCCAAGCGGTGGTGGGTGCTGATGATTCCATATTTGTGCCAGTAGGCTCAAAGGAGGTGTCTCATGCAGATACTCCGTAAAAGAATGCCTTGGCGGCCATATCTCATCCGGTTGGCCGCTCTTGCGTTAATCATGGCCTTGGTAGGCACCTACGCCATGATGCGCTACCGAATAGGTATTGATACCCAGCAAGAGCGCTGCCTGCCTGATACCACGGTGTATCTGATTGACCTATGGAATAAAGAGCCCGTTAAGGATGGTTTGTATGCCTTCCACTCAAAAGGACTTGCTCCGTTATATAACGACGGTACTCGTATGCTTAAACGCCTAACAGGGATGCCAGGGGATGAAGTCAAGGTGACGCCTGAGCATGTGCTGGTGAACGGTGCTGAAGTCTCTACCGGCATGGCATTAGCCCAGCGTCTTGGTGTGGCTGAAACAGAATTTAGCCGTTCATTGATGCTGCAAGAAAACGAATATTGGTTTTCCGGCGAGGCCGCAACGAGTTTCGACTCCCGCTATTGGAATGCCGTTAAGCGCGAGCAGATTGTCGGTCGCGCTTGGCCGCTTTGGTAGGAGGTGGAAGATGAGAAGACTATACCTCTTATTTTTGTTGGTTGCGCCATTGGCTTGGGTTCAAGTGTCCTGGGCACAAGAGCCTTATCCGTTGTCTGACGAGGACAAAAAGATCGTCGAAATGAGCCGCAGCATTTTACAAAGTGCTGTGGATGGTTCATCTGAATTTATCGAGCCTTTTTCACCGATTGAACAACCTGCGTCGCTCAAAAACAACGATGAATGGTTGATATTTGCGTCGTCCTCACTGGGAGATTCCTCACTGAAGCAGCTATTTAAAGAGGCCAGTGCTACCGGCGCTATTGTGTTGTTTCGGGGAATTCCTGAAGGAAAGAACTTGGGGGCGGCTATCCGTGATTGGCATACGCTGATGGTGGGACTTGATCCTGTTCCTCAGGTTCGAATCGATCCGAAAGCCTTTGTGCACTGGCGGGTGACTAGCGTGCCTGCCATTTTCCGCATAGAAGATGACAAGGTGACTGCAAGTGCACTAGGGGTTTACAGCAAGGACTGGTTGCAGCGTCAAATTGAAAAAGGCAATACCGGTTCATTGGGTCAACGCGGTCCTATTCATTCCATTTTAGAACCGGATTTGATGCAAGTGGCGATGCAGCGTTTACAGTCGATTGACTTGGGCGCGTTAAAGAAAAAAGCCATTGAGCGATTCTGGTCTCGCCAAACTTTCACTGAGTTACCCAAAGCCACGCAGTATCGGATAAGAATGGTTGATCCAACCATCGTCATGAAGCGGCCACTATTGGATGCCAATGGCCGAACATTGATCCCAGCAGGAACGCGTATTAACCCGCTAAAAGCCTTGCCGTTTACTCAGCAGCTTGTGGTGTTTAATGCGTCGAACGCTGAAGAAGTGGACGCAGTTGCGCATTGGCTTGAGACGCAAGATAGGACACTGCGCCGCATTACGCTTATCACCACGCAGCTCGACCGTACTCAAGGTTGGAATAGCCTCAATGCGCTCGAAAAGACATTGGACAGTCCGGTTTACCTTCTCAATGCCTCGCTAAAGCAGCGCTTTGATCTGCAAGTCACCCCATCGTTTGTTCAAGCAAAGGGGCTCGCGTTTGAAATAGAAGAAATTCCAGCAAAGGAGCTTGTTCATGAAAAAGCTCAATAATACGTATCGTCTGTTGCGGACTCTCGTTGTCATGTTTGTCCTGGGCGCATCTATTTCTGCTAAAGCCGAACTGACCTGCCCAGACGCGGGTTTATTGTCCGGTAAGTTGCTGACGGATGTTTGCTGGTCATGCATTTTTCCTATCCGGGTTGCAGGTCTTCCACTTGGCTCTGGCAGTGTCCCAAGCGGCGCATCAAACAAGTCGTTTTGCTTATGTGAAGACAACTTAGGTGTGCCAAGGCCAGGTATTGTTACCAGCATGTGGGAGCCAGCGCGTCTGATTGAACTAGTCAGAACGCCGGGTTGTTCGCCTTCACTGGGAGGGATTCGCTTACCGTTAGGTGATAGGCGATTGCAAGGTGGTCATGGTGAAGGTGAATACGATACCGGTGATCTTGCTTTCTATCATTACCATTATTACGCCTTTCCGCTTTTGGTCATGCTCGATTTGTTCATGGATGGCAATTGCAATGCCGATGGTTACATGGATTTTGACTTGATGTATTTGTCGGAATTGGACCCAACATGGCTGAACGATGAACTGGCCTTTTTTACTCAGCCTGAAGCTGCTGCTGTTGCTAATCCATTGGCTATCTCTGCTTGTACCGCTGACGCTGCTTCATCAACGCTTGGTAAACCCATCGATCAGTTGTTTTGGTGTGCTGGCAGTTGGGGCCATCTCTATCCGTTATCTGGCCACACCTTAGCCTTTGGTTCATTAGCAGAAAACACCAGCCATTTAGCGGCGCGTGCAATCGCGGCTCAACACAGGCGTGGTCTTGCAAGACGAACAATGGGGAGCAGTGCGCTATGCCGACCTGTTATCGAACCCATGCTGCCGAAATCCCAATACAAGATGAGTATGTTCTTCCCTGTACCGGAAACTGAAAGTGCGCATGTCATCGGTGAAAGCACCATGAAATGGGGAGAGTGGCGAACGATCCCCGGTGCCGGTGAAGATGCGCTCTACATTTTGTGGCGCTGGCAAGACTGCTGTAACTCGGGAGGTTAACCATGAAACCAACACTTTTTACCCGAGTTTTAGCGGGTATTTTATCAATCACTATGGCGTGCCTGCCCTTACATGGTGTGGCCGCTGATGTGCAGCGCCAATCCGGCTTAAGCGGACAACAAGAAGGTAAGCAATTGCTGCAAAACTGGACGATGCCCGCACTCAATGGCAATACATTGTCGGTGCCGAATGGCAGTGGTAATGAGTCCATTAACTTGCAAGAGCTTTTCCCTGGTATGGATCAGGGCTCATTGGATGTCTTAACGGGCGTTTATGGCTCTGATGCCAGCATGAATCAATTGGGGACACAGCGCCAAGAGAGCATGGCATCCGAAAGTGGCGCTACGGGTGAAGCATTTCGTTCGCTACAGGAAATCAAAGACAGGTCTCGGCCAGATATGGTCAATGATCCGCTTTGGGCATTAACTGATGCGGTTCAAACTGACCCAAATCTATTAACGCAAAGCTTCCCCGGCTGTGAGTCTCAAGGTGAAGGCAGCCCAAACTACCAGCAATGTGACAGGCTCAATACAGCGGTTAACAGCTGCACGATTACTCACGATTACACGGCAGGCATTATTGAGCATGTTTCAGGACCAATGAACCTTCGCTCTTGTGGTGAGGGATGTCTTGAAGTTTGGATTGGACGAATTGGCGACAACTACTGGAGTGGCCGTTGTAAAGTGTTTGAACAGGCCATCACACTCAAAGTCGTGAACCCCGATGCGATTACCTCAGCCGTTCTTGAATACGCCAAATGGGATGACTACATGCAAGTGTGGCTTGGTGATCAGAAAGTCTGGTCTGGGCCGAACAATAACTTTCCACCAGAAACGGCTGGCCGCTGCGAGCTCAGTACAAGTTGGGAGCGCAATCCTAATACTGACTTAACCTCTAAGCTAAAAGCGGTAGAGCCCGGTTTAGAAGTGCCAGTAAAAATTCGCGTATCGGTAACGGGTAGTGGTGAGGGGTATGCACGTATCAAGGTGCGCTTTGATCCAACCAAGGTGGTGATGAATGATAGTTGGTCGCCACAATCCTGTATCGAACAAGCAGCGGATATCCCGACTAAGTTTTCAGACTACAGCATTCAATGCACGGATCAGCCGTCTTCAACCAACGGATGTACGGTGGTCAATGGTGTTTCAGTTTGTGAATCCTACTTTGCTCCAAGCCCTGTGGCTGGCATATCGCCTTTGTGTCGGCGTGTACAAGTCAGTGTGGATGATGAAAGCTATAAGGGGATTGAAAATCAGGCCTGCCAAGTGCTTGAAGCGAATCCTTCCTGTGGATTCATGTCGTCAGAATGTGCCGAAACCAATGATAAAGGTGAATGCATTCGTTTTACCGATACCTATGACTGTGGATTGCAAACCAGCGATCCAAAGTGCGTGGTATCCAATCTTATGCCGAGTAGTTTTGAGGCATGTGAGCCTACTCAGACGATTACGCCATTTACTGAAACCAAGCATGTACCGGATTACCAGGTGTGCGAGAAGATCAGCACGCTTACTCAGTGTCAGTTAGAACGACGTGTATCCGCTGAAACCCATCAACAAAGCTGGTCCATTGAGCGCGGTTGCTTTAGCTCTGAAACGCTCAGCTTTGTTCCACAGCACAGCAGTACCATGCAAACTGGAAACGCGACGCTGAGAGTGTTTGATAATCAAAATACTGAGATAAAAATCACCGAGTCGCCGTCCAAGGCAAATGGCTGGAAAACGACACTCTCATTGACGGGCAACAAGGAGACGGTCACAGAGACGAAACCGTCCATTAAATACCCTGAAATGACCTGTCCAAAAGGAACCTTGGTTGGCTCATTGTGCAAGGTCGTTAATGGGTCGATTATTTCGTGGCATGAACCGCAGGAAGTCACGCGTTCCAGATGTGAGTCCGGCTGGAACAAAGTCGATTTCGATACTTGCAGCCGAGAAGTTCAGAAGTGTTTGGCTCCTGCGAAACTGAGTGCTTCCTTGACCTTCTCTGGCAAATACTTAGAGCAAGACGTTGTTCATCAATCAAGTGATCCGGGCATAGACCAATGCTTGATGCAAACGGATCAGTTCACTGCGGTGCAGTGGCAGTGTTTGGATACGGGCATAAAACGAATCGACGGGTTAACAGTTGGTAGTGGCGAGTTGGCCAATCTTGGAAGCCTTTATCCGACGGTTGTTTCGTCTCCTGCTCATTTAACCAGTCGTGGCAGCTCTGATGGACTGGGGCTCTCATGCTGGAGGGCAAAAGCGACCTACAATGCTTCGACTGCTCATCCAGAATTCAACATGGGCAGCTCAGATAGCTGGGTAGATGCCAATGGTAATACACAAACCATCGTCAATAACGGACAAAACACGACCACCAATACGTGTGCCGCGCTGGAGCAAAACCCGGCCTGCCAGTATGTCAGAACCGAATGCACTGAAGGCGGGGCTGGTCATGAAGGCTTCTGTTATATCCAAAGTTTGGTGTATGACTGTGGACAAAGCGTTGAAGTGCAAAATGCACGAATGGAAACTCAATACAACTGTGAGGGGCCAGTTCGCTGTATGGGCACAGATTGTTTAGAGCCAGAGTCAATCAAGCAGGCTAACTTTGCAGAGGCCGCCGCGATGCTTAATGCGGCGCAGTTTATGACCAATGATATGTCATGCACGGGAGCTGATGGCCAAGATAACGTCGAGTGTACGGTCTTTAAAGGTAATGCTGGCCAGTGCAAAAAAGCCGTTGGCGGTATAGTGGATTGCTGTGAAAAGCCAAGTGGCGTGTCGTTATCGGATTACATCACAATGATTGTGGCGGTCAACAAGCTTGATACGGCAGTCATGGCCATGAATCCGTCGTCGGCAATCTATGGTTCCTGGAATACGCTTAGGGAGCCAATCACGAGTACTTGGAGTGCGGTCAAAGAGCCCTTTGTGTCTGCTTGGGACTCTCTTATGGGGGCTGGGCCATCAACGGCTGCTGGCGCGGGAGCGGAGCAAGCTGCGACTGGCTTCATGCAGGTGTTGACCAACAAAACGGCTGAATGGGTAGGTACGACCTTTGGTTCGGGGGCGCAATCGGCACTGTTTAGTAACGTTGGTGGCGCAGTTGGAGCCGATGGTGTCGTTTCGGGTGGTAACTTTGCGCTGGGTGGCGCTGCGGGCGCGGTTCTGAGTACGGTTATGACGGCCTACATGATTTACTCAGTCACCATGATCCTCATTCAGCTTATCTGGAAATGTGAGCAGAGTGAGTTTGAGATGAACGCTAAGCGGGTATTGAAGAGTTGCCACTATGTGGGCTCTTACTGCAAGTCTAAGTTCTTAGGTGCCTGTGTTGAGAAACGGCAATCATATTGCTGCTTTACTTCGCCGCTTTCACGGATCATTCAAGAGCAAGTGCGTCCGCAATTGGGCCTTGGCTGGGGCAGTGCGAAATCTCCAAACTGTGAAGGATTGACCGCGAGTCAGTTAAACCAGGTGGATTGGAGCCAAGTCAATCTGGATGAATGGATAGGTATCTTATCGATAACAGGCAACCTACCCGAAGTACCGTCACTGGATCTGGAAAGACTCACAGGCTCAGGAAGTACGCTAAACGTTGATGGAAATCGTCAGAGTGCCGCAGACAGAGCCCTTGAACGGCTAAACGGAATGGATGCCCAGAAACTGCGTCAGGAGGCGACGGAGGAAATTTCGGGGAATAACTAGAAGAAAAAATCTTTGTCAGCTCCAGTATATTTTGGAGCTGACATCGCGCTAGATGTTGCATTATATTTAGTAAAGAGAACGTTTTTGAGGACGGTTTATGGCTTTGCAAGTTTTGAACTGAGTAGTTTAGCTAATGACTTTTTAAATGTGCGTTAAATCGGTAATAAACTGTGCTGCATATTGAAGATATTCCTGTTGTGGAGTTCGAATTACATCCCATCTTTTAGCATAGTTAAGGGGCCTGTCGCGTTGTTTAGCGTATGTAAGAACAAGCCGACGCTTGGCACGGGATACACCAACAAAGAAAGCACACAGATTAGAATCTTGATCCCCAAAAAATATTTCGTTCTCAACGGCCAAAATTATCGTTGAGTCGAACTCCAATCCTTTGCTCTTATGGATAGTCAGAATACGCACAGCCTGATCATCAGAGAAACGAGTCAAGGCTTGAGGCAAGTCGGGGGTAAGTTCAAGCAATTCTTCAATGCGCGCTTTGGTATCTCCCACAACTTCACCTAATCTGGCATGTGACTCATAGTCAGGCGAGAGAGCAACAAGAGTCTCCATTCCTATTTTCTTCAAAAATCTACACACAGAATCCCACCATCCCGAAAACGGTTCATCCAACAACTCGGCCATGGCGATGATTTTTCGCTGTTCCTTGAAGAAGCTTTGGAAATTTTGCCTGACGCTAGACTGCACCTCGTCATCGGCAAAGGGAATCAATTGATTCATCAGCCGAATCCAGGCTTTGGGCTCTCGCTGGCCATAGAGACAGGACAAATAGTCAACAACGAGCCTTGCGGCAGGTTCGACAGTAATATCCTGCATCTCCTGCTCATTCCGGTACGGTATTCCCCTAACTTCCAATGCCACCATCAGGTGATTGGCGTAAAGATCTAGTTGTTTGGACACTAATACGGCGATTTCGGATAACGGAACCTGTTCATTTCTTATCCACCCGGCAATCAAATCGGCCAAGTACTCAGCTTCACCCTGGGCATTCTCGAATTGCCACGCGAAGACCTCTCCCTCTTCACCAGCAAGTTGGTGATCTGGCATGACGGAAGCCGGATCGAGCACGCGAATTATCTCGTTCTGCATCCGAAGCAGGCGTGGTTTTGAACGAAAGTTTCGGTACATGTTTAATGGGACCGCTGAAAAATCCCTAGCGAACGTTTGGAAAATTCCGTCCAATGCACCTGCCCATCCCATGATTTTCTGCTTGGTATCACCGACAGCAGTGAGACGAATGCTCGTACCTTGGAAGGCTACCTTCACGAGTTCATACTGCTGATCCGTGCAGTCCTGGAATTCATCCAAGAAAACATCGCTGTAAGTTTGGCGTATGGCATTTCTTGCGACAGTGGAGGCCTTAAGAATTTGAATTGCTAGCGGTACAAGATCATGAAATGTAATTTGCCTTTTTGTGACTTTTCTTTCGCCAATCGAATAATCCAGATCAAGAGCATCATTACCAGTAAGCACTACTCGGAAGCGATCAATAATACGCTTTGCAAACGCATGAAATGTGTAGCTATCAAAACGGGAAGCCAATTCTTGTCCACAGCGTTGCTGGATTCGCTCCTTCAAGTTTTTGCTGGCGTCAACTTTGAAAGAGATAGCGAGTATTCTCTTCGGATAACGGCAGGTTCCGGTTCGTAGGAGGAAGTCAGCTCTTTGTGCAAGCATTTCCGTCTTGCCCGCGCCCGGCCCCGCCGTCAGTGCAAGACAGCGCGCTTGTTCCTTCGCAGCCCGCAGTGCATTGGGTTCAAGAGTTAGCCCATCCGAAGGCAGCCATGCATCTACAGCAATCACTCGGGCAGTTCCGCAAGCTTGGCGATCACGGCATCAGTGAGTCGTCCAAATGATTCAGGCATGTTCGCCAGCAAATCCTCGTCGCTTAGTTGAGCGAGAGCTTCGATATGAGCAGCGGGCTTGCTGCCCAGTTTAAAAAGCTTGTGATACGTAGAGAAAAGATTTAACTCGTCATAGCTATATTGGGATGGGTCATGATGGCTCTTGCCTAACACGGCTTTAATTGTTGAGTCATCCGGAACTTCCTGCTGAACACCGTAAGCATCTGGGAAAGCAAGGAGCATTGAAAAATCTAAATCCATTGGAAATGAGAAAAACACACCACGCATTTCCAGCTCTGCAAATACACTCTTAGTGCCGTTTTCAAAGAAGTGGTGGGTACGAACAGGTACTTTGTCATCATTCCAATCTGATAAAGAAAAAGTATTTGGCAGAACTTTTTCAGGTTGATATAAGCCAAGTTGGTTATTTACATACTTTATTCTTCCCCAGCCCGCTTGATATCTGCCCACATCTAAATCGAGAAGGGTCAAAAATGGGATTTGCAGTGCTGATAACAGGCGCCAAAAATGATTGACATGCCTACCTCCAAGCGGAGCAATCGTAACCGCTGATTCATCAACTGGCGCACCCTTTGCTTGGAAAAGGCGCGGTAGTACAATTTCTTCGCTATCCCCTTCACCCAACACAACCAAACGTGAGAAGTAAATCTCAGGGAATGCCTGGACAGCCTCGCGTACAAACTTGTGCGCTTCATCGGTTTTAGCGGGTAATTGGATTTTCGTAATTCTTGATTGCCGGGTTTCGGTAAGTCGAAGATATCGAATATGTTCCGGATCGACACGTCGTAACATTGACGGAGCATGCGTAGCGATTAGGGCCTGAGCATCCTCGTTGCTCGTCATGGAGTTCAGAGCGCTGACAATCCGCCCCAGATAGTGAGGCGAGAGGCTGTTCTCTGGTTCCTCAAGGGCAATCAAAGTAAAGACTGGCGGACGCAATTTTTCTGGGTCAAAAGAGCCGTCCTCACCGGCAAGGACAGCACGCCCAATTGCTTGAGATGAAAGAACCAATGACAGATAGAGCATCGACTTCTGGCCGTCACTGAGTCTGGAAAAATCGACAAGATGTTCATCATGTCCAGGCGAGAATGATACGGACAAATGACGAAGCAACGCCTCGATCTCAGATGCCACAAAAGTAATCTTGGGATCTGTAAAGTAGCTGCCTTTATGAAGGGTGCCCCAAGTTTTCTTCAGGTGGGCACTAAAAGCATTGACCGATGGATTAGCAGCCAAACTCTCACTAATCTGGTCGGTGAACCCTTTGACTTCCTCCCGTTCATTTTCCCAGTTCACTGCCCGTAGCAAGCGGCCAAGCAGCGCGTTCGTTCCATATGCTATGTGGTCAGTCGGATCTCTTCTTGCGGGCAGATAGTGGACTTGTATGTGATTTCGTTCAGACCTTGGAACCGTTTGAGGATTTAGAGGCGAACCATCCGGGCCAGCTTCAAGCACATACACAAAAGTCTCATCAATATCCCCATCCAGGCCCATAGTGGCACTTAGGCGATATCGTACCCTAGGAATTCCGTCAGGGTCATCAAGGCGCATGTGACTGAAATGGGGAGCAACGGTCGAGTTATCTTCTTCATCCTCCAACTCGGGGAACACGAAGTCCGCCTCAATCCATAACTGCCTTTCTTCGGGCGCTTCTTGTTCATCGTGCGGGACATGGAAGTCTGAGCGCTGAATACGGCGTAATGATGGATCAAATGCAAACAGTCGGCACAAAGCCTGGAGTGCAGCAGTCTTGCCTGACCCGTTGGGGCCAATCAGATAGGTAATATTTTCCAGTGTCAGTTCTGTTGGTTCAGCACCAAAACTCTGAAAATTTGAAACCCGAATACTGTGCAGTTTCATCCTTTTTTCCTAATACATATGGCCCGAAAAATTAAATCTTCCCGTTCCATGGGTGATTTTTACAGAACAAGAATTCCCTACACTCGAGCCCGTGCACGTTCTCTAGCCTTAAGCTCTATGCGTTGTGATATTTGGCTATACAGCTGGGCTTCCTCATTCTCTCGATCAGTGACAGTCACAACCAAGGCATAGTCTTCTTGTTCGAAACTCAACGCCTCACCCCAATCTCTATCTTGTCGAGTAATTACAACAAACCACTTTTCAGAAGGCTTCGGCTGTTTAATCCGCCAAGTTGAAGATTGAACTGTACCTTTACCTCTTAATTCAGCACTTATGTCCCTATTACTTGTAGCATCATCATTTCTGGTTTTAGTTTCATCCTGAGTACTGTGATTGAAATGCCTTTGAACAGACTCAAGCGACTGATCTTTGACTAACCTAAAAGACATTTTAGTGGCCACATAGTCTATCCTAGTTGTCCTGACCGCTGGACAATAAGACAGAGTAACTCTAATTTCTCTGGAAGCACGCTGAGACCTTAAAAAATCATCGGGAAGCGGCAGTTCGAAAAAGTGATGCGAGTTGTTTTCAATTTTCTCTTCAGCCATTAAGACAACGGCATTTTGTGAAGATCTAAAAAGCTCCCCCTCATCAACAGCACCATAACCAGCTATATCTCTAAACGCATCTCGTCCATTTGCGCTCCTATAAGATTTCTTCATATCTTCAGGAAAGCTGCTTTCAATCTCCGACAGCATATTCGCATGATTAACCAGTAGTGCTCTGAGCAAATTAGCAGAAGCCTTCGGGTAGTTATTCAATAAACGACCTGCAAGATGGGTAATGTAAGGTGCCGCAAAACTTGTTCCGCTAATTTCGCTAAACAATGTGTTCCCAACGAATCGACTATTACAGGTCAGTACCCCCATGCCTCGCATAACTGCATTGAGTTCGTTGCCTGTTCTTATTGGAGAAGCCAAGTTTCCACCCATAGCTACCAGCTCGGGTTTAATTGCACCTTTAATAGTGGGACCGTGACGTGTAAATGGGGATGGTTGATTTTCTGTGGCTGGAGCCAATTGCCCAATTTCAGGATACCGTTGAGCATCGAAAGTCGCATTATGTCGAGCCAAGCTTCCCACCGTTAGAACGTTTAGTGCCGGAGCTGGATCTATGATAATACTTTCGTCAGCTAGAAGGTATTCTGGAAACTCGTCTCTCCAGCTATGTCTTGGCACATCTGGATCGATAGAGCCTGAGAAGTTCCCAGCAGAAACGACAAATAAGATATTGAAGTCCCTAGCCAATTTATCCAAGACATACGCAATTCCTCGAATATGACGATTATCGTAAGGTGCATTGGAATTCCCTAACGACAAATTGAAAATCCGACATTGGTGTTCTTCGACAAAATAGGTTACAGCTTCAATGAGAGTTTTTTCGATAGAACTGGAGTCAAATTCTGCATTCTCATCAAGAATTCTACCATTGAAAATCCAAAGTTCAGGGTGCCAATAATTTGTTGAGTTACACGCTTCCAAGTCACCATACAGAGCTACACCAGCAACAGCAGTGCCATGACCATTCAAATCCATGCCGTCTGTATCACCAATAAAGTCTGCACTTTCCGCAATTGCGGGTGCCAACAGGGGGTGGTTAGTATTTACTCCGCTATCAAGGACGCAAACTCTTGCAGCTTGATGAGTAGGGGATTGTATTCCTTCAGGAATTCTATTGATGTCACAATTTAGTTGGCTATAGCGAATACCGCTCTTGGGGGGGAGATCAACAAGTCTGACATCAGAGTGATTCAGCAGTAGATTAGCCTGACTAGAGTTAACCTCCAAACGGTACATTACTAAGCTATCAAGGTTAACTTTATCTGTTCGCCGTATTCCGTTATGAGCTAGCCAACGCTCAAATGCATCACAAGTGCTTAATCTCTCTGGGTGATGAGCAACAGCTACAGGCCAAAGCTCTGCATCTAAGAGAAACTTCTCTGACCTTGGTAAGCCATGCCTTCTTAGAGCCCAACTTTTCCGGTCATCACTTGTCCAGTTATCGATTCCCTCTATGGCCTCGAGAATCTGCTTGTACGTCAATTCTGTCTCGTCCAAACCTAAGCGTTGCAGGTGATCTTCAAACACAGTCATTCCGGTTTCATCAACAAAAACAACACACAGATGATTGTCTTCTTGGCTTACAAACTCGATACCATGTTTGTTTAGATGGGTAATATCGAGAAGTCCTGTATAACGAATTTTCAGTACAAAATTACCCGGACGTGACGTTTGCTGACTTTGTGCGAATCTGATTGATTCAGTTAAGTCTCTAGATAATTTTTGACCATGCCCCCGAAGATCACCTCGTGGATGTTTTGGGATATTGACTTTCCTTGTTCTACGTTCATTTTCAAGCAGTTCTCTTTCAATCTTAAGATGTTCATAATTAGCCATTCCTAGTCCCTTTTTTAACTTTCTCGAGAAGCTGCTTGCTTCAAGTCCTTAACGGTCAAAAATTCCTGACTACGTAGGATCATCCTTTTTACTGCTCTACGAACAATACGTTCAATATCAGCGCCACTCTTTGTAGAAAATATCCCGAGGATAGATTTATCATCTAACTCAAATTGGCGACGTACACCACGCAATTTGAGTGAAAGAATTTGTTGTATTTGCAGCTCATCAGGTAATGGGAAGTCAATTTTTTCATCGAAGCGTCGCCAGATAGCACTGTCTAAAATGTGCTCATGGTTTGTAGCTGCTAAAATTAGACTCTTCCCTTGATAAGCGTCCATCATCTGAAGCACTGCGTTAACGACGCGGCGTAACTCACCATGTTCACCTGAGTCAGAACGTTCTTTGCCTATGGCGTCAAATTCATCAAATAAAACCACCATAGAATGTTCAGAAACAAAATCAAAAACTTTGCGAAGATTCGCGGCTGTTTCACCCAAAAAAGAAGATACCAACGCATCGAGACGAACAATTGCAAGAGGTAAATCAAGCTCAAAAGCAATGACCTCAGCTGCTAAGGTTTTCCCGCAACCTGGAGGACCATGAAAAATAATTTTTCCAGAAGGCTTCATTCCAAAACTTCTCAGTACATCGACACGGCGGTGTTCCTCAAGAAGTTCCTCGATGGGTGCGATACTAGATTCAGGTAAAACCATTTCTTCTATTGGTCGCTGAGCTTGTCGAACATCTAAAAGTGGTAGTCCTCGCTCTTTATCTACAGGAGGAGTAGGCAAAGCGTTACGTCCATTTTGTTTAAGCGGTCTTAAATGCTCACCATACAATATCTGCTCAAGATCATTTGCAAGAAGGTGATGTTGCTTTTGACGCTCATCTTGAATAACAGCTTCTGAAGCAAGCCGAAAGGCCTCGGAATCACCAATGGTTCCAGCCCTAATCAACTGTCTCAGTATTTTACCGTTAGCCACTATTATTCCCCTTTGCAATGTTCATTTATAATCGAATTACTCAGTCGTTTATCGTATTAAATACTAATTATTTCATCATATTAATAACGATTTAAAATAATCAGACGTAACTACTTAGTATTATCTGAGGCTATGATGGTGCTTAGCCCATTCGATTTTGCATAATCCAAAATTAGTATTTCTATCATAGACGCTTGAGAGCGATGTTCTTTTTCCGCTGCTGCTTTTAGCAACAGCTTGATTTCTTTAGATGTTCGTATTGACAAAGTCTCTTCTTTGGAACGCGACACTGTGCTTCTCCATGATAAATAAGCAATACAATGTACTGCATTATGCGTACATTGTATACTGTTTATTGAACTCATTACCGATAGCATGGATAGCGATATAGTGCCCCTTCGAGAGGGGCTGGTTGATGGGAGCCTAGTTGGCTAGTTGGCGGGGTTATCTGTTTCCTCTTCAGTGATATCGTCATCGGTTGAAGGCACCGCTTGCTCAACTTCTGCTTCTTTACCCTTAGCTTGGGCTGATTTTCGTGCTCGAATTTCGATATCAATAATGCGTCGTGCAAGTTTGATAATGCGCTGTTGCCATGCGTAGTTGCCATCAACGCGTTGCTTGTTGCTAAGCACGCTAGATAACCAGAGTGTGTCCATTGAGATCATCAACGCATCGAGTTTGCGCACTAAGCCAACAAACTGGCCAACCTGAGGCGAGCTGATTTTGGCGTTGAAGGTAATCGGATCGGTGTAGTCAGGTACTTCATCGATACCGTTGGACTCCATCAGTTTGTCCAAACGAGCTTGTTCGTTGTCTACCGCCATAGCGCAATCCTCGATCAGCTGGCTAATGATCTGTTCCACTTCATCAATTTCGTTCTCATCGCCAATGATGCGTAGGATGACATCGATTCCGTAGAGCGCACTGACCGTGCGCCTAAAAACACGGTCAACGACACGTTGCGCCTGTAAGCTGTTAATTGTGAATGATTGTTCAAAGATGGGTTTTGAGTAATTGGGTTTTGCTTGGGCCATAAGTTTGCTCCTGATATGACAATAATCAGTCCCTAGACTAATCCTCTGTGAGGTAATGGCCTTTCAGCTAGGTGGAAGAATTGAGCATCTTTCTAACTATCCTGTCTGGATAAGACGGTTACACTGACTATCAAATATTGCTGATCTGTTTCAGTGATATCTGCGCCTGAGAGCATGAGCTCAAAGGAAGCCCGCCGCTGAGTTTTCTCAGTGGTACTAAGAGGTAGCTAGCCTCCTTAAACAAATAGCCTGCATGTTTTTACATGCTCAACCATGCGTTCCTTACGGTTCGCCTTTTCACCACCCAGCTGGGGGAGTTTTCCCCAGTTGGGGGTGACTCCTTCAAAACCAACATAAGGAGTCACCAATGGAATATATCTTCGGATTTATTATCCAAATCGCAGGCATTATGTTGCTTGCAAAACTGAGCTGGTCGCTTTTGCGATTGCTTGCTCGTCAAAGCGTGCGCCCGTTTCGATTTGTACTTACTCAAATCAAGCGATTGCTCACACCAACACCAAAACGTCGTCCAATGGCAGTGCCTAAAGCTCCTGGTATGCCCCGTTTGACATCTGCGTTTTACAAAGAGCCACATCAGTACGACATGGCTTTACTCGAAATACCAACCTATCTGCGTCGTCAGTCTTCTTTGCCCAGCCGGGTAGAAGCGACTGTGTGCACAGAGTTCAACTAAGACGAGGAGAACATCATGAAAAACCAAGTAACACTCATAGGCTACGTTGGCTCTGAGCCAGAGACGCGAGCCTATCCATCAGGTGATTTGGTGACCAGCATTTCGCTGGCCACTTCTGAGAAATGGCGCGACCGTCAATCCAATGAGCTCAAAGAGCATACGGAATGGCATCGGGTCGTTTTTCGAGATCGTGGTGGATTTAAGTTAGGGCTCAGGGCAAAAGATTTAATCCAAAAAGGAGCAAAGCTTTTTGTTCAAGGGCCTCAGCGCACGCGCTCATGGGAGAAAGATGGCATTAAACATCGATTGACCGAAGTGGACGCGGACGAGTTTCTGCTTCTTGATAGTGTGAACAAAGCATCTGAGCCATCACCGGCGGATGATGCGGGCTCCCAAACTAATTGGGCACAAACTTATCCTGAACCAGATTTTTAACCGAGCGAAAACGCTTTAACCCAGCCGGGAGTACTTTCCCGTCAGGGGCAGACTCCCACTTTGATTGTCGGAGTCCACAATGGAAAAACCAAAGCTAATCCAACGCTTTGCTGAGCGCTTTAGTGTCGATCCAAACAAGTTGTTCGATACCCTAAAAGCAACAGCATTCAAGCAACGTGACGGTAGTGCACCGACCAATGAGCAGATGATGGCGCTCTTGGTGGTTGCAGATCAGTACGGCTTGAACCCTTTCACCAAAGAGATTTTTGCGTTCCCTGATAAGCAAGCTGGAATTATTCCAGTGGTAGGTGTCGATGGATGGTCTCGCATCATCAATCAACACGACCAGTTTGATGGCATGGAGTTTAAGACTTCAGAAAACAAAGTCTCACTGGATGGCGCGAAAGAATGCCCTGAATGGATGGAATGCATTATCTACCGGCGCGACCGTTCGCACCCAGTCAAAATCACTGAGTATCTGGATGAAGTCTATCGACCACCTTTTGAAGGTAACGGCAAAAATGGCCCTTACCGGGTAGATGGTCCATGGCAGACGCACACTAAGCGAATGCTAAGGCATAAATCCATGATCCAGTGTTCCCGCATTGCGTTTGGCTTTGTGGGAATTTTCGATCAAGACGAAGCGGAGCGAATTATCGAAGGCCAAGCAACACACGTTGTTGAGCCATCTGTGATTCCACCCGAGCAAGTTGATGATCGAACCCGAGGGCTTGTTTACAAGCTTATCGAGCGGGCGGAAGCTTCAAACGCTTGGAATAGTGCATTGGAATATGCCAATGAACATTTTCAAGGTGTTGAGCTGACGTTTGCGAAACAAGAAATCTTTAATGCACAGCAACAAGCAGCCAAAGCGCTCACACAGCCTTTAGCTTCTTAGCGCCACGCATTCATTTTACTAACCCTGGCGGGATTATTCTCCCATCAGGGGGAAGGTCTCGTCTTTTTTGGAGATCTTCCATGACTAAATCAGCCTCACTTTTTCGCTTGGTATTGGTTGTTGCCCTTGTCTTAGGTTCGATTCAAGCCGGTAAAGCGGCAATTGATTCGGTTCAAGCAAGTGTTGTTCAGCACCAAACAGCGTTAGCACAAGCAGCAAAGTAACCACTTAACCCTGAAGGGGAGTTCTCTCCTTCGGGGGAGTCTCCCCCTCAAAGGAGGCAATATGAAGGTTATCGACCTATCACAACGTACTCCTGCATGGCACCAGTGGCGCATTGCAGGGGTTACGGCATCTGAAGCCCCAATTATTATGGGGCGTTCACCCTACAAAACACCTTGGCGATTATGGGCAGAAAAAACTGGATTCGTATTACCGGAAGACCTGTCGAATAATCCAAATGTGCTTCGCGGTATAAGGTTGGAGCCTCAAGCAAGGCGAGCATTTGAGAATGCGCATAATGACTTTCTTCTGCCGTTATGTGCAGAAGCCGATCATAACGCAATCTTTCGAGCCAGCTTTGATGGCATCAACGATGCGGGCGAACCCGTTGAACTGAAATGTCCTTGCCAGTCAGTTTTTGAGGATGTGCAAGCTCACCGACAACAAAGCGAGGCGTACCAGTTGTATTGGGTACAAGTACAGCATCAAATACTGGTCGCCAATAGCACGCGTGGTTGGTTGGTATTCTATTTTGAGGATCAACTGATTGAGTTTGAAATACAACGAGACGCGGCGTTCTTAACTGAGTTGCAAGAAACAGCGCTTCAGTTTTGGGAGTTAGTACAGACCAAAAAAGAACCGTCAAAATGCCCTGAGCAAGATTGTTTTGTTCCCAAGGGTGAAGCCCAATACCGTTGGACATCGCTATCACGGCAGTATTGCTCAGCACATGCCGAAGTGGTTCGACTGGAAAATCACATTAAATCTTTGAAAGAGGAAATGCGAGACGCTCAGTCAAAATTGGTCGCCATGATGGGTAACTACGCTCATGCCGACTATGCTGGGGTCAAACTCAGCCGCTACATGATGGCGGGCACGGTGGACTATAAGCAATTGGCCACCGATAAATTAGGCGAGCTGGATGAACAGGTTTTAGCTGCTTACCGAAAAGCGCCACAAGAGCGGTTGCGTATCAGCACCAATAAGCCAGAGCAGCCCGTTGAAACACCAATCAAAATCAGCCTTGAGCAAGAGAACTTGGTTCTGCCAGGTGACTCACCGAGCTCATTTTACTTTTAACGTTCACTTGGAGCCGATGTCGGCTCCTTTCTCATGCGCTTACATCGAGTGCATCAGAAAGCAGTTTCACTCGTAGCCAATGCTGGGTACGAATGATAGAGCGAGCTGAACTCTTACATACACAGCCATACCACAATCAACACACCACCCGACGGGGACTTCATTCCCTGTTGGGGCATGGGGCCTCGTCAAAACTGATGAGGTTTACCATGACTGAACAATCCCCATTTTTGGTTCAAGTGAATCAAGCGTTTAATGTCCCGGCTCCTGATGCTTTCGTTCTGGAAGGATTTAGTGCCGACACTACCCATCCAAACATTCCCGTTCGCAAGGACGAGTATGTCTTTAGAAAAGAAGACTTACGTGACGTATTGGCGTTCTTGTCTCACCCAGACGGTGACGGTTTGTATATTACAGGCCCAACTGGATGCGGGAAGACCTCGCTAATTTGCCAAGTTGCTTCTCGATTGAATTGGCCTGTTCAGCAAATTACTGCGCACGGTCGATTGGAATTGTCCGATCTTATCGGTCACCACACACTGGTTAATGGCAACATGACCTTTGTGTATGGACCTCTGGCACTGGCTGTCAAGCATGGCCATTTGCTGATCATTAATGAAATGGATCTTGCTGAGCCTGCTGAACTGGCTGGGCTCAATGACATTTTGGAAGGTGCCCCTTTGGTCATCGCACAAAATGGCGGAGAGATCATCATGCCACACAACAAGTTTCGTTTTATCGCTACCGGCAACAGTGCGGGCAGCGGTGACCAAACGGGCTTGTATCAAGGCGTGCTTCAACAGAATTTGGCTTTCCTTGATCGCTTTAGAATCATTGAAGCGACCTATGCAGAACCATCTGTAGAGGAAGCCATTCTGGAGAACGTTGCGCCGGGCTTACCAGAGGTCTTTCGCCAAAAAATGGTGAAGGTGGCAGGTGACATTCGTCGTCTTTTTATTGGGGGCGCGGATGGCGGTGCAGAACTCAGTATCACCATGTCCACTCGGACCTTGGTGCGCTGGGCAAAGTTAACACTTGCTTTTAAAGGCGCTCCTAACGCAGTGGAGTATGCACTGGTTCGGTCTTTGACGGCTCGTGCTGAGTTGGAGCAACGAGAAGCCATTCACCGTATTGCCGCTGATGTCTTCGGTGACCACTGGGAGGATTGATGATGGAAAAGTGCTTTGCTCTTTACCGTTACAGTCATTCTGATGGGACAGCCAAAGAATGGGCCATTTACGTTGGATCAGATAACCAGGAGATTGAAGTTCGGTTTGGAAAAGCAGGTCAATTGTCGCAGCAGCGATTGATTGATTCGACTGATCCTAACGCTGAAGCAGACCGACGAATCAATGAGAAAATCAACAAGGGTTATCGATTGGTTGGACAAGTCGGCATTGATCATCAAGGGCGGCCATTTGAACTCTCAAATGCGCTAGATAGCGTCGCGTGTGCCAATAACGTCAGTTGGGAGTTTCGTACTCGCAAGGACGTCAATGGCCAAATCTCGCTGGCGCAAAAAGCGTTGTTCGATATGGCAAAGCTGCTTGAAGCCTATGGCTTGGCTGTTATTGATGATAACCAGGTCAGGATTGGAGAATGGTCATTAGGGTTTTGCAAAAGCGGATTACCTAGTACCAATCAAATCAGCATGGTGTCAGGTGAAGGCGCTGGCATTGTTAACAATGATGATGGCCCGTGGCCATTGTTGCTGTTACTGGCCTTTAAGCGTCAATTACCACCACTGTGTTCGCTAACAGTAGCGAGTTCTGAAGGGATAGAAGTATCCGACCAACTGAAGTTGGAAAAAGATGTATTGCGGTTGCTAGGCAGTGATTTAGAGCGGGTTCGCCCGATAGCTGAAGCACTGGACTTAATGCCTGCGAAAATCGATCTCAACCAATCGTCGCCTGATTCGCAAAATTACTATTTCTGATAGTGGTATTGCCATTAGCGCGTCAGCTACTACCACCCAAACGGGGGCCATTGCTCCTGTTGGGAGTGGTGCGTCCCCATCTTACATGAGGATGCACTATGAGTATTCAAACCCTCGACAAACTTTTGATTTGTCACATCGACTGTTCCATCTGGAGCGGTAGAAAAAAACTAAGGCCTGAAGATTTCAGACTAGCCAATGGCAGCCAACTTCCACCGAAGGATGTTGCCAGCTTAGGGAGTAAAAAAATTTGCGACCCTGAGGCATTGGCGAACTTTGAAAGGCTTAAGAAAGAAGCGCAGCGCTTGTGTGAGCAAGTCGGTGTGCGGTTTTTAGGTGGCTATGCCGTCCCTGAGGACCGAATTGATCAGATTGTTCCAGAGCTTGACCGGATCGGTCAGGAGTTTGCGCAGTGCAAGCAGTTGTTCTTGGACAACTATGATCAGGTGACGTTTGACTGGGTTGCAAAACACCCGGAATTTGCAGATGCAATCCGGCGTGCGCTGTCACCCATCGAAGACGTGGAACAACGGCTTCAGTTCGATTATGCCATCTATCGAATGCAACCGGCTGAACAAGGTGGTGGCTTAGATGACAAGGTCAATGGCATGGGACACACCCTCTTTAGGGAGGTGGCTCGTGATGCCAATGAACTGTTTGAGCGTTCCGTTGCAGGTAAGAATCAAATCAGCCAGCGAGCCCTTAATCCTCTCAAGCGATTAAGAGACAAGTTGGATGGTTTGTCATTCCTGGATCATCGAGTTCAGCCGATGGTTGAAGCGATGGACAATTTATTTGTTCGTCTGCCGAAGACCGGCCCTGTGACAGACAATCTCTATCACGAACTGATGGCGACCATTTTAATTTTGTCTGATCCAGACAAGATGAGAATGCACGGTGAAGGTCAATTGGATATCAGACAACTGATGCCCAAACCTGAACCTAAACCCGCACAGCCAGTATCTGCTCAGGCAGATAACTTACGTGCAATACCACAACCAACCGTCAGACCAAACCTTGGTTCGACTGTACCAAACTCATTTTATTTCTAACGTCCTTGAGGGCATGTTGCCCTGAAGGGCGCATGTCCTCTGAACTATGTAAGAGGAAATTATGCAATCAACCATCCATAACCCCAGCCAACTGAACCAGTTTGAACCGCATTTTCGTGGTGTGACTGATGCGGTTGAAAGTGAATCGATACCAGAAGTGGCGTGTTGTCGAGCGTTAGTACAACGGTCGTACTCAACACATAGTGTCGTGATCCCTAAGAACCCTGTGCTGATCGCAGATGCGGACGCACAAGGAGCTTGGGTAACGGCCATAGTATTTGTTCCAAACATGGCATTGCAGCAAACCGTTCATGAGCGGGCCTGGCTGCAATATCAACACGAGGTGTCTGCTCAGTTACAAGACCAGTACGGTCTGACATTGGATGACATCCTGAGTTTAGACCAGCTTAAAACGTCATTTGAGCAGCACGAGAGTCCAGCTCAATTGGTGGCTTGGTTAGGTCAAAAATACGACCTGGATAAGCTAAAAGCACAGGTTTAAACACTTACATTACCAGCGGGGAAACGCTCCCGCTGAGGGAGTATTCCCCCTAATGATTAGGAGACTCCCATGAATCATCCATTAAAAAACGCACTGCCAATCGTTGCCGCCGCTTATGGCGAAAAGTTTGGTGTGAAGGTGCTTATTCAAGGACAAGATGCGTTTACCGATGGTGAGCGGATTGTGATCCCAACAGCAAACCCAGACGACCCACACTATCAACAGATAGCTTGGGGTTATCTGGCTCATGAAGCGGCGCATATTCGGCATACTAATTTTGACATGGTGCAGAAGGCGTCGTCCAAGCCGATCCGTAAGGCACTTCTCAATATCATTGAGGACGTTCGCATTGAAAACGAATTGGCAAAGGATTACCCCGGAACCCGGCGCAGTATTTCGCAAGTGATTGAGTACATGGTGGACACTCAGCAAATGAGTGTACCTGAACAGCTTGAGCCTGCATCTAACTTGCAAGCCTGGTTGTTGTTCCGCTTGAGATGCCATTTTCTGGGCCAGAAAGCGCTGACGCCTTTGTATCAAGCAGTTGATGAAAGAGTGAGACAACTCTTTCCAGCCGCAGCGATGAGCCGGTTAAGTGCCATGCTGACAGCAGTGCCTAGCTTAGGGTCTACAGGTGAAGTGCTGAAACTTGTCGATGCCATCGTTGCCATGTTGGAAGAAGAATCTCGTCCACCACAGGATGAGTCGGATGCTGATGGCGGTGATGACATTGGACAAGATGCGAGTAATGACAGCAATAACAGTAGTGATAGTCAAACCCCAGAAACAGACTCGTCTGCAACGGGGGATGTTGCTGAAACAGGTGATTCAGATCACTCTGATCAAGCTGACAATTTGCGACAAGCCCTAGAGGCCAGTGCCGCTCAGTTTGAACCCGATACCTTTGCACAAGTGGCAGAAGTGTTGTCGGAACAAGCTGAAGGACATCAGGGCGTCACTCCACTCAGTTTGCCCCAAGCAGAGCAAGCTATGTTGGGTGACGAGGCCATCTTGACCTTGTCGGCGTCTGAGTCCGCTCAAATTCGAGCCCGACTTAGGGGCATGGTTCAGTCCAGTCAGGACAATCGGAATCATGCCAAACGGCAAGGTCTTCGAGTTGCAACCCATCGTCTTGCCGCTTCACAAGCAGGTGAGTCGAGATTGTTTATTCAAAGGCAACCTCGCATTGCGCCCAATGCTGCTGTGCACTTGCTTGTTGATATATCAGGCTCAATGGGTAAGCCCATTGGCGAAGGTAATCGAAAGTACTTTCATGTTGCCAATGAAGCCGCTTTGGCTTTGGCCATGGCACTGGAAGGCATACCGGGTGTTGTACCTGCGGTCAGTTATTTTCCTGGTATTCATCAGGACGTTTCTATCGCGTTATTACCCAAGCAATCGGTTCGACATCGGGCTGCCTGTTTTGACCAAAAACCACGAGGTTGTACGCCTATGGCACAAGCGATGTGGTTTGCGGCAAACAGTTTGTTAGCACAAAAACAGAAGCGAAAGCTAATGATAGTGCTAACCGATGGTGACCCAGATGACTGGGCTGCTACGCATGACATTGTTGACCGTTGCAGACGAAGTGGCTTTGAGCTGCTGGGGATCGGGATTCAAACACGCAGTGTTGAGAAATTCTTTCCTCAAAGCATCGTGATTAACGACGTCAAAGATCTGAAGCGTGAGTTATTCGAAGTAACACAACAACTGTTAGTTCAGTAACCACATCAACTTTACCACCCTGCGGGGACGATTCCGTCCCCGTCAGGGCATGGGTTCGTCTCCGTTTTTTTTGGAGACTCCTATGAAAAACAGAAAGTTCTTAGCTGGCGAAGAAGCCGGTACTTATATCGTTCCTGAGCAAGTGACCGAAGCGGATATTTTAGATATGGCGCTTAAGCTTGCCCGTGGTCGATTGAGTAAAGGTCGCAAAATTGAACAGCCATCGTCGGCGTTCTCATACCTGCAAACACTGATGCACGAGTATGAGCACGAAGTCTTTGGCGTGCTGTTTCTTGATACAAAGCATCGCGTTATTCGATTTGAAGAGCTGTTCAAAGGCACTTTAGATGCGGCGAGCGTGTATCCAAGGGAAGTAACAAAGCGTGCGCTAGAGCTTAATGCGGCAGCAGTGATACTGGTTCATAACCATCCATCGGGTGATCCTGAGCCCAGTGAAGCTGATAAACGCATAACTCATCGACTCCGTGACGCCTTGTCACTTGTTGATATTCGAACGCTTGACCATGTCGTGGTCGCATCCGAGGGCTGCGTTTCGCTTGCCGAACGCGGTTATCTTTAATGAATGGGCGTATTGCCCATTCTCCTACATCACAAAAGCAGCCCCATCAGCACACATCAGCACAGCTCGAATTTCTATTTGAGTTTGATGATGCCCCTGTCACTTGGTCTGACACGGAAATCTGGCAGTTACGCGAAGGCATTCTATTGGATGCGATCCGTGTATTGCTAGACGGTCGTGTCAGTACTCGATTGCGAAAGGATGTGTTGTCGTGGATTCAAAATGACGAATTAACGCCATTTTGCTTTCGTGTTTGCGCAATAGCTGCGGTTGTTGATCCTGATGTGCTTCGTGATTCCATCATGTGGCTATTAAGACGACATGGTATCCAGCTTGACTAACGTTCCTGCATTAACCAAACGGCTCAATGCAGGACCCAAGCTGACTTTTACCACCTGTGGTAGGAGTCGGCTTTTTACTTAAGGAGGTTATATGGCGATACCTTTACAGATTGAAACAGTGAGGCCATATCTTAATGGTCAATGGCTTCAGGTATTGGCGGCATTGGTGCCAGAACTTGATGCCGCTATTGCTCGAAAAGGCCGTCATGTGGCTTGCCCTGTTCATGGCGGTCGTGATGGCTTTAGGCTGTTCAAAGATGCTGAATATACCGGAGGTGGCGTTTGTAACACCTGCGGTATCTTTCATGATGGTTTTGAACTGTTGTCTTGGATTAATGGGTGGAACTTTGCTCAGTCTATTGAAGCAATCGGCCAGGTTCTTGGTATTCAACCCGGACAAATACAAGCACCTTCTCGGGCAATAACGCGTAACGCTGTTGATTGGAAGGCTAGAAAGCAGGACGAGGACAAAGCGATTATCCATCGCTTGAATCAAACCTGGGGAGAAACGTTTTCTCTTGCAGATACTCGTGCGCAACCAGTTTGGAACTACTTGCATCGTCGTGGCATTGTGACGCGGCTTCGTCCTGAATGGGATTCGGTGCTGAGGTTTCATCCAAGCTTGCCTTACCATGATGAAGATGGTCTGTTTATCGATAGCTACCCAGCGCTGCTAGGTAAAATCGTTACTCAGCAAGGGCGTTCGGCCACGTTTCATCGGATCTACCTAAGTGAAGATGGATTCAAAGCGCCGGTTGAAAAGCCTAAAAAGATGATGCCGATACCAAGTGACAGAACAATCACTGGTGGTGCCATTCCGATAGGTGAGCCAGGTGAAGTACTAGGTGTTTCTGAAGGTATAGAAACGGCCCTAGCGGTAACCAGAGCAACGGGGCAAACATGTTGGTCGGTTGTGAATGCAACGCTACTGGCTAGGTTTGAACCACCAAGTAATGTGAAAATGCTGTACATCTGGGCAGACCACGATCTCTCTGAGACCGGCCTGAATGCAGCGAATGAACTCAAGAAAAAAGCCTGGCAGAAAGGCATTCTGACGCAAGTGTTGATCCCCCCGATACCAACGTCACTTGGCGTGAAAAGTTGGGATTGGAATGATGTGCTGAATGTTTACGGTGCCATGGGCTTTCCGAAAGTTCATATCTGATCCAAGGGGCTTCGGCCCCTTTTTTTGCGCCTTGCATATTTGAAAAAACATGGAGAATGAAAAATAGATAACCAATAGGAGAAACAAACATGATGGTATTAACCCTGTTAACAAAGCAGACTGATGGTGAGTTTACGGTTTACTGGAAGACCGGCCTTCGAAGAGGTGGTGAGCTAAAGGTCGATTTAGGTGAGCAATACGACATGCTACCTGAGCAGCAAAAGCCAATTGCCGCTGAGCTCTATGCAATTCACCACCTACTGTCAGTGAAAGAGGTGATGGGCATTAACCGAAGCGGCAATGGGCTTCAAATCCGAGTCAGTAAAGGAGCCATCAAAAAGTTACAGAAACAACGCTCAACTCAGCATTCACTTTACAGCCTGACCAGGTTTTTGCTCACTCGATACCAGGAAGCACAGATCTCGGTAGAGAAGCGGGACGATTGGCTCTCACATTCCTTCGAAGAATACAGCGTCGATAATGCTACAGTGAGAGAAATCGATGAGGTCATCAACGTTCCGAACATTGGACCTGTCGTGGTGACTCGTCATGCACTGGAACGGTTTGTGGAACGGCTTTCAGACGGTGTACCTAAGCATCCTTGGAAGGCTTTGTGCTCAAAGCTGCTATGTTCGGGGCTAACTAAAACTCAGTTGCCAGAAAACGTCGCTATCCAAAAAGCAAAAAAATATGCACAAGAGGCCGAGTTCTGGCAGCATCTTGGTAGCAAAATGCACTTTGTTATGATTCCGGGTGACCGAATGAAAACGTTGGTTACAGTTATTGCAGTAAAGTGAGCTAATGTGTATTGGCGATACTTACTTAGGTGCCGATAGCAGACCTCAGCAACCTGGTACAACTCAATGATACCTTTTCCATTATCCTCTTTTATGAATTAAATCAGGAGTATCATTACTCCTAACCAAAGACATTCATTTTACTTAATCAGTACTATTTCGGTGTAACGCTAATAACTCAGTGGGTAGTAAGAAGTTCAACAACAAATAACTCTAGGCACGATGAGTGCCCAAAATGTTTATCATTTAGAGCTGATGGTCGAAGAAATTAACTTGCGTAGCCAAATGCCTTTGTCTTCATTGTTTCGGCTGGAATGCCACAGCATGGCAATATCAAAATCCGCAACGGCGATCGGCGGCTTAACAGTAATGAGATCGTCCGAAAAGCCCTCCGCCAACGCCATTTTTTCTGGCACGATGGCAATTAGATCGCGCTTTTTCAATAAATGCCGAATGGTGAGAAAATTGCGCGAAGCCACGGTGACTTTACGCCTCAAGCCGTGTTCTGCGAGCTTTTGGTCTACTTGTGTCTTTAAGCTCCCATCGGGACTTACCAGAGCTTGCCCGATGTTAGCGAACGCTTCCAGAGACAGCTGTGTTTCCCCTTTCAATACCTGTTTATCACACATGCACACGTGTTTTTCGGTGTACAAGTACAAGCTCTCAAAGTTGTCATCTAACAACGGAATGCTGCCAATAATGACATCGAGCTTTTCCTGCTCTGTTAATGCCACGTAGTTGCTACGATTGACGTTAATAAAACTGATCTGCGCCTCTGGTGCGCGCTGACGTATTTCGTCATAAACCCGAGGCGCAAAGATAAACTCAGCATAATCCGTTAACCCAATGCGACATACACCCGCGTAATTTTCAGGTTGGAAGGCAGACTTAGTGAGCAAGTCTTTGGCGATAGAGTCCAGCAAGTTATGCACGGTTGGCGCGATGTGGTGAGCGTGCTCTGTGGGCTGCATCTTATGCCCTTTGCGCTCAAAAAGCGGGTCATCAAACAACAACCTCAAACGAGATAAACTATGGCTCATCGCCGACTGGCTAACGCAACTTTTCTCTGCCGCGACGCTAACGCTTCGATGGCGATACAGGTAGGAAAACGTCACCAACAAGTTCAAGTCAATGTTGCGCCACTGAATGTCCTCTTTCACTTCAACACCCTCATCCCATTTCATTCATAGATGAAATCAAAATCATCAATTTGAGTCATTTTATAGCATTCGATAAATTAGCAAAAATGCTTTTTAAATAAACAGGCTCGACATGTTCACTATCTTCAAGACTTTTTTCTGGCTGGGTTGGTTCAGCTTCGGCGGCCCAGCGGCTCATATTGGTTATTTTCGCCAAACCTTTGTTGAGAAACTGAAATGGCTTGATGACAGCGAGTACGCTCAAATTGTCGCGCTCAGTCAGTTTTTGCCGGGACCGGGATCAAGCCAAGTCGGCTTTGCATTGGGTTATAAGCGCGGCGGTTTAAGTGGTGCATGCGCAGCATTTGTCGGATTCACGCTTCCTTCGGTGATCATCATGTTGGCGCTAGCGATGGTGAGTAGCCAAATCACCGACACCGCAATGTTTCAAAACATCGTTCACGGGCTAAAACTACTAGCTGTCGTTGTCGTGGCGGATGCGACCTGGGGCATGTACAAAAACTTCTGCCAAAGCAAACTGACCGCTGGTTTGTGCGTCGCGACTGCGATTGCGTTGTTGGTGGCACCAAGCATCATGACGCAAATGTTCGTGTTGCTCGGAGCCGGTATTGTCGGTTTGCGATATCTGAGGAAAGGCTCCGTGCCATCAACCGAGCCGTTTAAACCGTCTATAGCGCCACTGGCTCTATTTGCGGTGCTTTTACTCGGCTTACCGTTAGTGGCTCATACGTTGCCTTTGCTTGGGCTGTTTAGTGATTTTTTCCAAGCTGGTAGCTTAGTGTTTGGTGGCGGTCATGTGGTGCTGCCGCTTCTGCAAAACATTGTTGGCGATCAGCTCAGCCCAGATGTATTTTTAACAGGCTACGCCGCTGCACAAGCTGTACCGGGGCCAATGTTCACCTTTGCAACTTTTATCGGTTATGAGCTTTCGGATACGCCAATTTTAGGTGCGCTGATCGCAACGCTTGGTGTATTCCTACCAGGTTTTCTTTTACTGCTTGGCGTACTTAAAAACTGGCAAGCACTGGCAAGCAAACCGTTGGTCTCCGGCGCCATCAACGGTGTAAACGCCTCGGTAGTAGGATTGCTACTCTCGGCACTTTACCAGCCAGTATTTAGCAGCGCAGTTGTTGCTCCCATCGACATGGCGTTAGTGATTGTAGGTTTCTATCTACACAAAAAGCTCAACCTTTCGGTGCTGTGGATGATCGTATTTTTTGTGGCGGCAGGCCTTGTCACGGGCATGATGTAGCCTCCTGATTAGCCAGCCATTGAATCCAGATAAACCATGGGCACTCAAATACGAGTGCCCTTGTTCTTAGATTAGATAGCGATAACGGAACAGACCCCGATTAATAAGAGCATCACAAAGGTAGGAGATTATTATCCCATATTTACACTGCATCCGGCTTTGTTGCTTAAATCGATGGAACTAAATCAAGAAGCTACGATCTGATCGGCTCCCCCCATCAATCGTCGTCATATATTTTGCTCATTAAAGTTAGCTGTTGTTACTGGTCAAAACAGCTAGTCAGAAACACTCACAATTCCTTCATCTATCTGGCCAATCGCTCTTACGGGGATCTTTAGCATGTTGGCTCTGTGAAATTTCTGGAGCTGACAATGAGAACCCCCTTGTTACCTTGGTGCATCCTATGGGTGACCATCCCAATCATTATTTTCTTTCTACTCATCTTGCCCGCCCATGCTAGTGATGGGCAATTCTATCAGCGTGGTCAGGAAGGCTGGTTTTGGTATCAGGTCATTCCTGAACCTGAACAGCCTGATGAGCTGATAGAGCCGGAAACTGGTGTCGTGGAGTCCAGTCAGAGCGAACTAAAGCCCTTCAGTGCCGCATGGTTCCGAGAGCATATGCAGTCGTTCATGGACAAGGCAATTGATGAGCCGACGAATGAGAACGTCAGGGCTTATCTGTATCTTCAGCGCGTCATGATGGATAAGGGCTCACAGTTTGCTGATGTTAGTCAGCAGGTGGTCATGGGCGATCCTGTTTTGGATGAAATCAGTCGCAGACCCTTGGCGACCTATGCTGCCAATCGGATGGATCGAGAAGCTGGCGCTCAACGTGATGTAGCTTTAGGTGAAGTAGCAAAACGGGCTGGCTTGTTCTTCTTCTATCGTTCGGATTGCCCTTATTGCCATGCTCAAGCGCCTATCATCGAATCCATGGCTTTGAACTACGGTTTCGAGGTGTTTGCTATTGCTGTCGATGGCATGCCTTTACCGGGTGGAGAGTTTCCCAATTACAAAGTCGATTCAGGACAAGCACAATCCTTGTCTGTTACGACTGTTCCTGCGGTTTTCTTAGTTGACCCGCCTAATGTCATCACTCCGATTGGCCAGGGCGCAATGAGCCTTGATGAGCTCAATAATCGAATCATTCTTGCAGCCCATCAAGCCGGTTGGATTGACGATCAAACTTACTATGCCACCAGACCTGTTCAGCCCGGCGTTTCACTCGCGATGTCAGCCCAAGAGCTTAACGAAAAAATATTACAGGACCCTGAGTTCCTTGTTCGCTATCTGCGTGCACAAGGAGGGTTATAACGATGAAAAAAGTATTCCAAGTATCGCTAATCGCCTGTGCGATTGGTTTTTCTTCTATGAGCCAAGCAAGCTTGCAACAGGAGATGAACCAGTTATTTGGTTCAATGACCAACACCACTGCGCCTGGTGTATTCGAGAGTCAGCGGCGTGGCGTTATATCTGGTGGAAGTGTTGTTGTTCGTAACAGGATCATGAACGAAAACCTCGTCTCTATGGTGCCTTCGTCATTCCAAGCTGGTTGTGGCGGCATTGATATGTTCGCTGGAAGTTTGTCATTTGTTAACGCGGATCAGTTTGTTCAATTACTTCGCTCTGTAGCGGCAAATGCCAAGGGATACGCATTCCAATTGGCGCTCAGTGCTATGTGTGAGAAATGCTCCCAGCACATGGAGACACTGCAAAAGAAAATCCAGCAGTTGAACGAGTATTTTGGCAATTCCTGTCAAATGGCTCAGGGAGTCGTGAACGATACCCTGGCTGCTTTTGGTAAAAAGGGGCAAACAGAAGCCAGCATGTTGAGCTCACTTAAAGGGGCTGGAGACGTTTTTACCAGTTGGAGTGAGTCCAATGGTAAGAACCCATATGAGAACGCTTCGAGTGTCGCGGCATCTGATGTGAACAAAACGATTAAAGGCAACTTGGTTTGGCGAGCACTGAAACGTCACTCGGCATCAAGCTGGTTTGCATCGGGGGATGATCGTTTTCTTGAAGCGGTTATGTCGGTGACTGGTTCGATCATCGTTGGTGATTTGGCTAATGCGGCTGATGGTCAAGGTAAAGCCCCAAAACTGACCAGACTGAATGGCAATAAAGTGACTATTGAGCATCTAATTCATGGCGGTAACGTCGCTATGTACCGATGTGACACAGTGACACAAGACGGCTGTCTGAATCCGTCAATCACTAACGTTACCCTAACCGGGTTATCAACCCAGGTAGAAAATTTACTTCTAGGTACAGGTTCTAGTAACGGCATTATTTTTAAATTTGCTCGAAATACAGGGGCTGCTAGCACCACCGAAAAGGCTTTTATGACCTCGGCTCCCGCGAGTATTGGCGGCATGATTCGAACACTTTCTGCATTAAATGAAGGGGCTGCTAGGTCGTTTGCTTCACGAGCGGCTCCATTTATTGCTGTTGAGATGGCCCGAGCATTGGTTGAAGACATGCTCAATGCAGCTAGAAGTACCTCCGGTGTGGAAGATCATGCCTATGCGAAGTTATTAACGGAAGACCTTGAACGTGCACGTCGCCAAATCAATGAGGAGTACGCCGCGTTGCAGCGAAGATACGGCTCAGAGCAAGAGTTGCTGGCACATTTTAACCAGGTGATTCAGACCATTCGCAAACAGCGTTATTACACCGTTAAATCTACGGCGCTGGGGGAATAGGTCATGTGGGAAATCTATTCCATCGGGGATTCGGCTTTTTTAGAGCAGGTCCTGAACGCTGTCGCGATGATCACTGGTACAGGCGATTTTACTTCAATGGTTCGCATTGGCTTGCTCATTGGGGTATTGATGGTCTCTGTCCAGGCCTTAATGCAAGGCGGTCGTGGGATTAACTTTCAACACGTTTTAGTCTCATGGCTAGTCTTTGCAACCATGTTTGGACCCAGTACCCGAGTGAGCATTGAGGATGCGTACACGGGACAAGTTCGAGTGGTTGATAATGTGCCCATCGGTGTTGCTGCCGCAGGCAGTACAATTTCGACTGTTGGCTTTCAAATCACGCGATTGTTTGAAACGGCGTTCTCAACTCCCGCCATGACGGAATACGGCTTTGCATCCAGTTTACAGTCACTGATTAAAGTGAGAAAACAGGTGATGGATCGCTCTGGTTTGGGTGATGCAAATCGTGTCGCCGGTTCGGACATCGAGCAATCGTGGTTTAACTACATCAAAGAGTGCACCTTGATTGGTATCGACATTGGACAAAAGAACCTCGATCAGGTGCTGAGTGACCCCAACCCGATGACTGCGATTAGGTTTGATTCGCGCATTTATGGCACGCGCATCATGCTCAGTGGTAGCAGTAGCGATCTGGACTGCACCGATGCCTATAGCCAGCTGAAACTCATGACAGAATCAACCTTCATTCCAAGGCTTAAACAGGTTCTGTCAGCCTCATTGGGGACTTCGTCTGCAACGGACACTGATGACGTTATCCGAAATGCACTGAATAACCTTGGTTTGGCTTCAGTAAACACCCAAGAGTACATGACCGCGTCGGTGCTTTTGCCTATTTATGAGCAAAGCGTGACGGGCAAGTATATGGATGATCAAGCTTTCACCGCAGCCGTCATGGTTAACCAAGCGATTGAGCAGCGCAATACACAATGGGCGGCGGAGCAGACCCTGTTCCAAAGTATCGTTCGTCCGATGATGACGTTTTTTGAGGGTTTCATTTACGCCATCACCCCATTGATGGCCTTTGTGATTGCCCTTGGCCAAATCGGGATGCGAATGGCCGGGAAGTACTTGTTAATCCTGCTTTGGATTCAACTTTGGATGCCTGTCATGGCCATCATTAACCTATATATCCATTTAACCGTTGCTGGGAAAATGTCGGCTCTTGATGCCTTTGCAGGTACAGAAGTGCCATCTTTTGCTGGGATGATGCAGATGGATTCAGTGCTGCAAACCTGGATAGCTACTGGCGGCATGTTGGCGTCGAGTGTTCCGGCGATTTCGCTCATGCTCGTGTATGGCTCAGCAATAACCGCTACCCACTTGGCTGGACGTCTTCAAAACGGTGATGCCATTGATGAAAAGATGGCAAGTCCAGATGTCGCGAAAAATGCCCCGGTGATGCAATCACAGTCAATGTTCCAAAATTCAGCCCTCACAGGTTCTGCTATGACCGGCGCGTCAAACCTACTAAGCAGTTTCTCTGTCGGAAATGCGGTGGGTTCAATGGTCGGTTCTGCAAAAGAATCCATGACTCAGGCAACTCAAGCCTTTAGCCGTCAAGTTGGCAATACCATGAGTCGAACTTTTGGTGAAAAGCTAAGTTACGACAACCTTTCTTCGGTTGGACGTCAGATCGGTTCTTCTAATTCCGCATCTAGCGCCGTTGTTAATCAGGTTACTGATGACCTGCAAACTCGGTATGGTTTTGGAGACGATAAAAAAGATGCTGTACGTGGCTTGGTATCGGGCGTGTTATCGGGAGGCCTTAGGGTCGGTGGAGATGGAACCATTACAAATACCGGTGATAAAGAAGTAGCAGATAAAGGGTTCTTGGGAAGATTACTTGGTACAGGGGGGAATGACTCCCCACAAGGCAACCTACCAGGAGTGGATAAGCCTGAATCATCAAGAGTGCCAAAGATATCACGGTTACGAGCAGGCTTGGATTTAGGTGGAAACTTTAGTGGCCAAGTTGAGTCGTCAGAAGGCAGTTCTCGATCTACGACCGCAAATACGCTCACTGGGGAGATGCAAAGCTTGGCATCGAGTGATTCACGACGTGCTGAGTTTCGCGATGCCATGGTTAAGGACCTTTCAGATTCAAGACGTTCTGGCGTTGAAATGTCGTTGTCTAACCAAGACTATCAGTCACTTCAGAGTTCAGCACAAGACGTTATCACGGCATCAAACCGCTTTAGTGAGCTTGATCAGGCCAGCTACAGTCTATCAGGACAAAGGAACACGGATGGTGCAACGTTAACTCGATTAGCAGCGGATAATCCTGATGTCATGGATTATTTAGGTCGCTATATGAACCAGCATGTTGAAGCAGGTAACCGATTACGTGAAAACCTTCCAATGTATCAGCGCTTGCTACCTGATGATAATCAGGCGTATGTGGCCGCAGCTATGGAGTCTTTAACCTATAGCAACTCATCGACGCCCGCTGAACGCGACAATGATTATCAAGCAGCAATGACTGTTATGGCCATGGCTACCGGAGCCGATTTACGATCAATTCAACCGCGCTCTAATGAAGGCTTGTCATCAGCTGCACCTACTTTTGGTGGCACTCAAAGCCAAGTGGAATCGGGTGTATTGGGCGGCTACGAGGATGCTGCAACTGTTCAAACTCAGTTCAACGCAGCTCAATCAGCTTACCAAACTAATTTGTCTGGTGTTGATGGACAACTAAATGCGCATCAACAACAAGCCCAACAGGCCGTAGTTTCTGACACAAGTACCTATCAATCTGGACTAAACAGTGAAGCTGGGTCTCAGTGGCGAGCACGCATTATGGCTGATGATAGCGGAGTTTCTGGTGCTGAAATGTTCTTCAACAGCGCCAGTGCTATTGGTGATTTCAGTGGCAAGCATACTGATGCAGCACTGCATACCTTGAATCACTTTGGCGAAGACTATGAGAGTTACAAAGAACAAGCGCTTGAAGATCCTGGCTCACGAGGTTTCTTGCACAATGCAACGGTGGCCAGTAAATCAACCTGGGATGGCTTAAAAGCAGCCGTTGACGCCGGAACCTCTTTGGAAAATCCATTGACGGCGTTTAATGATGCATTCAGTGGATCGAGTTCGCAGTATGCCTCCGAAGTAAACTGGGGTACTAAGTCTGAAGCCATGTTGGCTGGGGCATTCGGTGCGGCAGTTAACAATCGATATGGTGAGTTCTTAGAACAGTATGCCGATGATTTTAAACAGGAAGCATACAGCGAAGGGCAGAGAATGGGATTGACCCCGATTCAAAGTCAAGTGTTCGCTCAAGCTTTCAATGAAGGTTTGGCGGGGCGCGTTTTCAACTCTGAAGATTCATCGAGTTGGTCGCCTGAAATGCTTGGTCTAAGGGAGCAAATGCTAAATGAGTATCGTCAAAAAGATGAGAGCGGTGCTTACATCCCCGACAGTGTGTCCGAAGAAGATAAAGCATTTGTGGATAAGCAGATTGCAGTGATCTCAAATGCATCCCTTGCGGGAGATTATGCTCAGAACAACTTGATCGATATTAGGGCCTATAACCAGGCTTCAGGAAGGAACTAAAAACAGAAGGTAGCCAGCTTGTGATGGGCTGGCTATTTTTTTGGCCTTTTGGGGAGGATAGATGAGCGACCGTCTGCAAATTCGTTTACCCAGTACCAATATTTTTTTTCGCTCAGGCTTAGTTCTCGCCCGGTATCTTTCAGTTGTCTTTGAAATAAATGGATTAGTCCGCTTAAGCCTAAGAAAGCTAAACCGACACATAAAATTGCCCAACTCGCTTGCCAATATGCGATTGCTAAAAACATAGTGGTGATGGTTATAAGGCCGATAGGACTAGCAGTTGCTTTGAATCCCAAGTAGCTGAAAAAAACGACGGTGCAGAACAGAAATGGCAAAGCCGCTAACTTGGCAGATGCCGTTAATATTTCTGATGGAAAGAAATGAGCCGCAGCCAAAGTCGCCAGAAAAAGCCCCAGTGATATAAACCAGCAGCGTGCTGGTAAAGATTTAAGTAAGTTTGTCATCTTCTTCGTACTCTCAAAGTGCACGGGCGGTGCACAATCAAATCATGCATCAGCATGTTAGTTCTCAAAAAGTGCTCTAGTGGTTTGCTCGGCCATAATCTCACACACAGGGCATTTAAGCTGAATGCGCTGTTGTGATACCGTCAAATACAGACTGCCGCATCGACACCGGTGTAAGGATGCAAGCTGTGATCTTAAATCACGAGCTAGAACCCAACCTTCATTGATGGTCAGTTTTTTCCAGGGGATCTCAGCTGGAAGATCTGCTTCTTCTCTTGCAACCAAATACGCATCGTAAGCCTTCATCAAAGCATCGATATTTAATTGCTTGTAGACATTATCACCACCAATATTGACATAAAGCGCCATCAGCAGAGAGCCTTCAACTAATGCTCTTCTGCTTTTAACGATGGCATCAGATTCTGGCAATTGACCAGGACAAGGTGACTTGCCAGTCACTTCTTTGTGAAGCCTTCTGATAATGTGGATTGGCAAACCTGTATCGAGCGCGATAATGGTTGTTCGAAATCCGTATTTAATAAGCAGCGAGGCTCGGGTAAACAGCTCACTTTTGGACAGGTTATCAATCATGCATCCCCCTTGTTGTTTAAGGTTGATAATAAATAAGCGATTCTTGGGATACCTGTGCCTTTGCTCTTCACCATCTCAATCAGTTGGCTTTGGTTACCCCTTGGTTGAAACAGCATGAATGATGAGGTCGCTACTCGTTGCAGGTCGTCAACACCAGCATTAATCAGAGCATCCACCACGTCGCGTGTAAGTCCAAAGCGCAAGACCGCTTCTTGCGGATCAATGCGCGCCAATTCCCGTGCTGCGTGTAGGTACGCCAAATTTAATTGATAGAAGTCTTGTTGATTGGTTGTCATTGACGGACCTCCAGTTCATGTAAAATATTGCGATAGATAGAAAGCACTCTTTGCCCATACCAGCGTGCACGCTCTTCGTTCCAACTGTGATAGCGGCCTATGCCAAGCTCTAAATCATTTGGTGAAGACTTGATTGCTTCGGCCAAAATACTTGAGCCGACCGTAAGGTTGGTGATGGGGTCTAGCAGTTCCGCTGCTGAGCTCACCCGATGCCCATGCCAATGCAAATTGATTTGCATAAGGCCAATATCGAGCTGATATTTTTCACTCTCTTGCAGTGCCTGGTTTAACAGTTGCTCTGCTTCTGTCTTAGATTTGGCGTAGGTTGCGTTTGAACCATTGCGAATTGCGTATGGCCATGGACTGGTCATGTTGAGACCTCGATGTGAAGCCGACTCAGCCAAGGCAACGGCGTAGAGCATGACTGGATCAATACCAACGCGTTGTGCTGCTTTTTCCCACTGATAGCCCGGAAAAGCATAGACTGAAGTGCTTGCGGACATGGCTATCGCTAGGGCAATGGTTTTTGCTTTAATCGTTTTCATTTTTGTCCTCTAATTGATTTCCGAGAAGCGCCTGAATGGCTTTCGGGCTTATTCTTTTTAAAGGCACTGCGCTAAAGTCAGCGATGCCTCTCGTGTAAACTTGTGCCGCTTTTGACCAGTCGCCCACGGCAACCGGCGCTTGCATATCAAATCCTTTTTGCTGGTTCTGATGGTCTGCAATACCCTGTAATAGCCTTGGGTATTCACCCACTTCGTCCCGCAGCAAGTAAGCCTGGTAGCGTGCTAAAAACTCTTTTTGCTTAAAGGGGTATTCCCTGTCGTCAACCTTGCAGAGTTCAACCCACCCCCCCATGTCTGAAATAACGCGGTGAATAAGCGCATCGTCAAACATCACGGATGTCCAAGCGCCAACCTGACGAATAGCCTTGTCGACTTTGTTCCAAGCAACCATGGCTCTTGAGCCAGAGTTGCCATCAATATGCTTGATGACGTCAGCGGGCTTTGGAAAAAATTGCCCTGTATCCGGTGATTGAATATGCCGAGTCAGACCGATTCGCACTTCTTCAATGCTATAAGCACGAAGGGCTTCAAATGCGATGGATAGCAATTGTGGTGATACGCTTTTGCCATACATGGCCCAAGCTGCTCCCCAAACTTCAGCAAACTCGCGTTTATCAACCTCCTGCACTTGAACGAACCTCCCGAATACCTGGTCCGGCCCAGCTTTCAGCAATGCGGCGATTGCTTTCTTCAATGTTCAATTGGTGATTGCTGCCCTTTAGGCTCGTCGATGATTGCTGTACTTCATCAATGCGAACGTACTCGTCTTCCCATTGCCGGTTTAAAAGCCAGTTATGTGGCATAGGGGTCTTAGTCCGATCTTGATACTGCAATCGGTTGTCTCGTTGCTCTTTCCAGCGTGTTAGCACTTCCAAGGCGAGTTCATGGTCTTCATTGAGGCCCATGCGTAGCCATTCTTCTTTGGCTTTCGCTTTTTTTTCTTTGCGTATTTGTACATCCCAGAAGTCTTCAAACTGTATGTGGTCAACAGTTTTAACTGTTGGTTTATTGCTTCTCTCAGAGTCATCCGACCGTTGAGAGTCCCTTACCGGGTTGCCATCTGGCATAAACAATGATGAAAATTCTTCTGGTAGCCGAGCTTGAAAAGCGGCAAGAGATTTCAAAAGCGATGCCATACCAATGAAGTCGGCAGGTACATCTTTAAGCAACCGAAAGGCTGCCTTACCTTGGTTTGGGTTTTCGATTGGGTTGTGCTTCAGAAAGCTCCGAATCAAAGTCCAACCGGATTCCTCGCAACGAATGAGGAACTGATCTTGTTCTAACTCATTTAGAGCCTTGGCAACCTGTTGCTCATCCCAGTTCAAGTCAGAAGCAACGTAACCAATCGGCAATCGAAAGCAGCCAAGCAAATTACAATGTGGGCATGTAAGCAAATACAGCCCTAGCAACTTCGCTGAGTCACTCCAGGACAAAACGTTTTGCTTTAGCCAAAAGCGGGTATAGACCTTGCCATAATCACGCATGGAGGAACTCGCTTTTGTGTTTACGTAAAATGCTGACCATTATTTGCCCTTAATCCTACTGGTTACTGGCTTTCAGCTCGCTTGGGCATTCGGGATAGATGTCCGGTCTTAACTGGGATCGGGTTACCTGTCCTTGCGTAGCTTGTTCGATGGGTAAAACGAATTCAGCGGGAACACGCCCTGATTTATTCAACCAAAACCAGACGTTTTGCTGTTTTGAGTTGATGGCTCGTGCTAATGCTGATTGCCCGCCGACCAAATCAATGGCACGGCGGAGATGTTTTTGTGTCGTGTTGAACACTTCCATACCGTCTCCTGTTACAATAATAACTGTTACAAGATTGAATGTTACAGTTTAAACTGTAGATTAGTCAACAGTTAAAATTGTTGAAAGACTACAGTTTTATTTGTAGAATACGGGCTTATGAAAACTTTATCCGAACGACTAAACCATGCCTTGCAGCTTACTGGGGTGACTCAGTCTGAGTTGGCTCGTCGCATTGGTATCAAACAGCAGTCGATCAGCCAGATTTGCTCTGGTAAATCGGCTAGGTCTCGTTACACCATGCAGATCGCGGAGGCGCTTCGCGTGAATGCTCATTGGCTCGCCACAGGTGATGGCGAGATTGGCTTGGGGGTCGGTAATGTAGAAGTCGGGCCTGATATTAAGGGAAGAATTCCTCTCATTAACTGGGTTCAGGCCGGTGATTGGACTGAAATAGCGGAGGGATTTGCCCATGAAGATGCTGAGGAGTGGCGTGAAGTCACTGGGAAAGCACATGAGGGTTGTTTCGCACTTCGCGTAAAAGGCGACAGTATGGAAAATCCAAGCGGAAAAAAATCCATACCTGAGGGGGCAGTGATCGTTGTTGATCCTGAATTACCTTACTCTTCAGGTTCATTGGTTGTTGCGCGTTTGGATGATTCGAAAGAAGCAACCTTTAAGCAGTTAGTTATTGATGGTGAACAGAAGTACCTAAAACCTTTGAACCCGCAATACCCTGCAATACCGATCAACGGCAACTGCACCATCATCGGTGTAGTACGACAAGCTATCATCGATTTCTGGTAGCGAAGGAATTTGTGGTTTAGCCACAGTTGTTCATGAGCTGAAGAAGCAACGATTGCAAACAGCTACAACTGAGCATTGGCGCACGCTGAGAGTAAATGGTAACCGATTAGATAACCATTGATTGTTTATAAAGTCAAGATCAGCGAAAATAGCGGCCAATTACGATTAACACGACGGATTTGACAAGTGAAGAACTGAAAAGAGAGTACTTCCAAAAGTGTGTACAAATCCGTGTACAAACTAAAAGAATTTATACATGGCAAACCAAGATTTTCTTAATGAAATCAATAAGCGAAGGACCTTTGCTATCATCTCGCACCCGGATGCGGGTAAAACCACCATTACAGAAAAAGTTCTGTTATTCGGACAAGCGATTCAAAAAGCGGGTACCGTAAAAGGTCGTGGCTCAAACCAGCACGCAAAATCAGACTGGATGGAAATGGAAAAAGAACGTGGTATCTCGGTTACTACGTCAGTTATGCAATTTCCTTACAATGAGCGTCTGGTTAACTTACTTGATACTCCTGGACACGAAGACTTCTCTGAAGATACCTACCGTACATTGACAGCGGTTGACTCTTGTCTAATGGTGATCGACGCTGCGAAAGGTGTTGAGGATCGTACTCGTAAATTAATGGAAGTAACACGCTTACGTACTACACCTATCGTCACCTTTATGAATAAGTGTGACCGTGATATTCGTGACCCAATGGAGTTATTAGACGAAGTTGAAACCGAGCTTAATATCGCCTGTGCACCTATCACATGGCCGATTGGTTGCGGTAAAGAGTTTAAAGGTGTGTATCACATTCACCGTGAAGAAACGATTTTGTATAGCACAGGCCAAGGCCACACTATTCAAGAAGTTCGAACAATCAAAGGACTCGATAACCCAGAGCTTGATCAAGCTATTGGTAGCGAACTGGCAGAGCAGCTTCGTGAAGAGCTTGAGCTAGTTGTCGGTGCATCACACGAATTTGACTTAGATCTGTTCTTAGCGGGCGAGCTATCACCTGTGTATTTTGGTACGGCATTAGGTAACTTTGGTGTTGACCATGTACTTGATGGCTTAACAGAATGGGCGCCTGCACCACTACCACGCGAAACAGAAGACCGCCAAGTTGTTGCAACCGAAGAGAACTTCTCTGGCTTCGTATTTAAGATCCAAGCGAACATGGATCCTAAACACCGTGACCGTATTGCCTTTATGCGTATTGTATCAGGCAAATATAGCCAAGGTATGAAGATGAGCCACGTGCGTATTGGTAAACAAGTGAGTATCTCTGATGCGGTAACCTTTATGGCCGGTGACCGTGAGCGAGCGCAAGATGCTTACGCGGGTGACATCATAGGTTTACACAACCACGGCACGATTCAAATTGGTGACACTTTCACACAAGGTGAAAAAATGAAGTTTGGTGGTATTCCTAACTTCGCACCAGAATTATTCCGTCGTATTCGCTTAAAAGATCCTTTAAAACAAAAGCAATTGTTAAAAGGCTTAGTTCAGCTATCTGAAGAAGGTGCTGTGCAAGTATTTAGACCACTTATTAATAATGACCTTATCGTTGGTGCGGTCGGTGTACTACAGTTTGATGTGGTTGTTGCGCGTTTAAAAGCAGAATACAACGTAGATGCGATTTACGAAGGTGTCAGTGTAAACACAGCACGCTGGGTACACTGTGATGATGCGAAAAAATTCGAAGAGTTTAAGCGTAAGTGCGAAAGCAACTTAGCGCTTGATGGTGGCGATAACCTTACTTATATCGCACCAAGCCGTGTTAACTTGAACTTATCGATGGAACGCTATCCAGACATCAAGTTTAATCATACACGCGAAAACTAATACACTAAGCTTGCATCAAATTTAAGTGCCCGTACTGCGGGCCATAAAGGTAAAAATTACAATGAATATTCGTACTCTTTTAATCGAAAAAGCAATTGCAGCTATGGTTGCAGCTGGATTACCAGAAGACACAAATCCAGCGGTTACACAAAGTACACGCCCGCAGTTTGGTGATTACCAAATCAATGGCGCAATGGGCGCGGCTAAAAAATTAAAATCAAACCCGCGTGAACTAGCACAAAAAATTATCGATAACCTAGATCTTGCTGATATTGCAGAAAAAACAGAAATTGCAGGCCCTGGTTTTATCAACATTCACTTAAAGCCTGAGTTTTTATCAGCTAGCTTAAAAGCAGCAAACGAAGACGAAAAGCTGGCTGTTGCGCCACATGCAACAGCACAAAAAGTAGTTGTTGATTATTCATCACCTAACCTTGCCAAAGAAATGCACGTAGGTCACTTACGTTCAACTATCATTGGTGATGCGGTTGTTCGTGCCCTTGAGTTCCGTGGTGATGAAGTTGTTCGTCAAAACCACATGGGTGACTGGGGTACTCAGTTTGGTATGTTAATCGCGCACTTAGAAGATCAAATTAACCAAGGTGTTGATTTAGAATCTGTTGCACTTGCGGATTTAGAAACCTTCTATCGTGATGCGAAAAAACGCTTTGATGATGAAGAAGGCTTTGCCGATAAAGCGCGTAACTACGTGGTTAAATTGCAAAGCGGCGATGCACACTGTGAAAAACTTTGGAAGTTATTCATTGCCACTTCTGTAAAGCACTCTGAAGAAGTTTACAAACGCCTAAACGTAACGCTTACGCAAGATGACATCATGGCAGAAAGTGCTTACAACAGTGAACTTGCAAACATCATCGCGCTATTAAAAGACAAAAACATTGCTGTTGAATCTGATGGCGCACAAGTGGTGTTCTTAGATGAGCTTGCTAACAAAGACGGTGAGCCTTCAGTATTTATCGTACAGAAATCAGGTGGTGGCTTCTTATATGCAACAACTGACTTAGCTGCTTGTGATTACCGTTCAAATAAACTCGGTGCTGATCGTATCTTAATCTTTGTAGATGCACGTCAAAGCTTACACTTCAATCAAGTTGAGCTAACAGCACGTAAAGCGGGTTTATTACGTGATGAAACAAGTTATGAATTCTGCCCATTCGGCACCATGATGGGTGAAGATGGCAAGCCATTCAAAACACGTACAGGCGGTACTGTTAAACTTGCAGACTTACTAGAAGAGTCAATCACTCGTGCAGCAGCTAAACTTGCTGAGCGTGATTCAGATTTAAGCGACGAAGAGCGTAGCGAAATTGCCCGTAAAGTGGGTATTGGTGCAGTGAAATATGCGGATCTGTCTAAGCACCGTACTAGCGACTATATCTTCAACTGGGACACTATGCTGAGCTTTGAAGGTGCTACAGCCCCTTACTTACAATATGCATACACGCGTGTTCGCAGTATTTTCCGTAAATCAGGTATCGATGCTGCCTCATTAACAGCTGACGTTGCAATCAACGAGCCACAAGAAAAAGCGCTGGCACTTAAACTTCTACAGTTAGAAGAAGTACTTGATCTAATGATCAGCGAAGCGACACCGCACGTATTATGTGGATACCTATACGAACTAGCAAGCCTATACATGACGTTCTACGAAGCATGCCCAGTTCTAAAAGAAGGCGTAGAGCCAAGTGTTCGTGACAGCCGTTTAGTGCTATGTAATTTGGTTGCGAAGACGCTGAAGTCAGGATTGGACCTGCTAGGTATCGAAGTAATGGAGCAAATGTAATCTGCTTCGTGTAGTTCGCTTTAGCTGCGTTAATGAGTTTATTTAGCCTAAGTCACATACAAAACACGTATGCTCCTTGGCATAAATAAACTCATTGCCTTGCTAGCACTCCTACACTTGCAGAAAGTTTAAGAACTCAAAGGGATAAGTCGGTTTTCCGCCTTGTCTTAGGCTAAACTACTTAGGTAAATTCTGCTTCGTGTAATTCGCTTTGAAAGCACTCCTATACTTGCAGATGATGCGCTTTGTAGGTTGGGTTTCGCGTAGCGAAACCCAACAAATTGACAGCTCAACAACCTTGATTAATCTTTAGCTGATAGCGATAGAGGGAATTTTATGAAACTTGAAGATATTCGCCGTGAATATTTACAGGATGGTTTATCTGAAGACATGCTTGATGCGTCTCCGATCAAGCAGTTTGAAAAATGGCTTGAGCAAGCTGTTGCCACTAATTTGCCTGATCCAACGGCGATGGTCGTCGCAACGGTTGATGAACATGGCCAGCCTTCGCAGCGTATCGTGCTGTTAAAGCATCTTGATGAAAATGGCTTTGTGTTTTTTACCAATACAGGCTCGCGCAAGGCGCAGGAGCTTAAAGGTAATAACAAAATCTCTCTGCATTTCCCATGGCACCATATGGAGCGACAAGTCATTGTTTATGGTGAGGCTAAACCCTTACCAACAACTGCTGTTGCTAAGTACTTTTTATCGCGTCCTAAAGAAAGCCAATTAGCTGCATGGGCATCTCAGCAAAGTCGTCCTGTGTCATCACGTAAGGTGTTAATGGAAACATTTGCGAAAATGAAGCAAAAGTTTTCTGATGGTGAAATCCCATTGCCTGATTTTTGGGGTGGCTATTGTGTTGAGCCTACTAAAATTGAGTTTTGGCAAGGTGGTGCGCATCGCCTGCACGACCGCTTTATGTATCAACGCCAAGCCGACGGTAGTTGGCAGTTTGGTCGTTTAAATCCATAAATGCGTTTTATCGATTCCCACTGCCACCTTGATTTTAGCGAATTTGATGAAACTCGCACAGAGCTCATCAAAGCATGCAAGCAAGTAGGAATTGAGCATTTTATTGTGCCAGGTGTGAGCTTGGCACAATCTACAGCGCTTCTTTCTTTTGCCACATCAGAGCCAAGTATTTCAGTTGCTTTAGGCTTACATCCTTATTTTTTATCTGACCACCAAGCTCATCACCTCGCAGAATTAGAGCAGTTAGCAAAAGCCAATTTAGGCCAGTTTATTGCCATCGGTGAGTGCGGTCTTGATCGCAGTATCGACAACCTCGATAAACAAACGCAGCTTTTTGAAGGGCAGATAGAGCTCGCCAATCAACTTGCTTTGCCACTGATTGTGCATCACAGACAAAGCCATGATTTAATTGCCCGCTCATTTAAGCGCTGCAAACCCAAATATGGAGGGGTTATTCATGCTTTTTCAGGCTCAGAACAACAAGCCTCAAGTTATATAAAACAAGGTTTTAAGCTTGGAGTTGGTGGCGTGATAAGTTATCCACGCGCGGCGAAAACTCGTAAAGTCTTAAGCGCTATAGAGCCACAGCATTTAGTACTTGAAACCGACTCGCCGTCAATGCCACTTGCAGGCTTTCAAGGGCAGGTAAATACGCCGCTTAAGGTGCGTGATGTATTTGCACATTTATGTGAGCTTAAAGGCGTGATAGGTGATGCAAAGCAGCAACTTGCTGCCGAACTTTACGATTCTTGCTCTGCGCTTTTTTTGATATAGCGATTAAATTGCCAGCGTTTTAGGCCACGGCCAAGTTGCCACGTAAAAATACAAGTAATTACGAGCATAAGTAGTACTTGTCTGCCTAAGTCATGAAAGCTACTGTGGCTGGTGGCTATCGATGCTTGCGTAAGATACGTTATTGCCACAAACCCGAGTGGTCGCTCGTTATCACTTATAACGGGCTCAACAAATGGTGTTTTTAATTTACTAATGCCCGGCGTTGAATCCGGTAACAAACCAAAGGTATGGTGACTTTGCCAGTTATCACTGGCAGCTACTTGAATACCTTGTTGGTCGTAAATTATTGCAGCTAACACATACTCATCTGCAGCTATGTGGTTACATAGCGCCTTTAATTCTGGTTTGTTTTTTTCTAGTAGTGGGGTTTTAGCGTTTAGGGCCATAAACTTGGTTAAGCTTATCGCTGTGCTGTCTGCACTATCATAAAGTAACTGATGACTTTGAAAACTACTATTAACGGCAACCCAGCTCAGCAGCACAAAACAGGCAGCAGCTAGACTTAAACGCACCAAACGTTGGCGGTATGTAGCCGAAAATGGAGTTTTTAGTTGGTTATTTTTCATAGTCACCGTATACGCTGCTGACAGCTTTTCAATTTGATGGTACAACTAAACCAGTATAATAACCTTATTAGTTCATTGATTGCGAGTAGCTCATGCGCGCGCAAGGACAGACATAAGTCTAATGTGGAGCCACTATGTCACAGCTTAGCTTAGCTGCTACACCTTCAGCAAATTTAGCTGAACAAATCAGCCTAAATTGCTGGTATAAAATTGAAAACAAACACCTTATTACAACAGACTTTACGCCAAAAGCAAGTCAGGGCGTATTTAGCGTAGCATTCGGTAAAGTACTTGATGCTGAGCAAATACTGGCTATTAGTGAGTTTTTAGCGGCACAAGGGTTTAGCAACTTATCGCTATGTTGTTATCAGCCAATTGCAGACATGCCAGTGGCATGGAGCTTTCATAGCGATGCAACAACAACACTCAGCCCACTGGTATTAGTTGAGTTTGCCAAGCAAATTGGTATTCAACTGGTGCAGTTGACTAATCCACCTACGGTTGATGAACCTGGTCTATTATTAATGGACATGGACTCTACCGCGATTACTATCGAGTGTATAGATGAAATAGCACGACTTGCTGATGTATATGATGAAGTGGCTGCTGTGACCGCCCAAGCAATGGCTGGGCAATTAGATTTTGCACAAAGCTTAAAACAGCGTGTTGCTAAGCTTGAAGGTATTGATGTTGATCTAATCGATGGCTTAAAAGCACGTTTACCACTTATGCCGGGTGTTAGTGAATTATGCCAATACTTAAAACAACATAATTGGCATTTAGCCATTGCATCAGGTGGTTTTGTACCATTTGCTGAGCAAGTGCAAACACTAATAGGTTTAGATGAAGTGCACGCTAATACCCTTGAGTTCAAAGATAATCGTTTAACAGGTAAAGTGATTGGCACTATTGTTGATGCCGAAGAAAAAGCCCGTGTACTTAAACGAATCGAAGCAAAGCTTGCCTTAAATAATCGTCAAACTGTTGCCATGGGTGATGGAGCTAACGATTTAAAAATGATGGCTGCGGCAGGGCTTGGTGTGGCTGTTCACGGTAAACCTAAAGTGGTTGAGCAAGCACAAACGGCTATTAACGAAGGTTCGTTGCTGCAAGTTGCTTACTTGTTAGGCCTACCGTTAGATTACTCGCTTTAACCAGATAGCTTTGCGTTTACTCATTTCGTCGATCAGCCTTTGGTCAATATCAAAATGGGTAAGCGCTTCTTCGGTTATATCAATTAAATCTCCCACACCAGCAACAGCCCATAATGCTTCCTCTAAATCTTTTGCTTTGTGTAAAGCATATTGGCTGATGTACTTAAGCTCATTTGATAAGTAATCAATATCAGGCCGGCCTGTACGTGATACATATAAACGAAATACAAACACTAAGTCGTTTTTCAGTGCTTTTTTTACAAATAGTGTTTGTGATGTGTAATCCTCATCGCTAATGCAGCGGCTGGTAATTGAGTCAGCAATTGTGCCTAAACGTGGGTTAAAACAAACAAAAAGTGTAAATGGCAAAGGAGCATCTTGACGACTGCGATCTTTGATAAGTGGGGTGATCACTTCGGTTATTTGGTCTGTCGACAACAAGCCATCAATGCTGGTGCTTTCATTAAGTAGTGCAAAATTTTGTAAAAGCACATGTAATGGACTTGGGTATAAGCCTTGCCCAATAGCACCTATTTTAAAATGCGCTGATTCTTTATGGAGATAAAGCGGAAATTGGCAAACACTTTTTGTTACCATGTTTCTAAGTGCAGTAGAGAGCCCAGGAATCTTAGGGGTTTCTTCACACACTTTTAGCTTATCTTTATTATTATCAATCAACACCGTGAAAAAGGTTATTGCCATATGAGGCAAATCGGTTACTCGATGTACTTTTAAATTCACAGTTGTAAGCGACTTACTTATTGCCATAACTTCATAGCTAAGATCACTTAGGTCGTGTTTTTTGGTGATTTTCTGTAGTTCAGGCAAGCTTAACTTAATGATATCGCCCTTTTTAAAGTCTACAGGTTTCTCACATTCAATTTGTAACCCCATAACTGAAAGATCGCGTGTGTAGCCCTGCACAAGTTGCTCTTTATGCTTAACCGTGACAGATGTTTTATACAAGAATCGCTTATGCGCTCTTAAATTCACATACTCTAAGGCAACAGGCTCTAGATGAGGCGGTGTCTTGTGTTTACTGTGGCCAAATTGTTTTAATTGATTAACCGCAGTTTTATCAAATACACGTTGTTGGTATTTTTTCTGCTCATACTCACTACCCACTGAAGTCAAAATCAACAAGTATTTAACGTCTTTTAGCATGCCTTGCACACGCGGGGTCGGTGGCTTATTGAGCTTTTCGATGTTTTTACCTGCGCTACTTGGTAACGTCAATGGAATGTATGAATCTTCTGGATGGCTTGGCATTAGCTGAAGTTTAAAACACTGCCAGCTATCTTTTTGACTACCAAACCCTAAAAACAAATCTTTTAAATGAGGCTGATTATTTAACTCAGAGCGAGTTGCTGAATAGTAATATATTCTGCCAGATACTGTATGAGTAAAAGTGTAAATATAGTCTTCTTTTACGGCATCAGGGCTACTGAGTAAGTGAGCAATGCGCTGCTGATTAACAATACTGTATAAACATGACACTTTTCGCTCATCACAAAAGTAACGCTGAATAAATATATTGTTTTCTGTTGTTAAGGCGAGACTTGGGTAAAGCTTGTCACCCTGCAAACTTAAAAACGTATAGAGCGAAGTCACTCGAGGAATATAGTATTGCTCATATCCTTTAGAGACAACAGCATCTAAAGTATTGTCTAAATTAACTTTATAGCGTCGTTTATTGCCGTGGATAAAGCTATTTAAAAAGTCGTCAAACTGCTTGTTATTTTCTATAAAGGTACGTTTTAAGCGCACATGATTATATTCACGCGATACCTTTTCGACGGCAATGACTTCATATTGAATACCATTTTTCAGACCTAGCTCAAAGTCTTGCTCGAGACCAACCAAGCGTAAGCCAATTAATTGGCCTTTTTTTAATTTATATCGGGGGGCAAGTTTGATTTTTGCACCGCTTAACGAGATATCAGAAGTTGATGCTGAGACTTTCGTTTCTTTATCAATTTCAACCGAGATCTTTATGGAGTAATTCATGCGCTCTTCAGAGCGGCTTTCATAAGAAGCAAATTTGATAACTTTTGCGGTTAACTGATTACTACTGTCATCACTAATGAGGTCTTGCTCGGCGGCTTTTTTTTGCATCACTCGGTGATTGTTTTCGGTATTCATCACCGCTTCATAGACTGCAAGGGTATAGCCACCGTGGCGTTTAATCGCATCTTCAAACACTTCAATGGCGGTGTCATCCATAAAGTGCTGTTTGCCTTCATACTCGTAAGGTTTTACTTGTCCAGTGACTTGACCACGCAAATCGATAAAGCGTGCTACAGGCTGAGATAAACGCGACATCTCCATTTTGATCAAAAACTGCTCTGGCTTAGTTAAGCTGGCTGTTTTTGCTTTAAAAAGCTTGTCGAATTGAGGTGTGCCTAAATTCGCCTTTAGTTCTTCAACTAGACTTTCGTATTTAAGCAAGATATCTTCAGGCATTTATAAAACCATCACTGTCTATCAAATAACGTAGTATTACTCGGCGGTGTTTTGCAGCTCACTATGCGAGTAGTAATTACTTTGTTGTTTTATTAGTTATTGTTATAAGTACTAGCCAATAAAATGGCAAGTTCTCTGGTATTTATTATTAAGCAAAAACTGTGCCCTTAACTTGTTCTTTAGTCAACAGTTAACATATAAGAAGGTCGATAGGGAGCAAGTTACCATGTATTATCTTCGATGTTTTTAAATCTACTATACATCAATTACCTTAGTAGTCAGTTTTACTTTGTCTACTAGATGCTTGAAAATAGTGGTTCAGTAAATACCAGCTATCCAAACAGGTAAGGCCGAATGGCAAAATCAGCAAAAATCGAATTTGTCTGCACTGAGTGCGGCATGAATTATCAGCGCTGGCAAGGGCAGTGTAAATGTGGTGCATGGAATACCCTTGCAGAGTTTAAACCGTCAGCAGGGCAGTCAAAGCAAGCTGCAAGTCGAGCTGCAATTGCAGGCTATGCCGGTAATGTGGGCGGCGGTTCAAAAAAAATAAATGAAGTTGCAACCACTGAAGCTGAAAAGCGCCTCACAGAAATTGGTGAATTAGACAGGGTATTAAGTGGCGGCGTGACCACAGGCTCAGTGAATATTATTTCTGGGGATCCAGGGGCAGGTAAAACCACCTTGTTGTCAGATTTAGTTGCACGTATGTCAAAAGTAATGCCGTCTTTATACTGTACAGCAGAAGAGTCGTTATCACAGTTTAAAAATCGGGTTAACCGCTTACGCCTAGATTACAACGAAGATGAGCTGTACTTACTATCTGAAACCAGCGTTGAAGCAATCATTGAAGAACTTGATAAACATAAAATAAAGTTTGCTGTTATCGACTCAATTCAGGCTGTTGTAACAGAAACGGCAAATGGTACTCCAGGGTCACCTTCACAAGTGAAAAGTGCGGCTCAGGCGCTCACGCAATATTGTAAGCAAAATGATGTGACCATGTTTATTATCGCTCACGTAAACAAAAATAACGAAATTGCTGGGCCACAAACCTTAGTACACATTGTTGATGCGTTATTACACATTGACACCAATGATGGGCAAGTAAGGACATTACGTGCCAATAAAAACCGTTTTGGCGATATCGACACTGTGGGCATTTTTAGAATGTGTGAGCGAGGTATGCTGAGCGTTGATAACCCGAGCGAAATCTTCCTATCAGGCTCAACGACTGAGTCGCCGGGCTCTGCGATTACTTGTATTCGTAAAGGCAATCGTAACTTACTACTCGAAATTCAATGTCTAACCACAGAAACCGAAGCTGAATTCCCTCAACGAGTGTGTGTTGGTTTAAACATGAATCGTATCAAGATGCTTACTGGGATTTTACGAAAACACACTAAAACTAAAATCTTCCATGATACGTTTTTTAATATAGTTGGTGGTTTAAAAATTGATGAGTCAGAAACCTGCATTGATTTAGCGTTAGTTACAGCACTTTTAAGTAGTTTGAATGAGTTTGTGGTGCCACGGACTACTTGTATTATGGGCGAGTTGAGTTTAAATGGTGATGTAAGACCAATAGACAGTGGCGTACCTCGAGTTAAAGAAGCGGCGCAACATGGCTTTACTGAAATCTTTATTCCGTATCGTAATTACCATAAATCAATGGAAGGCTTAGGCGCAAAAATTACCCCAGTGAAAACTGTGCATGAATTACTGTCGTTAATTAACTAAACACAATTTGATACACTGATAAAAAATTTACACCAATTAAAGGAAATAAAATGAAAAAGTTAATTATTGCGGCGGTTGTTGCTGCGGCAGTCGGTGGCGTAGCTTACGCAAACTATGCTGTGACACAGGAAGTGAAAACAGTGGTTGATCAGCAGCTGAGTGCTTTATCAGCACAAAGTGGTGTAGATATTACTTATAGCGATATTTCAGCGAGTGTTTTTGATAGCAGCATGGAGCTTTCGGGTATCAAAGTACAAAGCCTTGATAGCAATGAAGCTATTGCAACTATAGATACGATTGAAGTATCAGGTTATGAGCAAGACAGTATTCCACCTCATACTGGGTTTGTGATGACAAACTTTCGATTCAGTGATGATTTCCTTGCTCAGTTACCGCAAAACGCCAACAACAAATTAGCGTCTACAAGCTATAACGTTAAGTCTTCGCTAGATTACAATAAAGACTCTGGTGATAGTGCGTTTGCAGTTAACGTGACTGCAAATGAAGTGGCCGATGTTCACTTTAATTTAGGATTGGCGAAATCAACTCCTTTAATGGAAGCGTCATTGGCTATCAGCAAGATGCAAAACTCAACACAAAATGGCCAGCTCACATTAGAGCAGCAACTGCAACAGCAATCAAAAATGATGGCGGCCATGAGCCAGTTAGAGCCACGAAGTATTTCACTGTCAGTTGCTGATGAAGGTGAGTTAAAAGCGGTTGTAGAGAGCTTCTTGCAAGCGCAAGGTATGACTCATGAGCAGTTCCAGCAGGTTGTTGCTATGCAGTTACAACAAGCGCCGGTTAGCACTGACTTAGAGACTGCTATTACTAATTTTGCTCAAGGCTTATCATCATTATCGGTTTCGGCAAACTTGCCAGAAGGTCAGTCTATGATGCAAATCAATCAGCAAATTATGGCGCTAATGGGACAACCTGAAGAACTTGCCAAATTTATTAACCTTCAAGCAAGCGGTAAATAAGGCTAAGGTGCAGACAACCTTAAAGTGTTGCTCCGTCTTGTGAGCTTACTTTAAGGTTGTTTTTAACTTTTCGGATGCCTCGGTTATGCTCCAAAAACTTTTGTGCTAAAGCACGTTGAAATCCTGTCTTGGTAGAGCCGATAAGCTCAACCGTATCACCCTCTACAATCACCTGTAGATTAGAAATAGTAAAGTTAGGGTTGCTGGTTAGTTTCTGCAAAGCATATTGTTGCAATCTAGGTTGTGCTGATGTGCTTGATGTTAAAACACTGGTATTTGCACTCACCTTTGTCGCACAAGCTAGTAAAAATAAACAACTTAATGAGATCAGTACTACGGTTAATTTAAAGCGGTTCATACGATTCCCTCGCGAAGACTCTGTTGCAGAACCCGTTACAATTATCATTCCAATCTTAAGTTTCTGATTATAAAGTGATTTTATGCTTGATAGGTTAAAAGGTATGAACTAATTACACGGTAATTAGTAAAAAAGTACATGCAGCAGAGAGCAAAATGCCGAGACGAGCTCGGCATTTTCAAGTAAAGATATTAAGCTATTTTTTCTTTTTTACTTTTGCTTTGGCTTTTTTCTTAGCCTTGATCTTTGCAGGATCTTTTTTCTTTTTAGATGGGATCTTTGCTTCTTTGTGTTGAGGCTCAATACCTTTAATTACGCGACGTTTAAGCTTTTGCTCAATGTAGCGTTCAACCTTGCCCAGAATAGCCACATCGTGAGCTTCAATAAATGAAATCGCAATCCCTTTTTTGCCAGCACGGCCAGTACGGCCAATGCGGTGTACATAGATATCTGCAGTACGCGGCATATCAAAGTTAATAACATGACTAATATCGGCGACATCAATGCCACGTGCAGCAACATCGGTTGCCACTAAGATATTATTGCGACCAGAGTGAAAGTTCTCCATCGCTTTCATGCGTTTGTCTTGTGGCATTTCACCACGTAGCCATGCAACGCGTAACCCTTCGTTGTTAAGCTCACCAATCAAGGTTTCTAAGCGTTCACGGGTTTTAACAAACACGATTGCTTTATGTATGTCTTCACCGTTTAGGATCTCAACCAACATTTTTAGTTTATGGTTATAGTCATCAGCTAGATGAACCCACTGATGAATTTTAGCTTTCTCTTTTCGGGTTGACTCTGCTTCAAGTAGTGCAGGGTCATTTAAAATTCGTTCTGCAAATAACTCAACGCTGTCGCCTTCAAGTGTTGCTGAGAATAAGAAACATTGGCGACGATTACGTGCTTCGTCACAAATTCGCAGCATTTCTTTACGAAAACCCATGTCTAGCATGCGATCAGCTTCATCAAGAATAAGCAGTTCAACATTCTCAGCATGGAAATTCTCAGTTTCGAGGTATTCCATTAAGCGCCCTGGCGTGGCAATTAAAATGTCGTTATTACTCTCGAAAATTTCTTTATGTGTCCCGTAGTTAATACCGCCGGTTACTACACCAATTTTGAGGTGTGTTTGCGCAGCAAGTAATTCACATTGTTCATGAATTTGATAAGCCAATTCACGAGTCGGTGTCATGATCAGCACGCGAGCAAAGCCAGGATCGCGACGAGGGAAATCAAGCAAGTATTGAATTGCAGGGATCAAAAAAGCGGCTGTTTTACCTGTACCAGTTGGCGCAGATGCTAAAATATCGCGGCCTCTTAGCGCTTCAGGGATCGCTTGTTGTTGAATACTGGTTGGTGTATCAAAACCCATTTTATTAATGGCATTTAACAGCTTGTTATCGATATCAAATTCAGAAAATTGCATAGAGTGACGTAAATAGAGGACAATTAGGCCTAATTATACGCGTTAACGCGGCTGTGGTGAATGAAAAGGTGAAAAAATGTCAGGCTTTGTGTTTAAACAATTTTCGGTGGAGCAAACTCGTGCTGCAATGAAGGTGTCAACGGATGGCATTCTGTTAGGCGCATGGGCCACTCTTACTAATGCCACACGTATATTAGACATAGGGACTGGAACAGGGCTGCTGGCCTTAATGGCAAAACAGCGAGCGCCACAAGCAACAGTGATGGCGATCGAGATTGATCATGATGCCTGTATTGACGCCCGCGCTAATTTTACCAATAGCCCGTGGTCAGATATCCGTCTTTATCAAGGTGCCGTGCAGTCATTTGATTCACCAGAGCCCGTTGATGTTATCATCACTAACCCGCCATATTTTAACGCCAGCCTCAAAGGAGAGAATGCGCCACGTAATGCTGCACGTCATACTGATGGCCTTAGTTTTAACGAATTAATAGCTGCATGTAGCAGGCTTAGTCATGACAAAACGTTGTTGAATGTTATTCTACCTTGTCCGGAAGCTGAGCAATTTATTGCTATTGCAAAGCAATTAGGTTGGCATTTAAATCAACAATGTTTAATACAAACAACGCCCAAAAAAGCGCCGAGCCGCTGCTTAATGTTATTTAGCCAACAGGCTATAGAGTGCAAAAAATCGCAGTTGGTTATTCATGCTCAGGATGGTAGTTACAGCGCCGATTATCAAAGGCTTTGCAAAGCCTTTTATTTGAAAATGTAACGCTAATATAAGATTTTTGGCGATTCTAATTACTGTTCGGGGATCGCAGGTGGACGTAACTGTATCACCTCATCAAGTTGAATTTGCTGAACATATTCAAGTTTAAGTAAAGCATCTAGTACTCTTTTACAATGTTGTTTATCAATATCAGCACTACAAAAGTTGATGATATTAAATTGTCGTTTGATGTTCAGTCCCGTTATGTCAGGCAGTGGTTGCGTGGTTTCAATTAATACACGAATGGTGGGATAGGGATCGGCATAACCAGAGTGTAATAATTTTTCGATGTTAAATAGGTTATCTTTAAGTTTGCCTAGTTCATTCGCTGTTTTCACGCTTTGTGGTATAAATACTTGTTCGTTAAGGCTATTTACTGTAATTTCGCCTTTGGCGTGAAGTGGGTTAATTTGATGATTGTCATATTGAATAACATCACCAGTCACTAAAGTGAATTGTTTCATTGTGTATCCTTTCAATTGGTTATCCATCCACCTCAAGCATAACAAAATGATGCGTCTAAAAAAATTAATTGTAGTAATAAATTCTTAATAAAGTAGGTGATCTATGTTCCGTTTAGCGTTTGTACTCGCTGCGATGTTATTTTCTCAACTATGCGCTGCAGCAATCAGCCCGGTAGGGCTTTGGAAAACAATTGATGAAGAAACGAATGAAGCGAAATCACTCGTGCGTATTAGTGAACAAAACGGCGTGCTGGTTGGCAATGTTGAAAAAATATTGAATCCAGCTAAGCAAGATGCACGTTGTGAAAAATGTAAAGGTGATAAGAAAAATCAGCCTATTTTGGGGTTGCAGATTATTGAAGGCGCAAAGGATGCCGGAGATGGAAGTTGGCAAGATGGTGAAATTCTTGACCCTAATAATGGCAAAACCTACACCTTAAAATTGACACCACAACAACAAGGTAAGGTGCTTGAAGTGCGTGGTTATATTGCTTTTTTCTATCGTAATCAATATTGGCAACGCGTTGAATAAAAAAAAGCCAAGCATTGCTTGGCTTTTCCTGACAAGCGACTTTTACAAACTTTCGCTGTATTCAGTCATTATTTGCTCAACCCAGTTGGCAATACGCTCATCGCTGAGTTCGTATTGACTGTCTTCATCAAGGGCTAAGCCAACAAATTGTTTGCCATCTTCAGTCAGCGCTTTTGATGCTTCAAACTCGTAACTGTCATCGTTTGGCCACTTTCCTAATAAGGTGATGCTTTGATCACAAATTTCATCGTGCAGCATGCCAAGAGCATCTTGGAACCATTGACCATAACCTTGTTGATCACCCATGCCAAACAGAGCCACTGTTTTGCCATTTAGATTAACATCTTTGATATCATCCCAGATAGACTCCCAGTCTTCTTGAAGCTCACCAAAATCCCATGTAGAAATGCCGAAGATAACGAAATCGAATTGTTCTGCATTTTTTAATGGTTCATCTTTGATGTTATGCAAGCTCACAACGTCTTGCCCAATAATATCGCGAATTTTCTCTGCCGCTATTTCTGTATAGCAGGTAGTCGAACCATAAAATAAACCAATCTGCATCGTATTTATCACCGTGTGTTTGCCTGATATGATAGCTACTCAAGCCGCTTGAAGTATCTACCTTCATGTAGTTTGGTAATATTTTACCGTAAGGCCTATTTAATTGATACCTTGATAAGGATGAGAGTAACCGTGGCGGATAATACTTCACAAGCACAAGCAGGTGTCATGACGGAACAAAATGCAGAGCATTTAGAGGTTTTTTTAGATACCTTGTATTTAGAACAAGGAGTCAGTGAGAATACTCTTGCCGCTTATCGAAGTGACCTCGATAAGTTTTGCCAATTTATTAAAGACACAGACTTACTTGCAGTAACAGCAGAAGATATAGAAGCTTATTTAGCATACCGTGTCGATTTAGGACTAAAGTCGCGCAGCACGGCTCGAAGTATCAGTGCGCTCAAGCGTTTTTATCAGTATTTTGTGCGCGAAAAAGCAATCCCCGACTCACCAATGGTTAATATTGCGCAACCTAAGGCGGGGCAATCGTTACCAAAAACTCTCTCTGAAGCCGAAGTAGAAGCATTGCTTGCAGCTCCTAATATTGAAGATCCAATGGGGCTTCGCGATAAAGCCATGCTTGAACTGTTGTATGCCACCGGGCTGCGTGTTACTGAGCTGGTAGGGCTAAGAATGGAGCAAATAAACCTGCGCCAAGCAGTCGTATTCGTAAAAGGTAAAGGTAATAAAGAACGATTAGTCCCTTTGGGTGAAGAAGCAATGTACTGGCTTGAACAGTTTTTAAAAGTAGGGCGCTCGCAGATGATTAAACACGCTACCGACTTTGTGTTTCCGTCTAAGCGGGGCATTGGCATGACCCGACAAACTTTTTGGCATCGCATCAAACACTATGCTATTTTGGCAGCAATAGAGTCACCATTATCACCGCATACGCTCAGACATGCTTTTGCGACGCACCTTTTGAATCATGGGGCAGACCTTCGTGTTGTGCAAATGATGTTAGGTCATAGTGACTTATCAACAACACAAATTTATACGCATGTAGCGAATGAAAGATTAAAGTCGGTACACGAGCAGCATCACCCTCGTGCATAGTGCAACTTTTTTTAAGATGTACCGGTCTATGTAAAAAATGTTCAGGATATAGGATAGTTATGAAAAAGTTAGTTTTAGCCACGGCACTATTTGGCACAAGCTTAAATGTTTTTGCAAATGGCGTATCGACGACAGAAGCCGCTGACGCACCAATTGTTTCAAAATTTGCCGAGTTAGGTGTAAAGGTTAAGCAAGTTAACCCAAGCCCTGTGGCTGGTCTTAAAGAGCTAATTACCGATAAAGGCGTGTTATACGCAAGCCCTGATGGCCAATTCTTAATGCAAGGTACGTTGATTGACCTAAACAACCGTGTAAATCTAACCGAGCATGCGTTAAGTGATGTGCGTAAACAAGGCGTTGCAGAGTACGAAGACTCGATGATTGTTTACAAAGCAAAAAACGAAAAGCATTCAATCACAGTATTTACAGATATCACTTGCGGGTATTGTCGTAAATTACACCGCGAATTAGACGACTTTTTAGAGGCGGGTATTACTGTTAAGTATTTAGCTTTTCCAAGAGGCGGTTTAGCGGGCAAAGGTTACCAAGACTTAATGAATGTGTGGTGTGCTAAAGACCCAGCAGAAGCGTTAACAGAAGCTAAAGCGGGCGCAGAAGTAGCTGCAGTCCCAGGTTGTAACGCCCCGATTGCAGAGCATTACCAACTTGGTCAAAGCTTTGGTATGTCAGGTACACCGGCAATTATTTTAGAAGATGGTACGATGATCCCAGGTTATCAATCAGCTGCGCAAATCAGCCAAGCACTTGATGCTCTACCAAAAACATCGTCATAACTATTTTTAAACGAAAAGGCCTATTTGTCGTAGGCCTTTTTTATTCGCCTTAAGTTAAGAAGTACACTTTCCAACATGGAAAAAATAATTCAAGTTCGTCCTCGCGTTGATGACTCACACCTGCCAAATCATTTACATCCAGTCATTAAACAAATTTACGCATCAAGACAGGTGCAAGACGCAATAGAGTTAGATAACAGTGCAGCAACGTTACATGACTTTCGGTTGTTTAAAGACATCGACAAAGCCGTGTTGTTGTTGCAAGACGCATTAAAAGCACAAAGCCGCGTATTAATCGTGGGAGATTTTGATGCTGACGGTGCAACCAGTACAGCAACCTTGATGCAAGGTCTTGCCATGTTTGGTTTGAAAAACCTTGATTACTTAGTGCCAGATAGATTCAGTTTAGGGTATGGCCTAAGTCCTGCGCTTGCAGAGCAAATTGTGGCTATGCAGCCTGAGCTTGTGATTACCGTTGATAACGGTATTTCATGCATAGATGGCATTGCAATTGTAAAGCATGCGGGTATTAAGGTGCTGGTGACTGATCACCACTTGCAGGGCGAGGCATTACCTAATGCCGATGCCATTGTGAACCCGAATCGTCATGACTGCCAATTTCCATCGAAATCAATAGCAGGCGTTGGGGTGGCTTTTTATCTGCTTATCGCTTTACGTAGTCACTTACGTGATCAAGGGTATTTTCAACATCAGCCAATGCCGAATTTGGCCGAATTACTTGATATTGTTGCCCTTGGTACCGTTGCCGATGTGGTCGCCCTTGATGCCAATAACCGTACCTTAGTACATCAAGGTTTAGCTCGTATTCGTAGCGGTAAAACACGTCCAGGTATTAGTGCTCTCATTGAAGTGGCAAATCGTAATGCAGCGCGCTTAAGTGCCAGTGACTTTGGCTTTTCATTGGCACCACGCTTAAATGCAGCAGGGCGCTTAGATGATATGAGTTTAGGTATAGCCTGTTTATTATCGAGCGATATAAATCAAGCCCGCCGCATTGCCAGTGAGCTCGACAGCCTCAATCATGAACGCCGTGAAATAGAGCAGGGCATGCAAACTGAAGCGCAAGCCGTGCTTGACCGTTTAGCCTTTAAAACAGATTCATTGCCTGATGCCATTTGTTTGTATCAAGCTGATTGGCACCAAGGTGTTATTGGCATTTTGGCTGGTCGCTTAAAAGAAAAGTATCACCGTCCTACGATTATTTTTGCAGCCGGCGATAACGGTGAAATTAAAGGCTCTTGTCGCTCCATTGAAGGGCTGCATATGCGTGATTTACTTGAGCGCATAAATACCTTACACCCTCATCTGATCAGCAAGTTTGGTGGTCATGCTATGGCGGCAGGTTTAAGTATTAACGAGCAATGTTTTAATGAATTTAAAACAGTGTTTGAACACATGGTGGCACAAACACTCAGTGAAGAGCATAAGCAAAGTATTTTACTTACCGATGGTGAACTGCCAAATGATTGCTTCTCGATGGAGTTTGCCAACCTGTTAAAAAATGCAGGGCCTTGGGGACAACAATTTCCAGAGCCAGTGTTTGAACATGTATTCGAAGTGGTGCAGCAGCGTATTGTTGGTGAAAAACACTTAAAACTAGTTTTAAAACATCAATCTGGAAGGTTAGTTGACGCAATAGCATTTGCTGTTGACGTGCGTGCCTGGCCCGACACCGAAGTACGCTATGTAAAAGCGGCATACCAACTCGATATAAATGAATTTCGTGGCAAATTCTCGTTACAACTAATTATCCGAGAGCTACAAAAAACCACATAAAAATATCGTTATAATCGACATAAAAGGCTAATAAAACGCTCGGTTTTTTGTTAAAATCGGGCGTTTTTAATATTTGTAGATAATTTACCGTAATTATTGTCGAAAGCGGTGCGCGGTAAATCAGCCATTTTGGAGTAATGTACATGTTTGAAGTGAATCCTGTGATTAATCAAATCAAGGAAATTCGCGAACGTACTGAACTGCTTCGGGGGTATCTTTGACTACCCTCTTAAGAAAGAGCGGTTAGAAGAAGTTAACGCAGAACTTGAAGATTCAGCAGTGTGGAATGAGCCAGAGCGAGCTCAAGCCCTAGGCCGTGAAAAGTCGGCACTCGAAGCTATCGTTGAGACCATTGATAATTTAGTGGCCGGTACCGAAGATGTTGAAGGCTTAGTTGAGCTTGCTGTTGAAGCAGAAGACGAAGAAACCTTTGCCGAAGCAGAAACTGAATTAGCCGATTTAAACGCACAGCTTGAAAAGCTAGAATTCCGTCGTATGTTCTCGGGTGACCATGACCAAAACGATGCGTACCTTGATTTACAATCAGGTTCTGGCGGTACTGAAGCGCAAGACTGGTGTAACATGTTGTTGCGCATGTACTTACGTTGGGGTGAAGCGAAAGGCTTTAAAGTTGAACTTGTTGAAGCAACTGATGGTGATGTGGCTGGTATCAAAGGCGCAACAGTGCGTTTTGTTGGCGAATATGCATACGGTTGGTTACGTACAGAAACCGGTGTTCACCGTTTAGTACGTAAGAGCCCGTTCGACTCAAGTGGTCGTCGTCATACCTCGTTTGCATCGGCATTCGTTTACCCAGAAATCGACGATAATATCGAAATTGATATTAATCCGGCAGACTTACGTATTGACGTTTACCGCGCATCTGGTGCGGGTGGTCAGCACGTAAATACAACAGAGTCGGCGGTTCGTATTACGCATATACCAACCAACACTGTTGTACAGTGCCAAAATGAGCGTTCACAGCATAAGAATAAAGACCAAGCAATGAAGCAGTTAAAAGCGAAGTTGTTTGAACTTGAAATTCAAAAGCAAAATGCCGAGAAGCAAAGCCAAGAAGATGCTAAATCTGATATTGGCTGGGGTAGTCAAATTCGTTCATACGTACTTGATGACTCGCGCATTAAAGATTTACGTACCGGCGTTGAAAACCGTAATACTCAAGCGGTTCTTGACGGCGACTTAGATAAATTTATTGAAGCCAGCCTTAAATCTGGCCTATAACCACCGAGCTAAAAAAGAGCTAAAAAATGACTGATCAAATCCAAGACGAAAATAAGTTAATCGCTGAGCGTCGTGGCAAATTAGACGCAATCCGCGAAAATTGCCCAGCCAACGGTCATCCAAACCAATTCCGTCGTGAACATTACACGGCTGATTTGCAAGCTGAGTTTGGTGATAAATCGAAAGACGAATTAGTTGCTGAGCAGCACGTTGTATCAGTAGCGGGTCGTATTCTTGCAAAACGTGGTCCTTTCCTTGCGTTACAAGATATGAAAGGCCAAATTCAAGCGTACGCGTCAAAAGACGTACAAAAAGAATTAAAAGCAAAATACGGTCAACTTGATATCGGTGACATCATCGGTGTTAAAGGTGCACTAAATAAATCAGGTAAAGGTGACCTATACGTAGAAATGACAGAGTACGAGTTACTAACTAAGTCATTACGTCCGCTACCAGAAAAATTCCACGGTTTATCTGACCAAGAAACTAAATACCGTCAACGTTATGTTGATTTAATTACCAATGAAGCGACGCGTGAAACCTTCCGTATTCGCTCAAAAGTTGTTGAAGGTATCCGTCGTTTCTTAGCTGATCGTGACTTCATGGAAGTTGAAACACCGATGCTACAAGTGATCCCTGGTGGTGCGTCTGCTCGTCCATTCGTAACACATCACAATGCACTTGATATCGATATGTACTTACGTATTGCACCTGAGCTTTACCTAAAACGTTTAGTGGTAGGTGGTTTTGAGCGTGTATTCGAAATCAACCGTAACTTCCGTAACGAAGGTTTATCAACACGTCATAACCCAGAATTCACAATGATCGAATTCTACCAAGCATACGCTGATTATATTGACCTGATGAACATCACTGAAGACATGTTACGTACTGTTGCTACAGATGTACTAGGTTCACCAATTGTTGTAAACACAACTAAAAATGAAAACGGTGAAGTGGTAGATTCAGTAGAGTACGATTTTGGTCAACCTTTTGCTCGTTTAACAATGAGCGAGGCTATCCTTAAGTACAACCCAGACTTTGATGCTGCGGTATTTAATGACCCTGAAAATCATTTTGAAGAGCTTAAAGCGTACGCTAAGCAAGTACACGTTAAGATCCCAGAAAACTGTGTATGGGGCCCAGGTAAGTTCTTATGTGAAATCTTCGAAGAGACTGCAGAGCATAAGTTAATTCAACCTACTTTCATCACAGCTTACCCATGGGAAGTGTCACCACTTGCACGTCGTAACGACGAAAACCCATTTGTGACTGACCGTTTCGAGTTCTTCGTAGGCGGCCGTGAATTAGCAAATGGTTTCTCTGAGCTTAATGATGCGCAAGACCAAGCAGAGCGTTTTTCTCGTCAAGTTGAAGAAAAAGACGCAGGTGATGATGAAGCAATGCACTACGATGAAGATTATATTCGCGCGTTAGAGTACGGCTTACCACCAACAGCAGGTGAGGGTATTGGTATCGACCGTCTTGTTATGTTATTCACTGACTCACCAACAATTAAAGACGTGATTTTATTCCCGCATATGCGTCCTCAAGCTGATTAATCAGTTTTTAGGATTAGAAAACGCCGCTTTTTTAGCGGCGTTTTTGTTATAGGAAATTTCTGATTTTTTCTTCGCTAGTGTTTTTATTTTTAATTTAAATTATTGATATATAGTGTATTTGTTGTTTTTGTTTGCTACGTAATTATTGCTTTGTTCGTTTTTAATACAAACTAAGGTTGATAAAGTCATTTTTCTAGTCAGAATGTTAATGTACTAAATAAAATCCGTTCACTGCTTAAATGGAATTAATTAAAATGACAACAAAACCAGCGCAGTTACCAACAGATGTAGCAAAAAGTGATGAACAACGTGAAAGCTTTTACCGAGCATGTATCTTTGAATTTCAAAAGTTAGGATATCAAGACCAATACCTAGCAGAATTAACTGATGAGCATATTCCTTTAACTGGTCTCGATTTATTGGCTGATGAAGAAAAAACGCCTAAAGCTTAAGCGATTTTAGGGAGTTTGAGTCAGTTGTGCACAATCTCTAACCATCTACTCGAAATTCCTTGAAAAGTGTTTGACTTATTTTCTGAAATCTTTATTATACGCCCCACAAGACGGAGAGGTGGCCGAGTGGCCGAAGGCGCTCCCCTGCTAAGGGAGTATAGGGTTTGTAGCTCTATCGAGGGTTCGAATCCCTCCTTCTCCACCATTTTTCCTAAAATGGCATGTCTTGAAAGTAATATGTGTGGACGCGTAGCTCAGCTGGATAGAGTACCTGGCTACGAACCAGGCGGTCGGAGGTTCGAATCCTCCCGCGTCCGCCACTTTTACTTTAACTCTGCATCGAGTATAAGATGTTAGTAAATTTGGTCGGAGGTTCACTCTTTCAAGAGACGTCCCGCAACCGCCACTTTTTACTTTAACTCTGCATCGAGTATAAACTTGAGTCTCTTGCTAAGAGAATAAATTAGCAATGTTCAAATGTGCGTGTGGACGCGTAGCTCAGCTGGATAGAGTACCTGGCTACGAACCAGGCGGTCGGAGGTTCGAATCCTCCCGCGTCCGCCATATTTGAAACTCAAATCGAGTATAAAGATACAAATTTGGTCGGAGGTTCTCTCTTTCAAGAGACGTCCCGCAACCGCCATATTTGAAAAATCATTGCAAGATTATAAAATGCAACTTTGCGGACGCGTAGCTCAGCTGGATAGAGTACCTGGCTACGAACCAGGCGGTCGGAGGTTCGAATCCTCCCGCGTCCGCCACTTCCTTCTAGGAAGTGACATAAGCCGACAAGCTGTCGGTTTTTTTGTGTCTTTAAGATACAGTCAATGCAAGACTTAAACATGCATAATCACACTGCGGACGCGTAGCTCAGCTGGATAGAGTACCTGGCTACGAACCAGGCGGTCGGAGGTTCGAATCCTCCCGCGTCCGCCACTTTCTTCTTGAAAGTGACATAAACCGACGAAAGTCGGTTTTTTTGTGCCTGCAATCCGCGTAGGTGTGGTTGTTGGAGCGACTTCAGTTGTGAATAAACATACCGTTTTATTGCACCTCATTATTCTTTGGACGACTTTGAACCACGCAGCCGGAGGTTCACTGTTTCAAAATACGTCCCGCGTCCGCCACTTTCTCTCAAGTAGAGCTAAGTGAATCAAACCGACGAAAGTCGGTTTTTTTGTGCCTGCAATTCGCATAGGATTGGTTTTAGGAGAGACTTCAGTTGCGAATAAACACAACGTTTTATTGCGTTCATTTCTCTTTGAACGACTTTGAACCACGCAGCCGGAGGTTCACTGTTTCAAAATACGTCCCGCGTCCGCCACTTTCTTCTTGAAAGTGACATAAACCGACGAAAGTCGGTTTTTTTGTGCCTGAAATTCGCGTAGAAGCTTGAATGCTCAATATAAACTTGATGCAATAATTTTATATCGCGTTCATTTCTCTTAGAGCAACTTTGAACCACGCAGCCTAAGGTTCACTGTTTCAAAATACGTCCCGCGTCCGCCATATTATTTTTTTATATCCCGCGTTTAATAGCAATTCACAACAATAGACCAGTTAATTAAGCGTATCGGTATAAGTAGCTTCAAATGACACTAGCAAAAAGTGCATGGTAAGTTTGCTCGTTTCACTTTGTACCTTTTTACTTTCATATTTTCTTGATATTTAGCAATAAATCCCAGTTAACTTGCTTCACGGTCAAATTGTGTTAGATTTAATAAAATATTCCAAAAATAATAACTAATGGGAATTTTAGTTTATGAATACTAAAGCTGCATTTCAAAAGCGGCTAGCTTTATCATGTGGTTTTTTATTGCTAGCGGGTTGCCAAACAAGTGCAAGTAAGGTTGTTTTGTCTGATGAAGAGTACTTTGATAGGGTCATGCTAGCCCCTGCAATTCTTCCTGCTGATTTAACAAATACTGGTTGTTTAAATTTAAATAATGATGATGATGCAAAAGACTATAAAACAGCATCGCAGGTGAATTATCAACAAGCAGATTGGCAATCTCGCGTGGCTGCTGACTGGCTGTACTTTGCAGATCCTCTGCAACCAGGCAAGTTGTTATTGATAGATTATCAGGTTAAGGGTGGGCAACTTGCTTACCGTTATTTAAGTGATGGTAGTCACAATGAGCTGTATGAACCTTGGAGCTCATCAAAAATTCAAGCATTTACTGGCGCGTTATCAAGAGTGAGGCAAGCTCACCCTGAGCTAGGTGCAACTGCCTTTGCAGGAGATACAGCACTGGCTGATTTGATCAGCAGTATTAATAGCTACGAAGCATTTGGTAAAGCCGATGGTAATTCAAATGCTATTGCCAGTTATTTTGTTAATGTGGCAGGGCGAGAATACTTACGTGGGCTTTTTAATGAGGGCTGGCTGAAACTGCAGGATCAACGTTTGTTGTTTAACGGTGCATATGGCTCAGAGCAGTTTGCCCCATCAGACGACTATTGGCATAACCCGATAAATAAAGAGTTTGCTGTAAAGATAGAGCGTTACACAGCAAGCAGTGATGATCCCGGTTATTTAGGGTATCGTTGTGATAGTTGTGGTTTAACGGGTAATAAAGCAATGACCACACTTGCTCAAGCTGAATGGTTAAAGCGACTAGTAAGTCATCAACGTGAGCCAATTACGCAAATGCCTAATTTACAAAGTAGTGATGTAGATGTGCTACTTAACGGCACAGGGCATACCGATCAACATGCTAGGGTTGGCGGTATGATGGTGGGTATAAGCCACATTGTTACAAATGCATTAGCAAATGTTATAGCCCCTAATGATAGTCGCTCTGCCAAAGAGGTGCTCGACACTGCAACTAATGGACAATGGCGTGTTTGGCAAAAAATAGGCTGGGGTCCAAGTGAAACGCGCTCAACCACAGAAACAGTGATGCTTGCACATGTGTGTTTAGGAAATTATCAAGGTGGTCGTGAATTTACTTTCAGCGTGCAGCAGTCAATAGGCGGAGCTGACGAAGCCAATTTGCCAAAAGTCGGTAAGCAAATGCAGCAAAAGTTGCAGCATGCGTTTACAAAATTATTAGATTCACGCATTCAATAAGAATTAAGGAACAGCTATGCGTCGTTCAATTATCGCGTTATCAATTAGCTTAGGTGTAGCCTTTTGTGCACCTATTCATGCTGAGGGCTGGCAATCAGATGTTATTGCGGTTACTCAGTCGCAACTTTCGCCCAATTACTGGTTAGCGAAAGGTGCATCGGCAAAAATGATCATGACAGAGGCGCAAATTACAGCCTTTAACGAAAAACTGATTAAAGAAAATAAATACATTGTTGATCCACTGTCATTTCAAACAACATTGAGTAAAGAGGAATTAACAAGCGCGATTCACTCTGCAAGCTCTATCCCTAAAAGCCCGCGTTTTTTTACTGATGGTAGACAGTTAACCGCCAAAGACTTCGCCAAATATCAAGCTAACCTAAACCTTAATAAAGTGGCCAGTAGTAACAAGGTTCGTTTTGGTATGGTTGTTAAGCGAACTGCTCTGCGCACTTTTCCAACCTGGGACCGAGTATTAAATAGTGGTCTTGATCAAGACTTAGATCGCTTTCAAGAAAGCGGCATGTTCCCGGGTGAAGCTGTTGCTGTATTGCATCAAAGTGCAGATAAAAAATGGCTCTTAGTTCGTGCTTACAACTATTTAGCATGGGCACCTAGTGAAGATATCGCTTTTGCTGACGCTGATGAAATTAAAGCTTATCGAGAGCAAGATAACTTTTTGGTTGTAACCGGCGCAAAGGTAAATACCGCCTATGTGCCTAACGACACTGCAAGCTCAGAAGTCCAACTAGATATGGGTGTGCGTTTACCTTTACTTGATAACGAACAAGTACCTAATTTGCTCAATGGTCAAAACACGTATGCAAGTCATGTTGTTCAGCTGCCCACCCGTAATGAGCAAGGCCAGCTTGTTATAAAACCGGCGATGATCAGTAAAACCGCCGACGTAAATTTAGGTTACTTAGAATACAACGAGCAAAACCTAATAAAACAAGGTTTTAAGTTTTTAGGTGAACGTTATGGCTGGGGACATGATTACAATGGCCGTGACTGTACAGGTTTTGTAGGCGAAATTTATAAAAGTTTTGGCTTATTAATGCCACGTAATTCAGGCCAGCAAGGCAGTAGTGAATACGGACAAAATAATCGCTTTGATAAAAATACGACCGCAGACGCAAAATTACCGGTGGTTAAAAATATGGCGATTGGCGATCTTATTTATATCCCAGGTCACGTGATGATGTATTTAGGAGAGCACCAAGGCGAGCCGTATGTTATTCATGATGTGAAAGGCTTAGGCTATAACAAAGGCGATGGCAGCTTTTATAGTAGTGCGCTTAATGGAGTATCGGTTACCCCCTTGTTACCCCTGCGATTATCTCAAGAAACAAGTTACCTAGACCGTGTTTATAACATTAAGCGTATTCGATAGAGGCCTGTATGAAAATTAAAGCAGTTCGTTTTGCGAAACTCAAAGTGCCTTTGGTCACGCCATTTAAAACAGCGCTTAGAGAAGTGAGTTTTATTGAAGACCTAGTGGTTTTAATAGACACCGAATGTGGTCAAGTCGGTTATGGCTCGGCTGCTGCAACTCCCGTTATCACAGGTGATACACATCAAGGCATGATAGCGGTGATTCAGCAGTTTATTGCTCCTAAACTGATAGGGCATGAAATCGAAAACATCAACCAGCTTACTCACATTATTCAATCAACGGTGATTGGTAATAGCAGCGCAAAAGCGGCTTTAGAATTAGCGGTTTACGACTTGTGGGGCAAGCTCTACAGAGCGCCTTTATACAAATTACTCGGTGGTGGTAAGTCAGAGTTAAAGACTGATATTACCATCAGCGTAGATAACATAGATAAAATGCTTAGTGACTGTCAGCGAGCGGTTGAGCAAGGTTTTGATGTATTAAAAATAAAAATCGGCAATAACCTTAATCAAGATATTGAACGTGTAAAGGCAATTCACACAGGGTTTGCTGCTAAGGCGCAGTTACGTTTAGATGTAAACCAAGGGTGGAATGCCAAACAAACAGTGTTTGCACTGCAACAACTTGAGCAAGCAGGCGTGGTGTTAGAGTTGGTTGAGCAACCAGTAAAAAGCAGTGATATTCAAGGTCTCAAATATATTACTGAGCGAGTGAACACCCCGATCATGGCCGATGAAAGCGCCTTTTCACCTAAGCAAGTAATACAACTTTTAGAGCTTGGCGCAGTTGATATTATCAATATTAAATTAATGAAAACGGGCGGTTTAAGTCGAGCAATTGAGATTGCTAATATCACTGCCCAATACCAAGCAGAGTGTATGATTGGCTGTATGTTAGAGGGCAGTATTGCTGTAGCAGGTGCAGCGCATTTAGCTTCAGCCAAAGCGCAACAAATAAGCAAAATAGACCTCGACGGTCCAGCGCTTGGTCAATACGACCCAGTTCAAGGTGGGGTTGTATTTAACGGTCCACAAATTAACTTATCGGATGCCCCCGGCCTTGGTATTGAATCAATAAACGGTCTAGAACTAATAACAAACGGAGTATGGCCAGCATGAAAAAACTAGTCAGTCTTATTGCAGCTATGAGTTTAACCGCTTGTGCAAGCGTAGAATCACCTAAACCAGTCATTGATAACAGTCATCAGCAGCTCGTGGTGGTGGTCGCTAATGACAGTGATGCTATTGATGCCACGTTGTATCGCTTTGAAAAAAATGCTGGTAGCTGGCAACAACAAGGCCAGCAACATGCTGTGGTGCTTGGCCGCACAGGGCTTGCTTGGGGGGTAGGGCTACATCCGCCACAACCTGGACAGCAAAAACAAGAGGGTGATGGTAAAGCGCCTGCGGGCATTTTTGAGTTAGGTACTGCATTCGGTTATTTAGATTCACTGCAAACAAACCTTAACTATCAAGCAATGACCGCTAACGACTATTGTATCGATGTGAAAGGCTCACCTTTTTATAACCAACTAGTTGATAAGGCGGTTGTTGGTGAAGAGGCGGTTAAGGATTCTTCGGAGTGGATGCGCCGAGATATTTATAGCCAAGATAATCTTTATAAAAAAGGCATTGTTGTTAAGCATAACCCAAGCAATATTGATGGCGCGGGCAGCTGTATCTTCATGCATTTGTGGCGAGCACCTAGTAAACCAACTGCGGGTTGTACAGCGATGACTGAAAGCGATATGGACACATTACTAGCCTGGCTTGATGAGCGTAAAAAGCCATTACTGGTAAGCCTGACCAAAGCGCAATATCAGCAAAAACAAAGTCAGTGGCAATTACCTAGCCTAGGTAACTAAAAATAATAAAATAAAAGTATTTTAATTTTGTCATAATGATGGAATAATATATTCCATTAAGGTTTGGGTTAGGATAATAAATGAGTGCAAATTACGCTTTACTCGATTGGCTAGTATTCGCAGGCTACGCGGCAATTTTGTTGTTAAGTGGTTGGTGGTTTAATCGCAAACGTGCTAACTCAAGCCAAGATTTTTTTCTAGGCGGAAATAGCATGCCAACGTGGATGGTTGCGATATCTGTTCTGGCTACTTCGCAGTCAGCTGCCACTTTTATTGGTGGGCCAGATCAAGGCTATCAAGGAGACTTTTCTTATATTGCTACCAATATTGGTGCCTTTATTGCGGCGTTTATTGTTTCTGCATTCTTAATTCCAAAGTTTTATCAGCAAAAAGTTTATACGGTCTATGAGTTATTAGAAAAACGCATTGGTCCTAAAGCAAAGCGACGCAGCGGCTTGATGTACTTATTTGGCCGAGTGTTTGCAAGTGGTGCTCGTTTATATATGGCAGCGATTGCTGTTGCGATGATTTTATACGGAAATATCGATGCAGACAGTGTGGTTGTAGCCACTCTAGTGCTGGCACTAGCAGGTTTGTTGTATACCTTTTTGGGCGGGATCCGCAGTGTTATTTATTCTGATGTATTGCAAAGCATTGTCTATGTGAGTGCGGCTATTGCGGTTATTTGGAGCTTGCTGAGCGTTATTCCAGCCGATTTTTCAACCATTATTGCAACCTTAAATGAACCAAGCCCAGGGGCAGACTCAAAGCTGGCATTGTTTAAGTTTGATTTAGACTTTGGCCCGTCAGGGGTGTTCAACATGGCCTCTGTTCTAACTGGTTTTGTGTTATTAAATATTGCCGCGTTTGGTCTTGACCAAGATATGACACAACGTTTGTTAACCTGTAAAAGCCCTAAAGAGGGCAGTAAAGCTTTACTACTTTCAGTGGTCATGGTGATCCCGGTTATGGCTATTTTTATCTTTATTGGTTTACTGCTTTACATCGTTTATCAGCAACCAGCATTAATGAATAGCGAAGCTGGGCAAACGGTTGTTCAAGAGTTTAACGGTGAAAAAATCACTATCTTTATGTACTACGTATTAAACGAAGTACCAGCCGGAGTGAAAGGCTTAGTGAGTGTCGGTATTATTGCAGCCGCTATTTCTACTTTGAACTCTGGGCTTAGTTCGATGTCTTCAGTCATCGTGCAAGATTTATATCGCCCATATTTAGAGAAAGCCAATAAGCAAGTGAGCGATCAGCACTTTGTTAAAGCAGGTCGTGTGGGTATGGCGCTGGTAAGTCTTGCTTTAGCGCTAATGGCTATCCTTTGTTATTTCTGGCAGCAGTATAGCGATATGCCATTATTAAAATTTGCTCTAAGCGTAATGGTCTTTTCCTACAGTGGTTTATTAGGGGTGTACTTTACAACTTTATTTACCAAGCGTGGCAGTGAAGGGTCAGTATTAGCTGCCTTAATTACAGGATTTATGGTGACCCTATTCATGCAACCTTACATGATTGATTGGTTACTGCCTGAATCTATGCGCTTTTACTTAGGGTTTACGTGGCAATTATGTATTGGCACCTTGCTTGCCACATTAGTGTGCTGTATAGGAAAAGCAAGCAATGAGGCAACGGCATAAATGGCGCCAACATATATTTTAGCCATCGATGGCGGTGGCACTAAGGTGGTAGCTGAGCTTAAAGAGCTGGCAACGGGTAAGCAATTTCGTGCTCAGGCTGGCTCTGCATCACTGTCGAATGATCTTGATTTAGCAGTTGAAAACATTGTTAAAGTGACGCGCGAGGTGTGCGAACAAAGCAATGCTAAGCCTAGCGATATGGTTACCGTTATGGGGCTTGCTGGTGGTTCGTCAGTAAGCCTTGCTGAGCAAGTTAAAGTAATGCTCAAGCTTATTTATGAAATCGAATTTGCTTACTTAGAGATTACAAGTGATGCGACTACTTCACTGTATGGGGCAAATTTAGGTGCTCCTTGCGTTGTCGTAGCTCTTGGCACGGGAGCTGTCGGGGCACGATTAACGGCTCAAAATCAAATTAAATTGGTTGGGGGTTGGGGGTTCACTGTTGATGACTTTGGTGGTGGTGCCCGCATTGGCCTTATGGCTGTACAGCATTTATTAAACGATATAGATAGTTTTGATTTACCAAAAAGCCCTTTAACGATTCGCTTGAGTGAGCAGCTAGGATGTACTCGTCAAGCAATTAGTGATTGGCTTAAACTTGCTAAACCCGCAGATTACGCAGCATTTAGTCCGTTGGTGTTTAGCTTACAAGATGAATGTAAGGTGGCAAAAAGTGTTTTGGCAGAACACACACAGTCAGTGGTTGAGTTAATTAGCAAAAGCAGAGGCAACTCACCTTTACCGGTAATTTTAATAGGTGGTCTTGCGAAGGTGAGCCAACCATTATTACCACAGGCCTTACAAAATGAACTATCTCCTTGTAAGGGAGATTCTTTAACTGGCGCCTCAATTTTAGCGGCAAAGCATTATTATGACATTATTGAAGAAGGACAACCCAATGAGCCCTGAGCACGTATTTAAGCAACAACGTGAATTACTCGAAGAGTTAAATGGCATTGTCTCAGAAGGACAAAACCCTGACACTTTGGATATTGACTTGCTCAGCACTACTGAGATCCTCACTAAAATCAATAATGAAGATCATAAAGTGGCTGCGGCAGTAAAACTTGTTATTCCGCAAATAAGTGCTGCGGTAGATCACATTGTAGAAGCGTTTCAGCAAGGCGGTAGGTTGATTTACATTGGTGCTGGCACCAGCGGTCGCTTAGGTATTTTGGATGCGGTTGAATGTGCTCCTACTTACAGTGTGAATGATCAGCAAGTGCAAGGAATTATCGCAGGAGGTGATACGGCCTTTAAAAAGGCTGTTGAAGGCGCTGAAGATAGCACGACCTTAGCTATTGAAGATTTAAAAAGTGCCAACTTAACGAGCCGCGACGTTGTTGTCGGCATAGCTGCCAGTGGGCGCACACCTTATGTGTGCTCTGCAATTGAATATGCAAAATCAATAGGTTGTGTAACTGTAGGTGTGACTTGTAATCCTAATTCAGCGGTCATGTGTTTACCACAAATTGGCATTTGTCCGGTGGTCGGAGCTGAAGCTGTAACAGGCTCAACCCGAATGAAATCGGGCACAGCACAAAAGCTTGTATTAAACATGTTAAGTACCGCCAGCATGATACGTACAGGCAAAGTGTATAAAAATTTAATGGTCGATGTGAATGCCAGCAATGAAAAGTTGCATGCCCGCGCTATACGTATCGTGATGCAAGCGACTGATTGTACGCAGCAGCAAGCAGTTGATGCGTTAAAGCAAGCAGAGCAAAGTGCCAAACTAGCTATTTTAATTGTACTAACAGGAAAATCGGCAGTTGATGCTAAAGAGCTTCTATCGAAAGCTGATGGTTTTTTACGTAAAGCGGTGGAGGAATAATGCGCTTTTTAGTTGTTATGATTATCAGTTGTTTATCACTTTTAGGCTGTAAAGAGACTCCACAACAAGTCTCTGAAAACACCTTGCCATTGCAAGTTGGTGCTGCAAATTACGACGCTTATATACCAGCCCTTAAAGGTAAACGCGTTGGTTTAGTGGTTAATCAAACCTCAGAGATTAATGGTCAGCATTTAGTTGATTTATTGCTCGATAGAGGAGTTAAGGTAAGTAAAATATTTGCACCTGAGCATGGCTTTCGCGGCGATCATGATGCAGGCGCACATGTAAAAAGTACTGTTGATGCAAAAACAGGCATTGATGTTGTTTCTATTTATGGCAGCAATAAAAAGCCAACTCCTGAAGTACTTGCTGATCTCGATGTCATTATATTTGATATTCAAGATGTTGGTGTGCGCTTTTACACGTACATCAGCTCAATGCACTACATGATGGAAGCGGCAGCTGAGAATGATAAGTCATTTATCGTATTAGACAGACCTAACCCGAATATTGCTTATGTTGATGGGCCTATCCTTGATCCACAATTTCGTTCGTTTGTTGGTATGCATGAAATTCCTGTTTTACATGGTATGACAGTGGCTGAACTGGCTCAAATGATTAAAGGTGAGGGATGGATAAACAATGCAGATAAACTTAATTTAACAGTGGTTCCCGTTGCTAATTATGAGCGCACAATGAGCTATGAGTTACCGGTAAAACCAAGCCCTAACTTACCTAATGCTCAATCGATTCAGTTGTACCCATCACTTTGTTTCTTTGAGGCAACGCCTATTACCATTGGCCGTGGTACGGATTTTCCGTTTCAAGTTGTGGGCTATTCGCCAATAAAACTAGGGGAGTTTAGTTTTACCCCTCGTGCAATTGAAGGCGCATCAATGAACCCTAAATTCAAAGAGATTGAAGTTTTTGGTCAAGATTTACGAGATGCTGATATTCATGGTCTAGATTTAAGTTTATTTATTTCAGCATATCAAAAGCTAACTGCGAATAATCAAGAATTTTTTGAACGCGCTGGCTTCATGGATAAACTTGCGGGTACTGATAAATTGCGTTTAGCCATTGAAGCAGGTCAAACTGAGCAGCAAATTAAGCAAAGCTGGCAAGCTGACTTAAGTACTTTTAAACGAAAGCGAGCCCCGTATTTGCTTTATCAATAATAGCTAGGTAACTAGAAAATAAGAACGAGGCGCTTGCCTCGTTTTTTTATATCCATAAAAAGCTGTGTTATATTCAGGGGCTTGATTTATAAGGATATACCATGAAGACTTATTTCAGTTTAAGCATTGCTGCTTTCGCTTTACTAGCTGGCTGCTCACAACTCCCCAACACCTCAACAAGTAACTCAACCGATGCGCTTGATCTACGTGATAATAAAAACGCAGCAGAGCAGCTGTGGACACTAAAACATGCAACAAAGCCTATCTATCCCAAAGCTGCTTTAATTGCCAAACAGACGGGCTGTGCGCGCTTTGTTATAACTATTGATAATCAGGGCAATACGATTGATATCCGTTTTGTCGAGAGCTTCCCTGAAGGGCTGTTTGTCGATGTATCGCGAGAGTCGCTTAAAAGTTGGCAGTGGCAGGCAAGTACAAGTAACAGCGAGTCGCAAGCGATTATTCGCACTGTGCAGCTAGACTACTTTATGAAAGAAGCGGTTAATATAGATGCAGCAAAAGCATTTTGTACAATTTAAGTCTGTTCTTGAGGCATAAAAAAGGGCCGCAATAGCGGCCCCCAACAGGATTGATTAACTTAGAACTTGAAGTTAAACGACAGCTGCACACGACGTGGGCTGTAGTAATTACGATACTCACCAAAGGTTTCTGACGATACATATGGGTTATTGTTATAACCTGTTTGACGGTCAAATACGTTGAAGATATCAGCACGGAATTGTAGTTCCATGTCACCTGAGAACTTAAAGTCTTGGGTGTAGTTTAAATCAAGCTGCCAATGGCTAGGGCTACGACGGCTACCTGCAGGTTCTCCATAACGTGCTGTACCACTTGAGTAGCCATAGATTGAACCATCCCATGCTTCCCAAGGTTTACCCGACTGGAATACAAAGTATGCACCGATGTTTGCTTGCCATGGCACAGTATAGTAACCATACACTTTTACTTTATGCGGTTTATCACCTGATAGTGTGCCGTATTTGTAATCCCAAGGGTAGCGGCCACGGCCATCACCATAGTTCGAAGAACCAATGAAGGTATTAGCATCTGTTGTTGCGGTAGTGTTATCTTGGTCGAAGTTACCGTAGTAATGACTCCAAACATAAGAAGCATTGATATAGCTGTTTTCACCTAAGTATTCAGCTTCGATGCTCGCTTCCCAATATTTCGTTTCGCCACCATCTACTTCGGCAATAACATATGATGAACCGCCGATCTCATCACGGATCGCGTCAAGGTTATCTACGTATAAGCCTTTATCAGCGATATGTTGTGGCACACCTTCAGCATCAACGCCAGAGTAGTCAGTTAAGCGCGCGTTATTTGGCATATCTTCCCAGAAATGCGATGCCTTACGGTGACGAACATGAGCACGTAATACTAAATCAGAACCCACATATTTAGTGGTACCAAGAGTAAACTCTTTGATTTGACGAGGCGTTAAATCATCAGCAAATACTTTACCAGATGAACCTTGACGCGGCTCTGCGTAAATTACGTTACCCGCTTCATCAAATTCAACTTCGATTTCGGCACGGGTATTACGGTCCCAAGAGGCTGCACGCGCTAATGAGCTTGCTTCAGGGTTATACATTGAGAAGTTAGCAAATACAGAGTCTTGATCTGCATAATTCCAATTCACACCTAAACGAGGCTGGATCATGTCTGACCAATCTGTTTGGTACATTTTGTACTTTTCGCCAGGTGCTAATTCATAACCAGAGAGGGTACCAGATGCTGATTTAAGACCTTGACCATACCAAGTATCGCGGCTCACAAGCACACCCACATTGTAAGTCCAATCACCTACTTCAATGGTGTCGTTGATTTCGAAGTTCAGCGTTTCCATTTCTGAGTTAATAGCAGAAACCGCATCTCCACCTGCTACTAAGCTCATTTGTTGCACGCGAGCACGGTAAATAACCGGTGCTGAGCTGCCTTCTTCTAAGCTCTCGTCGAGGCCGCCAACATAAGAGATGCTACCCCAACCATTTGAAAGACGAGACAGTACTTCTTTACCTTCTTTCCATTCGCCACCTACATGTAACGTGTGGTAACTATCGCCCCAGCTAAATTCATGCTCTAGGTTTAACTCAAAGCTATCACGGTAGAAGTCGATATTATCGTATTGGTAATACGCACCAACACCGCCGCCACCTCGCATTTGTCCATCTTCGGTGTAACCATATTGCGCAATGAGTGGTGCAGCGCCTGCATTATATGCAGCAATTTGCTCTGCTGTGTAGTTATCATCAGCATCTAATAAGCTTGGTACACTGAAGTAACCCATTTCAGCGAGATTGCTGATGTCTAGTTGACCCGTTAACGATGGCACTACAGATAGCTCTGTATCAGGTGTGGTACCAGACTCAAGTTCAAATTTACTGTACTGGAATGAAAGAGTTGTTGCATCACCTAAAAGCCACGAACCATCTAAGGTAAAGATATCTTGATCGGCTTTATCACCTGCAGAAACACTGTCTGTTTCGTAAGCGCCAACAGAGCGACCTTCGATGGTTTTTTCTGAGGTACGCTGTGAAATATTAATTAAAATATCGTCTGTTGGTGCCCAAGTTAACTTACCAAAGTATTCATCTCGGACATTTTTATAGTCTTTTACTTCACCATAGGCTGTATCTTTATTAGTACGTGTTTCTTCAGGGCGATAATAAGAAGTGTAGAAGTATAAAGTGTCTTCAATAAGCGGGCCGCCTAAACTTGCTGTTAACCAGCTTTTATCAAGCTCATAGCTTTCTTGACCTGTTGGAGTCGCCACTAAGCTCTTAGGTTGAACTTTGTATTCAACATTACCGTGGAATTCGTCAGTACCTGATTTTGATACAGTATTGATTGAGAAGCCACCTGAACGGTTAAAGCCAACGGCTTTTGCACCACCGCGATCCATAGTAACGTAGGCAACGTCATGGGTTGATGGCTCTGATGCTAAGTTACCAAACATAGGGAGTGAAACATCAACACCGTCAAAGCCGTACGAGTTATCAACACCCGAACCACCTGCTGATGGACCAAGGGTTGCGTTTTCAGATAGCTCAACACCCGGAACAAGTTTTAATAGGTCACGGTAATCTTGACCAACTGGCACGCTATTGATTGCTTCTTCACCTAATGAGTTAGTGAGTGCAGATTTACCTTCGCGGAATAACTTACTGCCAGTAACCGTGATAACCTCAACGTTTTCGTTAGCACCACCCATAGTGACGTTTAAGCTTGATGTTTGCTCAAGTAAAACGTCGACAGTCATGGTTTGCGTTACACCGTTTTTATCGGTGAAAGTCAGTTCATAAGTACCGGGCTTTAACTGCGGTAAGTCATAACTACCATCTTCACGCGTAATAACGGTACGAGGTTTTGGCATCACGTTACTCTTTGCAGTTACTGTGATCCCTGCCAATGACTGCTGTGTTGCTGGTGATGATACTTTACCTTTAATACCACCGGTTAGGTTTGCAAAGGCTGGTGCGCTGGCTAGAGCCGCGGCCATAACAACGCCGGTAAAGGCTGTTTTCTTTGCACGAAGTGCATTGCTTGTCGCTTTGGCTATATAGCTAATTGCGAGTGTGGATGCATGTTGTTTCATTGTTTCCCGTCCTTATATTTATATGCTTTGTTGGACTGCTTACCCAGTTGAGACTTATGAACTTTAATATTATGTTGCCCACATATTAAACAGGTGTTATTTACTATGGTCAAGAATATTTTTTTATTAACGTACCTTTTTTTAGGAATAAAATATATAACCTGTTTTAGGTAAAGTTCAGCAATCGCTCGCTTTAGCGGGGGCTCAATTATCAGAAAGTTATTTTTGTAAGAAATTATGACTGTATACTCAGTGGGTTAATCCCAAAGATAAAGAGTAAAAGATGTGATTTATGGTAAGAGGAAAAAGTCTGCTTCAATCATAAAAAAAGCAGCCTAGGCTGCTTTTTTGTTCTTAAATGTTATTTATTAAGAAATTAGTTATTCTTAAACTCACCGACAACTTCATTAGAATGTTCCAGTAGTTTACGGCCTTGGCGACTTGACTGGGTGAGAGCGATAAACAGAATATCAATGACAAAGTCTTGTGCTGTTCGCGCAAGAATTGACGATAAACGCACAGACTCACCTTCAGCCACTGAGTAAAGTTTTACATCGGCAGAGTCAGCAACAGGGCTACTGCCAAACTTTGTGACTGAGATCACTGAGCTGTCATTCTTTTTCGCTTGTTTAACTACTTCAGCAATTTCGCGGGTCATACCTGACTCACTTATCGCAATCACCAAGTCACCTTTTGAAAAGGTAGCAACGTATGCAAGCTGCGCGTGGCCATCTGGCTCCGCTATTGCAGGCATGCCGAGTTTTTGTAATTTATAAGAGAAGTCTTTTGCAACTAATGCTGAGCCACCTAAACCACAGATCAGTATGCGCTTTGCTGATTTTAAAAGCTCTACTGCTTTTTCGACTGCCACGGCCTCGTTGAGATTCTTTGTTTCAGTGAGTACAGCCAGTTTACTACTTAATAATTTTTCTGCGATTTGTTCAAGTGAGTCATTAAGGGTGATTTTACCATGTAGTTTTGGTTCACTTGTTTCGTCATTGAGCGCATCAATCACCGCAAGTTTAAAAGCAGGAAAGCCTTTGTAACCTAATTTTTGTGAAAACTTCACCACACTTGACTGGCTCACTCCAACCACTTTCGCAAGCTCAACGGATGATAAGTTACGAATAGCATTCGCCGAATTTAGTGTGAAATCAGCAAGCTTTGCTTCGCTGCTCGATAAAGATTGGCGTAAAGCTTTAATTTTTACAAAAGTAGACATAGGGCTCACTTTGTTTAATTAACTTAAGTCACATTGCATAGTAATGTACTACACACCTTAAGTTGCGATACGTAATTGCTTTGATACCACGACTTATTTTTTGTTTTACTTGACCTAAGTTTGGAATATTTTTCTTTAATTAGATGGAATAATATAGTTTTATTCCATAATAGATACAAGATTATTTGTTGAGATAGCTGCATTTTTAGAGACTTAGCGATAATGTATGCTATTTATTCTTCATTTAGTAAATAAAATATTTTACATGTTAAGTGGGTGTTGCTACTGTATTGCTGAGAATCGTCAACGCTTAAATCATCAGGTATGAATCTGTTATGAGTTTTACCCCTTTAAAAAAATTTCTTAAACAGCTGTGTTATCTCAGTAGTGCCGCTTTGTTAGTAAGCTGTGCCAGTCATCAATATACCTTCACACAATCAGCTAATTACAGTCACCGTGTAAAGTTTTTAGTAATGCACTACACCGCCATTGATTACGAAAAGTCGATGCGTGCGTTAGTGGATGAAGGGGGCTTAAGTTCACATTATTTATTACCAGAATCAGGCGATCCAAGTTATCCAAAAGACGATTTAGAAATTATTCAGCTGGTTGATGAAAAAGACAGAGCATGGCATGCCGGCCGCAGCTTTTGGCAAGGCCGAGAAGATTTAAATGATCATTCAATTGGTATTGAAATTGTTAATGTACCAACCTGTCATATTCCTGAGCAAGCAAACCTTGCGATGGAAAACGATGCCAGCAAATTGTGTATTTTCCCAGACTATGATGCTAAACAAATTGAGTTGTTGATTGAGCTTAGCAAAGATATCTTGGCGCGAAACCCAGATATTGGCCCAACTCAAGTTATCGGCCATTCAGATATTGCGCCAAGCCGCAAGAACGACCCGGGCCCGCGTTTTCCTTGGTACCAACTTTATAAAGCGGGTATCGGTGCGTGGTACGACAGCGACACTGTTGATAAATATTGGCAATTATTTAGTGCATCAAAACCCTCTGTTGAGTTAATGCAAAAAGCACTGCGTAGCTACGGCTATGAGGTGATTGCTACGGGACAGCTTGATTCGCAAACTTTAGATGCCTTAAGTGCTTTTCAAATGCACTTTTTGCCTTGGCATGTAAGTGGAAATAGTGATGCCAGAAGTGCCGCTGTGTTGTTTGCTTTATTAGATAAATACTTCCCTAAAAAGCTTGAGCGGTTATTTAAAGAATATCAGCAGCAACAGCAAGCGGTTGAGCCAGAGCCAAAAACACTGGCTAATGCACAAGTGATAGTGCGTATTCCTGCTCTTGAACCAAGCAGTCGCGCGCTTGTTAACGACAGAGGCACCTTTGTCGCCTATAAAGGTCGCGGTGAGATCATCATTGAAAACCAAGACGCAACCAGCGCCGACATTTATATTAATGGTGAAAAAATCAATATAGCTTCGCCTTTAACTGCCGAAAAAATATATCAATACAGTTTGGCTAAACGTACTCACAATGGCATCAACACCTATAAAGTTGAGAATGTATTGCCTGAAGGGGCAAGCTTAACCTTACGCTTTCCTTATCCAACGCTTGATAAAAACAGCAGTCAAAAGCGCTTTAGTGCCGTTGATGAATTAATTACTCAAGAAATTAAAGAGGGCTTTCCGGGCGCGGTACTTGCCGTTGTTAAAGATGGCAAACTGATTAAATTAAGCCATTACGGCGCAGCTAAAAAGTACCACGCTGATGGCAGTGAGCTCAAAAGCCCACAAGCTATGCAAAACGATACCTTGTTTGATATAGCCTCAAACTCAAAAATGTTTGCCACTAACTTTGCGCTAATGAAGCTTGCCAGCGAAGGAAAGCTCGACGTAGAAAAACCGCTGTTTTATTACCTGCCAGAATTTAGAGGCAGCGGCCGTGAGCAGCGTTTAGTAAAAGACTTACTTACCCATAGTGCTGGTTATCCTGCCGTGGTTGATTTTCATCGTAAAGACAATAAATTTGGTGAGCGCTTTTTTTCACAAAACAGTCTGCGTACTAAAAACCTGTTATTAACTGGCGTTCCCTTCGTGGCTGGGCGCAACGTAAAACACTTATATTCTGATATCGATTATATGTTGTTAGGTGTACTGGTTGAACGCATCAGTGGTATGGCGCTTGATACTTATGTTGAGAGCCAAATTTATCAACCGCTTGGTTTAACACATACGGTTTATAATCCATTGCAAAAAGGCTTTTTAACCTCACAAATTGCGGCCACAGAGATTAATGGTAACACCCGAGGTGGACGCATTGAATTTGAAAATGTTCGAACCGATGTTCTGCAAGGTGAAGTACATGATGAAAAAGCCTTTTATGCCTTAGGTGGCGTAGCGGGGCATGCAGGGCTTTTTAGTACTGCTGGTGATTTGTCAGTGCTTATGCAGGTATTACTCAATGGCGGTGGTTATGACAATAAGCAAATTTTTACGCCACAAGTACTTGAGCAATTCACAAACTCTCAAGCAAGTGATGAAACCTATGGGTTAGGGTGGCGACGAGCGGGGCATCAAGCGCGAACTTGGCATTTTGGTCCTTACGCCAGCCCGCGTGCTTTTGGTCATACTGGTTGGACTGGCACTGTGACCGTCATTGACCCCGAGTACGACCTTGCTATTGTGCTATTAACTAATGCGCGTCATACACCTATTGAAGGTTCGCAAGAAAATTACGAGTTTGTCGGAAAACGTTTCGAAACGGGTAAGTATGGCTCTATTATCTCACTGATTTATGAGAGTATATTAAATCACTAGTCGAATTAAGTTGAGTTTAATGGTAAAGCCATTAAGCTTAGCGAGTTTTCGCATAATAAAAATAAAATGCTGTTCTTAATTTAAAAGGGTTTTTATGTCTTGGTATTCAATTTTACCACCCTTGATTGCTATCTTAATTGTGTTTTGGCGCAAAGAAGTGATCATGGCGTTATTGGTCGCGGTTGCGTCGTCTGAGTTTTTACTTGCTATCAATGGTGAAGGTAATAGCTTATTTTACACCTTCATTAATACCATTGAGCGTGTTGTTGAAGTCGCCAGTTCCCCTGGTAATAGCCGTATCCTTATTTTTAGTATCTTAATAGGTGCATTACTTGCCTACATTCGTGAATCTGGTGGTGTCGCTGCTACCGTTAATTTACTAATGAACAAAGGGGTTGCCAAAAGTAAGCGCCAAGTTGGTTATTTAACCATGTTCTCAGGTATTGCAGTATTTATTGAATCTAACTTAAGTGTATTAACCTCGGGTATTTTATCGCGTGGTTTATTCGATAAATTTAAAATGAGCCGAGCACGCCTTGCTTACATTATCGATAGTACCAGCGCACCTGTGTGTATCTTAATCTTGTTAAATGGCTGGGGCGCATACGTGCTTGGTCTACTTGGCAACTACGAAATGGAAGAGTCTGCGGTATCAGTACTTTGGGGCAGTATAGGTTATAACTTTTACGCCATTATCACTTTACTTATCGTGTTCTATACCATTACTTTTGATAAGGTACATGGGCCATTAAAGCAAGCTGAAGATAATTTTGAACAACAAGAAACCGAGCTGGCTGAAGAAGTAAAAGGCTCTAAAGCGCGTTATATGCTTGTGCCACTTATTACCTTAATAGCTAGCATGGTTGGCTTTATGTTCTGGACTGGCGATGGCGATATTGCCAGTGGCAGTGGTTCTAAATCAGTGCTGTATGCAACTATTTTAGCCTGCGTTGTGGCTTACTTTTTAATGATTAGCTCTCGTGACTTTACTCATCATAAGCTTGTTGATATTGGCTTTAAAGGTATGGGTGAGTTGCTACCACTGGTAGCAATTGTATTGCTGTCACTTACCTTAGGGGCAAGCTTAAAAGACCTAGGTACGGGTGTGTTTGTAGCTGGTCTTGTGGGTGATTTCTTACCTATTTACTTGGTTGTGCCAGTGCTATTCTTAACCGGTGCGGTAATTTCATTTACCACAGGTACCTCATGGGGCACTTTCGCGATTCTTATTCCAATTGGTGTACCGCTCATTCAAGCTTTAGGTTTACCACCTTCATTAGTAATTGCTGCTATTTTAGGCGGTGGCGTGTTTGGCGATCACTGCTCGCCAATCTCAGATACCAGTGCGGTATCGGCTATTGCATCAGGGTGTGATCTATTAACTCACGTAAAAACCCAAATGCCATACGCCTTATTTGGCGGCGCGTTAACCTTTATCGCTTACCTAGTGACGAGTATAATTGTTTTATAAGTAATAGCTGTAAGCCTTAAGTTATATGCAAAAAACCACAGAGAAGTCTGTGGTTTTTTATTGCTTGAAACATAGGTCGTTATTTATGGCGACACATTTAATTCTTAAACAGTGACGGACTAAAGTCCGACCTACAAGAGTGTGGACAGAAACCATCGCGCGAAATAAATTTCACGCCTACGGTATTCCTTTACTCTTTCCCTTGTAACTCGCTAACTTGTTGGGTTTCGTTTCGCTCTACCCAACCTACGATTTAGGTACAACTTTATAAATCCCTACACCATCAACACCAAGGTATAGATCACCATTAGGGTGGGTGGCGAGGCTACGTACACGACCTACACCTTCAAATACTTTGCTGTGGCCTGTTACTTTGTCACCATCTAGCTTCACTAACACAAGGTGGCCAAACTTCATCGAGCCTACGGCAATTTGACCTTGCCACTGTGGGTATTTATCGCTGGTGATAAACTCCATCCCAGAAGGGGCGATTGATGGCACCCAATACCAATCAGGTTGTTCCATTCCTTCGCGGCTGATTTCGTCGGTAATTTTTGTACCAATGTAGTTGATCCCATAGGTGATCTCAGGCCAACCATAATTCGCGCCTGCTTTAACTATGTTGATTTCATCACCGCCACGAGGGCCGTGTTCATGGCTCCATATAACTCCCGTTTCAGGATGCATCGCCATACCTTGTGGGTTACGGTGTCCATACGAATAGATGCTTTTGTGAGTTGTTTTATGGTTATAAAACGGGTTTGATTTAGGGATAGAACCATCGCTATTGATACGGTGAATTTTGCCTGCATCGTAGTCTAGGCTTTGTGGGTGAACGTCTCTTTTGCCACGGTCGCCAATAGAGAAATACAAGTAACCTTCTTTGTCGAACTCAATACGCGAACCATAGTGTTTCGTTGTTTTAATATTTGGCTCGCCATCAAATAATAATTGCTGATCGACAAGAGTCATATCTTTAAAGCGAGCGCGCATAATTGAGGTATTGTAACCCTCACCATCACCTTCATAGCCCGAGTAGGAAAAGTAAATCCAGCCATTGTCGGCAAAGTTCGGATCAAGCTCTATATCTAATAAGCCCCCTTGACCTTCATCATGTACTTTAGGTGTGCCTTTAACTGTTTGCTCAACGAGTTTACCATCACGAATTAACCTAAGCTCACCACGTCTGTCGGTAACGAGTAAATCTCGCTCGTTAAGCCAAGCCATACCCCAAGGAATTTGAATCCCTTCGCTTACTAATTCTAGTTTGTAGTTATTCGCACTGGCATCCAGTGGAATTTTTTGCTCTGGCTGAGCACAAGCTTGCAAGCTAGATAAGCTAATTGAGGCAATGATTAAATTGTTAAACAAAGACCTTTTCATGGTAGCTCCATAATATTTAAACACGATGTTACTAGCCTAGCTGGTTCAGCATTAAATTGTTATTAACATTAGAGCAATGTGCGATTATTGGTAGGAAAAGCGAGGTAAGGAGCGGGGGAGTCGTCAGCCGTCTGATTTGACCCCGATAAAGTAAACTCGGGGTTTAATTAACTTGTTTGTTTTCACTCCGTTCTACCCAACGTCACGTAGGTCGTCATTTATGGCGACAAATTATCTTTTCATTAACGGGCTAAAGCCCGACCTACAAGAGTTGGATTGAGGCCATCGCGCGAAATAAATTTCATGCCTACGGTACTCCTTTACTCTTTACCCTTGCTAACTGGCGAACTCGTTTTATTAAGATGCACACTTTTTCGTTTCGTGGGTTAGCTGTTTGAGAGCGATAATTTGGCCTTGCTTGTTTTGGTCAAGTGCCAGTAGGTCACCTTGGTGAATATGGGTATCTAGGGTGCCGTGCTTTTGTAATTCTTCAAGTAGCGATTGTTTAATTTGTACGAGTACATTTTGCTCGCAGTCTGCGATATACCAGTCGTTATCAACACTGACTAGACGCCCCGTGAAGCTGGTGCGGGCTTGGTGATTGGCTAATGCTTGTTGGTAGTTAGTATCTAGCGTTTGCTTTTGCTGCTTTAGATTGCTTACATAACTGCCTTTAGAGTCGAGCTCGTGAACTTCTACCCATTGATAATCAGAAAGATCAACAGCATAAATGTTTGTTAGTTCTCGGTAATTATATTCAAGCATAACAAAGCCAAATAATGCTAGGGCAACAAATAAACTGGCCATTTGTATTTTCAAAAAACGTTGTTTTTTAGGCCGTGTCACTTGTGGCGTTTGCATTTGTGCAAGTTGTTCGGTGCTTAAGCTATGCTGGGTTTTACGCTTTTGAAAATGTGCTTTTAAATCAGCATCGAGTTGCTCGTCGTTACGCTTCATGATGGCCTCCTAGTTGTTGTTTCAGGTTTTGACGGGCATATCGCAGCCGAGTTTTAATGGTCTCTGGGTTACTTTGTGTAATAGCAACAATATCTTCGAGACTAAAGCCTTCTTGCTGTAGGGTCAGTGCTTCTCGCTGTACAAAGCTAAGCGCCATGAGTGCTTTATCAAAGGCTTCATAGTCGTAGTGATATTCTGCACCTTTTGGTTCAGAAAAAACTTGGCTGTCTTCTAATTCAATGAACTTTTGCTGCTTACGAAACTCATCAATCAACAAATTACGTGCTAAACGAAATAGCCATGCTTTTGGATTGTTCTGTTCATTGTAAAAGTCGCGTTTATCAATAACTTTTAACCAAGTTTGCTGGCATATATCGAGAGCAAGATCTCTATCACTTTGGGTGACTAGGTAGTGATAAAGATCGTTCCCGTACTGAGCAACGAGTTGGTTAAGATAACGGTTGTCGCCTGTTTTGGCATACTGCGCCAAACAATCAGTGTTTGGCTTGTCAAATAACCATGTCTTGATGCTCATTAGCATAGGCCGTTATCCATCTATTTTAAAATCAAGTTGAACGCTTTGGTTTGTTTGTAATTGTGCCACACCTTCAACAACTTTAGGGCGATATTTCCAACGTTTAATAGCGCGAATTGCTTCGCGGTCAAATACCCGTTTAGGTTCGGCATCAATAATAACTGGGTCGATAACTTCGCCAGTCGGTGAAATGCTAAAGCTAATTTGCACCCAGCCTTCAATCCCCTCACGGGCTGCAACCGGTGGGTATTTAGGATTTATGCGTACAATTGGCGTTGCATCTCCCGTTGGTTGGTTAATGCTTTTGCTAAGCGTGTCGCCAATGTTATCGAATGTCATCGTTGGTGTTAAATCTGCTACCACAACCGTATCTGGATTATCACTCGTTGGGCGTGGCGGCGTTTTTGGTGGCATTTTAGCAACTGGTGGTGGCGGCAGTGTTTGCTTTACTTGCACTTTTGAATCTTCTGGTACTTCATAAATTTCAACCGTAATATCTGGGCCTGTTTTTACATCGGCTCTTTGCTCAGCAGAAATTAAGTACTGCATAAATGCAAATGCTGCAAAGGTCATTACACCGCCACCAATAATTGCTGCGGTTGTCTTTAAAGCTGTATTGCTGTTATTCAAGCTTGCTGAGTTTAGTGGTAAAGTATGCATAGCCGTTCCTCTTTGGATAATTGCTTTCATAGCTAAAACGGCTGGCAAATAAAAATGGGGTGAAATTTTTTTCACTTTTTATTTTTCACTAATTTTAGTGTGACTTTTTAGGTTGTTATGAAACTTATTCAAATAGATAAAGCCCGTTACCGTAAACATTTAAACCAAGTAATTATTGCTTGTGTAATTGCTTTAGCCGTTGGCAGTTTAGCCATTTCACAAACGTTAATAGCGTTATTCCCTGACCCAAGCGGTAGCCATTTTCATTGGAACCTATTAGGTGTTGTTGTGTGTAGTTTGCTGGTGGGTTTTGTGCTTAATAAATACCGCAATCATGATTACATGACTGAAATTGTCTATGTGTGGGAGCTAAAAAAAGCGCTAAATAAAATTACTCGAAAAATGCCAAAGTTAAAAGCTGCAGGGCGCGAGGGCAATGCAGATGCTTTATTAGCAATTCATTACAGCTATGCCGGTTCGCGTTTGTTATGGCAGCTTGATGACAACACCATTACCATGGATGAGTTGGCAATTAAGCAGGCAGAGCTTGATAGTGTGGCAGAAAAATACAATCTGTCACTTGATGCAGAACGTTATGATGAGTCAATCTTAAAGCAATTTTAAGGACGAATAATGAAAAAGGTTTTGATTGTTTGCTTGGGCAATATTTGTCGCTCACCCACAGCTGAGGCGGTACTTCGTAGCCGTGCCAAGGCATTGGGTGTCAATGTTAAAGTTGATTCTGCTGGCACCATTGGCTATCACCAAGGCAATCCACCTGATTCACGTTCAAAAGCAGCAGCCGAAAAGCGCGGTTATAGCTTTAAAGGGATTTATTCACGGCCTGTGACTCAAGCTGATTTTTATGAGTTTGATTTAATCCTTGCGGCCGACAAGCAAAATCTTGCTGATTTACAAGCCCAGTGTCCAGAGCACTTACAATGTAAGTTGTCGCTGTTTTTAAGTCATGGTGATGCAGGGCAGAGCGAGATCCCTGATCCCTATTATGGTGGCGATCAAGGTTTCGAAAAGGTACTCGATTTAATTGAGGATGCAGCAGATAACTTGTTAAGCAGGTTATAAAAAGGGTCGCATTGCGACCCTTCATTTTATTAGTTGATTTTAAAATCTAATTGCACCCGAGAAGTCGCAGCAATAGCTTGACCATTTTCAAACTTAGGCGCATAACGCCATTTTTTCATTGCTTTAACCGCTTCTCTTTCAAACGCAGTACCACCTTCAGAATCAACCACAGTTATGTTGTCTACAAAGCCTGACGGGGTGACTTCAAATTCCATCACGACACTGCCATCCTCCATACGTTGAGCTTTTGACATTGGGTATTTAGGTGGCACACGGTATAACGGCTCTTGTTCTTGGCTTTCTTTCCAAGGCACCATTTTCGCAATCGCTATACAATGTTTGGTTGCTTCGTCACTTTTACCTGTTTTTTCGTATAAGTGAACCAGCTTGGAATGGGCATCGAGTTCCGTTTTGTGATCAAAGTCTAGCTCTTTATCAAACACGCTTACTACATGATTTAAACGTTCAATGGCTGTGCTGTATTTACGTTGGCTTTCTGCAAATGCGGCAACCAAGAAGTCAGCGCTAATACGATCGACAGCGTTATCAGGTAAGTTTTCTTGGTAGTACTTATCGGCTTCTTCAAGATATTCCTTTGCTGTGTAATAGCGCTCGCCAGTTCCTTTGTAAGCAAGGATACGAGCAGCGGTCATTTTTGCATCAGCAACAAGTTTGGCTGAGTTTTGTTTTTCAGCAATAGCAATGACATCATCAAGATACGTATCAGCGCGCTTAGCAGAGGGAGTTGATTCTGCCATGCCGATTAATGAATCATACACTTGCACACTTAGCTTGCCGTGGTTTTTTTCGAGTATTTCGTAGGCTGTGCGATATAACTCAAAGCGTTGTTCTTGTTCGCTTTTATCTAGGCTGTTTGCATAGTTAATGGCAAGATTTGCGGTGTTGTCGGCGCTTTCGCCATAAACCTCTTTACCTAACTCAAATGCTTTTTTAGCAAGTTCGCTGCTGTCTTGTTGGTTTTCTACAGCGGCGACATAAGCGCGATAGGTGTCGTTAAATTCTTGCGCGGTCGTTTCATTGGCAATGCCTTGCTGACTAAATAGTAATGCAATGCATAAGGCAAGTGAGCTCTTTTTCATAATAATCCTTATTATTTCTGCCCAGTCTTTGGATGATAACTGATACAAGTTAATGATAATGGTTATCATAACTAGGTACAAGGTATCAAATCGCTTTAGATGCATCAATGCTTGCTTTGTGTTTATGTTTTTAGATTATTTGTTGCAGTAAAAACCCCGGCTTTCATAGTGCAAAGCTCGTATCTTCAAGTGGTTTGAGTGTATAATACTTGAATTGCTGGTAACTGCCTCAATATTAGTTATCACTCGTCGTATGTTGCATTCTTACAACCTTCAAGCTGTTGTAATCACATTTGCAGTATCGCATTTATTTTTTAATTTTGGATTTGTCGTGGCGCAAGTAAGAGCAAGAGTCCAGCTAAATGTTGGCAAAAACAGTGATATTCCTGCAGAAATCGTATCTTTTAGTGGTTTAAAAGATGGTCAAGAGCATGTGGCATTAGTATTTAATCAAGCCGACACTGAGCAAGATGTGCCATTAATTCGCATGCATTCAGAGTGTTTAACTGGCGATGTATTTCACTCGTCACGTTGCGATTGTGGTGAACAATTAAATGAGTGTATCGAAATGATGCATCAGCAAGGCGGCATTTTACTGTACTTACGCCAAGAGGGCCGTGGCATTGGTTTATACAATAAGATAGATGCTTACGTATTGCAGTCACAAGGCATGAATACTTACGAGGCGAATAACCACTTGGGTTTTGCTGATGATTTACGTGACTTTTCAGATGCGGTTTTAATGTTAGAGGCTCTTGGGCAAAAGCACGTTAAGTTAATGACCAATAACCCAAATAAACTTAAAGCACTGCGTGATGCAGGCATTGAGGTTGACTCTGTTGTGGGCACGCACGCTCATATTAAAGCAGGTGTAGTAGGCAATCGTGCTTACCTCGAAACGAAAATCAAACATGGTTCGCACATGCTTGATATTAAAAAAATTAAAAAGCCTGAATAAATTTCACAACAGGTGACTATAAACAAGTAGCGCACCCAGTTATACTCGGTGCGTTTTGTCGTTATTGAATGAGAAATTATGTCAATCGAAGTTCGTGTTTTTAAAGCTGGTGCAGGCGTAAAGTGGTTTAAAGCAGGCTGGGAAATCTTTAAGCTGCAACCGTTTACTTTTATCTTAATGCATCTGCTAATAGTGGTAATTAGCTTTTTGGCGCTAGTACTGCCTCTATTGCAAGTTGTTGGTGCGTTTGTGACGCCGTTTTTAATGGCGGGGTTTTATCAAGCTGTGCTCACAAAACAACAAGGTGGCACTATCAGCCAAGCTGATATTTTTAAGCCATTTAGCAACAAAGGAAACCGTATTGGTTTAGTGCGAGTCGCTGTGTATCAGATGGCGGCGGGTATTTTATTGGCATTACTGTCTAATTTTATCTTTGCAGATGCTTACGCTGTTATCTCGAGTCAGACTTTTGACCCTCAAAATCAAGCTCATTTGGCTGATTTATTAGCGACCATTTCTATGGGGCAAGTTGCGGTATTTTTATTGGCTATCTGTGTGTATTTAACGGCTTTTGCCTACGCAGTACCTTTGGTCTACTTTCAAAAGCAAAGCAACATGTTTGCGGTGTTAAAAACCTCTTTTATGGTATTTTATAAAAATATGGCACCACTGAGTGTGTATGGCCTTATTTGTGCCGTGTTAATGGTGATCTGTATTCCTTTATCGTTTATTCCTCTATTGGTTTTAATGCCAATTTGTTACATTAGTTTCTTCGTGTCATTTCAGGCTATTTTTATGCCGGTTGTACCAAAAAGTGATGACCAAGCTAATGCGCCTGAATCACCGTCGCAATCAGGACGTTTTGACGCGTAATGGATGATAAAGAACAAAAGTTAAAGAATTACGTACTTTGGTTACTATCTCGACAAGATTATTCGCGTCGGGATCTAACCCGAAAGTTACAGCAAAAAGAGGCGACGCCAGAGTTCACAGAGCGTTTGTTAGATTGGTGTGAGTCACACAACTTTATTAACGAGCAGCGCTATTGTGAAGGGTTTGTACGCCGCCATTTAGCAAAGTATCATGGTGCAAAACGCATTCAGAGCGAAGCGATGGCAAAGGGGATAGACCGAGCATTATTAGATAAGACGCTCGAAGAGTTCGAAATCGATTGGTTTGAACTCGCACAGGACGCATATTTAAAGAAGTTTTCAAATTCAGGTAAAGAACTCGACCAGAAAGAAAAAGCGAAACGTGTTCGCTACTTGATGTATCGAGGCTTTAATTACGAACAAATTGATTTTGCAATGCAAGCACAGCAATAAACGGGTGAGATTTTCACATGCAGCATATGACTACCGCACAGATCAGGCAACAGTTCTTAGACTTTTTTGCCTCTAAACAACACCAAATTGTTCCTTCAAGCTCGCTGATCCCGGGTAACGATGCCACGTTATTATTCAATAATGCCGGTATGGTGCAATTTAAAGATGTATTTTTAGGTGCGGAAAGCCGCCCTTATTCACGTGCAACCAGCTCACAACGTTGTGTACGTGCCGGTGGTAAACATAACGACCTTGAAAACGTAGGTTACACAGCACGTCACCATACATTCTTTGAAATGTTAGGTAACTTCAGCTTTGGTGATTATTTCAAGCAAGACGCAATTAAGTTTGCTTGGGAATTTTTAACTGAAGTTGTAAAACTTCCGCAAGAAAAGCTACTTGTTACCATTTATCACGATGACGAAGATGCTTTCAACATTTGGCATAAAGAAGTAGGTCTGAGTGAAGACCGCATTATTCGCATTGCAACTAGCGATAACTTCTGGTCAATGGGCGATACGGGTCCGTGTGGTCCATGTTCTGAAATATTTTACGATCACGGTGAGCACATTTGGGGTGGTCCTCCAGGTTCACCAGAAGAAGACGGTGACCGTTTCATTGAGATCTGGAACCTAGTATTCATGCAGTTTAACCGCCATGCCGACGGTACAATGGAGCCGCTTCCTAAGCAGTCTGTTGATACAGGTATGGGTCTTGAGCGTATCTCTGCAATTTTACAAGGCGTGCACTCAAACTACGAAATCGATTTATTCCAAGCACTCATTGCAGCTGCGGCTAAAGTGACTAACGCACAAGACTTAGATGATAAATCGTTACGCGTTGTGGCTGACCACATTCGTTCATGTGCATTCTTAGTATCTGACGGCGTTATGCCATCTAATGAAGGCCGTGGTTATGTACTACGTCGTATTATTCGTCGTGCGGTTCGTCACGGTAACAAGTTAGGCGCGAAAGGCGCATTCTTCTATAAGCTAGTTGCTGCGTTAATTGAGCAAATGGGTCAAGCGTACCCAGAGCTTGCTAAGCAACAAGAAATTATCGAAAAAGTACTACGTATTGAAGAAGAGCAGTTTGGTAAAACACTTGAGCGTGGTCTGGCAATTCTTGAAGAAAGCCTAGCAGACATCAAAGGTGATGTGATCCCGGGTGATTTAGTATTCAAGCTTTACGACACTTATGGTTTCCCTGCTGATTTAACGGCAGACGTGGCGCGTGAGCGTTTTATGACCATTGATGAGCACGGCTTCCAAGAGTGCATGGCAGTGCAACGTAAGCAAGCACAGCAAGCTGGTAAGTTTGGTGCTGATTACAACCAACAACTTAAGTCTGAAAAACACACAGACTTTAAAGGTTACGATGCAGAGCATTACACAGGTACTGTGGTTGAGCTGTTCCATGAAGGTCAATCTGTTTCTGTACTTGAAGATGGTCAAGAAGGTATCGCAATCCTTGACCGCACACCGTTCTATGCTGAATCAGGTGGTCAGGTTGGTGATACCGGTGTGTTAAAAGTTGCTGGCGGTGAGTTTGTCGTTACTAACACCACTAAGCTTGGAAATGCATTTGCGCACCATGGTCGTGTACAAGGCCGCATTGGTACAAACGACAAAGCAGAGGCAACCATTGATGCAGCACGTCGCGATAGCATCAAGAAAAACCACACTGCAACACACATTTTACACGAAACGTTACGTCAAATTTTAGGTGAGCACGTAAATCAAAAAGGCTCACTTGTTGACCCAGAGCGTTTACGTTTTGACTTCTCACACTTTGAAGCAGTTACAAAAGACGAATTACGTCAAATTGAGCGCGCAGTGAACGACGAAATCCGTCGTAACTTTGCACTTGAGACTGAACTAATGGCTATCGAAGATGCTAAAGCGAAAGGTGCAATGGCATTATTCGGTGAAAAATACGACGACGAAGTTCGCGTAGTAACCATTGGTGATTACTCAATCGAGTTATGTGGTGGTACTCACGTTAAGCGTGCAGGTGATATCGGTTTATTTAAAATCGTATCAGAAAGCGGTATCGCTGCCGGTATCCGCCGTATTGAAGCAGTAACAGGTGCTGAAGCTGTTGCTTATGTAAGTGAGCAAGAGCAACAACTAAACGATGTTGCAGCGCTAGTAAAAGGTGATAGCAGCACAGTACTTGAAAAAGTAACGGCATTACTTGAGAAATCAAAAGGCCTTGAGAAGCAAATTGCACAGCTTAACGACAAGCTAGCAAGCGCGGCAGGTGCATCGTTACTTGACTCTGTTGTTGAAGTGAACGGTATTAAGCTACTGGTTGCTGATGTTGCTGGTACTGAGTCTAAAGCACTACGCGGCATGGTTGACGACCTGAAAACGAAGATTGGTTCAGGTGTTATTGCCCTTGGCGTAGCTAATGGCGACAAAGTAAGCCTAATTGCAGGCGTAACTAAAGACCTAACAGGTAAAGTGAAAGCCGGTGAGCTTGTAAATCACATGGCTGCACAAGTAGGCGGTAAGGGCGGTGGTCGTCCTGATATGGCACAAGCTGGTGGTACTCAGCCAGAGAACCTAGCTACAGCCTTAGAAAGTGTAACTGGTTGGTTATCTGAGCGTTCTTAACCACTAGTGGCACTTATCGTCCAAAAATTCGGTGGCACCTCAGTTGGCTCAATTGAGCGAATTGAGGCCGTCGCCGACCTTGTTGTAAAAACCAAGCAGCAAGGCCATCAAGTTGTGGTGGTGCTCTCGGCTATGTCGGGAGAAACTAACCGTCTTATTCAACTCGCTAAACAAATCGATTCTCGACCAAGCGCCCGTGAGCTTGATGTACTGCTTACCACAGGTGAGCAAGTGTCTGTTTCTTTACTGGCAATGGCTATTATTAAACGTGGCCACTCAGCGGTAAGTTTGCTGGCTGATCAGGTCAACATTCGCACCGACAATATGTTTGGTAAAGCGCGTATTGAAGAGGTTGCAGCGACTCGTTTAAAGCATGAGCTTGAGCACAACCGTATTGCTATAATCGCAGGCTTTCAGGGCCGAGATATTGAAGGTAATATCACCACACTTGGCCGAGGTGGTACTGATACTTCAGCAGTTGAGATTGCGGGAGCGATTAATGCTGACGAATGTCAGATCTATACCGATGTTGATGGCGTATATACAACTGATCCGCGTATTGAACCAAATGCTCGTCGAATGAGCCATGTTACTTTCGAAGAAATGCTCGAAATGGCGAGTTTAGGTGCTAAGGTATTGCATATTCGTAGTGTAGAAGCGGCAGGAAAATACAATATACCGCTCAGAGTACTATCGAGTTTTAACCCAGATCAAGGGACCTTGATCAGTTTTGAGGAACCGGAAGTGCAAGCAAATATTGTGTCAGGTATTGCTTTCAATCGTGATGAAAGTTTGATTTATATCAATCAAATGCAATATGGGATTGAAAACCTAGCTAAAATTACGAAACTTTTTGCAGAGTTTGGTATCGAAATTGATATGATTAATCAAGTTAATCATAACTTTGAAAAAATAGACTATGCTTTTACTGTGCACACCAATGATTTTGAACAAGCATTGGAAGTTTTAACCTTAAATCAGGCTGCGCTTGGCGCAGATTCTATTAAAGGAATAAACAATGTTGCTAAGGTGTCAGCAGTAGGAGTGGGGATGAAGTCACACTCTGGAGTAGCAAGTTTATTTTTTAATGCGCTTGCCGAAGAAAACATCAAAGTCATTTTGGTGTCGACATCTGAAATTAAGATTTCAGTTCTAATAGACGAAAAATATTTAGAGCTGGCAGTACGTGCGCTGCACAAAGTTTTTTTAACTGAAAATGAATAAGATTTAGAGTTTTTACTTACTTTTAAGTCTAGATTTCATTAGAATGTTTTTGACGCGGAATCTTTTAATTTTTTGGAATATGGGAGCAAGAGAATGCTAATACTAACTCGTAGAGTAGGTGAAACCCTTATGATCGGTGACGAAGTTACAGTTACTGTTCTTGGTGTTAAAGGAAATCAAGTTCGCATTGGTGTTAATGCGCCTAAAGATGTATCAGTACATCGTGAAGAAATCTACATGCGCATCCAAGCAGAGAAATCTAACCCAAATCCGGGCAACGTTTAATCAGCGAAAGATATTTTAAGAGCCACTCATTGAGTGGCTCTTTTATTTAGTTCTGCAATAATCTCTTCATTTAGCGCTTTTTTAGACAGGTATTGCATACCTCGACTAGCTTTCAAAATATAGCCTCGCTCAGTCTCAATTATGTCTGTGATTTGTTGCCATGTTAGTTGATAGTGTTTATAGGGATTTTCGGCTTTAACACCTTCATCATCAAACACGATAGTTACTTCACTACCTGAAGCACGACTCATCATTTGTCTGGCCACCCACCATGGACGTTTATAATAAAACGATAAGCACTCCACTACGGCAAGCATTATCATAAAACTACCTAAATAATGGTTTTCTAACTGGTAAAAGGCTAGTAGGCCTAATGTTATGAGCAATGCTAACAGAGGATATTTAGGTTTAGCCTGAGATGAGTAGGGTAAAGACTCATCAAAGCACTCGTAGTAATACGGTTTATCTAATGTGTAAGTTGTAGTTAATGTCATTCGTGGGCTCACTTAATTTGCTGGCGGCAGTTTAACATTGATAGAAAAAATCTGCCGCAGTTGGTTTTCATTTAGTTGTCATTGTGAGAGCTTAAGGTATGTGTATTTTAAAGGTGTAAGCTGTATGTTTGTTAGTTCAATGTCATTAGCACTTGCAATGACTACAAATACTTTTTTGGTTATGGGCGATATGCCATACACCCCGATAGATGAAATTAATCTCGCAGAAGGCGGAAAAATTGCCAAGGCAATCGCAGCGACACCTCATGAATTTTTGATGCACTTGGGCGATATGAAATCTGGCTCACTTGCATGCACGAATAAGCTTTTGCAAACTAACAAGGCGTTACTAACATCGTTGACCGAAAAACCTTTTATTTATACCCCAGGTGATAATGAATGGACCGATTGCGACCGAGAAAAGCTATCTGTGCGTTTTGATGAGCTTGAGCGGCTAAGTTTTATAAAAGGCTTAATGTTCGACGATGCCTATACACAAAAAGCAAAGCGGCTACAGGGTTATGCGACACAAAACGAGATGCCAGAAAATGCCCGATGGCAATTTAATGGCATTGAGTTTCGTACCTTGCATATACCGGGCACCTTTAATGGTCGCTCGCAAATCTTAAAAAGTGATAAAAACGTAGCACTGGATGCCGCCGATATGCGTGATAAATACAATCTCATTTGGCTAAAGCAAGCACATGTTCATCAGGATGCTAAGGCCTATGTGTTTGGCTTTCAGGCAGATATTTACCACCCAACCAGTAAATCCGCTTGCAGTGAGTCACAGCGCGCCGATTGTGATGCCTTTAAAGTATACCGAGATGCCATCAGCGATTTTGCAAAGCATATCAATAAGCCAGTGCTCGTGATGCATGGTGATACAGGGCCATACTGTACACAACAGTTAGCGAGTAACTTAACGCGCTTAAATGTCCCCGGTGATTTTGCCGTAAGTGATGTCGCAAAAGTGAGTTTTATCGACGGCCAGTGGCATATAGCGAGTGTAACGACAAACGTGCTCCTCACTAAGGAATGTGAGTGATAACGTTGGGTAGAACGGAGACGCACTCAGAGCCATCAGCTTTCAGCCGTCAGCTATCAGATTAAAACCCAACAAGTTAGCGAGTTTGAGGCTCACGTAGGCGTGGAATTTATTTCGCGCGATGTTTCTTAAATCTACGTGTAAGTCGTAGGTCGGGCTTCAGCCCGTCACTATATCAGTGATTAAGCATGTGTCGCCATAAATGACGACCTACGTGACGTAGGTTAGAGCGGAGTGAAACCCACAAGTTAGCGAGTTTCTATGGGAAAGAGTAAAGTTGCTAACTTGAGGCTCGCGTAGGCGTGAAATTTATTTCGCGCGATTTTCTCAAATAATGCAGCTTTAAGTCGGGCTTTAGCCCGTTATGTATGAGTGATAAAACATGTGTCGCCATAAATGACGACCTACGTGACGTAGGTTAGAGCGGAGTGAAACCCAACAAGTTAGCGAGTTTCTATGGGAAAGAGTAAAGTTGCTAACTTGAGGCTCGCGTAGGCGTGAAATTTATTTCGCGCGATTTTCTCAATTAATGCAGCTGTAAGTCGGGCTTTAGCCCGTTATGTATGAGTGATAAAACATGTGTAGCCATAAATGACGACCAATATGACATAGGTTAGAACGGAGTGAAACCCAACAAGTTAGCGAGTTTCTTGACACAAGCAGTAGGCAACCTAAAGTTGCTAACTTGCATACACAAAAAAGCGGCACTAGGCCGCTTTTTTCGTAAGGTGTGATATTAGCAGTTAGTTTCTTCTGCTTTAACACCTTCTTTAACTTCTTCACATGCATCTTCAACTGCATTTTGTGTATCAGTGATTGCTTCATCTATACGCTCACCGGCTTCCTCTGCTGAGTTGTCTTCACAACCCATAATGAATAAACCTGAAAATAGGGCGATAGTAGCGGCTTTTAAAGTTGAATTTTTCATAACTAAATTCCTTGTAAATTAAATATAGGGTTAATTAAATTTTAACTTGCTTTACTTAGGTACGTTGCCTCTAAGAGCACCTGACACTAACGAAATAACAAGCAATACTAAAAAAATGAAAAAGATAATCTTAGCAATGCCTGCTGCGGCTCCAGCAATACCGCCAAAACCTAACACTGCAGCGATTAATGCAATAACTAAAAAAGTAATGGTCCAGCGTAACATAGTGGTCTCCTTGCCTAATTAATTTTTCAAATGGTCGAGTTAATTAAAGCGAGTTTTATGCCAATCATTATTGTCATTATATTTCAGTTGCTTAGCGGTTTTTGTGGGCGGGGCATGGTTATTCTTTTGGTAACTTTTACGATCAAGCGTGTAACTTATTCATAGTGATATTTTTTCATATTAATTAAATTCATTTTATATTTAGTTTTGTCTTTATTGGTAAGACCAATTTCGCTCTTTGTCATGAGTTGTTACTGTAACACCTTGTTAAGCAGGGTTTTTGAACAGAACTTGCTTTTCGTCGGTTTGTTTTAATATAACTGATGGCTATATTCATTATTTTTATCATCTATAACGTAAGGTTAATTGCTGAAATAGTATGGTGTTAATTAGTTGTGCTCTATGTTATTTTGAGTTTAATTGGTTTTACCAATTTACAATAGGCTATACAAATTATTTTTGTTTGTTATTATTGCTGAATAAATATTTAACAAAAATGATTTTTTATTTTTAATCATCGAAGGGGAGTTGTATGGATATTGGTGAATTGCTCACAACTGCAGGCAGCTTAATGGTAACAGGCATGGTTGGCGTGTTTGTTTTTCTGAGCATTTTAATATCTGCGGTTATTTTAATGTCGAAAGTTGTAAGCCGATTCGATGATCCTACAAGTGTAGAGCCAACACGAACAGCAAAAATTCAACCTCAACAGGGTGTGCCTCAGGCACATATTGCCGCGATCAGCGCTGCAATTGCACAATTTCGAAATAAACAAAAATAATGGGGCAGCTTAAACATGGCTAAATTAAAACTTACAGAATTAGTATTGCGTGACGCTCATCAGTCTTTATTGGCCACGCGTATGCGCTTAGACGACATGCTACCCATGGCTGAAAAACTTGATAATGCAGGTTATTGGTCTATTGAATCATGGGGTGGAGCAACCTTTGACTCATGTATCCGTTATTTAGGTGAAGATCCTTGGCAACGTATTCGCGAATTAAAAGCGGCAATGCCAAATACTAAACAGCAAATGCTATTGCGCGGACAAAACCTTTTAGGCTACCGCCATTATGCAGACGATGTTGTCGAAAAGTTTGTAGAGCGAGCCCATAAAAATGGTGTAGATGTGTTCCGAATTTTCGATGCTATGAACGATGTACGTAATCTTGAAACTGCAATTAAAGCAGCGGTTAAAGTAGGCGCACACGCTCAAGGTACTATTTCGTACACCGTAAGCCCAGTACACACACTTGATATGTGGCTTAAACTTGCGAAACAGCTCGAAGAACTAGGCTGTCATTCTATTTGTATTAAAGATATGGCTGGTTTATTGAAGCCATATGATTGTGAGCAGTTAATCAAAGGTTTAAAAGAAACCGTCTCTATTCCTATCGCGATGCAATGTCACGCGACGACAGGATTAAGTACTGCAACTTACCAAAAAGCTATAGATGCAGGTATCGATATGCTTGATACCGCAATTTCATCTATGAGTATGACTTATGGTCATAGCGCCACAGAAACAATCGTGTCGATTGTTGAAGGCACAGAGCGAGATACCGGCCTAGATTTAAACCAACTAGAAGAAATTGCCGCTTACTTCCGTGATGTTCGTAAAAAATATGCTGCTTTTGAAGGTAGCCTAAAAGGTGTTGATGGCCGTATCTTATTAGCACAAGTGCCAGGTGGTATGTTAACTAACATGGAAAACCAGCTTAAAGAGCAAGGTGCTGCCGATAAGCTTGATCAAGTATTACTTGAGATCCCACGTGTTCGTGAAGACTTAGGCTATATTCCACTGGTTACTCCAACGTCTCAAATTGTCGGTACGCAAGCGGTACTTAATGTATTGACTGGTGAGCGCTATAAAACGATTACCAAAGAAACCGCAGGTGTACTTAAAGGTGAGTACGGTGCAACGCCGGCGCCTATGAATAAAGAGCTACAAGAACGTGTTCTAGATGGCGCAGAAGCAATTACTTGTCGTCCTGCAGATAAACTTGAACCTGAACTTGAGAAGCTAGAAGCTGAATTATTAAAAGAAGCTAAAGAGCAAGGTTTAGAGCTTGCTGATGATGTGATTGATGATGTGCTCACCTATGCATTGTTTCCTCAAATTGGTCTTAAGTTTATTAAAAACCGAAATAATCCTGATGCATTTGAAGCTATTCCTACAGGTGAAGTTGCTAAGCCAGAAAGCAAACCAGCTGCTGCAAACTCAGTAAAAGCTGAGCAATACAGCGTTAAAGTTGATGGCAAAGTTTACGATGTCGTTGTAGCACAAGGTGGTGAGCTTAAAGAGGTGACTTTAAAAGACAGTGAGTTAATTCCTCAGTCTGCTTCAGCATCTGCTGGCGAAACTTTAAACGCGCCATTGGCGGGTAATATTTTCAAAGTGAAAGTAAAGCCAGGCCAAACAGTAAACCAAGGTGATGTAGTTATCATTATGGAAGCGATGAAAATGGAAACTGAAATTCGCGCTGCACATACCGGCACGGTTGCTGAAGTTTTAGTTGCCGAAGGTGATTCTGTTGCCACTGGCGATGCATTAATCGCACTGGCGTAGGAGACAGAGAATGGATGGTCTTTTAAATCTCTGGCATGCAACAGGTATCGCTAACTTTACCTTTCCTGCCTTGATCATGATTGCGGTTGGTTGCTTATTGTTATATCTAGCAATTGCTCGTAATTTTGAACCCTTGCTATTGTTACCAATAGGCTTCGGGGCGATCTTAACGAATATTCCTGCTGCAGGCTTATCTGAACCGGGTGGACTGCTTTATTATGTGTATCACATAGGGATTGATTCTGGGGTGTTTCCACTTCTGATCTTCATGGGGGTTGGCGCGCTGACAGACTTTAGTGCCTTGATAGCAAATCCGCGTATGTTGCTGTTAGGTGCAGCTGCGCAGTTTGGTATTTTTGCTACTTTATTTGGTGCAATTCTACTTAACTTTATTCCTGGCTTTGAATTTACGCTACAAGATGCATCGGCAATTGCCATTATTGGTGGTGCGGATGGTCCAACGGCTATTTTCTTAGCATCTAAATTGGCACCAGACTTACTTGGGGCTATTGCAGTAGCGGCTTATTCATATATGGCACTAGTGCCAATTATTCAGCCACCAATTATGCGTGCACTAACAACGCAAGCAGAACGCGAAATTCAAATGCCACAACTTCGTACTGTATCGAAAAAAGAGAAGATTATTTTTCCTTTAATGGTGCTTAGTTTAACTATCTTGTTTTTACCAGCTGCAACACCGCTTGTAGGTATGTTCTGCTTAGGTAACTTGATGCGCGAATCGGGTGTGGTCGATCGTTTAAGTAACAGTGCACAAAATGAAATCATCAATATTACCACGATTTTCTTAGGCTTAGCGGTAGGTTCAAAGCTTGCTGCTGATAAGTTCTTAACTGTAGAAACTATCGGTATTTTGGTGTTAGGTGCATTAGCGTTTGCGATTGGTACAGCTTCAGGGGTGTTTATGGCAAAAGGTCTTAATAAGATCTCTAAATCGCCAATAAACCCATTAGTAGGCGCTGCAGGTGTTTCAGCGGTACCAATGGCAGCACGTGTGGTGAATAAAGTAGGTCTTGAAAGCAATCCGCATAACTTCTTGTTAATGCATGCTATGGGACCAAACGTTGCAGGGGTATTAGGAAGTGCCGTTGCAGCAGGTATTTTGTTAGCGATTGTTGGCTAAGTCGATTTACTTCCAACCGACTGGCGCAGTAATTTTACTGCGCTTTTTTTTGCCTATAGACTAGGGTCACCCTAAAGAAATTGTAGTTAAATGATAGTTGTGTAAGGAAGCCACCATGAATATCTTTATTATCTTACTATGCCTTTTTGTTGCCTTGGTTATTCTAATACCGCTACTTGAAAAGTATCAGTCTAAAATGGGGCTTGATGGTGCGACAAAATACGCAAAGTACATTTGGCCACTGGTGATGATTTCGCTAATTATTCAACTTATTTATGTTTTATTAAGGTGATAATAGCTTCTGTGTTGTGTTTTATTTCAGGCATGAATCGCGCCTGCGCAAGCTCATACTTGCTTTCAATTATTGAAGAGAATAAAGGTCATTAAGGCTGATTTTGTGGCAGGCACTAAAAAGCCGCTTCATCATTGAAGCGGCTTTTTTAATGTTTACTCAATTACTTATTTAACGCTAATTGTAACTCTCGGTTACGTTGTAATTGCGCTAAGAAGTTATCAGCAATCGGTTTAAACTTAGCTAGCTCATCACGCGGTAAAGGCTCTGATTTAGGTAGTTTGACCGTTTTCGGATTACGGTGTACACCGTTTACTAAGAATTCATAGTGTAAGTGTGGGCCAGTTACACGGCCAGTCGCACCAACCGTACCAATTTTTTGACCCTGCTTCACTTTTTGACCTGTTTTTACCAGACGTTTGTTCAAGTGAAGGTATTTAGTTACATATTGAGTGCCGTGGCTAATAAATACGTAGTTACCATTGTATTTGCTGTAACCCGCTTTAATCACTTTACCATTACCCGATGAAACTACCGGTGTACCTGTGCGAGCAGCATAATCAATACCATTATGCGGCTTAACAGTTTTAGTTACAGGGTGTAAACGGCGAGGGTTGAAGCTTGAGCTAATATATTTAAAGTTAACAGGCGCGCGTAAGAAAGCTTTCTTCATACTACGGCCTTCAGGCGTATAGAAGTTACCATCAGTATGGCGAATCGCTGTATAACGTTCACCTTGGTTTATGAATTCTGCTGCAATGATTTTGCCATCACCAATGTATTCACCATCAACATAGTGTGTTTCGTAGATTAGACCGAATTGGTCACCCTTACGAATATCATTTGCAAAGTCGACATCCCAACCAAAAATATCGGCAAAGTTCATTATTTGACGCTCGCTTAAACCAGCGGCAATACCCGATGTCCAGAAGCTGTTGCTGATTTCACCACCGGCAGACTTGCTGAGAGTTTCAATTTCTTTGCTGTCGATTGATGTATCGTAGTTACCTTCGTCATTTAATGTAACGTATAAGGTATCTGTTTTTGAAATTACATAACGAAGCTGCGCTAATGAGCCATCTTCGGCGGTTGCAAAACTTAAAATTTCACCCGGATGAATTTTTGTTAACTTGCGCGTTTCAGCGTTTGTGTTAACTAGTTTGTGCAGAGTTTGCGCTGAGAAGCCCGCGCGCTTAAAAATAAGAGCTAAATTATCGCCATTGCGAACTTCATGATCAACAAGCTCGTATTCTGGAAGTTTTGCTGCTGCTTGCTCCGAATTTAGTTCAGTTAGTTTTTCGTTATCATCAACTTTAACTTGTAATTCGTAGCGTTTACCAATTTCAAGTGCGTTTGCACTGTTATCCTTTGAGGCGGTGGCTTTTTCAGAAGGCAAAAGTGCCAAGCCGGCAATAGCAGAAACCAAACCTAGAATGAGCAGTTTGTGTTTTTTGGGGAGTTTGTGCACTACATGAACCATAACGTGCCTTTTCTGCTGTCAAGAAAATTAATTACTAATATTGCAGGATATACCTAAAATAGCGCAAATACCAGTGTTTTGTAGATTTAAACTGGCGCTAATTTGCGCTAGAATTGGCCTGCGCGTTAAACTTTTTTGGTTGAATTTGCAGCATGTGTCGTCAGTTAAACTAATTTGCTGTTAGTTAACTAAAGTACCTTCAATAAAATGCAATAACGCGGTATAAAGAACAATCATGCGCGCTGCCTGCAGGGCTGTTTCTTAAACTATTTAAGTTAGGCTTTTTTTAGTGTCACTCTTTTGATGCTAACTAGCTAAATTTTAAAGTTTTTAGCTCTATAATTATAACCCTGACAGGCCACCACGCCCCGGTAGCTGAATTTTTGGAGTAATACACAGTGGATTTACAAACCGCTCTAGCTGAGATAAAACGCGGTGCAGAAGAGATATTAATTGAAGACGAATTAGTTGAAAAACTAAAGTCAGGTAAGAAACTTAAGATCAAAGCGGGTTTCGATCCAACTGCGCCTGATCTGCATTTAGGTCATACAGTTCTTATCAACAAAATGAAAACCTTCCAAGACTTAGGTCACGAAGTGATTTTCTTAATCGGTGATTTCACCGGTATGATTGGTGATCCAACGGGTAAAAACGTGACACGTAAACCGTTAACTCGTGAAGATGTTTTAGCCAACGCTGAAACATATAAAGAGCAAGTATTTAAGATCCTCGATCCTGCTAAAACAACTGTTGCATTTAACTCTACTTGGATGGAGAACTTAGGTGCTGCAGGTATGATTAAACTGGCTGCGCGTCAAACAGTAGCACGTATGCTAGAACGTGATGACTTTAAAAAGCGTTATGCCAATGGTCAATCAATTGCTATCCACGAATTTTTATATCCACTGGTACAAGGTTGGGACTCAGTTGCATTAGAAGCTGATGTTGAGCTTGGCGGTACAGACCAACGCTTTAACTTACTAATGGGTCGTGAACTACAAAAAGACGAAGGCCAAAAGCCACAAACAGTGCTTATGATGCCACTGCTTGAAGGTACCGATGGCGTTCAAAAGATGTCTAAGTCATTAGGTAACTATATTGGTATTACTGATGAGCCGAACGATATGTTTGGTAAAGTGATGTCTATTAGCGATGAGCTAATGTGGCGTTACTATGACTTATTAAGTGCATTATCAATCGAAGAAATTGCAGCTCTTAAGCAGCGTGTTGCTGATGGTGCAAACCCGCGCGACATCAAGATTGAATTAGCAAAAGAACTGATTGCACGTTTCCACAGTGAAGAAGCAGCCGAAGGTGCTCATCAAGATTTCATCAAGCGTTTCCAAAAGAATGCATTACCAGATGAGATCCCTGAAGTGACAGTTACTATCGCTGAAGACACAGTGTTTATCACTAACTTACTAAAAGAAGCTAATCTTGTTGCAAGTACCTCAGAAGCGATGCGTATGATCAAGCAAGGTGCAGTTAAATTAAATGGTGAAGAAAAAGTAACGGATACTAAGCTTGAAGTTGCAAAAGGCACTACTCAGATTTACCAAGTAGGTAAGCGTAAGTTTGCTAAAATCACCTTAGCTTAATCAAGCTAATAGAAATAAAAAAACCAGCTACGGCTGGTTTTTTTGTGCTTATATTTTGATTAGTTTGTGAATAGGCTAATTACTTCAATCCCGACTATCAGTAGTAACCAAAATGCTTTCGCTTGGTTTAAACGATTCACTAAAGCGGCAATATCATCAGCATTTGGTAAACGGTCGGTACCTACACGCATCTTATTAAATCGCTCTTCTTGGTATAGCGCCGGACCGCCTAATTGCACTTGTAATGCCGCAGAGGTCACACTTAATAGCCAGCCTGTATTAGTTTGATAAAAGTGTCTTCCATAGTGCTTAATATAATGAATACTCTGCTTGCTGGCATTGCTTGCAGCAATCGTTAAAGCCAATAATCGAATGGGTAACCACTCTAATACAAACAGTAGTTTAGCTATGGTAGTTAAAAACGGGTTATTTGGCTTACGATTCTTACGCCATGCTTGATGTATTAAAGTGAGTAAGCGATAAACCAAAGCAAAGATAGCGCCGCCAATTATATAAAAGAAAATAACGGCAAAATAATGCCGCGCACTTTGCAGCACCAGTGACTCCATGGTGGCTTTACAAATTCCAGGAGCCGATAAACGTGAAACATCACGAGCAACAAGGCTTGTAAGTAGCTCTCTTGCTGTCGCTTTTTGATTTAGCTTAACTAATCTTGCTATCCGCAGTGATTTTTTCTCTTGGGCACGACTACTTAGTAATAAATACAAAATTAAGCCGTTTAATAGCTCAGGATAAAAAGCAAATTCTAAAAAAAGTACAACCAGTGTCACTATAACTAACACAGTGAAGGTGAATGCCAAGGTTGATGCTAAATACTGATAACTTTTGGGGTTAGAAGGGCTGTATAAACGCTCACCAAGAGCAGAAAAAATAACGCTTAAAAAGGTATTAGGATGATACCAACTAACCAAAGGAAAAAAGCGCTCAGCAATGAGCGCCACAAAAAATACAATAATGTCCAAATGGTTTTGAACAATATTTGTAATCACCTTATAAACTCACCGACGTCAGCTTCTCTAAAAGAGCAACAACCATTTTTGATGAGTTGATAGATGCAGTTTCGATATACTCTTCAAATGATTGCGGTGATTCTTTGCCTGCTATGTCAGACATTGAACGAATAACAACAAATGGTGTTTCTAATACGTGGCAAGCCTGTGCAATTGCTGCGCCTTCCATTTCAACTGCAAGCATAGTTGGGAATTCAGCGCGAGTTTTTTCAATTCGTACTGGGTCACACATGAATGAGTCACCTGTACAGATTAGACCAATCATGGTCTTAACATCACTAATTTGACTTACGCTTTGCTCAGCCGCTTCAATCAGTTTAGGGTGTGCAGCAAAGCCTGCTGGCATTTGTGGCACCTGACCGATTTCGTAGCCAAATGCAGTAACGTCTACGTCATGATGACGTACTTCTGATGAGATAACTACATCGCCAACGTTTAATGATGGCTCAAAACCACCTGCAGAGCCTGTGTTGATCACACAATCAGGGCTAAAATTATCGATAAGCAGTGTTGTTGCAACAGCAGATGCAACTTTACCAATACCTGACTGTACTAAAGTAACTTTATTACCCGCTAATTCACCAGTGTAAAATGTAAAGCCAGCCTTAGTCATAGTGCTTGGGTTTGCCATTGCTTCGCGTAAAATTTTTACTTCTGGCTCCATCGCGCCAATAATACCAACGTGCATAATATTTGATTCCTTAGATTGAATACCGAGATTATATACGCAACCAGGTATGGTTACGAGAATCAGCTAGCGGAAAAACAAAAAAGCAGACCTAAAGTCTGCTTTCGCCAAATTTATGACAGCTTATATTTCAGCAAGTGCTGTAGCTGTTGAATGTGCTTTTGCTTGTGATGGTGATAATACAGCTGGCTTAGTTACGCGATTTCGCGTTGGTCTAATTGGTGCTGCCGCAGGCTTACCAAGCTTGAACATGATTGCATCACGTACTTCTCTTGGTTGATATCCTGATTTTACTTTCATACGAATATGAGGAATACCCGCAGCTTCTAATGCGCCACTTACAAACCAATCACGCTGAGCTTTATGGCCATCGCGGTTAGTGTTGTTAACTAAATCAACAGCGGCAACAATGGTAAGTTTGTCTTTGTCGATTAGTACATAATCTAGTTGCTTATTTTTGGCTTTGGCAATAGCTGCGCGTTTAGCTTTAACAGACAAGCCTTGTTTGCAGTCAATTAAATCAATGAGTTTAACGCGACTCACGATTTTGTATTGATCGCCAACGGCACGTTCAAGAAGATGTAAAAATGCACTCTCTACTTGCGTAAAAACACTTTGCTTACGAGTGAAAGGATAAGGGTTTCCGCCTTCATCGGTAAACTTTGACGCAACAACAGAGGCTACTACGACTAAAACTAAAATTGATAATAAAGCGAATTCCATATGGTAACTCCACAACAACAAATTGACACTCAAAATAATTAGCAATTAGTGTGCCTAAGTGTGCGGAGTCACCTGAATTTTTTAAGCCGTGTAGCCGCCATCAATTCCTTTAACAGCAATTGCCACTGCATCGTGGGCATGAAGTGATTCGTAGTGGTTTATTTGTAGCCAGTAATCTGCGTAATCTTGCTCTTCGAGTAAGCCTTTAATTTTACGTGCAGCGTCTTCGCAGAACATTAGGTTTTGACCATTTAAGCGGGCAAACTCTTGCTCGTCTTCACGTTTAACGGCTGCTTGCACAGGCGTTTTAAGCTCTGCTTCTAAAGCATCAATCAAGCCAACCACATCAAAACTATCAATTTCGCTGTCGAGCTTTACTTTGACGTTTGCAATTGAGCGCTGTGAGTGTGGTGTAGCCACAATTCCATCTGTTGTGCCCAGCCATTCTAAAACAGTCTGCTTATCAATATCTTGCTCTGCAAACTTTTCGCTAAATGCATTTTGAATTAATTGTCGTGCAAGGGCCGCTGAGCATGGGCATGTTGACGAGTAGGTCACATCAACCATTAATTCAAAGCTTAATACACCTTGGTTTATTTTAGCGATTAAGTGGATAGGGTAGTTTTTCCAGCCCACTTTACCACTTAATAGTGATTTGCGGCGCAAAGGCAACTCAAATTTAAACTCGATCTGTGCTTGGTCACTTAGGTCATCATGACTACTGATAAAGGCATCAAGTGCTTGAGCAAGGGTTTGGGGATTAACTTGTTGCTCGGTTGATAAGGTATCAAGCGCCAAAAATAAACGCGACATATGAATGCCTTTGGCATCTTCTTTATGTAAATTAACAAAGGCGCGTGCTTTAGCAATTACATTTACTGGGGCTTGGTTACGAGTTTCAAAAATGAAAGGTAGTTCAATTTCACCCATGCCAACCCAGTCTAACTTACCCGTTTTTAACGCTGGGGCCGTATCAGCAATATCTGGCATTGTGGTTTGCATGGTAATACTCATTCTTTGCAATTAATAAAGCGCGATATTTTACATGAAAAAATATAAAAAGAAGTGCCATACGCGAAAAAATTATATGTTTATCGCACAATGTGAATATTTCTAAAGGATTAGTGATAAAATTAGCTATGCTGTTTTTTTCGATTATGTGCCTAAGCTTTAATATATGATTGATTCTTCTATGAGTCCGTGGGCTCGCACACTCTCAAGCTTTATTTCTAAATACGGTGAATTTAAGACCGCTGCGGCTTGCTATGCCTTATTATTAGTGATGTCGCTGATTTTATCTTGCATGTTTTATTATGTTGCAGTGGGTACTGTCACCTTGGTGGATGTTTTAGCGGTGATGTTTTTTACCGCAGTTGTATCGCCTATTTTGATTTCGGTACTGCTAAATTCAATTCGCCAGCTCGAAGCATCATATAGCTATTTAGATAGTGCCACTAAGCAAGAAAAACTATTAAACCAAACGTTAAAAGACAATATCAGTCGCTTAAATGAAGAGATTGATGAGCGTAAAATGGCGTTTCACGCTAAGCACAGAGCAATTGAAGAGCTCAGACGTGAAATCGCTGAGCGCAAGAAAACTCAACAAGAATTAGCCCAACAAGGTATGTTATTGCGCTCAATTGTCGACTCCTCTCCTGATTTATTTTATTACCGTGATAACAACGGCGTCTTTGCTGGCTGTAATAAAATGTTTGAGCAAGTGATTGGAAAAAGTGGCGAAGAGTTAATTGGCAAAAGTGTAGAGGAAATCTACCCAAGTAATTACTTACCTGAAGTACTGCGCACCGACAAAAAAGTATCCCAAACGCACCAAGCCCTAACGCTTGATGTTGAATATCCCGTTAATGGTGAAAAGCGCTGGTTTGAGATGCGTAAGTTACCGTTTATTAACGAAAAAGGGGAATATATTGGTTTGCTCGCTTTCGGTCGTGATATCACCAGCCGTAAAGAAGCCGCACAAGCGCTTGAAGCAGCTTATAAAGACAAAGGGAAGTTTATTGCCACATTGAGTCATGAACTTAGAACGCCTTTGAATGGCATTGTAGGCTTAACACGCATGTTGCTTGATACCGAGCTAGATAAACAGCAGCGTAGTTGGTGTAACACAGTGTTTTCGAGTGCTGAAACCCTTGGTAATATTTTTAACGATATTATTGATTTAGATAAAATTGACCGTGAGCAGCTAGATATCGTTACTGACTCAGTAAATGTAGCTGACTTTATAAATGATGTTGTTAACTTTGCTGGCCTAATTGCTGAACAAAAGAGTCTTGATTTTAACATCAAACGAAAAGGCACGCTGGATGTGTATGCATCGCTTGACCCAACTCGGTTACGTCAGGTTGTATGGAACTTAATAAATAATGCCGTTAAGTTTACACAGCAAGGTCATGTTGAGCTTGAATGTATTCGTGAAAATCGCCCAGATGGTCCTTGGTTAGTGATGCGTGTTAGTGATACCGGTCAGGGGATCCCGCAAGAACAACTACACCGTATTTTTGACATGTACTACAAAGCACCAGACATCAATGGCACCAATGCTATTGGCTCAGGTATTGGGCTTGCAGTAACAAAAGCACTGGTTACTGCGATGAAAGGTGAAATACATGTAAGCAGCACAGAAGGTGAGGGCAGCGTTTTTGTGGTAGAGATCCCACTTAAACTCTGTATTGCGCCTACAGAGCAAAATTATGCGGTTCGTAGTTTAAACATTCTACTTGTTGAAGATGTCCCGCTTAACGCTGAAATTGCCACAAATTTACTTGAGCAGCGTGGTCACGAAGTTATTTGGGCTGAAACCGGTGAAGATGCGCTGTCGTTTGTCTACACAGAAGATGACTTAGACCTCGTATTACTTGATATGCAATTGCCAGATATCAACGGTGATGAAGTTGCTCGCCAAATTCGTGACGATGAGCACTTTGATAACCTACCAATCGTTGCCTTAACTGCTAACGTGCGTAGTGCTGAAGAAGAGCTTGCTGGTATTAGCATTCAAGGCGCGCTTGCGAAGCCTATTAATACAACCAAGCTTGATAAAATGCTTGGTGAGCTGTTTGATATTAAACAACAAAAAAGTTGTCAGTCAGAAACAATCAAGCCAGTGTCAGTCAAAGATTTGTCAGGTATCCGCGTTGAGTTACTTGATATTGAAACCATTGAAGACTTTGTTGGTTCAATGGGGTTAACTATCTTCAACCGTAGTTGTGAGCTGTTTAATAAGCTAAACCCACAATATCAAACTGAGCTTGCAGATGCGTTAGCAGCAGATGATAGAGAAGAGTACAAATCGGTGGCGCATAAATTAAAAGGCGCAGCTGGCTCTGTAGGCTTAAACGATGTTCAGTTACACGCTAAGAAGATGGAGCATGGAGCGCTTGAAGAAAGTAGTGAAGAGTTACAACAGTGGCTTGATGAACTAGCAGTTAAAATAAATGAAGGGCGCGAAGCCCTCCAATTATTTTTACAACAACTAGAAAATTAATTCTAATTAGCTGTCGATTTTACCGATGAAACGATAGCCTTCACCATGGATGGTGCTGATTAGTTCAGATGTGCTGTTATCGCTTTCAAAGTGTTTTCTGATACGACGAATTGTTACGTCTACAGTACGGTCGTTAGCGCGAAGCTCACGGCCAGTCATATGCTTGATTAATTGCTCACGGCTGAAAATACGGCCCGGTGAGTCAAGCATTAAGCGTAGCGCGCGGTATTCACCTTTAGGTAAACGTTTAGCGTCACCACTTGGAGATGTTAAACAACGGCTGTTTTCATCAAGTTCCCAACCGTTAAATGTAATAACACCGTTTGTTTCGATATTTGCTTCTTCGCCGCCTAAAGCTGTGCGCGAAATTAGGTTACGAGCACGGATAGTTAGCTCGCGCGGGTTAAATGGTTTTGTGATGTAATCATCAGCACCAATTTCTAGACCTAAAATGCGATCAACGTCGTTGTCACGACCTGTTAAGAAAATTAAACCCACGTTTCGTTTTTGACGAAGTTCACGTGCTAAGATTAGCCCGTTTTTACCTGGTAGGTTGATGTCCATAACTACAAGGTTCACATCATCATTATTTGTAAGCTTGTCATGCATATCATCGCCATCAATGGCTTCAATAACTTTGTAACCTTCAGCTTCAAATAAACTAACGAGGTTTAGTCGAGTTACGTCTTCATCCTCTACGATCAGAATGACTGGCGTTTGCATTGTATATTAACCTTTTCGGAAATTTTATTTACAAAAATTCGGTATTATCAAGCAAAACCGAATACTAGAGATTATAGGATTAGATCCAATTGTTAACAAGTAAAATCAATTTGGATAAAACTTAGCCATAGCTAACAATCGAGATTGCACTTTAAAGTTATGCTGCAATACGTGCTGCTTATTGATATACAGTCGGATTTTATTTCCTTCTTGAACCAGAGAGGCTATACCGCCATTTTCTAAAAAACTAATACTTTCGCCTATTGTTAAAGTATTTAATGAAATTGTATCGGTCCAAAGTGGAAGTATATCATTTTCTAATGTTTCATCAATGTATGTGATATCACAAACTTGAGAAAGTTCAGAAATTTGCTGAGTTTTTTTCACTAAAATTACTTTGATTGGTTTTTTGTTAATTTGCAGTTCATTTTTCTCTTTAAGATACGAGCCCGGACCATTTTCTAAATCGTAAAAACAAAATGTAACAGGGGGAGGATCTACTTGATCATCAAACTTGGTGAACTTGGCAATCTGATATAAAAATGCAGACTTAACTTGCTCTGGTGACTTTGCGAAAGCAGAGTTCACACTAAGCAAAAGAACGACTAAATAACACATCCAACGCATCACATGTCACCTTCATGCAAAGGTAGTGTGATTATAAAGTGCACGCCTTCTTGATTAAGCTCATCATATACAATTGTTCCTCCAAGTGCTTGGGTTACAAGGTTGTAAACTAGGTGCATACCTAAACCGCTTCCGCCTTCACCTCGCTTAGTGGTGACAAAAGGATCAAAAATACGCTTCTTAATTGATTTATCAACACCAATACCATTGTCATAGTAATCGATAATAAGGCTGCTCTCATTACGTTCAACGTCAAATCTAACTTCGTTGCCAATATCATCAGTAAAGCCGTGAATAACAGAATTGCTTAACAGTTGCTGTAATACTTGTTGTAACGGTCCAGATTTAGTTTCGATGCTAAAGTTACTATTACAATTGATGATGATTTTTGGGTTGCGGTATTGTATTTCTGATCGCATCGACATAATTACATCACTTAATAAGTCATGCAGATTTATTTTGGTACTCATTTCTACATCTTGATTCACAGCTACTTTTTTAAAGCTAGAAACCAATTCTGCTGCACGGTTAAGGTTTCGATAAATTAAGTCGAGGTTTTCAATACCATCATCTATGAAACGCTTTAGGTGTGATGAGGTTAAGGTTTTTTGCTCAAATAAACTGTTTATTTCTGCAAGTTTATCGCGAAGTAATGTTGAACCTGTGATACCTAAACCAATCGGCGTGTTAACTTCATGGGCAACGCCTGCGACCATTTGGCCAAGAGAGGCCATTTTTTCATTTTCTACAATTTGGTTTTGATATTGATGCATTCGCTCAAGGGTATTGAGTAGCTCTTGATTCGCTTCTCGTAGGGCGATTGTGCGCTGATTTACTTTTTCTTCAAGGCTTTGGTTCAGTTGCTTAATTTCTTGCTTGTCATTTTCATGGCGTTCAATCTGCTTTTGAGTACGGGCAAGCATGATATTTAAGCTATTAGCTAGTTGATTGATCTCGTCAACATTGGTTTTTTGCGCACGTGTTTCGTAGTTGTGGTTTCTAGATACGTCTTGCAGCAGGTTACTCAAATTATCGATTGGGTTTGCTATGCGTTTTTGAATGCGTCTAGAAACAAAATACACAATAACCAAGACAAAAAGAGTCAACAAAATATCGATAAAAATCTTCTTGTTAATATATTGGTTTAGTCTTTCTAAGTCACCACGGACATAGGCATAGCCAATCGTATTACCTTCATAAACAATAGGTTTTATTAGCTCTATCGCTTTGTTTTTAAATTGAGGTTCTAATAGCTCATCAATATTATTAACTTTAATTGGTACTGGAGGGGTTCTTATTGCGTTAAAGCTACTAAAGAATTTAGGCTTATTTGATAACTCATCAATAGCATAAATGTGCACATTTTTGATCATAGGCACAGATTCAAATAGTTTTAAACGCTCTGCTTCTGTTTCATTATCATCAAAAAGCACTGTTACTTGCGCATTGTAGGCAATGATTTCTGCAAGTAGGGTGATTTTGTCAACGATTAACGCTTTTTGTTCTTTAACGTCAAGGTAAGTCGATATCGAAATCGACAAAGACAGGCATAGCGCAGTGACGAGCATGACCGCATTTGCCAACGCTTTACGAATACTTGTTTGTGCCGAAAATAGTGACATGCGCGATAGAAGGCCAATCTTTTTATATTGTTATTAAAAATTAAGTCTAGCAAAAACAGAAAAAGTAACTAAATATTTAATAAAATATTTTTGTTATGAATAAGCTATTTTACAAATTGTTATGAAGCTGAGTAAACGGCAAATTTAGTATTTTTAAAATCGGTGCTGTACTGGCCAAATTGCGCTTCTAAAATGGGTGGATATTTTAAGAAGCTGTTAGCAACAATGGTCAATTTTCCTTGCTTACTCAAGTGCTGCTTTGCAGAGCTTAGAAAGGCCTCGGCAATGGTGTAGTCTGTGGCAATACCCGTGTGGAAAGGCGGGTTACTGATAATTAAATCAAATTTACCCTCAATGCTTGCTAAACCATCACTTAATATGGCTTCACCTTTGAGATTATTTAGTGCCAGTGTTTGTTCTGTGGCGTAAGTTGCAAGGGCACTTACATCGCTACAAACAAATTCTAGCTCAGGCTGCTTTAAACCTAAGTAGGTGGCAATTATGCCTGCCCCACAAGCAAAATCGAGCACTTTTCCCTTGTTAATAGAAGGGGCATGGTTAAGTAGTACCGCGGTACCAACATCAAGAGCACCGTGGTTAAATACCCCTGGTACACTGATAGCAGTGAATTCAACATCACCAGCTTTAACTTGGAATTGTTTGTGATAGCGGCTGATATCGAAGTTATCATTTAACTTAAGCTCAGAGAACATATACAAAATACAATGCTTAGCACTATCGATTTTGTTACTAAAGCCACAGTGGTCCTTTAGTTGTTTCTCTGCTGATTTAACGCCGCTTTTATTTTCACCAACCACAAAAAGCTGAGCATCTTGCTGGCAAACAGCACGGATATTATCAAGGCACATTAGTGCCTCTGGCTTAGCTTTTGGGTAGTAATAGATAACTAAATCGTAGTTACCATTTGGAATAGTGTGATCAACCACAGCATGTACACCTGCAATTTTGCTGGCATACATGGCATTAGCGTGGTTATAACTGAACGCAGTAATTTTTGCGTCTGGGTTTAGCGTTTTAAGTTCGCGTAAAAAGCCATCTTGCTCAAAGTTAACCACTAAAATCGACTGGCCAACAAGTTCGTCTTCATTTCGAAGCAATAATAAACTTGGGTTGGTTAACTTACTCATGCTGCTTTTACCTTTTATTACTTAGTACGCTCAAACATCAAGTCCCATACGCCGTGACCTAAGCGATGACCGCGTTGCTCAAATTTTGTCAATGGACGTGAATCTGGGCGAGGAACGTAATCATTGGTTTCTGATTGGTTTTTGTAACCTTCAGCAACTTGCATTACTTCAAGCATATGCTCGGCATAGTTTTCCCAGTCAGTCGCCATGTGAAAAACACCACCAATTTTTAATTTGCTACGTAGTTTTTGCGCAAACTCAGGCTGCACGATACGACGCTTGTGGTGACGCTTTTTATGCCATGGATCAGGGAAAAATAATTGCAGTTTAGATAAACTCTCATCAGCAATACAATCAGCAAGCACTTCAACTGCATCATGCTCGAATACACGTAAGTTGGTGATCCCTGCTTCGTCAGCGTCCATTAAACAAGCGCCAACACCAGGGCGATGAACTTCAATACCAATAAAGTTAAGTTCTGGTGCGTTTTTAGCCATTTCAACCAGTGATTTACCCATACCAAAGCCGATTTCTAGTACGACATCGTTATCGTTACCGAATACTTCTTTTAGATCGAGCATACCATTTTTATGCTCAAGGCCCATTGTTGGCCAACACTTTTCGATGGCGGCTGCTTGGCCCTTTGTTAGGCGACCTTCGCGCTTAACGAAACTACGAATCGTGCGGATATATTTACCCTCTTGCTTTGCTTGCTCGAGGTTTGGGTTACTTGAGTCATTCATATAATTTGGCCTGATAAAAAACACTGACTATAGAAAAAGGTTGCGTATTATCCCTGACCTGCGCCTTGAGTACAATAGTAAGAACCTGTTTATCTTTCGAGATTAATTTTGCAGCCATATGTGGGCTATTTAGGCAAGGCGGAGTCGGTTCGACTTGCTTGGCCTAACTAACTGCAATAGACTTGGCCGCAATGAGCTTCAGCAAGTAAAGATGTTATTTTGAATTTAAGCAATAAGGAGTCAACTTGGTTTGCAAACCAAGTGGTTGACTGGTATCACCTTCACGGCCGTAAAACTCTTCCATGGCAGTTAAATAAAACCCCTTATAAGGTATGGATCTCTGAGGTCATGCTACAGCAGACTCAAGTCGTAACTGTTATTCCTTACTTTGAAAAGTTTATGCAAAGCTTTCCTGACATCATTGCGCTTGCTAATGCGGATGAAGATCAGGTGTTGCACCACTGGACTGGCCTTGGCTATTACGCTCGTGCACGCAACTTACATAAAACAGCAAAAATAGTTCGTGATAAATACCAAGGGCAATTTCCAACCACACTTGAAGAGGTGATGGACTTGCCTGGCATTGGTCGCTCTACTGCAGGGGCTATCTTGTCTTTATCGCTTGGCCAACATCACCCAATTCTAGACGGTAATGTAAAACGAGTACTGGCGCGCTTTTTTATGATTGAAGGCTGGTATGGGGTGAAAAAGGTCGAAAACCAGCTTTGGTCATTATCATCGCAATTAACCCCTAAAGAGTCGGTCACTGAGTTTAATCAGGCAATGATGGATTTAGGTGCAAGCCTTTGTTCGCGTAGTAAATTTGATTGTGAGCCGTGCCCTTTAAATAGTAAATGCCTTGCTTTTAATGAAGGCAAAGTTAAAGAGTTCCCACATTCAAAACCGAAAAAGGCAGTGCCTAAAAAGTCATGTCATCAGCTGATCCTAGCCTGTGACAATAAAGTACTTATGGAAAAACGTCCGAGCTCTGGAATATGGGGCGGCTTGTTTGGCTTTTTTGAGTTTGGCGAATTAACTGAACTAGAAACATTTTTAGCTCAGCACGGTTTAACTGCAAATACGCAGGCACTTGAAGCCTTTACCCATGTGTTTTCACATTTTGAACTGACTATTAATCCGCATGTTTTAACATTGCCAAATATTCCAGATCTCATCAATGAGCGACAACTGGTTTGGTATCCGCTTGATGAGTCAGTTGAAGTTGGCCTTGCAGCGCCAACGAAAAAGCTGGTTAAACAATTAAGCACAATAGATTACAATAGCATCACGCAATAAGAGTAGAGAGCAATTATGGCACGTACAGTATTTTGTCAAAAGTTACAAAAAGAAGCTGAAGGCTTAGGCTTCCAACTATACCCAGGTGAGCTTGGTGAAAAGATTTTCAACAACATCAGTAAAGAAGCGTGGGGCCAATGGCAACACAAGCAAACGATGTTGATTAACGAAAAGCATTTAAACATGATGGACCCAGAGCACCGTGCTTTTTTAGAAGAGCAAATGGTCGGTTTCTTATTTGAAGGTAAAGACGTAGAAATCGAAGGCTACCGTCCACCAGAAAAATAAACCAAGAAAATAAAGTAAAAAGGGCCGTTATGGCCCTTTTTTGATAAGTACTATTTGTTTTCTTGTTCGGCTTTTTGTATTTGCTCTTTTATATATTGAGCGACTTTAGAGTATTCAATTTCATAATTATCTCTAAGCTCAATTAATTCATCACTTGTAGGGTCTTCATTTTTACAGCGATGTTCAAATTGTTCAGCCAACTCAGCGACTTTCATTGCACCTATCGTTTTTGAGATAGATTTTAACTGGTGGCATGAGTTTATTATTTTCTCAAGATCAAGCTCGATAACCCCTGCATTTACTTCACGGCTAAGTTGATTACTTTGCTCTAAATACATTTTATAAAAGCGTAGCTTTTTAGCTTCATCATTATTTACGTATTTAGATAATACGCTCATATCAATAGGGATTGCAGGTTTAGGTGGGGCCAGTTTCACCTCTTCAGGGTTAGCTTTATAAGCACATTTATGAAGTGCGGCTTCAAGTACGTTTAACTCAACAGGCTTTGTTATATAGTCATTCATTCCTACATTTAAACAGCGCTCTTTTTCGCCTTTAAGAGCGTTTGCTGTGATAGCAATTATGTAAGGTTGAGCATTAATGTCTTCGAGTTGAGATGCTTCATTGCGGATCTTTTCAACCATGTCATACCCTGACATTTTTGGCATGTGCAAATCAGTTAAAATAATTGAGTGATGGCCTGCTCGCCATATATTAAGACCTTTTTCGCCATTTTCAGCAAGCTCAACACCATAGCCTAACAAGTGAAGTTGATCTGTTAACACTTGCTGGTTTAGCACATTATCTTCTACTAAAAGCACGAGTTTGTTTTCGTCACGAGCTTGGTCAACGCTCAAGTAATCATTGAAAGATTTGGTTGAGACAACTTGTTTAGGTGTGTGTAAACCCGCAGCCACTAACAGCGACATCATGAAGTTTGACTTACAAAATGGTGACGCATTTAAGTAGAAGATATTTTTATGATTTACCGCCGCTTCATCTAATTTACTCAACACGATAACTTGCTGGTTATTATCTTCTAGTGTGTAGAGTAAACGGCGCAAGATATAGTTAATATCCTCCATTCCCTCTATACCATCGAGGATCCAGATAATGTTTTCGTTATCTTGTTCCGCCTCTATTAAATCATTGCTATCGGCAAAAACATGAGTCGCTCCCATAAAAGATAAATAACGGGCAAGCAAAGCTTTACGGCCGCTATGTTGTGTTACCACAACAACACGATGGCCTTTCATTGTATGTCTGTGGGCGAGATCTACTTTACCTTCGGTGCTAAATGGTAAATCGACAACAAATTCACTACCAATACCTAAGTCACTACTAACAGAAATACTGCCCAACATAAGTTCTGTTAAGCTTTTACAAATTGATAATCCTAAACCGGTACCACCATATTCTCGAGTAATAGAGCCTTCGGCTTGAATAAAGGGGTTAAAAATTTCACGAAGCTGGGCTTGCGTCATTCCTTTACCATTATCAGAAACAGTAAAACGCAATGTGTAATGATCGGTTGTGTTCTGAGCAACCTCAACAGATATTTTTACATGACCTTTTTTGTTTTCATCTGTGCTTGTGAACTTAATAGCATTACTACATAGGTTATAGAGTACCTGACGAACTCGAACGGTATCGCCGATTAAGTTTGTGGGAATATCGGGTGCTATAGCAAGTTCAAGTTCAAGGTTTCGTTTTTTTGCAACTGATGACAGAACGCGAGCTACTTCTTCAACAGTATCCGAAACAGAAAATGGAATATTATCTATATTAAGCTTACCTGCCTCAATTTTCGAGAAATCGAGAATATCGTCTAAAATACCTAATAAAGAAAACGCAGAATCACGGATAATAGTACTTAGCCTGTGCTGGGCACCATCAAGCTCAGTTTGGCGAAGTAAATCAATGGTACCAATCACACCATTCATCGGTGTGCGAATTTCGTGACTCATGGTTGCCAAGAAGGTTGTTTTGGTCTCATTCGCTTGTTCTGCTTTTAAAGTTGCTTGTTCAAGCGCGAGAGTTCTGTTGTGTACTTCTGTTTCTAGGCTGCTTTGTAGTTTTTGCAGATCGGCTTGCGCTGCTTTGTTTTCTTTAATTGCGGATTGAACCTTTCTCAGCAATTGATTGATATTTTCAGCAACAATATCTAATCCGAACTCAAGATTCTCTGTAACATGCGTGTTGTAGTCTGCATTATTCGTGATCGCAATTAACTCTTGGCTTAAAGAGCCGCTACTTTTAGTAAAACGCTTATTGATAAATATACTCATCGCAATTGACAAAATTATCAGCGCTAATACAGCTAAAGCGGCTAAAGCATATGAAATCCCAGCTGACTGAACTACAGGCTGTTCAGTTGGATGCTGTTTAACTATAAGCTCGCCGACTGGTTGGTCGTTAAACTCAAGTACAGTATGAACAAGCATGTTTTGTTCGAGTTGCTGATTAACTTTACTTGCATCAATTCGCTCTTGATTACTTGCAAACACCAGTGAGACATCACCATTTACTTCATATCGGTATAAGTAGTAATCAAAATTATTGTTTAGCAACAAACTAACATCTAATACCTCTTTTACTTTATCTTGTCCTGGCATTGTTAATGCGCTTACCAAAGGAGCTGATAACTGAGATGCAACTTGTGATGCGGTGAGTTTGGGTTGTGATGTTTGTTTTTCAGAATTGTTGGAAGGGTAAAAAGCTAGAGCAGTAACTGCTAAAAGTGTGATAACAAGATTCGTAATAATAAAAAGCGGTAACAGGCCTTTTACAGGAGAAGTTGATTTACTTCGCATAGCTTTAATCCAACAATTTATACTGCAATAGTAGGTATATTCTTGATAATTAGATAATCCTACCATCAATGAAGAAAAATTCACCACGTTTTTAGACTAGGAAATTGATTAAAAACATAAGACGTTGTAAAAGCGCATAAGTTTGTTGAATAAATAGTCTAAAAACCATTAAAAACAGCAATCTTGATTGAAAACTGTGCAAACAGATAGAATCCTCAAAAAATAGTTGACTTGAGAAGGCAAAACCCGTTTAATACGCCGCACGCCCAGATAGCTCAGTCGGTAGAGCACTGTGGAAGTTGTATTGAAAATCCGTTGAGGTTTTCCTGTTAAAACCGAAGTTTGCCCAGATAGCTCAGTCGGTAGAGCAGAGGATTGAAAATCCTCGTGTCGGTGGTTCGATTCCGCCTCTGGGCACCATTATTTATATATTGGTGCTTAAGACTAAGCATCAGTATCGTGCATAGCACACAGATTTAGTGTGCCGACTTAGCTCAGTTGGTAGAGCAACTGACTTGTAATCAGTAGGTCATCCGTTCAACTCGGATAGTCGGCACCATTTATTTAAACATCAAGCTTCTAGCTTTTTGTTATGCCCAGATAGCTCAGTCGGTAGAGCAGAGGATTGAAAATCCTCGTGTCGGTGGTTCGATTCCGCCTCTGGGCACCATTATTTGATAATCTCTTTTAAAGTGATTATAGTGCACAGCGCACACGATTTTAGTGTGCCGACTTAGCTCAGTTGGTAGAGCAACTGACTTGTAATCAGTAGGTCATCCGTTCAACTCGGATAGTCGGCACCATTTATTTTTAAACGAAAGTTTAAAATGCCCAGATAGCTCAGTCGGTAGAGCCATCGGGAATTGCATTGAAAATCCTTGTTGATATTCTGCATAAAATTAAATTTTTGCCCAGATAGCTCAGTCGGTAGAGCAGAGGATTGAAAATCCTCGTGTCGGTGGTTCGATTCCGCCTCTGGGCACCATTATTTATAATCACAATGTGATTAAGTGCTAAACGCACACAGATTTAGTGTGCCGACTTAGCTCAGTTGGTAGAGCAACTGACTTGTAATCAGTAGGTCATCCGTTCAACTCGGATAGTCGGCACCATTTATTTTTAAACGAAAGTTTAAAATGCCCAGATAGCTCAGTCGGTAGAGCAGAGGATTGAAAATCCTCGTGTCGGTGGTTCGATTCCGCCTCTGGGCACCATTGATTCAAAGCCTCGCAATCGCGAGGCTTTTTTGTTTCTGTTTCCTTGTAGGTTGGGTAGAACGGAGTGAAACCCAACGAACTCAGAGTTATCAGCCATCAGATTTAAAAAATACGAGTTAGCAAGGAGAAAGAGTAAAGTTAGCAAGTTACAAGGAACTAGACTCGAGAAATTGGAGGCGTTTCAACACCAAACTCGTAGCAGCGGGTTTCCCCCGTGTTATCAAACTAAATTCTTCACCATTTAAACCATTTCTATGCGGTATAAAATCGCTACAATTTTGTAAACTCGCAGCTTATCCCTATTTTTCTACAGTTCATCCTTACCAAATACCAGACTGTGTAATGTTATGTAAAGTCAGTTGAGCAAAACTTAAGGTAGTGCTTGAATTACAATCATAAATAGATGTTTTTCAGGTTTTTAGAATGAATTGGCAATATAAGCCGAGTTTATTGGCTTTAAGTGTAATTTTGCTAAGTGCATGTGCAAGCCAGACGACTCATAATGAACGAGTCGCTGAGCTTGAGACCTTACCAAGTGCATGGCAGCAATTACCTACGGACAACAAATTTCTTGCTGTTGAAGATAATTGGTTGCAGCAGTTACAGGACCCTCAAGTTTTTAATTTAGTTGAGCAAGCATTAGCCCATAACCAAGCAATTTTACAAGCAGGTTATGATGTGGCGATTAAAGAGCAACAGCTTATTGCTGCTGGGGCCGATTTATGGCCAAGCCTTGATTTATCAACACGAGCGAGCCGTAGTAAAGATAATCGCCCTGTTAGTTATAACAACGCTAGTTCAGCATCATTAGAATTAAGCTACGAAGTTGATTTATGGGGTAAATTATCGGCCTCTGAACGGCAAGCAAACCTTGAATATTTAGCTGAAAAAGCCACATTTTCGCAAAGTAAACAACAATTAGTAGCTGATGTGGTTTCGGGTTGGTTTGATGTAATTACTAACCACAAATTACTTGAACTATATAAGCAGCGCGAACAAAACGCCGAGAAAAACTTAGATATTATTGAGTCGGGTTATCGTCAAGGTTTAAATGAAGCGCTTGACGTTTACCTTGCCCGTAATGAGCTAAATACTGAGCGCTCGAATATTGCTGCACAGCAAGCTACCTTAACTAAATCAATTCGTGATTTAGAGCGTTTAACAGGCCAATATCCTGCTGGGGCATTATCGGTTAGTGCCGATTTGCCACTACTTGAGAACACAATTCCTTTGGGTTTACCTTCAGAGCTTATCACCCGCAAACCAGCGTTAATGGCAAGCTGGTATCAGTTGTTAAGTACTGATGCAGGACTTGCTTACGCGCACAAACAACGTTTTCCGAGTTTGAATCTTTCAGCATCTATCAGTGATAGCACAGATAGAGTGAGTGATTTATTTTCGCCTTCAAGCTTAGCTTGGTCACTGATAGGTAGTATTTCAATGCCGCTTTTTGAAGGTGGTCGCTTAAAAGCCAATGAAGAGCAGGCAAGGCTTAGCGTTAAACGTCAGGAGCAAGCTTACCTTGCCACACTCTATGATGCATTTAATGAAGTTGAAACTGCAATCAGTCAAGAGCAAGCCTTGAAAGTGCGTTATGAAAAAACCTTAGAAGCACAAGAAAATGCGATTGCCGCAGAGCGTTTGTCTTTTGAGCAATATCAAAGTGGTTTAGTAACATACACGACAGTGCTTGATGCGCAAGATCGCTCTTTTAACGCGCAAAGCTCTGTTATCGAACTCAAAAACCAACTTATTAAAAATAGAATCAACTTACACATTGCCCTTGGCGGTGACTTTAGTGAAGCAAATAGCGAAGTAGCAGAGCAATAATCATGAATACTAAGACACGTAAAATATTAATTCCAGTTATTGTCATTGTTGTGACAGTATTACTCGTCATGTTTATTAAAGGTAACCCGCCGCAAGCAAATCGTTTTTCTTCACCACCGAAAGCGAAAGTAAATGTGGCTGTTAAAACCTTAACGCCAGAAACTTATCAAGTGATGATTGATAGTTTTGGTACCGTAAAACCGCGAACGCAAAGTATGTTAGTCGCGCAAGCATCAGGGCAAATTATTGAAATAAGTGAGCAATTTCGCGAAGGTGGCTTTTTTGAAAAAGGCGATGTGTTGTTGCGATTAGATGATAGAGATCACCGTGCCGAAGTAAAATCAGCGCAAGCGGCCTTATTAACAGCCGAGCAGGGTTTACTTGAAGAACAGGCTCGTGGTCGGCAGGCCGAAACTGACTGGAAGCGCTTAGGTAAAGGTGAGCAAGCAAGTAGCTTGGTACTTCGTAAACCACAATTAGCAGCAGCCGAAGCCAGTGTGTTGTCTGCGCAAGCGACACTTGAAAAAGCGAAACTTGATTTAGAGCGTACAAAGATCACAGCACCATATGCGGGTCGTGTTTTAAGTCGTAGCGTTGATTTAGGCCAAGTGGTGAGTAATAACATGGAGCTTGCCAGTATTTATGCTATCGATAGAGTTGAGATCCGTTTACCAATCAAAAATAAAGACTTACCGTTTATTAATTTGCCAGAGCAATTTCGTGATGGGGCTAAAAATAGCGCGGGTTCATTAGTTGAATTCAGCTCAGACCTTGTTGGTAAACAGCATTGGCAAGGTCAAGTTATTCGTACTGAAGGCGCTATAGATGAAAATGCGCAGCAGCTTTATGTGGTTGCGCAAATTAACGACCCTTATAAAGCCACGACTGTGAATCAGTATCCAATTAAAATTGGTCAGTACATCAAAGCACAAATTACTGGTAAAGCTATTGAAAATGCCATTGTGATCCCAAATAGCGCAATTTACCAAGGCACCTATGTTTACGTAGAAGAGCAGGGTGTACTGCGTCGTAAAAATATTGCACTTGCTTGGCAAAACGCTAACCAAGCTGTTGTCGCTGATGGTTTGTCTGCAGGCGATAACTTGGTGATTACACTGCTTGGTCAAGTGAGTTCTGGTACGCAAGTTACCGTTATGGGTAGCGAAGAGTATCAGGCAACCAGAGGAAAAGCTAAGCGTTCAAGCAATCAACAGCCGCCTAAAGAGCAAGGAGCGCAATAATGATTGCTTGGTTTACAAAGAATCATGTTGCAGCAAACTTATTGCTGATCAGCATTTTATTAGCGGGTTTATTTAGCGTTTCGACGCAAATACCACTTGAAGTGTTTCCATCGTTTGAGTCTGACCGAATTAGTGTCAGTGTATCACTTCGAGGATCAACTCCTGAAGATGTTGAAAAAGGGGTATCAATTCGCATAGAAGAAGCGGTGCAAGATCTTGAGGGAGTTAAGCGTATCACTAGCCGCTCTTCTGAAGGTTCTTCTTCGGTAAGTATTGAAGTTGAGACTGGGTATGATCCTAGGGAGCTTTTGGCTGACATTAAAAGCCGAGTAGATGCAATTAACACCTTTCCCGTCGATGCTGAAAAACCAATAGTTTCGCTTGCTGAATGGAAGCGAGAAGTAATTGCCGTTTCTGTTTCAAGTATTTATGGCGAAAAAGAAACCCTTGAATACGCAGAAACCGTGCGTGATGAACTACTGCGTTTACCAAGTGTAACTCAAGTTGAGCTAAGTGGGGTTCGTGATTACGAAATAGCAATAGAGGTGAGCCAAGATACCTTACGCCAGTATGATTTAAGCTTAGCTGACATATCATCAGCAATTCGCAATTCTAGTACTGATGTTTCTGCCGGTAACTTAAAAACAGAAGGGGGTGATGTACTCATCCGCTCGAAAGGCCAAGCTTATCGCAAAGATGAATTTGCTAATATAGTGGTAAAAAACCAAGCTGATGGCACAATTATTCGTTTAGGTGACATTGCTCGTATTAGCGATGATTTTGAAGAAACCCCTGTTCGCACTCGCTTTAATGGTAAGCAAGCTGCATTTATTGATGTGTATCGTATTGGCCCGCAAAGTGCGATTGAAGTTGCTGATGCGGTAAAAAATTACATAATTGAGCATCAAAGCCAGCTTCCTGAAGGGTTTGAGTTAAGTTATTGGGATGATGACTCAGAAGTTGTAAAAAGCCGAATAGCAACGCTTACCAGTAACGCAATTCAGGGCGGAATTTTAGTCCTTGCACTACTCACCTTATTCTTGCGTCCAGCCATTGCATTTTGGGTATTTATTGGTATCCCAGTGTCGTTCATGGGCGCGTTTTTAATGATGCCGATATTTGGTATCACACTTAACGTTATCAGTTTATTTGGTTTTATTTTGGTACTCGGTATTGTTGTTGACGATGCCATAGTTACCGGTGAAAACGTCTATACCCACTTAAAAACAGCAGAAAGTGGTGAGCAAGCCGCTATTCGTGGAACGCAAGAGGTGGCAACTCCAGTCACCTTTGGTGTACTTACAACCGTTGCGGCATTTTTACCTCTCGCTTTTATTGAAGGTGCTCGAGGCGCCATTTTTGCACAAATTCCTGTCGTGGTTATTCCGGTTTTACTGTTCTCTTTGATTGAGTCTAAGTTTGTATTACCAGCACACTTAAAATACTTAAAGCTACGTCATGAAAAGGGCGAGCCATCGAGACTAGAGCGCCTTCAACAGCGTTTTGCTGATGGTTTTGAACACGCAATAATGAAGTATTACCAACCATTATTGAATCTAGCTTTAAAGAATAAAATGGCTACGGTTAGCTTATTTGTGGGGATTTTTGTAATTATTGTTACCTTGATCACAAGTGGTTGGACTAAATTTACCTTTTTCCCGCGTATTCCTAGTGAAACTGTACGTGCATCCGTAACTTTCCCTGCGGGAACACCGTTTGAAGTGACCAATAAATACGTCATTAAAATGTCAGACAAGGCAAAAGAATTACAAGATAAATACCGCGATGAAGACGGCCAAAGTGTAATTCTAAATATTTTGGCAACCACAGGTGGCCGTGGTGGTTCGTCAAATACCGGTAGTGTTAGATTTGAGATCATGCCAGCAGAAAAGCGTGAATCAGATATAGGCTCACGAGAACTTGCCAGCGAATGGCGTGATCTTATCGGTATTATACCGGGAGCAGAGAGTGTCACTTTCCGTGCTGAGTTTGGCCGAACATCTAGCCCGATTGATGTACAGCTAAGCGGTAGCTCAATCGACACCCTCGAAGCAGTTGCTGAAAAAGTTAAAGTGCGTTTATCGACGTATCCAACTGTGTACGAAATAGCCGATAGCATGTCAGATGGTAAAGAAGAGTTGCAAATTGAGCTGACAGAGCAAGGTTTAGCGCTTGGATTAAACCGTGTTGATGTATCGCAGCAAGTGCGTAACTCGTTTTTTGGTGCGCAGGTACAGCGCATTCAACGTGGGCGTGACGATGTGCGGGTAATGGTACGCTTACCGATTGAAGAGCGTCGCTCGGTTGCAGACTTAAAAGACATACTTATTAAAACACCTGCTGGTGGGACTGTGCCGCTTTCGCATGTGGCTACTTTAGTGCCGGGGCAAAGCCCATCGTCTATTTACCGTATTGACCGCTATCGAACATTGAATGTCACAGCTGATGTTGAAAAATCAAATACCAATATGACGGTACTACAAGCAGACTTAAAAACTTACTTAGATGAGCTAATGGTGCAATACCCAGGTGTTGATTACACACTCGAAGGTGAGGCCAAAGAGCAGCGTGAGTCATTTGGTTCACTGGCTTGGGGCCTCGTGTTTGTATTCTTTATTATTTATGCGTTATTAGCGATACCGTTTAAGTCGTATACCCAGCCATTGATCGTGATGAGTGTTATTCCGTTTGGCATGATAGGTGCGGTAATGGGCCACTGGGTAATGGGTATGGAGTTAACCATTATGAGCTTACTTGGCATGTTAGCCTTGATAGGCGTGGTAGTGAATGACTCACTGGTACTGGTTGATTTTATCAATAAGAAGCGTGAAGAAGGCGGTGACTTACTTGAAACTGTTAAGGTTGCAGGGGCAGCACGTTTCCGCCCAGTTATGTTAACCAGTTTAACCACCTTTATTGGTTTAATGCCATTGCTATTTGAAAAAGCAACGCAAGCACAATTCCTTATTCCTATGGCGGTAAGCCTTGGCTTTGGGATTATCTTCGCAACGCTTATCACCTTGCTATTAGTGCCAGTTAATTACCTATTAATGGAGCGCTTTCAGGGATGGTTTAAGTAGGGGCGATAGATTGAAAACATGTGTGTTGGGTAGAGTGAAATGAAACCCAACACACAGGAGCTATCAGCTTTAAGCCGTCAGCTATCAGAAAAACATACAAGTTAGCGAGTTAGCGAGGGGAAAGAGTAAAGTTAGATTGTGCCTGGACATTGCTATGGCTAAACCCGATACCGTAGGCGTGAAATTTATTTCGCGCGATATTTCTTAAATAACGGGTAAGTAGTAGGTCGGGCTTTAGCCCGTCAATGTTAGTGATTATGTGTCGCCATAAATGACGACCTACAGTGCTTGACTCATTAGCTCGTAGGTTAGTTAGAGTAGAGCGAAACCCAACGTTTGAAGCCGTCAGCTATCAGATAAAAACAAATAAGTTAGCGAGTTAGCAAGGGGAAAGAGTAAAGTTAACGAGTTTCGAGATGTAGGAGGCGTTTCAACGCCGAAAACTAAAAGGGAAATATAGGGAAAGTATTGATAACTTGAAACTTGAAACTTGAAACTTGAAACTAAATAGAAATGGTGTTCCCCAAGTATGCGGTGCCCGGTGTCAGTCCTGAAACCTTGAGGTTTCAGGGCGGGGATCTGCGGTCTACCGTAGGCTTCTCGGTACATGCCGAGCTTGCACAATAGTAAACGAACAGAAACCCTAACATAAAATTTATCGGCTCAGGGACTTAACCAAGCTCCTGCACCCTAGGGAACACCTTCAGTATATAAGACAAGTTTCAATCCTTAAACCATAGAAGCAAAAAAAGCGGATCGTTCGCGTAGTTTTTCCCCACCTTTAACTGCTTATTTACTTTTCAGATTGCTTTTTGACCTCAATCATACAATTAATTGGAGTTGCGATTTATCGAGTGGTAGCATGACGTTACTTAGCCGAACAAAGAAAAAGTTATGAGCACGTTACCTGATTACCAACAAGCCCAATTGTTATTAGAAAAAAATGAAATTTTTGTCGCACCGTCAGAAGCCCATGGTGTGATAAGTGGTTTATTAGCCTGTGGCATCAATATTGAAGCCGATGAATACTTAGGTTTATTAAGTGATGTATTCAACGATGGCCAAGCTTTTAGTAAAGATTTAAAAGCATTTTTTGCTGATGTATATTCTCAGGTTGTTGCCAGTTTTAGTGATGAAGAATTTCAGTTTGACCTATTTTTACCAAGCGATGATGAAACACTGATCGATTTAGCCAATGGCTTAGTATCTTGGGTATCGGGTTTTATGCTTGGTTTTGGTTTAAAACAAAAAGATTACGGCAAGTTATCAGCTGATGTGAAAGAAGTGATCAGCGACTTTAGTGAAATTACCCGCCTAGACACCATGTTTGAAGAGACCGAAGAAGACAGCCAAGCACTGCACGAAGTGATTGAGTATGTGCGTGTTTCTGCATTGCTATGTTTTGCTGAGCTAGGTAAAGAGCCAGTAGGAAAAAGCACTAAAAAGACCCTTCACTAATCAAATTACAGAGGTTTAGCATGTCGTCTATTGCTATCGATAAAGCTGAATTTAAAGCCCGTCGTGAGCGCTTGCTTGCGATGATGGATAAAAACAGCGTGGCTATTATTCCAGCTGCTGGAGAAGTAACACGCAGCCGTGATACTGAATATGCATTTCGCCAAGACAGTGACTTTTTCTATCTTACTGGGTTTAACGAACCAGATGCGGTTTTAGTGCTTTGCCCGTCGAGCGATACACCAAGTACGCTTATTTGCCGTAACAAAGACAAACTAGCTGAAATTTGGCACGGCCGTCGAATTGGCTTCGAAAAAGCTAAATCTGAGTACTTATTCGACGCAACTTGCCCACTAAGTGAACTAGATGAACAATTATTAGATTTGGTGAACGGCCAGCAGATTTTATTTTATGCACAAGGCACTTACGCAAATTTCGATGCAAAAATTTGGGATTTATTAAGCACACTTCGCAGCGCACCTAAAAAAGGCTACAAAGCCCCACACACCATTAAAGATATTCGTGGTTTAGTGCATGAAATGCGGTTGTTTAAATCTGACGCAGAATTAAACATTATGCGCACAGCGTGCGAAATTAGTGCACAAGGGCATATTCGCGCTATGCAGTTTGCCAAACCAGGCGCAACTGAATACCAATTAGAAGCAGAGCTTCATCATCATTATGCAATGAATGGTGCTCGTCACCCTGCTTATGGCACGATTGTCGGCAGTGGCGACAACGCCAACATTTTGCACTACACACAAAATGATGCTGAGCTAAAAGATGGCGATTTAGTATTAATTGATTCTGGCTGTGAACTTGAAGGTTATGCGGCAGATATCACACGCACCTTCCCAGTCAATGGCAAGTTTAGCGAACCACAAGCGGCGCTTTACAACATTGTATTAGCAGCCCAAGAAGCAGCATTTAGCCAAGTTAAGCCGGGCGGTAGTTTATCGAAAGCCAATGAATTAGCCTCAACGGTACTGACGCAAGGGCTTATTGATTTAGGCATTTTAACCGGCGAGCTTGATGAGCTAATGGCAAACCAAGCGTGCAAAGCATTTTACATGCATGGTCTTGGTCACTGGCTTGGGTTAGATGTGCACGATGTTGGCGAATATAAGCTTGATGAAAAAGAGCGCGTATTTGAGCCGGGCATGGTGCTAACTATCGAACCGGGTTTATATATTAGCGAAGATGCAAAAGCACCAGAGCAATATAAAGGCATCGGTATTCGTATTGAAGATAACTTACTTGTCACTGAAGATGGCCATGAAAACCTGACCATTTCGGTTCCTAAAACCATTAGTGACATTGAAGCAGTGATGCAAGCAAATAAAGGCTAGGAGCAAGCGTGGCAAAGCAGTTTGATGTTGTCATTATCGGCGGTGGAATGGCGGGAGCAAGTTGTGCTCTGGGTCTAAAACAGAGCAATAAACAGTTATCAATCGCTGTAATTGAAGCAAGTGAAGTAAGCGCAGACTATCACCCAAGCTTTGATGATAGAAGCATTGCGCTGGCTCAGCAGTCTGTTCAGTACTTAAAATCAATCAATGCTTTTGATTGCCATGCGCCATTTGCAGCAGCGATTGAAAAAGTAACCGTATCTGATCGTGGTCATTTTGGTAAAACGCATATTGATTGCCAAGAATATGGTCATGATGCTCTTGGCTATGTGGTTGAAGTGAATCCATTTGGGCGTAGTCTTCACCAGCAACTTACTCGTACTGATGTTAGTTTGTATTGCCCAGATACGGTTGCCAAGCTTGAATACCAAAGCGACTGTGCCATCATCACGCTAAACTCGGGTGAGCAGTTAAGCGCAAAACTTGTGGTGATTGCCGATGGCGCTCATTCGCAAAGTCGTAAACTGGCTAATATTGAGTTTAATACTCGCGCTTATCAGCAAGCGGCGATTATTGCCAACATCGAAGTGGCTGGTGGTCATCATCATCATGCCTTTGAGCGTTTTACCGAGCACGGCCCAATGGCACTGTTGCCAATGAGTAACAACCGATACTCACTGGTATGGTGTATGGAGCCTGAGCAAATTGAGCACCATATGGCACTTGAAGACGATGCCTTTTTAGCTGAGTTGCAAAAAGCATTTGGTTACTGCGGCGGCTCATTTAGTAAAGTGGGTATGCGTGCAAGTTATCCGCTTGTCTATGGTAAAGCAGAATCACTGAGCAGCCACCGTACGGTATTAATTGGTAATGCAGGCCATGCAATCCACCCAATTGCCGGACAGGGCTTTAATTTAGGTCTGCGTGATGTGCAACTACTGTGTGATATGGCAAACCGAAGCGACCTTGGTGATTACGCCTTTACCCGTTATTACAGCCAAACTCGCAGTAAAGATATTACGACCGTGATGACACTCACAGACAGCCTAGTGCGTTTGTTCTCAAACTCATCGCGATTGCTTGCGCTTGGTCGCAGCATTGGTCTTTTCTCAATGGATTTATTCTCCTCGTTAAAAACCCCGCTGGCAAAACAGCTTATGGGTCAGGTTAAGCAAGGTAAACGGATATGAAACAAGCACAAGTTTGTATTGTCGGTGGTGGCTGTGTTGGCCTTACGCTAGCACTAGGTTTAGCAAAAGCAGATATCAGCGTTGTGGTGATTGATGCGAGTAAAAATCAAACCTTACCGGGTGATGATTATGCACTTCGCGTGAGCGCATTAAGCTTGGCTAGTCAGGGCTTATTCGAGTCTTTAAATGTATGGCCAGAGATCATTAAACAACGTGCTACACCCTATACCTCGATGGATGTACGTGATCAAGACAGCTTTGGTAAGATTCATTTTGATCATAACGATCTCGACTTACCGCAGCTCGGTCATATCGTCGAAAACGACATTATTCGCTACGCTTTAATTAGCGAACTTGAAAAGCAAAGTAATGCCACTTTATTGTTCGAAACTCGCTATCAGCAAATTCATCAAACCGACTCTGATGTGTTTATTACTCTTGAAAGCGGCGAGCCTGTTATTGCTAAGTTATTAGTGGCGGCTGATGGGGCTAACTCGGCTATTCGCAAGCAGTTCAATATGCCAATTACTTTTAAAGATTATGACCATCACGCCATTGTTGCCACGGTTAAAACCGCTGATGAGCATAACAACACAGCACGCCAAGTGTTTTTGCCAACCGGGCCGCTGGCGTTTTTACCCTTGCCAGATAAACATACGCACTCAATTGTTTGGTCAACAAGCCCAGAGCATTGCGACACACTTTTAGCGCTTGATGATAGCCACTTTAATAAAGCGGTTATGGCAGCCCTCGATGGCCAATGTGGTTTATGTGAAGTGCAAAGTGAGCGCATGGCGTTTCCACTTAAAATGCGTTATGCCCAGCAGTGGCTGTCGGGCAAAGTAGTATTAATGGGCGATGCAGCGCATACCATTCATCCATTAGCTGGTTTAGGTATGAACCTTGGCCTAAAAGACGCCGCTTATTTAATTGAGCTATTAAGTAATGATCAAGGCGAGTTTGCAAGTGCACGCACGCTGCGTGATTATGAACGTACTCGTAAGCTTGATGCACAAAAACATATTGCCATGATGCAAGGCTTAAAAGAGCTATTTGCGGGCGCTAATCCATTGAAAAAGCTTGTACGTGGTGTTGGTTTAAGCCTTGTAGACAACCTTGGCCCCATTAAACATTTGTTCGCCAAAGAAGCAATTGGTAAATAACACCTAACTAGTTGTTACTATTTAGTTTAAGCCGCAGCTAAGCAATTAGCTGCGGCTTTTTTGCACTTATATGAACGTAAAATGATAGCGCTGTCATTTTTGTTAGTGTATGATTAAATTTTTGTGATTGGTATGGAAATTAAACAGCTCTGTTGAGTTGTATACTAGTTTTCAACCAAATAAAAATAATTAAACTAAGAGAACAATTATGGAAGCAACGGTTGAGTGTGACAACAACACAAAACAAAGCATCTGGCTGCCAATGGTATTGGCCGGCTCAATGTTTTTTATCTTAGGGTGTATAACGTGGCTTAATGGTGCAATTACACCATTTTTGCAGCAAATGCTTGAGCTTTCGCCGTTACAAGCTTCGTTTATCATCTCTTCTTTTTATATTGCGGTAACAGTTGCCGGCATACCATCAGCTATGCTGATCAAGCGCGTTGGTTATAAGAATGGCATGGCGATTGGCTGTGCGATTATGGCTTTATCGGCGCTGATGTATATTCCGGCTGCGAAACTGCAAATGATCGAAATTTTCTTGTTTGCACAATTAATGATAGGTGTTGGACAAACCGTACTACAAACCGCTGTTAACCCATACGTGGTTAAAATGGGCTCTGAGAAATCAGCCGCTGTGCGGGTGTGTATCATGGGCTTATTAAACAAATTTGCGGGTGTTATAGTGCCTGTTATTTTTGCCGCTGTAGTTGTAAGCGGTGTTGTTGATGGCGCAGGTAAATTATCGCAAGAACAAAAAGACATTATGGCAAATAGCCTTATCATGCCTTATGTGTTGATTGCCGCTTTAATTATGTTATTTGCAGCATTTGCCAAATTTGCACCATTGCCTGATTTAGTATTTGATGAAGACGAAACATCAAACGGCAAAGGCGAAATTAAAGAAACCCTAGCACACCCTCACTTAGTTTTAGGTGTAGTGGGGATTGCGCTATACGTTGCTGTTGAAGTTATTGCAGCAGACACCATTGGCTCGTACGCATTACAAATTGGCGTTGCTGACTACTCAGTTATGACCTCTTATACCATGGCATGTATGTTGATTGGTTACGCGATTGGTATTTTAACTATTCCACGCTTTATGAGCCAACAAACGGCGTTATTAATGTCGGGTATTGCCGGTATTATTACCGTGTTGTTAGTGGTACTTGGTAGCAATGACTCGTTTATTATTTCAAACCTATTATTAGTGCCATTTGGTGGCCCACAATTACCAGACCCATTGTTATGCATTGCGTTACTAGGCTTTGCTAATGCTATGGTTTGGCCTGCAATTTGGCCACTGGCTTTAGCTGGCTTAGGTCGCTTAACAGGCACCGCATCAGGCTTATTGATCATGGGTATTGCTGGTGGTGCACTAGGCCCATTATTAATTGGTTTAGGAAACGTAGCAGGCCTAGGCGCACAAGGCGCTTACATTGTGATGATCCCAAGTTATGTATTCATTTTATTCTACGCCTTAAAAGGCCATAAGATGAGAAGCTGGAAGTAATCCAGTAGATTATTTTCAAGTTAGGCAAAGCCGCGGTACGCCCATCACCGCGGCTTTTTTTGATCTTAAACTAAAGCTAACAGCTTTCAGATTCAAAGTTAGCGAGTTAGAAAGAGTAGAGGGGAAAGTTTGCGATGTGCGAGTTGTAGGAGGCGTTTTAACGCCGAAAAAATGGAGATATTAGATATCAGTGGTTAGAAGTTAGATTAGATTGTGCCTGCGCATAGTTAAATTGAACTGCTCATCCGTAGGCGTGAAATTTATTTCGCGCGATGCTTATTTAACCACAAAAGCAACACGTAGGTCGGGCTTTAGCCCGTCAATGTTAGCGGTTATGTGTCGCCATAAATGACGACTTACAGTGCTTGATTCATTAGCTCGTAGGTTGGGAAGAGCGGAGCGAAACCCAACGTTTCAATATTTTTTTCACAAAGAGAAGACAATGAGAAGAGAATGAGAAAGACCATAAGATTATGCAGTTTTTCCTCTAAAGCGCAGCGCCTCTTATCCTCTTTGTGAGCATCCATTGAGTCACGCGATATAAAATCGCGGCTACAATCTCGCTAACTCTCACCCACAAAAAAGCCGTGGGATTTTCATCACACGGCTTTTGATATTTCGCTAAGTCGTTTTATTAGAACGAGTAGCTGTAACCTAGTTGTAGGGTACGTGGTTTACCTGGTTGAATACCGCCATTTGCACGGTTTGCAACGTAGGTTTTGTCAAACAGGTTGTCTACTGTTAGGTATACTCTTTGTTTGTCGTCGATTAGGTATTTAGCCGCTAAATCCCACACAACTCGGCTGTCGATTGCATTGCGACCTGAGCTAGTTAAGTCTGCGTGTGCATCAGACACATAACGCATTTGCGTATCGAATACAAAGCTTGAGAACTCAGCACCCACTGAAAGCGCTAATTGGTTTTCAGGCACGTATGGCATTGCATCGCCTTTTTCTACGCTACCCCAAAGATCTGATTCAAACGCGTTGTCGAACTCAGAATCCGTGTAAGTGTAAGTTAAGCGAACTGGGAACGAAGCTGCATTAGTAGCAAATACTTTACCTGCACTTAGCTCAAAGCCAGACACAGATACTTCACCGTAGTTGTATTGGTCGCCAATGTTGTCATCGCTACAACCTACAGCCGCAGTACAGTTACCGTGCATGTTTGTGTAGTCAGAGTTAAAGTAAATTACTTCACCTTGAATACCCGCGTAATCGTAACGACCACCTAGCTCAATGTTAACACTCTCTTCTTCTTCTTGATCCGCATTACCCGGTGCTGCTGGTGCGTAACCTTTTTGAATACCAGCAAGAAGCGTTAGGTTATCGCTTACAGTGTAAGTCGCACCTAGTGATGGTACTAAGATCTCAGTGTCGTTGCTGATGTCTTTTGTTAGGCCATTTTCACGGTTTGGATCAGACTTAGCCCATTCAACACGTTTGATTGTGATGTCTTCGTAGCGAAGACCTGCGCTAATAACTAATGCATCAAGTGACCACTCATCTTGAATGAATAGGGTAGTCGCTTCTGCGCTATCTAAACGGTTGCTGTTTGAACCTGGAACGCCTTTTTCTGTAAGCGTCATTGATAGGTCTTGGTTAAGCGTGTACTTGTCTTCCCATTGGAAACGATCCATTTCATCTTCATGGTAACGTGCACCCACAGTGATGTAGTGGTTGCCCGCTGGGATATGGAATTCAGTTTGTAAGCCTTTCGCTTGGTAATCACGGTTATTCGCTTTTACGCCAACACCTTCAATACCTTCGCTCGTTGGGTTTGCTTCAAACTCGCTGTATTGCTCAAGGTAGCTGCTGCTTACTTTGCTTGCTTTATACCAGTTACGGTGGAAATCGTTTAGGTAAGCTGTAGCAAGTAACTCGTAACCTTTACCAAAGCGGTATGCATAGTTGATTTGGTATGCATTGTGTTGTGTGTTCATCTCATCGTTTTGTGATGCAGCATAACGACGGTAAGGATTTTCTTGGTAATCAGCGTCAGTTAAACCCATGTACGTTTCGTCAGATCGCTCGTCTGAGTACTTTAACTTCATTTCTAGGCTGTGTGCTTCGTTATCACCAAAGTCAAAGCCAAACTTTAATAAGAAATCGTTCTTTTCGAAGCCTGTGTTGTCACTACCAACTGGTAAATCCTTAAAGCCATCTGCACCGTAAGTGAATACTTCTACAAGGCCGGCAGCATTGTTTTTCTTTTTACCGAAGTAAGCATGACCTTTGTAGAAACCGTCGCTACCAAGTTCAGCGTTAAGTAAACCTTTTGAACCTTCAGTTGGTAAGCTACGAGAAACTAAGTTTAAAACACCGCCTGTTGTACGAGGGCCATACTTAACAGATGCCGCACCTTTAAGTACTTCGATTGACTCCATACGACCCATAGTAGGGAAGTAGTAAGCAGAAGGCGCTGAGTAAGGTGCTGGTGCTACAAGTACACCATCTTCCATTACTGAGATTTTGTCGTTACGACCCGTACCCGTACCACGCATACCGATGTTAGGACGAAGGCCATAGCCGTCTTCTTCTTGTACATATACACCTGGTACAGCACTTAAAACACGAGAGATATCAGTATATTCAAACTTTTCTAGTTCTTGCTCATCAATAAAAGTAGCAGAGCCAGGAATATCGTTAATTGCAGATGCAGAGCCAATTACAGTGATTTGCTCGAAGTTTTTCTCTTCTTTAGTTACATCTTTTGCAAAAGCATTAGCGCTTAAAGATAAAGCGACCGCAGTCGAAAGCGTAGAAACAATAAACTTAGGTGTCATTGTGTGTCCTGTGTATGTTTAGATTTTTTTAACCGGCGCAATTAAAACATGTAAAATAATGCGAATCAATCCTATTTGTAATAAAACAGGTATGAACTGTAAGTTTATGAATTAAATCGCTTATAAGAAATACAGTAGTATTGTATTACGATATCGGGTTTGGGGTGGTGTTAAGTAAAACTTAATAGGTGGAGCGAAACACAACGTCTCGAGTCGTCTGCTATCAGATTCAAAAGTTAGCAAGTTAGAAAGAGTAAAGGAGAAAGAAGCTATAACCTTTAGTTAGATTGTGCCTGCGCATAGTTAAATTGAAATGCTCACCTGTAGGCGTGAAATTTATTTCGCGCGATGCTTATCTAAACCACAGAAACAAGATGTAGGTCGGGCTTTAGCCCGTCAATTTTAACTATTATGTGTCGCCATAAATGACGACTTACATTGCTTGATTTATTAGCTCGTAGGTTGGGAAGAGCGGAGCGAAACCCAACGTTTCACTATTTTTTGCACAAAGAGAGGACAATGAGAAGTGAATGAGTAACCCAATAAAACTATTAGTTACTTTCCTCTAAAGCGCAGCGTCTCTATACCTCTTTGTGAGTATTTATTGAATTACGAGATATAAAATCGTTTTTACAATTTTGAAAACTCACACCTACGTCAAACGCAAGGCGATAAATTCGGCGAGTTTATCTACGGCGGTGCCGGGGTCGTCGGTGCGTTTAATTAAACTAATACCTATTTGACCAAGCTCGGGGAGGTCTTTGGTTTGTAGTTGGTAGTTAAGCTCATTCGGTACGGTGCTTTTTGCGAGTACCGTAATGCCTAAGCCTTCTTTTAACGCCGCAGTTAGGCCGGTTAAGTCGGCATTACTGTAGGCAATGCGGTATTTAATACCCGCACTTTGTAGTGCTTCGATTGCGCGGCGACGATAAATACATCCCTCTGGGGCGGTTACAAGCGTGACCACATCGTTCTGTGCAAGGTTTAAATCACCTACCCATACTAGTTGGTCTTGCATAAAAATAGGGAATTTGGCAGATTCTAGCTCTTCGTTTAATGCCAGCACTAAATCGAATTGATCTTGGCGCGAGACCGACAACAAATGTTTACTCAATCGAGAACGCACTTCGAGTGATACGTCAGGGTAGAGGGCCACGAAGTCACCAATAATTGAAGGTAGAATACGTGCGGCAAATTCACTGGGGATCCCCAAGCGCACTTTACCGGTCACGTTTTCGCTGGTGAACTGCTGCAAAATAGCATCGTTTTGTTGCAGCATTTGCTTAGCTAATGGCATGAGCAGTTCGCCATATTGATTAAGCACTTGGCGCTGGCCTTGCTTTTTAAACAGCTTATGGCCCAGCATGTCTTCTAGGCGCTTTATTTGTAAGCTCACAGCTGGTTGCGATAGCCCCAATAATTCACCTGCTTTGGCAAATCCGCCAACTTCAACAACGGTGACTAAAGTACGTAAACTATCGGTAGAAATGTTTTTCATTAAAAAATTCTATTTATAGGGCTATATATATAAGCATTATTTATCAATTGATAAATAATTACAATTTGTTGTTGCTAGCACGGCGCAATATACTTCAGCCATTAATGATTGATAGGTGTCACATATGACTTTTACGCCAATAATGTTTGCTCGCCACAGCCAAGCTGAGACCCCAGCAGACAACGTGCTACAAGCTAATAACGATACTGCCATTATGGATTTTAGTGGCACTGAAGCAATCCCATTTTTAACGGCTATTTTAGGTCTTGATATTAATAAGCTAACCGCCAGTGGGTTAGGCTTACGTAGTTCATTAGACGATGACCTAACAAGCAGCTACGCTTATGCCCTGTATTACTTTAACGAAACTGCATTTCGTTTTGTGTTAGGTAAAGATGCCAGCGTGCAATTACAGTCGCTTATTAATGAGCAACAACTTCGTTACGACATTGATTATGTAATGCGTGACGATTTAAGCGCGCTAACCCTCAGTGGTGAGCAAGCGTTTGACGCCTTGGTCGACAGCTTTAAGCTAACGCCAGGACTGCGTTTATCAGACATGCGCAGCTGCTATGGTGCACAAAGCGGTGAGGTATTTATTACCGCCATAGATAACCAAGCAACACAGCAATTTCAGCTGGTGGCGCGCCAAGCAGAGCTTGATAAATGGCAAACGCACTTACAGCAGCTCGGCTTTGATTTAGCCTTAGCCAACGTTGCTTAAAAGATAAAATTTTTAAAACAGCTACGCACTTGGGTGTTTAGCTGTTTTTTAGTTACAAAATCGCAATTTGGGTGTGACAACTGTGCAACTAATGTATAATCGCCGCCCATGTTATTCCCCCTCATTAAATTGAGGCCACGCCCCACAACTTGTGGGTTAATTTAAAAGTGAAGGAATATTATGACTTCTAAAACAGTTTTACATGCTAAGCACCTTGAAGCTGGCGCAAAAATGGTTGATTTTCACGGCTGGGAAATGCCAATCAACTACGGCTCACAAATCGAAGAGCATAATGCGGTTCGCACAGATGCAGGTATGTTTGACGTATCTCACATGACAATTGTTGATGTTCAAGGCGATCAAGCGCAAGCGTTCTTACGTAAGCTAGTGGCAAACGACGTTGCTAAGTTAACTGTACCGGGTAAAGCACTTTACACAGGTATGCTTAACGAAGAAGGCGGCGTAATCGACGACCTTATCATCTATTTCTTCTCAGAAACGAACTACCGTTTAGTTGTTAACTCAGCAACACGTGAAAAAGATCTAGCGCATTTAGCTAAAGTTTCGGCTGATTTCGCCGTAACGGTTACTGAGCGTCCTGAGTTTGCAATGATTGCCGTTCAAGGCCCTAACGCACGTGCCAAAACAGCAACAGTACTTAACGCAGAGCAACAAGCTGCTGTTGAAGGTATGAAGCCTTTCTTTGGTGTGCAAGCAGGTGATTTATTTATTGCGACAACAGGCTATACTGGCGAAGATGGTTATGAAATCGTAGTACCTAACGATCAAGCTGCTGATTTATGGCAACAACTTCTAGACGCAGGCGTAGCGCCAGCGGGTCTAGGTGCACGTGATACGTTACGTCTTGAAGCAGGTATGAACCTTTACGGCCTAGATATGGACGAAAGTGTTTCTCCACTTGCTGCAAACATGGCGTGGACAATCGCATGGGAGCCAGAAGATCGTAAGTTTATCGGTCGTGAAGTATTAGAACAGCAACGCGCTGACAAGAGCACAGACAAACTAGTTGGTTTAGTGCTTGAAGAAAAAGGCGTATTGCGTAGCGGTTTAAAAGTCATCGTTGAAGGTGGTGAAGGGGTGATTACCTCTGGTACATTCTCACCAACTCTTGGTCACAGTGTTGCGCTAGCACGCGTTCCGCGTTCAACTGGCGAAACAGCCCAAGTAGAGATGCGTAAGAAACTGGTTAACGTTAAGGTTGTTAAACCTTGCTTTGTACGTAACGGCAAATCAGTTATCTAAACTAAAAAAAATTTGGTGTTATCACCCAATATAAACCAAAGGAACAAAAAGATGAGCAATATCCCAAGCGAATTAAAATATGCTACTTCACACGAGTGGGTTCGCGACGAAGGTGACGGTACGTTTACTGTAGGTATCACTGAGCACGCACAAGAACTTCTTGGCGACATGGTATTCGTTGAATTACCAGAAGTTGGTGATGAAGTTGACGCGGGTGAAGACTGCGCAGTAGCTGAGTCTGTAAAAGCAGCATCAGACATCTACGCACCAATCGGTGGTGAAATCGTTGCAATCAACGAAGATCTTGAAGATTCGCCTGAAACAGTAAATAACGACCCGTACACTGACGGTTGGTTATTCCGTATCAAAGCATCTGACACATCAGAGCTTGATAACCTGTTAGACGCTGAAGGCTACGCTAACACAATCGACGAAGACTAATTAATTAGTCACGCCGACTAAAAGCCCCTCATAAGTGGGGCTTTTATGATTTTATAGCTTACCTTTCCATACGCTGTAAGTTACTAAATCAACACGTTTTTAAGTTATTGCCAGTTACCCATTGGCAGTAACCACTTTTTTTTGGATCATAGGAATCTGGACAAATGTCAAACGCCAAATCTCTTGAACAATTAGAGCAAAAGCAAGATTTTATTCGCCGTCACATTGGGCCAAGCCCAGCGCAAGTAAGCGACATGCTGAGCGCTCTTGGAGTATCGAGTGTTGAAGAGCTGATCGGTCAAACGGTACCTGCAAGCATTCGCTTAGAGCAAGGTTTATCAATTGGCGAAAGCCGCACTGAAGTTGAAACACTAAGCTACTTAAAATCAGTAGCAAGCAAAAATAAAGTGTTCAAATCATACATCGGTCAAGGCTACCACCCAACTCACGTACCACACGTAATTTTACGTAACGTACTTGAGAACCCAGGCTGGTACACTGCGTATACACCATACCAACCAGAGATTGCACAAGGTCGTTTAGAATCATTATTAAACTTCCAGACTATGACCCTAGACCTAACTGGTCTTGATTTAGCAAGCGCGTCATTACTTGACGAGTCAACGGCTGCGGCAGAAGCAATGGGCCTTGCAAAGCGTGTTGCTAAGTCTAAAGCAAATGCATTCTTCATCGCTGATGACGTGCACACACAAACAATCGACGTTGTTGCAACACGTGCAGAGCAGTTCGGTTTTGACGTTATCGTTGGTAAAGCAGCTGAAGCACTAGACCACGACATTTTTGGTGCGTTATTCCAATACCCATCAACAACCGGTGAAATCACTGACGTAACCGATTTAATCGCTGGCGTACAAAGCAAAAAAGCGATTGCCTGTGTTGCTGCAGACATCATGAGCTTATTACTGCTTAAAGCACCAGGTAAACTAGGTGCAGACGTAGTGCTTGGTTCAGCACAGCGTTTTGGTGTACCTATGGGTTACGGTGGTCCACACGCTGCATTCTTCGCAACACGCGACAAGTACAAGCGTTCACTACCAGGTCGTATTATCGGTGTTTCTAAAGACCGTTTAGGTAACGACGCACTGCGTATGGCAATGCAAACACGTGAACAACACATTCGTCGTGAAAAAGCCAACTCAAATATTTGTACAGCGCAAGTACTACTAGCGAACATGGCAGCGTTCTACGCGGTTTACCACGGTCCACAAGGCCTTAAAACTATCGCTGAGCGTATCCACCGTTTTGCAGATATCTTAGCGGCAGGCTTAAAATCAAAAGGCTTAAACCTTAAGCACGATACATGGTTTGATACGCTAACTGTTGTTGCAGATAACAAAGACGAAATCGTTGCACGTGCAGTAGCAAACGGCGTTAACTTTGCGTCTAACCGCGCAGGTGAATACTCAATTTCTGTATCAGAAACAACAACTCGTGCAGACGTAGCTGAGTTATTCGACATCATCTTAGGTGAAGATCACGGCCTAAGCGTTGACGCACTAGCAAACGAAATCGAAGTAAACGGCAGCAACTCAATTCCTGCAAGCCTAGTACGCGATGACGAAATTTTAACGCACCCTAACTTCAACTCGTACCACAGCGAGACTGAAATGTTGCGTTACATCAAGCGCTTAGAGAACAAAGACTTAGCGCTTAACCACTCAATGATCTCATTAGGTTCATGTACAATGAAACTTAATGCGACAGCTGAGATGATCCCAATCACTTGGCCTGAGTTTGCAAACTTACACCCATTCTGCCCACTTGATCAGGCAGCGGGTTACCAAATCATGATGACTGAGTTACATGATTGGTTAGTAAACATCACAGGTTACGATGCAGTTTCACTACAACCTAACTCAGGTGCACAAGGTGAATACGCAGGCTTAATCGCGATTCGTAAATACCACGAGTCACGCGGTGAAGGTCACCGTAACGTATGTTTAATCCCAAGTTCAGCGCACGGTACAAACCCAGCGTCTGCACAAATGGCAAGCATGAAAATCGTGGTTGTTGACTGTGATAAAAACGGTAACGTTGATATGGCAGACCTTAAAGCGAAAGCTGAAGAGGTATCTGAAAACCTATCTTGTATCATGATCACTTACCCATCTACACACGGTGTTTACGAAGAAACAATTCGTGAAATCTGTGACATCGTGCACCAGCACGGCGGTCAAGTGTACATGGACGGCGCAAACATGAACGCGCAAGTTGGTGTTACAAGCCCAGGTTCAATCGGTTCTGATGTATCGCACCTTAACCTACACAAAACATTCTGTATTCCACACGGTGGTGGTGGTCCAGGTGTTGGCCCAATCGGTGTTAAATCTCACCTAGCGCCATTTATGCCTAACCACAGCGTAATTAATGTTGCTGGCACAAACATCGGTAACGGTGCGGTTTCTGCTGCCCCTTACGGCTCAGCAGCTATTTTACCAATCTCGTGGGCATACATTGCCATGATGGGCTCTGAAGGCTTAAAACAAGCAACAGAAATGGCTATCGTGAACGCTAACTACTTATCTGAGAAGCTAAGCGAGCACTACCCAATTTTATACCGTGGCCGTAACAACCGCGTTGCGCACGAGTGTATTGTTGACCTACGCCCACTTAAAGAACAAACAGGCATCTCTGAAATGGACGTAGCTAAACGTCTACAAGACTACGGCTTCCATTCACCAACGATGTCATTCCCAGTAGCTGGCACACTAATGATTGAGCCAACTGAGTCTGAGTCTAAAGTTGAGATCGACCGTTTCATCGAAGCAATGGTGTCAATCAAGTCAGAAATTGACCGTATTGCATCTGGCGAATGGTCAATTGAAAACAACCCGCTAGTGTTTGCACCGCACACACAAGCAGACGTACTAGGCAATGAGTGGGATCGTGCATACGACCGTTTCTACGCAGCATTCCCAGTACCAAGCGTAGCAAAAGACAAATTCTGGCCTACTGTAACCCGTATTGATGACGTATACGGCGACCGAAACCTAGTTTGTTCATGCCCAGCGGTTGAGACATACCGTGACTAAGGTTTGATTAAATGTCACTTTCGAATGAAGTTTGAAACTACAAAAGCAAGTTTGAAACTTTAATAAAGTTTGAGAGTGAAATTTGTGAAAAGCGAGTGGCGATCAACAATTAAGTTTGTGAACGCATGATTAAGAAAAAGGCGAACCATTTATGGTTCGCCTTTTTTACATTGAAATACTCATAGCTAGCTTCAGGTTTCAGTCTTGGCAAACTAAAAAATTAAATTCGTGCTGGTTGTATTCCCTATAACTTTCTTCTGAGCTAAGTAAGGTAGCATTACAGATGTAGCTACTTTTTTGCTGAGTATCATCTAGGCTTGACCATACCCCAAGTTTTTCCTTGCTGACCGCAGTATAAGTACCACATAGGGAGCGAACTCCTTTCGGATGAATTGGTTGCCAGGCGTTATACCAGTATGATGAAAAACCAATAGTCGCTCCGTCAATAGTGTAGCAATAAAAGCCATTGTAGGATGAACCGGTAACCTTTTTGTCATCAATTGTACACATAGGAATGTAGAGTCCACGCGACTCGAGGTCTGAGTGCCAGTGTCCATACCTCATCAATGGGTACGAAGTAACGGCCATTGTAGGATTTTTATGTGGCTGACTCTCACCAAAGTCATATGACAGCTCCTTATCTAGAAGGTTGCCAACAGCAATGCAGTTGGAACGTTCTTTTATATGCATGTCCGGTGTCAGCCCTACTTCAGAGCTCACCTTTACAACAGTTAAATCAATCCAGTTATTGTCATCAATCTTAATAGGTAATGAAAATGCTAAAAGGTTATGGTTGTCATCAGTGTGAGAGAAGTTGGCTAATGCTTCTTTAACATAGTTGGTCAAATGCTCTTCATTCGGGGAGTTATTGCCATTCCAAACTGGTAACCATTTGGGTTTTTGAGGGCGAAGTGCTAGATACGCAGGTTCGATAGGTAATGCTGGTATTGATAAATGTCCCGCGTAAGAATCCGGCATACCGTAAAACTCTTTGGCTAGTTTGATTGTTCTTAAATATGCTGAACGACCACGATGGCTTGCTTGCGTATAAAATTGCCCGGTAGCTCTCTGCCTATCACTACCTAAAAAGTAGTCAATAGCTGTTACCGAAGAAGGCTGATATTTGAATGTAGTGTTCCATTCAGATTGGTAATGGCTGGTAAAGGGTAAACCGGTTCTTCGCTCTTCTTTTTTCAACCAAGAATAGTAAATGCGAGGAACATGGTTTCCCTGATAATACTCGAATCGGTTATTATCATGCGTCAAGCTAACAAGGGGGGAGTATGAGCACGCATACTCACCAAAATCTTTTGATGTCGGGTCTAACTCTGTAAGTAATAGGTCTGATAGGGGGGACCTTGCTTTAATTAAGTGACCTAGATCTTTTGGGCAGGCATAGCCCCTAGACTTGGCGACGAAAAATATGCATAACACTTCTACACATTCTGACTCTTGCTTTCTATTGGCTAAGTCTTCTTTCAATAAAGCTTCAACTTTTGGGTGCTGAGCTATCAGAAGTGTCGAAAGTTGGTCTATTAACCACAATTTAACAGAAGGTATTGGGAGTTTTAGTCTTGAAATTAACGACTTAACCAATGCTTCCTCGAGGGAGTCATCCTGACGCCAATCCCAAGCCGGTTTTGAAAGCTGAAGGTTACGAACGTCATCTTCCAGGCTTTCAACCATCGTTAAAGTAAGTTTACGCGCTTCATCTATCCTGCCACTGTGAGAAAGTAAAAATACTAGCTTGTCGTTGGGAATAATTAAGCTGCCAAATTTATCTTTCCAATTATCTGGCTGCGATGTTGTTAGCTTTATGAACTCATCAATCTTTTTAGGATACAGATCTGCAACGACTTTAAGCCTGTCAATACTACTCTCAGCTCGCTCGTACCAATCAGACCAACCACCCATTGCCTTGTGAGCTGCAACCAAAAGCCCAAAGGCTTTTGCTTTACCCTCTAATTTTTTAGCACTTAAAAAAAGGAAATCTAATAGGTATCGTTTGTCACCAAAACGATCAACAAATGTCGATGCTTGTGGCATTAAATGCTGTAGTAGCTCACACTCTTTACCCTGATCACACCAATATTTGTACCAGGTCCTCCAAAATTCACTAGTACTGTATTTTCCCTTGAGCGCCGTAGTCAGCTCTTCAAACTTGTCAGGCGGATAATCCGATGGCTGCAACGAAATTTTTTCATCAAGCTCACCAGTTGATGAACGCTTATCTTCAGTCATGTTTTGAACTTTAATACCAAGTAAGCTCTCTATTTCATCACTGACATGAATGGCCTTTGGATTTCCTTGTTCAATCTTTTCTCTCAGAATTTGGTAACAGCTCGAGTGCAACCCTGTCAGATATAAATGTTTAGTTATGGGCGAAGAAAAGTCACACCTTTCAAGTAATCTTAGAATTGTCTCTTCAGCATAATACCATTCGCCATCGCTAAGCTCTTGATCATAAACTGAAGCAGCTGTTTGCGGGTTTAATTTTGCTAATAGTGAAGATATGGAGTGCTTAGAGTGCCTAGTTTCATCCCCGTCGGTAAACTTGGATATATTGAAAACTATCGGTGATATCCGCTCTAATATTTCCAGAGCAGAATCTGGATCAGCTTCGGAAAGGTATTCCACAGCTGTTAAAACATCAAATATGGTGGGGTCTTTATGATGCCCGTAACCGAGCACAAAATCCCATGTTTTTCTCATACACCTTTCGAAAAGGGCTAGATTATCGTGTTGGAATGCTATTTGAGCGAGTTCAAGGTAAGCATTAGAATTCTCAATTGTTTCTTCTAGCTCATTTAACTGTCGAGCCTCGTCGAGTTCAATGAGCAGTACAACAGCATCATCGTCTAACAGTTTGAGACCTACCTCCTTATACCATAACCGAAGCCAGTCAACTCTGAATACACCAGAGTCAACAATTTGCTTTAGTTCATCACGCGAAACTTCAGATTTGGTTGTTATCAGGTGACAATCGGCTGCAATTTCAATCCAATCGCGCTTTAAAGCTATATCGGCTCTTCTTGTCTCCCATTTGACCTCATCTAATATTGGCCACATCGGAAACATCGCACAAACTACGTCAAAGTTTAATGTATTCCCTGCTAAAAGTTCATTTGCGATCCAATCTGAAAGCTCATTAAGCAATACATAATGATCTGACACATCCGCTCGATCTGATGTTGCACTAACTGGTAACCAAGAGAAGTCGCCTTCTGCACTTAACCTGGTACAAAGTGAAGAAAAAAACCAGCTATGATAACCGCCAGGTTTTTCAACTTTGAAGACTGTTTCCGACAGGCCATCAAAAAGGTGAGTTTTAATACTGGCAAATTTTTTCTTAGAGAATATATCTAAAAACTGAGATAACGTCTGTGAGGAAAAAGCGCTATATTCTGGCCTACGAGCAATATCTGCACCCTCTATAATGCTTAATCTAATTGCATCGAGTTCGATTTGACTGATATGATTTGAATTACTGGGTAAACACTGCCAAGCCCTGAAGAGCAGACCCAGCTCTTTTTTTGTACGGCATGCACGTCTAAAACTAGCCACATATCCATCGGGCCAATTAGAGAAGTTTTCTCCTTCAAAAATCGTATCGTAGTTAAGGCTGTCAGTTAATACTCCCGCTTTTATCAATACAGCAGCTTCAGCTTCGTTATCTTGAGAGTGTCGAGAAGACAAAAGTTTGGTTTTAGCCCGATATCGATCAATAGCCTTCTGCGATAACAGTTCTGCTTGATCAACTGCCCCTCTATACCATAATGCAATTGCCAATATGGATAATTTGGTTGGTGAATACTCGTTTTGTCCTGATATTAATTCATTTATAGATGCTTCATCAGCTAATATAAGGGAAAGCGTACTTAAATTATTGGAATCCCAAGTCTGGAATTCAGGTCCATTTATAAGCCGGGTTTTTAATGCTCTATGTCTATATGCCTCAGCATATTCAAGTTCTTCAAATGCATATGTTTCAGCTTCAGATAATAGCCTTATGCATGATTTGACTGGCATGCCAGTAATAAGCTTATCAAGTATCCAGTCCCTTACAACGCCTTCTCGTAATTCGGATGTGCTGCCCATTCGAGCCAAACAGGACCAAAGCCAATTATCCTTGAGGTGAATAGGTGCGCTTAAGTTTAGCCATTCACACACAGATGGCAGCAAGGCATTTATTCGTTCTTCGTGTTCTTCCTGACTTCTAACAAACACAACCAAGCTTTCATGAAAAGGCCTTACTCCACAAACTCCTTCAGAAAGCATGTGTGCAACGGCATCAACGCTCGGAGCATATTCATGAATATCTTTGACAACGCAACCAATCGCCGGTCTGGGCCATGCAAATTGAAATCCACTGCAAAGGTGAAGAACATCCTTTTGTCTATAATTGAGGTTACGCCAGAGCTCGGAATAGTAAGTAGTAATATTGCCATCGGAGCATGGCGGAAGCTTCTCAATTTGCCAAGAAGACAGTGCTAATCCATGATGAGACAGATACTCAGATGAGTAGATCACATGCAGTGGATAGCCATTTGTAGCCTTTAATAACGCGCCAGCACTTTTCTGAATTTCTTCATCTACATGATCCTCATGACAGTTGGAGAATAATCGACCAGATTCAATATGAAGTTTTAAATACTCGTATATCGAATTTCCAGACATTTCAGGCAACCAATGCCATTCATTCTTAGGAGAATGAGTAAGCAGTGTGTGAGGGAGTAATTCATCGTCAACTGGTTGCGTTCCAACAAGTATCACTAAGTTTTCTGTTGTAGGTAGCAATTGTCTGAAGGTTTCGTCCAATGGCTTTTTATTTTTTGCATTGTCTCGCCAAACATGATCCAGCCCATCAATTAATACTAAAAAGGGTTTTCCCCTGTCTTTGTAATAATTCGCGCAGGTTACCAGCGCATCACGCAGGTTTTCAGGATGGGATGTACTTGCATTTGCTTCTTTGTGAAAGCTATTGATTTGATGTAGCAGCGATTCAGCGACGATTCTTGGGCTTAGTCTGTCTTCTGTTGTATCCCCCAATGATAAGAAATAGTGATGACGTAATAGCGGAATTTCCTGATCTTCCAATTCTTGACACAGAAACGATAGATACGTACTTTTTCCAACACCAGGCTTACCCGTTAACGTAATGACTTCGCCGTTTGAGCTGCTAATACGAGCAAGTAGAGCATTGTGAAAATCTGAATCTGGGAGGCAATAATCCTCAGGCACAGAGAATATTTCAGGTATGGGCTCTGGTCTTTTGGGTGATAAAACTTCTCTAACATGATGAAGATAAATCCAACCATTTTCTGGAGGATTATTCTGAAACATTGCCCATTCACGTGCTCTTGCGACAAGCCGCTCAACGCCTGTATCGTCGGAAAACTTCAAAAGCTCGGCTCGAACACTACGCTTTATCGTAAGGTAGTCTCCATCACTATGTTGGACGGTCAACTTCGAAAAAAGAAACATAGCAGCTTCGTGGTTTCCTAATTGTCGGATAACCTCTTGTTGTGAGTCATCATCAACCTGATGAAAGTCTATTTTTGAACCACGCAGGCAAGACTCCATAGATCTATCCGGCCGCTTGTTGGTCAATAGAACTACATCCCCAAGCTTTGCAGCAGGCACAGCATTAATAGCATCGTAGAGCTTTTTAAGAATGGAACGAGATCTAGCTGTTTTACCTGAGATTTTTAACAACCAATCCCACGTAAGGCAGTTTTCATCCTTCTCTGGGGAGGGGGTAAATTTAACTTGCCAAAAATCTTTAATGCCATTTGGCCGTTCACAAACAATATCATCTATACCTTCAGGTGTTTCATTACTGTCATTGTCTGCTTCAAATGCAACTCGACTATATGATGCAGGACTGTGAAGCCAGTTTGCTAGTAGCTTAATACCTTGCAATGTTTGGTAGTCATATCCGGTATAAATAATCGCCGAATTTTTTACTTTCATTTTATCAACCCTAAACCTAAAGCTTCTTCCTTGCCGTTTTGGCAATCTCTCCACCGTCGAACAAGTAGTGCCACACATGGGTTACCAGCAAGTTGGTTGGAGCGAACCCAGTCAACATCAATTAATGAGGCAAGTAGCTCAGTATTCATTTCTCCTTGGAGTGCGTGCCATTGGCGAATACTTGGTTGTCTGGTTAGTTGTAATTTAGGCGGAGCTAAGCTTCCTACAATGTAATAGCCTTGCTCTGGGTCATGCCATAACCTTTGAATACCTGGAATGTCTCTTAGCCAAGCTCGAATGTCTTGCAATGGAATATCAAATACTCTTGAAGCAACTTTGGCCCAAGAACCGCTGAGGCTTGAACTTACAATTTTTTTGGGCATTTCACCTTCAGGTAACTTATTGTTCATCACACTTAACAGTGCTTTAAATGCATGTTGCTTTAGTTCTTTGTATTCAATTGATGATCGGTTTTCCTGCCATAAAGTACCTAGTGCTTCATGCCAGCATGTTTTAATATCATCAAGCTGCATAAGTAAGGTATTTGCACTTTTCTCTGATAGCTCACCTTCTTCCTTCAATTCATTAATATGCTCTTCTAACACATCTCTTTCAGGTAACTGCCACTGTTTTAATGGCATAGAGATATTCTGTGATTGGAGTTCTTGCAGTGTTTCTGCAAGGTGGTTCGGAAGCATATGAGGCGTATCGTACTTAGGGTCTTGGTAGTAGATAGAAACAGATTCCGCTTTATGTATAACAATGGTCTGCCTGCGAGCAAACCTAGCATACTTTTCTGCATCACTACCAAAACCTTGCATTACCACCTGTGGTTGGTAGCTGTATGGCCATTCTCTACTCAACAATGCAAACAGCTGTTTTACAGAGGTATTAAATTTACCCAAAACTAAATCACAATTTTTTTCATGCTCTGATATGGTTGGATTAAAGGGGATGAGTACTGGTCTGTCATTTAGAACTGTAAACAGGTAACCGTCGGTTATAACAACAAGCTCTTCAGTTAGAACGTCGCGCTCTTCAGGAAGCATTGAGCTTAATTTGACCTGATCATCATGTAGCAAATTCTTTATACTTAATTCTTTGATGACAATTTCTAAATTGCGCTTCAGTGCCTCCATCCTGCTATCTGTCTCAAACATAGATAGAGCATAGTTATAGTATTCGTCTTCAGGTACTAAATATGTTTCATCACTCTCTTCGTCGCTAATTTCATTAATAAGCTTGGCTTCGATGGAGTCACCGTCTAAGTCATATGGGTTTACATTGATGTGCTGGCAAGCGACCTTAGTGCGAAGGTTAGTTGTGAGAGGGTAATGGTCTTCAATAACTCCAGGATATTGATCTAAAAGAACTAAAATTGAATCAGACTTACTGAATTCAAGGCTATCAATATTTTGAGGGGCACAATCAGGTAAAAGATGAAGTTGTGTGTTAATACTTTTTTCAGATAGCGCTTGATTAAGTGGTAACAACATTTGCTCAGCCGATATGTTCTTTGAGAACCGTAAGTCGAGCACAAGAACTTTTTCTAGCAATGCTACACTAGGCATTGTATTTCGAGTTTTTGGACCTTGTTTATATTTAGTCTTGAGAGGTAATGGCCTGAGGTTTAAGATTTTAGGTTTTAGGTTAAAACCATATTCTTGGGCTTTATCAATCAATTCATCTTGAATAGGTTTAAGCAAGCATGGCCAGCTGCCCTTGAAGGCATCTGCATTAGAAAGATCAATAAATGCGCGTTGCTTTCGTTTGTTCTTATTTTTACGTATTTCTGAATACACAGGCCCGGAAGGTTTTTCACCTTTTTTAGGTATCCAGCGCACTAAAACGTTGTTCTTATCATATACCCACATAGAATTGCGGTGTTCTGCGTTGGCTTTTGCACTGTCTAATACACGAAGTGGTACATTCTCATGAAAGAGAACTACTTCGGTCGTATTCCTATCCCTGCGTTGTTGAGTTCTACAATCTAAACTGATTGCATTGACGCCTGTACTTTTTTTAGTGTTCCAAGTATCTATTTTAAGAAGAGGCCTACCTAATGTATGACTTCCTTTGCAATGACTCCCAAATGCAGATACTTTGCGCATTATCAAACGTATCCAGATGGGGTTCATTTCAGCGGAGTATTGGACTTTCTCGGGGCGAATATCCATTCCATCTTTATTGAGAATAACCGGTGGCTTAGTGGTTTCAGAGTCCACAGCTACAAACAAGCCAAATTGCCCTTTGTAGCTGCGCATCAAATATGGGTAGTAGCGATTAGAAAGCTCTGTGTCTAAGTGTTCTTGCCACTCCTTCCATCGATATGATTTGTTCAATGGATAGTGGTAAACCACTAGTTTCTTAGCTTTTTCAGCGTCGATTTCACTGTCTAAGTAAATTGTGTGAGAAAGGGGCAATTCTCTTACTATTTGATTGTTATTGCTCACCTTTTAGTCCTCTTTCTTGTTTTGTTGTTCAGAAACCAAATCCACAAAGTGGTTGAAGCCAGTGGTTACAGTATCTTTAGCATCATGACCTATGCAGCCATTAAGTACGATAATGTCCGCCTCAGTAACAGGAACTTGCTTTAATTGTTCGTTAAATCCTACAAGTGAAGCATCATGCTCAGTACAGACAAAGTTGAGTATGGCTAGTTTGGTTTCAAAGCCTTCCGCATTTCGAATTGCTTGTAGTTTACTAATTAATCCAAGTGGGGCTTTGTCAGGTTGAGCACCATTTATTAGCCATTCTTGGTATTGCTCATCAGTTTTATCGAGGCTGTCACTTCCCCAAAATTTTGCATCTACTCTAAAATCAGTTTTTGAGACTGTAAAATCATAAAGCTCAAGTACACTTTGGCTATTTAAGGTTGTGTGAGTGGTCACGCTTTGCGAATGCAATAAAGCTCGTATTGCCTCTTCACCCAACCTTCCTTGTAATATTCTCTGAGTGATGCGAGGGTGGAGGACATATGTCTCCTCTAATTCACAAGCGATAGGATACATTGATGTCCTGTAGCCCTTTTTGTTGAACCAATCTATGATGGCGCTGTGTGACTGAATGTAGCTGTATAGTCTGTCTGGTCGATAGGGGATGCGGCCCTTACCTGGTTCACTGAAAAATTGCCATGTTTCAGGATCGTACCAGATCTCTGTGAATGAACTGCTGTGAGTTGGCTTTTCAATACAAGCCCAATCTTTTAATGGTGTATGAATTCCATAAACAAAGCTTTTGGGGTTCCAAGCATAATCTAGTTGCAGCACGGCACGCCCCAACTGTGTCCAAAGTTTGGCTATGTCATCCGTAATTTCTGGATACTCGCGTGACTTTCGAATTGCTGGAATTAGCTTATCATCAATAATACTGACAGCGTTTTCACCAGTCTGACTCGGCGTAAACATCGCACTGAAAAAATCGTTAGAAGATTCATCATCAATGGAAGTTAGCCTATCGAGAAGTTTTTGGTTTAAGTCACTCAGTATCTGTCTATGGTTAGTATAAGAAGGCAAGGCTGTAAATTTAATTAGGTCTTGAGCCAGCTGATGCGAAACGTATATTTCAACGTTACCAATATGATCCCAAACTCGTTCCAAACGACCAACTTGTTGCTGTATGTCTGCCGCCGTATTTTTTATGTAGTCCGAGCCTTTTTTATAAACAGAATTATTTAGCTGAGATATTTGGTAACCAGTTCCATCCATTACTGCTGAAATATATTTCCTATGCTCCTTTCTAGAAATTTCACCGTACCTTCGAAGTTTATCTAAATTTCGCATTTGATAACCCGCATGTGCCATTTTGTCTAAATTTTCATCGCTGTTATCCTGCGGTGAAAAATAGTAGTGACGAGACTCAAGTATGTATACACATGTAAGGTCCATACTTTTATCATTGCTCAGTTTAAAGTCTAAGTTGATGCCGTTGGTTGCTGAAGCCGTTTGGGTAATAATTAGAACAGGGTATTCTGCATCAAATGCAGCTTGGTAAGCTTCTTTAAATCCAGGACGTTTTTGGCATTCAGCGTTTAGTAGGCAGATAGTGATGTCTTGTTCGTTTACACTAATTGGAATGAAAACATCTTTGAATAGAGCCAATAGCTTGTTTTGGTTGAATTCTTTGACAACTTTTTCGTTTGTACATAGCCACTGAATGCTGTTGCGGCTAGCTTTTGCTTCATCTTCTATTAACCATTTGCGAAAATATTTCGTTGAATTTACATAAGCGAGCTGGCCCTTATGCTTTTCTTTCGTGCCAGCTACTGCAATTACATTGATAAGTTTTAATAGTGTGCTTTCTCTATGTTCCTTTGCGCTGGTGGAAATACTGCTATCGGAGTCCTGAAAAAATTCGGGAACTAAATTAGAAAGAACGTCGATTTTCTCCTGTTGGGATAACTGGTCGTCAAAACCAGAAACAGTTACTTCTAGGTCGGTTTGTCGTAGTGTTGCCTTTTTATCACTCAGGTAGGCGATCATTTTATTTTGACGTTGTATATCAGCGTCTGGTTGGCAGTAAGGTATAGGCCTTTTACTCCAGTCTTTTGGTTTATCTTTGAACTCATATCCTAAGTAGCTTTTCTGGATATCAGGCGTTCGGCATTCTGCAATGTAACGCAATGCAGAGTTGAGCCAACGAATATCGAAATGACCAAGGGCTCTTTCAATATACGATGTTGCAGATAAGCCAAATACTAAATTTCGGCTGGCTAATGAAAGTAATAATCCTTCGGGAGTTGTCGGTAAGAAAGCTCTTCGGATCTGAATACGCAAGCGGTCTAGATCATTTTTTTGATCATTTTGCTTCAGTTGCCAATTAGTAAGTCCAAATATGTTTGCATGAGTATTGGGTAGGATATTGCTCTTTCGAAGACTGTTAAGCTCTGGCAAACTAGTTTGTGGTAAAGAGAACAATGACATGCTTGGTAAAGCGCTGCTGTAGTGAGATGGGCGATAGTCATTAGCTGCGTCAAACAGTAAACTACTCAATTCTCTTAATAAATCTTGTTCCTCACCATCTGAAGAAGAAAAGTCTGACAGCATTAAACTAAACTGGCGTATATATTTTTCCATTAGTCGAAGGAATTTATCGATATCGATTTCGTCAGCTGTCAGTTTGTCGCCGTAATGCCTTTCTTTTACTGCGAATCCATGTGAGGCTTGAGTCATCGAAAGTTGGCTGCTAGTTACCAGGTGGTCAGCTCGAAATAAATATTGAGACTTAAATGATTTTCCTTCTAGATGGTCCTCTGCTGGTATAACTAGAGCTCTGTCTTCTTTCAAATTAATGTTGTTTTCTTTCAATTCATCTTCGAGATCATCTAATAATTTGGTAAGCCTTTCTCTGATCTCGGGAACTCTGCCATCTTCGTCAAATAGCATCCTTTTAAGTAATCTTCGACCACCATCAAGTAGCTGCCCTAAGCATTCAGGCGGCTCATGTACCAGTTGAGACTGGGCAAGTAATTGCTGAAGTACATCAGATTGATAATCAAATTCATCAACAAATATAACGTGGTTTTTTAGGTCGTTACTCGATATACGTACTTTTTGTGCGCCATCGTAAAAGGAAGAAAATAGTTTCTGCGTTGTCATGATTAACAGGTGTTGCTTATCATCATGCCATGCAATGCCTGGAAATATTCGGCGAACCCAGTCGTTACTTCTAAAGGCGTCGAGTTTACTTTTCACTACCTCTGCTAATTTAGCGTCATCACCATATTTTTCTTTTGCCTTCTTAGCTTCATTCTCAAGAAGCTTCATATTTTTCAACAGCATAAATTCAAGTTGTGCACAAGAGCGTTGTAAATCTTTTTTCATAAGGCGCGAATATTTACCTAACGGAGCTGAAGACTGAAAGCTGTTTTTCTCCAATATATTTGCTTCACGCATTATTTTACGGGCGGTTTTCTGTATGGCTGAATATCCCCATTTTTCATGGGGTAACAACCCCTTGTCATTCAAGGTTATTAAAGTATTTTGAGGATCTGGTAAATCTTGTGATTTGACATCTACTTCATGAGGTAGAGGCTTTCTTAGTAGGGCTGAGATGATGTTTTCATCCTGAGCGTAGATAACACTTGCCGTAAGGGCGGAACCAGTTGAATCCTTGCTCTTAATGACATTAGCGTAAACGTCATGAAGAATATTCCATCTATGGGTGACAAAAATGGACTGGTGCTTTGTTGAACTTATTTGTTCGAGTGCGGGTGGTAGCTCATCGTCATTACCATGTCGGTATAGGGCACTGCTTTTGCCGCCTCCGGTAGGACCTTGTAGCATGCAGAAACCTGCGATACCGCGTCTACCTGTTTTACGAGATTTTGGGGATTGTAATCCTAAACGGATCGCTTGGGTGAGAGTATCATCAATAATCGCATTATAGGAACGCGCAGACACACTAGTTGTCATATTCCACCTCATTCATTTCGGGTTATCGAGGGTGATTAAAAAACACTTGTAAGGTGTTGTATCAAATTGTAGCTGGTTAAAATTGCACCTGCTTTGCCTAAATTACATCCAATAAATGTGTTCAGCAAGTTCTAGGAGGATAAAATTTGAAAAAGTTTTAAATTTATTCATAAGTGGAAAGTAGCTTTTAGAACATTTGGTTCAATAAAAAAATATTTATATTCATATTAGCTATTAAAATCCATAAAAATACAAAATGCCAAAAACGCGATTCTAAGTGAAATCAATAACATGAAAATATCAAAATGACATTCCTTATATTTATTGGTATATTATGTAAGTGATTGAATTTATTTGTTATTTTTGATCTTTTGTTTTGTCTCATATATATGTTTAGCTATAGAAATATTAGGTGGCTACAGGTTGTATGGGTAAAGTTAATTGCAGAATTAATCAAAAAGAGTTAATTAAACTTAGAGAATGGAAAAAGCGAATTGATGAAGCTCGTAATGGCAAGTTCGAACATCCACTCCAGTACTACAAACCATTTGTTAAAGTCGATGATGTAAATTCGATCAGTCGTCGTCACCTATACCACTGCCCCATTCAGAAGCGCCTCGTTCACCTTCTCTCTGATGGTGAGGCCAATGCTTATAAATTCTTAATTTACCAACCTGATGTTGTTGGAATTCGTGAACAGTTTCCTCTTCATTTACCCAAAACCTTAGAAATTGCGGAGTCTTTACAGGTTATTCATCCCCGAAACTGGAAGACTAAAGAGCTTTACATTATGACCACTGACCTACTTGTTGACCGGGTAGATTTAGAAACCGGAGAAGTTTATCAGCAGGCGGCTAATTTCAAGTATTGGGATGTAATCTATGAATATGTAAATGATCAATTGGTTGTGCGGAAAAGTTGGCGAACCTGGCAAAAGGCCTTAATTGAAAAATCTTATTGGGATGAAAAAGGTGTTGAGTTTGTTCAAAGAACCGAGCGAGATTCATCAAAAATCGCGGTTCAAAATATCACTTGGTTTCAGATGCGGCATGACTTAAACGTTGAGCATGCAGAATTAAAACGGTTCAAAGAGTACTTTATCCAAAGTTATTTGAATAATCCTCGATTATGGTTAGAAGAGCACTTAAATAATGTGTGCAAGTGTTTAGGCACCTCTTTTCGGGATGCTCAGGCTATCTTTCAGTTTGCAGCATTTCACCATGAATTTAATCTTAATATTGAATATCCCATAAGGCTATCAGAGCCTCTAGCGGTGAACATGTAATGTTTAGCGTTAATGAAGTATTTAGCGATGTTAACCAAACTATCCAGCTTAAAGTTTGTCATGTAGCAAAAAATTTAGCGCAAGTCGCAGTAGTTGATTTGGTACGCTTAGAAGATAAAAAACCAATCTGTAAACCAACTGTTTTCCAATTCGATGATTTTGCTCAGTACATCAAAGATAACAAATTAAAACGCACCATTGAGATGCTACCAAAATGGATTAACTTTGATGATGATAAGTTGCTAGCCAACGGAAAAGATAACTGGATAAAAAAACGCGACAAAAAGCTCAAGTATATTTCTTCATTATTGAATGAAGAAACTGTGCGTGAATATCTTTATGGTAACGGTGTAGGTCAACAGATAAATGAACTATTAAGTAATTGTAGCCAATGGAAAAAATCGAGTAATTATTATCGTCAACTGAATCGTTATATTACATATGGTTGCGTGAATAATGCACTTTTACCGTTTGATTATCAAAACTGTGGCAGTAATTACTTCATCCCTGAAGAGCGTGGAGAGAGTAATGTAAAGAGAGGACGAAAAACAATACCGTCCAAGTTACCGAGCCACAAACCTCAGCCTGTCTATTCTGTCGCTCCAGGCATCACCCAAAAAGAAATAAAGAAAATTAAAAAAATTGTTAGAGCTGCTCTTAGTTCTAATCGAAAAAATATTACTTCTCGGGCAAGGTTAATGTATCGGCGGGAAAATGAGTGTCGATTTATCGATGAGAAAACTCCTTACGGAACGAATAAACAACTAGTATGGAACAACGATAATGAATGTTTGTCAGAAGGTCAGTTTTATTACCATTTCCAAAAATTTCTGACTGAAGAAGACAAAATCATTGCATCAAAAGGCAAAGTTACTTTCGATAAAGATTATGCTGAGCGAAGTGGTTCTACATGGGGGCTTTTAATCGGTCCAACAGACCTATATGAAATAGATGCTACTAGCATGGATATCCATATTCGATACCCCTATTCGGATAATGAGCGGTTATCGATGGGGCGAGCAGTGCTGTATGTAGTTGTGGATGTTTTTTCTACTTGCATAGTTGGTATCTATATAGGGTTTCATGGGCCTGATTGGGCTGGAGCAGCAGAAGCTCTAGTGAATGCATTTATGGACAAAGTTTCATTTGCTGCCCGATACGGATTAAAAATAGGCCCTAATGATTGGCCTTGTCATCACTTGTGCTGTTCTTTGAATTCAGACAATGGAGGTGAATACTCTCTTGGCAATATATCATCTTTATTAAAAGCGAATCTTGGGATCAATGAATGGCAAAAAACTAGAAGCTTTATGGGGGTCGCAAAGGCGGTTTCTGAAAGGAAGTTTGGTGTTTTAAATGATAGCTTTATTCATTATCAGCCTGGAGCTGTTTATGAAGTCAGGCGCGAAGAACAAGATCCTTCACAAAATGCAGTATGGGATTTGGATACGCTTTATTGCGCAATAATTAGTGAAGTCATTTATTACAACCATACGGCGATTAGAAAAGAGCACCATGACTTTAAAGCAGCAAAGTCACATGTGGGTTTCTCCCCTCAGGCCATTTACGATTACTTTCTAGAAGAGGAAATGGCTGGTGGAAGGCCAACTGTATCAGAAGATGAGGGACGTATTCGGTTAGCGTGCCTACCTGAAGCTGAAGCCTCGGTGACAGATCAAGGCGTGTACTTTAACGGTGCTTTACACATCGCCGTATGCACATAAAGTAAAGTGGTATTTCAAAGCAAAGAATTTTGGACGCTTCTCTATTTCAGTGAAGTGGTCTAGAACTTCAACAAATACAATATGGTATCAAACACCAGATAATGAAGTCATTGCTTTGAAAATTAAAGCAGACAAAAGTAGGCGCTATAAAGATCAATGCTGGGAAGCTGTATTAATCAGACAAATAGAAGAAGCTCGTGAAGTGCATATTGCGAAGCGCAAAAAAGCCGAACATGAATTGCAAAAAGCTCACTTTCAACAAGTACTTTTAAATCAAAATCTAGAGCAAATTAAACACCAGCCTGAAAATACCGTCAAATCTCGTCAGCGAGGTATTCAAGAGCGGAAAGAGGAGCAGTCGAAGGTTGATAAGGCCAATATTGATAAACGGAATAAGCAGGCTATTTCAAAAATAGAGTCTGATTATTCCTCTAACAGTACTACAAAGACTCCCGAGACCAATCAAGTATCAGCTGAGCCTAAAAAAACAAAAAAACGGCAAAGTTTAAATTCGCGACTGCAAGCCTCTGCAAAACATAAACAGGAGAAGTAAATGAAATTCTTTGACCCAGCTTTTCCGACCCCGGTGTTAATTGAACACGCTATTTATAAAGACCATCCTGATGAATGGCTTAACCAGAATCCATTAATCAGAGCAATTCAGGTTAAAGATTGGAATCAACTGAACAATGAAATCCCCTTTGTGCCTGAGCTTCCTGAAAATATTCATGAACTCTCTAAAGTTTACCAAAAAACGGTCCTTCGACGTTTAAGCTGTATCAATGTTCTTCACCCTTGGTCCATCGAGTTGTATGAAGATATCATGTCGTCCATTTTATTTGGTTATGTCAATAGAGATCCTCGTAAGCCTGAACTGGCGAGGTTTCAGCGTGAACTATCAGAATTATCTAAGGGTAAGAATAAAGACGCCATATACGAAAAATTGATTGTAGCGCCATTGAGCCCGCTTACCTCCACTAATAACGCTGTGGTCACAGGACCTTCGGGCAGCGGTAAGACGACTACTATTCGACGTACTTTATTAGCTATACCACAGGTAATTATTCATCCCGAGTTCGACAACACCCCTCAACGACTGACTCAGATTGTATGGTTAAGCTTCGATATGCCTGCAAGTGATTCTCCAAAGGGACTAGCTTTGGCATTTTTCAGAGCGATTGACATGGCAATAGGCACTAATTATTACAAAGATTGGAAAGGGAGAAAATCTGAAAGTATCGAACATCATTATGCGGCAATACAGCTTTTAATTTTAGAATATAACATTGGTTTTATACATATAGACGAGATGCAATTCATGTTGAAGTTCGGCTCTGGCCGAAACTCCATAACTCTACAAGCAATAGAAGCGTTATTTAATAAACTCTCAGTGCCGACTATGATTAGTTGTACACCGGAAGGACTTAAGTTATTTGACGCACAACCAGCACTGTCTTCACCAGAACTAGACACAATCACTACAACTCGACGAGTATACTCAGATCAAATTTACGTGTTTGAACTAGCTCCCGTGGACTCAGAGCTTTTTGAAAACTTGTTTTCTGCGTTTTTCCCGCAACCTCTTAGCCGTAACCCTGAAGGCTTCAGCACTTCATTCAAAATTAAAGTGGCGACTTTAACTGCTGGGTTGTTAGCTGTGATAACACGCTTAGCGCAGCTATATCATCGTATTTCTTTGAGTATAGATGACATGGATGAAGAAGATTTATTAGAGGCTGTGTTTATTGAGCAATTTGGTCCTTTGAGTGAGGCGTTGAAGCGCTTGGGGGAAACCGGTAATGAAAAGTTATTGGAAAGCTTATTAGTTAGAGATGATTCTAATAACTGCATTTGGGTGGCGGAGGAAAGTGAATCAGCTCCTAAGCAACGGCGCGAAGAAGTTCCTGATTTAAGCAATGAACACAAAAGGCAGTAGGCATGACCATTCCAAACTTTCCTGCGCCGATGCTTAATGAACATTTAATAAGTTGCTTAATGCGTTATGCGGTGTTGCAGGGCCCGAAGGAGTATATAAAAGTAGCTAAAAGAATATCTCCAGCTGTAAGTATATTAGGCAATAATAGTTTTTGGAGGCCTGTGTATAACGACATCTTGTCGTTATACATGCCAAAGTATTATGAAAAAATCGCTAGAGAGAACACGTTATTAAATGTTTACTCACATTTAGCCGGTATGGACTTGAATGAATTACTCAAACAGCAGTTAAAACAGCCTGAGCTGTTACGACTTCCATACGAGAAACTCGAACAAGTCCACAAGGGCTGGAAGTGGTGCCCAGAATGTGCCAAAGAGGATGAAGATAAATATGGGTTTCCATATTGGCATGTGGAACATCAATTTTCATTAAAGAAGCGTTGCAGTATTCATAAACAATTGTTGCTGTCTAAATGTAATCATTGTGACTTTGCTTGGACGTCCATTCTTAAAAGGGCAATGAGTGTGGGTTCCTGTCCCTGTTGCAAAAAGATAATGAACGCCAAGCGTAATGAAAGTGAGATTGATACTTGGATAGAAAAAGCCGCAGATGGCATTTTAACCGGTCACTTTGAATTGAATCGCCAATCTATTCAGAAAACCTTTAAACAGCGCTACGGTATTTTTCAAGCAAAACGATTTTGGAGTGTAGCTGAACGAAAGCAAATTTTTAGAGAGCAGCAAATGTTTAATCAATGGCTTGATAAACTTACGCTCTCAAATCACCTTGTTCCATTAAGTAACAATAAACCTCAGTCAACACGACCTGCATTTAGAGTAAGCTCCTTCGTATTTAATAATGATAAAATCACACCATTGGTAAGCCTTCTCTTTAAACGTTACTGGGAAGAAGTCTTGTGTTAATTCTTCCCGGAGAGACGATATATAGCTATCTGATTCGTCACTGTTTGAGTGACGGTTATCCCACAATAAGTTCTTCGCTAGCTAATTATTTTGATTGTACTTCAAAACAATGGAGTGCCCAATTTCCTAGCTTTATACCTCGCATTTCTGAGCTGTCAGGTGTCCCTACCATACAGTTGATAAATAACCACACCGTATTTCCGGCGTATCGACATTTTATGCCCCTGAATTTAATTAAACAGACAGAGAGATTGCTGACCTTTGGTGGTGATATGAACTTAGAATCCAAAATGTCGCTAACGGCTAATCGCATTAAACGTGAAGGTGTATTAAAGTTTTGCCCATTGTGTGTTCAACAAGATGAGATGAAATTTGGCTGGATCTATTGGCATGTTGAACATCAATTACCCGGTGTACTTGCATGCACTCATCATGGATGTTCATTGATGAGCGTACTTACAAATAGAAAAAAACTATTGTTACCACCTACTATAAATACAACTTTTATTGATGCTGAGTTTAAGGCTTTAAAAATTTCTCAGTTGAGTGAGGATCTTTTCAAACTCAAAATCCCAGCTTGGTCATTTGAAACATTAAAGGATATATATAAGCGAAGGTTATTAGAAAGAGAGCTAGCGACTCAGAATCATACAGTTCGTATTAGGTTAAAACGGTGGCGAACCGACTTAAGGGCATACTGGAAGCCGATAGGTAATGCAGCTCAAGTGAAAACTATTTTAGCTCAGAGTAATTCTTGGCAGTTTCCTGCGAATGCCATATATGGGCGAGATAAGGTCTTGCACCCTTTAAAACACTTATTAATTATTGGGCATCTATTCGACACACTAGAAGACTTTTTGTCTTTCAGCCAATCATTTGACTTCGACGATACTTGCAAACCAAATACAGAGGCTATGAGAAAGGGTCAGCTCCAAGTGGAGGTTGAAGAAAAGCCAGATGCGCAAATCATCGAATTATTGGAAAAAGGTTCCAGTATTAGAAGTATTGCCGCCGAATGTAAGGTGAGTCATGGTTACGTTAAGAAATTGGCACAAGTTAATCAGATTGATTTTGATAGAAGAACCCAATTTATAGATGATTTAGTGAGACGTACCATTTGGCGAAAATTATTTACCGGTGAATCTACAGAATCTATTGCACAAAAAGTTGGAGTTTCAAAAGGAGCGGTTGAGCAAGTTTTGTCATGTAACCCTGAGCTAGTTTTGCTAAGGAAGAAAATCCGTTATTTCAAAGCCCGTCAAACTCATCGACAAAACATTATGGAGTCAATACAGAAATATAACACCCGCAAAGACATTAGGTGCGAGAGCTCAGCAAGTTATGCTTGGTTATATAAAAATGATCATGAATGGCTATACGACAGCTTGCCTGAGGCGGTTCCAAGAAAAAAACGGTTTTTAGGTAGTTAAAATGTTGATTGCCCAAGGAGCAGAGGTCTAATGTAATTTTTTTAAAATTGGTAGACAGTTATTTATTGTTATCAATTAATCTTGTTATTCCGCAACTGCGTTGCGAAGAAAGCCAGTTAAGTAAGATACAAGCAACTCAAACAGCTAATTAATAGGTTTTTAATGCCTATCTCTCACCAAAAACATGTTTTATTGTCTCCAAATAAGAGACTACGGTTTTCAAAAAAAATTGCAAGCATGAATTTGCTAAGTCATTGATTTAGGCTATTAGTTTGCTTGTTTTGCAACCAAAATGGTAGAAAAAGTGCTTGACAGGAAAACTGTAAATTTTGGTAATTGGTTTATAAATCAATTTATTATATGAAGCCTGTTGCATGTGTTTTCTGTTTGTAGAGTATTCGTTTCTTCGGTTTTAAAGAGTGACATTGGAAATACAGAGAACTATCGAAAATGGACTGTTTGCGGCTAATTTGCTCTCAACTTATCAAAAATGGGGGATAGCTCATAATGCGTGGTTATGTTTAATGGGTTTTCTCCTCTGATTTTACTGCTATTCAAGTTTGTTAATGGGGAATTTTACAGACTTGAACTAATTAGATTGCGATAGCTTCGTTTTTTGAGTGTTTAATCGTTTTGCTGCTTGTTCGTAAAAAGTCATTAAACAATTTTTTTGCGAAATTTTAGTGACACTTCCGAGATTTAAGTGACACTTCCGAGATTTTTCCCTCTTTTTGTCTCATTCTATATAGAAGGTTTTTTATCGCTATAGGGGGCTCATATGTATGCGACTGCACTTGAACAGCACCTTCGTGAACATTCTCCGAATGTTCTTATTTACACCCCTTTGCTGGTGGACGATAAGTTTGTGTTCATTATGCGTCGATTGCTTCGGACACTGTCCGGCATGGTTGAAGACGGTGCAGTAGAGGTGCTTCATGTTGAGATATGCCCTGAAGCACATATTCCGACTGTACATTTAATGCTTCCGTTTTGGCTCAAAGAAAAAGATGTCGCATCATTATTTGATGAGACACAGCGTTTATTCCAAAAAGCGGCTGAGCGAGCCTAGAGTCTGATAGAGGAATTCATAAAATGAATATCTTATTTTTATGTACATCGAATTTAAATCGCAGCAAGACAGCTGAAGACCACTTTGCTGTGAAAGACCCACTACGCGTCTATCGCTCAGCGGGTTTGAGTGAGAAAGAGTGCAAGCGAAACAGTACAACATTATGCAGTGAAGAGCTGCTCGAATGGTCTGATGTTGTGTTTGTTATGGAAGACGAACATGTGCGCCGTATCGAGCAATACACTGGTCAGCGCTTCTTAGACAAAGTCATCAACCTCAATATTCCAGATGTTTATCAGTATGGTGAGCCTGCTTTGATAGAACAACTTGAAAAGCGCAGAGATGCAATGCAATTTGAAGAGTTGTTTGCTCGTATTGAATCGCCATCTTCAGCTCGCGCTGCATTGCGGCTATTTAACGTCAGCAGTGGAGAGTTAGCGGCAACTTTTAAGCCTAGCCCAACTGAAAACTAATCTTAAAAATTAGTGACATTATGGAATGTTCCAGAGCGGATTTAGTCTGACACCAAGGCTAAATTCAATAAAATGGGATACAAAAAGATTCATAGCAAGTCATTAACATACACGCGAGCTTTGGATGCGAGACTTCTCTATTCAAAATATTTTGGGTTCAATACTTCGATCCTAGCCAACGAACCTTGCGCTTTGATTTGTTCATCGCTTAATGTTTGGTCTTTAAATTTTTCAAGTTTAATTGAACGATTATCTTCCATGACTGTGCACAGTAAAATATCACCGATGCTTAGTTTGCCATCCTCTAACAGTTCATCAGGTAGAGGGAGGGTTCTATTTTTACCAACAGTTAAAATCATGAATAAGAACCTAAAGTATGTTGAATGTTTTCATTATAGATAAATTTCTAATATTGGCACTTTTACGAAATTCGGCTGTGAGCGAGGTCAGAAACAACGAACCAGTGATACATGGCGGTTATTCATTAAGGTTCTAGGCAAGTTTGATGCGTTGTAACTATTGGTTCTCATTTTTCAAAATGTTCAAAAATTATACTGTTCAAATAAACAGCTTTCATATATATTGTTTTGGTGTATATTAAAACGATGTACATGTATTCTGGGTGTTTAAATGGAAACTGGGTTAGAGCAAATTTATCTTCATCATTCATACTTCAAAGGTAGGCTAACTCCAGTTGAATGCTTGGGGCATACAAATAACACTGGAGGAAATGGAGCCGGTAAGACAACCTTACTTAGTTTAATACCTGTTTTTTATGGGATGGAGCCGAGCAAAGTAGTTGATAGGGCCGCTGGGAAGTTATCTTTCGTCGATCATTATTTGCCAACAAAATTATCTATGATTGTGTTTGAGTATAAGAAGGAAGGTAGCCTCAAATGTGCAGTATTGTATAGATCTCGTGATGCAGTGGCTTATAGGTTTGTTGATGGCTCAGCTAATGAAGCGCTGTTTAATCAAGTTACATTAGATACCTTGAACAAAGTTGCAAGTGTTAAAGACTGGTTGAAAGATGTAGTTGCAAGCAGCTTTGATGTTTCAAAGCAAATTTCGACCAGTATTGACTATCGCTCGGTCATACAAAACGACAAGCAACGTTTAAGGGTTAAAAGAAAAGCACAAGCGTCTTTGGCACCGGAAGCTCATAAATTTTCTCTATGCACTCATGACTCACAAATGAGGCATATTGAGTCATTGGCATCGGTTTTGATGAGACATGACAAACTGTTAGCTCAATTTAAACTTATGGTGGTTGATAGTTTTCTTACAGATCAGATTGAAATCGGAGAGGCCCCTTATCACAAAGACGACTCAGAGTATGTGAGTAGTATTGAATCATTAATTGAATTAGATAAGCACAAAGATAAGTTTTCTGAATCCATACACCAATATGAAGCATTAAAAGAATCATGGAGTTACTTACTTGCTTATCAAGCTAGTCTTCAACAGGAATTAGCCACTGTTAAAGATAAATTTGAGAAGGCGGCAAAGAGAATTTCAAGTTTAAAATCTGAGAGAAGTGAACTACAACAAAAATACAACCAAGATACTTCTGTGCTCAACACAACATTCCAAGAGCTAACCAATCAAGCTGAAACGAAGAAAAACCTTATCGATAGTATTTACGATGAGCGTGAAAGGTGGGATGAAAAAGTCGATATTGCCACGAAGCTTTCTGAGTATGGTTCATTAGAGGCGTTTAAATTCAGAGCAGAGCAAGATGCCGAACACTTTAAGCAGCTGCTCGATTCAGCTAGCGCTGAGACGCAAGCTTATGATGCAAATGTACGTAAAGTAGAAAAAGCTTCAGAACAATTTGAGAAAGCTGAAACCCAGAAAATTGCTGACTTGACCCAAAAACTACATGAAGTTGAGGTGGCTACTGAACAAAGGCTACTAGAGAAGAGCGATGAATTTGCTTCAAAGATGGAAGCTGTTAGCGAAGATAGAGCACTCTTGAGTAAGTCATTGTCTGAGGAATTGAACAATTGTCGAGTTCAGTATGAAATTGCAGGGAAGTATACAGACACTGAGGATTCGGAGTTAAAAGAGTTAAATAGTAAAGTTGAATCCTTAAAAAATTACGTTATATACGACATCGCCCAGAAAAAGTCGACTTGTGAAGCTGAAGTTCGTGATGCAAAAGTGGCTAGGGAGGACTTGCTTCAGCAAATCAAAAGACTAAAGAAAAAGTTGGAAGATACTGAAGAAAGAAGAGTTGAAATAACACGTCAGTTAAATCCAGACGATGGGACCGTAAGAAGCTTTCTTAATAAAAATATAGTTGATTGGAGAGAGTCTATAGGTAAGGTCTTGAGACCCGAGTTATTATCTTTCAGAACACTATCTCCTGAAGTATCTGATGATGCTGAAACAAACAGCATATTTGGGTTATGCATAAACCTAGAAAATGTAGTGCCTCCTGAAGAAGCTTTATCTGATGATATTTTGAATCAACGAAGAGAGGAGTTAGGGAGAGAGATAGAAAATATTAAGTCTGATATAGGTGCGGTTGAGAAAAAAGCGAATGATCAAAATAAATCAATCGAGAAGTTAAAACTACAGGCTGATGGCTTAGTGAGGGAAGAGCATCGTATCAAGAAAGAAATAGAAACTTGTACTTTGCTTCAACAAAAGACCAAACAGCGAATCGATAGCAATATCGAACGCCGACAGAAAGAAATAAATGTAAGTATTTTAGTGTCGGCTAAAAACTCGAAAGCTTTGAGCTAGAAACAAATAATATTAAAGAAGTGGAAACTGCTAAGTTTCAGGAAGACAAGCTTGCATTTAGGGCAAATGCATCGGCAGAAATAGGTCTTTTACGGGAAGAGATTTCTGTCAAAAATGACTCTATTACCAATAGCCAAGAAGAGCTAAAAAAACGATTAGACGACTTAAAAGCTGCTTTCGATAGTCAGTTAAAGAAAAAGGAAATAGATCCCACAACAATTGATGCCGCCCGCACAAGAAAAGAGCAATCTGAAAGCAAGTATAGAGAAGTTAAGGCTTTTGATAAGGAAATTTCGGAGTATAGGTTATGGGAAAGTTCGGCTTGGGTTAAATTAGAAAATTACGAGAGTCAGCTATCTGCCCTATTAGATAAGGCTTCAGTGGCTCATAGAGAGCTTGAGTTAGCAAAAGAGCAATATGAAAAAACAAGAAAAAGCCTGACCGATGATATTGAGAGCCTCGCCGAACAGCACGATAAGCTCGAAAAGGAAGAGAAAGCGATTATTTCTATTCTTGAATCTATAGAATTACATACACAAAAGATTCCTATTGGTCACCAGCCAATCCAATTAGATGAATCATTCCCATTAGAACTACTGATTGAATCTTCGAAAGAATGCTTGAGTTCAATTAATAAACTTAGACATAAAATCAGTTCTGCTGTTAAGAAAGTTGGCGACATACTGCTGAGTACAGGCAGTACCAACAATAAGGTATTACATATCTGGAAAAACATGGAAGAGCAACGTATAGCGTTGTCTCCTCATGATAAATTTTCGGAAGAATTTCATATTGAAAGTGTTACTGATGTAAAGAGGCTAATTGAAGAGTCGATACCAGACATCAAAGCAGTAATACTAGAGTCAATAAAAACTGTGGGCGCAAGGTACATACGCTTTTATCAAGCTCTCGATGGCCTAAAAAGAAAAGTTAAAAATGTTTCTTCGAAGCTGGTTAAAGAGATTAACACTTCAAATAACTTTAATGCATTAGACAATATTAGAGTGGAGTTGGTATCCAAAGTCGATGAGTTTGACCTTTGGGGAGATCTCAGGAGCTTCAATAGTGCTTGGAATAAATGGGGAGAAACAGGAAGAGAAAGCTTGCCTGAAAAAGAGTTCATTGTGGCATTTTCCAATGTAATAGCGGAGCTAAAACAAAGCAAAATTTCTAGCTCAATAGACTCATTGGTAGATATTGATATCTCTATGACGGAAAATGGTCGACCTGTAAATATCAGAACAGACGCAGATCTTAAGAATATAAGCAGTACCGGTATATCCAAACTAGCAGTGATTGTAGTTTTCTGTGGAATGACTCGTTATTTATGTAAAGACAGAAACATTACCATTCATTGGCCTTTAGATGAGCTTGGAGAATTGTCAGATGAAAATGTGATGCTTTTATTTGATTTTATGGATCAGAATAACATCTCATTGTTTTGTGCCCAACCTAACCCTTCAGTTGTTCTTCTTAGATATTTTTCTACGAAAAATCATGTGGATAAAAATCTTGGAATTAAGAAATATGTATCTAACGAAGCTAAGAAAAAGAATCCGCTTAAATCTAAGCTATTAGCTGAAAAAGAACAGGAGCAAGCTAATGTCTAGTCGCTTTGAGAACTGCGTAGAGGAGCTTCTGAGTCAAAATATTATTTGTGAAGTCACGAATCCAGAGGGCTTCGCTTATTTAGATAATTCGGGACATGAAGAAAGCATTAATAATTTTCTCTATAGAATAGGTCGAAAGGTAGTTAGAACTAGAGATAAGAAAGGTTTTTACTGCGTATTTAGTTCCATTGAAGAAACAAAAAAGAGAAATGCAGTCGAACGACATTTTGAAAATGTCATCGTAAATTTGGAAGGCCTAATCAATTGGCTAAGGCTCGTCAGAAATGCTGGTAATGAGTCTAGGCCAATTGAAGCAGGAATGAGGTTACATGAATCCGAATTGTTGTCAGCAATAGAGGAATCCTCTTCTCTTAACTTGCAGTTGGACAATATTGCTCATCAATTTAATCGAGCGCAGAAATCTACAGAGGTGAAGTCAAAGCTACGTTCTATTTTAAACTTCTTAGAAAATGAAAAGTACTTCACTAGCATTGGTAATACGGGTTCAGTGTATATAGCTACTGCAAAGTGGTCACTGATTTATGATCAGCTAGAGTTTATTCGAATGTATGACGGCTTCGAGGAGGAAGAATCTGTAGAGCAACAAACGGAGTTGTTTTAATGGGAAGAAAAGAAGATTCAAAGGCTGCAATTCGAGCTCTTAATAAACACGTAGAGATCGTAGATGAGTCTTGCTATGTCGCTAGAGGGCAAATTGAAGATTCACCAGAAAATGAGAAGGTTATTGACTCTCTTCGCAAAAATAGACTGGCTTATTACTTGGATGAGTCCCTAGGAGTACAGCTCCATAGTAAAGTTCGCGGTTTACTCGATCATGTGACTAGTAGGCACCGCTTTAGAGAGAGGCATGGTGCTTTTTCTGGATTAATTGATGATTTAGAAAATTCAATTCAAAGCTATAAACAAGCAAAGTCACGTCGATTTAATGATGGAGAAAGATTCTTTGATGAGACAAGAGAAATCGTCATGGAACTCATGGACACACTCACTGAGACAGTAAATATGTTCCATCACGTTATTGGTGACGAATTTAGCGTGGCGTTTGATATCGATGAAAAAATTAAACTTACTACGAGATGTAAGGACGAAATTACCAAACTAAACCTAGTATTTGCTCAACTGAGTGTTGAAAAAATGAGTGATTGGGTTGGACTAGATCTCCAACTTGAAAGGTTACTGATGAAAGCGCTTAAGGGGCATGTAGACAAATGCTTAAAAGACTTGGCAGCCAGCAATCGTAAACTCGTAAAAATGCTGGATAAGTTATTGAAAGATAAAAGCGCTCAAAAGCTCAATAAACTTATCGACTCCTTTCATAACAAGTATGTATCAGAGCCAGGCTATAGGCCTAGCATTTCAGCTTTGTCTGATCTGCCTATTTGTGTCTCAATTGCGGATAAGCTTTCTCTAGGCGGTTTCGCCGATTTGGAAAGTGCAAAAGATGAAGAGCACTTAATTAATGCGGCGGTCTCGGCTCTAAAAAAATCAAAGAGTTCCAGCTTAGAATTAAGAGTTGATGAGCAAAAGGTAGAAATTACAGATGGTCGAGGTGAAGAAATTGCTGAAGAGCTAGACCCGCTCATACAAAATGTAGAGTTTTTCTTTGATGCAATCTTCGACGATGAGTATACCCAAGATCTATCCGCTATGGCTGTATTTCATAATTTGAATGTAGAGTCTACTCCAGAAGATTGGATGTTGATGATCATGAGCTATTTTGAGGCCCAGAGAAAAGCAGTACTGAAAGTAGCTGAGGTGGAAGAAGTTAGAGAAATTATAGCGCCTTTCGATGGGGCTATATATGTCAAAGACATACTCTTCAGAAAGGTTGCTCATGAAGCTAGATAAAAAGACTATAAGAGCTGCCCAAAATTTAATCAGAAGATCTCCCTGTCAAATCAGCGAATCGGCTGTTCTGCGTGCAATTGTTCAAGAACTCGAAATTGGCATAATCAGAAATAAAAAAATATATTTCACACCATCAAACCTAATTGAAATAGAAAATTATTTTAACAAGGTATTGGGAAAGCCAATTTTAGACATCGATTTAGATGTGGAAACTAGGCTTGAGGCTTCCTCCTTTTTTAGTAATGAAAAATGGGCATCTGGAGGCGTTTTTGAAGTGATGCTCTCAATGACGGGCAGAGGAATCATCCCTGGAATTAAAGACGCAATCGAAGCACAGCCAAATATTGTCTATTCCATGAAGCTTCGCGATATTGATGTCACTAAGATAAGTAAGTTAATCATCGTTGAAAATGGGGAACTCATAACAAATTGGGAACTAGTCATTCCTTCTTTACCGCTTGAATATCAAAGTGCCATCGCCGTATTTCGCGGTTATGGTAAAAATCAAAAATACTTAAACGAGTTAATTTGCAAAGTTCGGCCAGACACTAAGGTTGGAGTGTTCTTTGACTATGATGCTGCGGGAATAGACATGGCATTAAAGCTCGCTGAACATAGAGTGATCGACCTGATCATTCCAAGCATACTTCCTGAGGATGTGATTGCCAAATCAAAGCTGGAGGAGTTTGGGAATCAGTTTGAACAGTTAACACGAAGACTTAACTCTCCTGATACGCCCTATGAAATTAGAGAAGTTTTAAAGAACCTAGAAAATAACAAGTTGGCCATAACACAAGAACACCTAATCACGCATGGTGTTCCCCTGAAGTTAATTAAAAATGTGGGAGAAACCATATGATTAATGGAGGATTAAATACAAAGGAAGTAAGACTAAAAGCAATCGAGATGTTTGCGTATTGGGAAGGGGTTGTAAACGCTTCAACGTTGGCAAAATTATTTAAAGTCACCATTAGCAATATTACTAAAAGCCTCACGGAATATAGGGACCTATATCCTAATTCATTGAAATATAATAAAAGCTTAAAACAGTATGAGCCAACTTCTAGTTTCACCTGTCACTATATTGATGAAACATGGCAGGAGTATGTGGCATTTTTAAGGATTAATAGTCAAGTATATAAATCCGATTACTGGGGAGCTTTGGCTGTCGATTTTGGTCCTTTACATACTGGAAACGTTGACCCAAAAATAGTTAGGGTTGTAACTCAAGCTATAAACAAGAAGCTATCAGTTAAGGCTACTTATTACTCTCTAACCAACCCCAATGGCATCGAAAGGATTATTCATCCTATTGCATTAGCTGATAGTGGTGTTCGTTGGCATTGCCGAGCATATGATGAATATCGTAGTGAATTTAGAGACTTTCATCTTGGTAGAATCACTGCTGCGGAACTGAATGAGCCGTCTGAGGTTCAGTATGAACAAGATGAAGCTTGGATGACCATGATTAAACTGAAAATCGCGCCGCAACCCGCCTTAACTGAATCTCAGAAACAGGTAATTATGATGGACAAAGGAAAGGGGGATAGCTTCACTGTAGAAGTTAGAGCTGCTATGGCTGAGTATTATATTCAGTATCATCTTATAGATAAGGAAATAAGGGAAAGTAATCCCTTAGTCAGACCTTTGTATTTAGAAAATTATGACCAAGTGAAAGCTTGGTTGTTTGGGTAGAGATTGTATGGAAGATATGGAGTTACTTATCATTCACGATCGGCTGGAAGAAATATTACGAGCAGAAACGCATGTATTAGAAAATAAACTACTATCAGATCCTCTCAATGTTAACAGGAAAGGACATCCAAGTTTGACTGATATCTGGTATTCACCAGGTGTTGAATTTAAGTGTCTATTGGACAGGAATGTAGTTTCTTATTTGATCAGCTTGGTTAATGGTTTAGATATTTCTGAACAGAAAAACCAACAGCCCTATAGGAGTGTAGCTGCTCTGCAAGCTGTACTGAATGCAGGAAATATTTTATCGGAAACAGGTTATTCCTATCACGAATATATAGAGCGAAATGGTTTAGATAAAGCAGATGATGAGCTAGCATTATTTCGAACAGCTGATAACTTAAATCCTAATATTTACTTAGACTTATTTCTAAAGCAAAGAGATAGCATAAGTCGTAATGAACTGTCTTTGTTTAAGACTGGCGAGCTTATAGGTGGCAAGTTACCAGAGAGATTAACTTTGGTAGAGAGAAATGCAGTCATAATAAAAAAAGCGATATCTCTAGCTCGTTCTAAACGAATATCTCCATATCAAACCATGCTTGAACTGATGGATTGGATATATGATGAGTATATGTTTTCAGCACCATCATTTCACTTTTTATCTGTTTATTTTAGTAGCTGGAAAATTTCAAAAATGCTCAAATCTCATGGGCCTAAAGATCTTAGGAACGCTATATGGGATATTTCTTTCATTCAACTTCTAATTAAATACTGTTGTGAAGACAGCGACTCTGTTTGGTTATTTAGTTCATTTGATAAAGCAATTCATTCCGTTGTTGACCTCACATTCGTCAGAAGGGAAGAAGATGAAAGCATGTACATGGAAAGGCTTGAAAACTCATATGCGTCTATGTGGGGAAAGAAAAATGGTTACGGTAAAAAGTTACTGAATAAATTGGTAAAAATTAGTGAAAATGGCGACGATCCTCAGAGGAATATAAATCTGTTTAATGGCAGTGCAGAATACCAATTCGATTTAAGGGCGAGAGTTCAAAGGGAATATGAGGAGGCTTTATCTTGAATAATATAGCGACTATGGAGCCAATTAAAGAGCAAAACATTGGTATTAAGGCAGAGATCTTAGAAGAAATAGTTCGCCGAAAGGAAGTCTATAAAAAGTCCCCAGCAGATATGATTTCTGCGTTCAACCGTGAAGTTGAAACTGAAAAAGAGTACAACGGAAGACAGTTACTTGAGCTTCTTCAAAATGCTGATGATGAAAAGTCAGATGAGGTAAGAATTGAATTAGATACTAAAGCTAATTTGCTAAGTATTAAAAATAGAGGAACTGGCTGTAGCGCTTTTAGCTCTAACGGAATTAGATCTTTAATGATTTCTAATTTGAGTACTAAAACATCTAAAAAGTTCATAGGAAATAAAGGACTTGGCTTTAGATCGATCATTAATTGGAGTGAATCGATATCAATTAATAGCAACAACCTAAGAATTGAGTTTTCAAATGAAATTGTAAATGGTGTTTTTGATGAGCTGTTTTTACCAGGAGAGCGCAATGCTATTAGAAAAGCACAAAATTTACCTGATTCAATTTATCCTATTCCATTCCTATCTATTCCGAAGTTAACAGAGGAAATAAATCAAGACTGGATCACGTCAATTGATATACGATACAAAGTTGGCTTCCTAGGTGATATTAAAAAGCAAATAGACGAGTTAAAGAGTGAGATCCTACTCTTTTTAAACTCTATTAAGACATTAACAGTTTTTGTTGATGGAAAGTGTATCAAGGCAATAGATAAAACGGATCTTAGTGAAAAATGGAACGTCTATGAACACAAAGGAGAATTACCTAAAGAGTTATGGGATAAAGAAAGTGAAGAAGAGTTCTTTGATTTAAAAATTGCTCTGCAAGATGAACTCTGCTGTGATATTCGAGAAATTTTCGCATATTTCCCTACTAAATTAGCTGTTGACTTTCCTTTTATTATTCATGGAACCTTCGAATTAAACAGCTCCAGAAATGAGATAAATGACAGTGAAAAAAACCGCTTCATTTTAAGAGAGTTAGTTAAGTTAATTATTGATACAGCGAAATCTTTAACGAAAGGTAATATTAGTTACAAAGCTATTGAGCTTTTGTCATACAACAATCCTAATAACATTCTTATGGAGCTGGGGTTCTACGATGCTATTGATGATGCGATCAATACTTTGGAGGTGTTTCCTTGTGTTGACGGAACTTATAGAAAAAAATCAGAAGTTATATTTATAGATGCGCTTTCTAGTTTTGTGTGCTCTATTAACCAAGAGTTCGTCTTTGAAAATTTGTTAATCCCCTTAGATGGCACTGCCGACCTTTCGAGTTTAAATTTAAATGGAAGTGTAGATACTGAAAAATTGAGAGTTTTAAGTAAAAATATAAATAGCATAGAAGACAGAGCTTCTATGATTTATATGTTTTACCACACTTTCAAGCCTGATGAAAAATTAGAGCTTTTAATTGACTCAAGTGGAGCATTGATTTCTCTTGAAGATGAAGTATATACGCCTTCATCGATAGATATTAGTGTACCTGATTATGTCAGTATCAAGTTTATTCATAGAGACTTGTTTGAATTATTGATCAAAAAATTTGAGATTGATTCGAATGAAAAAGCTCGTGAATTGCAGAGAGCTTTGAGACAAATCACAAATATTCAACAGTATCAGCCTATACCGGTACTTCAGAAAATAGTTTCAAATGCAAACCGTTTAATTAAAGAAGACAATAACAAAGTTGAAGAAATACTAACCAGTATGGTTCGTTCTCTTTATGAAAATTTCAATAAATTGAACTCTCCACAACAAATACCTGATTCAAAAATCCAACTTTACAATAAAGAACATACTCTGACTGATGCAAGCGATTTATATTTATCTAAGGACTACCCTTCTGGAACTTTAAATGAGTTCTTATTTGAAGGCATATTCAGAGATAATGTATTTCTATGTGCACCTTCCAAATATAGGTTAGGTGAAGAGGATCCTGATAACTTAGAACAGTTCTTTTTATGGCTAGGAGTTAACAAAAATAGTAAGTTTAACGAAGTTAAAGGTAGAAGAAATTTAGAGTACGAAAAATTTGTTTTTCAGTGTGTTCCTCGCCCTTCAGGTTATAGATTTGGTTCTTTTCATTACAAGGAGATCGATAACTTTGAGCTTATTGCGCAAAATATTTCTTTAGAAAAGCTAGTCATATGGTTTATCCAAGATAAAGACATTTATAATCAGTTAGATGATTCAGCAAATACTGACAAATTTAGTTTTAACAAGGACAGAGAATATCATGGGTCTTATAGCCATAACATCTCACGTAAACCTTCATTTATTAAGTATCAAGTAAAATCTCTCGGGCTGTTTAGAGACTTCTTTTTCGCTAATGAGAAGCTAAGCCCTCTTGTAAATAGCATCAGCTTCAATTTTGATTATGAGCAATTCAATTATTTCGGTATTAGTCGATCAGATGTTGAAAGTTTGTTATTAAAAATTGGTGCGACTGATAAATTTGAAAAACTATCTTTGGAAGCAGTACAAAGAATCATTAGTGAACTTCCGGTAAAGTCCCCTGATGGGCGACAGACTCAGGCAATATATAAGTTGGCGGTTAGGCATTTTGAAGTCAATAAACAACCTTTGGACAACCAAGAAACGAAGCTTTTTGCTTTAAAAGGAGAAACTCGTTCTTATCAATCTGCTGATAAAGTTTTTTACAATGGAAATATAAAACTACCGAAGAAGATTGCCGCTAGCGTACCAGTGTTAAATTACCCAAGAAGACAAAACACTCAAAATATTATCGAGTTTTTTGGAGTGCAGAATCTAAATGAACTAGATGTCGAAATTACAAGTACATCCTCTTTACCTTCTTTAAGTAGTAGCTTCTCGTCATTTTTAGAGGAAATTGCCCCATATATTTTGGTTTATCGAATACAAGATATTGAAAAAGATCAGTCTGCGAAAGCAGAACTAGCAAAATTGAGACGGTACAGGGTCGTTTTATGCGATGACGTTAAGTATCAGATTAATGGAGAAAGTTTTGAGCTAGAAAATAATGACTACATTAAACAGGATAACGACTTTTTCATTAAAGTTAGACCTGAGTCAACGGTCGGAGATCTTAGACATGATTTCGATTTTCAAGAAACCTTTGCAGATATAATAGGATTAATTTTCGATATTCAGGACACCCGAGTATTCCGAGATGTTGTCAAAGAGGAAGCTTCGTATCTAGAAAAAACTATTAAAAATGATATTGGTGAAGAAGAGTTAATCAGAACAAGAGAATTACTAGGAATCTCAGATGAACTGTATTCATTTTGGAAAACAGTCTATTCCTTATTAGGTAAAACTTATAGGTTTGAGTCTGATGATAATTTGCTTGAAAGTGTGTCGGCTGAGCTTGAATTGCAAATTGATGTTAAAAGAATAGATTTCAAGGAGTTGGATGGCCTTGAAAGTTGCAGCGCGATAGAAGAGCTTTTTGCGGAGAAGGGAATAAATGTCGCTGACTTCAATTGTTCAGAATTTGCGTACTATAAGATAGATTTATCAAAGTATCATGTTAGTAAGCTAAAACAGGCGTTCGAGAGAGCTTTATATTTGTTTAAGAAGAAGTTGTATCAATGGTGCATAGTAAATTCTAGAGAATCTCAATTTACTCATTACATATCACAATACGAGAGTAACGATAATTTCATTATTTTATCAGCTAGACAAAATAAACAATCTTTTGAAATGAACTACGAAGAGTATGTAAACAACTATATCTCAGATGTTTTAGGGCAAGAATCTATCGAAGAAGCACAAATTGATTTTGAAGCCGTGTACGATAAACACGCTGAATTAATTGATATTGATAGGGTTGAAGGTGATCAAGAACTAATGAGTCTAATGTTTTTTTCTCATAAGTGGGACGAAGTTAAAACTCGTATAAATGAAAAATTTGAGCCTGAGAATGTTACAAAGAAACCTCACGGTGTTGAGGGTTCTGTTCGACAAACCAAACGAATAAAGAGTGCATCTCTTAGTAAACCAAGAAATATCAAAAGCAACCAAAGTAAATCGAAGAAACCATTTAAACACTCAAAGTCATTATCGGATAACAATAGAATCAACGGTAAAAGATCTGAAGAAGACGTTTATAATTCTCTTGTTAAACAGTTTGGTAAACAAAAAGTTACTTGGGTATCTAAAACTAGTGATGGCGATGGTTACGATATTAAATATATCAATGAACTTGACGTAACGAAGTATGTTGAAGTTAAAACTTACTCTGGTGATAGATTTCATTTGAGCAGGAATGAGCTTGAATTTGCTAGGAAGAATATTGGGAATTATGAAATTTTCTTAGTCTCTAATGAGATTCTTAGAATTGAACATATAGACTTTGATGATAAAGAACGGTTTCATCTAGAAAGCAGAGAATATGTTGTTTCGTTTACAATAGAGTAGTGAGTCTCACACTTGTTAACCATTTGTGAGATGGCGAGGGAATAATTAAGTTTAAATAGTTAACTTAATCATCTATGGATAGCAGTGAAAACACTAAAAAACTTTTGTAAATTGGGAAATTGTAAAAATAGGAGTTTCAAACTTTATTTTTACAATAGCGTCCAAAAGTAAGGTTTTAATTGTTATGTTTCAAACTTACCTTTGGTCTTAATTCCTTTTAAAACAATGTACTTAAGTTGCAAACTTTATTCTAAAATGACATGATTGTCGATCTCGAATAAAGATTGCAACTATCGGAATTAAGTTTGCAACTTAAATAAAGTTTGCAACCGATAGTTGAATTCTGAGGTCATTAAAATAAAAAAGCGAACCAGAGATGGTTCGCTTTTAGTTTAAAGTGCATTCGAAATTGTTTGAGTTACTCCATTCATCTATATAAGTTCACATTAATGTGAACCACATTGATCAGCTCACCACTTGAATGACGATGATGGCTGTTGTAACTCCATTTCATAGTACGGTCTTCGGTACATCCTACTTGTTCAACTGGTAATTCTCTGTCAGCTCTATTGCGAAGCTTGAGCACGATATTCGATATATCAGGGCTTGCAACATATTCCAGAACATAACCACGGCTTTGGCGACCTGTAGAATAGCGGGAAATCAACTGAGCTATTGCTTTTGAGTGATAGCTTGGCCCTGAATATATTTTTGCTTCGGCTAAACGTTTTTCTGTGGATTTAACGCTCTCGGATTTAATCGTAAGATCAACTCGCCCATTACTGTAGCCTTCGCGAACAACTGATAGCCCAGGCATGCTTAACGCCGCAGCTAGGAAAGCAGAAAGCTTCTCCTCACAGTCACCATTCAAGTGATGGGCTTCTGCCTCCATGCGTTGAACACATTCTTCAAAATGTAGATCTAAAAAATCGTCGAATTGCTCGGCCGTCTTTGCCTCAAAAAGTTTCCTCAAAACAGGAAACCACTCAAACAACACTTTTAAGCTAGTGCTCATGAATAGCCTCCATGTGTTCAGGAACTAGCCAACGTATAGAGAACTGCTCAGCCCAATCAGCCGAATCGCTTTCAACAGCAGCCACTTGTACCTCGTCGAAATTGTAGGATTGCAATTCATTCGACTTATCTAAACTTATGAACTCTCGGCGAAGCAGACCCACGTCGCTGGCAGACAGAAGATTTAAAATGGGAAATAGTGTATTCCTGATAGACAGGCCACTGATTTTTTCAAGCGCTTCTAAATCCGATAGTTCAATATAACCTTGCTCATTCACATCTAAACGGCCTAATAATTCTTTAACAGCGCTAGACCAAACATCTGCTTCTCCAAATTCACTCGTAACAATATTAATTGCTCTTTTCAATAAAGCAGGGTACCCAAGGTTCTCTATATCAATAACATCAATAGAAGAGTCAATTAAAAGTGAATCGTCCTTTTCAAAGATAAATGCTCTAAGATGCTTATCAATGAGCACATTCACTTTAAATGGAGGAATCGCTCTACCTTCCAACTGCTCAAAGAATGCTTTAGCTTTATCTTTGTTTACAGTAGATTTAAGAGTATCAAAACGCCCAAAACGGTTAATGTTTTCTTCATTGAACACGCCATTGGTAAATTGTAGTAACAGGTCTTTGTCTAACCCTAGCGCATTTACAATACCGTCGATGCGAGCTTGTTCTGCCTGGCTTTGATAACGATTAATGTAATCTCTAAAACTATTGCCTTCACTAAGACGTGCATCACCACGCTGTAAATCATTCAAGAATAATCTAGCATGTCGTTGTTCTTCTTGTGTGAGGGATGAAAATGACTGATGCAGCTCATTCAGCGTCCGCTCTGTCTCCTCTGCACTAACCCCGCTATTTAACACACGTAAATAACGCTCGAATCGGCTATTCATGTAGTCAGAGTCAATTCGACCTGTATCAATTTCAGTCAAATAGCCCACTATATCGAATGGAATTTCCGATTGTGAGTTGCTCTGGTCGCGCTCGCTTTTATTTGCCAGTTCTCGATATCGCAAAGCCAAACCGAGATACACTTGTTCATTACACTCAAGTGATTCATCTGTCCAATCTAGACCTTGAATTTTCGCGGCTTCAAGGTGTTTGTTGAAATCACGATACAGTGCTGCAAATTTCGCACAAGCTTCGTCATCTTCTGGCAGATGTTCTAAATCTTGTACACCCGCATTGCTAAACACGGTTTGGATTTCAGAAAAAATTTCGTTCATCGCCTCAATGTTGCTTTCTAACTTGTCCGCGAACAAGCCTAAAGGCTTATCTCCAGAATAGAGCTTCACTGCCTCCTTAATATAGCGTTCCATCGTGTCTGGGTAGCGATAATAACGGATGGTACCATGCGGCTTGTCGGGGCCAAATAAACGGTTAGTGCGTGAGAAAGCTTGGATAATGTTCTGGTATTTGATCACCTTGTCTAAATAGAGCGTATTCACCCATTTAGAGTCAAACCCGGTCAACATTTGGTCAACGACAATCATTAGATCAAGCTGTTTCTCTGGCTCTTTATGGATGCCTTCATACGGCTTTTTGTGCGACATCCGCGCCGCCATATCTTGCTTGAACTTCGCGTGACGGCCGAAGTCGAAGTCTTGACCAAACTTCGCGTTATAATCCGCCATGATTTCTTCGAGACCCTCCGCCTTAAAGGTTGGACCGCGCTCTGCACAGCCATCCACACTATTTTCCCCTTCATTGTTGATGTTAGGGTCAAACAGCGCCGACACTTTGAGCTCAGGTTTGGCGGATTTGAATCGACGATAGTAATCGATCGCTTCCGCAATGCTACTGGTGGCCAAAATGGCATGAAATTTATTCGCTTGGCTTAATATTTCCCACTGCTCAATGATATCTGCAACGACTTGCTTTTGATGCGTAGCCGTTTCATATTGAGTTTTCGGTACGTAATCTTCAATGCCTTTTTCATAGCTACCATCAGGCAACGCTTTCCCTGCCAGCGGTACATCATTCATAAAGTGGTTAAATTTTTTCTTCTTTTTGGGGTCTACTATTGCTTCAGAGACGGTTTGCGCTTTTGCTTGCTGCAAAGCGACCGCTTGTCTTAACTCCCGCTCTTTGAAGGTGCGTATTTTGTATGGGTCAAAACCCAATACATTTTTATCGCGGATACCATCGGCAAGGCTATAACGGTGCAGTTCATTGCCAAAAATATCGGGCGTAGTGGTACCTTTAATCTCATTTTCAGCTTGAATCGGTGTACCAGTGAAGCCAAAAAACAATGCCTTAGGAAACGTTTTTTTGATGATGGTTAGCATGTCACCAAACGTTGAACGGTGTGCCTCATCAACAATAAACACCATGCGCTTTTCACGGATGAGTTCAATATCCGCTGAGTTGGTGGCGGTACCTTGGTCGTCAACCGCTTCATAGATGTTGCTCATTTTTTGAATGGAGCTAACGATCAATGTCTCTTTCGGGTCTGAGCTTTTTAGCTTTGTTACCAACACATCGGTGTTTTCGGTGGCTTGCACCTCTTCTCTGTCATCAGCAAAGTTGCGGTACTCTTTAAGCGACTGCGAGCCAAGCTCGATGCGGTCCATTAAGAACACCACTTTATCGGCATCACGAGATTGGGCAATTAACTGAGCGGACTTAAAACTAGTCATGGTTTTGCCCGAGCCCGTGGTATGCCAAACATAACCACCAAGCCGATCAGCATTCGAGCTAATCTGTCGCCATTTGGTTTTCGCGACCTTATCAGAGATAGCATTCGCGGCGTAGTATTGATAACTACGCATCACCTTGAGCACCCCATCGGTATTATCCGCTACCGTGTAAAAACCGATTAACTGATGCGCCATTGGAATCGAAAGCAGTTTTGATGCCACCTCTTTCCAGTGATTGATGGGATCATTGTTCACATTGCCCCAATTAAACTGGTAGTCAGGGTTAAACTTGCCATCGGCACCTGGGTTGGTGAAATATTTCGACTCTTCTGGCTGCATGGCTACAAACACTTGCACCAGTGAGAACAAGCCACTAAAGATCCCCTCTTTGGAATACTTCTCAATTTGGTTCACCGCTTGGCTCACAGGAATACCACTGCGTTTTAATTCAATGTGGAACACAGGCATGCCGTTGATCAGCAGCATAATGTCACCACGGCGATCATTCCGCAGTGGACTACCACGCTCAAACTTAGGTTGCTGCACGATTTGATAACGGCTTTGACCTGCTGCTATCTCTTGTCTGTCGTAGATCTTTAAGCTGACTTCTTTACCCAAATGTTCTGGGTCATTCTCGTTGTCGCGCTTGATCGCAACAGTTTTACCATTAATAAAGCCATTGAGCTTAAACGGGGTTTTAAGCTCTTTGATTTGCTCCATGATCTGTTGCATCTCACTATTCGTGAGGGGCACATCATTGAGGCGATCACGTTGGCGGTTGTTCTCAAATAAAATGTTTGCCCAGTTTTGTAACAAGTCGGCTTCGGTTTTGTTTTTAAGAACCTCGCGCTCCCAACCTTTATCAATCAGAACTTTGATAAAGGCTTGTTCAAAATCCGCTTCTCTATTAAAAATGGTCATCGGCTATCCTTGTTACACGAACATTTTATCTAAGCATGCTTGCTTAATGTTTTTTAATTTAGTGATTTGTTGTTGGTGTTGATTGATCAGTCCATCTAACTTTTGGAAGTAATTCCCTATTTTTGATTGCTCAACCAAACATGCTGGTAATTGAACAGTAAGTTTAGATAGTACTTTCTGACTCACTCCTTTGGCTGTTCCGCCACTCGCTAGTGCAGAGAGCTCTCTAAACACTTTGGGACTTCTTAACAGGACTGCTAAAAAGTCCTCTGTGATAACTTTTGATTTAACTCTGAATGCTATCGTTCTCTGGCTCAGTATGTATTTATCAGAATCTGGAACTTGAGCTACATTTCCCATTGGAGCTTCAGTAGTAAACAACACCTGCCCCTTGTGTAATTCTGAGCCTGTCATCCAGCGCTCATATAGATTTTGGTCACCAAAATGAGGATCAACGGAAAAATCGATGTAACCCTGCTTTACATTCAAAGCAGATAGAGCCCTATATCCAGTTGGACTCCAATCTAATCCCAGTTTTTTAGGTGTACGTCCCCTAAAGTCGATTATGGATTCAATATTTTCCAACAACGAGCTATCCAACCAATCCCCATTGAACCCATCAAAACGAATTTCTGGCACATTTTCACCTGCCTTTGGAAACATTTTTTCCAGCATGGCTTTTTTCAGGTTGCTGAGCTTGTCGTGCTTTTGTTGGTGTTGGTTAATTAGAGTGTCGAGCTTTTGAAAGTAGTTACCGATTATTTCTTGCTCATCATTATCAGTTATGTAGACCGGCAGGTTCCTGCAAACATCCTGATTAATCTTAGGCTGTGCTGTCCCTGTGTTGTACTTGTCATAACGCAAACGCTCTAAGCTTTCGCACAAGAAAAGATTGTTATTACCTTGCTTCGCTTTAAGTACATGCGCATGATTGTTAACCCAATACTGGCCACTAGCTAAAAAGGATACTCTATAATTTCTATCTATGATGTTTGCGCCATCTTCACTTAGGAGAATCATCTCTTCATCAAAAATATAATCTTTAACATAATCAATGATTCCAGAAGCCCCATAGTAGGGGTATGGACCAGGCTCTCGAGCACTTTCGGTAATCGGTTTTCTTCGCTCATCATGGAACTGCGCTACATCCTCTATCTTCAATAGCTGCCAGTTACCTACAAAATCATTAAAACGAATTTCAGGTACGTCTTTAGTCATACTCATGTTATTTGCCCTTCAGCAACTTAGTCAGTTCCGCTAAGCCCAGCATATCAAACTCATTGCCTGTCAATTGGCCCATCATTTCTGCTAGCTCATTTTCTGAAGTTTGAATCTCATTAGCTACTTGGGAGTAGGTCACAGCATATTTGTCTGCAAGGTGTTGCACTTTGGTGGTTAGGCTATTAACCACAGCATTGGGCAACTCCACCAGTTCATCACATAGCGGCGTAACCCATTTAAGTTCTAACAGAGTGTTGATCTGCTCATTGGACAGGTTCTCTATTGTCGACTTGGTATTGATATGTAGCTGTAGAGCTTTCTCTTTGATATCCGCTTTTAGCTCCGCTTTCTCATCAAGTAACTGACTTGCCTTAACCAGTTTGCCTTCAATAGTTTCGGGGTCAAAGCTAAAATCTGCACGTAACACCTTCAGATATGCGTTCACTTTAGCTTTGGCGTAAGTGCCGTTTTTGCTGGCTTCTATTTGATGCCATTGAACCTGCGGATACTCTGCAACAAATGCTAATTTTTCTTCCACCTTGGCTTTACTATCAAGCAACGTAATATACTTATTAAGAACGGCTATCTCTTCAGAGTTAATGCCTAGATAGGCATCTATTACTGCTAGACCTAAATCGGCTTTAGCAAAAGCATCATTATTGTCATTGAGTACAGAATCGTCTTCTTCCTTGAAATACTCAATAAGTTCATCAATATTCGAAACAACCGCACTGAGGTTGTCTTCTTGCATTTTCAGCTCGTTTAAATCATCAATCAGATAGGTTTTTTGCACTAATTCAAACGGCATAATGTGGCCTTTCCAGCCGTCTTGTACTTCGGTCTCTTTGCCTTTGACTTTCTTGGTGACCATATTCGGATCAACCTGCGTGGTTGCCTTAAACCCTTCGGTTTGCATCATTTCAAGGTCGGCACTAATGATCTGCCACTGATCACTAAGCAGTTGGTAGGCTTGGTATTTATCCACCAAAGCTATCGGCTGCATGCGCTTAAACAGTTCAACACTCAATTTCGCTTGTTGCCGGTTGCGGTTAACCTCTTCCCAGCTATCAATTAAGGTGGTGCTTAGGTACTCATCAAAGCCATCAAACGCTTGGTTGTATGCCTCAATAAACGCAAGCAGTTGTGGGTGCTGTGCAATCGTAGTTTGCACTTGGCTCTTCTCAACCGCCAATTCGCTGTAGTCAGATGATTTCGCGCTAAACAGCGCATCATGAAGCTCTGGCAAGGCATCCCAGTACTCCTTTAGGGCGGCTATTTCACGATTTGGAATGCCGCCCAGCATGGTCGCGTGAAGATCCCACGTTTCAGCAGCGGGTGATGAGTCTACATAGCGTGGAATATTTAGGTTGTAGTCGTTTTGTTGAATGGTTTTCTTGCTCACCACTTTCGAGAACTTGTCATTATCTTGGCGGTGAATCACAGCATCGGTGATGCGCTTGATGTCTGAGTCTTGCAGTTTGTTGTTTTTGCCTTCCTTCACAAAGTGTTTTGAGGCATCCACAATCAATACATCATTATTTTCACGCTTCTGTTTGAGCACTAAAATCACAGTTGGGATGCCCGTACCAAAGAAGATGTTGGCTGGTAAGCCGATGATGGCATCAATATGGTTGTTTTCTATGAGTTGCTTACGGATCTCACCCTCTTCACCCCCACGGAAAAGTACACCGTGTGGCAGTACAATGGTCATAATGCCATCTGGCTTTAGATGGTATAAATCATGTAGAAGAAACGCAAAATCGGCTTTGGTTTTTGGTGCTAGGCCAAAGCGTGCATAACGCGGGTCGTTCTCTTTGTTTTCTGGGTCCCACTTTTGTGAATAGGGGGGGTTGGAGACTACAGCATCCACATACAGAGGTTGATAAGACTCTTGCGGGTTGTTTTCATCAAAGTAAGGCCAGTCATCTTCTAGTGTATCGCCATTACGGGTGGTGATGTTATCTGGCAAAATTCCGCGCATGATCAGGTTCATACGAGTTAAGTTGTAGGTACTTTGCTTAAGCTCTTGGGCGTAGTATTTGATGTCATCTTTGCTCTTAGCGTATTTGGCCACTGAGCTACCGATGTTAATCAACAATGAGCCCGAACCACTGGTTGGATCGTAAATCTCAATCTCATCTTTGTGTTTGAGCTCGTGCGCGGTGATTTCAGACATCAATAGAGAGACTTCATGCGGCGTATAGAACTCGCCCGCTTTTTTTCCCGCATTGGCTGCAAACTTTTCGATCAGGTATTCATAAATGTAACCCAGCACATCATAGCCAAGGTTCCCCGTCATCGGGATGGCTTTAATGAGGTGAAGTAAGTCGCTGATTGCTTTGGTTCGCTTACCAGAGGTTTCCCCCAGTTTGCTTAAACCCGTTTCTAGCGTGGTGAAGATCCCTTCAAACAGTTTTTTATGTTTTTTATTGATCAAACGGTTAAAGGCTGACAACGCATCACGAACATTCGACTCATCAAATTCTGTGCTTGAATCCACCCAAGTTGAAAATAAATTATCATAGGCAATGAAATACCCTTTTTCTCTACGAATATAATCTACTGTTTCAGTGTCTTCTTCGGTCAATGCCTTAATGTCATCTTGTGTCATCTCTTGCTCGAGAAGAAAGCTCACTTGGGTATCGCTCAGATATTTGTAGAAAATAAAGCCTAAGATGTAGTCTTTATATTCATTTGCTTCGATTTTTGAACGCATCTGGTTGGCTGATTCCCAGATTTTTGCTGCGAGTTGTTGTTTATTCATTAGTAAAATTAGTCCTAATTCTTAACTAGAGCGTAAACTTTTGGTTGCTGGTTTACGCTTCAAAAAATTCTTCGTCTATTTTCTTCAGGTATAATACCTGTTCGTCACGGCTGCCGATGTTGTATCGCAGCATGAGTTTTGCTAATTCAGTACCATTGATAAGTACAATGCGAGTGCCTAAGTTTTGTGCTGTCTCGATGGCTGATGCAGTGAACTCAGAAGTAGTAATAAAAATACCTTTCTGCGCTTTTTTAAGATTTAGCGCTCCAAAGAAGTCTCGGATGTCACCAGCACTTACGTTGTTGCCTTTGGCATAACGCTTAGCTTGGATATAGATTTGATCAACACCCAGTGGGTCTTGGTCTATAACGCCATCTACGCCATTGTCGCCTGTTTTACCTAGCGCATGTGCTGCACCTTCGCCTGTTCCGCCGTAGCCCATGGCGACGAGTAGCTCAATTAATAGGTCTTCAAAAAAAGCAGGGGTGACTTTACGGGTTCTATCGAGGATATCTTGAGCAAGTGCATCGTTAATCTTTTTGTAGGCAGCTCTTAGCGCTTCATCAGGGGTAATGTCTTTGTCTGACTCTACATCAATGCTAGGGGCATCTGATTCATTTGTCTTTTGCTTAAATGCGACAAATTCATCAAATTGCTTTAGATAGTCATTGTCAATTTTAACACTGGGATCTTTCAAAGCTGATATACCACGAGCGGTGATCACAAAATGTGCGCGTCGTGTGGTTTCAAGTAAGCCTGCTTTGGTTAGGTAAGTCCTAGCCCAACCAACACGGTTATCAAGAATTGATTGTTTGCCGCTTGGCAGTGTCTCTTCACGCTCAGCTTCAGATAGACAGAACTTATCAGCTAACTGATTTATTACATCGCGCAACCTAACTTCTTTGCCATCAGCTTGATGAGCTATTTCTAGAAAGGGGCGCATGAATTCTTGATAACTAGGGATCATATAACGTCCTTATTTTTGTTTTTGTTCTTCAATCCACTTTTCCAAATCTACGCGCTTAAAGCGCCAACTTCCACCCACCTTAAAACCGGGCAATTTACCTTCACTTGCAAGACTATATGCCGTCTTTCATTTAGCTTTAGGTAGGTGGCGATCTCTTGAATGGTCAAACTATCATCGGCCACGTTTAATCTCTGTATTTGAACAAATTGATAGTATGAGAAAATGGAGGAGTAAGCAATTGATCGCGACTGATCTTAATCGACTTTTTTGCTGGTTTTATGATTTATGAAATAGGAATTAGCTCTTTCTTTTTCCTAACCCTATTACCAACCTAAAACCAACCCTATGCTGTTAGCACCAGCACCAGCACCAGCACCTAGCACCTAACTAACATGTGTTCTTAAACTGATAGCTTACGACTGAAATCTCTTATGTATATCGCGCGAAATAAATTTCACGCCTACGGATGAGCATTTCAATTTAACTATGCGCAGGCACAATCTAATCTAACTTCTAACGACTGATATCTAATATCTCCTTTTTTGTTCGGCGTTAAAACGCCTCCTACGACTCGAATCTCGTTCCTCGCAACTCGCCCCAAAACCAGTTACTTTGTTTTCGATCATTGCGCTATAAGGTACTCAAACCTATACTTTTTGTATCGATCTTGATTAACAATATCAGCACTTTATAAGCATAAGCGAATGGAAAATCTGAACATAGCCATGGCTGGGCTAACCGCCATTATCCTTTTTATTTTTGGGCTTGAGAACTTTTCTCGGGAAATTGAAAGTATATCGGGGGAGCGCTTTCGTAAATCGTTGAGTCGCGCGACTAACATTCCTATTTTTGGGGTGTTAATTGGTGCTGTGGTGACGGCCTTTATTCAATCGAGTTCTGCGACGTCGGTGATCACGATAAGCTTGGTAAATGCGGGGGTGTTAACGTTTAAAAATAGTGTCGGTATTATTTTTGGATCAAATGTGGGCACTACCATAACGGCTCAGCTGGTGGCTTTTAAGCTGACGGTATTTGCTCCTGTGATTATTATTATTGGCTTTTTTCTGTCGCTGACTCGCAATCGCTTTTCTATTTTTGGTAAGGCGATTTTCTATTTCGGTTTTGTCTTTTTTAGCCTTAACCTGATTTCATCATCACTTGCGCCATTACAAAACAACCCTGCATTAATTGAGATTTTAACTCAGCCGCAAAACCCACTTTTAGCGATTTTAGTGGGCTGTGTATTTACTGCTATGGTGCAGTCGAGTTCGGTGACTACAGGGCTTGCCATTGTTTTTACTCAGCAAGGTATTTTGGGGCTTGAGAACGCGGTACCCATTATTATGGGGGCGAATATTGGTACCACAGCGACTGCTATGATCTCGGTGTTTGGTATGGATATCGCAGCAAAGAAAGCGGCGTTGAGCCACCTGTTGTTTAATGTGGGTGGGGTACTTTTATTTCTGCCTTTCATTTTATTGTTTGGTGATAAGTTAAGTGAAATTACGCTTGATCCCGCTGTCGCACTGGCAAATATTCATTTTATTTTTAATGTGGTTGCCAGTTTAGTTTTTATTGCTTTTGTTAACCCCTTTACGCGCTTTGTCGATTTTTTGCTTGGTGAAGGAAAGATGGACTTTGAGCGCCTTGAATTGCCCACCTACCAAGAAGATGAAGAGTTTCAGCATGTCGTCGATAAGTTAGAGTCAGGTAACCAACAGCTGCTTAACTTCTTAAAAGAAAACTACAATCAGGTCACGCTGAGCTTAGAGACTAACTACAAAGGTATTCAAGATACTGCACAAAAGCGCTTGGAATATGCCAGTTTTGTTGAGAAGGAATACATCACTTATTTCACTACTATTGTTAGTAAAATCAATGACGAAGAGCAGTCACGAGAGTTAATGCTGCAAATTAACCGTTTTGATTATTTGTTCCAAATTCATGATTCCATCATTGATCTGTTTGAAAGCAAGCGGATTATGAATGAACAATTTATTGAATTAGAAAGCGATATTTTGATTATGATCCGCGAACTTTCGAGTGATACGCTGACCTTGTTCACCCATACCAGCGAGAATTTAGAACAACCTAAAAATGACGAAATAGATAAAGCAGCTAGGTTATTGCAACTGCATCTGAATCAGGCGCAGCGTAAGTTATTAATGCTACTTGCTGATACCAACAGAAAAGATGCCGGTACACTGACAAATTTCGTCACCTATTCACAGCGACTCAAAGATAAACTGCTGAACTTACATAAAATGTATTCACGCAAAAATGCCGAGTTGTAGGAGGCATTTTTAATGCTGAAACCCAACAAGTTAGCAAGTTACAAGGGGAAAGGGTAAAGGGGGAAGGGAACTATCAGTTTTCATCTATCAGATTGAAAGTTAACGAGTTTCGAGTTGTAGGAGGCGTTTTAACGCCGAACAGGTAGCAGCGGGTTTACCCCGCGTTCTTAGATTAAATTGTTCATGGTTAAAACCATTCCTACGCGATATAAAATCGTTGCTACAATCTCGCTAACTTGCAGCTACTGAATCAAACTCACTTGTTTCACATATGTATCGGTTTGTAAACCAAAGTGGCCGAGAACATAGGTGTAGGTGGCATTTTCATTCCATAATCGGCTGCTGTGAATGCCGTACACATAACAAGTGCCAGTTGAGCAGACGATTTGATCAGAGTAGCTCTTTATGGAATACACTTTGTCGCCTAATGCTTCTCCATAAATGCTATTTAATAATGGGCTGCCAACCGATAAGCCATAGTAACCACATGTGCTATTCCACACATTGTATGGGTAAACACCACAACTAAGCAGGCCGCGCGCGGCACCTGCAACACCAACAAAGGTATCAACATCTGATGCCATGCCTAGCTTATAAATTTGCTGGGCTGCGAGTGTAACCCCCATTGAATGGCCGATAATATCGATCTTACCTGTGCAAGATTGGTTGATTGCAGTAAGAATAGCGTTACGTACGGGCGTTTCTTCACTGCCGTTATGATCGTTGCAACTCGCGCAAGATTTAGAGCCCCAATCTGGGGTGAAAATTTCACTGTCGACATACCCTTTTCGTTTTAATTCGTTGATTGTGTTATTCCAACTCGAAGGGGATGCGGTATTACCATGTACCAGTACAACGTTATCTCTACATGCTGCAAAAGCAGTTGTGCTCATACCTGCGCATAGCGCAATCATCGTCAATAGGCGTTTCATTGTGTGTTCTCCTGTTTAACATTTAATTTACAACGTATGAAATTTAAACAGGGCTGGATATAGTACTTTCGTGCAGCGATACTATTTCGCATTGTGCAATGTATACCGTTTTATTTTGCTAGCACTGTAGGCGTGAAATTTATTTCGCGCGATGAACTTGTTCGGCGTTAAAACGCCTCCTACGACTCGAATCTCGACCCTTTTTTTTCTCCTAAAATCTAATAATTTGTACTTAAAAAACACCCAAAAGTTAAATTATTGTAAATTTATTCTTGCTTTCGTACCTGTTTGGTCTATGTTTTTGGTCGGAGGTCACTCCTCCAACCTGATAGATATAATTACAATCAACAGGAACACACATGAAAATAAAAACACTCTCACTAGTGCCAGCTTTAATGTTAGCAGCGGGTATCAGCCACAGTGCTTTTGCTGCGCAAGGAGTCGCATTTGTGCACGGTACAGGCCAGCAAAGCGATGCGTATAATGACTATTGGACAGGCAGTTTTGTCGACACAGTTCGCCAAGGTTTACCAAACAGTAGTAATTACACGGTCATTAATTGTGATTTTGATCAGTATATGTGGGCAGATGCGGCATCTGGCTGTTTAGCAGGGCAGCTCACTACATTTATCAATAATAAAAACATCACTGATTTAACTCTGATCACCCATTCTAATGGCGGTAATGTAGTGCGTTGGATTTTATCTAACCCAACATGGGATAGCCGTTATCCAAATATTATTAGCAAAGTCACGCGTACCATTGCTCTGGCTCCTTCAAGTGGTGGTACGCCTCTGGCCGATGCGGTCATAGCAGGTAATTCGTTCGAGCAAAGCTTGGGTTGGCTTTTAGGTTACGGCAGCGATGCAGTAAAACAACAGCAGGTATCTTGGATGGCGTCGTATAACGCACAGTGGTTGTATGGCACACCAAACCGCCCAAGTTTACCGTCTCGATTCGAGACCGTGGTGGGCAGTGATGTTGAATCAGCGGTATGGGATAGCGACAGCTATTGCGGTGGTTATCAAAATCAAGTGGGCCTTGAAGTAACACAAAACTGGTTAGACAGCTGTTCAGATGGCTTCTTAAATTGCAGTTCTCAGTCGTTAGCTGGGGTGGTGTGGTTTACCGATAAATCACGAACTAAAGGCCGTGAACCTTTAAGTCATCAGCAAAGCCGACGCAACTGCTTTGGTTTGCCAGACATGCTTAAAAATCGAATTTAGGAGCCCGCTATGATTAATAAGTTAACCACACTCGCTGCTGCAATTATGCTTGTAAGCAACGCAGCACAGGCTAATGAACAAACGGTTTATCAGTTTCCTCAAGTTCAACCAGCATTGAGCGCTCAACTTGAAACACTAGAAAAAGACAGCGTTGAGTATTGGCAGAAAGTTTCGGGTAAAGAGCTTAAACGCGGCGTGCCTGTATTTGTAAACCAAGCTGATAACTTTATTCGCATTGCGCCAAAAGCACGTTTTGATAACGGCGAAGTATTTAAGCCTCATGGCTTACAGCTAGATAAGCTGTCGGTACGTGATGACAACTTTAGACAAATGCCAATGCAAACTATGGTTGCACAAGAACAAATGGAAAATGCAGGGTTTAGCGATGGCAGCGTTGGATTAAAGCTTGGTCAGGTAAATGGCAAAGCAATGTTAAGAACAAGCCAAGCGCTTAACGATAACGACACCTACTTGCTGCATGTGATTGAAAAAGGCTCGAGCAATGCTTTGCATGCTAAATCGCAGTTTAAAGTGAAAGATCAGCAACAACGTGTCGCTATGCAGCTAAGTATGGGTAAAAAGCGCTTTAAAGATAGTGATGTGAAGTTAACGCTTTCAAGTCCTGATGGCGAAAAGCTAGATGTACGTTACGAAAATGGTGAAGCCGTATTTAATTACCCGCTTGAAACCTTAGGTGCAATAAATGGTTACTATGAGCTTGAGGCCAGCGTAGACACTAAAGTGAATGGTCAAACGGTAAAACGCTCTATAAAAATGCCGTTTGTGCATAGCTCACAAACCATCAGTATGGATAAAGCCAAAGTAACAGCGCTTGGCAATAATAAATACCAAGCCAAGGTACCGGTGCAAGTGACCGACTCAGGTCGCTACGCCATTCGTGCAACCTTAACTGGCAAAGGCGATAAAGGTGAACGCATCAAACTAGCAACGGTTGAAGTAGCAAAACAGATTGATAGCTATGATAGTTTCACCATGCCTTTTGTGGTCACCAAAGCAGCCAAAGCCCCATATGAGCTGGTGGATATTGAACTTACCGACCAAACGCGAATGTTAAAGTTTGCTGGGGAGTAAAGGATAGCTCTTATTGTATGTTGGGTGGAGCGAAGCGAAGCCCAACAAGTTAGCGAGTTACAGGGTAAAGTTTGCGAGATATGCGAGATAAGAGTGTAGGCGTTATTACGCCGAACCGGTAGCAGCGGGTTTACCCCGCGTAATTTACAGTTTTTCTCTGTTTAGCGCGAAGCGCCTCGGTGTACTCTGTGGTTCAATATTCTTTTGCACAAAGAGAAGACAATGAGAAGTAAATGAGTAACCCAATAAAACTATTAGTTACTTTCCTCTAAAGCGTAGCGTTTCTTATCACTCTTCGTGATTATTCAGTGGATTACGCGATATAAAATCGCTGCTAAAATTTTGCTAACTCGCGCCCCTAGACCCTTTCACGTGTATTCTTTTACAATGCATAAAATGACTTAATTTAGAGAATGCGTTGAACTACTTGGCCCACCTTTACTTAGCACAACCGACGGCTGATTCACACTTTGGTAATCTGCTTGGGGATTTTGGTGGGCGTCGGTATTCAGCGCAGTTACCTGACGCGGTTAAAAACGGCCTTGAAAATCATTATTTGGTTGATAGGTATACCGATTCACATCCCCTTGTAAAAGAGGCTAAGCAGTATTTTTCGCCAGCACGTAAACGCTTTGCAAGTGTCGCGATTGATGTGGCGTTTGATCACTTTCTTATTCAGCATTGGCATCGCTTTAATGAGCAGCCCTTAGCTGAATTCAAACAGCACAGCTATGGGCTTTTAAATGAGCGCCAAGCCATGATGCCTTCACGCATGCAGCAAGTTGTGACCAGTATGACTAATAATGATTGGTTTAAAGAATATGAAACACTCGATGGGGTCGGCCTAGCCCTTGATAACATCGCCAAGCGTATTCGCTTTGCTAACAACTTTGCAGGAGCGGCTGACGATATTGCTCGTCATTATCAGCAATTAGACGCGGTGTTTTTAGCGTTTTTCCCCGAGCTGGTTGAGCATGTGAAGCAAAAGGGGATGGAATGAGTTGGCGAGTTTCTAGAGTAAAGGGGAAAGGAGCTATTTGCTGGTAGGTTGAGTAAAACGGAGTGAAACCCAACAAGTTAACTAGTAGCAGCTGGTTTACCCCGCGTAATTTACGGTTTATCTCTGTGTAGCGCGAATCGGCTCGGTGCACTACGTGGTTCAATTTGTTTTTTGCACAAAGAGAAGAGAATGAGAAGTGAATGAGATAAACCAAAAGAGTATTTAGTTCTTTCCTCTAAAGCGCAGCGCCTCTTATCCTCTATGTGAAAATTACCCACACTGCGGTTCATAAACCGATTTACCTCTTACCTTAAAATATGAAATGGCTGATATCTTGGCTGCTTGTTGCGGTTATATAGTCGGTTATCGATAGCTAAGTAAACTCCAAGGCGCTTAAAAGCTCGTTATTTAACTGAGCTGAACTACCCTTTGTAAAGCAAGTAAGCCTTAAATTAATACTTACCTCAATCCCAGTAACTTGAACATAGCAATGTAATGTAGCAACCGTGAGGGAATAATAATGAGCAAACCCATAATTGCAGCCGTTTCGCCGAAAAAAGTCGCCTTAGAGCAGGGGCAAGAGTATTACTTTTGTGCCTGTGGGCGTTCTAAAAACCAGCCATTTTGTGACGGCTCACATGCCGGAACCGATTTCAAACCCAAAGCATTTACAGCAGAAGAGTCGGGCGATGCCTATTTATGCCAATGTAAGCACACCGCTAATGCGCCATTTTGTGATGGTAGTCACAAGCAATTTGATCAAAGCCAAGTTGGTCAAGAAGGGCCAGGCGTACAAATTCAAGCCTCTGATTCGCCTGTAGCTACTGCAACCAAAGAGGAGCCCACCGTTGAGCTTATTCATCAACTGGCACGTGAAGGGTTATCAAAGCTTGGTCATCATGGCCCTATGGTGTCGATGGGTGTGCCGCGATATCAATTACCTAAGTGGGATGATTTACAACTAATGGTGGCACAAATGGCAACGCAACCGTTAATGGAAAATGTAGCCGTTAATACCGAACTTGTGATTGGTCCGCGAGCGAAAAAGCCATTAAAGCTGGCTATTCCGCTGTTTGTTTCAGATATGAGTTTTGGTGCTTTATCAGAAGAAGCTAAAGTATCGTTAGCAAAAGGAGCAGAGCTTGCCGGAACGGGTATTTGCTCGGGTGAAGGCGGTATGCTTCCTGAAGAGCAGCAAGCCAATTCACGCTATTTTTATGAGTTAGCAAGCGCGGGTTTTGGTTATAGCGAAGATAAATTAAAAAACGTGCAGGCCTTTCACTTTAAAGGCGGACAAGGCGCAAAAACAGGCACGGGGGGGCATTTACCAGGCAATAAGAATGTTGGCAAAATCTCTGAAGTAAGAGGAATTGAAGCGGGTACTTCGGCGATTTCACCCCCAACATTTAAAGACTTACACAGTGCGGCTGATTTCAAAAAATTTGCTGATAGAGTTCGCGAGGTAACTGGCGGTATCCCAATCGGGTTTAAATTAAGTGCTAATCATATTGAGGAAGATATTCAATTTGCGCTCGATGCGAGCGCCGATTACATCATTCTTGATGGTCGTGGTGGTGGTACTGGTGCAGCTCCTGAGATCTTTAGGGATCATATTAGTGTACCGACTATTCCTGCACTTGCCAGAGCAAGAAAGTACTTAGATGAACAAGGTGCAAGTGATGTTACTTTGATCATTACAGGTGGTTTACGTTTACCCATTGATTTTGTAAAAGCGCTCGCTCTTGGTGCTGATGGGGTGGCGATTTCAAATAGTGCAATGCAAGCAATCGGCTGTGTTGCTGCGCGTATGTGTAATACCAATAACTGCCCAGCAGGGATTGCCACACAAAAGCAAGACTTACGTCAGCGCTTAAATATTGAAAAGTCGGCAAATCAATTAAAGAACTTTTTTGAAGCCTCAACTGAGTTAATGTCGGTAATGGCTAGGGCATGTGGGCATGACTCTTTAGCTAAGTTTAATGCTAATGACCTAGCAACGTGGCACAAAGATATGGCGTTGTTATCTGGTGTTAAGTACGCGGGCGTTGGCAGTGTGTAAACTGTAACGCTTAATCGTAAAAGTTATTTCACTTTAATTACTTCAATCACCGAGTACATATAGCGTACAGATTAATTATGGTAAACAATCTGTTGCTATGTGCCTCGGTGCATTCTTTGGTTTTTAGTGATTATTAATAAAAGTTTGTTTCTGGTTAGGTTTATCACCATGGGCTATAACTTATCTCACAAGAAAAATGTATTGCCTCCAAATTTTGAACAATCAAAGTTAACACATTCAAAGCATAGGAAAATGCGTTAGTAACTTTTCTTAAAACACCTGTTTAATCGACTTAGACTATCTCTTCTAACCTGTAGGTTTTCTCACTAATCGTACAAAGACATTTCAGCTCTGATTAAGGTAGCACTTCGAGTTATATTTAGTTATTATAATATAAATGATAATTGTTACCATTACTTATCACCTTTAAAAACTTAACCGATTAAGCTGTATTTATACCCAAGAGATAAAATGACTATAATTAACCGATTCCACTGTTCTGTACTTTCAATTGCTATTAGCACAATTTTGACTCCAGCTGTTTATGCCAAAACAGCATCACCGAACATAGAAAAAATATCAGTTTCAGGTGTTAGGCAAGCGTTTCGTGGTGATGTTCCTATGAGTGAGCAACCACAGAGTGTTGAATTTATTTCTGCTGAAAACCTCGATGATGCGGCAGTGAACACTTTGACCGATATTTTTGACCTAACTCCAAGTATTGCTGAGCAAAATGATTTTGGTGGTTTATGGGAAAGCTTTGCAATACGCGGGTTAGTTGGCGATGAGAGTATTCCATCAGGTTTCTTAATTAACGGCTATTCATCTGGCAGAAGCTTCAGTGGTACACGTGATACAAGTAATATCGAATACGTAGAAGTGATGAAAGGACCTGGCTCTGCGCTTTATGGTCGTTCTGAGCCTGGGGGAACAATTAATATAATCACTAAAAAACCACAGTTTGCAAAGCAGGGTTATATAAAAGTAACAGCAGGGAGTTGGCAGAATTACCGAGCAGAGGCTGACTACACCAATGCTGTTTCAGACAATGTTGCTTTTAGAGTTAATGGTGCTGTTGAAGAGGGTGAAAGTTTTCGAGATCATCATGAGTCAAGCAAAACGGTCGTTACGCCTTCAATTCTATGGTTAATTTCAGATACATCAAAGTTGAATTATGAGCTTGAGTATGTAGATCAAAGTACAACCTTCGATCGTGGTATTGTCGCCATTAAGGGAAAAATAGATGCGTTACCAATTGACACTTTTTTAGGTGAACCAAGTGATAAACCTACAGAAGTTGACGCTATTTCTCATCAACTTACGTTTGAGAAGCAAATTGGACAGTGGTCTCTTTTGAATGGTTTAAGTTACAGTGACTCAAAATTTTTAAGTGAGTCGAGTGATGCCGAACTTGCTCCAAGTAGACAAATTTATTTCAAAGATGGCGAAACATTAAGTAGGCAGCATAATCAGCGCGACTTTCAAACTGAGTACCTTTCAGCGCGAATAGAACTTAGCGGTAGTGTTGAGCTTGCAGGTTTGACACATCACTTATTAATCGGAGCAGATGCCAGCAAGTTCGATTTTGATAAACTGTGGTATCGATATCGTCCAACACTTGAAGACACCCGTTACGCAATTAACATGTATAATCCAGTGTATGGAAAAGCAGCGCCTGAAGGGTCTCTTTTATTCAACAGTACTGAAGTACAACATAGTTATGGAGTGTATATTCAAGATCAACTAGACCTAACTGAGCAGTGGAAAGTTCAAGTAGGTGGTCGTTTTGATTGGTTTGATCAACAAATAGATAATCATATTAATCAGCAACAGTCTAAAAGTGATCAAAGCACATTTAGCCCGCGTGTCGGTCTAGTTTATGTCTACTCAGACAGCCTCCAATACTACACAAGTTACTCTGAAGGCTTCAGACCTAACAGCGGTTACGATAGTAAAGGAGATGCATTTGAGCCTGAAGAAACAACATCTTTCGAAGCGGGTATTAAGTTTACTACCGATAGTGTAAGTGGAAGTTTTACAGTATTTAGTGCCGAAAAGAGCAATATGCTAACTACAGACCTACAAGCTGGTGTATCTACTGCGCTAGGTGAAGTAACAAGTGATGGCATTGAGCTAGATTTACATGGCAACATTACAAGCAATGTATTATTTGATTTTGCTTATACTTACACAGACGCTAAAACAGCAAACGATACAGTCAACCCAGATTGGTGGGTAAAGCTGCCAAAAGGCAGTCCGTTACTTAATATCCCTAAACACAGTGCAAATGCTCAAATTAAGAGAGAGCTAAACGACCTAATAGATTTAGATGCAACTGTTGGGCTTGCTGTACAATATGTTGGCGAGAGGCTTGGAGAAACCATTGATCCTACCTATTACTTACCTTCTTACACTTTGGTAAATATGTTTGCAAAATACAATGTGACTAATGACTTAAGCTTGCAATTTAATGTAAATAATTTGCTGGATAAAAAATATTATTCTAATTCGTACTCTGCTATTTGGACTCAGCCAGGGGAGCCGGTAAATTACAAGTTGAGCTTAAATTATAAATTTTAACTAAACGTCAGTTATTTACACCAGAGCTTAGGCCTACGATTATTGCAGCAGTTGCTGCTTAATCGTCTGGCCCTTTTAGGGTAAATACTAAATGCCTGCGCATGTCTTTTAAAATCACGCCCTTTTTCAGCATTGCGCCACTCAGGCGCTTTTGCCACTTTAATAATTCTGGTGTGGCAGCATCAAGAGTTTGTTGATTTTCAAATTGAAAACATAAAAGCAATGAGCCTGGAAATAAGTGGTATTCCACATCGAACCAGCATTGCAACATGCCTTCAAGCTCAGCGCGGCCTTGCTCTTCAAGAGCATCGGCAACATTTAATACAAGGGCTTGTTGTTTTAATTGTACTTTAGAAAGCTTTTTCATTATTAACCCTTTGTAAGGTCATTTTTCAGAAGCTGGAAGTATACATAAGCTCACTCATTGCTAAAAGTTTTGATTTGCGACTAGTTTATTTTTCTTATTAAAACTTTTTAAAGTTAATGTAATGTTATTGAAAATCTTATTTTCTCTCAGAGATTCTTGCTCAATTAAGAAAAATAGGTACACTATTTTTATCCCTCTTCTGGGTACTTCAAAGGATGAAGTAATGATCAGTAAATCTTTATTTGTACTTACTAAATATCACACAGATTTATACAACGATGATTTTTTGTTGTTACTTAAAGTGTTAGAGACTGTCACCCCAAAGGTTAAGGTTGATAGCCGATTACCTGCTATCGACAGTCGTGCTAATTTTGCATTATTTTTAGTTGATGCCGCTTATAGCAGTTGTTCAGAATTGTTAAACGAAGAAATTATCGATTTGGCGAAAAGTAATCATGTTGCTTTATACAATGCCATGCCGACTAAAGTACACGAACAAACAGCATTATTGGCAAATATAAAAGGCATTATTTATAAAAAAGATGAGCCTGAAAATACCTTTAAAGGAGTGAGACGGATTTTGTCTGGTGAGCTTTGGTTTTGTCGAAAAACAATGTCTAAAACTTTATCAGAACTCGTTCAGCAAGTGCCCAATTTTGTAAAAACACCGCAGACCGATTTGGTAAGTTTAAATGTGTTAACTGCTCGCGAAAAGTCAGTGATCTCTTTGTTGGCAAAGGGAGCAAAAAATGAGGATATTGCAAACACCTTGAATATTAGTTGCCACACAGTTAAAACACATATCTACAGCGCATTTCGCAAAACGAAGTCACGTAATCGTATCGAATTGGCAAATTGGGCGCAGCGCTTTATGCCCGCTGCATCCATTGTAACTAGGTGAGCAAGAGTTGTTACTAAATAATCTGAGGTGACCAAATCCCCTTGTTTATTCCTTTATCTATGAGCAAAGTTAATGCTTTTTCAATAGCTTGAGAGACGCAAATATGCATAGGTTCGTTATCACTGTATCCTGCTTCAGCCTCAAGCAAGCGCTTGTAACTGATGTAGCGGAAAAAACCTGCTCGCATTTCTTTAGAGAGAACTTTCTTGCTTGTAGCCACTGACAGCAGCACTTGACCAGTTCGCACATCAACTGCACGCATGTAAATAGAAATAATATCTTCACGATAAATTTCTGATGCACCAATTCCAAAATACTCAGCGCCTAAGCCACCTGTTTTGATATTTGTGTCGTAACTGATAATACCTCCCTCTAAAATTATTTTTGCAGTTGTTAGTGGTGGTAATTCAGGTGTTAAATTTTCGTTGTCGGTCATAGCTGCGCGAATAATTTTACGTTCGGTGAGTAGATTTTGTAGTCCTTCACGTTCAACAGGAATAAACCAGTCAGTTTCATGTAACGCTTGCATAAGAATAGAGTTAGCGCCTTGGGTGACAGCCGTTGAGAAGGAGCTTACATTTTCTTGAGGTTTATACTGACCTGTTTGATCTCGAAATGAATAAACAGAAACAGGAATGGCTCCTTTTGGTTTTGGCAATGCTTTTAGTTCAGCAAAGGTGTCTGTTAGTGTTATTTCTGTAGCAATTTGTTGTGCCGGAGGCAGTGTTGCTTTGAATGTTGAGCAAGCAGTCAAAAATACTAAAAAAAGTAGTAATGTTAGTATGCGTATCATTATCCGAACCTCGGCACTTCAATAATTGTGATAGTGCCATCAATTAAGTTGGTGATTTGCACCGTGATAGCATCAGATGAACTGGTGATTATTTGAATCTCATAGTCACCACTAACAAAGGTAGAGTCTTGGTTAAAGATACTCTCTTCAACATCATCACCAAAAGCGATATCAGTGATTTCACGGACCATTCTGTTTAGATAAGTTCGCTCTAAAGAATCCTGAAAATTTTCTGCGTAGCTTTTCTCATCAATAGGTGCTTTGTGTTTATTTTGAGCCTGAGCCTTAGATAAAAGCATGTTTGCGTTTAATGGATTACCGCCAAACGATGGATTAATGGGCTTGTAAACTAGCTCAGTAGCGAGCATTAATGGGGAGGTTAAAAATAAGGTCGCGAAAATTATTTTTTTCATTGTTATTACCATCCACTGGGTGCTAAATCTGGAGATGTTTGTTTAAAGCGTGCACGCGCAATTGCATCCATTGCGGCAAACATTGCGCTTTCTACTCTTTCTTTTAGAGGGCCGCCTCTACGTCCCATAAAAGTGACATAAATTAGTTCGTTATTAAGTAAAACTTCAAGTCGAGTTCCGGCGCGAGGAAGTACCGTTTCTTTGATTACAACATGAGTATCAGAGCTGTTAGGTAGGTCTAGCCACAATTGCGAAAAGCCATAGTAAAACTGATGACCAAAGCGACTGATGCTACGATCAAGCACTAAACCGTCAATTTCTACTTCATTAGCATCACAGCGTTGGAATACAGAAAAAAGTAAAATGATGGTTAAAGTTAAGTAGTTGATATTTTTCATAATCGCATCTAAGGAGGGGAGGGTCCCTCCTTACACTCTATTACTGTTGAATGACAGTTGCTGAATTGAAGTCACCAATCTGAGTAACTGATATAACGTTACCACTTCCCATGATAGACCCTTCAACTAGGTTACCTTCACCTACTTGGCTGATTGAAACAGAGTTTTCGTCTCCTGAAACAATAAAAGCACCCTCACTAATACCTGCAACTAAGTTAAAGTTACCTTCTTGCGCAATATCAATACTATTACCAAGACCCTCAATCATAAGATCAATTGCGTTAAGCTCTCCATTTTGAGCTAAATCAACTTGGTTATTCGAGCTTTCCATAACAGAGCTCAAGCTAAGGGTAGCTTCGTTAGCATAGCCATTTTGTGATATAACAATTTCATTCGCATTACTAGCAATGCTGGTATTTGGATAAGATGACTCAATTATTGCGGTATTTAGATCCCCTGTTTGCACCATTTCAATGTCATTATTTGAACCATTAAAGTTAACGGCATGAGCAATATTATCGCTTCCTACTTGAAGTGATATAAATTCGTTATTATTGCCGATAACCCCAAAGTAAGTGGTATTGTTATTGCCATTTTGAACAGACAACATGTCATTTTCGTCACCAATTAACTCCGCGGTTGCTATGTTGTCATCACCATATTGAATACTATCAACTTCGTTATCATTACCTGTGAACACACCTGAATTGAATTCGTTGTTATTTCCTCTTTGCTCAACTTCAATATTGTTTTCATTGCCGTTGATTGAATCAATGCTTACTTGGTTTTCATCACCATCTTGTTCAATACTGATTTCATTTTCATCACCATAGAGTTCAGTGATACTAATTTCATTGTAAGAGCCAATTTGCTCACTGGTAAGTTCATTCATGTTGCCAGTGATGTTGTTAACAGTGAGCTGGTTCCAAAAACCGTCTTGTTCTATTTCTATGGTATTTTCATCACCATAGATGGCATATAGTTTTGCTTCATGCCAAATACCATACTGCTCAGCAGTTACTTCATTAGCACTACCTTGCATGTTGTAGTTATAAAACCAATTTCCATCGCCATCTTGTGTTACAGTAATGTCATTTTCATCGCCATTTATGATATTGATTACTTCATTTGTAATACCAAAAAAACTTGCACCATTTTGAACTACTGAAAGCTGGTTGCTATCACCTATTACTTCAGTTAGAGCTCCATTTTGCTCACCATCTTGCGTATAAGACTGTTGGTTGTTATCACCGTAAGTTGTTACAAGAATAAGATTCCCATTACCCGTTTGAACGGTATCGGTCTCATTGCCATCACCTGTGGTAATTATCTCAACTTGATTTGAATTACCTTGTTGTAATGTACTTGCTGCATTTCCTAAGCCTTGGATAGACGTTTGAGAAATGACGAGCAGGTTACCTTGTGCCGTAACACGCTCTACATTTGTCAACGCAGATGTTGAACTTGGTTTATCTGTATTTTGAGCATACGCAGCAGAAGATAAAGCCATTGCTATTGCGCAGGTTAAAATCGATTTAGATAGTTTCACGCTAATCTCCTTAATCAATAAAATATTTTTAGCCGCGATACACAAAGCGTTTTTACAAGGTTGCCGGCTTGTATTTTTGCTACTTAACAGGTGTGCGCGAATCCAAAATGTTTGTGCTATTTACTTGGTGGTGAAACACCAAAACTTCCGTGATTGCGTATGGCATCATTCGTATAGAAAAAAGAACCTTTGTTTGTATATCGAATACAGAGAAGCCCAAAAACGGCTGTGAAAATGGCTACTTCAAAACGTCGTTTCGCTTGTAGCGAATGAAAGAAGATAATTTCGCAACCGAGAGTATTAACTTTATGTTTACTTTACAAAGTGATAAATGGAATGTTTTTGTGATTTTTTTAATCTATTTAAGTCAATTGCTTAGGCTTACTTTTGCTTGGGACCTTTATGAAAATTGGATCTAGTACAAAAAAAGAATGAGAAAGATGGCATGAGTTTCGGCAGGTTAAAGCTAACAAAAAAGCTTGAAACTCTGGATTTAATTTCATTTTAGATCACAAAAAAGAATGAAAATTTTAAGTTCTCTTCGTTTAGGTTTGCGTATTTTTTAAACAGTCACTAAAAAGGTTTTGTTGCCGCAAGATTGTGTATCGGTGTTTCAGAGAAGAAATACTCTACGCTGTGTTTTCACAGCGTCTGTTTATGGAATAGCACTATGAAAACAAAATTATCAGCTTTAACACTGGCTATTATTCCACTCCTTACGGTTGGTGCACATGCAAGCACTCAGCCTAATAAATCGACAAAAAGTGTGGATGAAAATAGCATATTGGTAGTATTTAAAAAAGGAACGTCTGCAGCAGTTCGAGCACAAGCACGCTCTTTAGTTAAAGCAAAAATAAGAGACTTAAATTCAGATGGTATCGATGACCGTTACAAACACATTTTAGGTGGTCGGTTAGCAAACTTTAAGCTTTCAGAAGTAAACCAAAAAGTTGCATTAGAAGCCTTATCTAAGCATCCAGCAGTAGAATATGCAGAACCTGATTATCAGTTACGGGTATTAGGTATTCCTGATGACACTCGTTTTGCTGAACTTTGGGGGATGAATAACACTGGGCAAACAGGGGGAGTTGCTGATGCTGATATCGATGCAGTTGAAGCATGGGACATAACCACAGGTTCAAGTGAGATAATTGTTGGGGTTATTGATACTGGTGTAGATTATAATCATCCTGACTTACAAGCAAATATGTGGGTAAACCCTGGCGAGATAGCTGGGGATGGTATCGATAATGATGGTAATGGCTACATTGATGATGTTTATGGCATAAATGCGATTACAGGAAATGGTGATCCTATGGATGATCAGGGGCACGGATCGCATGTATCAGGTACGTTAGGTGCTTCTGGTAATAATACGCAAGGAGTTGTGGGTGTAAATCATGAAGTATCTATCGCAGGTTGTAAGTTTTTGAGCTCAGCGGGAACGGGTTCTACGTCAGATGCAATTGAGTGTGTTGACTATTTTGTAGCCCTTAAAAATGCCGGTCATAATATTAGGGTAACGAATAATAGTTGGGGAGGAGGTGGCTATAGCCAAGCCTTAGCTGATTCTATTACAGCCAGTGAAAATGCAGATATTTTATTTGTCGCAGCGGCAGGTAACGATGGCGTCGACAATGATGTAAACCCTCATTACCCATCTAGTTATGAACATGATTCAATTTTGGCAGTGGCAAATACAACACATACAGATGAAATGGCCTGGGACTCGCAGTGGGGCTTAACAAGCGTTGATATGGGAGCACCAGGTAGTGCAATTTTATCAACAGTACCTGGGGGCGGTTATGCTTCTTATTCTGGTACTTCAATGGCTACACCACATGTTGCTGGGGCTGCAGCACTCGTGCTATCAATTAATCCTAATTTAACAGCGCTAGAATTAAAGCAGTTACTAATGAGTAGTGGTGATGCTAATGCAAATTTAGCTGGGTTGACAGTTGCTGGCACCCGTTTAAATGTTCATCAGGCACTGCTCGATGCAGACCCTGAACCTAGTTTTAGATTATCTGTTGCACCACGGAATCAAGAAATTGTAGCAGGTGAGAATGCAAGCTACGAGTTGAGTATTGGCTCCATTGCACAATGGCAAGGTGTGGTTGAATTATCGGTAGACAGCCCTATTAGCGGTGCTGTGTTATCATCAAATACAGCTCAGCCCGGCGAGTCTGTTACTTTAACCGTTCCTACAACTGAACAAACCACATGGGGAGATTACAGTGTAGCTATAAACGCTGTATCGGGTGATTTGGAGCAACAAGAAGTTGTCGGATTATATGTATTGCCGCAAGGTTTAACCGAGTTTAGCTATCAAAATGACACCCCGATGGCTATTCCTGATACTAACTCACAGGGTATTACATCTACTATTACCATTAATGATGACATCACCGTTTTTGATACAAATACCTTTGTAGATATAACACATACTTGGATTGGCGATTTAATTGTTACCTTAACATCTCCATCAGGTACGATGGTAACCTTACATAATAGGTCGGGTGGTAGTGCTGATGACATCAATGAAACCTATAATTCGGCGGCTTTCAATGGTGAAGTTGCCACAGGTGACTGGACTCTCTTTGTGTCTGATAATGCCAGCTCTGATACAGGTACTCTCAATGCTTGGTCATTAAACTTAACTGGGATTGGAGAAGTCTCTCCTCAACCACCACAAGCTGGATTTACATTTACTGCAGATGGCTTAAATGTTCAGTTTTCAGATGCGAGTACTGATGTAAATGGTGATATTGTCAGTTGGATGTGGGACTTTGGTGATGGCGCAACAAGCTCTGATGCTAGCCCAACTTATACTTATGCAGAATCAGGAACTTACTCTGTAGCCTTAACAGTGATCGATAGTGAAGGATATACCGATACTGTAACCCAACAACTGTCAGTGAGCTCTGATGTAATTGAACTTGAATTAGTGCGCGCCAATAAAACACGCCTTGGCTACATGCGTGTGCAGCTTGGTTGGGAAGGAAGTAGTGCCGATAGCGTTAACATTTATCGTAATGGCGAGCTGATCAGTACTACAGAAAATACGGGCAAATACCTAGATTTTGAACGTAGAGCAACAGAAAGCTCGTACTCTTATCAGGTTTGTCAATCGGCAGATGTATGCTCAAATGAAGTAACCGTTACATTTGATTAGTGTCTGTTAGCGGTTGTGTTGGTGTACATAATTATAAAACCGCGCATTTTTGCGCGGTTTTATATGTTTATAGAGCTAAGTTTATTTACCATATGTAGGCAATCGCTTGAATAGATTTGAGCGCTTTTAAATACCCTTTTAGGGTAGTCAAAATCATTAATAATTAAATAAGTTATCTTCTATCAAGCTTGGCGAAATGCATTACGCCAATCTCTAGGTGATAAGCCAAATTGCTTGCGAAAGTGATGCCTTAAAGTAACAGCAGAGCCAAAACCACATTTTTCTGACAAGTGCTCTAATGATAAATCGGTTGCTTCTAGTAATTGCTGTGCATAGTTTAAACGCTGATTCAAAAGCCATTGTCCTAGGCTTTGCCCTGTAAGAGACTGAAAATGGCGGGTGAAGGTACGTCGGCTCATATGCATTTGTTTTGCAAGTTCATCTATTGTGTGTGTGGCACACAGATTTTTTTGTATTTGTTCAAGTAATGACGCTAAGCGCTCGTCTGCAACATTGTTTGGTACTGGTAAAGCGACGAACTGCGATTGCCCGCCTGTTCGATAGGGAGCTGTTACCATTACCCTTGCTATGGCATTGCTGTGCTTACTACCTAAGTACTGACGTACTAAGTGTAAACAGCAATCAATGGCTGCTGCGGTTCCTGCCGATGTATAAAGCTGGTTATGTTTAAGGTAAAGCACTTGATTGTTAAGCTTCACTTTAGGAAAACGTGCTTTGAAGTCATTGCTATAGGCCCAATGAGTGGTTGCTTCAATATTATCTAAAAGCCCAATGTGCGCTAACGCATAAGCTCCTAAGCAAAGTCCTACAATAATAGCGCCACGCTGATGCGCGGTTAGCAAGCTGGTTGTTAATTCTTTAGAGGGAATTGTTTCAGGGAATGGCCAAGACGGAATAATTATAATATCTGCCTGATCAAACTTTGAAATTGAGTGACGCGCTTGAATATCAAACCCCGAGCTTGAAGGCATTACAGCTTTACTTTCGCTGCACACTGCTAAGTTAAATTCTTTGATGCCTGCCGAGCGAGCACCCTCACCAAACACCATACATGGTGCTGCAAGATGAAATGGGCTGATATTTGGAAATGCTAATACAGCAACGTTCAAGGTAAAGCCTTATCAGATACTTTGGCCCAATATTATCGATAAATGGTGTTTGGGTCACTGTTTGCTGCGTTAAAAATTAAGCAAACTGTGCCACAACACAACTCCAAAAGGTTCTCACAATGACAAATACAGCTTTATTGATTATCGATTTACAGAATGATTATTTTGCAGGTGGCGCATTTCCTCTATGGCAGGCTAAACAAGTAAAAGATCAGCTTGTTGAGGTAATAAAACAAGCAACAGAATGTGGCATTTTACCTATCCATATTCAACATATTGCTGAATCACGACAAGGCTTGGCTCCTTTTTTTAACCAAGATACGATAGGGGTCAATATTCATCCTGATATTTTAAAAGCAGCACCAGAAGCCCCTGTGGTTGTAAAACACTATGCAGATAGTTTTTATCAAACAAATCTCGATGATATTTTAAAGCAGCATGGTATTAAAAAACTTTTGATCGCAGGTATGATGACTCAAAACTGTGTGACTCATACGGCAATATCTGAGCAAGCAAAAGAATACGACGTGGAAGTCTTAACGGATGCGTGTACAACCGTTACTGAAATGCTTCACTTAATCGCTTTAAATGCCCTTGCCCCGCGAGTAAAGCTATTAGAGTCAAATCAAGCTTTGCTTAGTTTGCAAAGTAATTAATATTCGCAAAGGCTGAAATAACATCTTTGGCAAATGCAATGCGAGGATGCTTTAACGCGCCTTTGTTCCATACTAAGTAAATTATGTTTTCTGGGCCTACAGGGCCCAGTTGTACAAGCTCTCCAGCTTTTATCTGATCGCGGCATAGATAATCAGGCAACACAGAGTAGCCAATACCTGAGCGAATAATATTGCTAATTGCACGAATGTCAGGGCAAATAGCTATCACGTTTGAGTGGCATTTTGCGTTGAACACAGACTCAAAGTATTGCCTAATTAGAGGCAGCTCTTCATCATAAGCGACAACATTGTAGCTTGAGAGAAGGTCTGCGGTGATGGTGCTATCTTTAACTTCTCTTCCGTGAAGTCGGTTCATTACTAAAATAAGCTTTTCTCTATCAAGCACTAAGCTGTCAAAAAGTGAAGGATCGGGTTCGGAGGCGGCAATAGCGATATCTGCTGCACCAGATTGCAAGGCATCAAAAATACTCACCTTATTACCAATATGCAGAACAAGGTTTACATTGCCAGATTGCAATAAGTTGGCGATTTGTGGCCCTGACACACTACTAATATATTCGGCAGGCCCTGCGATATTTACAGTGCCATAGACGGCACTTGAGCGGGCGCGGATTGACATAATTTTTTGCTCTAAAATATCAATGTGACCAGACACTTGCAGTGCTAAATCGTGCGCAGCGGCGGTCGGAGTAACTCCGCGAGCTTTGCGTTCAAACAACGCTTTACCAACGACTGACTCCATGGCTTGAATATGGGCCGAAACCGAAGGTTGCGACAAACCGAGGTTAGCTGCTGCTTTTGTTATATTTTTGCAGCGATAAACTTCCACAAAGGTTTTTAGCTGTGTGAGGTAAGACATAAAATAGGCGAGCCATAAAATTTTCTGATTGCTTCCCTTAATTTATCCGAATTCACACGATCGCGCAAACAGCCTATTCTAGATGCATTCAAATAAGAGGATAAATCATGAACAAGGTTTTGCAGTGTTTAACATTCGTAGCAGCTTCGACTATGTCATTATTTGCTGTGGCAAGTGAAGGCGAGGTATTAGTCATTTTATCAAGCGAGACAACCATGGAACTTGCTGGTGGGCACAGCATTGAGACAGGTTATTACCTTAACGAGTTTGGTGTACCTGCAAAAGCTCTCGCAGATGCGGGCTATGAGCTTGTGTTAGCAACGCCAAAGGGGAATGCTCCGCAGGTTGATAAAAAATCAATCAGCGTAGATTACTTTGCTGGTGATGAGCAAAAAATGAGAGAGATCCAAAAATTTATTGCATCGTTACCCAATATTAATGATACCGCTAGTTTGAGAGAGATTTTGGCAGGCGGTTTGAGCCAATATGATGCAGTGTTTATCCCTGGTGGTCATGCTCCGTTGATTGATTTAGCAAATAATCCTGAAGTCGGTGAAATTTTGCGCCACTTTAATCAACACGGTAAACCTACGGCGGCAATTTGCCACGGCCCAATTACCTTATTATCGGCACAAACTGAGCCTAAGGTGTATTACAGTGCAATCCAAACTGGGCAGACGGCGTCAGCAAGCAATTGGATTTATGATGGCTATAAAATGACAATATTTTCTGATCCAGAAGAGCGAGTGTTTGAAAGCAGTTTAGAAGGTAAAAAGCTTAAGTTCTTTCCGGCTATGGCAATGGAAAACGCTGGTGGAAATATGGCATTTGCCAGCGAGTGGCAGCCTAACGTGGTTGTTGACCGCGAACTCATTACGGGGCAAAACCCATTTTCAGATACGTTGTTAGCTGAAAAACTATTAAAAATGTTAGCAAAGTAAATTTGTAAAAGTATTACCTATCAAAAATTTAGGAGGCAAATCGATGCTAAACTTTATTTATAAAAATCAAACAGAAATTTTATTTGGTAAAGGTCAAATTAGCGAAATTTCATCACGCTTACCAACCGATGCAAAGGTGTTGTTACTCTACGGTGGTGGCTCAATAAAGAAAAATGGCGTATACGACCAAGCTATGAGTGCACTAGCCGATGTTGACGTTATAGAGTTTGGTGGCGTTGAGCCAAACCCAACTTACGAAACACTGATGCAAGCGGTTACAACGGCAAAAGAGCACCATGTTAACTTTATTTTAGCTGTTGGTGGTGGCAGTGTTATTGATGGCGCTAAGTTTGTTGCTGCAGCCTATAACTATGCTGGGGAGCCGTGGGATATCCTTGTTAAAGGGGCAGAGTTTAGCAATCCTTTACCAATCGGTGCGGTATTAACCTTACCAGCAACAGGCTCTGAGAGTAATGGTAACTCAGTGGTAACTAAAAAAGAGACGTCGCAAAAGCGCGCATTTTCGTCACCAACAGTACAACCTGTTTTTGCTGTACTTGATCCTGAATACACGTTTTCGTTGCCTGCACGTCAGGTAAGTAATGGTGTGGTTGATGCGTTTGTTCACGTTATTGAGCAATACTTAACGTACCCTGTTAATGCACCATTACAAGACCGTTTTGCAGAAGGTATTTTGCAAACCTTGATTAGCGAAGGGCCAAAGGCGCTAAGCGAGCCACAAAATTACGATGTTAGAGCTAATGTGATGTGGTCGGCTACGATGGCACTGAATGGTTTAATTGGCCAAGGTGTACCGCAAGATTGGTCTACACATATGATTGGCCATGAGTTAACGGCACTTTATAACCTTGATCATGCACAAACGTTGGCGATTGTTCTACCTGCCTTAATGCATGTTCAAAAAGAACAGAAATCAATTAAAATTCAGCAGCTTGGTGAAAGAGTGTTCGGACTAAATTATAGCGACGAAGCTGAGCAAATCGATAAAACGATTAAAGCTGTACAGGACTTCTTTGAGGCCATGACGGTGAAAACACGTCTAGCTGATTATGACCTTGACGAGCAAGCTATTGAGGCCGTTGTTGCTAATTTAGAGAAAAACGAGCTAACGAAATTAGGTGAGCATGGTGATATTGATTTAGAAAAAGTGAAATCAATCTTAGCATTAGCACTTTGAGTTAGTTAAAACTTAATATGAAGGGGCGTAATAGTGATTAACTGTTACGCCTTTTTTAATGTCTAAAGCCCAAGCAATAAGCAAAGTGGGCAATGGCAAAATAGTCTAGATGCCAGAGCGCATTGAGTCTTTGCTCCTAAAAACTGCATATTCACAGAAGCAGTGCCTTTAACTTCAGTACTACCTAAAGCAGCTTGCTGTGGCAGTTTTTAATAATGCTATCTGTGTGTTTGATGGTGCGGGGAACATAACAAAGGGTTGACCGTGAGGTTATTAATTTCAATGTAAAAGTACGAGACAAGGAGCGAAAATAACGGGGTGTTATATTGGTTGATGAGTGAATACGTTCGCTAAGTGAAGCAAGAATTATGTTGTATTTTTTAGCATTTTTAACATGAAGGATACAATTACCTTGACCGTGTGTTTCTGATAAGGGAAAATGCACGGTTTTTAAATTAAAAATAGAACTTAATACCAACATCTAAAGTGAACTCACCTCCGGCTATTGTTTAATCGAGAGCTAAAGCACTACCTTAAGGATAGGGAAATGACCAAACTAACATGTCTAGCGATGCTTTTACTTAGCACGCAAGCTATCAGTGCGACTAAAAGCACACCTGAATATAATCAATTTGGCGATGCGACTTATTCGAATTCGCAACCAATTAATTATGACGAATCTTATTTTACAAGTCGCGCACAGCAAAATATAGCGCCGACTACTTCGTTGAGTAAAACCTTAGCGACAACAACTACATCAGAATTAGAAAACATAGAGCTTACCTCGGTGTTTCGCCGTTTTTCATTAAGTAATTCAACAGGTCTCAATGGCCTTTATGCTGTTGACTTGTTCGGTAACGGTAATAAGCAAATTATTTCGGTGCAACAAAACGATTTTAATATTATTGAGTATAAAGATAATCAATATTCAGTCGTTGAAGGTTTCGATTCTCAGGATTACATCACTGATAGTACATTGGTAAAAAGCATTGCCGATGATACATATTATTTAATACTTATGACGAGCAGTCAGATAGTAAAAATTAACTTACTAACAATGAAAGTCGAAAGTACTAAGAATGTAGTTTCTAGCCAATCAGTTACGGCAAGAGATATTAATAACGATGGTCAGGACGAGCTTATTGCTATTGCCAATAGCCAGATTTTAATACTAGACCAGTCAGACCTTTCTGTTATTTCAGAGCTTGAGTATTACGGTAACAAATTTGTTGTTGGTTCGTTTACCGAGCAAAATGTTCACGAATTAATGCTTGAAGATGGCAAGTTGTATCGTATCTCTGAAAATACAATAGATTATATAAAAACACTGAACAGCCAACTAACAGGTATCCATTTACAAAGTGTTGATACAAACCAAGATGGCTTAGATGAAGTCATTAATGGCCAAGGCTGGTATTCAATTGAGTTAATCAGTCCAAATACAGACAGTATTGTGTGGACAGCCAATAGTGATTTAGATATTTCAAAAATTATAGTTGCAGATATCAATAATGACGGTGCCCAAGAGCTAGTATATGGCGATGGTCAGTGGGGGCAAATTCATGCTTTGACTTTAAGTTCTGGCGAGGAGTTTTGGCAAATCAATAACCCTGAACACAGTGTTTCAAGTATTTTGGTGGATGATTTTAATCTTGACGGCAAAACAGATATTGCATGGGGAGCGGGTTACACATCTTCAGGTGATGACGGGTTTTATATTCATACCGTTGAAGATAAGTCTATGCAATGGTCGCAAACGATCACTGTCTATTCACAATTTTTGCTAGGACTTGCTGATATTGACGGTAAAGGAGGAATTGATGTTATTTTTTCTGAGAATGGCACAAATAAGCTTCAAGTTATTGATATAGAAACAAAAGAGCAGGTGTTACCTAGCATTGCTTTGACCGATGGCTGGAATGACTACCAGTATGTGATTACTGCTGATTTATTCAATGATGGCAAAAACTATTTAATTGTTGCTGGCTCAGAAACTTACACTGGAAATATACAAGTATTTTCACCAGAAAATGGAAACTTATTGTATACAGTTCCTTTTCAAAGTGGCGACCAAATTTCAACGATTGAAGCCCATGACATCAATAACGATGGTCTGTTAGAGCTGATTGTAGGTAACGGCGCATCACACACCGGCAGTGAAGGCTCTTATATACGAGTTTTTAATGGGCAAACGGGTGAGCTACTTAAGCAATCACCTCGCTTACAGAACTTTTGGGGTGGGGTTTCTGGCATAGTCGCAGGCATAGATACACAGCAAAGCAGTAAAGAATTATTTGCTTTAACAGGTAACCAATTAGTTAAATATAATTACACTGATAATAGTGTCACTAATTACTCTTTAAACGACAGTTTTAAGTCGCTAGAGGGTGTTGTTGTTGATGGTAAAAAAGCGCTTTATGATTGCCAATCAGTATGGCCTTTTATTCTCGTTTAAAGAATCAGGAGAAATGTCAGAAGTTGCGCAACTATGTGACAATTCATTAAACAATATAGTATCTACACGCGCAGGCTTCATCTTATTTAGTTGTGAAGATAAGTTTGGAGAATACGATTTAATTAATGATGAACTACTTTATGAAGTAGCGCGTGCAAATCAACGCAGTTCTATTGTGAGTGCAACATACAATGGTGTGGACTATTCACTGCTTTCAGGAAAATCTATAGAGGTGTTCTCGAATGAAGCCGCAGCACCTTTAGCTACACCGCAAGATAGCGAGGTAACATCTCATGTGCTTGCAGCAATCGACGTTAATCTTAATTTGAGTGATATTGATTTTGTAGTGTTTGAAAATAGCCCTAGCCTTGGCCAATTAACGTTTATTGACCGCAAAACAGGGCAGTTCACATATACGCCTAACGGCACTGTAGGTGTTGATGAATTAGCGTTTTATACAGTAAAAGGTCGTTCACGTTCTGAGCTCGCAAAGTTCACAGCTACTTTAACAAATCAGGCGCCGGTCGTTGAAAACTCTACGATTAAAACACACTGGAATACACCCTTGATACTTAATTTGCCAGCCTCTGATGCAGATGATGAGCAACTTATTTTCACTGTAAAAAATGAGCCTCAACATGGTCATATTGAGTTACTTGATCAAAACATGGGTGAAATTAAATACACGCCGAGTGGTGAATCTTTACAGCCTGTTTCAATTACTTTTACCGCGCAAGATTCCCTTGAAGAGACGGCACTTGCCAATGTTGTTGTTGAATTAACAAATACCACACCAACAGCTACAGATTTGAGTTATGAAACTTATTACTCAACGGTAGTTAATGGTCGTTTTATTGGCAATGATGAAGATAGTGATGAGTTAGAATTTGAGCTAGTAACAAGCCCAAGTTCTGGCGAGCTTAGTTTTGATAAGGACACAGGCTTGTTTGTCTACGAGCCTGCGGGTGAGTCGACTTATGCTGTTAACTTTAGTTACCGAGCAAAAGACAGATTTGCTTCTTCAGAGGCTAAAACTGTCGTGATTAACGTAGTTGGCAAAGCTGACAACTCAAGTTCTGATTCAGGTTCTGGTGGTAGCGTGTACTACTTAATATCTTTGCTGTTAGCCATGGTCGCGTTTAGACGTAAACTTAAGCTATAAGTAAAAGTAGTTTATTTATGCTGTATCAATTTACTTGGTGCAGCATTTTTATGTCTGCTGTTAAATATCGGCATCACGAAAGATAAATAGTTCACAAAAAAAGCCTCCGTTAGGAGGCTTTGGCTTAGGTATATCACCTACAACAACATAATGAGTTAGAAGGTACCGCGAATACCTACGTAGTATTGGCGACCTGTAAAGTTGGTTGTCGCAATGATTGACTCATCGTTATTAAAGTAACGATCGAAGCGCTCATTGGTTAAGTTTGTCACATTGAATGTCAATGAGTAATTGTCATTGATTTTATATGACGAGCTTAAATCAAGCTGTTGGTAGTCGTTTACATGACGAGGGCCTGCGAAGAAACCAAATGATGGCTCAAGTAAGTATTTCTCACGATAGTTGTAAGATAAACGAACTGATGCTGGACCTTTTTCATAGTAACCAACTAAGTTATATACATTCTTAGATAGACCTGTGTAGCTGAATGTTTGACCTTCAAAGCCATCACCAAAGTTAGTGTCACTGTCTGTATAAGTGTAGTTTGCTAACATGCCTAGACCATCAAATGGAGCAGGTAAGAAATCAAACGTTGTTTGGAAACTTAACTCAGCACCAGAGATAGTTGCAGAAGCCGCATTTCGTGGACGGTCTACAGATGCCCAATCAATTCCAGCGATTGTTTCTGGCGCACTTGAATTAAATACGAAACCATCGATCTCTTTTTGGAATAATGCACCACTTAGAAGACCTGTGTCGTTGAAGTACCACTCAAGTGATAAATCGAATGAATCAGATTCAAACGGTTCAAGGGCCGGGTTACCAGCAGAACCTGTTAGAGTTGTAGTACTAAATGTAAAACGCGGTGAAAGCTGTGAAAGCGTTGGGCGTGTTACAGTTTTACTTGCACCAAAGCGTAAGTACACTTCGTCAGTTAATTCAGCATTTAAGCTTAAACTAGGTAAGACATTTGTGTAATTACTGCTCGTTGAGCTTGTTTCACCAACAACATCGTAGTCACCGGCACTGCGGATGATGATTTCTACAGGTAGTGCACCCGTTGCTTCTACATCAGTTTTGACTGCACGTACACCAACATTACCTTTTACTGGAATGTCTGCAACGTCAAAGGCCATGTTTGCTTTGATGTAAGCCGCGGCAATGTCTTCTTCAACTTTGAATGAGCTGATGCTATCAAACTGTCTTTCAACACCATACTTGTTGTGGAAATCAGTTGGGTCACCAATAACAAAGCTACGTATTACATTTGCATCTGGCGCTTCACCTAAGAAATCGTCAACAGGGAAGTCAAGTAAGTTGATTGCAGATGTTGGTAGTACCGCAGGAACACCATTTGCACCTGTAAAGCTATTACCTACATACGCTTTGATCTCTTTTGCACGTTGTGTGTAACGTACACCAGCTTCAAGACTTGTGAAATAGTCATTGTCTAAGAAGTATTTGGCATCAAAAGCAAATGATAAAGACGTATCTTTTACATCACGGGCATTTGAATTACCAAATGCAACACGGTAGTTGTCAGGATCATTAAGATCAGTGCCTGTAACATATAGATCAGGAATACCATTATCTGGATTACGTGCGTCATATACTACGTCTGCAAAGGCTTGTAGTAGTACGCTCTTCAGATCACGTGTTTGCTCGCCTTTTGAATAGCCGATATCAAAATCAAGTACCCAATCTTCATTTGGTGCCCAGTTCACGTGTGTACCAAGTGCTAGAGTATCTGATTCAAGTTTAGTTAATTCTGATACACTCCGGAATTGTGTTTGTGGTGCAACGGCATAAACAAGATTATCGTTTTCAACAACAGCTTCAGTAACTAAGAATGGGAAAATACCACCTACACCACGACCGTTAGGATCATTAATATCGGCAGCTACCCATTGACTTGGATCTTGTGGGCCACGGAATTGGAAACGAGCAGGCAGTTGCAGTGCTGTCTCATCAACATCGAATGTTGCATATAAACCATCGAATGTAATGTTCAACTCATCGCTTGGCTGAAATTCAATAACTGCATTTAAACCTGTACGAGTTCTCTCATCACCATAGTATTGAGTTAGTGGCTCAATTGGGTATAGAGAGTTAGGGTAATCGATACTACCATCGTTAGTACCACCTGGAACTGTGGCAAGATCAGGACGAATTTCAACACCGTCTCCTGTACCTGGGCCAAAGTTTACATTACCCCAAGAGAAGTATTCATCTTCACGCGTTTGACGTTCTGAATAGGTAACACCTACAAGTATACCAAACTTTTCATCGTCAGATTTCCAGTTCACGATACCTGACAAGCGAGGATCTGTTGAATCTGCAAGTTCACTGTAAACACCTTCGGCTGACCAAGCACCCGAAAAGCCTACTTCATCAGCATCAAGCGGTTTACGCGTTTTAATATCTGCGTTACCACCAATACCGCCTTCAAGTTGGTCTGCCGAAACGGTTTTATACACGTCCAGTTGTCCAATTAACTCAGAAGGAAGTACATCAAGAGAGAATTGACGGCCAATACTACGGCCAGACGATAATGAACGACCGTTTAGTGTTACCTGTGTAAAGTCAACTGGTAAGCCACGGATTTGTACATATTGACCACCAAGGCGACCATCTGTACTACCATTCGTGCCACCATTTGGGCTACCACGAGGACGGTCTATCGAAATACCCGGAACACGTTGCAACGACTGCGCGACGTTTTCATCGGGAAATTTACCCATATCCTCAGCAGCAATTGAATCAAGAATTTTGTCCGAACCGCGTTTTGTCGCGATGGCTTCTTTCAAGCTCAATCTTACGCCGCTGACTGCAATTACTTCGATATCATCATTTTTAGCATCCTGTGCTTGTGTATTCTCCTCCGCCGCTACTGTGCTTCCCATTAGAGAGAGCGCTACAGATAAGGCTATTTGGCTTCTGGTGAATTTCATCATATTGACCCCCATCGCTCTAAGCGTATTGTTATCGTGAATGTTCAAATGTCCATTCAGTGATATATAAAGACTAAAATTCCGTCAACGCGCTTTAGTGATTACGTTGTTTAGATTTCTTAGTTAAAATTTTGCCAAGATTAATGTTTTATAAATGAAACAAGTTGGTTGCAAACCTGTTAACAAGACGTTTTCTGAATATTCCTGAAAAACGCTTTTTCACCAGAAAAACAGCACGTACCAAAAGACAAATAAGTATTTAAAAGTGGGGAGGTGAGGTAAGTGCATAATTAGTTGTGCATCCGTCAATTCTCGTCGTTAAAGCCCATTTTCTTTGAGATTAACAATGACGTGTCTTTAAGTTTTCTAATTACCTCATCAAAATTAGCATTACGAGATTCATCACGATACATAAGTATCGATGTTAATAACACGGCCACTGCATTATGGTAGTAATCAAATATAGGCACACCGATATCGTATACGCCTGTCAAAACAGGGCTGGGCATAGCTTCATGGCCTTGCTCTTTTACCCTTAACCAAATATTTCGCAGTGCCATCAAATCAAGTGAAACCTCGGGGTGATTCTCTTGATATGCTTTAAGCATGCGCTCGCGATTATCATAAGATGCAAAAGCAAGTAACACATGACCAGCACAATTATCAGTGAGCGGGCCTCGCCCTCCGACTGGTAAGGTTAAGCAGTTACTGTTGGTGTCATAATCTTGGTGCGAAAGTATTAAACCGCCGCCATCGGAGTACACGACTAAATGACAAGATTGTTGAATTTCGCTACAAAGCGTTTGAATGATCGGAAATGCAACGTTGTTTAAATGGTGGACTGGGGCGTACCTGTGGGTTAGTCGATATAGTTTTAGGGACAGTCTGTAAACACGTTCTTGCTGAAAAAACTCAAGATAATGTAAATCATTTAGTACTGCGACCATACGAAATATTTCAGCTTTAGATTTCCCTAATGAATCAGAAATTTGCGTAAGGTTAAGGCCTTCAGGAGTTTTTGCCAGTAATTCTATAATGGCCATGCCTTTCTCAAGAGCAGGTGCTTTATACTTGGTATCTTTCTCAGTCATTGGGTACGTCTAATCACTTATAAAAAGAGGTTGGTGGTCATACATAAGTGTAGACTTTTTGTTAACTTATGCACTTTTATATCGCTGAAAAAAGCGGTAAAAGTATTTGTATATCGCATCTATTTCGTTTTGGTCAATAAACCAATTCTTATTTTTATATAAAAATTATAGCGTTAAGTTGCCTATAAATTATTCATCAAACGTTTTTTAAACAACGTTTAGCCTCCATTGAACCAAAACATAGCTAGGCAATAGTTAACAGTCTGCTTTGTAAATTTCATGTTTTAAATGTGAATGTTTTGTATTTGAAACCCTGCTTGCGTTTAGTTTCATTAAAAAAATCTCATTCATGTCAAAGTCACAAGTGATTGACCTAGTAAGTCGTCCGTTACTAACGTAAGTAACAGTGCATCAGTTGCTAGGAATAAAATTGTGAAAGTAGGTATTTGTGGTTTAGGTGACCGTTTGAGTTATGTCGCCAAAGTTATGCATGAGCTAATCCCAAACTTTAATTTGGTCGCTTTTGCTGATCCGGAATCTGTAAAAGTTGAGTACATGGAGTCCCATGGTATTTCAATGCGATCTTATGATGATCTTGCGGATATGTTAGCTAATGAGCAGCTAGATATGTTGATGATTGGATCACCCAATCATATGCATTTAGAGCACCTTAGATTAGGAATTGAAGCAGGTTTACTGATTTTTGCAGAAAAGCCAATTGTCATGTCAGAGCAGCAAACCTATGACGTACTTGAACTTATCGCTAAGCATAATGCGTTCGATAAAATTCTGGTAGGCATGGTTTTACGCTATGCTCCTTTATACAAAGATTTAATTGCAGCTGTTTCTTCAAAGCTATTGGGTGACATTACAAGTATTGAAGCTTCTGAGCATATTCCACCAGAACATGGTGCATTTTTTATGCGTGATTGGCGTAGACACCATGGTTTGTCTGGGGGCTTCTTACTTGAGAAATGTTGTCATGATCTTGATCTTTACCAAGGTCTTGTGAAGAGCCGTCCAAAAAAACTTGTTAGTTTTGGTGGTCGTAAAACATTTACGCCAGAAAACAAACACCTTGGTAAACACCCTGTTTATCATCAACGTAAGTCACGTTGGAATGGTATTGATGAAGTGTTTGATAACGACTCGGAGTTGGTGGATCACCAAACAGCGCTTATTGAGTATGAAAATGGCATAAATTTAAGTTTTCATACAAATTTGAACGTACCGAATGATTATCGTCATTTCAGTGTGTTTGGCACGATTGGTATGGCTGAAGGGGATTTTGTACGAAATTACTTTAAAGTACATGACTGTATTACCTCAGGCGCTCTTATCGATAAGTCATACATACATGATGATTCAGTTTCTATGCACTACGGTGCTGAAGAGGAAATGGCTGCCGATTGGATTGCTTACTTTGAAAATGGAACACCGTTACCAGTTTCAATTGTTGATGCTTTACAGGCTGGCTTAACGGCTATCAAGCTAGATGAAGCTCGCCAAACCGGCACAATTATAGACATGACTGAAACATGGAAAAAATTTGATAGCTACCTAAATAAAAATTAAAAGCATTGGGAGATTCACATGGTCTTAATTGATTGGTTAATAGTTGCGTTTTATGTAGTAGCAGCCGTTGTTATAGGGATGCTCTTTACAAAAAAGGCCAGTGAAAGTACGGCTGATTTTTTTGTTGCATGTCGATCATTACCTTGGTACATCGCTGGCACATCCATGGTGGCAACGACGTTTTCGTCAGACACCCCCTTGTTTGTGGCAGGGGCCGTGCGTGAGCAGGGCATCTATGCAAACTGGATCTGGTGGGTTAGCGTAATCGGGGTAATTATCTCTGTATTTTTCTTTGCTAATTTGTGGCGTCGCTCTAAAGCACTGACAGAGATTGAATTAATCTCACAGCGTTATGATAAGAGCTTAGCTACAGATTTTTTGCGTATATTCAAAGCGATATTTGATGGTGTATTTGTAAACTGCATCATTATTGCTTCGGTTACGTTAGCAATGTCAAAAATTATAGTGGTAATTTTAGGGCTCTCACCAGAGCCCTTATTTGCAATTCCTTTATTTGGCGACATTACTGCGACGACATTAATTCTTATTGTATTAGCGGTTGCTGCTGTTGTTTATACCGCTATGTCGGGTTTATATGGTGTTGTGTACACCGACCTAATTCAATTTGCGCTCGCTATCATTGGTTCGATGGTTTTAGCTGTTATCGTTTATGTTGATTTGCAAGATCATGGAGGTATCGTAGCTGCAGTTGAAGCGTCACCTGGCTTTAATAGTGATACGTTAAAAATGATCCCTGATTTTGAGTGGGATCTAAAAACAGCCACTTTCTTAATTTTGGTCTGCATAGGCTGGTTAAACTATGCCCCAGGGTTTGGCTTTTTCCTTCAGCGAACATTAGCTGCGCGAAGCGAAAAAGATGCCATGCTGAGCTTGTACTGGTTTGCGTTTTGTCACTTAGTATTGAGAAGTTGGCCGTGGATCATTGTAGGTGTGGCGTCATTAGTGTATTTCCCAGCGATCGCCGATGCCGAACAATCTTATCCTATGATGATTGATGAGTTTTTACCTGTAGGTTTAAAAGGCATTATGGTGGCGTCGTTACTTGCTGCCTTCATGAGTACTTTAGATACGCAGCTAAACTGGGGGTCGTCATACTTGGTCAACGATGTTTACGAGCCTTATTTAGTGAAAGGACGTGAAAAAGCGCATTATATAAAAGTTGCACGCATCAGCATGCTAGCACTCACTCTGTTTGCTCTAATAGTCACGACTCAGCTGGAGAGTATTTTGGGAGCCTATGAGTATATTACCGTTATCATTATTCCGATTTCAGTTGTATTAATAGCTCGTTGGTATTGGTGGCGCATTAACGTTTGGTCAGAAATAAGTGCACTTTTATCTGCAGTAATTGTAGGTAATGCAATGATGTATATTTTACCTGATGAAGGCGATGCTAAATGGTTTGCTGTTCGTATGCTGATAACCACATGCGCAACTTTGGTTATTAGCTTAATTGTGACATTGCTTACAACGAGCAAAACACCCAGCCCGAAAACAATTGAATTTTATAGCCGCCTTAAGATTCACGGTAGAGGATGGAAAAAAGTTAGAGACATCACAGGTATAGAGCCAATAGCAGCTGGAATTAAAGATAATGCTATTGCCTGTGTCGCGAGTATTATCTTTATTTATTCCCTACTGCTTGGCATAGGTAACGCCCTGTTTGAAGATTGGTCTACCTTTGGTTATTACTTAATATTCATAATTGCATCTGGTTGGGTGGTAAAAATTAAGATGCCTAAAGTAATAGCCTCATTAAGGCAAGAAGTATAACAAAAGAGTTTTTTAGTTGTGTCGCAAGCCATGCAGTGCTCTTGTAAAGAGCATTTGCATGGCTTTTTTTTGTTTAAAAAATAGATTTTAAACACTTCAGCACACTGTTTACTTATAGCCATTTTATATCTGAAACGTAATTATTTTTAATGTCTTACAGATAAAACATAGAGAGAATAGTGAGGTGTAACTTTGTAATTTATTTGTTAATTAAAAGCGGTTGTGTAGACTCATATTATAGCCTTTAATCATCAGTGGTTTAGAAATAATGAATAATAAACTCCTCAAAGTCGTTCCAAGCATTGCTCTAGCTTTTGCTTCATTGAGCGCTTGCTCATCAGAGTTACCTAAAGAGGTTAGGTGGATGCAAGATGCCAAGTGGGGCATTAGCCATCATTATCTGGCAGGTGGGACGCTAGATAACGCTTGGTATCAAATTACCGATTATGATGAATGGAATAACTATGTAAATGGATTTGATGTTGACGCTTATGCACAAAAGGCAGAAAAACTAGGTTACAGGTATGTGATTTTTACCTTGACCCAGAATCGCGGTTATTTGTCTACAACCAGTGAGATATACGATTTACATTCACCTGCTTGTCCAAAGGTTGAGGTTGCTCCAGGTTGTAAAACTCAACTTAACTCGAATCAAGCTGATTACACCCCATCGCGCGACCTTGTTTTGGATTTGGCGCTTGCACTTAAAGCAAAAGGCATCAAGCTAATTGCATATCTACCTTCTCATTTAGGAGATAGATGGACGGGCACAAAAGTGAAAGCGCCTTATCCAGATTGGTTTTTAAAAGGGTTTATTAGTGAGCGAGCAAAAAAATGGGGCGATAATATTGCTGGTTGGTGGTTTGATGGTTGGTACCAAGCTGATGAGTCAGAGCAAGAATTAGCTGCAAACAATGCTTACCCAGTTGCTGATAAGTTAGCTGAGTCAGTGCGAAGTGGTAATCCAAATGCTGTTATCACTATTAGTGATGGATTTGACTATAGCTTCATTCCAAATGACCCACAAAGTAACTACACCCAAGGTGAGCATAATGAGCTTCCGCCCATTCCTGAATCAGGCGAAGTGACAACAGCACTTGGCACCAAAGTGCAGTGGCATGGCTTTACATATACATCACTAGAAGACCCACTTTTTGGTGGTTGGGGTCAAGTAAAACGAAGCCTAAAATACAGCAATGAAGAAGTCGCCGAGCGGGTGAAAGCTATTTCGCAAGTCGGGGGGGTTACCACTTTAGATGTTGCGATTAATCCAAATGGCACTTGGTTAGTTGACCGCTTGGTGCAGATCCAAACAGTCGGTAATACAGTGGGTACAACGCAAGATACAACTTACTCAGGCCTTGAATTAGTCAACGATGATGATCCACGTATCCAATATAGTGATAATGGGAACTGGCAATCTGTAAGCCAAACGAATACTGGAGAGTATAAGCAAGATATGCACATAACCGAAGTAAATGGAGCTTATTTTAGTTACCAGTTTACTGGCTCGAGTATTGTCTTTGCTACTTCAAAAGCTGCAAACCAAGGTGACATAGAAGTGATCTTGGATGGTCAATCACAAGGGACGTATTCAATTTTTGACGGTAACAATTATCGACAAGTACAAAGCATTGTTTTTGAAAAGCATGACTTGGCAGCGGGGCCACATACTTTAACCGTTAAGAAAGTTTCGGGTGATGTTATGCCCGTTGATGTTGTGTTATCGAAAAAACCTGAAGAATATAAAGCCAAATCGCAATAGCGATACCTAAATCAAGGGTGGAGTGATGTCCCCCTTTTTATTCTAGAGCAAGCTTAGAGTCGTCCAAATTGTGCGTTTTTAAGCTTGCTTTTTCTTGTCTATATTGAGTTTACCTCTAAAAATCTGTTGCACCTTACATTTCCTTTTACCGTTTGCTAAAAATAATGCTATATTTGTGGTTCTTATAAAAGTAATAAAATAATACAAATAAAAATCCAATGATCAGGTTTCAATATGACATTACACACTAATAGCCCGCTAGTAGAGCAACGTGCCGACCCGTTTGTGCATAAGCACAGCGACGGCTTTTATTATTTTACCGGTTCTGTACCCACTTATGATCGCATTGAACTTCGTAAGTCTACGACTTTAGAGGGCTTAAAAGACGCTGAGACCTTTGATATTTGGTTTAAACACGACAGCGGCCCAATGAGCCGACATATTTGGGCACCTGAAATTCATTACCTTGATGGTAAGTGGTATATCTATTTTGCAGCCAGCGAAGAACAAGATATCTGGGCACTACGCCCGTATGTACTTGAGTGTAAAGGTCAAGATCCATTAAATGACGAATGGGTTGAGCTTGGCATGATGCAAGCAGCTGACGGCGATGAAAAGTCGTTCACTGATTTTTCTTTAGATGCCACCATTTTTGAAAATAACGGTAAACGTTACTTTTGCTGGGCAGAGAAAACTGGTGGCCAATTTGCGGCATCAAATCTTTATTTAGCTGAAATGGAATCGCCAATTAAGCTAAAAACCGCACAGTTTATGCTAACAACCCCTGATTATGATTGGGAACGTGTCGACTTTTGGGTAAACGAAGGCCCAGCAGTGCTTAAAAATAACGGGAAAATCTTCATTGCTTTCTCTGCGAGCGCAACTGGTGCATGTTACTGCATGGGCTATATGGAAGCTGACGAAAACAGTGACTTGCTTGATCGTAATTCTTGGACTAAAACACGTATGCCAGTGCTGGAGACCAACGTTGAAAAGAAAATCTTCGGCCCTGGTCATAACTGTTTTACTGTTGCTGAAGATGGACAAACACCACTGTGTGTTTACCATGCCCGTGACTATGAGCACGCAGTAGGTGAACCAAGTGTGGTGCCAAAAACAGATACGCGTCCACTTGAAGAGATTGTAAAAGATCCGCTTTACGATCCAAACCGCCATGCTCGTGTTATGGAAGTTAAGTTCGACGAAAACGGCCGCCCGTTATTTGAATTGTATTAATTTACTGTAATGCAGATTAAAAGTATTAAGCCACCTATATAGGTGGCTTTTTAGCTTTTTAGCTTTTTAGCTTTAAAGCTTGGTTAAGCGGTGATGGCAGGGTACCAGTTTGCCAGCGTCACCCCAAATAAGCCGATTAAAAATACGACAGATATTAACACCATCAAAGATGCAGTAGCGAGAGTGATAGATGTATGGGGAGTTTGCTCTGCATAGCGGACAAGCTCAGCGATTAAAAGAGGAACTAAATAAGAGCAAAGGCTTACGGCAATCACTGCTGGCCCTGTGAAGGTCGCGGTATCAACGCCTAAGGTGCCAAATACTAAAAACCATGCAAATATCATTAATCTAAAAAACAACACACCATTAGCTGCAAGGTATAAGCGTATCGCCCAAGTTTTATGCGCGTTGAAGTCACGAGCCCACGCAGTTTTAACCGCGAATATACTTGATACAATAACCACAAAGCCGCCAAACATCGTCAGTGCATGCATCAAGGTATTACCAACGGTGCCCCTTACTATCATTAAGTACATGCCTGCAAATGAAATACAGCAAGCTAAAACAACAAAGACACGGCCATTATAACGATGAAATGTTCTGTATTTTGCTCGCAATTTCTCAATGAGCTGTAAGCTTCCACCAAGGATCATCACGACTGCAAATAATACATGCACTGCATACATTAAATTCCCGGTAGCATCATTGGCAACATAGGCGGTGTTATTTAGTCGGTTCCAACCTGATAGGCCTGTTGTTAATCCTGTCATTCCATAACCAAGAATGAGGTAAACCACAAAGCAAATTTGTGCCATTAGCAGGCTAATAAACCAAAGTTTTTTACTGTATTCGAGCGCCTTCAAAGGCGTGACTTTGCTATTTCTGTTAGACATAACCAATTCCATTACATTTTTCTAATACCGCAAATATAAAGGGCTAGAGCAAGATTTCTTCTCAAATTCGAAATTTGAGCAATGAAAAACTGTATTTATTTATGACTACTAAAACAGGGATTGACACATTCACTAACAAACTCTTTTTGCTATGTTGATTTTGAGACAGTAAACTTGTCTGATTGGTAAATAATTCATCAAACACCCAATTTAAGGTATGCCGAGTTATGCAAAATACTTCCCCTTATTACGTGCTCGTTTTTGTCTGTATGGGGCTAATGCTGCTAAATGGCATGAAAAAGGATAAGCAGCTCATTCATTATCTGTTTGCTGTATTTTGTGGCTCGCTTTGCATGGTTGGTGTGCAAAAAATCAGTGCACCAAGTATAGGTGTTTACAGCTATTTAATTGGCTTATTTACCTGTGCTACCTGTAATATGTCTTGGCTGATTTCACGTACTTTATTTCGTGAGCACAAACCTATTTCTACCGTACATATTGCAGTGGCAGGCGCGATTGCGGGGTTAATTATGTTCAACCAAACTTGGCATTATTTAGTAAGTATTGATGTGCAGGTTTTCCCTGATAGCCAATTTATGTGGCGATTAAAGCAAGGTATGGCCGAAATAACAGTGCTGCTATCTTCAAGTATTCTGGTGCTGTCTTTTTGGGAAGCATTACGAGGTTATAAAGATAAAACCGACACACAAAAGTTGCAGGCAAAAATTTTTGCTAGTTGCTACTTTTTAGCGGTATTTAATGCCAGCATTTTGCCTAAGTTTTTATTTAGTGAAAGCGAATTTCAACGCTTTGAGCCGCTTATAATTACCTCATCTGCGTTATTGATTATACTTGCGATGCAGTTAGTGATGTTTTTGCAAAAACGTGCTCATAGTAGCGTGCCTGAATCAGTTGATACTGAAGTAGTGAACTCTGAAGATGTAAGCACAGCTCACAAACAAACTGAGTTGTCTGAAAATAAAGAGGTAGAGCCTGAGATTATCACGGGTATAGAAGCACTGATCAACAAGCAGCTTTACTTACAAAGTAATTTAAAAATCTCTGATTTTGCACAAGTATTAGCAGTACCTGAGTACAAGATTAGCCGCGCTATTCGCCATCATTTTAAAGCCACTAATTTTAATTTATTTATAAATCAGTACCGAGTTCAGTACGCACAAACGCTATTACTAAAAGATGAAGCAAGTCATTGGAGTATTCTTAGTATTGCATTGGAAAGTGGTTTTTCTTCGCTTGCTACCTTTAACCGTGTTTTTAAAAGCATTGTCGGGGTAAACCCTAATGAGTTTCGTAAGCAGAACAACTCATTAGTTGAACAACAAATCGTGGAGCTTACTGATTAGCGTTCACAGTGGTTTTTGAGTTAAATGCTCTGCAATGACCTCAAACATAGTTTGTACTTCTATAGGCTTGGCTATATAACCTTGCATCCCTGACTCTTTGGCTTTGGTGAGGTCGGCTTCCATGGTGTTGGCGGTCATGGCAATAATAGGGATATGGGCAAACTTTGGCTGCTCTTTAATTTTATTCGCTGCGGTATAACCATCCATTCTTGGCATTTGGCAGTCCATCAAAATACAATCGAATGTGTCTTTTTCGACAGCTTCAATGGCCGCAATACCATCTTCGGCAATATCAACAATAAAGCCATTTGAGCGCAGTATTTGGGATGCAATTTGTTGGTTAAGCGGATTGTCTTCAACTAATAAAATTCTTGAACCAGCGAGTTTTTTAAAACAGCTGGTATCAATTTTGTTTGTTTTCTTTTTCTCAATACCTAAGACGTGATCCAGTGATTTACATAAGTTAGCTTTGATAATTGGTTTTAATAAAATTTCATCAATATTTTTATCAAGCTTAGTTAAGCTACTTTTTACTTTTTGATTTTCAAATGAGGCAAGAATAATTATTTTCTTAATATTGATAGTAAGTTGTTTTTTTAGGTTATTGAGAAGGGAGCTGTGTTCATCATTAAAAATATGCCAATCAAGGAAAATAAAGTCATAGTCTTGGCAGGGATCTATGTTTAATAGTTTGTCATCATGATAAGAAATACTATCAACTTTTATGCCCAACTTTTCGAGTAATTTAAAAAGGTGCCTTTCTTTTATATGGTCTTGTTCAATTATTAGCGCACTTTTGTTTTTGTAATCGTTTGTATTATAGTTACTTTTTACAGCCGACTTACCAAAAGATGCGGTGAAGCTAAAGCAGCTGCCAGCATTTAGCTGGCTATCAACGTGAATATTGCCACCCATTAATTCAACTATTTTTTTACTGATCACTAAGCCAAGGCCTGTACCTCCAAATTTTCTTGTTGTTGAAATATCAGCTTGAGAAAATGGCTTAAATATCGTCTTGACCTGCTCCTCAGTCATACCAATCCCTTGATCAGTGACTTTAAATTCAATTTGAATATTCTCATCAGTTTGCGATACACATAAGAGTGTTAACTTAACATTTTTATTATTTGAAAATTTAATTGCATTACTAAGTAGGTTTAACAGTACCTGATTTAACCTTAACGTATCGCCAATGAGGTATTCGGGAATATTATCATCAATATCAAATATGACCTCAATGTTATGTTTTTCGATCAAGCTACTGGCTAAGTTAGCCAAAGTGGATAAAAGGTCATTAATATTGAAATCATTACTTTCTAATTCTAATTTATTCGCTTCGACTTTTGAAAAGTCTAAAATATCGTTAATGATCCCTAGTAAAGACTTAGCTGATAATTGAATTTTCTCAATGTAATCATATTGTTTGTCAGTTAACTCAGTATCTAAGGCAAGGTAAGCCATGCCTAATATAGCATTCATCGGAGTGCGAATTTCGTGGCTCATATTAGCTAGAAACATTGATTTTGCATTATTTGCAGTATCAGCGGCTATTTTGGCTTTGTTTAAGTCATCAGTGCGCTGGGCAACCTCTTGCTCTAGTGTTTCGGCTGCTTTTTTTAGAGTCATATTCGCTTCATATAACTCCATTGACTTCTGCTCAAGAAGCGCTTCAGCCTCTATTCTAGCTCGGCGCTCTCGCTCTAATCGACGTTTAAAAAGGTTCTCATCCACGCTAGATTACTTTTGTTAGGGTAAAAATGGCCGATTGATAATCAGGTTCAATCTCACTTTTAACGGTCAATGTTTCATTAAAATGTTCGCATGCTCCTTCGATTAACCCCTCAGCTAAATAAGCAAAAGGGTTATATGAGCGATAGAACATTTGCATTTGTGTATCACTAATACGTTGTGTCCAAAAGCTTGGAAGCTCTGCATCACTGTATAGCTTCTTGACTTCGATATGAACGTGACGGTCAATAGTATCAAGGAAGTCAAAGGTGTTACTGACGTTTTTGAAAAAATGTGGGAATAATACAAAGAAGCGACCTAACAGGTACTTACCATAGGCATGTACAAGCTCATCAACAGGCTTATCAATATGTTTACTTAGTGAAGTGACTAGCATGATCAATTCTTTATTATCATAGTTGCCCACACTCGTATAAGCACCATCAGTGAACAGTGAGTTTTCTGTGATTATTTTATCCACTAGTTCATATGAGAACTCATGTTCAACCATATCTATAAATTCAGTAAAAATAATACCTTTCATGCGTAAATCTAACGATTCCTCATAATAAGAGTTTAGATGTAAAAATTAGATTTACAATTTCATACGAGTAAGGGGCATCGTACTTTATCCTTTATTGACAGATTATTAGCTGACTAACAAGCAAACAGGCAAAAGGGGATTATACTGGTAGTACTTAAGTTGTTCTTTTGTGGTTGGTGTACTGCTTTATGGTTATAGGAACGAGACTGAAAAAACGTTTACTTCTTGCTTTTACCTTTGCTTGCTTTGCTATTTTAGGTGCGCAGACCATTATTAGGCATTTTTGGATTTTGCCCTCTTTCGAGGCAATGGCTAAGCAAAACGACAAAATTGATATTCAACGAGTTCAATCACAACTACAACAAGAAATAGATGCTTTATCGAAAATGGTGTTCGACAGCTCGGCTTGGGACGTCATGTATAATGCAGCCAAAGAGCGCAATGCAGACTGGTTCAACAATGATTATATTATTGCAGATGCGCTTCAACGATTAGACGTTAATGGTTGGTATTTGTACGATACTGAAGCTGTAATTATTGCAGGAGGAAGCTTTGACAATGAGTACCAAGCCTATTCTCCAGTCATTCTTGAGACACCAAAACTACTCATAGATAATGATTTGATTGTTTTACCGAGTGATTTGAATAGTCAATCAGAGCCATTAATTTCTAAAGTTCACTTTATACAAATTGATAACAAGCCTGCATTAACAGTGTCTTATAATGTTACTAAGTCAGATGGATTGGGCGTACCGACCGGCTCTTTAATGTTGTGGAGTTTTATTGATGAAGCATTTATTGAGACTTTAACGCCTGGGCTTGCCGAGGATATTGGCTATTACGAAGGTGAGGAAGCACAACGTTACTCTGATTACTTAACCACAGTTTTTGGCAAAAAAAATACAGATTTTCAGCCGATCACTTACAATGATCAACTCTACATTGGTGTTGAAGATAAATATTCTAACCTTCTGTTTGTATTATCTATTCCTACCAGAGAACATACCTATGATAAAAATTTATTTGATAGTTCTTTGCTAACCGGGTTAATGATATCTGGTTCTGTGTTTATATTGTTTTATCTTTACATTAATCAGCAAGTTTTACGCCCCCTTAGTAAAGTGAAAGTGTCGGTATATTCGGCAATCAGTAACAACGATTTTAGTATCCGTGCTAATTACTATGGTGACAATGAATTACACCAGTTAGGACAAGGTATTAATGAACTGTTCGCATTAATTGAAACACAGCGCGCTGAACTGTTTGCGCGCCATGCAAAACTTGAGCAAATCAGTAATACAGATGCAATGACTTTACTGGCAAATCGTCGAGCATTGGATAAGCATTTAGAAGATCTTGCTAATGATCCGCAATGTGAAGAGACCGCAGTATCATTTATCGTAGCTGATGTTGATCACTTCAAACTCTATAACGACTATTATGGCCATGAACAGGGTGATAAAGCGCTATGTGAAGTCGCCAATATACTTAAAGATAATACCAATCCAGACAACCATTTTGTTGCCCGGTATGGCGGCGAAGAATTTGTAATTGTGCTTAGCAATACCGATAAGCATCAGGCACTCAAAGTGGCTGAAACGCTACGAACTGCTGTTGCGTCAGCTCACATTACTCACCAAGGTCGCACAGACTTAAGCTATGTTACTTTATCGATAGGTGTTGCCAGTAAGGCTGCTAATGAGGCGTTTGATTCAGATAGCTTGTTTAAAATAGCGGATGACGCGCTTTATAAAGCGAAAAAGCAAAGCCGCAACTGCTGTGTTGCAGGGTGAAGCTCAGCTATTGCTTTATAGCTGAGCTTCACGCTTTAAATTGCAACTAAGCTGTGCTCTAGCATGGCTTTAATTTGCTTAACAATTTTAGCTTCTGTTTCTGGTTCAAATTGTTGAATACGTGGGGTATGAATATGCCCTGTAGGGATGTCTGAATTAAGCTCATCACGAAGACGAATACTGCGGTACGAAATCTCATTAGATAAGTAGCCGCCACCGCCACCTTTAACCGCAATCGCACCTTCTAACTCTTTAAGTGATTTTGGCTCAAATGCTTTTTCTAGAGTCACAACTTTATGATTGTCGTTGATTGGGAATGGCCCTTTGGCTTGTTGCATTTGCTTAACTGGTAAGCTAAAAGTCACAAACTCATTGCCCGGAAGAGGGCGGTCGTTTAGGCTCGAAATTTTCGGTGCAGTGGCTGTGCCGCCATACACTATGTTGGCGTTATCGGGTGCCGTTACACTGCGGCGTTTACCCGGAAAGCGTTCAAGATCAAAGTCTTTGCTGCCCATACTGATAGTGGCAATCATATCGACATTGTTAAGCGCGTAATATGGCGCAAGTAATGATTCGATAATACCTTGGTCAAAGTCTTCGTAGCGTACTGGCACCATCACCGTATTGATCTCAGCGCTAATGCCATTGTAATTAATAACTTGGCCATCAAGTAATAATGCCGCAACACCTGATGGGTTACTTTGATTAATATTTCTATCTAAAAGGAACGGATCAAAACCTGTAATTAAAATGCGTTTGTCGGTTTTTTTACTGTAATCAAGGTCGGTGCGGCCACGACTGCCATTTTCAAGCATTGTTAATAACGCGGTTTGTTCACTATCGGTCATTGCAAACTGGGGTTTGCTGGTACGAATAATTTTGCTTGAAAGTAAACGCGCCCAGTACAGCTCTCGGTCGTCGAAGCTGTTGGTTTTAATGATACGTGCTTTGGCGTCGCGCCATAATTGTTTGGCGTAAGCATCAATAAGGTCACTTGCCTGCTGATAACTGGTGGCAGCTTGCCACTGCTTTTCAAAATGATTTACTTGATCAGAGAAAGCGCTCAACACTTTTGGCATTGCTTTGCTGGCTTTTTCAATACGCAGTTCTTCAACGGTTAAATTGGCTGCAAATGCAGTAAATGACGAGGCAATTAAGCCGGTGGCAAGTAAAACTTTTTTCATGATTATCCTATTTAGTTACAGCACGTTTAGTAGGCTTGCGTTAACTATCCTATGGATAAAAGCCGAGCGCAAATAAAATCGCTCAACACAGAATTTGAAAAATAATGAATTAAAGGAGATAGCGCTTTTGATCAAAGTTATTTCTCAAAGGAAGGGCTTTTAATGTTCGATATTAAATAATTAATTATCGTTTTTCGGTAATTTTAGTTTGTTTTTTAACTTATCTAGTGCCATAGTAGTTTTTTTACTAGAAGGATCGTGAAAATGAAATTTGGTTCTATTGCGGTGGTTTCGCTGATTGTGCTGTTATTAACTGGTTGTACGACAATTAAGGTTGAGGAGTCTCACTTTTTATACCCTGATAAAAAAATAACGATGCAGGAAATACAAAGTGTTAATGCCACCGCCAAAACACTGGAGATAACTTTAACTACCGATGAGGGTACTCGACTTAAGGGTACCCTTATTAAAGTTGCAGATGCTCGTGCCACGGTAATTTACTTCGGTGGTAACCAGTTTCGCGTTAGTGCCGCAGGTGGGGAACCTGCCAAGCTACTTTTACCTTTTCAAGTTAATATTTTAATGATGGATCATCGTGGTTATGGGCTTAGTTCTGGAGTACCTAGCGTAGCTAATCTGCAAGCTGATGCATTACAGGTATTTGATTATGTAAAAAGCAGATCAGACCTAAATACTTTGCCTGTGGTGATCCATGGTCATTCTTTAGGAAGTATGATTGCCGGTTATCTTGCCAGTCAGCGTAACGTTGATGCTCTGGTACTTGAAGGGAGTGTGACAAATGTTGAACAGATGACAGCAGCACGAATTCCGTGGTTTGCTAAACCGTTTGTTAGTGTTGAGTTTAGTGAAGAGATTAAACAAGTCGATAATTTAAAAGCGTTACAAGTTTATCAAGCACCGCTATTAATAATTACCGGTGAAAAAGACACTCAAACTCCACCTGAGTTAGCTAAGTCACTATATCAACATGCAAAATCTCAGCAAAAGCAGATTTACATTGCAAAAGGGAAGCACCATTCTAATGCGTTAACAGGTAAGCAGTTAGCGACTCATTATGAGCAACTTCTAAAACAAATAACACTGAGTAAATCGTCATGAAAAAAATTGTTTGGATGAGTTCGTTTATCCTAAGCCTGCTATTTTTTACGCTTATTAGCTTGTTAGTAACAAGCATTATTGTGCTTTTCAGTGACAGTAATGTTTTAAGTTTTACACAAAGTAATGGTGCGCATATGTGGATTGGTCTTGAAGTCAGCGGCTCTTGGCAAGGAGTAGCACAAACATTAAATGAGCATGGTTTTGATAGTGTTTTATGGCTTGGTCTTGTGCAATTGCTACCGTTTATTCTGATCAACATAATTTTGATTCGGTTATTTTTGCTTTACCGACGTGGATCCTTCTTCGCTATTGAAAATATACAATGTTTTAAATGGTTAGGTGGCGTATTATTGGCGCAATTTGCACTAGTTGTGTGCTACCCGTCACTACTTATAACTCTTCTTAACTTGGCAACAGGATCAGATATCGGAAGGGTCGTGGCTATACAAGATACTGATATTATAGGCTTAGTGATGGGATTAATTATTTATGTTATTGGTTGGATCATGGGTCAAGCGCAGCAGCTAAAAAAAGAGCAAGAGTTAGTGATTTAATGGCGATTATTATTGATTTAGATGTAGTGTTAGCTAAGCGAAAAATGAAGTCTGCAGAATTAGCTGAAGCGATAGGTATTACGCCACAAAACTTATCAGTTCTTAGAGCTGGGCGAGCTAAAGCTGTGCGCTTTACGACCTTAGATGCAATTTGTAAGCACTTAGGTTGTCAGCCTGGTGATATTCTGCGTTTTGAGGATGACTAACGCAAAATGAGCTTTGTTTGTTTAGTTTGAGAGTCTTTTAATAACTTGCGGTATTTTGCTGGCGTGATGTGCATTATTGCTTTGAATTCTTTGATTAAATGAGGCTGATCGGCAAAGCCACATTCTAGTGCAATATCTGCAAAGCTCATTTCGGGGTTATCTTTAATCGCTTGTTTAGCAAGTTTTACCCGGTATATTCGCTCAAAATACTTAGGGGTGACACCGCATTGATCCTTTACTTGCCTTTCAAGCTGGCGTTGACTGAGAGGGGCAAGTTGATAAGCGGTTTCAAGTGGTGTTAACTCAATAAGGTTACGAATTAAGTGTTTTGAGTGTTTGTTACTTTGGTTAATGTTTTTATTATTTGTAAAGTGACGACTAATAAGCGCAACAAACGCTGCTAAGCTGGCGTTATCTTGCAGGCTTTCAGCTATGGCGCACAGTGAAGGCGTAGCAATCAGCGGATGGTCGTTTCTTTTTAGCTCTGGCAATACGGTTGGATTAAAGCGAATACCACAAAATTGAGCACCTTTAGAAAAGCTGAGCTTAGAAGCATGAGTTGAGGTTTGTTGAAATACATAGGGATGCGCAAGAGATTCATCATCCAATAAAACTTCACCTGTAACGGGAAAAATAACCCCAGTTGCACCATCACAAGCCAGCCATTGTTCACCTGCTAAGTGTGCTTTGGCATACCATATAGCCTGTATACTCTCGGCAAGATTGCCCTCTGGGGTTTTTAGTTCTAGCGTTAAATGGTTATTCATTAAACTCCACTGTAGGCTTAAATATCTTCACTACACGATTCCAACTATTAATCGCGTTAATAGCAATGGTGAGTGCAACCAAGCCTGGCTCTGTAAATTGATTTTCTAGGGTCTGGTAGAAAGTATCATCAATGGTGTGTGCTTGTGTCAATTTTTCACACAATGCTAAGGCTAGTCGCTCGTGCTGTGAGTAAATTGGCATGTCTTGCCAAGCACTTAAAGCAATAATACGGTTGTTAGTTACACCGTACTCTCTGGCTTGTTTGGTATGCATAGCAATGCAATACGCGCATTGATTTAGCTGGGATACTCTTAATTTCACTAGTTCCCAAGTCGTTAAGCCGAAAGTTGCCTCGGCTGCTTGTTTAATTAACTGTTCTTGATCAATTAGATGTTTTGTTAATTGAGGTTGTAAAGCAAAATAATTGGCTCGGTTCATGGTGGTTCCTAAGCTGTTTGAAGAGCAATAAGTGTAACGATGGCAATAGGCGAAATATTGCAAAAAAACGACATTTATGGTGGCAAATTTACGCACTGGTTCGCACCTTATTTTTAATCCTGCTATGCTACGCCCATTAGCAATCACTGAGTATTTGAGATGATTAACGATAACGATGTAATTGAAACATTAGACGAATTAGAAACGTTTTTACGCCTAGTTGAAAATGGCGGTTTAGGGCTTGAGAATGTAACCGGTGTAGCCCTTGCAACCAACAATAGTGATGGCCGCCCATTTATCGCGGTACTTGATGATAAACATCAACTTTTACTTGGTCGTTACGTAAGCAATGATGTGTATGAAAACGGTAAAGATATGGTGCGTTACGGCACTAAAAAACCGCACTAATTAGCAAAGGCTTAATACTAAAAACGGGGCTAGTAGGCCCCATTTTTATTGGTACTCGGCAAGTTCTCTATGAATGCTCATTACCAATTCTCTAGGAATACATAATTGATTAGCCAGCGTTTCTAAGTAGTGTTTAGAGATTGCTTGGCTTAAATCAATTGCGCTGGCACTGGCTGCATAGACTTCAATACCCATTTGTGCGTTTGGCACAGCGGCAACTAATTCTGATAGTTGCATTGGTTTTCTTAGCTCATCGAACAGCATGGCCTTTTCTTTTACAGACAATTGCATTGTTTCTACTTGTGCGAAAATTTTTTGTCTTTCCGTTTCATCAATGTGGCCATCAGCATAGGCGGCAGCAATCATGGCACGCATGAGTAATAATTGCCCATCACTGTGATTATCGTCGATTGCATCAGTAAATGACTGCTCAGGCAGCGTAGCGGGGGTAAAATCAAAACCACGTGAACTCGTTTGCTGAACTGGAGCCGCTTTTTGTTCTGAGTATTGTTTATAGGCTTTCCAAGCAAGGCCACCAACAGCAGCAAGCGCACCATATTTTACGGCTTTTTTACTGCTCTTTTTACTTTTTCCGCCCATTAAGCTCGTTAGTCCGCCGCCAGCAACACCTCCTAAAAAACCACTCAGCGCACCTGATTTATTTAAATTACCCACTAATTTTTGTAAGTCTTTCATTGTTCTCTCCTTGCATGTGTTTTCTCAGGTTAGGTGATTCGCGCCGAAAAGAAAATGTGAGAAGTGTTACAAAAAACAACAATGAATGAACCTACTGCTGATTTAACTGGGTTTTTAGTCTTAAAACGGAGTTAAATAAAAAGTGTTAATTATGTTTTTAATTCTTTGTTTTATGATAATCGTAAAATAAAGTTTGACAATCATAAATCCATTGCGTACTTTTTAGGCTATGAAAATACGAATCAACCTAGATATAGAATTGGCAAAGAACAAAATGCAGCTGAAGGAGCTATCTCAGCGCATTGGTATTTCTATGACCAATTTATCATTACTAAAAAACGGAAAAGTGAAAGCGATCCGCTTTAGTACCCTTGAAGCTATTTGTGAAGAACTTAATTGCCAACCCGGCGATATTTTGGTGTACGAACGCGATAGCGAATAACTTTACAACGCAACAGGATTTTGGAGGGCATATGCTCAACCGTGACTATTTACTACCCGGCATAGCAGCGGGGTTACTTGCCATAATTTTTCCTATGTACTGGATTTCAGTATTTGGCGAAACACTTGATGGCTTAGGCGAAGCGCTTAAGCTCGATTTGCAAAGCTTAAACTTTTCAGACCTTGTGTTTGTACTCATTGGTGCACTTGAAATCTATGTGTACCTGAGTTTACGCAAGGCACTAAAAGATATGTTTGATGTTGAAGGCGTTCGCATCTTGTTATGCGTGTTAGCCGTGCTGGTATTGGCTTTTCATGCCACTGTGTTATGCGATGTTTATCTTGCCGTTGCTGGCGATAAAGCATCGAGCGATGTTGTTGAAAGTATTTCAATTATTGCCATGGTGGTCTCGGCTGGGAGTTTAGGCTTGTATGCGCTAGTGGGTTTGATCACCGCCGCGTTATTACTAACAAAACGCCATGGAATGTCGTCGTTGCTAACGGTGTTTTCTATTCTACTGTTACTGATGTGCATCTTACAGCTAACGGTTATTTTTGCTTATTTGAATGTGTTCTTATTCCCAGCAGCATTATTAATTTTAATGGTGTTCTTTATCAAAAAACCTGAACAAATCGAAGTAGTTTAAGGTCGCTTTGTAATACAAGGGATAGAGTATGAGCTGGTTTAAAACAATTTTGTTAACACTATTTTTGTCATCTGTTTGGGCTGCAACCTGTGTGTATGGTGGTGTTAGTGGTTGGTTTTTAAAACCCATCGCCGAAACGGGCAACACTGAGCAATTTATTGCCAACAGTCAGGCGCTGATTGCCAACAAACACGCAAACATCGCTTATGTTTTGATTGAAAATGGCCAAGTGGTTTTTCAAGATTACTCAAAAAGCAAAGATGAAATAACCGCCAATACTCTGTTCCCCGTGGCATCACTGAGTAAATTTATTACCGCCTATGGCGTGATGACTCTGGCTGAGCAACAACAAATTCGTTTAGATCGCGCGATTAATGAGCAACTGACGGGCTGGCAGTTACCTGAATCAGAGTTTGATAATCAAACTGTTAGCCTTGCTCATCTGTTATCTCATACTGCGGGGCTTGGTGATGGTTTAGGCTTTGCTGATATTGAGCTAAATGAAACCGTACCAAGCTTGCTTGAGTCGCTAAACAAGCCGCTATCATCAACGGGTGTGCGTGAAATTAAAGTCACCAAGCCTGTGGGCGACTTTCAGTATTCTGGGGGCGGCTATTTGATGCTAGAGTTGCTGGTAGAAGAGAAAACCAATCAACACTTTGCAACTTGGATGAATGATAACGTCTTTAAGTCAGTTAACATGACTGATGCCAGTTACGATGTACTAACTGAGTTGGACAACATCGCACCTGCTTATGATAAAAGCGGGCAAGCTGCTGGGCATTTTCAATACGCATCGGCAGCGGCAACAGGTTTACTGGCAAGTAGTCATGATTTAATAGCCTTAGTTAACGCATTAACATCACCTCAAAAAGGACAGTTAAGCTCACAAATGATCAGCACTATGCGAGCGCCTTTGGCAATTAGCTTTGGGGCACCAATTTGGGGGCTAGGTACCATGCTTTATGCACCAACAGCATCGGGAGATTTTGTCTTTGGTCATGATGGCGCAAATGAGCCGGCAATAAATAGCACGCTTCGCATTAACCCCGATAACAATGATGCAATCATCGTACTTAGCAGCGGCGGTGAACATATTGCATCAAAACTCGGTTATGAATGGACGCTCTGGCAAACCGGATACCCCGACTTTTTAGCGTTTGATGTTGCCCTGCAAAGCGCTTTTGTACCTTGCTTAATAGGCCTTGGCGTCATCTTCATAGGTATGATTATTGTGCGTTTCAAAAAACGAAATAAGTAAATGATGTAAGGTCTTAATTATTTTCTACTTTACCTTTTAATTCGTTGCATTGTCATTGTTCATTAACGTGAACAGCTATAGTATTTGTTTTAAATTGATTTATCAGGGTAGGGCAAATGTTACGATTTTTTTCTATAGACCAAGGTGTGATCACAGAAACTGAGCCAGCTGCAGATACGCCTCTTGTTACTTCTATTAAAAATGCCCACTGGATTGACACCATAAATCCGACTGAAGAAGAGCGACAAGCGCTAGCAAGCACCCTTAATATCACCTTACCCGGCGCTGATGATGTCGAAGAAATCGAGGCATCTTCCCGTTGTTTTATCGACCACGAAGGCCTACATGTGCATGCGCTTTTTATGTCACCAAATGAAGGACGCTTTAATACGGTGACCGTGGCTTGTTTGTTAAAAGACAACTGTTTGCTGACAATCCGCGATGATGAATTAGCCGATTTTCGTTTATTACGACTTCGCGCTCGTAAAGGGCAAGTGGCGTGTGATAATCCAAAGCAACTTTTAGTGACTCTGTTTGACCAAAAAGTCGAAAACCACGCTGATATGCTTGAAGATATGCATCACCAGTTAGAAAAACTCAGTGCCTATGTACTTGAAGAGGACGACTCAGATTTAGAAGAAGCCGTCAGCCGGATCTCGCGCCTTGAAGATAACAACGGTAAGGTGCGATTATGTTTGATGGATACGCGCCGAAATATTTCGTTTTTACTGCGTCATTTAGGTGCACCAACTGAAGACCGCGAGTCACTACGTGAAATTGTACTCGATATTGATACCCTTATGTCTCACTGTACATTTTTGTTTGATAAGGTGAATTTCTTAATGGACTCGACTCAGGGTTTTATTAATATCGAACAAAACCAAATTATTAAAACCTTCTCAATTGCCTCTGTGGTGTTTTTACCTCCGACCGTCGTTGCCAGTATTTATGGCATGAATTTTAACAGCATGCCTGAACTGCAATGGGCATGGGGTTACCCGTTTGCAATTGGCATCATGTTGCTGTCTGGCTTTGCACCTTATTTGTTCTTTAAACATAAAGGTTGGCTGTAGCAAAGCATAAAAAAGCCCAGCAAATGCTGGGCAAGGGGTCTTCGGATAGACTTTGCGGTTTTAGCCTTTCAATTCGCCAGTAGACGATTCGATATGCGCACGAACAAACCATTGGAATTGTTCTAGATCAGCCAGTTGGCCGGTGATCATATCTTCAGAAACTGGGTCTAACTCAGCAAGCTTTTCGATAGCTGCACGGTGATCTTTATTAACGCCGTTATACACTTTATCAAGCGCTGTTAGATGGTCAGTGACTAAGCCTTTGCCAATTGAGTAGTCTTGCCAAGTGCGACGATCAACAATTGATTGCGGTGTGCCAACAGGTACGCCGCCCATGGTTGCAATTCGCTCTGCAATCGTATCAGTCATCTCTTGCACTGCGCTTACTTGTGGGTCTAGCATTTCGTGTACACCAATGAAGTTAGGACCAACAACATTCCAGTGAATGTGTTTTAAAGTGAGGTGTAAATCGATTAAAGCGACCATACGCTGGTCTAAAATTGCAATCGTGTCAGCTGCAGCTTGGTCTTTAACACCGGGTGCTGTAAATTCTGCGATTTTTGATGATGAATTACTCATTACTCCTCCGAGATTATCTATAAATTTCCTTTCGCTTTTAGTTTAAAAGCGCGCTTGATTAGGTAGAAGCAAACGTTGTGCCTAAAATGGTATTTTAGTAACCAATTGAATTTAAAGGGTTAATTTTGTTTTGTTTTGAGGTGGAGTGGTTGTGATGAGGTATGAGTATGAAAACTCTGCACACCTTCTGTAAAAAATTCAGTGTGCAGATACAAATTTACGACTTAAGAAAGTAATGCCGCCGCTAAACGAACAAAGTCAGATGAGGTTAGAATTCCCACTAAGTTGTTATCTTTATCAACCACAGGCATGCAGCCATGACGATTTTCAACAAAAAACTTAGCAACTTCGTGTAGCGGCTGCTCTGGCGAGATACTGGTAAAATCAGTGGCCATAATATCAACCACTTTAGTTTGCTTTTCTTTGCGTTCAAGGGCGCTGGCGCTGTAATTCGCCATGATATTCATTACCTGAGCAATCATGATTTTTTGCGTTAACATGCCAACTAAACCACCGTGCTCATTGATCACTGGAATATGGCGGACATTTTTCTCTTTCATTAGATTATGCGCGTCATGCAGGGTATTTTGCGCGCTAATGGCGAATGGGTCTGGCGTCATTAAATCACTAACTAGGTGTGTCATGGCTAAATCCTTACAATTAATCAAGCTGTGGTAAGTCTAGCGCTTATCGAGTTAATTGCACTTTAGTGAGATCAAAGTTTTAGTGATTAACTGTGCATGTACCTGCATTACTTTGCTGACAATAATGAAAGTCTAGATAGTAGTGAGACTTAGCTGGTCGCTCACCTTTTGTTAGGTATTGATACATCAATTCGGCAGACAGGCGTCCCATTTCAAATGGATTTTGACCAATATTAGCCGATGATAATCCTTGTTTTAATACTTCTAATTGCATTTGTTCTGTATCGGCAGAAACAATGACCACCTCTTTACTGGCAATACGTTGTTTCTGTTTAGCAATCACTTTTGCGTAGTTAGGATTAAATTGGGCAAAACCTGCTACAGCTAAAAATAGTGGTGGGTTTTCAATATTAAGTAGTTTGTCGAGCTGACCCAGTGATACTTCACGTTTTCCTAAACTATATAAAGGGCAGCGGTCAAACTCGCTCCAGCCATTTTCACCAGTTAAGCGTTTATCTTTTTGCCCTGATAACGCATAACGAACACCTTCAATGCGTTTGTTCAAATTAGGTGTTGTGGAATGTCCAGATTGAATACAGACTTGGTTAATTTCTTTGTCAGTGAATTTTTTTAGTTCGTTCCCTAAAGCCACACCATAATCAAAATTATTAGTACCCACATAGGCTAAACGATACTGCTGATCATCTTCGAGCAAATCAGAGTCAAAGGTAATTACAGGAATATTATTGTCTTTAAGCTTTTTTAAAGCGCGTTCAACAAGGTAATTAGAGTCTGTAGTAGCGATTAATAAACCACTAATGTTGTTTCTGCGCACGAGGTCGGTGATCACTAATACTTGCGTGCGGATATCTTGAAAGTCTTTAGGGCCATCGTAAATACATTCAAAATCGAGATGCTGTTTTGCAAATTGCTCACACCCTTTAAAGGCTTGCTGATAGAAGCTATCGTTTTTGGTTTTACCCACAACAGCAACAACATATTTAGCCTGAATCGGCAGGGCAAAAAGCCATAAGCTGGCACAAATAAACAACCAGTTTAATTTAAAATTTAATAATACTTTTAAAGACATAGCACTACATATTGCAATTTAAGTATAAGCACGCACTAATTATAGTGGTAGAGTTTGAATTTACAAGATTAATACAAAAGCATTTGTCTATTTAGTATATTTGGTTCTTTATTCTGGTTTTAGGTGTTGATTTCGACTCGATTACGGCCATTATTTTTCGCTTTATAAACCGCTTTGTCTGCGCGGTTCACTAAGCTTTCAAAGCTGTCATTTACTTGCCAGTTAGTTAATCCAAAACTAGCGGTAACCGATATACGATGCTCTTGAAAAGCTATTTGACTGGCTTCAATGGTTTTACGAAGACTGTCTAAAAATTGTCTTGCTGAGCTGATGTCGGCTGCAAAGAATAGCAGTAAGAATTCTTCACCACCAAGGCGGCAACATAAGTCTTCTTTTTTTAAATGGTGTTTCATTAAATCAGAGAACACTTCGAGTACTAGATCACCGCCATCGTGACCGTATCTATCATTAATTTGCTTGAAGTAATCAATATCAACAACGCAGGCATAAAGGCTAGAAGTTTGGTTCGGGCTGAATAATTGCTGTTGTTCGATAATAAATTGCAGTCCGCGGCGGTTATAAAGTCCGGTAAGCGGATCCTTTAAAGACAGCTCCAAATAACGTTTCTTTTCGTCAACTAATAGTGTCGTGATGAGTCCAAGACCTGTCATAACAAATACGGTTGCATGGGCAATTACAGTAAGTGAATAAAGGGTTGCTAAGTTGTGCTCATGGGTAATGATACTCAGTTGTGAAATGGGCACTAACAGTAAGATACATTGCGCCATCGACAACACAGTATTGCCTATATTTTTCTCACATACAGCACGCTTTGTTGTGTAGTAAATCAGTGCAGGTAGCACGCTTAATGTATAACAAGCTTCGACTAAGGCCAGTTGGTTAATATTTTGAGTAAGGATGGCAAATACAGAAAAAATAGCCCCATGAGCAATAATTATCTTATTAAATCGACAGGGTTCGTCGTGGTTATAAATAGATAATTGCAGCAATGTCATGGAGATCATATAAATCACCACACCAGAGCGAAAGCTCGGCGCAAGGTTGAATAGATCTTGGATCCAAAGCCATGCAAAGCCAATTACACCGAGGTAAAAGAATAGATTAAATAGGTAAATTGAGCGGTTATTAAAACTACTGCGCATCAGGCGCGTAGCTATAATGGAGCAGGTTACTACCGTAATAAGTAAGAAGACGAAAAAGCCGTGGTAAAAGTAATTCTCTACGTTACTAGCCATGAATCGCACTGAAAAGATCTAGATAAATAAATCTTAGCACAGGGTAAATTTCTCATCTTAAAATCTTAAAATACGACTGCCAAAGGCTATGTACGTAATACTTCCTAGCAAATCTTGCTCATTTAAAACAAACTAAACATCACTGAAGCGATTAATAGTATTGCCATTAAGTAGTTAAATGCTTTTAAGCGCTTTGGGCTGGCAAGCCAGTGTTGAAGCTTGTCGCCAAGTAGAGTCCACGAGCTGACGCATGGCAGGTTAATTAAACCAAATACGAGGCTTACTACTAACACAGAGGTGAGGTTTTTGTCTGGGGCATACAAGCTTACTGCGCTTAATGCCATTGCCCATGCTTTTGGGTTCACCCATTGAAAAAGTGCAGCCTGAATAAAGGTAAACGGCTTACTTTCACTATTGGCTTTTTGTTGAGCGCTACTTGTGGCAATTTTAAACGCCAGATAGAGTAAATAAGCAATACAAAACACTTTTAATATCAAGTAGCTTGGTGGAAATAAATCAAATAGTTGCATGATGCCAAGGCCCACTAGAACCAGCATCAACATAAAGCCAAGCGTCACGCCAAGTAAGTGTGGTGTGGTTCTTTTAAAGCCAAAGTTGGCACCTGAGCTCATCAACATTAAGTTATTCGGTCCAGGAGTAATTGATGACACCAAGGCAAATAACGCCAGGGCTGTTAAAATTTCAAAACTCATTGCTATCTCTCCACTTTAATTTTATGCAATTATAAGTTGAATTAAGCGCAATTTTTGCGCTTAATGTTGTTATATGTATTCAAAGTTCACAACATAAAATGAAAAAAGATAAGATTAACGACAGAATATTGCATGAGCTTAAACGCAATGGTCGAATTGCCAATGCGGAGCTGGCAGATAAAGTGGGTTTATCGCCATCGGCATGCCTTCGTAGAGTGCAAGAATTAGAAAAACTTGGGGTTATTGCGGGGTATCGGGCGGTTATTAATAATCAGGCTGTGGGCCTAGGATTTATCGCTTATGTTGGGGTTGGCTTAAATGAGCACTCAACAGTATCTCAGCGAGCATTCGAGCAAGCCCTTGAGTTTATTGATGAAGTAAAAGAGTGCCACAATGTAACTGGCTCGTTTGAATATTTGCTGAGAGTCGAGACGGCAGATCTTAAGTCTTATAAAGCGTTTCATGCTGATGTGCTCGGCTCTATCCCACAAGTACGCACCATTACAACGCATGTAGTAATGGAATCACCTAAAGATGAACGTGCATAACGACAGAGTTTAAGCTTTTTAGTTGTTATTACTGATTTATAAAAACACATAGGCAGCAGTAAGCAGATACATAGCCATGCCTCAGTTACTGAATTTGCATCAAAACGTGTGTTAAATGCAAGCGCCGTCTAGAAAGCACGTTTTACGCAAACTCTAAATCAATATTTTTTAATGCTGCACGGGTTCAATCACTAAAATCAAGCTTTATGACAATTTCGTGAAGATTGTGATAATGTAACTTTTTATCGTTTCTTTGCTTTATAATGCCATTTTATTTGTATGATAAACTTGGGTTTAGCTTGGAGTTAGTATGGTTTCACGTCGAGATTTTTTAGTAGGGGCGGGCACGTTAGCCTTTTTAGGATTATCAAAAAGTGCCATAGGAAAGGTGTCATTAGGTGATTTAAAAACAACGGCTGTCGGCTTTGGCCCGTTAATTCCCGATCCAGATAAGTTGCTCGATTTACCTGAGGGCTTCAGTTATCAAGTCGTTTCAAGTTTAGGTGAGAAAATGTCTGATGGCTTTACGGTACCTGATAAAGCCGATGGCATGGGCTGCCTTGCACTTGGTAATGACCGTGTTGCATTAGTGCGAAACCATGAGCTAAAACCAAAAGATTTAACGAAAGCTGAAGCAAGTATTGCTAACCATAAAACGCCCCTGGCTTTTGATACTAACAGTGACGGGGTGGCGTTACCCGGTGGCACAAGTCATATCATTTATAACCTAAAAACCCATCAAAAAGAGCAAGAGTACTTGTCATTGGTCGGCACTATTCGTAACTGTTCTGGCGGTATCACGCCATGGGGCACCTGGCTTACGTGCGAAGAAACCACCGATACTAAAGCCGATGGATTTAACCAAGACCATGGTTATATTTTTGAAGTACCCGCAAGTAGCAAAGGCTTAATTAAACCTGAGCCGTTAAAAGCCATGGGTCGATTTAACCACGAAGCGGCTGCCGTTGATCCGCGCACAGGCATTGTTTATTTAACTGAAGACAAGGGTGATAGCGTCTTTTATCGCTTTATTCCAAAAGAGTATGGCAAGCTGCAAAAAGGCGGGCAACTACAGGCTATGGTGGTAAAAGGTCAGCCACAATTCGATAGCCGGAACTGGAACAATAAAGCCATGAGGCTACATCAAGAGCTTGAGGTTGAGTGGGTAAATCTAGATAACCCAGAAAGCCCAAAAGACGACTTACGATTACGTGGATACAAGCAAGGCGCGGCACTGTTTGCTCGCGGTGAAGGTATTCATTGGGGTGATAAAGAGCTTTATTTTTGCTGTACCAATGGTGGTAAAAAACAACTTGGTCAGGTTATGAAATATCAACCATCAGAATTTGAAGGCACCGATAAAGAAGCACAGCAACCCGGTAAAATCTCGTTGTTTGTAGAAAGTACCAGTAAAACCCTCTACAACTTTGGCGATAACTTAACCGTGTCACCTAATGGGCATTTAATTGTCTGTGAAGACCAATACACCGATGTGGTTGATAACCATCTTCGTGGTGTTACACCTCAAGGCCAAGTTTATAATTTTGCCCGTTTGGTTGCGCAAACTGAGCTGGCAGGTGCCTGTTTTTCACCGGATGGAAGTACCTTGTTTGTAAATGTTTACTCACCTTCTAAAACGCTAGCTATAACAGGCCCATGGCACCAGTTTAGTGTTTAATTCTGTAGGCACTCTTATATGAGTGCCTCAATTTACTGGAAGCTGTTAATATAGTTGGTCCGCATAGCCATGAATTCTAATTATTCTTACAGTTCACTTTATTAGCATGCTTGGCAATCCATTTAGTCATTTTTTTCATTAAAGCGGGTGGAAAATCATGGCCCATTCCGGGCACAACTTTTAACTTACTGCGCTTTATTAACAGAGCGGTGTTGATGCCCGCAGACAGTGGCATAACAGGATCAGCACTGCCGTGAATCACTAACGTTGGGGCTTTAATCTTCTTTAAAAGTTGCTCGCGATAGGGCGTTGCGGCAATGGCTGCAAGCTGACGTTTAAAGCCAGTTTGATTCGTGTGGGCACGCTCAATATAGCGCTCAGCATTGGCATATAAAGCGTGTTCATCTTGTGGGTAGGCCGGGCTGCCAATGAGTTGGTTCAGCCGAACATTGTAATCAATCGCAGCTTCTTTACTACTGCTGCGGGGGCGTATTTTAGCGAGCTTTACCAACAGGTTAATGTTTGAACCCGAAAACGATAACGGCGAGCTGCTCGACATAATTGAAGTTAAGCTCAGTACACGTTTTTTATACTTTGCCGCGGTAATTTGCGCAATCATGCCTCCCATCGAAGCCCCCACTAAGTGCGCTTTTTTGATAGCCAGTGCATCCATTAATTCTTTTACATCGCGAGCCATGTCATCGAGCGAATAGGGCAGCTTTGTGCGAATGGGTAATCGGCGGCTAAGCCAATGCTTTACAAGACTCGGCTTGCCTAATTCATCTAATGATGAAGATAGCCCTGCATCACGATTATCAAAACGAATAACCCTAAAGCCTTTTTCGACCAAGCCAAAATAAAGCGACTCTGGCCAAACGGTAAATTGAGCACCTAAGCCAATAATTAAAATGATCACCGGCGCATTTTTATCGCCTTCATCTTGATAACTAATACTGATACCACTGGCTGTAAGGATATGTTCCATAGACTGACAAATAAGCTTACGCAGGTATCATCAGCTTAGTGTGTGAAGTTGGCAGTTTAGTGACAGAAAGAAGAATAGACAGCATATGGCTACATGCTGTCTATTGTCAGGGAGTTTTATTAGAAGTAAGCGGTAACGCCAATCCAGAAGTTACGGCCTTTATCCTTAACGTTGTAGTCGTCTGTGAATGTAACTTCGCTAACTACACCGCGGCCTGTTAGGTATTCATACTCACCATCGCCATTTAGGTCGGTATAGCTAGTGCTATACGAGGTGAAATCTTCGTCTAATAGGTTGTTTACGCGGGCATTGATTTGCACGTACTCATTTACATAAAACTGCGCACCTAAATTAAGTAGGTTGTAATTTTTGTAGTACAGCGCTTTGTCGTGCACGTTATCCCAGCCGCGGTAACGGTCTGAACGATATACACCTTGTAGGTATAGGTTTATAAAGTCAGTCGCTTTCCAGTTTAAGGTAAGGTTTGCCATGTGCTCAGCTGAGTTCGTTAATGGCTGACCTTGTTCTGGGCCACTCTTTTGTTCGCTATCAGTCCAGGTGTAGTTACCGTTAATCGATACTGTTTTGGTGATAGTATATTGTCCTGCAATTTCAACACCTTGTAGATCTACTTCGTCGATATTGATTTTTTGGCTGTAGCTATCGTAGCCAAGCTGATCGTACTGACCTAAGTTCACACAAGGGCGCACATCGTTAGTTTGTTCACAGCTTAAAATAGTGTCGCCGCGGGCAATTTTGTCTTCAAACTTGGTGTTGTAGTAAGTCACATTAATGTTGTGATCGCCATCAAGCGAAGTCCAGTAAAGGGCGATTTCTGAGTTCACACTGGTTTCTGGTTCTAAATCTGGGTTACCCGCAAATGGGCTTGTGCCCTGACCACCAAATCCGGTGATACCGTCGTAAAGATCAGTGGTTTGTGGTGTTTTATAACCTGTACTCACACCGCCTTTTAGGGTCCAAGTGTCAGAGAGGTTATATACACCGTAAACACGAGGTGATACTTGGCTACCAAATACATCATGATCATCGTAACGAGCGCCTAATGTGAAGGTAAAGTTGTCGGTTGCCATCCAGTTATCTTCGGCAAAGATTGAGTACATGTTTTGCTCTTGTACTTTACCTGCTTGGTCACTTTCAAGACCAAATACACCGTCTTTTAACTCGCCATCAATTAACTGACCACCAATTGCTAGATTATGGCTACCAAAGCTGCCTGTGATAGGAATATCAAAGCGTAAGTCATAGGTATACTGGCTGCTTTCTAGTGGGCGAGCAGGGCGCGGTAGGAAAGTTTCTTCAGCTAAGTCTTTACGTGCTTGCTCGTCCATTCCTTCGTATTCGCCAGTACCATCGTACATCGCTTGCAGCTTCAATCGCTCGCTTACACTTAGCGGTAAAGTACGGCCATTATTTTGTGTATCAACATAAGAAACCGAGGCCTTCACCGTTGCCCAGTCGAGCTCGCCATCGTAGCTGATTGACCACCATTCACGATCAAACTCTTGGTCTGCTGCATAACCTGCACGCGGGTTTACTTGGCCGCGGCGGTCTTGCCAAATTGATTCAATATTATCTTTAGTGCCAAGAGGGTAAGTAATGGTGCCTGATTCAATGTCGTAGCTTGGCGTGTTGTCGTAAACTTGGCTTGAGTTATCATAATCAAAACGTAAATGATGAGACTCAAACGGGGTATAAGTTAACGTAAAGCCATACTGCTCGTTGGTGTTATCAACGGTACGACCACCACTCCCAAAGCCTAATGAACGAACATGTACAACACCATTAGGATCGGTTGCTGGCTCAAATGTTGGCGATGATGCTTGTTGCTCGTAAACACTGCCGCGTACACCTAAACTTAAAACGTCTTTGATAAGCGGGCCCATCACACTAAAGTCAGTGGTAATGTCATCACCAAAATCATCGTTTTGTTGTAATGAACGGCTAAATGAAACAGCACCGCTCCAGCTATCAGTGTGCTTTTTAGTGATGATATTGATTACACCACCCAGTGCATCTGCACCATAAAGCGTTGATGCAGGGCCGCGAATAACTTCAACACGCTCAATGGCATCAACTGGTGGTACGTGGTTAAACGCGTTGCCACCAAAATTGTTTGGATAAATATCGCCGTGGTTATTTTGGCGTTTACCATCAATGAGTAACAGGGTGTATTCACCTGTTAAACCACGCATACTCACACTGCCTTGGCCGGTTTTATCACGAGTTGTACCAATGTCGATACCTTCTAAATACTGAACAGCATCAAGCACTGAGGTGAAGGAATGAGACTTAATATCTTCATTGGTGATAATTGAAATACTTGCAGGTGCTTCGGTAACTTTTTGCTCAAAGCCTGTTGCAGTAATCACTAAACGTTCCATATCTTGTTTAGGCTTAGCGTCATCAGCAAAGGCTGAAAAATGTGTTGCTATGGCAAGTGCCAGTAAGCTTGGTTTTATTGATTTCATTGTAGGTTTCCAGTTCTTTATGTTGATTTTCCTTTTGAGGAACGGTGCGTATAGTACAGAAATTAAAAATACAATCAATAATTATTCGTATTTAGGTTTTTGGGTTTTAACTCATTAAATAATATTTTTAGTTGAGTTGTTTTGGTTCTTAGCTAATTAATGCGGTGTTACAAATGAGCTGTAGATTAAATACTCTTAGCAGAGGTTATTGAGGTATATTGTTTTAACCATCACAATTAAAATTTTAGTAATGAATTCAGATATCTCTTTAGCGCGCTTTAAGCAATTTCCTGTGCTTATGTGGATCTTCTTATTTGGCTCGTTTATTACCCGTGGCAGTTATTACATGGTGTGGCCATTTCTTGCGGTGATCTTGTACGAAAAGTTTGCGTTATCGGCGACAGAAGTCGGTTTGGTACTTACCAGTGCTGCCGTGATTTCGGTGTTCACCAGTTTTATTGGTAGCAGCCTATCAGATAAAGTGGGCCGGCATACGCTGATGTACATTACTGGCGTGCTGTATATCATTTCTTTCTCGTTGTTAGCTGAGGTAGAAACGGTAGCAGGGTATGTGATTGTGATGACCTTATGCTCGATAGCAACCGCACTTTGGCGACCATTAACCAGCGCGGCGATTGGCGATATTATTGATGATGCACAAACTCGCGAGCTGGCCATGCAGTCGCTGTATTTTATTGTAAATGTGGGCTGTGCGGTGGGGCCATTAGCTGGAGTATGGCTAGGTTTAACAGGTGAGCAGTCGAGCTTTTATATTACCGCAGCAGCATTTGCTATTTTATTGGTGCTACTTGTTTGGGGCTTTAATTTTAGTGATAAAGCTGCAAAAAATACTGCCGCAATTGACGAGCCCGAAGAGAAAAAGCCAGCTGTACAGGGCAAGCAAATCTTACGTATTTTATTTGCCGATAAACTGCTGCAATGTTTAATTTTAGCCAATATTTTGTGCATGTTTATTTATGCGCAAATGGATAGTTCACTCATACAATACCTCACTCGTGCAGAGGCACCCGACCTACTTGCATTGATTTCTGCGCTGATATTTACCAATGCGTTAGTGATCATTTCAAGCCAATTTTTGCTGTTAAAAATGATGGCACGATTTAACTTAACGGTGCGAATTCAAATTGGTTTAGTGCTATTAATGGTGTCGCAGTTTTGGCTAGCACTTAATCCGATCGATTTATTTTGGGGCTGGATTGGTGCAATAGTGGTGATGAGTTTGGCCGAAACCATTTTATTTCCGACGATGAACGTGCACCTCGATAGGCTCGCGCCATCTCATCTTCGTGGTGCGTACTTTGGTGCGGCTTCGTTTTATGATTTAGGGTTTGCTTTAGCACCACTCGGTGGTGGTTTAATTTTAGATTATTACAACGGCCCAACGTTATTTTTCGCAGCGGGAGGCCTTTGCCTTGTGGTGATTTATTTATACGCCATACTCGAAAAGCTACCCAGACCAGATTTTGCAAACTCATTATCAAAGTAAATTTATAACGTGAAATTGCACAACAGCTGCTACCTTTATAACTCACACATTTAACGTTGAGGTGTAACATGGCTGTTTCTGCAATCCCAAAAGGTTTCCATGCGGTAACCCCGTATTTGGTTATTGAAGGTGCCACTAAGGCGATAGAGTTCTACAAACAAGCTTTTGCTGCTGAACTTGTAATGCAAATGCCTCTGCCTGATGGTGGAGTGGCGCATGCTGAAATAAAAATAGCCGACTCTCATATTATGCTTTCTGATAATTGCCCTGATGTGCAATTTAAGTCGCCGCAACAACTTGGCGGTACACCGGTGAGCATTATGCTGTATGTTGAAGATGTCGATGCTGTTTTTGCTAAAGCTTTGTCGCTTGGCGCGAAAGAGCTGCGCCCCGTGCATGACCAATTTTATGGCGACAGATCAGGGACTTTAGAAGACCCTTTTGGCCATATATGGACTATAGGCACACACAAAGAAGACCTCAGTGAGCAAGAGCTGATGCAGCGTATGAGCGAGCTTATGAGTAAAGAGCAAGATGCTTAAAAAGTTGTTTCAACCGACATTCCTATTTGCCATGAATCAACCTCTTGGTAACTGCCAAGTGGCGTACTAAAGTCGATATGGATAACATTATCGTTACTTGAGCGCGATGAATATAGGCGAATACCCACACCCGCACTGGTTAGCATTGAATCTGAAATATTCGCAGTTTCAGTGCTGCCAAATGCCTGCCCAACATCAACAAAGCCAACAAAGCCTACATCTACGAACTGATACAAATTAATATTAGGGTACATTCTTAGCTCAGCCGTTGCTTGTACGCTTGAAGTACCATGTTGGTAACTTTCTGGGAAGCCACGCATACCTTCTTCACCGCCAACAGCCAGTGGTTTGTCAGCAAATTCATGGTTTTGCCAATGACCATTTACATGCGCATAAAAAGCAAATGAGTCTGACCAGCGATAGTTCATTTGTGCTTTTGAATAAAGCGCTAAACGGTCATCAAGCTCAGTTCCGACATTGCCTTTTATTCCAGCGGCAAATCGATACAAGGCGTTATTGTTAAACCACGCTTTGGTAAGATTTGTATCAAATAAAAAGCCTTGGCCAAAATTTACGGTATCGATGGCAAACTTTGAATTTAGCTCCCAACCGAGGTTAACGTCTTCGTTGTGGTTTATTAGGTCAATATCGTGCAATACGGCGTAATTGTCTTCTAGCCAATGTAATCCGACCCAAGGCGCTGCAATGGTGTAATCGTTAAGGCCTGCAAGCAAAGGCTCTGTTTCAAAAGGGCGGTAGCTGACATCTTGGTAATCAATCCCAGCAAGCCAGTGGAAGGTTTGCTGGCTGTCTTGCGATAAAATTCCGCCGTAAGCAAACTGGGCGATTAATTCATCAGTAAAAAACTCTGAACGAGTTTGACCATTTTGATAGATATAACTTTTTTGCTTTTGAGATTGTGCAAAGTAGCGCATTAGTGCGTCACTACTGCGTTGATAAAAAGGCTGATGATAATCCACTAAAAAGACTTGCCCGTCATCGTAATCATCAGCTTGTAAAGTGAGAGTTGCATGAGGTTGCCAAGGCACTGGCATCTGCAGTACTGAGTGGTAGCCAGAGCGTTCATGATCTGATTTATACTTTAATGATGCGCGAATACCGTACCCTAAAAAGTTTTCTTCTTTAAAGCCTAAGCTGTACTTATTATTGCCGCTACTACGCCCAAAATTAATGGTTGGTAATAAACTCCAGGTATCCCACGTATCGATTTGCACCACGCGTGGCTCATCTTCAAGGCAGTCGTTTGTATAGCTAATTTTGGCATCTCTTAAGTATTTTTTGCCGCGTAGGATGCGCTCTGCTTCTTGTAGCTGACGCTCACTGACTTGGTCGCCTTCTTTAAAGGTTATCTGTTCGCTGATTACGTTTTTCTTGGTATCAATATGTAACCAATTGATAAAGCGATGCAGTGCAGTCGTTTCAGGATCATTGGTGTCAAAAATCGTGTGTGTATCAATGTTGAGTTTATCAACGAAGATGTCTTTATCTTCACTCAACTCAGTTGTAGGTTTGCTTTTTACTTCACAAACAACATCTAAGCTTAAAGGTTCTTTTGCATAAACTGTCCCTGTAGCAGTGCATGAAAATAATAAAACGGAGGTTATTTTATTCATCTTTGTTATGCCTACTAAATACCAAGGAGACGCAGCGTGTTTGGCTTTATCAACCTTAAATTCTTTACAGTTATCAGCATAAAATCGCTAACTTAAGAAAAACTTAACTAAAACTTAAACTTGATTGAAGATTGTAAGGTTATGATTAATAAGGGATATGATAATCAACTAAGGCGAAATTAATCGTGAAATAGCTGGCTTACGTATGATTTCTTAAGGTTTCTAATAGAGTAAGTAATGAAAAAGCGTGTTTTATATTGGCTGCAAAATGATTTACGCCTAGTCGACAATGAAATTCTATCTGAGTTAGCTGATTTTGATGGTGAGCTTGATTTAGTGTTTGTGATTGAACCACGCTGGTTTCGGCAAACTAACTATCAGTCGAAATCGTTTGGTACGCATAAATTCAACTTTTTACGTGAGAGTCTCGCGGCATTTGCACAAGCAGTTGAGAAGCTTGGGCAAACACTGCATGTGATCACTGGAGAGCCTGAGCAAGTAATTAGTCAGCGATTGCAAAAATATGAAATTGAAACATTGGTTTGTACTGAGCAGGTTGGTGTTTACGAGCAAAAGCAGCTCAATAAAATCAAAGCATTATGCCCACATGTGACGGTGAAAACCTATCAGCAAGATACCTTGTTCAAGGCAAGTGACTTGCCTTTTCAACTTGATAACCTACCAAAAAACTTTACTGCTTTTCGTAAAAAGGTAGAAGCTGAGCCAACCTTTATAGCAGCGCCTTTGCCAGCGGTCGGCCACTTACCTCATCCTGTACAACTATGCCCTGACAACCCTATTGATGATGTTCCTGCTCACTCAGGCAGTTTTAAAGGTGGTTTAATTGCAGCTCAGCAGCATTGCAATGCATACTTTTCGTCTAAAGCGCCAAGCAGTTATAAAGAAACACGTAACGAGTTAGATGGTTTTAGTAACAGTACCAAGTTTAGTGTATGGCTCGCTGGTGGCACAATTAGCGCAAAACAGCTGTACAGAGAGGTTGAAGTATATGAGCTTAAAAACGGGGCGAATGAGTCTAGTTATTGGATAAAATTCGAATTACTGTGGCGCGAATACTTTAAGTGGCATGCGGTACAGGCTGGTGTAAAACTTTTCCATTTTAAAGGGCAAAAGCAAAGCGCGCCTTTGACTACCTTTAATAGTCAGCGTTTTGAGGCGTGGTGCCAAGGCCGCACGCCGTTTGCTTTGGTGAACGCAATAATGCATGAGCTTAATGCGACAGGCTATATTTCTAATCGCTCGCGCCAAATTGCGGCAAGTTGTTTGGTCAACGAACTTGAGCTTGATTGGCGCTATGGTGCGGCTTATTTCGAGCAACAGCTCATTGATTATGATGTAGCAGCTAATTGGGGGAATTGGCAATACATTGCGGGTGTCGGTGTTGACCCCAGAGGAGGGCGGCACTTTCATATTAATAAGCAAACAGCGCTGTATGATCCTTTGGCTCGTTTCATTCGCAAATGGCAAGGTGATGTTACAGTCTCTGAGCTTATTGATGTTGTCGATGCAGCTGATTGGCCAATAGCCACTTAGCTGTTGTAGATCAATATACTTGCCTACTCTGTTAGAGGTTTTATTGTTTGTTAACTAATATAAATATAGAGGCTTGATTGGTGCCATTGGGTTAGCGAGCAAGGAAAACTATGATATTTAGTGAAGGCTATGAGACGGTCAAATCTAAGCTAGGTTTAGATGTGGCTCAATTAATTCTTGATGGCAGTGATGCAGGCATTTGGATTTGGAATATACAAACCGGCGAAACAATTTTTAATGATAAGTGGGCTAAAATCGTTGGCTTCACCTTAGACGAATTAAAGCCTGTATCGATAGAAACATGGATGAATTTAGCCCACCCAGATGATTTAGAAAATTCAGAAAAGCTTCTTAATGCTCACTTTCGTGGTGAGTCTGAGCGTTATATTTGTGATGTTCGTATGAAGCATAAAAAAGGGCACTGGGTAAAGGTGCTTGATAAAGGTAAGGTGCAAAGCTGGGATGAAGCAGGTAATCCTGAATGGATGCTAGGGGTTCACATTGATATTACAGAACAATGGCTCAAAGAACGTGAAATAGAGTTTTTGCACGCTAAGCTACAAACCTTTACTGACAATCTTCCCGGGTTTGTTTATCAATTTGTAATTGATGAGCAAGGCCATGCATCATTTCCTTTTGCAACAACTAAGGTGGTTGATATTTATGGGTGTACACCTGAAGAAATAAAACAATCAGCCAGTATCTTAACAGACACAGTTCATCCAGATGATTATGAACGTATTTACAAAAGTGTTGTGCGGTCACGCGTTAGTCTAGACGATTGGCATGAGGTTTTTCGGGTTAATCATCCAACCAAGGGATTAATATGGGTTGAAGGCAAGTCTTCACCTGTAGCACATAAAGATGGAAGTGTTGAGTGGAATGGGTACTTAGAAGATGTTAGCGAAGAAATTAAAAATAACGAGCAAATAAAACTACTTACAGCTGTTTTTTCGACAACCAGTAGAGGCATCATAATCACCACCTCAGAACCTAAAATTGTTGATGTAAACCCTGCTTTTGAACAGATAACGGGTTTTAAAAAATCTGAAGTTTTAGGAAAAAACCCTGCCATTTTATCTTCAAGCCGTCATCCTTGTGAGTTTTTCAAATCTATGTGGCAGACATTACTTGCTGATGGCTCTTGGCAAGGAGAAGTGTGGAATAAACGTAAATCAGGCGAGGTATTTCCTGAGTTATTATCGATTGATGCTTTATATGATGACAGCGGCAATGTAAGTCATTACATTGGCGCATTTGATGATATTTCACAAGAGGTGGCAAACAGACAATTATTAAGTGAATTAGTCAATCAAGACCCATTAACTAAATTACTAAACCGACGTGGCTTAGATATTCAATTGAATGCATTCTCAATGCAAGCGCCCGTCGAGCATAATCACTTTTCGTTAATCTATATAGACCTCGATAACTTCAAACTTGTTAATGATACTTTTGGCCATGAAAAGGGCGATAATTTACTGTTAGATATCAGTGAGCAACTTTCATTACAGTTAAGAGATAATGATGTGTTGGCGCGTATTGGCGGGGACGAATTTGTTATTCTACTGCCGACCTTAGCAAAACGCTTTGTTTGTCAGGATATTGCCGAGCGCTGTCAAAAAGCGGTTGAAGCAGTTGCCAAGCGTTACGCAACATTGTTACCCGTTAGTGCAAGTTTTGGTATTGCGATGTTTCCAGAGGATGGTAAAAATGCCAAACAGTTGCTCGCCTCAGCTGACGAGCAAATGTATAAGATGAAGCTTAAACATAAAGCATCACCACTCGGTTGATATTTCGACGCTAGGTAGTTTATTTAAAAGCGGTAGTAAGGCGCGCTCTTTGCGTAAATCTTTGCGTTCGTTTTCTAAATCTTTGCGTTCTCGATAAAGCTCTTTTTGCTGGCCATTATCAAGCTGGTTGCTGTTAAGCTCTGCGCGAATATCTTTTAAGCGACGGTCAATGTCGTCAATTCGCTCATCAATGTATATCAGTCTTTGCTGTACTTCGTACCTATCATTACCTTCTTGCCATGCTTTACGAAAAGCAGTGCTGTTACAAACGCCATTGTAAGATGCGCCTTGCATGCCAAGGGTAAAGCCATTTTCGGGCTCACAATATACCGCCAGACCCTGATCATATCCCACTTTATATTCAGCAATATTGGCACTTACGCCATATTCGCTGCATTGTGATAAGGCATCTATGCCATCACGATACTCAGTGCCATCTGCACCATGCTTATAACCAATACCATGCCAATTGGCTTGTAAACATTCATCTTTACTTACCGAGGTACAGCCTGCTAATACGGTTAAAGGAAGCAGGGCAAGGATCCATTTTCTCATTGAAATTTCAGCTTGAACTATTAATAACTTACTTGATTCTAGCCTGAAATATTATTTTTTAGAAAGTTGTTTTTGTATTTCATAACAATGCCCTCACACGATTAAGTATTATTGCCGATTAGTATCTATCACCACTGACAGAACCGCTGGGCGATGCGAATATTTGGCTGTGCATTTTTTAAATGTACTAATTGCAATATACATAACGCGGTAAAGTGACTGCGTTTTATAAGCTGATGACGGTCAAAGCGCATGATCTCGTACCATAGCTTAAACAGCTCACCAAAACGCATCAGGTTGTTATTGTTAAATTGCCACTGCGACTGGTAGTTTACTTTGATTGGGCAGGGCATATGGCCCGGATAGGCTTGCCATGGTGCAAGCATGGCACGCGGATAACTGGTTTTCAGCCAGCGCTGATAAAAACGGTGCTTACGAACATATTCAACAGAGACTGCTAAAGGATATTGCAGCACTTTCCACGAATAAAACGGATGAAAGAACTCCATTTTAAACTCGCATACTTGCTCGTTTGGAATGCTCAAATGATGGTGCTGATCATTGAGTAGCAAAAACAATTGGAATGCTTTTTCGAGTGGCAATTCAGCCAAGGGTTTAAAACTAAGTTTTAGATTATCAATTAGTTTTTGTTGCAGCATAGATGCATTATGAACCACTGACTTTGGCAAATAAGCGTACTGCTGATCTAAATAAGCTTGAATGAGTTTATCAAGATTGTTTTCTTTTGCCGCAGCATAAATAGCGTCGCCATAAAACACCGCACCTAAGCCAACACTGCCGCCATTACCAGACCAACTAATTTGTGGTCTTGAAACGGTTTTATATTCATTGTGATGTGCTTTGCGCCAGTATTTGCCAAGGCGCTGCTCAACGGAGAGCTTTTGCGTGTCACGTACTTGCACTACTTCAAGTTTAAGAGCATTTTGCGAAGCATATTGTTTTGCGCAGTAGAGATCTTGGCTATCTGATTGCGAAAAATTAAACGACTTAAGCTCAACACCTTGGCGTAATAGCTCGCAGTTAATTAACCGTGAATCTAAGCCGCCCGACAGGGTGCTGAGCAATTTTCTATCGGTGTGCATCGCTTTTGTGACAACACTGCGAAATGCCTGAGTAACGCCTTCAATTGCATCGGTCACCTCTCGGTTTTGTTTGGCAAGGGCGACCCAATCAAAGTAACGTTGCTTTACCACGCCGTGGCTGGCATCAAAACGTAATATTTCGCCTGGATATGAGCATTTAATGTTTTTATAAGGCGTGTGATCTAAAAGCGGGTAGCCAAGTACCGCAAGCTCTGTGAGTGCTTCGGCATCGCTTTCAAGCTCAATACTCAGTTGTTTAAATATCCCCAAGTTGGTTGAAAACAGTAAGCCTTGCGCCGTTTTTAAGGTGTAAAATGGTTTTAAGCCAAGTGGGTCGGTGGCAAGTACTAAGCTGCCTAATTGGCTATTAAACTGGCAAAAGCTAAATACCCCTTCACATTGCTGTAAGCAGGTGTTGAGCGAAGCTGTATTGGCCATGGCCTTTAAATCATCACTACGGGAGCTACTGAGTAAGGGATGACCAATCAGCGTTGCAATTTGCGACTCAGTTTGCAACCAACTCGCTTGTTGGTATGCATCAAAATCATATTGAAAAATAGCTCCATTATCACAATCAAAGCGCTGAACATCTGCTTTTTTATAGCGATTAAACACATCAGCTAGTTGATTAATATAATGAAATTCTGTTTTGCCTAATTCATTGAATTGGATATAACCTGCGATAACAGCCATGTTAACCACCTTTTCGTTTGCTAATTTACTAGTAAAATTGCAAGCCATAGGCCAAAACGAATAAAGGCCTTAAACAAGGCCTTTGGGTAACATTACAAAATTACAAACGCAGATCAGCGATTGTTAAGTTGTTGGTTGATCTCATCAAAAATACTTGCATCATCAATGGTAGATGGAATTTGTAGTTCTTCTCCATCGACCAATTGACGTAAGTTCTTTCTGAGTATTTTCCCTGAGCGGGTTTTTGGGAGGCGCTCAACATGCAAAATGTTTTTTAAGCAGGCAATGGCGCCAATTTGATTTCTTACCGAGTGAACTAATTGTTGCTCGACTTCTTTGCTATCGCCAAGGTAATCATCTTTGAGCACAATCATTGCCATGGGTAGTTGCCCTTTGAGTGCATCATTAACCCCAAATACTGCGCATTCAGCAACAGCAGGGTGGGCTGCTACAATCTCTTCCATTTCACCGGTTGATAAGCGATGACCTGCAACGTTAATCACATCGTCGGTACGACCCATAATAAATAGATACCCATCGTCATCAATATAGCCGCCATCACCAGAGAGGTAATAACCCGGGTATTCACTTAAATAGCCCGCTTGAAAGCGTTCATTGTTTTGCCAAATTGTAGGTAAACAGCCCGGTGGTAAGGGAAGCTTTATAACTACAGCGCCGCTTTCGTTTGCTGCACACTGTTCACCGTTCATATCAAGAATTTGTACATCAAAGCCCGGTGTCGGTACCGTAGAGCTGCCCGGTTTAGTGGCAAGTTGTTCAATACCAATTGGGTTACACGCAATTGCCCAACCTGTTTCTGTTTGCCACCAGTGGTCGAGTACGGGCAAGCCCGTTTTGTCTTTTAGCCACTCATAAGTGGGTGGATCGAGGCGCTCGCCGGCCAAAAATAAACGCTTTAAACTTGAGGTGTTGTATTGTTTAAAGCCCTCAGCGTTAGGGTCTTCTTTTTTAATTGCGCGAAACGCAGTTGGAGCACTAAATAAAGCAGTGACTTTATAATCTTCGACAACACGCCAAAACGCACTGGCATCAGGGGTTCTAATTGGTTTGCCTTCATAAAGTACGGTGGCACAGCGATAAATGAGCGGCGCATATACAATGTACGAGTGACCAACTACCCAGCCAATATCAGAAGCTGCCCAAAATACCTCACCGGGTTTCATGCCATACACGGTTTCCATGCTGTAATGCATTGCAACTGCGTGCCCCCCGTTTTCTCGAACCACCCCTTTAGGAGTTCCTGTAGTGCCTGATGTGTAAAGAATATAAAGTGGGTCATCACCTGCAACAGGTACTGCAGCGACTGCACTTGCTGCATCAGAGGCTGATTGCCAATCGATGTCTCGGCCATCTTGCATCTCGGCGATGGCTTGTTCACGCTGAAATACAATACAGTGTTCAACAGCATGCTTGGCATTGTCGAGTGCTTCATCAAGCAGTGGTTTATATTCAATCACATGATTGATTTCCACCCCGCAAGACGCAGTAAGCACAAGCTTAGGCTTTGCATCATCAATACGCACCGCGAGTTCGTGCGGTGCAAAACCACCAAATACAACGGAGTGAATGGCACCGAGGCGCGCACATGCCAGCATACCAATAACCGCTTGTGGGATCATTGGCATATAAATGACTACGCGGTCACCTTTGCTTACGCCAAGGGATTGCATGAGCCCTGCAAATTTAGCTACCTGAATTTGTAACTCGCCATAAGTGTATTGTTGTTTAGTATTGGTAACAGGGGAGTCGTAAATCAGTGCAGTTTGGTCGCCATAGCCTGCCTCGACATGTTGGTCGAGGGCTAGGTAACAAGTGTTTAGCTGACCATCGGCAAACCAATGGTAAAAATCATTATCGTCATATTGATAAGGAGCACTTGGCTCTTTAAACCAAGGAATTCGTTTACTTTGCTCAAGCCAAAACTGACCCGGATCGCGCTGGAACTGTTGATATTGTTGTTGATATTCGCCCGCCATTGTGAGGCTCCTATACTTTTTAGTGAGAGATTTGTACAACGTACTAAAAAATATAGGGCGGTTTTTGATTAAATAATATGCGACCTTGGTCGGCATTAATTGGGCTAGATGTAGTGAAACCGCCCGGTTTAGGGGCGATTTCAGGGAGTTGTGATACTAAACCTGTTGTTCACTAATAAGCGGTAAGCAAATGAGGATCTTAATGCCACCTAACTCACTGTGCTCAGCTTTTATAGTGCCTTTGTGTGTTTCAATCAGGCTTTTACAAATCGCCAGACCAAGGCCTGAGCCACCCGTTTGGCGGCTGCGCGACTTATCAACGCGGTATAAGCGTTCGAATATTTCAACTAACTGATTGTCGGTAACGCCGGGTGGGGTATCTTCAATGCTAAAAGAAATGCTCTGCTCTGAGGCTGTCGCTACAAATTTAATTTTGCCGGGTTTATCAGTATAAAAAGTACTGTTTGATAAAAGGTTCGTCAGTACTTGCTTAATTTTATCGATATCCCATGTCACCTTGATATCAGCAGCAACGCGAATGTTACTGGTAAATTCAAAGCCTTTGTTTTCTACAAAAGCAGCAAAGTCTTGTTGCCAAACGGATAATACATCAGCAAGTAAGTAGGGTTTTAAGTTAAGGTACAGGCTATCTGAATCTGCTTGTGCTAGTTGATGGATATCACGGATCAGTATATTGATATCGGTTAGTTTTCGATTAATTGCATCGTAAGAGGCATCAACGTCTTTGGCGATATTCTATTGCAATGCTTCAACTTGCAATTGTAGTGCTGTGAGTGGCGTGCGAATTTCATGAGATACATCGGCTAGTAAGCGGTTCTTTTTATCAACAACTTCTTGGAGTAGCTGTGCTCGTTCGCTGGCAAGTTTACGCTTTTTAAATGAGTGGTAGCCAAAGCCTGATATCAGTAAAATCACGCAGCTTAAGCCCAATAACCACGCTTTAAATTGCCATTCACTTTCGCTTAGTTGGGCGGCTTGAATTTGCTTATCAGCACTCAATTGATTGATTTCTTGCTGATTTCGCATAAAAGCCACTTGGCTTTGCATTGCGGCCACGGTTAAGTCGTGCTGATTTTTACCGGTATTATCTTCAAGGGTTTGATAGCGGCTTTGCGATTCAAATGCTTGTTTATACAGTTGTAAAGCAAGGTAAGAGTCAGTGAGTAACTTATTTAAGCTAATTTGATCTTCAACATCATGCAGTTCGTCAGCCTGTTTTAAAGCTTGCTCTGCGGTTTTAATAGCTTTTGAATGATCATCAAGGGCTTGATAGATGCGCGTTTGAGTGATCCCTAAAGACACTAAGTGTGATCGAAAATTATAGTCAGTAGCGATTGCTAAAGCGCGATCAATATATGCTTGCGCTTCACTAATGTTGCCTTGTTTTAAAGCAATTAACGCCATTAAATTATACGAGCGACATAGCCCTGTGTTTGAAGATGATTGTTGATAATAGCTAATCGACTTCTCAGCGTAATCGGTGGCTGTAGCCAGTTCACCTTGTTTAAGTGCAGCATAGCCAACTTTCATGGCACTATTACCAATATCGACTTTAGAGCCAATTTCTAAATCCAACACGTGAGACATTTTAAAGTGCTTTAACGACTGAGCATTGTCACCCATACGTCGATAAACTTCGCCAATTTCATAAAGCGCATCTGCAATGCCTTTTTTATCATCAAGTTTTTGATGCAAAGAAAATGATAGAGTTAAATTTGCAAGCGCCGCATTGTGATCGCCAATAATGGCTTCAATAATACCTAAGTTTTGTAGCGCAGATGCATATGATTTTTCGTCATCGAACTCGCGTAAAATATTGACTGCTTTTTGTGCTTCGCTTAGAGCTGCTATGTATTTATCTTGCCACCGTAAAATAGCTGCTAATCGCTCATAAGACTGGGCTATCAGCATAGAATCTTGTATCTGTTTGGCAATGGATAATGCATCTCGGTAGTGCTGCTCTGCTGTTAGAAAGTTACTTTTTCTACCTTGTGCGTAACCCTGAATAAGCATTGCTCGTACCGTTACAGCCTGATTGTTTTGTGTTTGTCCGTAATCTAGTAGTTGCTCTGCATAGCTCATTGCTTGGTCATAATCGCCATTGCTTACATTCATAAACGCCAACGATTCGAGCGCTTCTTGAATGATCTGTGGCTGATTGATGAGGGTTGTATCGTTAGTTAACTGCTCAAATATATCCGTTGCTTGGCTTGGATCACTGTTACGTAGCAATTGTGCTTCGTTTAGTTTTTCTTGAGCCTGTTCAGGAGTTATTGCAAAGGCGCTTAACGATAGGCAGCTAAGGGTGCAAGCCAAAGCTAAGCTTTTGTAAAATAATGGAGTATTTTTCATTTTTTATTTGGGTAAAGGCAACTGCCATTTTTGTAAAATTGCTTGGTATTGACCGCTTTGCTTTAAAGCTTTAACTGCATCAGTTAATTGTATAGCGAGTTGTTTGTCTATATTAAGGTTTGCAGCGAGGTAAAGGCCTGAGGGAAAGTCGTCTAAGTGCAGGCTTTTATGAATGTCACTAGGGTCAACTCCAGATAATGCCAGTTCGTTTTGCAAGGTTAGAGTGTTGGTAAGCACAAAGTCGATGCGCTCTTTTTCAAGCAATTGCCAAAGTTGATGGTAATGACTGACTAGCACCAAGTTTTTATCTTCATTAAATCCCGCTTGCTTCAAATAATGTTCACTTGAATAGCCTCGAATAGTTGCTACACGGTACTGCTGGGCTTGCTTTAAGCTAAATATTTTGTGGCTTTTACTCGATAGATCCACTAAATAAGCATCTGAAAAATAGGTTTGTTCTAACCACTTAAACCGGCTTTCACGAGCTGGATTTTTTAGTAACGAAATCATTAACATGTTTGGATTGTTTTCAAGCTCATAAAAAGCCCGTGCCATTGGCATAATTCTGAATTCGCCGGAGATGTTTGCGCGTGCTAGAGCTGTTTTTACTACTTCAACAAGCGCACCGTCTGCTTCGCCTTGCTGATTTTTAAAATGGTACGGTGGTAAATCTTCAGCAAGAAAGGTCAGTGTTTTCGCAGCCGTCGCACAACTGATCAAACAAAGCAGGGTAGCAATCAGAAATGAGCGGAGCAGCATAAAGACCCTTTATCCTTAAACAAGTTATTAACATATTAATTAATATTAGTGAAAAGGTATAGGTTTTTAGCTGCTGCGTAAGATTTAGTTACTTTTTTTACTGCGAGGAGCACCCAGTAAAATACCTATATGACAAACACATACAGATAAAAATGCGCTTACGCCAAGTGCGCCGCCGTAGCCATGCAAACGTGGCACTAAGTATTCAAACAACATTGCAAATAGTAACGAAGAAATGGCTAACGTGAAGATACCAAAGCGCTTTGGTGCGCTCATGCCAATGAAAGTCCCGCCAAAGAAAGCCACGCTGTAGAGCTCCACATCAACAGATAAAAGGCTCAAGACACTAAATGCAATAATGCTGGTAGCCGCTGATGCACGGATGCCATCAAAGCGATTATGATGCGCTAAAAAGTACGTTGAGTAGGCACCTAATAAAGCGGTAATAGCAATAAATAAATCCATTAAAAGACCCCTTTTGCCAGCATATAAAGCGCTACACTGGCAAAAGCAACGCTACCAAGACGACCACCAAAACCTGCAAATAGATTCATAGTTAATACGTAAAGGCTGGCACCAATTAAAGAGATAAAGCTCAGTTCCCAGTAGCTGTTGATTAAACTTGATGAGCACATGCCAGCAAAGCTGCCAGCGTATATGGCTGCATATGGGTGATTACCAAAACGAGCAGGAAAAGGAATGAATGTGCCAACTAACCCAGTAACTGCGGCAGATAAAACAAGGGCAACATTAGCTTGGTCATGAAGTAAAAAGCAGGCAAAACAGCCAACAGAAAAGGCCAAAAACTTGACCATGAAAAATGTAATATGTGCCATTAATTGACGATACACCTCGCTTAAGTAGGTAAACGAGGTGCATTATCTCATTGATGCGTTTAGTCCTGCAACTGCGCTTTGGCGGGTATTGCTGCTACTTTGGTATGGTGACCATACAAAGCAACAATTAAAAAGCAAACAAGTGGTACAACAAACGAAACCGCAGTGTTAAAGGCATCTATGGTTGCGGCTTGGATCAGCGGTAAAAATGCGCCTCCTAAAATAGCCATTACTAAGCCTGCTGCACCCACTTTTGCATCTTCACCCAGACCTTCAAGTGCTGTGCCGTAAATGGTTGGAAACATCAAAGATAGACAGCTCGAAATAGCAACAAGTGCGACTACGCCCATTAAGTTAACTTGCGTTGCAACAATAAAACAAAGTACAGCTGCAACTAAAGCCATAAAACGCAGTAATTTAGCGCCGCTTATAAAGCGCATGAGCCATGTCATAATGAAGCGAGATACTAAAAATACCAACATCGAATATTGTAATACTTGGCCACCAGTCACCTCTGTGGTGTTAAGTGCTTCCATGGTGTAGCCAATGGTGTAGGTCCATACACAGGTTTGAGCGCCAACATTAAAAAATTGTGCCAGCACACCAAATCGATAATGCTTGTTTTGATACAAATGTTGAAAGGTCTTTTTAAGTTTGCACGGCTGCGCTGTTATTTTTGTTTCTGTTGCAGGAGAGCGGCTAAAGAAGATACATAGCCATAGCAAGATTAAACAACAGGCCATGCCCACATACGGCACCATCACAGCATCGAGTTCAGCACTAACAACGGTTTTTAATTGTGCCTCATTCATCAAAGCGCGGCTTGCACTATCGGCTTGATTTAAGTTTGGTAAAATCAACGTCGCCGCTAAAAACACACCAATATTAGTACCAACAGGGTTAAAAGCTTGTGCTAGGTTAAGTCTACGGGTGGCTGTTTGCTCGCATCCTAACTGCATGACATAGGGATTTGCAGAGGTCTCTAAAATAGACAAGCCACCTGCAAGTATAAACAAGGCCAATAAAAAGTGACTATAGAGCATGGTTTGGCTAGCAGGGTAAAACAATAAGGCACCACAGGCGGCCATGGCTAAACCTACTAACAGCCCCGTTTTATAATTAAACCGTCTATTGATCATGGCCGCCGGTAAAGCTAGGCAAAAATAAGCGCCATAGTAACTAAACTGCACCAATGCTGATTGCAAGGCACTCATCGAAAATGTTTTGCTAAAAACTTTCACTAATGGGTCTGTCATATTGGCTGCAGTGCCCCAAGCAGCAAAGCAAATTGTAAGCAGAATAAAAGGCCATAGCATTTGGCGCGATACAATAGCGGACTGTGTTTGCATAGTTCACCAGATTAATGTGTTCATATTGTTGTGGCCGACAGTATTCATGACTACAAATAATAAATCAACCTAGTTGATTTATTATTTTGACTGGTAGATAGTACTCCAAACAGGTCTAATAGGCCGCTTATCAAGCTGGTATCAAGAAGGATGTTATGAAGAGCAGTTTATCGCGAGCACCAAGAAGCAATAACGAGCGCGCAATTTTAAGTTTAATTAGGCAGCAGCAAAGCATGCCTAAGGCACAAATAGCGAAGGCGTTAGCTTTGTCTGCTCAGGCGGCAACAGTGAATATCAATAAGCTCGAAGAAGATAAGCTATTGCTTCGTGATGCACCTGTTAAAGGCCGAGTAGGGCAGCCAAGTGTGCCTTTTAGGCTTAACCCTGATGGCGCGTTTAGTTTTGGTTTAAAAATCGGACGACGACGCTTCGATCTGATACTCGTTGATTTACAAAGCACGCAAAGAGCGTCTGTATCTTTGGAGGTGAATGAGGCATCGGTTGATGAGCTTAAAGTATTTTTAGAAACACATATTCCTCAATTAATCAGCCAATTAGAACCTGAGCTGCGCTCACATGTTTGCGGGCTTGGGGTCGCTATGCCGTTTGATATTTGGCAATGGCAGGCAACTTCAGACTCAGCAAAAAATCCCCTTAGCCAATGGCAAAACTTTGATTTGAAAGGCTACTTAGAAAGTCAGTTTCAGTTACCTGTTTATATTAGTAACGACAATAACGCAGCCTGCTGTGCAGAGTTAAGCCTCGGAAATCCTAATAACTATAGCGATTTTTTATATGTCTATTTAGGGGCTTTTTTAGGTGGCGCTGTGGTGATTAACCATCAGCTTCTCGAAGGCAAAAGTGGTAATGCCGGTGCAATAGGCTCCATGCTAAACGCTGAACGGGAGCAGTTACTTAGCCAGTGTTCGTTACTGTCATTGCAAAGTGAGTTTGATAATGCGCAACTTGGCATTTCTGTGTATGAGCTAACAGACAGTCAGTTTGCAGAGCATAAACGGCTAGTTCAGCCTTGGCTTGAAAAAGCCGCAGAGGCTATCAGTATTGCCATGCATAACAGTTTAAGTTTGTTAGATATGCAAGCTGTGATAATTGATTCGCCGTTACCGAGTATGGCGCTTGAACAGCTCAAGCAGTTATCAATTGCAGCATTTGCACGCTTAGATAGTCGTGGACTACGTAGCTGTGAAGTGAGTTTAGGTGTGTGCGGAGAAAAAGCGCAGTCGATAGGCTCTGCTCAACTTGCGCTTAGTCATCATTATTTTTAAACAGGAGTGAGCAGCTCACTCCTGTTTAATTTATTACTTCTGATATTGTTTGAACCACGCAAGCGTGTATTCAATTTTCGAAATCATACGCGATGGACGACCCGCAATACCATGTGGTGAGCCCGGTACACGAATAAGTACGGTATCTACCTTTTGCAGTTTTAATGCTTGATAGAATTGCTCTGATTCTGAAATTGGCGTACGGCGGTCTTCTTCACCTGTCATGATCAATGATGGCGTGGTTACGTTACCCACTAATGAAAGCGGCGAACGTTTCCAGTAGTGTTCAACATTATCCCATGGCATGCCCGGGAACTGGTTACGAATTTGACCAATGTAGCTGTCGGCAGTCAGTGTTTTACTTAACCAGTTGATCACTGGTTTGGTAATTGCAGCCGCGTTGAAGCGGTTTGTTAAACCTACAGCATAAGCTGTTGCAATACCACCTGCTGAACCACCAGCAATAAATAAGTTATCTTTGTCGATAAACCCTTTAGCAATCATGGCATCAACCGCTGAGTTATGGTCAGCAAAGTCTTCTTCTGAGCTGTATTTACCATCTAACAGCAATGCAAAGTCTTTACCGTAACTTGTTGAACCACGGTAATTTACATATAGAACCACATAACCTTCAGCGGCATAACGTTGTAATTCAGCAGTAAAGCTTGGGCCATAGGCTAGATGTGGACCGCCGTGAATTTCAACCATTAATGGATATTGCTTGCTCTCATCAAAATCAGGTGGCGTGATGTACCAACCTTGAATGGCTTGGCCGTCAAACTGCGACTTAACATTCAACTCGTGTACTTTACCTAGCTTTTTATGGCCTAATATATCTTCGTTTAATGAAGTAAGCGTTTTAGTTTTACCTTTGTATAGGTAGCCTAAATCAGCTGGGCGATACTCGTTGCCTTTTGTATAAGCAATTGCGCCATTGTTGGCCATGCTAAAACTACCGCTAACATACGGGCGACCAATTGAAGTGCCCGATAGCGTATCAGTTAAATCAGTTACCTTACCGCGGCTGGTTACTTTAGCGAGCTTACGCTTACCAAAATCATCGTATTGAATAACAAAGTCGCCATCGCCTGACCACTTATAATCAGCCACTGAACGGTCTAATTTTTCAGTAATATGCTTGATTGATTTATCATCTAAATCAAGTAATGACAGCGTTGAGTTAATATAAGGCACAGGGGCGTTATCACGAGCAACAAAGGCTAGTTCATCACCGTCTTTAGCATAGTAAGGATTGCTTTCTCGGCCCGGTAAATCTGTTAGCTGTGTAAGCTCACCTGATTTTACGTCAATTTCATAAAGGTCTGACTCAGTAGTGCGGTATTCCCAGTCATCATTGCGATCAGCAGAAAAAGCCAGTTTTGTGTTACTTGGATCCCAAGCAAGTGGACCATAGTGCTGATAATCACCCGATGTTAATTGGCGTGGTGTGCCACCCGAAACCGGAATAACAAAAACGTGACGATATGAAGGTTCTAAAAAGCCTGCACCATCAGCTTGATAACGCGCTTTTTCAATTACTTTAACTGGTTTTGACCACTCGGCGCCTTTTGGTTTTTTTGGCAGCTTTACTGATTTAGCGAACGCAGATTTACCTTCCGGAATGCTCATAGTGAAGGCAATTTGCTCTGAGTCATTGGACCAAGTTAAGTTACGTACTGATTTTGGAAGTTGCGTTAAAAGCGCTTGTTTGTCTTGCGCTAACCAATAAACGTGAAGTTGATTTGAGCCGCTTGAATTGCTGGTAAAAGCAATTTTTTGGCTATCTGGAGACCAAGTTGGTTGGCTGTAGTTATGTTCATCAGAAAACAGCGGCGTGTGTTGACCAGACTTTAAATCGTACAGCCAAAAGCTACGCTTGTTGCCATCTTTCATGATGTCGTAGCCGCTACGCACATAAACAATTTTTTTGCCGTCTGGGCTTATTTGTGGGTCGCCTGCGTATTCAAGTTGAAAAATATCTTCAGAAACAAATTTGTCGTTAGCATATACCTGAGCTGTTGTTGCTGCGCACAGCAAGCTGGCTCCAATAAAAATTGATTTTTTTAATTGCATGGAATGGTCTTTTTTTAGCCGTAAAATTTTATCCTAAAAGCAGACCATGCTGTGCGCAAGCACATTGAGATAAAGTTGCATTTACCCCAGTTGAATTGACTCAAAGTCTATATGTGCTTCGCTAGTACCTGATTTTAAAGGCTTAGGCAAACTTAAAATAGTCATCCCAACGACTATCTAAGCGTTGTTTGGCATTGGCTAAATCAACCGCCGAATAAAGATCATTGTTTTGATTAACCAGTTCAAGCTTGACGAGTTTGTCTAAAGCATCATCAATTTCAAAGTCGAGCTGGCAATTATGTTGCTCGTTAAACCATTGCTCAATTTGCTTATCTAATTGCTCTGCAGTCATCTCAGATTTGCTCTTTAATAAAAAGGTGTAGGCAAGCAGCGCTTCTTTTACATCTTCTTCTTCAGCTGCATCAACGAGGGTATGAAAAACACCTGCGTTGTTATCGAGATTTTTAAAATACAAGTTGTCGGCCAGTGCTTTCATAAAGCGAATTTTACGATTTTTAAACTTGCTCCACTCTTTAAATATAAAGCTGCCAAACACACCCATGCCGATTGCAAAGGTAATAAAGTGCTGCTGACTCATATGCACTTCTTCGCTGCGCCAACCGCCCCAAAAAGCAATCAAGGCAATAAGCAGTAAAATTGACGCGCCTAATTTTGTTACCAACACCACAGCACCACCAATCAGGGCAGATGAGCCAATAATCAGTTTATCAATCGGGCGCATTTTTACTTCGCTATTCGGAAACAGCATTTCTAAATCGGCTTTGGGGACATTCTGGAATAATTTGACGATGGTTGAATTGGGCTCGAATCCTACCGGCATTTTGCCTTTTTCTAAAAAGTACTGCTCGTCTTTAAAGCGAATGAATATGGCAACGCGGTCATAGTTGGTGAACTGAATTTGTTTTTTGCGCAGTCCCCAAAAACTGCGTAGCGTCTCGGTTTTTTGCGATTCGCCGCGACGATAAAAGACCACTTCTGCAAAGTCGTTAAACTCAACAGCCAAACGGACTTTAAATAAAGACTCTTCTTTAAGTGCATCTTGTAGGTCTTGATCAGTAATGGTTTCAAAATTGGCGGCATTGAGTACCGTGGCAAAATCTTTAGCAAAAGCTGATTGATAGTTGGCACGCTCAGCATCGGTAATAGGTTTCAGCGTGCGGGTATCGCTATTAGGGTCAAATGGCGCATAGTTGTTTTTTAATGACTCCAGCAACCCGTGATATTGATAATGGGTCACGCTTTGCAAAAGTGTAGCAAACTCCATAAACGAACTTGATTGCGACTCACCTAAATAGGCTTGGCAAAGGTTGATGATGTCGTGTTTACGAAAAGGAATAAAGCGTGCGTTAATCATTATGCTAATATTTATTTAAACAGAATTCGCTCAGATGATAAAAAATTAATCTCGAGAATGCGACTGTTACAAACAAATAGCATGACGTTAGACTTTTTTGCTGGTTAAAAGGGATTGCTTTAGGTTAATTGCTCCAGCCAAAATGCTGGTTTTTAAAATTCACGGTCGCTTTGTCATGCACTTTTAAACACGCTTTGCTAATGTTGAGCCAATTGCAGTAAGTTGTCGTGATCTGTTATGAGTATACAACCTCCACCAATCGAAGTTAAAGCTGAGTTAAACTCAGTACCTCTAGTTATAAAGCAGCTTTTTATAAGCGTGTTCATTATTTCATTGTTGATGATTGTGGTGACATATCTTTACCATTTTAATCGATTAGAAAATGATATTTATCTCAATGGCGTATTAACAGATGCTATTAATCTATTGATCCTCATATGTATATTTGCCTTTGTGCAAACATCGGTAGTAGCACAAAGAAGCTATTTATTTTTAAGTATCGGTATTTTTCTATGGAGTGTCGGACTGACCTTCGACTTTCTAGATGAACTTGTGTTTCAGCCTATTTGGGTGGGAATTTATATTGAGGATATTGCTCGAACAATTGGTATGTTGGTTACTGGTTTTGGTTTATTTTTAGCTTTGTCAGACTTAGCTAAAACCCGCGAGCAACTTGAAGAAGAGCTAAAAACAGATGTGCTTACCAAAGCCTATAATCGCCGTTATTTCTACCACTATGTACTGCAAAATCAAGATACACCGCATAGTATTGTAATTGTAGATATTGATCACTTTAAAGCGATCAATGATGAACATGGTCATGATGTTGGCGATCAGGTGTTGATTGATTTTGTATCGCAATGCCATGAGGCATTAGACCCGCAAATTTTATTTGCCCGTATAGGTGGTGAAGAGTTTGCTTTATTTGTTCCGACTGAAGATCAAGAAATATTGAGTCAGACATGTCAGCAACTATTGTGCTTGGCCAGTAACGTGATGGTTACGCCGAGTAAAACACTCAGTGTGAGTGTAGGTTCAGCTATAAAACGCGCCACAGAAACATTTAGTAATGCAATGAAACGAGCTGATCAGGCACTATATCAGGCTAAAAACCAAGGCCGTAGCCGTTATATTCATAAACCGTAAGGGACGGTTAAGGGTTTTTGTTGTACCCTAAAGCCGAGCAAAACGATTAAGGATGAATAATGGCAATTGCTAAAAAGTTAAAGCAAAAAACACGGCAGTTTATCGACTCTAAACATATGCTTAAATCGATAACAGTGGCATCATTTTTAGAGTCAACCATAGTGCCTATACCGCTTGAAGCTGTGCTTGTTCCGTTAATGCAAGCCCGCCGTGAAAAGCTGTGGTTAATCGCATTAATGGCGACCATTGGCTGTATTATTGGTGCTATTTTTGGTTATGCCCTTGGTTATTACCTATTTGATGTAGTAGGCGATTGGGTAATTAATACCTTCTCAAATCCTGAGCAATTCGAGCAAGTTAAACAAAAAATGCAAGCGCAAGGCTTTTGGTTTGTATTGACGCTCGGTATAGTGCCCATTCCATTTCAAATTGCCATGCTTGCCGCGGGTGCAACTAAGTATTCAATTTTTCTCTTTTTACTGGCTACGGTCATTGCGCGCTCAATCCGTTACTTTGCCCTTGCTGCTGTTGTTTATTATGCGGGTAATCAGGCTGAGCGAATTATTCAAAAGCACAAAACCAAAGCCTTAGTCGCTATTTCTGTGTTAGTACTGTTAATTTGGTGGCTCAGTACACTCATTTAACAAATAAAAAATACTGATTATGGTTATCCTGTCTATACTTTGAATTAAGGAAAGCGCTTAATAAAAACAACAGGATGACCCATGAATACCCTAGTAGCTGCACTGCCTATTTTGGTGCTGATCTGGATGATGGTAAAACGCAGCCCCATCGCTTCTTATATTGCCTTACCCATAACAGCGCTACTTGCTGCTTTACTGCAACTGTTTTTCTTTCAAGCTGATTTAAGGCTGTTGCTTGCCAATGTGTTTGCTGGTGTGTTGTCTGTTATGACGCCTATTTCGATTATTGCTGGAGCTATTTTACTTAACCGCATGTTGGCAATATCAGGGACCGAAACCACGATAAAACACTGGCTCGAATCAATTAGCAGTAATCAAGTTGCGCAGTTGATGATCATTGGTTGGGCGTTTGCATTTATGCTCGAAGGTGCATCGGGCTTTGGCACGCCTGCGGCCATCGCGGCGCCTATTTTGGTCGGGCTTGGTTTCTCGCCTTTTAAAGTGATTATTTTCACTCTTATTTTAAACTCGATCCCCGTATCTTTTGGTGCAGTAGGCACACCAACATGGTTTGGCTTTTCGGCGCTAAACTTAGACGATGGGCAAGTGTTGGCTATCTCAAGATGGACGGCGCTTTGTCATGTTGTTGCTGCTTTGGTTATTCCTATGATTGCGCTGTGTCTAGTGCTGCCACTAAAAAAGGTGCGTCAAAATAGCGTATTCATTTATTTAAGTGTGTTTTCATGTGTCTTGCCTTATTGGTTGTTTGCCCAGTGGAACTATGAATTTCCATCGTTGATAGGTGGTGCAGTGGGGCTATTAGTCACTATTTATTTGGCAAGCCGGGGAGTGGGGTTAGATAACTCAGCTGTAAATGCACAAAGCACGAAAGGCAAAGCTGAGCTCACACCAAAAGCGTTGTTTGTAGCGTTATTCCCGTTATTACTCTTGATTGTTGTGCTGGTCATAACCCGTATTCATCAGCTGGGTATTAAAGCACTGCTTAACGACGAAACGCTCTGGCTGAGTGTCAATTTAGGCTTTGCGCAATTTGAATTAAGTAAAGCGCTGATCTTATCTTTACATGAGATATTCGGCACCTCAGTGGAGTGGTCGTATAAAACCTTGTTTGTTCCAGCCTTGATCCCGTTTGTATTGGTGGTGTTGATCTGCGTGCCGTTACTTAAGATGAGTAAGCCACAAGTAAAGCAAATGTGCTCCGACACCTTAGGCCGCATTGCTATGCCATGTATTGCTTTAATCGGTGCATTGGTGATGGTGAATGTTTTAATGCAAGGCGGCCATAATGCGCCCATATTTTATATGGCAAGCACCTTTGCTGATTTAAGCGGTGAGCACTGGGTGTTATTTGCCTCCTACTTGGGGGCACTCGGCACTTTCTTTTCAGGTTCGGCAACGGTGTCTAATCTTACTTTTGGCGGTATTCAATATGGTATTGCTGAGCAAGTGGGCTTGTCAGAAACCTTAGTGCTTGCATTGCAATCAACAGGGGCGGCGATGGGTAATATGATCTGTATTAGCAATATTATTGCTGTAGCCAGTATTGTTGGAGTGAATAATCAAGAAGGGCCAGTGCTTAAGAAAACCTTTTTGCCGATGCTAATTTACGGAGCAATAGTTGGGGGCTTTAGTTACCTATTTTACTGATTAAACATGTGCAGATAAAAAAGGTGCCCAGATAAACCGAGCACCTTTACGGAGTAATTTATTGAATAGCTTTTTTTACTTCGCGCCAGTCAATAATCTTAAAGTTTTGCGGTGCTTGCGGCATACGGTTGTAACCATCTTGCACAATTAGCACCCCTTCAGGGTAGCCCGGTAGCGCAGCCGGTGTTACCGTTAGGCCATCGGTTTCTGAAACACCATCTATTGCTAACTCTAAGTTATTGCTGATTGCAAACTTACCTGCAAATTCAAGGTTAGGGGTATTGCCATCGATAATTTTATAAAGCACATAGCTGTAATCACCTTGGCTAGAAACCACTAAATAACGGGCATCTTTCGCGTGATAGATTTCCATGCCTTCTACATCATCAACCAGCATATCGTTCACGGTTTGCAGCATTACAGGTTTTTTTCCTGCTGTTGGCTCAGCGCCAATAAACCAAATACCTTCGTCTTCTTCACCTAAAAATAGCTGTGCGGTTTTATCATCAGCACTGCAACCTTCAGGTTGGCTCGGTACACTAAATTCGCGTACTAGTTGTGCTGATACGCTCTCATTATTACCAGTTAGTTTGTATTGCTGAAATAGGCCTGATTTGTCATTCATAAACACATAGTTGCCTGTGTTTGATGAGTACATACACATACCGTAAATTTCGTTTAGAGTCGTTGGTAACTCAGCAAGATGTTGCACCTGATTGCTTGTATCGACGCTGTAAACACTGATGCTGTTATGAGAACGGTTACTACCTGCAATCCAGGTATTTGTTGCGTTGTTGATACTGGCATGTTGGCGCACATCAACATTATTTAAGCGGCCCGTTTCTAGCGCTTGTAGCTCTTTGCCAGCAAGGTTATATACCATTAAACCACGGCGTTTATCGGTGCCTAAAATTAGGCTTTTTGCTGCATTATTTGGGTTTACCCAAATTGCAGGGTCATCGGCGGCATCACCAAAAGCTTGTACTGCATCGGTTTGCGCTTGTGCATTGATGTAAGTCACAGCCGCTGTTTTAGCGCTATTTTGTTGCTTAGCTTGTGCTTTAATTTGCCCATCGATTTGACCTTTTACATAATGACCTGATTCATCATCGTACAGCACGATATCAGCTTGATTATTGTTAAAGCGCACTGCGGCAGATTCAATTGCCAGTTCACCAGCAAATTGCCAGCTGCTAAAACGCTTTGTGTTATTTTCGTAGCGATGTAATTGGTTATCATCAGAAGTGGTAAACCATAAGCTGCCATCATCTGTTGTGCTTAAACCGCCAACTTCAGGTGCTAAGCTGCCAAATGGCGACATCATAGCAAGGGGCTTTTTATCAGCGCGCGATTCAGCGTCGGCGTTAATTTGCCAAATGCCCACTTCGCCTTCGCTTAAGTAAAGGGTTTTACTGTTATCATCAACCGCACAGTCAGATGTTTCACTCACACCGGCAAACTCGCGTAATTCAAGGTTTAACGCGCGCTTGTTTGCCATATCAAACACCAGTGTTTCGCGAATAAGACCACGAGCATCTGCCACAAACGCCGACACAGCTTGAGTGGTCGGGTTAGCAAATAAACACACCGCTTCAGGTTTTGCTTTGGGTGGGCTGATACGGCTAATTTCAGTCAGCTGCCATTTAGGCGCTTTTTGTAAGCTAAAAATCACCGCTTGGTCGGCTTCGTTGTCGATGCTAGCAACAAGGTAACTGTTTTTGTTGATTGCTTTTACAGATAGCGCCTCGAAATTACCTTTTTGTAATGCGTGCTGTTTACCTGTGGCATCAATAAGCTGAAGGCCTTGGCTTTGTGAGCTTAATAGCCAAGCGTCATCAGCAAGGGCTGCAGCTTGTGAGCCTTGCATATTTTCAGTTGTGCCAAAGGCTGTTAATTGGTTTTTACTTGGCGCCTCGGTTGCCGTTGTTTGGCTACACGCTGCTAGGGTGCTCAGCATCACTGCACTGGCAACAAGATTAAGTGGTTTTTTAAAATTCATGGGATCCCCAAATATACAACAAGGCAGCAATGCGCTGCCTTAATAACTCTTTTGTGTATTAAAACGCGTAGCGCAGCATTAACTGAATAACAGGGCCTGCTTCTTCAGACTCCAGTTCATACTCGTCAAAATCGCGGTTGATTTGGTCATCAACCGTGTCGAACTTGTTAAACGTTTCGTCTTTGCTTGCATCAAGTAGGTTTGAGCCCACTAAACGAAGCGTGACGTCTTGCCAGCGTTTTTCTACGAATATTTCAAGGTCAGCACCGTAGTGTGTGGTCACTTCTTCACCCACGATACGGCCATAAGCATCACCTTGTTTACGGTAAGTTGCACCGAACGAAGCGCCTAAATCAGGTAGGTCTTGAATAAAACCAACGTTAAACACATAGTCAGATTGGTCGTTGAATTTACGGCTACCGAAAGTGTCATCTACTTCTGAATCAAGCCATGAGTAGTTAAAGAATACCCCGGTGTTTGGCATGCTAATGGCGCTTAGCGGCGTTGATAAATCAAGCTCGATACCTTTTACGTTGCCATCGCCTGTGTTACGCGGTTGCAAAATGTAAGTACCGTCACCTTCTGAGCCTTGTTGGCCTGTATTAGCTATTTCGATAAGGTCAGTCACATCGCGGTAGAACACATTAATACCCACAACGCCGCTTTTACCTAAGCGATACTCATAACCTAAGTCCATACCCCACGATGATTCTGGTTGTAGGTCTGGGTTACCTAAAAAGTCGTTATCGCCTAATTCTTTTTCAAGTAGAGCTGGGGTGATGTAATCAAAATCAGGGCGACGTAAGCTACGTGCAACCGAGGCACTAACACGGCCATTTTCAGAGACGTTGTAGCGTAAATGTGCCGATGGTAAGAAGAAGTCATAATCGTTTTTAGCGCTCACACCTTCTGCTTTGTCTGTAATGGTTGAGTCAGTTGTTTCGTAGCGCACACCTAACTCCCACGAGAAGTCTTGGTCTTCGTGCTTAACTAATGCAAATACATCTAGGCGGTCTTCTTCGAGTTTATTTACGCCACCAGCGGCTGCTTCAAACTCGTTGTTAAAGCCTGCCAGTGACATTGGTGTTTGGCTGAATTGATCCCAGCTTGTAAAGCTTTGCTCGCTTTCATCTTCGGCTTGATAAACCGCAGTGTCGCGCTCTTTACCTTGTACAAAGGCACCAAATTGAATTGTTTTGTTCTCGCCTGCAAATAAGCTATGTTGCCATTGTAATGACCATTCTTTGTCATCAAGGTCTACGGTTTCTTCTTCTTCCTCAAACACCATAGGTAGTTCAGAGGTATCGATTTCTACTTCTTGCTCGTAAACAGACTCTTCAAAGCTTGCAAAACCAAGTTTGAATTTACTGGTGCCACCAAAAAGGGGTAACTCATAACCCGAGTTGATGTTGTAGTTGGTTTGATCGATGAAAGATACATTGGCGTTGTCGGTTTCAAGATTACCGCCTTCAACAATTGAGTTATTGATTGCTGTTGGGTCGTCATATTCAAATGAACGCTCATCTTCAGTACGGTCGGTATCAACCCAAATCGCGCTGATATCAAACTTGCTGCCATCATCAAAAGCAATTTCGTAGCTGGCATTTAGCGAGGTATCGTCACCGTCGCGAATATCTGATTGATCTTCGCGGTTATCAAATTCTTCGGTTTTGTAATTAGCGTTATTCTCTGGGCTGTCGCCATAGCGTAGGCTTGATTTTTGTTTTGGGTTATAACGCCCTTGTAAGTTAGCGCCAAGTAATAAACGGCCACCAGCAAACTCGGTGCCGTAAACACCAGCAAAGCTTTCTTTTAATTCGCCATCGTCATAACGCAGGCCACCTGCACGTAAGTAACCACCATCTAGGCTGTAACCATCACGCAATACAATGTTTAGCGTACCGGCAATGGCATCCGCAGAGCGGTTTGCACTTGAAGCACGAATAATTTCTACACGCTCAATTAGCTCAGCAGGAATACGGTCAACAAAGAATGAGCGGTCAGCACCTGCACCTGGTACTTCTTCACCGTTAATAAGAACCTTTGTGTAAGCTGGGCTTAAGCCACGCATACGCGCGCCATCAGACTCTAAAACATCTGATAAAAACGTCACACTTGGTACGCGTTTTAGTGCATCACCGGCAGTAAGCGGTTCAAAACGTTGAAAGTATTCTTGTGAGTATTCAAGCGTCGGTGCCAGCTCCTGTGAGCGGTTGCGATAACCAATCTCGCCATAGACAACAAGCTCTTCAGAGACTTTTACTTTTTTCTCATCGCTGTTTTGTTCGTCTTGTGCGTAAGCGGCAAATTGGCATAAGGCGAGGGCGCTTACTAACGCCTTCGTTTTAAATTGTTTCATGGGTTTGCTCCTGGTTGTCCTTGGTTTGATGAGCAAAGTACGCAGCTTAAATGACGCAAATGTGACAGAAAATCGCTAACAGCCTGTAAAAACAAGTGATTAGCGGATTTTAAAAGTACTTTTGAGCTGCAATAACCCCATCTTGTTAAGGTAAATACAGTGCTTAAGGGGTTTAACAAGGTTTGACTGTCGTTTTGCTGTCACATCATTGAGCTAATATGACCCTGCTGCTTTAAACGCTAACGAGTTAGCATGGCAGCGTGAATTATTGTTAGGTACTGAGAATGCGATATAATCCTTTTACTCATCATCGACTTTTAACCAATGCAGTTATTGCTCTATTTGTAATTGCGTTTTTGCTAAGCGCACAAGCAGGAGAATTAAAGCCTCTTGCCGATATCGCATGGTTAGATATTTTAGGCGAGGGGGGCATTGTGCTAATGACCCTTACTTGGATAGCTGCGCTGCTTATTTCGAGGCCGCCCGGCAAAGTCACCAGCTTTTTAGTGCTTGGACTTGGGCTTTTTATGTTTTCAGCTTCCCTTGATTTATTTGATGAGTGGTTACATCAACCAACCAATACTTGGCTTACTTGGATTGAATCGCTGCCTGCGCCGATAGGCATGATTTTCACAAGCCTTGGGCTGTATCAATGGCATCAAGAGCAATACGTACTGAATAGGCAATTAAAACGTCGTGAAGCACAGCATCGTGAGCATGAGTTAGTGTGCTCAATAACAGGGCTGTATAAGGCTGATTACTTACAAGCAGTGTTAAAAGAACAATTAAGTGAGCCACAGCCACTGCAACTGGCAGCCATTGATATTCGTGGATTTGCTGATTTTAACGCTGAATTTGGTTTTATCGAAGGAGACCGCTTACTACGTGAAGTAAGCGAGCTTTTATTGATGAATTGCCGCCTTACCGATGTAGTGTGCCGCTATGCAGGAGACTGCTTTATGGTGCTGATGCCAAACACCAGCGCAGTACAAGCAAAAGAGCTGGTGGCGCAAATTACCTCGGCGCTGAGCCATTGTGCTTTTAAGGTTGAAGGCGAAAAACATGCTAAGTTTCAAGATGTAACAGCGGCCTTAGTGGGCAGTATGCAAGGCGATACACCACAAAGTTTAAGCTCGCGTTTACACGCTAAGTTACAACAACAAAAACAACAAAGAGTCAGCCATTGTGAAGCCGTATCTTAACCAAGATGACAAATACCTCACCGCACAAGGGCTAATTACCACGCTGGTGGAGCTGGCCTTAAGTCGCGGCATTGCACTGCATAAGTTACTCAGAGGCACAGGTGTGTTTGAGCAAGACTTAATGAGTGTGCAGCATCAGTTTAGTATTTCGCAGCAAGTGCGCTTATTGACGCAGTTTAAGCAGTTGATGAAATCCGCCGACAGTGGCTTTTTATTAGGCAGTCAACTAGCAAACGATACCTCTGTTGCCGCCCAAGGCGTGTTACATGCAGCGCATATCGGCCAAGCTTTAAAGCAGTTACACAATTTGCGCATGCAACTGGCACCTTTGTTATTTAGTTATAGTTATGTGCATAACGAGCAGTATTACATTGTGCTGCAAAATGCTGTGGGCTTGGATGATGAAATAAGCCAGTATGTTATGGAAATTTACAGCGCTGCGTTTTACCAAATTCTTAAAAAAGTGGTGGGTGAGCGAGTCCCTTGTCAGTTTGAGTTTGCCTATAAACGCGCCAGACATAGCCAAGAATACGAGCAGTATTTGGGCCTTAAAGTCGCTTTTGAAAAGCCTATAACTCGTTGGGTATTGAATAAACACGCGCTCAGGCTCACTAACCCCGTGTTTAGTAGTTTTAGGTTTTCACAAATTAACTCGCAACTAGCGGCATTAAATACTGCAAACAGCACTTTTGTGGAAGCCGTAAGCCGATTAATTTATCAAAATCCGGCGTTAAATTTAGAGCAGGTAGCCAGCCAATTTGCCATGAGCCCTGCAACCTTCAAGCGCAAACTAAAAGCTCATGGCGTGCGTTTTTCTAGCTTGTATGATGAGCAAAGCAAGCGCAAAGCGATTTACCTACTTGCCATGCGCAAGCAATGCAATGAGCAAGTCGCCATGCGCTTATCATTTTATGATATTGCTAATTTCAGACGAGCATTTAAACGCTGGACCGGGCTTACGCCAAGTCAATTGAAGGGGTAATACTCACTAAGATTTACTGAGTGATAATTGAAAAAAGTCCTTAAGCTCACCTATATGACTGATTGGATGAAGATAAAAATATATCAATTACGGGCAGTTATTTTAATTAAGCTGCGTTAGACTACTGTTATTGATGTAATTAACCGAGGTCTCAAATGATTGAGTATCCTGTCGACCAACTTCCCCAGTTAATTGATGACTTGCTTCAGTGTGACACTACAACACGTAAAAATAAGTTACTTGCCGATGCTAAAGAAAAGCTTTCTACTGAGCATTTATCGTTATTGTTTGAAGCATTACCTAAAGAACAACGTTTAGAAATTTGGCAATTACTTGATGAAGATACCCAGCATGAAATTTTCATTAACTTAGGTGGTGATAGTTGTCGCTGGTTGTTACAGAGTTTAGATGAAGCTGAGGGCTTTAAGTTACTTGACGAAGTTAGCGTTGAAGAGCTACTTGAACTTGAAGAAATTATTCCCGAACGCTTTGTTGATTATGCACGCAGACAACTTGATGAAGTTCAAACGAAGCAATACGACCTTGCACAGCAATATAATCCTGAGCAGCTAGGTCACTGGCTCGATTTTGATGCGCTTAAAGTGTCAGAAAAACTCACCGTAGCTGGCGCGCGTAAAATTTTTCAAAAAGGCTTACCACAGTACACCGAAGTGATTTATTTGGTGAGTCGTAAAGGCACACTCATTGGTGAAGTGGCAATTAATTCGTTATTTAAAGCCAATGATAACGACAGCCTGCTGGATTACGCGAACCTTGATGTGTCGGCTTTACACGCTGATGACGACTTATACGAAGCGGCCGAAGTGGTTATTCATAGCGAAAAAATGGCCATGCCAGTGGTTAACGCCGACAACAAACTGTTAGGCCGTTTGTCGGTGTCATCAGCCTATGAATTACGCCAAGAAGTAACAGACGAAGCCGCTGCAAAAGCGGGTGGTCTACGTGAAGACGAGGATCTGTTCTCGAGCGTGACCAAATCGGCAAAAAACCGCGGTATATGGCTTGGTATTAACCTAGCAACGGCATTTTTAGCCTCTTGGTTTATCGGTTTGTTTGGTGCAACTATCGAGCAAGTGGTTGCACTAGCGGTACTTATGCCGGTTGTCGCTTCTATGGGCGGTATTGCAGGTAGTCAAACGTTAACGGTTATTGTGCGCGGTTTAGCACTCGGTCAGGTGACCGACTCTAACCGCAGAGCGCTGTTGAAAAAAGAGCTAAGAGTAGGGGCATTAAATGGCTGTGTTTGGGCCTTTGTGATTGGCGTGCTTACTTATTTCTGGTTCAACGATGGCATGTTAAGTTTAACCATTACTATCGCTATCTTACTTAATTTAGTGGCTGCCTCGTTATCGGGAGTCGTGATCCCATCTATTTTGGATAAGCTCAAAATCGATCCTGCTCTTTCAGGCTCTGTGATTCTTACCACAGTCACCGACATTGTGGGTTTTGTCACCTTTCTTGGCTTAGGTAGTTTGTTGCTACTCTAAATAATTTTAAAGCAGGTTAACTCGGTGCTTAGCCTGCTTTTTTGTTAGTCATGCAATTTCAAACTTATTAAGTGTATAAAAATGCTTAAATTCACTGTGTGAAGAATCTAAATTATTAATATTAAATATAAATTTAGCTAAAAAGAGCTGTAATATAGCAGGATATTTTGTTATTTTTCTGTGTGTATTGTCACTTAGAAGTTAGTAGATGAAGAAAAGTTTAACCTTTTTGTTATTTAGTTTCTGCAGCTTTAATGCTTTAGCATCAGAGAACTTTAGTGACCATGAGATATTCTGTAGCCAACAACCTCAGGCTCTATGCTTAGATTATATTAATCAACAGCTAGCGGTAGCAGAGCCTGGTTCGGCACGCTGGTATGAAATTAAGTCGTATCAGTTTGATTACTTTTACGACAAAATGGAATATCTCGCCCTTAAAGATAGCACCGAGCCATTTATAAATGGCAAAGACCTTCCTGTTGTTTTTCAAGTTCAAGTTTATTTTTATTACGCAAAGTCGATGCAATATTTCGGCAATCATGAACAAGGCCGCAAATTCGCGACTTTGGCATTTGAAAACCTACAGGCTATTTTCGATTCATTCGGTAACCCAATGCGCATGGTTGAATTGGCCAATTTGCAATACGTGTTTGGCAACAAAGAAATAGCATTGCACATATTAGATAGGGCTGAACGTCGCTTTGGAAAGAGCAAAGATCCTATTTTTCATTTTGAACTTGCTTCAAATAAAGCCAATGTTTTCCATTCACTGGGTGATGTAGATGGAGCACTCGCAAGTCGTCGGGTTGCTGTAGATTGGATTTTAAAAACAAACCATAAGCGTAAAATCTCTGTAGCATTAGGCAATTTAGCGAGAACGTATCAAATACTTGCTCAGTACGACGAAGCAGATAAATTGTATGTTCAATCACTTAAGTATATTGATGTAGAGTCTGATCGTTTTGTTCTTGCTATTTATAAGCTACGCTTGGCTGAAATCAATTGGCAGGCAGGCAAGCCAGAACAAGCTTTAAAGTGGTTTAAGCAAGTGCATAAAGGTGACATTCGTAAAACACACGCGAAGCTTTATGCACAGCTAGAAAACGTACTTTAAATATTGTAAAAACAGCCCGGTTTTTCGTCTTCACCCGGCGCTAAAATTTGTAGGTGAGTTGACTCACCTTGTTCCATCAACGGTTTCATAGTTTTATCAAATTGTTTAGCGGCATGTTCAATTAATTTTGCTTGCTGTTCTAACGCTTTAAAATCGGCATCATGAGCAGCCATAAGTTTATTGAGTTCTTTAGCCAGTTTATCTTGCTCTTTTAATAAGCTTTTATTAATTCGTAGGTGGTTCTCGTCTTCAATAACTGCTTCTTCGGTGACCGCTTCTATTTGCTCAGAATAGTCAGTAACTTGTTGTTCTATGGCACTAATTGGTTGTTCTAGCGCTTCTAGTTTTACTTGTTCACGTTCAAGCTTTAGGTATGCAGCAATCTGTTCGTTATTGAGGGTACTTTCGCTTACCTTTTTACAGTCTTTAAAAGTAATAACGCGATAATCGCCCTGAGAAACTGCATTATCTGCGTTTGCTAAACTGATGCATGCAGCACTTGCAGTGATGAGGAGTGCTCTTGTGGTAAAATTTCGTAATTTCATGATGCTGTCTTTCCTAATAGGTGATGTTAATTAGTTAGTCGCAGCAAGTGGGAATAAAGTTTATGGCATAGGCGCTTTTTTAAATATTATTTAAAAAAGCGCCTAATTTTAAAAAGTTAGCTGTGTGCTAGCCTAAACCAGCACACCAGCACACATTAATTTAGAAGCTATAAGTGATGTTACCGTAAATAAAACGGCCATCTAAGCTGTATGGCGCAAAGCCACTATAAGGGAATATGTGGTTAAAATCGCTATAACCAATATTGCTTACAGTATCTTGAGGGTACTGATCGAATAGGTTATTGGCACCTAATGCAAACTTCCACTGCTCATCAGGGCGATAAGCCACTTCTAAGTCAGCAATCCATTTTGCATCAAGTACTTCATCGTTTTCAGCACTATTTGAGGTATCAATAACTTCACCATAACGAGTTGCTCGTAATGTGGTTTGGAAGTTTTCATAATCCCACGTTGCAGATAGGTTCCATTTATCCGCTGGTGTACCTTTTTCAAAACGGGTTACTTCTCGACGAGAAAAATACTCGTAGCTGTCACCTAACGCCTCTAATTCCGGTGGATTTTCTTTAACGTGTGTTACTTCAGTGTCGTTAAAGTTAACCGCAGCACTTAAGCGTAAATCACCATAGCTTTCTAAGCCTAATGAGTAAGTAGCAACAATATCAACACCTTGTGTACGTGAATCAATGGCATTGGTGAAGTAGCGAACGCGTTGTGTATTAACTTCGCCAGCTTCGGCTAAAATCGCTTCAACTTCTGGGCCACTTAAGTTTTCAGATAATACGATACGGTCATCAATTTCAATGCGATACGCATCAAGAGTTAAGCTAAAACCGCCTTGAGTAAAGATGAAACCTGCCGTCATATTAACTGACTCTTCAGCATCTAAATCACGAGCCCCTAGTGCTTGCGCTGCAGGTTCATCTACAGGGAATAAACCTACTTCACTTGGCACACCATTCTCAAATAAAGTACTTACCGACTTATATGAAGTTTGGGCAAGTGATGGCGCTCTAAAACCTGTGCTAATTGCACCACGTAACGACAGTGACTCATTAATGCTGTAACGCGAAGCTAGTTTAGAGGTAAAGGTGCTACCAAAATCGCTGTAATCTTCAAAACGACCTGCTAAAACAAGGTTCCAATCTGTTGTTAGATAAGTATCAAACTCAGCAAATATTGCAATGTTATGGCGGCTTTTATCAGTTGCACTTTCAGGTGAGAAACCCGGTAATACTTGTGCGCCACCGGCAGCAACAGGGTTACCTTCGTCATCTAATACGGTTAGGTAAGAGGCCGTTTCACCCGCTTTGATTTGATAGTTTTCGTGGCGGTATTCAGCACCAATCGTCACAAACACATCATCAGGTAAACCTAAATCTAGCGTGCTGCTGGCATCCATATTGACTAGGTATTGCTCATATACGAGCGAGCCATCATCAAATTCTGTTGGGCTGCTAACACCCATAGAGGTATTTAAACTGTTGCTTACGCCAATACCAAAGTCATTGCGACCATAATTGCTGCTTACATCCCACGCCCAGTCATTGGTTTCGCCATTAAGGCCAATTGCAAATGAGTAGTCATCTACATCAGTATCTATTTGCGGTAAGAAGCCGTCAGGATACACTTCAGTTAAGTTACGAGAGTCTTTGGCACGACGATAAAAGCCACCCGAGTTACCTTCACGGTTTGAGTAACTTGCAAAAGAGTATAGTGATAACGAGTTATCAAACTCATAACCTAGGTTATAAAAAAGCGCGAAATCTTCAATGCTTGCTTTACCAAAACGGTGGTTATAGCGGTCAAAGTCGAATTCACGAGGGTCTAAATTGCCATTTGCGTCACGGCTGTACTGTTCGCGTTGGTCAAAACCAGAGCGATTCGTTGGCTCGTTATTTCGTGACTCAATAGACAGGTTAATAAAGCCATTATCACCCAGCGCAAAACCCGCGTTAGCGCTTGCTGTGCGTGAAATACCATCATTTACTTCACGGTCGCCGCCAGTCTCAAAGCTAAGGTTGCCTTCGCTATCAGTTGTGGTGTTTAGTAGCTGAGGAGACCCTGCCATTTGTGTATCGTATTCACCATATGTGAAGCTCACGCTGCCGCCTTCATCGGCGTCTTTTAATACAATATTGATCACACCAGCAATCGCGTCAGAGCCGTATTGAGCAGCAGCACCATCACGAAGTACTTCTACGCGTTTAATTGCTGAAGTAGGAATATTATTTAAATCAACAGCTGTTGAACCACGGCCTACTGTACCGTTTAAATTTAATAGTGCACCCGCATGGCGGCGTTTACCATTGATAAGTACTAATGTGTGGTCAGGAGCAAGGCCACGTAAAACAGCCGGTTTTGCATGGTCAGTTCCATCAGCAATGGTGGCACTAGGGTAGTTAAAGCTAGGTAACTGAGAGGCAAGTACTTGGCTCATATCAAGTTGGCCAGTGCTTGTTAGATCGCGACTTGTTAATAAATCGACAGGTACAGTACTTTCAGAAATACTACGAAGGCTTCGGCGAGTACCTGTTACAGAAATAACTTCAACATCTTGAGCAGTGTTTTCTGTTGTTTGCTCAGCAGCGATTGCAGTCACTGATGTAGCTAGCGTACTTGCAATAGCGAGTTGCAAAGGTACTTTTTTAAAAAGTGTCATTGTTGGATCCCTTGTGACGTTGATTTCACGTTGCAGTTTATCAATAAAAAAGGAACAAACAAATAACATAAAAGTATACTATATGATTATCTAAACAAGCTATTTAGCTCATAGTTCTACACTAAAATAACCTTTTATGCGCTTATGCTTATTTTATTTCTGCCCTCTGTTTTTGCTCGGTATAAAGCAGTATCTGCAGCACAAATTAGTGCCTCAGAAGTACGGTATTGATTATTAAACTCGCAAGCAATTCCTTGACTTACACTTATTCTAAAGTCACTCGGTAAGCCAATTTCAGTAAATGACATATTGTTTATTTTTATTTGAATATGCTTTGCAATAACTGCTGCCGTATCTTTTTGACACCTTGGTAATATAACCGCAAATTCTTCACCACCATAACGGGCTGCCAAACAGTCATGAGAGGGGAGTGATTCTGCAATTATACTCGCTACTTTTTGTAAGCACTTATCGCCTTTAACATGACCAAATCGGTCATTGAATAATTTAAAATAATCAATGTCGATTAATATAGTGCTAATAGCTTGGTTGGTTTGTACGCTTTCTTGCCAATTCTCTTTTAATGATTCCTCAAGGGTTAATCTATTTGCAAGGCCGGTTAAATGATCAGTGGTGGCCTGTTTAACTAAGCGATTATATTGCTCTTTGTGCGATGATAAATCATGTAATAAACAAATAAATAAATTATCTGCAACGGCAATGTTTTTTGGCAAGCTTGAAATACATAAATCCGCTTCAAGGGTTTTACTATCGGCGCGGTTTATTTTAACTTCGTTTGGACCAAGGCTTATCGGCGAGTCTTTATGATCTAACCAACTGAGTAGGGTATACATGTATTTATCACGGTCGGTGTCGTGTAGGTAATGTAACAGGTTTTGACCGATTAAGGCTTCTTGGTTGTCACCTAAAAGTTGTGCCGCCATCGGGTTTGCAAATTCAAACGTGCCTTGACCATTAATGATAAACACCCCTTCAGGAATGTTCTGAAACATTTGGGCAATTAGTGCAAGTTGCTCTGAATTGATAGACTGCGCAAGTGCGTTTTTAGCTTCTGATTTAGCAGTGCTTGGTTGTTCATTTTTGTTAGTAGACACGTTCGTTTCCTTTTCGCCGATGCAAACGATTTTGGTGTCTATAAAGTTACTTAAAAAAGTGCAAATTAACCTTCTGGTAATCTTCTGGTTTTAATTGTTTGTTTTTAAATGTAAAAAAGCTCCTTGAAAGGAGCTCTTTATGAAGTTTTTTTAGTTTTAGTCTTCATTTTTTACTTGCGGATCGGCACTTTCATAGCTTGTGCCATTGCACTCAACGATGAAAATCATACACGCAGTGCCGCTATTTTCATCAGTATCCGCTATTTCAATTGTTTGACCATTGTTAGTGATTTTAAAGCTAAAGTCTTGCTCGCAATCACCTTCAAGGTTTGCAAATTTAGCACCTGTAAATTGAAAGCCAGCATCAACAGTTGCGTCATCAAGTGTATAAATACCTAGGCTGTTTCTTTCATTGACAGTACCGCCACCAGAAACTTGCTGACCGTCTTGGAAGTATTTGAATACAGCTTCATTTTCAGTGTTAAGTGTAACATTCACTGTAAAGTTGTAAGTTTGACTTTCGCTCATTGTTATTACCTTCTAGTTGTTTTTTATAGATCAAAGTTAGTAATACCTAACTCTATTAGTTTACTTTTAATTGTGTTGACTTCACTTTCCATATTCAAACATGTGTAAGCTTGTATAAGCGGGTGAGTTATTCTTATGCTTTTACTTCGGTAGTGGTTTTCATTTATTGAATTAATGATATCTCGGCAAATAGAATTTTTAACTAGTTTATCTTTTGATAGTTTTGCTTTTATTAAACTTACTTTTATAAAATCAATGTTACTTTCTACTTTTTCTTTATTACTTTCTCTTTCCTTATAGTCAGTGTTATTCTCAAGTTTTAGTAAGAGGCTCTCTGCTTGGGAGAAGTTTTTTACGTTTATTAAGTAATTTATGGTATTTAATTGGATTTCAATAATTTGAGATTTTTCAAAGCCGTTGCTATCAGTGTAGTTAACTATTTCATCGATATTTGTTTTACTTTCTTCTGATAGCATTAATTGAAATGAAAGAGCCCTGTAATATTTGCGTTTGAAATTTTCATTTTCAGGATCTTGTAAACGTGCTTTGTTTATTGCAAACAATGCTTTTTCTACTTTTCTATAAGCATCTTGTTTATCTGGAAAGTAACTTAAAAGATAGCTTTGTTGCATATAAATATTAAAAATGTCGCTAAGAAGACTGGCATCATCAGGTCTTATTTTTAGGACAGAATCTAATTGATTAATAGCTTGCTCAAGCATGGTCAATGCTTCGTTTAAATTTCCTAGCCTTTCTTCTGTGCTTGCAATCCAGCTAATGGTGTCTGTTTTATCGCGTAATAAATTTTTGTTATTAGGTTTAAGCTCAAGGGCTTGGTTTTTAAGTTTTAAAGACTCAGTAAAGCTTTGTTTTGCAAGTGCGTAATTAAACTGTTTTAAATACAGCGAGCCAAGTGAATTGTGTGAGTAAGATAGCTCCATAATTGAATTAAAGTCATTAGGGGCAAGCTGATACATCATTTCGCTGTAAGCCAAGTAACGTTTAAACATTGGCTCAGTCGCTAAATAATTACTTTGCTCATAAGTTAAATTACCAAGCCAAAAAGCATTGGCCCCTGCGAGCATTAAAACATCTAGGTTGTTGGGTTGAATTTTTAGTAATGATTCTAGGCGCGTTCGTGCATTATCAAAGGCGGTGAAGGCCTCGTCGGTTTTGCCGCGAGAGTAGGCGACTTCGCCCATGGCCTCTAAGGTTTGAGCGTATTGAAAACGGTTATTAAACTCGGCTTGTTTATCGCTAAAGTCAAACAACGAGGCTGCTTCTTCGTCTTGATTGGTAAAATACTCAAGGGCTTTGTTGCTAATACCATCCAGTAAATCCATGCGCTTAACGCTTCTGAGTTTATCGGCAAATTCACCGACCATAAAACCCAATAAACTTTCGGCCTCTTGGCGTTTTTGTTTTGCTATTTGTTCGGCGTGATAGCTGCGCACGCTCATAAATGTGGCAATAAAGGTTAAGCACACAAGTGCAGCCGCCGTTATTTGTAACATCCGTTTTTTACGTTTCGCTTTATTGTTAGAAGCTTTAATTAACGCTTGTTCGTCGCTCGATAAGCTAAACATAGGGTTTTTAACTAGGCTTTGTGCTTCTTGCAGCGGTTTGCCTTGGGCTAATAAAAAGTCGCTGTGTTTATGTTCAAGCAGCCAGCGCTCGGTGGCTAGTTGCACACGACTTTGAATTGCTAAGCTTTGTTGGTGCTCTTGCACCCAATCTATGGCGCGTTGCCAATGGCGTAGCAGCGCTTCGTGAGCAAGGCTAAAACAGGCTTGCTCATTTTTAAGGTGTGATACAAATAAGCGGCTATCGACCATAGCCTGAACAAGCTTGGTCGCAGCAGGGCTGGTTAATTCGCTCCAATGTGCAGCACGGCTGGTGAGTGTTTCGCCATCTGGGTTTAAGGTGATCAGCTTAGAAAGAACTGCAGCAAGTTCAGTTTGTTGGTCTTTGGGTAATTGGCAAAATACCTGTTCGGCTTTTTGGCCGATGGCTCCTTCGATGGTGCCTAGGGCTTGGTATTCAGAAAACAATAATTCGTTGTCTGGGCTGCGCTGCAAGTAAAGCTGCTGCAAGGTGTATTGCAGCATTGGCAATGCATCTGGGTTATTGGCAGTATCGTTACAAAGTTGTTCATCAAGCGGTGTGTGGTGCTCTGGGTGATGTTGCCAACTTAATCCTGCTGCAAGTGCTGGCAAACGGATCATTTGCTTAAGCTCAGAGCGAGTTGGCGCTAATAAATCAAAGTGTGCACCATTGGCTTTACCTGCCATTAAACTTGGTTGACTCACTACTTGCGGGTAAAAGTCATTACGACAGGCACTAAAAATGATCATGCAGCCACTTGTTGCTAAGCGCTCAATAAGAGCTAAAAGCTGGTTGCGCTCGTCATCGCTAAATAGCGGCGATGACAATAGCACTTCGAGCCTGTCGATAAATAAAAATAAATAGGGCGTAGTGCGCTCTTTATTTAGCGCTGCAAGTGCTGCTTTACAGCGGGAAATAACCTGTTCTGGGTCTTTTAATAACAATTCAGCCAACGCATCGGCACTTATATCGCTAAGTACAGGTGCGTCGTTTATTTCTAAATCGAGCAAGGTTGAGGCTAAATCAAGCAGTAAGCGCTCTTTGCTGACATCGGCAAAGTCGAGTTGGCAGTAACTGTGTACTCTAATACCATCGTAGCCATTATTTGACATTAAAGCGGGCAATACACCTGCGTTAACTAACGACGATTTACCTGAACCACTGGCTCCCAAAATTAAGCAAAATGCGCGACCAAACTCAATTTGAGCCGACACTCGCTGTAGCAAAGTGGCAATTTGTTTGTTACGACCAAAAAATACATCGGCTTGCTCTGGTGCAAACGCACTTAAGCCAACAAAGGGCGAATCACCTTGCCAACTGGTTTGGCTGGCTTTTTGTTCTTCGTTGAGTGGAAAGTTGATTTCGGCAATAACCCGATAACCACGTTTACGAATGGTTTCTATGTAATGCGGATCACTTGCTTTATCGTCAAAGGCTTTACGTAATTGGGTGATCACTTTATGTAGGGGGTTGTCACCCAGCGCCACATTTGGCCAGCAATGGCTGATAATTTCTTCGCTCGTTAGTAGCTCACCTTGTTTTTCGCATAGCAGCAGTAATACATCCATCGCCTTGGGTTCAAGATGCTTTGTTTGTTCACCGCGCCTGATTGAATTAGTGGCCGGGGTAACTTGCCATTCGCCAACGAAAAACAGTGCCGTATTCATAGTGTTATCTTCATTGTTATTGTTAGAAACGCAGTCCGATTGGACCGATTTTTTATAAGACTACGCGATACTTTGATTAATACAATATTATGAGATTAACAGCAAGTGCGTTGCCCTTTTTGAAACAAAAAAATCAACATATCGAATGTATACACGTTTTTATAAAGTGTATTTAACGTAAGAATCGAAGAGATATTTCGGGATCAATAAAAAGAGAGCAGCAAGTTGAAGGAGGCGTTTTAACGCAGAATGGTAAGCCATTCTTGGTTAAACGCCACTCCTTCTACGCGATATGGAATCGCGGCTACAAATTTGACTAACTGGTTAACTTTCAACGCGTAATTTTTTCATTTGTATTGCGCTTAATGACCACATCATAAAGCCGCCTAAAAAGAGGGCTGCCGAGACATAACCCGTTTGACTGGGCAATGCACCTTGGGCAATGGCCATACCACCAAGCCAAGGGCCAATGGCATTAGCTGTATTAAACGCACACTGTACTAGCGCACCAATCATGGCATGCCCTTGTGGTGACACATCCATTAATAGCGATTGGATCACGGTACCTAAACCAACACTAAAGCCAATAAAGAAAATCACCGCGTATAACAGCCAAATATTATGGCTTGCGCTTACATAACAGGCTGCAAATACTACAGCACCAATTAGCGCTGCGCCTGTGGTTTTCAGCGGTGAATGGTCAGCGGCTTTACCTAATACATAGTTACCTAAAGTACAGCCAATACCAAACATAATCATCGCAATAGAGATAGTGTAAGCAGGGGTATGGGTGACTTCTAAAATAGTGTCGGCAATGTAAGTGTAAACACAAAATACGCCACCAAAACCAATAATGATGATACCCAGAATAGTCCATACGAGCTTGTTCTTTAATACACTTAACTCATCGAGAATCGATGTTGGCGCGGTATTCTTTACGTTAGGTACGTATTTCACAATCAATACCAAGGCAACTAACGCAAGTACAGCGGTGCCTGCCAAACAATAACGCCAGCTAAAGTTTTGCCCCACTAGGGTGACCATGGGCACACCAACAATAGTGGCAATGGTTAAACCCATAAATACTTTTGACATAAAGCTTGCGCGTTTATCGGCAGGGGCGATATCGGCAGCCAATAAAATAGCAGCGGCGAAGTAGGCACCGTGTGGTAAGCCACTTAAAAATCGAAATAAAATAAGTTGCTCAAGTGAGTTTGCAAAAGCACTTAAGCCATTGAATAAAAACATCATGCTGACAAACATCAACAGTGCATTTCGCTTACGCATGTTGGCGGTTGTTATCATAAATAGTGGGGCACCGACAACTACGCCAATCGCGTAAGCACTGATGGCATAACCACTTTGCGCTGGCGTAGACGAAAATGTTTCGCTGATCAGGGGCAACATTGGCATCATAGAAAATTCTGATAGGCCTAAAATGAATGTGCCTAAAGCCAATACTATCAGAATGGTAAACGTGCTTGCGTTGCCTTGGGAGTTGGCTACGTTAGTCATGTAATTCCTTTAAAATAAATTTAAAAACAAAATAGATTTTTGATAATTGAAAATGCCAGTAACAAATACTTTGTTCTGGAGTAGAGGTGTGTGCCCAGCGCTATTGTAATACAAATTAATGGGCTTGATACAGTACTTTTTGGAACGTTCTATATTTGTTTGCTATAAGAAAATAACCTGAACTTCTTAAGTCTTTGCTGTTCAAAATAAATACAGAGAAAAAGCCAACTATACTTGGTTAACTGAATTGGTTTAAAGGAGAGCGCAATGAAAAAGATATTTGCCTGTATCGACGGTTCATGCATGACCGATGCGGTGACAGAAGCGGCGATTTGGATTTCTAAGCGCTCCAGCCACCCGATTAATTTTTTGCATGCACTAGAGCCACCTTTGCCACAAGGCAGTGATGATTTAACCGCAATTATAGGTTTAGGCTCGCAAACCTCATTGTTAGAGCAATTGGCAAAGCTTGAACAAGAGCGCAACAAAGTAGCGTCGCAGCATGGTCAATTATTGCTAGATGAAGCAATGAAAAAAGCCGAGCATGCAGGCCTAACCGAGATTGAGCAACAACAGCTTTCAATGAGTCTTGTTGATGCTTTACTTGAACATGAAGACAATGCTCGTGTGATGATTATAGGCCGCTCTGGTAAAGGGCACTACGATGATTTTAAAGTACTGGGCTCGCACATTGAAACGCTGATCCGTCAGGTGCATACCCCGGTTGCGATTGTGCCGCCGCAATTTCATGAGCCCACTAACTTTATGCTAGCTTATGATGGCAGCGAAAGTACCGACAAAGCGATTACGCAAATTATCAATGGCGGCATTTTATCCGGCTTAGATTGCCATTTGGTGATGGTGGATAAACAAGATGGTCACTGCCAAGACAAACTTGACACTGCCTCAGCAAGATTTGCTGAAAATGGTTTTAATGTGAGAGCGCGCATGCTCGATGGCGATGTTTACCAAGCGCTGTGGCGATATAAAAGTGACCACGCCGTTGATTTAATGGTGATGGGCGCATTTGGTCACTCTAAATGGCGGCAGTTCTTTTTAGGCAGCACGACCTTAAAAATGCTTGAAGATAGCCGTATTCCTTTAGTGGTGCTGCGCTAAGTTATTTACCTGTGGCAGGGTGCGACAATATGTCACGTGTTCAGACTAATTAATGAGTTTTATAATCGGCGTCATTAATTATTTGCTTTGATTTTAAAACAGTTATGAACACGCCATCTTCTCGCCCTGGTTTTTTATTTTCTAAAATTGCTGTAGCACTTAGCTGTGTTTTAAGTATTTCGGCCTTTGCTGATGATTCTATTGAAGTGATAGAAGTACAAGGTCATGCCCAAAATAACCATCAATTAGTTGGCTCTGCAGACGCGTTACTGAAAGATTTAGGTGTTGATTTTTCAGCGGCCGGAGGAGTGTCTAACTTGCCTGTGCTGAACGGCATGATGGGCGATAGAGTTAAAGTATTAGTCGATGGTGCTGATGTCACAGCAGCGTGTGCTAACCAGATGAACCCGCCACTCTCTTATGTGTCGGCAAACCAAATTGCCACTTACAGTGTCGTTGCTGGTGTTTCACCGGTAAGCAGTGGCGGGGATAATATTGCCGGCGTTATTAGAGTAAATACGATTGCCCCTGAATTTAGTGATTCAGACTCAGTGAAATGGCACGCAGGCTATGTTACCGCCCAGTACAAAAGCGTTAACGATAGCCAAGCATACGCGCTAGGTGCCAGCCTTGCGAGCAAACAGTTTAGCTTGTCTTACCAAGGCAGCTTTGAAGATGCGAACAGCTATGATGATGGGCATGGTGAGCGTGTACTTGATACCTTATATCGAGTGCAAAATCATGCCTTAACGGGCGCTATTCGTGATGAGAAACAACAGCTTGTAGTTAAGCTGATGCATCAAAAAATTCCTTACCAAGGCTTTCCTAATCAATACATGGATATGACCGATAACACCAGCTATGGTTTCGTTGCTCAGTATAAACGAGAGCTTGAAAATGGTGATTTGCAGGTGCAAGTGAATGCGCATGATGTAAAACACGAAATGGGTTTTTTCAGTAATGAGAAAACCGGCATGATGCCAATGAATACCGATGCACAAGATTACAGTTATCAAGTTCATTGGCGCACTGATTTATCAAAACAGTCATCATTAATGCTAGGGCAAGAATATTACGGTTATCGAATTGATGACTGGTGGCCAGCGGTTGCAGGGTCAATGATGATGGGCCCAAATGAATACGTAAACATTAACGATGGCAAACGTGACCGCCTTGCGGCATTTGCTGAGTACCAAAACCAAGTAAACCAAGCATGGTGGGTGTCGGCAGGTGTTCGAGTTGAGCAAGTCACCACAGATACTGGCGAAGTGCAGGCTTATAACGAAGGTGGCATGAGCGGCATGGCTAATATGGGCTCAATGATGGATATGTCAAAAACCGACGCCCAAGCCGCGATGGAATTTAACCAATTAGACCGTAAACGTGACGACACCTTAGTTGATATTAGTTTACTTGCTCGCTATCAATTATCGAATAACGATGAGCTGCAATTTGGTTTAGCTCGTAAAAACCGCGCACCTAATTTATATGAGCGTTACAGCTGGGGTGTAGGCACGATGGCAACCACTATGATTGGTTGGTTTGGCGATGGTAATGGTTACATTGGTAACCCAGATTTAGAAGCCGAAACAGCGCACACATTGAGTTCAAGCTACACCAAACTTGCCAAAGACGATAGCTGGCAAGTAACCGCAAATGTTTGGTACACGCAAGTAAATGATTATATCGATGCTGAAGTGACTAAGAGCTTTAATCGCACTGACATGGCGCATACCAAGCGTAATATTCTTACCTTTACGAACCTAGATGCGACACTTTACGGTGCAAAACTTGCGGGCTTGGTAGAGCTTTACAACACAAAGCAAGCAGGGAAGTGGCAGTTAAAAGGCTCACTAACCAGTACACATGGCGAACGTGATAATAGCAATGAAGACTTATATCAAATTATGCCACTGCACACTGAGCTGAGCCTAGAGCACGAATACAAAGGCTGGCAAAACGCACTTAGCTGGCAATGGGTTGATAGTAAAACCCATGTTGATGAGCGCCGTTTAGAAAACCAAACCGACAGTTATCAGCTATTGGCTATCTCAAGTCAGAAAACGTGGCAAAATTTAACCTTTAAGTTGGCAATTACTAACTTACTTGATGAATACTACCAACAGCCACTTGGCGGTGTAAGTATTGCTAATTATAAGCAAGATATGAGTAATGGTTTTGAGCAACTTGCAGGGCAAGGCCGCTCGTATAATGCCAGCGTAAGTTATCGGTTTTAGAGAAAGCTATCAGCTCGTAGGTTGGGTAGAGCGGAGCGAAACCCAACGCACAAAGAGCGATCTGCTATCAGATGGTGTTGCTTACAGGCCTTTACCAAATGCCTAGCTCGTAGGAGGTACTTTGGTGCCGAAATATCTTCACAAAGAGAACTGAATGAGAAGACAATGAGGTAACCTTAGAAGTTAGTTTAATCTTTTCCTCTAAAGCGCAGCGCCTCTTATCCTCTTTGTGAGTTAAAGATTTTTTCTAACCACAGAGGTCACAGAGAGCACAGAGAAAGAGAAGGAGAAACCATTATCTCTTTGTAAATATTGTTTTCTCTGTGTAGCGCGAAGCGCCTCGGTGTACTCTGTGGTTCAATTTGTCTTTTTCACAAAGAGAACAGAATGAGAAGACAATGAGGTAACCATAGAAGTCAGTTTAATCTTTTCCTCTAAAGCGAAGCGTCTCTTATCCTCTTTGTGAGTTAAAGATTTTTTCTAACCATAGAGGTCACAGAGAGCACAGAGAAAGAGAAGGAGAAACCATTATCTCTTTGTAAATATTGTTTTCTCTGTGTAGCGCGAAGCGCCTCGGTGTACTCTGTGGTTCAATTTGTCTTTTTCACAAAGAGAACAGAATGAGAAGACAATGAGGGAAAATAATAGCTTGCTTGTTGTTTTCCTCTAAAGCGAAGCGTCTCTTATCCTCTTTGTGCAAATAAATGTCTTTGTGTGTTGCGCGATATAAAATCGCGCCTACAATCTTACCGCTGGGTATTTTAATTTTCCTGCTCAGCTTCTTGCTGTGCTAATTTTTCGCGATCTGCCTTTGAGATGTATGCCGGTTTATTGCTTTTATGCAATTTTGCATTGGCGCGCTTATCTTTTTGCTTAAGTTTAGTGAAGATCTTTTTTCTGCGGTTCATGAGTCTAACAAACGAATTAATAGGGTGAATGGCTATTGTACCTTGTTGTTATTTTTAAGCGATACATTTTACTTAAATTAGAGATATCATGTCCTAGTCAGAATCGTTACAATTAACGAGTACCTTTAAAAATCTTTTTAAACTCTGGAGCTTATCTTGAAACATTCATTACTTGCTGCATTCTTATTAACCGCCTTCTCTAGTCAGGCTGATGTGTCTGAGCAAAGTGAAAAGCTGGCTAACTACGCGGTAGAGCAATATCAACAAGCGCAAATTCATACCTTAGAGAATTTAGTTTCGTATCCAACGGTAAATAAAGAAGGGCTAGCGACTCCAGATAACCCAGATTTCATTGGCTTTAAGTCATTCTTAAAAATGAAAGCGGCGCAGTTTGGTTTTGATTATCAAGATTTAGGCTACACAGTGTTAATTGGCATGGGGAACCAAGCTGATAAAGTAACCATAGTAACCCATGGTGATGTGCAACCAGCCGATGCCAGTAAATGGCAGCAAAGCCCATTTAAAATGGATAAAACCTCTGAACCTGGAAAGCTAATTGCCCGTGGTACAGAAGACGATAAAGGTGCTATTGCCACAGCATTGCATGCAATGAAGGCGATTAAAGATAACGGCATTACTTTAAATAACCGCATTGAATTAATGGTTTACCTTGCTGAAGAGTCTGACTGGGCACCACTCGAAGAGTTTATGAAAACCTATCAGCAACCAAAATATGCTGTCACCATTGATGCTTCATACCCTGTGGTTGTTGCAGAAAAAGGCTGGAGCTTAATTGCGCCGACTTTTTCAGCAACCTCTGCAAAAACAGGCTTATATGTAAGTAATTTAAAAGGCGGTGCTTTTGTTAGCCAAATCCCTGAAGATGCCAGTGTGCTTGTGCATAACGCCGATGCTGCGACAGTAGCTAAATTACACGACAATGTCGCTAAGCTTAAAAACGTAAAAGTGGCGATGACAGAGCAAGATAATGGCTTGTTAGTGCAAGTGAAGGGGATTTCAGCACATTCATCTGAGCCAGAAGCGGGTGAAAATGCCATTGCGTACCTTGCAGAAATCTTTAAAGGTATTGATCTTGAGAACAATAGCGATGGTCAAGCAATTGAGTTTATTAATCAGCTAATTGGCCTTGATTTATATGGCGCGCAATTCGGTGAAATTGCTTACAAGCATGATTTTATGGGGCCGATGACTGTTTCGCCAACGTTATTAAGCCGCGATGGTAACGATATTAAATTGTCGGTTAATATGCGCCGTCCTGTTGGTAAACAAAAAGCTGTGCTCAAACAGCAAATTAATGAAGCACTTAGCGCTTGGCAAACCACTAATAATGTCACTTTAAAAGACACAAAAGTGGTAATTGGTACGCCAATGCTGTTAGATGGTGCACCTCACGCCCAAGCTTTACTTGATATCTTTAAGCATTTTACGGGCGATAAAGACGCGGGCTTTGTGTCAATCGGTGGTGGCACCAATGCTAAGCTATTTGATAATGCTGTTTCATTTGGTCCATCAATGCCAGGTAAAAAGTACACTGGTCACTCAGAACATGAGTTTATTACCGAAGAGCAGTTAGCGCTGAACTTAAAAATGTATACTGCAATGATGATGAAGCTAGGTAATATGTAATTCTATAAACTGAAAACGCCGCTTTATAGCGGCGTTTTTGTTTAAAACTGTTGACTCATTTCTGTTTAGAATTGGGCAACAAACTTGAGGTTGTAGAGTTCAGCTGAGCCGCTTTCAGTGTAATTAGCGGTTAAATAATATTTATCATTAATAAAGTACTTACCTTGTAAAACGAGTTCCGAATCATCCAAACCTGCACCTATGGCATAGTGTTCGCCAAAGTAATAGCTGATCATGGCATTACTTGCTGAATCATTAACGCTGTCTTGATGGCCAACATCAACGGTAATGTAATGGCTGCCGCTTAAGTGATTAAAGTATCTGGCCGAGAGATTCCAAACGTCGAGTTCATCATCTGTTTCTGCGCTAAAACCAAGGTAATCCTTATCGTTGATTTGGAGGTTATACTGCGCTTTCAAGCGGAAATAATCATCACCATATTCACGCACATCCCTATTTACAGAAACTTTTAAGGCATCGGCAAATAAGTAGCCTATACCTAGAGTGTAATTGTCTAAATCCCTCACATCCCTTATATCGGCTACAGCAAACCAGTTATTTAAAAAATACTCGCCAAATATACCAATGTCATTGTAATAGTCTCCTCCTGAGTAATTGACTAGGATGTTTGAATCTGTATCTAGGTAGCCATAATCATCGAGCACACCTGAGCTCTGCTGCTCTTCAAAGTAATAATGGCTTGCTAATTGGTAGCCATTAAAGCTATATCTGTCATGTTCTACGTGAGTGTAATTGATACTATTGAACCACTGTTTACTCACCTGTTGCTCTGTTGCTGCTGTTGAATAGCTTGAATAAGCGAGCGTTGCAAGTGCAATAGGGGCTAGTTGTTTAAACATACATATCCTTGTTGTATTTGGTTTTTGTTTCATAAAGATAATACAACAAGCAGGAATTTACATTGTAATAAAGTGTTGTGGGCCTGTTAGAATATGAAAAGGCCAAGCAGTGCTTGGCCGAACGGGATTAATTAAGCTTTGTGGTGAGTGATATCTCAGCATTCATGAGTTTTGAAATAGGGCAGCCTTGCTTGGTTTGCTCACAAAGTTGCTCAAATTTTTCGCTCGAAATTTCTTTTATTTTCGCACTAACATCAAGTTCAATGTGGCTTACTTCGAAGCCATCGTCAACCTCATCTAGGCTAACGGTTGCTTTGGTGGTTATGTCGTCAGCCACAAAGTCTGCTTCGGTTAGTGCCAGCGACAGCGCCATACTAAAACAACCACTATGAGCAGCAGCAATAAGTTCTTCGGGGTTAGTGCCCGGTTTGCCTTCAAAGCGGGTGTTAAAGCCAAATGGCTGTTTATCAAGTGCACCGCTTTCACTAGAAATGTAGCCTTTGCCAGATTTAATATCACCAGACCAACTTGTATGTGCAGATTTTTTAATCGTCATCGTCATCTCCTTTGTAAATTTTTCGGCGACCGTGAAAAGCTTTCAGGGTTTCGTGCCGAAAAGTATGAGTTAACGATATAGTTGCAACTTAAACGCCAATATTTCTTTTCGCTTCGCGCTTGCAACGCTCAGAGCAATATTTAACATGCTGCCAGTCTCGTTGCCACTTCTTACGCCACACAAATGGCCTGTCACATACGGGACAGGTTTTGCTGGGTAAATTAAGTTTTTTATGTGCCATGACGTTGCCTTTTTAGGCTAATCACATGCTTACGCAGTACGGCTTTTGTGCCGCGTTTTACATCATCACGTTCTCGGAATGACCATAATCGCTCACGTGCTTGCTTGGCAGCCTTTTCTATATCGACCATAGGCTCGGGGTAGTCTTCGCCTAGTTTAAAGTTATTAAACAAAGCTTCCATTGGCGGCAGTTGCCATGGCTGGTGGATATCTTCTACAGGCAGCTCTTTAAGCTCAGGACACCATGTTTTAATAAATATGCCATCTGGGTCTTTATCTTCAGATTGCTTTATTGGGTTATATAAACGAATGATGTTGGTTCCTGTGACCGATGCTTGCATTTGGATTTGTGGGTAATGAATTCCCGGTTCAAAATCTAAAAAATAACGCGATAAAATTAAACTAACAGGATGCCAGTGAATGTTCATATGGTGGGTCATAAAGCTGACTAACATAGCGCGCATTCTAAAATTAATGTAACCAGTTGCTTTGAGGCAGCGCATACAGGCATCAATAATAGGAATGCCTGTTTGGCCTTGCTCAAAGCGATTTAGGTGCTCATCAAGGTGATCATCATCGCGATAAGGGTAGTGCTGGTAGCCTGTGTTTTGCGGAGCAAACTCCATGCTGCATTGAGTTTCAAACTTTTGCATAAAATGGCAATGCCAATGTAATCGTGACTCAAAGGCATGCAATGAACGTCGCCAACTTTTAGGTTGTTTTGGTAGGTAGTATCTCAATGTTTGATAAACCTGTCTTAGGCTTAAATTCCCCCATGCTAAATATGGAGAGAGTCTTGAGCATGAATCTCTACTTTTTGATGGGCTTGAAATACCGCTTTGGTAGCCTTTAGCTCGCTGTTCTATAAAGCTTTTAAGACAGGCTCTTGCTTCATGAGGGCCGCCATATTGAAACTGAGGATCGTGGTTTAGAAAATCGTCAAAACACTCTGCTGCTTGATAATTATTAGGTAGTACGGCTTTAAAAGCTTGCCAATTTGGTTTTACGAGAGGTTGGTTCATCACCTCGTGCCAATGAGTTTGCCAATCAAACTGTTTTGGTCGTGCTCGTTTTACTCCTCCTAATGGCGTTTCATGCCATGGAATAGCTTTATTATTTAGCCAGAGTTTTACTTGTTTATCTCGCTCGAAAGTGTTGTAAAGCCCAATTTCTTCATGACTATAAACTCCAGCAATTTCAAACTCGTCATTGAGTGTTTCTAGCACTGTAATCATCTGTTGATTATAAATGGCGATTTCAGCGTTGTATTTTTCGAGCTGTTGGTTGATGTCTTTAAGTGACTGAGCAACAAAACGCCAGTGCCTTAAGCTGTAATGGGGGTCTTCGAGTAGTAGGGGCTCAAAACTATAAATAAGTAAGCAAGGCAGGTCTGATGCAATCGCACTGGCAAGTGGTTGATGATCAGAAAGTCTTAGGTCACGTTTGAACCAAACAAGATTCACTTTTTGCTTATTTGAGCTTGCCATAATGTTGAAGTTAGTGAAATAAATGCTTCTTATATACGAAGCAATCCCTATCTTCGATTAATGAGTTACACGATCCACACACTTTCCAAATTTTTAGCGTATTGCTTATACACTTTTTGATGGCAATCAGATTATGTTTATAGTCATAAATAACTTAAGAGGGTCGCTATGAAGCGTTTATTTGCTCTTTATGTTTTAGTAACTTCGCTGTTAGCGCAATATTCTTAGCAATAAGGAGAGTAGATAAAGAAGCGGCTTTTGCCACTGTGCAAGAAAAGTTTGCTTTATCTGAAGGTGATTCGCTGTTATCGGTCACAGCATAAATCACAAAGCGGTCATGATGACCGCTTTTTATACTTTGCTGATTATAGTGCTGCAGCAAATGTGTTGATTTCGTTTTTCGCTGCTTCTAGACTTTGCTCTGCGTCTGGCATCGCTAGGCCCTCAGCATAAATAAAGTGAACGTCAGTCATACCTACAAAACCAAGTACATCTTTTAAGTATTTAGTTTGTGTATCCATGTCGGTACCTTGATAGATACCACCACGCGCTGCAAGTACCACTACTTTTTTGCCTTCAACTAAACCTACAGGGCCTTGCTCAGTGTACTTAAAGGTAATACCTGCACGGGCAATACGATCAATCCAAGCTTTAAATGTCGAAGGAATACCAAAGTTATACATTGGCATACCAATAACGATTAACTCGTTGTCCTTAAGTTCAGCGATTAAATCGTCAGATATTGCAGCAAGTGCTTTTTGTTCATCATTGCGTTCGTTTGCATCAGTCATCCAGGCAGCCATTTCTGTCTGCGTTAAGTGAGCAATGGCATTGTCGCTTAAATCTCGAGTTGTTACTGAAATTTGTTGGTTGTTAGCAAGCTGCTCAACAAATTGTTGGCTAAGCTTGGTTGAATTACCTTGTTCACCATTTAAAGATGAATTTAACACAAGTACTTTTTTCATCATGTCACCTAAGAAAACTGAATTTGTGCAGTCATTATAATTAGCAAAAAATAAATTAATAATGCTTTTAATCGAGTACTTTGTTCGTTTTAAACGAATGATTGTCAGAGGTGAAATTTCTTACATAGTCTTTTATTTTCTTTTAATGTTATTATTTAGGAACAGTAAAAAATGAAATGGACTTTATGATGAAGTACTTACTGCTTTCACTATTTGCGGTACTAAGCTTAATGCCCCGTGCTGCTGAAAACACGCAACTCCCTGTAGAATCATTCGCCTCTTTACGGGCTTTTAGTCAAGTAAAGCTCTCACCAAATGGTAGTCATCTATCGTTTATTCGAAATGTAAATGGAGAGTTGGTGTTAACGGTTTATAACCGTAAAACAGAAGAAGTCAACTCTCTGATCCGCTCAGATAACCACACTATTTTCTTTGATTGGTATGAGTGGGCGAATGATGAAGTTTTGTTGATAGGTGCACGCCGTATCCAACGTCAATTTGGTGGCCCAAAATATTCAACAACTTTTATGTATGCTTATAACATTAACGATAAAGGCAAAGTTAGATCAGCCAATGAAGCAGACTTTAATCGTGACAAGCGCCAACCGCAATTTGGCGATCAGGTCATCAGTTTTTTACCGAGTAAAAAAGACAAAATCTTAGTTCAAGGTGACTTTGATTTTGCTAATGCGCCAGGTGTGTATGAACTTGATTTATATACACTTCGTAAAAAGAAAGTGCAGCGTTCATTCAACAAAGTTACCGATTGGATTATTGACCGCCAAGGCAATGTACGTATTGCCCTTAAAATGGATGAAGACGAATTTGAATATATTCTATATGACGAAGATAGAGATAAACGTAAAACATTATTCAAATATAAAGCATTTAGCCCTGATGTAGTAAGTGTTTTGGGCTTTGATAAAGACCCTAATATTATTTATTACAAAGCACTTAAAGATGGCTACGATGCGCTTTATAAAATGAACCTAACGACCATGAAAAAAGAGTTAGTGTTTAGCGATGATAACTCTGACTTCGACGGTCATATATTCTATTCACCTTTAACTGGTGAAGTCGCAGGGTTTACTCACTCACAGCTTGATGAGGGGATCCATTACTGGGATGAAGATTTAAGCAACCTTTATAATGGCTTACGCGCTGTACTGCCAGCAGATAAGTTTGATATTGATATTATTGATACCAGCAAAGATCAACGTCAATATGTGGTTTTGGTTACAGGTGAGCAAATCCCCGGCACCTATATGTTAGGTAACCGTGATACGAACGAGTTAACAGTATTTGTATCGGCATTTCCGGATATTGATGACACAGTTTACAGCGGTAAAAAGAAAATCAGTTATAAAGCCCGTGATGGTTTAACTATTGAAGGGTATTTAACCTTACCTGTGGGTTATAAAAAAGGTGATAAATTGCCTACCATTGTGTTCCCACATGGCGGACCAATGGCTCGTGATTACGCAGACTTTGACTATTGGACTGCGTTGCTTGCCTATAATGGTTATGCAGTGCTACAACCAAACTTTCGTGGTTCAAGTGGTTATGGTCATGAATTTGAAATGGCTGCTGTACAAGGTTTTGGTAAAGAAATGCAAGATGACTTGCAAGATGCCGCGAATTGGCTTGTTGGTGAAGGTATCGCTAATAAAGATAAAATCTGTATTGGTGGAGCAAGTTATGGTGGCTATGCTGCATTAATGGCAGTGGTTAAACACCCAGAAACATTCAAATGTGCAGCCAGCTTTGCTGGTGTCACCGATCTTGAGCGTATTGTTAGTAAGGCACGATATTTCACCAATAAAGAAATTGTGCGTAAGCAATTTGGTACTGATGGCGATAAATTAGAAAAGGTCTCGCCAGTTAATTTTGCAAAACAAATTAATCGCCCAGTGTTACTCGTTCATGGTTCTGATGATAACGTGGTACCTGTTTATCATAGTCGAGAAATGGAAGATGAGCTTAAAGACGAAGGCAAAGACGTTACCTATATTGAGCTTGAAGATGGTGACCACTACTTGTCGCATCAGCCGTATCGAATTAAAACATTGAAAGCGTTTTTAGAGTTCTTCGATAAGAATTTGAAAAACTAAAGATAAAAGGCGACTTCGGTCGCCTTTTTGAATTAAGTTTCTGGTAAAAACCAAGCACTAATAGCGCCTACCAAGCCTAAAAGGCTATAAAATAATATAAGCTCGGCGGTGCTTAAGTACGCATTTAGTAAGCCAACGCTGCCAAGTAACAGTAAGATAACCCCGATCACTGTATTACTAACAGAGACATAGTCTGTACGCTTGTTACCTTCTGCCATATCAACAAGATAGGTTTTACGGCCAAGGCGTACTCCTTGATGAGCTACAGTGAGTAAAAAATAACACAGTGGTAATAACCAAAACTCATTGAGAGTGGATGGGCTTAAGTAAGCAACCAAATAAACAGCAAAGCCATTAAAAGTAACGAGTATCGCAGCAAGCACTAAAACGCGGCGACTAGACAAATCACTGAGCCTACCCCAAATAGGAGCGGATACTAAGTTTGCTAGTCCTGATAGCGCCATAAACGTAGCAAGCAATGAAAAGTCGAAAGCTTGTTCACTGGCAAGTACGATATAAAAAGGGGCGCTTAAGGCCGAGCACAATAACAATGCACGAGTAATTATAAAATGTGCAAATTGCTTGTCTTGGTAAAGCAGTTTTAGTTTTTTAAGAGCATGTAGCAAGCCGTTTTCAGCGCCTTCGGTTGCGCCTTTGTATTCTTTAATACGACTGTAACTAAGCGCTGCGAAAACCCACATAAGCACAGCTAGCATCAGTGCAATATACACTCCATTCTCATAACCAAGACTTTGTAGATACCACAAACCAAGACCGAAGGTGAGTGTTGCAAATCCGGCAAAGCTGGCAGCAAGACCACTTATACCTCCGCGCTGTTGTTTAGGAATAACCTTACCTAATACATCTTTTGCAGCAATAGAGTTAAAGCCGCGAGCAAGGCTAAAAACAATCAAAAGAGCAATAATAGCAAACCCAGCGTTTGTACCTTGCAGCGTTAAAGCACAAACCAACATGCCCACAATACACAAAGCCTGCACAATCGCGCCAATTACCCACACCCACTTTCTGACGGGCAGCTTACGAATGGCACTTGCTATCGCTAGCTGTGGCAACATAGAACCTGATTCACGAATGGGCACAAGCCAAGCAATAAAACTGCTCGGCACATTAATGCTTTGTAACAGCCAAGGCAGGGTTACCTTTGGGTTTAACAAGGCGTCGGCAAACTTACTAAATAGTTGGCTCACTAATAAGGTAATAAAATTGCCGGGTACGACTTTACAAGCCGCCTCATCAATTGCTTTGCAGGCACGGGCATCTTCGGTGTTACTAAGGCGTTGGTATATGTCTTCTTTGCTGAGTTTTTTCATATAGTTAGTATTTATGAAAAAGGGCCGTTAAGCCCTTAAAAATCATCTTTAGAGTGGCGTTCAGCTAATTGTTCAGCTTCATCACCCCATGTGCGGTTTACTCGGCGACCACGTTTTACGGCAGGGCGACGTTCGATTTGTTTTGCCCAGCGTATTACATGACTATATGACTCGACATCTAAAAACTCAGCTGCATCATATAAATAGCCAAGCACTAGGCTGCCATACCAAGGCCAAATAGCAATGTCGGCAATTGAGTATTCACTGCCCGCCATATAATCATGGTCACTTAGGTGACGGTTTAACACGTCTAACTGACGTTTAACTTCCATTGTGAAGCGGTCAATCGGATACTGCATTTTATAAGGTGCATAGCTATAAAAATGGCCAAAACCACCGCCTAAGTAGGGGGCAGAACCCATTTGCCAAAACAGCCAATTGCGACATTCTGTTTTACTAGTATGATCGCTTGGGATCAGTGCATCAAACTTCTCTGCTAAGTACTGTAAAATAGCCCCTGACTCAAACACGCGAGTAACAGGTGTAGTACTGTGATCCATTAAGGCTGGAATTTTTGAATTAGGATTTACACTAACAAACCCAGAAGAGAATTGATCACCATCGCCGATCTTAATTAAAAATGCATCGTAGTCGGCTTCATCAATACCTAGCTCTAATAGCTCTTCGAGCATAATGGTGACTTTTTGACCATTCGGTGTTGCAAGTGAGTAGAGTTGAAGGTTGTGTTTACCAACGGGCAAGTCTTGTTCGTGGGTCGCACCTGAGACCGGGCGATTAGTCTTAGCCCATTCACCACCGTTTTCTGCATCCCATTGCCACACTTTAGGTGGCGTATAACTGTCGGTATTACTCATTGAAACTCCCTAAATTGTGCTTTAATGAATGTTATTACGAGATTACCATCCTAGTTGATCAACCTAAGCAAGGGAAGTAGAGTTATAAAATAGTATTATGTCGATATTGTTAACTTGTTAAGTTTAAATAATTTTCAGGAGGCTGTTATGAAAAAGCATGGCTTAGCTATTGGTTTAGAGCGAACAGGCACAACCTTTTACCTTACCTTAAAAGTGGTGGGTAAATTGACTCACGACGATTATTCGACCTTAACGCCACTGGTTGATAATGCACTTGCTTCGGTGCCTCGGGTCAAAATGAGAGTGTTTGTAGATATAACAGAGCTTGAAGGATGGGAATTACAAGCGGCGTGGGATGATTTTAAATTTGGCTTAAAACATAACAAAGAGTTTTGTCGCATTGCGGTACTGGGTAATAAAAAATGGCAACAAGTTGCTAGTAAAGTTGGTAATTGGTTTACCAGTGGCGAAGTTAAGTACTTTGAAGATGCAACAATCGCTCGCGAATGGCTATATGAACAAGGACATAAGTGACAGACTATAATCAATTAAAGGTCGCAACATTTAATTTATATAATTATTTAGCGCCACCTGACGCATTTTATGATTTTCAGCGCATTTATAGCGCTGAGCAGTGGGCCAAAAAGCAGCGCTGGTTGGCCGATTACCTTAAAAATCAGCAGCCAGATATTATTGGCTTTCAAGAAGTGTTCAGTATCAATGAACTAAAACAACAAGTTAACGCAGAGGGTTACCCTTATTTTGCAGTGGTTGATGAGCCAACGGTGATTGATGACTTTATTTATCGCGATCCGGTTGTGGCCATTGCCTCACGCTATAAAGTTGTTGCTGTCAGTCATGTTGAGGCAGAGCAAGATGATATTTTAGCGATGGGCTTGAGCGCTAATTTCAACTTTAGTCGCCGCATTATTCGTGCGACACTTGAAGTACCTCACTTAGGGCACGTCGATTGCTATGTGGTGCACTTTAAATCAAAGCGCAGCATGCTCCATCATCAGGATGATGAAAGCCACAGTGAACAGCAAAACTTAGTTATGCAGTTAAAATCACAAGCTCTTGGGCGCTGGGCATCCAGCATACAGCGTGGCAGTGAAGCCGTATTGTTACTCGTTGAAATTATTAAACGCAGAGCGCACAGCAATAACCCGGTGATTGTAATGGGGGATTTTAATAATGAGTTACACGATGGTGTGCTTAACCACCTGATAGCTGATCATCTTCGCTTTAGCGGTCATAGGCAAAATAGCCCATCTCGTTCAGAGTTTAAACTACAAGATAGTTGGCAACTGTATCAGCGCCATGTTGTAATCGAAAATGATAGAGAAGCAACCCACTATTTTGGCAGTAGCAGCTCAGTGTTTGATTATATTTTGTTATCTCGAGAGTTTGATGCCGGGTTTCAGAGCAGTTTTTTTGAAGTGGTGGATTATCACACCTACGATCAGCACTTGATCAACCCGCAATTTGCCTATGATGATCAAAGCACCGACCATGGTGTTGTAATGGTGACAATGAAGCTGAGAAGCTAGAAGCTTTAAGTTTAAAGCTTCAGATTCTTATGTTTATCACGTTTTGCCATAATATAGCCGATGAATGCGCCGCTAATTGCGCCGAATAAATGGCTTTCGAATGAAATATGGATGCGCTGCGGGAATACACCCCAAATTAGGCCGCTGTATAACACAACAACCGCAATACTGATTAAAATGGCTTTGAATGAACGGTGCATAATGCCGTAGCTAATTAAGTAGCCCCATAAACCGTATATAACACCACTTAGTCCAACATGAATGTTGCTGCGGCCAAATAGCCATACTAGTAATCCACCAATAAGCGCTGTGCCTGCAAACACCAGCCAAAAGCGTTTTACGCTAAATTGGCAAACTAGCCAGCCGAGAATAGTAAATGGCACTAGGTTACTAAAAAGGTGTGCCCAGCCACCATGTAAAAATGGCGCAAAAATCACCCCTGATAGACCTGACATTTGCCTTGGTAAAATCCCTAAACCATTCAATTTGATGCCGGGTAGGGTATTAATTATTTGCAGTACCAAGCACACCAGCATAATGCCTAAAATGGCGAATCGCTTACTACTGATAGGAGGAAGTTTGACAGCATTTTTTTCAGTCATGATGAGAAGCTCTTAAATCAAGGTGACCGAATGAGTATAACTTATTAAAAGTGAAGGTAAACACCCTGCTAAGCAAGGTGTTTACTAAAGGCTTGGGTTAACCTAATTTGGTAAGTAGTTTTTTCGCAGCAAGCTCTGAACTTGCTGGGTTTTGCCCTGTGATTAGTAGGCCATCTTCAATCGCAAGCTCGCCCCAATCATCGGTTTTTTGATACTGACCACCTTGTTTGATTAACTCATCTTCAACAAGTAATGGCACTACATTGGTAAGTTGTACAGCGTCTTCTTCTGAGTTGCTAAAGCCAGTTACTTTTTTATCAAACACAACAGATTTACCAGCTGCATTTTTCGCATTAAGTAATACTGCACTGGCGTGACACACTGCACCTACTGGCTTATCTGAATTAAGAAATTGCTCAATTAAATTGATCGAATCTTGGTTATCAACTAAATCCCATAACGGACCATGGCCGCCTGGGTAAAACACCGCATCGTAATCACTGGCTTTTACGTCAGCCAGAGGTTTTGTATTAGCCATTAAGGTTTGTGCTGCGCTGTCTTGATCAAAGCGTTTTGTAGCATCAGTTGCAGCATCAGGTGCCGCACTGTTTGGATCAATAGGAGGTTGGCCACCTTTAACAGAGGCTAAAGTTACCTCTGCACCAGCATCAATAAAGGCGTAGTAGGGCGCGGCAAATTCTTCAACCCAAAAGCCCGTTTTATGGCCGGTATCGCCAAGCTCATCGTGTGAAGTAAGTACCATTAAAATTTTCTTAGCTGACATAGTGAATCCCTTTTTTGCTTATTAAACATCGTTAATAACACTATAGGGGTGAAAATCGAGTTAAACAACGCAGATAAATTTGACTTCATTGGTTTAATAATTGATACAATTATTCAGGTTAGATTAGGAGTTTGTATGAAAGTATCGTTTGAGCAATTAAAAAGCATGGTGGTGTTTGCCCATATTGTGCAGCAAGGCAGCTTAACTAAAGCGGCTCAACAACTTGGTTTATCAAGGGCCGTTGTCAGTTACCACTTAAAGAAATTAGAACAGCAATTAAAGCTGACGTTACTTAATCGCTCAACGCGCACCATGACCCTCACCGAAGCAGGAATGGCTTATTACGAACGTTGTCAGGCTATCACTGAGCATGCTGAGGCTGCTAACTTACACCTTGAAAACTTAAAGAGTGAGCCCGTTGGGGTTATTAAATTGAGTTGTCCGGTGAATGTTGGCTTACAACTTGTGGTACCGGCACTGGCCCAGTTTAAGCGTTTGTATCCAAAAATTGATATCGATTTACAGCTCAGTGATGATGTGGTTGATATCATCAAAGAGGGCTATGACTTAGCGATTAGAGGCGTAGCCCTTGAGAGCTCAAATCTACAAGCCACTAAGTTTGCAAGTCTGGCGACCTGCATATGTGGCTCAGTCGATTACTTTACAAAATACCCTATACCAAAGAGCATTGCCGATTTAGCTGAGCATACGTGGGTGGTGTATCAACCAAGTAGTGCCATTGTCACACTCGAAAAAGACAAGCGCCGCTATGAGGTGCCTGTTAGTGGTGGCATAAGTACCAATAATGCTGCTGCGCGAACTGCCTTTGTTGAAGCTGGGCATGGCTTAGCGAAGATCCCAGTTTATGATGCGCTACCCAGGATCAAAGCGGGATTGTTACGCACAATATTAGATGATTACAAAACTGCCGATATTGAACTTTATGGCGTATTCCCGCCAGGGGCGGCGGGAAGTAAAAAATTGCGGGTTTTACTTGATTACTTGAAAGATTATTTTACTAATCAAGTAGCCACTATGACGATTTAAACAAGTGTGCGGTTAAATAAAGCAACGGCTTGTTGATACATGCTGATGGCAAGGGCTGGGTCGTATCGGTCGCCTTCGTCGCGCATAAACGCATGTTGGGCGTTAACCTCTTGCCACTGGTAATTAATTCCTGTTGCCACCGCTTGTTGGTAAATTTTAAGGCGGCCTTCTTTTGGTACATGTGGGTCTTGTTTACCCCAAATAAAATGAATTTCACCTTTAATATCTGCCATGCGCTCAAATGAGTTATTATCTGCTTGTGCTGGTAAGGTATCGCTGTGTATATCTGTTGCGTATAAACAAAAAGCGGCTTTGATACTTGGGTTTAATGCAGCACGGTATGCAAGGTGACCACCTATACATACGCCCATGGCACCTACATTTCCTGTGCAGTAATCTTGCTGACGCGCAAATGCAATTAAAGCGTCAGTATCTGAGTCATGGCTCTCAAGCGGTTTTGCCCATTTGTCGGCATTGCCTTTGTCTTTACCTGCATCATCGTAGGCAAGTACCGTCCCAATAGGATTTAACTCATGAAAAACTTCTGGCACTAATACGACAAAGCCATGACCAGCAAGTATTGCAGCAGAGCGCGCAATCGGCGCTGTTTCTTGGAAGATCTCAGAATAGAAAATAACACACGGGTATTTACCTTCTTCTACAGGACGATAAATGCTGGTGCGCATTGCGCCTGTGTTGGTTGCTATGTCGTGGCTATGGTGCTGAATAATCATGTTAATCCTTGTAAAATCGGTTTAGCTAATAATACCTCAGCCCCACCTTTTGGACGAGTCAAAGCCCTTGAAATTTATTGATGCTCAGTTATTTCTTTGAGGCAGGGTACTGCATACAGCTTGCGTAATAGGTAAGAGTAGCAGGCCAGTCAGAGAAAATGGCCATTACACCCACTTGCTTAGCAAGGACGTCTATCACATTCATCATTTGCCCATCTTGTTTAATCACGCTGGCAATTGACTGGTAATAATAACCCCCGCCATTATCTAATGGACCAGAGCGCTCTAAACTCCAAGTAATGATGTTCAGCCCGGCTTGTTTAGCTTTAATAGCATAAAGCGAAGGCACAATTTTACCTGACTCATCAAGGCTTAAAAGCATCCACATTGGCGGTGCGATAATGCGTACTCCATCGTTATACAGAGCCTGCATTGATGGTTGCCAGGTTGTTTCATCCATCGCATCAAAGTGTGCTTGCTCATCTCTGCCATCAAGATAAATACTGTTGTTTGCAAATTCAGGGTGATTGTTTAGCCAATACTTCACATCTTCAAGATTAAATGATTGCGGATAAACATCTTGGCTATTCACACCTAAAGCTCGATACTCATCAAGCATTTTTTGCGCATAATCTTGCTGGCTAAAACCGTTAAATGGCATGCTGACTTCTGGGCTTTTTAGCTCGGGCGTCATTTTTACACCTAGTGATTTAAATAAGTCAATGCTTTGCTGGTGGGTCATTACGGTGCCACTGTTTGCGTATAAATCAGTGCGCCAGCTTGGTGTGCCTTGCATATACTCTGCGACCGTTTTGGCATTTGCATTGGCACCATCCATTTTAGCTTTTAGGGTTAAAAACTCAGCTTGGGTGATATCGCTGGTGCAGCATTTAGCCTGAGCTGGTTGGCCGTCTTTGGCCGGGGTAAAAGGTTGGCTGCATTTTGCTGCGAGCTCAGGAATCGCTAAAATGTTGGTAGTGGTGTGTAAATCACACTGTGAATGACGACACACGAGTTGTTTGTCTTTTGTAAAGGCGACGTCACATTCAAGTACGCCAGCGCCCATTCTTGCAGCGGCTAAATATGACTCTTTGCTGTGCTCAGGAAACTGCATGGGGGCACCGCGATGACCAATTACAAAATTAGTTTTGTAAAAAGGGCCATTACCGCATGCCGCAAGTTGCTGCTTTAAGGGTCCATCTGTCATCTTGTCGATTAAATAGTAAGGCCTAGCGCCAACTTGCACTGCCTGCTCATCAGGCAGACTCTTACAACCTTGAATAATGAAAACTAAACAACATAAAACCAGTGCGCGCATAACAGCATTCCTCTAATCTAATAGAGTTTAGCTTATCATTGCTCCATGGCAGTTTTATTAAGTTTCTGATTTATAATAAGTGCTAACAAGATAATCGCTGCGCCAATGGCAAGCTTGATGATATCAGCATCACGGTTCCAAATAACAATGTTAACGATGATCCCTGCTGGGATCAGTAGGTTATTCATTACAGCCAAGGCACCTACATTGACAATAGTCGCGCCCTTATTCCAAGCGAAATAACCAAGCCCTGAAGCGATCGTGCCTAAGTAAATTAACACGCCCCATTGTGTCGTTGTGGTGGGCAGCTTACTGGTATCACCAAATAAGCCGTAACAAATCAGTGCGACAATTAAAGCGCCAATAAAGAACCAAGCAAACACCCGAGAGTGGGGGAGTTGCTGATCTTGCATTAAACGTTTGTAAGTTACTTGCCCAGTGGCAAAGCAAATATTAGCAGCCTGCACCATTAGCATACCAATGAGATAGTTTTCATCGACGCCTTCATAGCGAATAGCAACGGCGCCTAAAATAGCCAGTAATGCGGCGAATAAAAACTTGGCATTAAAGCGTTTTTCAAGCAAATCGTTTAACAGGGTGATGTAAAGTGGCGTCATAACCGTAAATAGCAGTACCTCGGGCACACTAAGGTACAAAAACGAATGGTAATAAAAGCTGTACATCACACCAAGTTGTACTGCGCCTATTGCCATGAGCTTTAGTGCTAAGGCTTTAGGAGTTTTACGCCAGTGTAAAAAAGGTAAAAACACGCAAGTTGCTAAGCCAATGCGCATTAACACACTAAACCATGCATCCACTTGGCCTGCTAAATAGACACCAATAAGACTAAACGAAAAGGCCCAAAGCAGGGTTACAGCAAATAAGTAGGTCATGTTATTCGAGTTATGTGCAAAAAAGGGCAGTGTATATGAGATGGCTGAAAATTAAAATTGCCCATGACGGATAATACGTGGTCATGGGCAATGGGGGGTTAGGGTTGGCTGGCAACAAAGGCTTTGGCTTGTTGCTTTAATAGCTCGAGTGCGTTGCTATCGTAAAACGTGCTGTGCGAGACAACACCGCTTAGTGTTTGTGTGTTACGAATATCAATAAGTGGGTTTTCTGAAAGCAAAATGAGATCGGCTACTTTGCCTTCACTAAGTGCACCGTATTGCTGTTGTTTATTTAAAAACTCAGGCCCCGCAAGAGTTGCAGCTTGCAGTGTTTGCAGTGGTGTTAGGCCATATTCAGTAAAAATACTCAGTTCTTGGTGCAAAGAAAGCCCCGGATAAATATACGAATTTAAAAAGCCTGCATCTGTGCCTGCAATAATACTCACACCTGCTTGTTGGGCGATAGGGAGTAACTGTGCGGTTTTAACAAAACGCTCTTTGCGCTGTTTGATTTGTGCGGGCGTGTCTTTGTTAGCTCTATCGACTCGCCACTGGTAAGTTGCTTTTAAACCTTTACCCAAATAATCTAAAAAAGCATCGTCTTGATGATTATCTTCATCAATGTAAGCCGTTATTTTGCCACCAATCAAGGTCGGCACCACTGCAGTGTCATTGTTGGCAAGAACTGTAAATTTCTCAATGGCTGTTGGTTCATCAAACTGCGCGGTGATAATGGGCAGCGCAGTGCGATAACTTAGCTCTTTTGAGGCAACCTTTGCGGAAATATCTGCTTCGTTTTTAGCTGCAGCTTTAAGCATATAGGTCATATGCTCAATCGCATCAAGACCCGCCTTAGAAACATCAGTTACAGACAACGAAAATGGAATATGACCTGAAATTTGGTAACCCCGCTTTTTAACCTCTTTTACTGCCTTTAGGTAAAGCTCAGGCGTTAAAGCGCTGTCGGTAATTTTGATAAAATCGACGTCCATGCTGTCTAACAGATCCATTGCAGCATGCATTTCTGCGGTTGTTTCTACTTCTAAATCACCGGGCCAAATAGACCCTTTACCTTCTAATTTCGGGCCAGAGGTAAAAATAGTTGGGCCCACTAACTGACCTTGTTTTACTTGTTCACGCCAGCTAAGTACAGATTCACTCAAATCAGCCGCAGCATCACGAACGGTTGTTACGCCATAGGCTAAATACAGTGGCAGTAGCTGTTTATTCTCTTCAATAAGCTCATCACCACCGCCAAAATGGACATGCATATCCCATAAACCAGGCATGACATACTGACCTTTTGCATCAACCAATGTTGAGCTTTGATATTGGCTACTTAAAGGTTTATCACTACGTTTGATGATGATCCCATCGCGAATGGCAAGTGATTGCTTTGCTGTGATAGCCCCAGTTTGCATATCAATAATTTGGGCGTTTTCTATCACGATATCGGCGCGCTCATCTGGGGTTGATGAACATGCAGCTAAAGCTGAGCAAAGTCCTAAAAGTAAAGCGTTTCTCATGTGTGAACTCGTGTTTTTCTTTGAGATTAGCAAAAACGAGTTAACTGACAATTGCTTTGAGGTGAATAGGAATAAAAGTGGGGTGAAAATTAATCCAATAACTAAAAAGTATGAGGGTTGCCCCTCATACTTTAAATAACGGTGTGATTATTCAACTAAACCACGACGCTTTAATAGTGCGTCTGTAGTTGGTTTTTGACCACGGAACTCAATATAGCTTTGCATTAAGTCGCGGCTGTTACCTTTAGATAAAATCTCTTTACGGAAATTGTCACCGTTTTCACGTGTTAAACCACCTTGTTCAGTCATGTGTGCAAACGCATCTGCTGCGAATACTTCAGTCCAAAGATAAGCGTAGTAACCAGCTGAGTAACCCCCAGCAAAAGTGTGGCTAAAGTAGCAAGACTTATAACGTGGTGGTACTGGGTAGTACGCGATACCGTGCTTGTCTAATGCATCATGTTCAAACTTTTGTACGTCTGTAATGTCAGCATCAACACCAAATGAGTGCCATTCCATATCAAGCAGTGCCGCCGCTAAATACTCAGTAGTATCGAAGCCTTGGTTGAACTTTTGTGACTCAAGTACTTTTGCAAGTAACTCTTTTGGAATTGGCTCACCTGTTTTGTAGTGCTTGGCGTAGTTTGCAAGTACTGTCGGTTCAATATTCCAGTCTTCGTTTGCTTGTGAAGGGAATTCAACAAAGTCACGTGCAGTCGCTGTACCCGCTAAGCTTGGGTATTTAACATCAGAGAATAAACCGTGTACAGCATGACCAAATTCGTGGAACATCGTTGTTACTTCAGAGAAAGTCATGAGTGTTGGTTGACCTTCAGCTGGCTTAGGAATGTTCTGTGCGTTGTAGATCACAGGCTTGGTGCCTTTTAAACCGCTTTGGCTAACATAGGCGCTCATCCATGCACCACCTCGTTTACCTTCACGTGCATAAGGGTCCATATAGAACAGGCCGATAGCGCTACCGTCTTCATTGAATACTTCAAACACCATCACGTCTTCGTGATAAACAGGCAGATCTTTACGCTCTTTGAACGTAATACCATAAAGTTTATTCATCGCAAAGAATAGGCCGTCATGGATCACTGACTGCATTTCAAAGTAAGGCTTAACTAAAGCTGGGTCTAAGTCGTACTTCTGTTGACGAACTTTTTCAGCATAAAACGCCCAGTCCCATGGCTGTAGTGCAAACGTTTCACCTGATTTTTTGATTACTTGCTGGATTTGTTCTGCTTCTGCTTCTGCTTTAGCAACCGCTTTTGGCGCTAAATCATCAAGAATGCCGTAAACGTTTTCAGTTGTTTGTGCCATACGGTTAGTCATCACATATGAAGCCCAATCTTTATAGCCAAGCAATGCAGCTTTTTCTGCACGTAACTTGGTTTCTTTAATGATAATAGGGCCATTTGTCGCTTGGGCACGCGTTGCAGATGTAGTCCAAATTTTTTCACGTAGCTTGCGGTTTTCAAGGCTTTGTAAGATAGGTTGGCGAGTCGTGTTCACTAGTGTGATTATGTAGCCTTCTTTACCTGCTTTTTTGGCTGCTGCCGCAAGGCTTGCAATTTCGCCTTCAGATAAACCTGCTAACTCGCTTTTATCTTTAACTAAAATCACATCTTCTTTAAATGATTTTAAGATGTTTTGTGAAAACATCGTTGAAAGCTTGGCAAGCTCTGCGTTTATTTCACGCATTTTTGCTTTTTCAGCTTCAGTTAGTTTTGCACCCGCGTTAACGAATTTTTTGTAGTAGTAATCAACAAGGCGTTGATCTTCAGCATTTAGTGACGATTTATTGTCGTAAATGCTTTGTACGCGAGAAAATAAAGCTTTGTTTAAGTAAATGTCATCAGTGTGAGCTGACATAATCGGCGCCATTTTCGCGGCGATACGTTGGTACTCACTGTCAGAGATTAAACCCGATAAATTAAAAAATGCCGCAGAAGCGCGGTCTAATAATTCACCCGAGTATTCCATTGCAACAAGGGTATTTTCGAATGTTGCTGGCTCTGGGTTATTTGCAATCTTTGCAATTTCAGCTTTTTGTTGTGCGATCCCTGCTTCAAACGCTGGCTCATAGTCTTTAGTCGAAAGCTTATCAAACTCTGGTGCCATGTACTGTAAAGGGCTTGGCTTAAAAAGAATGTTTTCAACATTGGCTGTTTGTGTTTCAGCGGCTGTTTCAACTTGAGTTTGAGTGTCAGCTTGTTGTGAACTACAAGCAGATAATAAAAGAACACTAGCAATGGTGGTTGCTACTAAGGTTTTACGCATGAGAGCTCCAAAAATGTGGATAAATCTTCTCTAACTTATCAAATTTATAAGTAGAAAGAAGCAAGTTTGTCGCTTTAATAGGTAAGTATGCCGCAAAAAAGAGTGATTCAGGGATAAAGTGTTTAAAAAGCCATCAAATAAAGGTGATGGCTAGCTTAAATTGAAAATGGCGCTGATTGCCAAATTAGATTTTTGTTAGAGTTAACTGGCATTGATCAGTTGTAGCCCAACACAAACTTTTTCTCTGAACCAAAGTTTTCAGGCATTGCATTACCAAATTCTTTATTGATTAGTGCAAGTGTCTGTTCTTGTTCAGCAAGTAAGTTCAAGATGCGGTTGCGATATTCTAGACTTGATTCAAATAAGTTTAAATCAACCAGTGGTTGTAAAGTGGCAAGTTTTTGTGTGAGTGTCATTTGTGACATTGTGTTCTCCTCGTGCTATTCAAAGCCTGCTAAACCTACAAGCTTTACCTATGTATATAGCAGCTATGGGCTAAAAGAGTTAATAATTAGCGCATTTTGCGCATAAAGAACTTAGTATTTACCAAGTTTTACCCTATTATGCCGTGCTAAACTTAGTCAAAACTGAATCAAACTCTCTTTTTACCAGGAATGTTAATTTATGACCTTTGCTGATCTGCAATCTGCATTATCGTTTGTGTTGTTCACCTATAACGACGTGCAAATTACCGTACTTAAAGTAATTCAAGTGCCTCTGGTGCTGTTTTTAATGTGGTTTGTGGTCACATGGATAGGTCGATTAATTAAAAAAGCATTGTTGGCAAAAAACCTAGGGCCAGACACAGTTCATTTATTCACCCGTATTTACCTTGTTGTAACTATCGCGGTGCTGGTGTTTACTTCACTTGAGGTACTCAATATTCCGCTAACGGCGTTTGCATTTGTCTCTGGTGCCATTGCAATCGGTGTTGGTTTTGGTGCGCAAAACATTATCAATAACTTTATTAGTGGTTGGATATTAATGTGGGAGCGACCAATTCGTATTGGTGATTTTTTAGAAGTGGGTACAGCAAAAGGAGTGGTTGAAACTATTAATACTCGTTCAACTCGTATTCGCCGTAACGATGGTGTGCACATGCTAGTACCAAATAGTCACTTGCTAGAGAATACTGTAACAAACTGGACCTTGATTGACCGTAATGCTCGTTCATTTGTGAATGTTGGTGTTGCTTATGGTTCAGACGTGGTGTTAGTTGAAAAGCTGATGAAGCAAATTCTTGATGAGCATCCTGCCATTTTAAAAACACCGGCATCATCTGTGTTATTTGATGACTTTGCAGATAGCTCTTTAACTTTTAGCGCTATTTTTTGGGTGTGTGCCGAATCAGAAGCACCGCTTCGCCAAGTGCGTAGTGAACTGCGTTTTAGCATTTATAAAGTATTTGCTGAAAACAACATTACCATTGCGTTCCCACAGCGCGATATTCATATCGATGGTGAAATTGCCCTAACAAGGCGTAATAGTCAAAAATAAAAAAAGCGGCTTAGCCGCTTTTTTTATGCTTGTTCATTAAGTTTTTTAAGCTTGAAGGCTAGCAACACCATCATAATACCAAACACGATGGCATAGCTTGCAACTAGCCAAAGTAGGGTAATTATGCCCGCACCCGGGTTAAACATCAGGTAACCACCAAAGATAATTGAAATAATACCGCTGCCAATTAGTAGCCATTCGTTAGTTATCTCTTTACGAAGTTTGCTGGCTATTGCAATTTCAATTACCCCTATAGCAATTGCCCACGCAGCAATAAAGTACAACATTAAAATAGCAGTCACATTCGGTGCAAACAGAGTAACGAGTGCTGCGGCAATTGATATCAAGCCACCTATTAATAGCATCCACCAAAGCGGGTTGTCTTTTTTAGATGCAATTGCAAGCCAGGTTCGAATGGAACCATCTACAAAGAAGTAAGCGGCAAATATAAACATTAATACGGCTAAAGAGGCTTGAGGTGCAAACCAACCACATAAACCAAAGATAATGGCGATAGCCCCATGAATAAGTAAAGATGACCAATGAGGGATCAGTGAACTTGAGATCTGCATTATATTTTTCCTTTGCTAATGTTCCTTTATAACTAACATTTAGCTGACTGCTTGCATAGGTATTTAATTATTTTTTGTACAGTTATCCAAACCATGCTCTAATTTATAGGATAAAATTTGTAATCGTATTTAATGTTTTTCGAACAAGGAATGATGTGTGAAGAGTTGCGCTAACAAGTTTCCGCTATATTTAGCTAGTTTATCGGTGTGGTTATTGGCATTGTTTTTTAACCCAGTATTCGCTACAACACCTGAAGTAACCGTGAAATCGCTCATCGATAAAGATAGCAAAGAACAGCAAGAAGAAAAAAAGTCCCCCCTTCAAGTTGAAGAAGCAACAACCACTGTCGCTGACCCCAGCGTTGAACAATATGATGATCAGCCATTTGATGCCTTTGATCGACTCACCCCACGAAGTGCCATGCAAGGTTACTTAAAAGCTGCTCGAAACCGTGACTTTGAACGTGCGAAAAATTACCTTGATTACAGAAACCTGCCGCAAGAGGTGCTAGCTGTAGGTCAATTACAACTTGCAGAGAACCTTTCAGTCGTGCTTGATCGCACGTTGTGGGTAGATGTAGATAGCTTAAGTAATAAACCCAAAGGGAAGCAAAAAGAAGATGTGCCAAGCTATCGCGACTTAGTGGGAGAAATTAAAACATCTGAAGGAAAAGTGCAGGTTTTATTACAGCTTGTGCCCGATGAAAAAACAGGTAACCGGATCTGGAAAATCTCTAACGCTACCGTTAGTCAAATACCTCTTTTAACCAAGGAGTTTGGCTATAACTTGATTGGGGAATGGTTATATAAGCATTTGCCTGATTTAGAATTTTTAGGCGTAATGTTATGGCAATGGATCTATTTTGCTTTTTCATTTGTGTTGTTTTTAGTTGCAGCGATTGTCATTACTCGGCTAATTACTTTTGTGCTTGGACATAAAAAGGTAGCGGTTGAAGACGACGTCTTGAGCTTTGTAAATGGTCCTATTTGTTTATTACTTGCAGTATTACTGTCACGTTCATTAAGTGATCAGTCTAATGTCACTATTGCGGTGATGGCTCTATTTCATGGTGCGACTGTGTTACTTATTGCCTGGGGGTGGGTGTGTTTGCGCGCTGTTGATTTAGCAAAGCATAGGTTAAGCCAACGCTTTATAAATCAAGATAAACCACAAGCTGTATTTTTATTGAGACCTGTTAGCAATGTTGTAAAAACGACGATCGTTATTTCGTTGCTATTTGTGTGGTTTGAAAATCTAGGCTTCAATGCAACAACCTTATTAGCAGGTTTAGGCATTGGCGGCCTTGCCATTGCTTTGGCTGCGCAAAAAACAGTCGAGAACATTATAGCGGCTATTACAATTTACATTTCGGCTCCGGTTAAAATTGGTAGTTTGTGCAAATTTGGTAATCATCTTGGTACGATTGAAGAAATAGGGCTTAGGGCTACGCGTATCCGCACCCTTGATCGCTCTGTTATATATGTTGCTAATGCTAAATTTATTGATATGCAGCTTGAGAATATTTCTGAGCGTGAGCGTATTTCTTATCGACCTAAACTGATGCTTAGCGCTAATACCCAACAGCAAAACTTACAAGCTTTTATGACAGCCCTTCGTGAGCTTTTAGAGCAGCACCAGCATATTGCATTTGAACCTTGTAGAGTGCGTTTTAAAGGGTTTACACCTTGGGCTTTACAAATTGATGTACTAAGCTACGTAGAAACGGTTGACTTTGCATTTTATATGGAAGTAATTGAAGAGTTAAACCTTGCTATTCTAGGATTATTAAATGAGCATAATTGTGAATTGGCTAATCCAGAATTCGCGCGCGTTGGTGAATAGTTACTAAAAAAGGGTTAAATGAAAGTGGCTCTCATCTGTACACAACGCCTACACATTGTCGTGATTATTTGCACAGGACATATGTCCGCTTTGTTGAAAAATAATTGCATAAAATCTTCTAAATGCGGCGATGTTGCCGCTAATTGTTGTAAAAAATTTGTATATTTATAATTTTTAATGCAGTAAAAGTGTCATAAAGTGTTATAATCGTCAGCGTTCGTTCAGCCTCTTTACCTCGTTTTGCACTCTCGATTAAGAGGTCCGCGCAGCTTATTACAAGGCGCGAAAAATTGGCCGAGCCCGTCAAATGAATTGACGCAACATCATCACCGTTGAATAAGAGTGCATAAAAAAGGTTAAAACCCGACATGAAAGCAATGAAAAGATCTACGTTAGCAACACTTATCAATGCAACGTTGTTCTCTGCCGTAGCAGGTACTTCATTTTCAACTCTTGCTGCAGACGAAGCACCAGCAGCAAAAAACAACCAATTAGAAGTTATTCAAATCACTGCACGTAAACGTGTAGAGAATGCACAGGAAGTACCTGTAGCAGTATCTGCACTACAAGGTGACAGTTTAGACGCTTATAGCTCAGCTGGTATGGATATTCGTTTTATGAACGCGAAAATCCCAAGCCTATCAATCGAATCTTCGTTTGGTCGTTCTTTCCCACGCTTTTATGTTCGTGGTCTAGGTAACACTGACTTTGACCTAAATGCCTCTCAACCAGTTTCGCTAGTTGTAGACGAAGTTGTTCAAGAGAACGCAATTTTAAAAGGTTTCCCTGTATTTGACGTAGCACGCGTAGAAGTTCTACGTGGTCCACAAGGTACTTTATTCGGTCGTAATACACCGGCAGGCCTTGTTAAATTTGATACAGTAAAACCATCACAAGAATTTGATGGCTATGGCTCAGTTTCTTACGGTAGCCGTGGCGCAGTTGATTTTGAAGGTGCTGTTGGTGGTGGCTTAACAGACCGTTTATCAACACGTGTTTCTGTTCTTTGGCAAGAAAAAGACGATTATATCGATAACCGTGCACCAGGTTTTGAGCAAAATGACGTATTAGGTGGTTACACTGAGAAAGCGGCACGTGTTCAATTCTTATATGAAGGCGACGATTTCACGGGTCTTTTCAACTACCATGTACGTGATATGGATGGTACACCAATCGCATTCCGTGGTAACGCTATCAAAGCAGGCACAAACGATTTAGCTGATAACTACGAGCACGATGTGGTTTACCACGATGCTGCTTCTCGTGCGACACAGCAAGTTGAATCTCAAGGCGCAAGCTTAAAGCTTGAGTGGGATATCAACGATTTAACTCTTACGTCAATCTCTGCATGGGAAAGTGCTGAAATCTATTCTCGCGCTGACATCGACGGTGGTTACGGTGCAAGCTACTTACCAGATATGGGCCCTGGTTTTATCCCATTCTACTCTGAAAGTGCTGACGGTATTCCTGACCAAGACCAGTACACGCAAGAACTTCGTTTATCTAGCAACTATGCTGGCGACGTTAACTTCCAAGTAGGTGTATTCTACTTTGACGAAGCGTTAACAATCGAAAACTTCAGCTACGATACATACGGTTCAACGCCAGGTGAGTTAAACGGCTATGTTATCCAGCAACAAGATACTAAAGCATGGGCGGTATTCGGTTCATTAGATTACACAATCACTGACGACTTAAAAATCACTGCGGGTCTTCGTTACTCAGATGACGAAAAAGAGTTCTCAGCAGACCGTACTTTAAGCCCAATTGGTGGTAGTGCGTTATACCTTACAGAAAACCCAAGTGACGACCACGTTAGCTGGGATTTATCTGCTAACTACAAGATCAACGATGACGTAAACTGGTACGCGCGTGTTGCTAACAGCTTCCGTGCTCCAAGTATTCAAGGTCGTATCTTATTCGGTGACGAAGTAACTGTTGCTGAGTCTGAAACTGTGACGTCTTTCGAAACAGGTATCAAATCTGACGTACTTGACGGCCAAGGTCGTGTAAATGCAACTGTGTTCTACTACACAATGGATGACCAACAATTAACAGCTGTAGGTGGTGGTGCAAACTTCAACCGCTTAGTTAATGCTGATAAGACAACTGGTTACGGTTTCGAGTTAGACACTGAGTGGGTATTAACAGACAACCTAAACGCTACATTTAACTTAAGCTACAACAACACTGAGCTTAAAGATAAAGACTTAGCCGTTGACGTATGTGCACAGTGTACTGTTACAAACTCATTAAACAGCGCAGGTCAAGCTGTCCTTGATGGTAACAGCTTACCGCACGCACCTGAGTGGATCTCAAACTTAACTTTACGTTATAGCCGCGAAGTTGCTGACGGTGAATTCTTCACTTACGCTGACGTGTCTTACCGTAGCGAAATCAACTACTTCTTATATGAGTCAGTTGAGTTTGAAGGCAAGCCATTAACTGAAGTTGGTTTACGTGCAGGTTATGCTTGGGCTGAAGGCGACAACGAATATGAAGTATCAGCATTCGTTCGTAACATGTTCGACGAGCAGCAATCAATCGGCGCTATCGACTTTAATAACAACACAGCAATGGTGAACGAAGAGCGTTACATCGGTGCTGAGTTCAAAGTAAGCTTCTTCTAAGCTGAAATTAAAAGCCTATTAAAACCCGCTGTATAGCGGGTTTTTTCGTTTATAATCGCATTTGTAACTGCTAAAGTGGCAGGATTAATTTAAGAGAAGAGAATTTCTATGGCTGGATTTTGGAACTACCGCGTTATTTTTTGTGAAGCAACAAAGGATGAAGCGGCACAATATCAAATTCATGAAGTTGAATATAACCTCAATGGTAAAGTAACCAATTGGTCTGAAACAGGAGCTGCTCCGTTTGGTCACACTGTTGAAGAACTAGAAGCAGATGCTGAGCGTTTAAAAACGGCTTTTTCTAAACCGATTTTAAAAGTAGTTAGAAAGCAACGAGGCTATGAGCTGGTCGATGTAGAAACAGGTGAAGAAGCGTTTGCTGAACCTCCGGCAGGCTTAACCGAGTAATTATATTGAATTATTTAAAGGTGCCATAGGCACCTTTTAGTTTTTAGATCGTAAAAGGAATGAGGATGACTTTAAAAGCGGTTTTGTTTGATATGGATGGCACTTTGGTAGATTCAGAAAGTGTGCATTTTAATATTTGGAACGACTTATTAGCGCCTTTTGGTGTGCAATATGATGAGACTACGTTTTGTCAGCGCTTTTCTGGTAGGCCAACCCTTGAAGCAGCTAAAGAGGTTGTTACCAACTATCAACTTAACATCAGTCCAGAGCAGCTAACAGATGATAAATATGCTGCATTTGGCCGTTTTGTCAGTACAAACTTACCAACTTTCATGCCGCACGCAAAAGCTGTGCTTGAGCAAGTAAAAGCCAGTGGTGTAAAAATGGCATTAGTAACAGGCAGTGCCAAAGATGAAGCTTATCCTATTTTAAAAGGCTACGGCATTTTTGATTGGTTTGATTGTGTGGTTACCAAAGATGATGTTAACAATCCCAAACCTGCTGGCGATCCATATCAACTCGCTCTTGATACGTTAGAAATCAAAGCCAATGAAGCCGTCGCAGTCGAGGATACGTTTACCGGTGTTACAGCCGCTAGCAACGCTGGTGTTGCTGTGTATGCAGTGCCTAATCACTTTACCCAAGAGCATGATTTTAGCAAAGCGGCTGGGGTGTTTAGTGATTTGCATGAATTTTATAAATGGCTAGAAACTAAACTATAATTAAACGGCTATTGCTAAACAGTTATTTTTAAGCAGTAATAACCAGTTAATACTTACAAATTTGCAAGGAAGCAATGATGGTTATGTTCACTCGTGCATTGGTATGCGCAATTTCGTTACTTTTGGCTTTCTCAGTAAAAGCTCAACAAGCTCCCTCAGTACTTTTGGCAAACGTCTATGAAGCCGAAAAGGTTAATGTATCTGACTATTTAGTTAGTGAAAAATATGATGGTGTACGTGCCATATGGACAGGTAAGCAATTAATTACCCGTAATGGTAACCCTATTAATGCTCCAACCTGGTTTACTGCGCCACTGCCTGATATATGGTTGGATGGTGAACTTTGGACCAAGCATCAAGATTTTGCCAAGGTCAGTGGTATTGTGCGATCGCAGCAACCTGTTGATAGCGAATGGCAGACCGTTAGCTATCTAATTTTCGATATGCCAAATGCCGAGTTACCATTTAGTAAACGCTATGAAAACTATTCACGGCTAGTTAGACAGCTAAATAGCCCCCATATAAAAGCAGTTGAACAGAAGCACTTTGATAATAATCAACAGCTTAGTATGTTTATGGATGAGTTGATTGCACAAGGTGCCGAAGGCGTTATGCTGCACTTAGCAAAAGCGGAACACACAGCGGGGCGCAGCAATGTACTGTTAAAATTGAAGCCTTACCTGGATGCTGAGGCTGTTGTTATTGAACACATAGCAGGAAAAGGTAAATATAAAAATATGCTTGGGGCGCTAAAAGTACGCAACAATGAAGGGATTGAATTTAAAATTGGCTCTGGATTTTCTGATCTGCAAAGAAAGTCTCCTCCAGCGATTGGCAGTACGATTACTTATAAATATCATGGTTTTACAAAAAATGGCTTGCCACGCTTTGCCAGCTTTTTACACGAAAGGCCATAGCGTCATTCAAAAATGGCCGCGACTGTGTTAAATTTCGCGGCCTTTTTAATGATGTATAGGTGGTAGTATGTTTGCAGGCTTTGATTATGGTAGTTCAAATTGTGCAATCGGTGTTTTAGATAACGAGCAACAAGTGTCTTTAGTACCGCTTGAGCAAGGCAAACAGTATTTACCATCAACCCTTTATACCCATCACAGTGCGTTGGTTGTTGATTTTGTCGCAAAACACCTTGCTGGCAGCTCATTTGAGCACGATTTTAAAACTGAGCGTCAAGCGCTTCTAAATACCATTCCCCGCATTAAATCAGATTTAGATATTCAAGCTGGAGATGACACCTTATTCATTGGTCGTGAAGCCATTAGCGAGTATGTGCAATTTCCTGAGGAAGGTTATTTTGTAAAATCGCCAAAGTCGTTCTTTGGCGCTGTGGGCTTAAAGCAAGGGCAAATTAATTTCTTTGAAGACATTGCTACGGCGATGATTTTAAAAATAAAACAACGCGCTGAGCAATCACTGCAAGAGTCATTAACAGAAACGGTAATTGGACGACCGGTAAACTTTCAATCAGTTGGTGGTGAAGAGTCTAATCAACAAGCGCTGGGTATATTAGAGCGAGCGGCAAAGCGTGCTGGCTTTAAAGAGGTTTCATTTTTATATGAGCCATTAGCGGCAGGGATTGATTATGAAACCTCATTGCAGCAAGACCAAAAAGTATTGGTTGTTGATATTGGCGGGGGGACCAGCGACTGTTCATTCGTACAAATGGGACCAAGCTTCCGTCAAAAACAGTGTCGTGACAATGACTTTTTAGCTCACAGTGGTAAGCGTGTGGGAGGGAATGATTTAGATATTGCGCTGAGTTTTCATGGTTTAATGCCATTGCTTGGTTTAGGCACAGATTTTAAATCTGGGCTGCCATTACCTAATCAACCGTTTTGGCAAGCGTGTAAAATCAATGATGTGAACCTACAAAGCCAGTTTTATAGTGATGCTCATCATCGTGAGTTATTGACTCAGCTGCGTGAAGTTAAAGAGCCAGCGCTATTTAAACGCTTAATTCAATTGCAGCAAAATAAGCAAGGTCACCAATTAGTACAGCAAGGCGAAGCGGCAAAAATTGCATTGTCGTCAGCGAATGAATTTACCACAGACTTGCATTTCTTAGATTCTGAATTAACTCAGTGTTTGACCTTAAATGATTTAGCCTTAGCTGTTGATGACTCGATAAGCCAAATAGTGAGCTTAGCTAAACAAGCGATTAAAGAGGCAGGCACAACGCCAGATGTCATTTACTTAACGGGTGGTAGTGCGCAATCACCTCTGATCAAGGCCGCGTTAAAATCCCATTTAGGTGATATTACTATGCTGAACGGGGATCACTTTGGTAGTGTTACTGCAGGTTTAACTAAGTGGGCGCAAAAGCTTTATAGCTAATAGCCCCCACTTTGAGATATCGACTTTAAGAATTAAAGAGTCACTTGGCGCGTTGCGAGGTATTTTTCGTAATCTGGCAGCGTGCGGCACAGCTCTGTTTCCATCATAGGTGAGCTTAATAGCATATCGGCACTGACTTCATTACAGGCAACAGGAATATTCCAAACAGCAGCTAAACGTAATAATGCTTTCACATCAGGGTCGTGTGGCTGCGATGCAAGTGGATCCCAGAAGAATACCAACATATGCACTTCATGCTCAGCAATTTTAGCGCCGAGTTGCTGATCGCCACCCATTGGGCCACTTAATAGCTTTATCACTTCAAGCCCTGTAGTGCGCTCAATTAAATGACCCGTTGTGCCAGTACCGTAAAGGGTGTGCTTACTTAACACATCTTGATGCTTTTCACACCAAGCTTGCAGCGCTGCTTTTTTACCATCGTGGGCAACGAGGGCTATATTTTTTTTGGCGGGGAGGGCTTGTTGTTTTTGTTCCATAAGTGCTCTTATATCAATAGGTTAATTGCTAAGGCAATAAATACTATGCCCGTGATCCGATCAATCCAAATTTGGGTTTGTGGATGCTCACGAAAATAGCTGGCTATCTTATCGCCGAAATAAATATACGTGCAGTCGATTGGAAAAGCAAAAAGCGGGTAGAGTAAACCAAAAAAAGCGAGCTGAAAGGTCGTTGAAGATAAACTTGGATCAACAAACTGTGGAATGAACGCAATAAAAAATAAGGCTACTTTCGGATTGAGGACCTCAGTCATCATCGCTTGAAACATCACATTTTGCTTTTTACTGGTGCTCACATGAGGTTTATCTTCACAGTGCGGCTCTGGCTGACTAAAGGTGTCCTTTAGTGTGATGATACCTAAATAACAAAGATAGGCGGCACCAAGGTATTGTACCGTTGTATACGCGACACTAGAGGCTTTAAGAATTGCGGTTAAGCCTACGACTGCAAAAAAGGTATGCACAACGCCACCGAGTGCAAAGCCAAAGGCACTTTGCATTCCGGCTTTACGGCCATTGGCAAAAGTTTGCGCCATTAAAAATGCATTAGAAGGGCCGGGGGCTACGGCAATTAAAAAACTGGCGCCTAAAAACGACAGTAACGATTCTGGATTGATCATTGGCACAAATTAAAAAAGCTAGGTAGCTGATTTTAACAAGCTTATTAAAAAAGAAAAAGCGGGCATTAATGCCCGCTCATATTGGTTTGGGGAAAGTTTTAAAAGACCACAGTGCTATTGTTTGAACAAACAGTTGTGCTTTGTGCTTCACATACTTGGTATGTGTAACTACCACCGCCTTTTGTTGTGATGGTATCTGTGTAGCTATTTGTGTTTGCTACAGAACCTACCAAAGTACCATTACGGTATACATCAACAGTACTAGTCGCTGCGCCACTCCAGCTTAAATCAACATAGGCTGTGCCTTTTGATTTATAACCAGATGCTGAAAGGCTAACTTCATCACCACCCGGTGTTGGATCGCCACCATTATTGCCGCCAGCACAGCCATTTGCAGTTAAATATGCATCTGCATCGGCTGCTTTAACAATACCGTGACCAAAGTACACATCGTGGCCAGCTGCGCCTTGGTCTTGTGCTGTTGCTTTTAATGCGTCACGAATTTCTGTACCTGTACACTCAGGGTGATTTGACCAAACGAGTGCTGCGATACCTGAAACGGCAGGTGTTGCCATTGATGTACCACTCATGAAACCGTAGTCACTAGTACCGATGGTAATATCAATCGTTGTACTTGCAAGCAGCGCTGAACGGTCTTCAAGTGCAGCACCTACAGCAGGAATCGTTGTATCGTTGGTATCACCTAATGTAGCGTATAACATGCCCGCTTCGTTATTGATGATAACAGCACCAATACCACCTGAGTTTTCACAGTTATTTACTTTGTCATAGAATGAGATATTACCGCGGTCAATCATACAGATTTTACCAGCTGCACCAGAATCAATGCTCTCAGCAGTACCCATGTAATAAGCAGTACCAGATGCATTACCTGAGTTTTCCATTGACGATGTTGCAAAGCCCGCGCCATCAGCAGCTAAGCTTGCAGAAGTTGCCATGCCTGCAGGGTAAGTAGACAGTGTATCAACACCACCTGCTGTCACTTCAACGCAGATAGTTTCATCTGTAGTAGCGCGTTTACCACGACCAGATGTACAGCTAGGAAATTGCGAGAAATCTGCAATTTGATTGTTCGCATCATTTGCACCAACCATCATTACAGATGAATAACCAGCAGGGTACGAGCGTACGCTGTTACCATCGTTACCCGCCGCCGCAACAACAAGACCGCCTGCATTAGTGAAATTAGCAAAGGCGTTAGACTCTGTGCTATTTGCACCACCACCACCTAAGCTCATGCTGATGATATTTGCGCCTGCTTGAGAACATAAATCTGCTGCATGTGCTAAATCAGAAGAATAACCCCAACCTTCGGCATTGAATACTTTGATGATATGCATTGCAACACCCGGTGCCATACCCACCACACCGATATTGTTATCTGCAGCACCAATTGTACCTGCTACGTGAGTACCATGAGGGCCACCATTGTCATACCAGTTACCTGTGCCACTATCGTTGTCACCCGTGATATTACCCCAAATGAAGTCAGGGTTTGATGCATCAAGACCTGAGTCAATAACACACACCTTCATGCCCGCATTAGCATCAAAGGTTACTAGGTCAGCTTGTGATTGGTAAACTGCGTAAGGCGTTAATTGCTGCTGCATTGCATTACCAGCATCATCGTTATAAAGCGCCATTGGTACACGTTTTTGGTCTTCTTCAATCAGTTTGATATGTGGGTTATTAAGCAAGCCTTTAATGCTTGCTAAATCTTGACCGGTAAATTGTGCTGCAATAAAGCCATTACCGTCGACTTTTATATCACCGCCGAGTTTTTTAGCGAGTGCTTTAACTACGCCTTTTTTGTTGTTATCTACTTGGATGATGAAGCGATCGTTTGCTGCATTTGCTGTACCCGCAGCACAAAGGCCACTTAGGATTAGAGCTAAAGCTAATTTATTCTTTTTCATAAATAGTATCCCTGACATATTGTTTGGTTAACTTTGCGTTAACGAGCCTAAACAATAAATTAACGAAAGTATGGGTACAAGGTAAATTACTCAGAAAAACGGAACAATTTATTCTATAAAAAGGCTTTTTATAGTTTTTTGGTATAACAGGAAGTCTAAACGGGTAAATAAAGTATAACAATTCTCATTTACCCGTATTTAGTATAAAAGTGCGGGTGAACTTTTTTATGATAGTTGCTTATACCTAAATAATAGATAAGCAAATGGTATGAGCAATAAAAAGTGTACCCCAATCAGTGATGGGGTTGTTAAATTTAGAAACTGTGTAAGAAATACCAGTAAGCTGGCACCACTCATTTGCATTACACCAATAAGAGCTGAAGCGGTGCCTGCTTGTTTCGAAAACATACTTAATGCGCGACCAGCTGATGAGCCGAGGGTAAGTGCAAAGCCAAATGCAGCAATAAACATAGGAAACATTAATGCCAGAGCAGTGCGTTGTTGGTTTAGTGTCAACATTAAGACACCAGATATAACAAGTAATAAGAGACCAGCTTTTAATGCGCGCTTTGGTTGACGTTTGATGTACAGCGGCATAATAAAGCTGGCAACAATGCTTAATACCGCATTACAAGTAAACCAGAATGTAAAATCGCTAACACTGCCTCCTAATTCAGTAATAAGCCAACCAGGTGCTAATGTTACAAACACTAATATAGCCGACATAGTTACCAAACAAATTAAGCTATGAAATAAAAACAAAGGTGTGCTAATAATCGGAATAAAACGACGTAAATCAAGCAGGTGACCGCTGTAAATGCTGTCTGCAGGGCGTGTTTCTTTGTACATTAACAAAGTTATGAATAAACCAATTAGCGCAAAGCCAGCCATGAATAAAAAGTTCATGCGCCAACCAAACTGTACTGTGAGCCAAGCACCGAGAATAGGCGCAAGAGCGGGAATAAAGCAGACAATACCATTGAGATAAGTAATGATTTGGCCACTTCGTTCACTACCAAACCTATCTCTTACGATGGCAAACGCCACCACAAACGTAGCGCAAGCTCCTAAACCTTGTAAGGCCCTTGCTACCATAAGGCTTGCAAAATCAGGTGCCAGATAAGCGCCAAAAGCAGCTAAACCATAGATTATGACACCTGCTAAAGCCACAGGTTTACGACCGAATTTATCAGCTAACGGGCCAGCAATGAGTTGGCCAAGCCCTACAGTTAACATAAATATGGCTACAGTTTGTTGTACTTGCTTTTCTGAAGCATTGAACTGTTCAGCAATAGTAGGAAATGCTGGAAGGTAAATATCTATTGCTAATGGACTAAATATAACCAGAAGGCCTAGGATGAATAATAGACTTAGGTTTTTGTGCTGGCGTGACTGCATTCGCTCTCCTTTAAAACGGTATTTTATGTGCCCCTAAAGGAAAAGAAAAGCGTTCACTTAGCGAAATGTGTAATCATTAAAACTGCTTACAAAAATTTTCCATTTCGCTATCTGGTCTGATGTGTTAGCTTTTTATCTCACATCATAAAAAGAATGGATAAACGTCGTGAGCTCACAATCATCATTATTAAAAATTTGGACTAAATGCCAGTCACTGCCTAAAGGGAAGTGGTTATTTAGTAAAGCGGTGTGTTTTAAAGCCCCTTATTTTGGCTCAATAAAACCATTGGTCACAGATTTGTCAGCAGGGCATTGCAGCGCAATCGTTAAAAATCGCCGAGCAATTCATAATCATATTGGTACTATCCACGCCATTGCCCAGTGTAATGTAGCAGAGCTTTGCGCAGGCTTAATGGTGGATGCAACTGTGCCGGCCAAAACACATCGCTGGATCCCAAAGGGGATGACGGTAAATTATTTAGCGAAAATTGATACTGATATGCGTGCAGTCGCACAGATTGAGGTGCCAAACGAGTGGTTAGATAAACTAGATATCGTTGTCCCGGTGAAGGTTTATAATAGCCGCGATGAGTTAGTGTTCACCGCGGATATTACGATGTATGTAACGGCTAAAAAACGTTAAGACTTATCAGCGGCTTGTTTGTTCACAAACGACAAGTCGTTGCTATCGTCAGGGAGTATTGATGGGCTACTTTCATCGCTTGAGCTTGGCTTGATAGGAGCAATTTTGTCTTCTTCATGACGATGCTTTAAGCTGCCTTCGATATTGGCACCTGCTTCAATACTTAATGTATCGTGAAACACATCACCGTGAACTTGAGCTGTACTTTCTATGGTTACCTTATTCGCAATCAAGGAGCCAATGATCTTGCCTTTAATTACGACACTATCTGCTTCTATAAGACCTTCAACCATGCCTGTTAGGCCGATAACAAGATGTTTTACTCTTAAATCACCGTCAATACGACCATCAAGTTGAACTTCACCTTGGCTTACTAAAGTGCCAGTTAAGCGAACATCTTCTGCAATAATAGAGGGAGTATGGTTTGTTCTTTTTAAAGTAGAGCTAGTTGAGCTAGCTGGAGCTTGTTTTTTTTTACCGAACACGAGAAAGCGCCTTTGTTATTTTAACTGGGTTGACATGCTTGCCATTTACTAAAACTTCGTAATGTAAATGAGTACTTGTACTGCGACCTGTACTACCCATTAAGCCAATAACGTCATCTTTATTAACTGTTTGGCCTTTTTTTACTTTGATTTTATTTAGGTGGCCAAAACGTGTGACAAAACCGTTTTTATGCTGAAGTTCAATAAAGTTGCCGTAGCCACCGTTTCTTCCTGCGCGAAGTACGGTTGCATCTGCGGGGGCAAAAATTTCGGTTTTATGCCAGCCAGCTAAATCAACCCCTTTATGAAATGCTCGACGGCCATTCATTGGATCTTTTCTCAGACCAAAGCTACTGGATATATAATAATCTGCAGCAGGGAGGGTTTGCGGTAATTCACTTAACAGATTTTCAAGGTTATTAAGCGCTAGCAATTTATCTGCAATCGTTAGAAATTCAGCGGGAATTTTTGACTCGTCAAATAAATCTAAAGGACCACCTTGTGCTGTGTCGCTTTCGTCAGTTGCGCTTCGGACAAGCGCATCATTAAGCCCTGCACCTTCAAGCATTGCTAAAATTTCTTGATGGCGTTGTTGGATTTGTTGCTCGAGCATGCCAAAAGTGTAGTTATAGCTTTTATCAAGTCGTGCTATACGCTCTGAAAAGCTCTCAAGTTGCATTGCTTGTTTAGGGTGTTCATCTTCTAACGGTGCATGAAACTCTTCGGCATGTTCTTTAATTGGGAGCAGTACCGGCTCGATACTGCCCTCAGAAGTGGTTTTATTGATTGATTCAGGTAATGACTCAATCATGCTTTGTAATAACGCTTGCTTTTGCTCTAGAATGGCCAACTGTTCTACTTGTTTTTGGTATGTAAGTTGTTGTTGAGCATGTTTTTTTTGCCATTCTTGTTGCTTGCTAAGTTGTGATTGTTCAATGCTGGATATTTGATCGGCTTGCGAAATGATTTGCAGCGTCGAAATGCTCAACCAAGCAACTGCTGTTAATACAATTAAAAACGTCGTTAGTTGTAACCAAGGTGCAAGGATAAGGTGCTTTACTTCGCCGTTCTGACGGATCAACAGCTGCCTAGCTGGAAAAAACGTGCGATAAAAAGACTTAAGTTTAACTAACATAGCGTATAAAAAATGACTAATAACCGAGTTAAGATAGCAATATGATTCAAAAAAGCTAGCAAAAATTTGTAACCCAGTTATAAAAAATGCAAAAAAAAGGGCAAAAATTGCCCTTATAACAAATAATTACTTTTATTTTGCAGGTAACACTGTACCTTCAACTGAACCAAAGCCAATGCGTGCAAAACCGTCTTTTTCACACCAACCACGCATAATTACGTTATCGCCGTCTTCTAAGAAAGTACGTTGCTCGCCATTCGCAAGAGTGATCTTTTCTTTACCACCGCGAGATAGCTCTAGTAATGAACCGGCTTCTTCATGCTCAGGACCAGACTGCGTGCCCGAACCTAACATATCGCCCGGTTGGAAGTTACAGCCATTAACTGTGTGGTGAGCGACCATTTGCGCAACTGTCCAGTAAGAGTGCTTGAAGCTTGATTTAGATACCTGTGTTGGCGCTTCACCAGCTGCACGCATCTTTTCAGTTTCAATTTGCACATCCATTTTGATATCGAATGCACCAAACTCACGGTTATGAGCTGACTCTAAATAGTCCATTGGTTGAGGATCGTTTTCGTCACGTGTCCAGTTTGTTCTAAATGGTGCCAGTGCTTCTGTTGTAACAATCCAAGGTGATACTGTCGAAGCGAAGTTTTTCGCAAGGAATGGACCTAATGGTTGATATTCCCACGCTTGTAAGTCACGCGCAGACCAGTCATTAAATACACAGAAACCAAATACGTGGTTTTCAGCGTTTTCAATAGCAATTGCATCACCTAATTCATTACCTTTACCAAGGTAAATACCTAACTCAAGTTCGTAGTCTAGGCGTTTACAAGGGCCGAATGAAGGCACGTCAGCATCAGGAGCTTTGGTTTGACCGTTAGGGCGGTGGAACGTTTGACCTGATACATCAATTGACGATGAACGGCCGTGATAACCAATTGGTACCCATTTGTAGTTAGGTAAAAGAGGGTTATCTGGGCGGAACAGACTACCTACTGCTGTTGCGTGATAAATAGAAGTATAAAAGTCAGTGTAATCACCAATGCGACACGGTAGCGCAAATTCGATGTCTGCTTGAGCAATAAGCGCTTCGCTTAATTGTGCTTGCTCACTGGCACCCTCACGGAGTGCTTTTGATAGGGCAAGACGAAGTGCAGACCAATACTGCTGACCAAGGCCCATAAATTCATTTAATGTAGCTTGGCTTGCTGCTTTAACAGCAACCTGTGCATCACCAGAGAATAAACCAAGTTCGTTTACTTTCGCTAAATCGATAACTTGGTCACCAATTGCTACAGCGCCACGGAACGCTTCGTCTGAATTTTTACGACGTACTTCTGCAAAAGGAAGGTTTTGAATTGGGAAGTCACAGTTCGCTTCGTTAGCAGATGCAACCCAGCTTTTTAAATTAATATCGTGGGTTTCGTTAATTAGGCTCATACTCTTTCCTTATTTGTTCGCGCTGATTTGTTAGTTATCTATATGGAGGCAATCAACGCAATTTAAACAGTTACTTTAAAACAGAATTTAAAACGACAAAAAGCAGCGTGTGAATAACGCTGCTTTTTATTCATGATGATGATTTAGATTACACCACGACGCTCTTGATCACGTTCGATTGACTCGAAAAGGGCTTGGAAGTTACCTTCACCGAAACCGCCGTCATCTACACGTTGGATCATCTCGATAAAGATAGGACCGAATAGGTTCTTCGAGAAGATTTGTAGTAGGTAACAATTTTCGCTTTGGCTATCTACTAGGATCTGATGCTTACGGATCTTCTCTTTGTCTTCTTTAACCCAAGGCACACGGTCAAAAATGGTGTCGTAGTACTCAGGGATGATATCAAGCGTCGCAATCGTTGATTGGTCAAGCTTATCAAGTGAGCTTACTAGGTCATTAGTAAGGAATGCTAAATGCTGTACACCCGGACCATTGTACTCATTTAAGTACTCATCGATTTGGTTGTTGTTGTTATCTTTACCTTCGTTGATCGGAATCGAGAAAGTGCCGCACGGTGATTTAAGTGCGTAAGATAATAGCGCTGTTTTTTGACCTTTGATGTCGAAGTAACGTACTTCAGTAAAACCAAATACGTCTTTATAGAAGTTAGCCCATGTTTCCATCGTACCTTTGTAAACGTTATTGGTTAAATGGTCGATACGGATGAAGCCTTTGTCTTCAACAATGTTTTGTTCGCTTAGATCTTCGAAGTCTGACTCATAGATAGACCCTTTGTCGCCAAATTGCTCAATGAAATAGATTAAGCTGTCGCCGATACCGTAGATAGCTGGGTAAGGTAAATCTTTGTGTGTTGAATCTGTGGCAGGTTTTGCACCGCGCTCAACAGCAACTTCGAATGCTTTTTGTGCATTCTCTACACGCCAACCCATAGAACAGATCGCTGGACCGTGGCTTTTAGCGAATTCAGCAGAGAAACCATCACGCTCATTGTTTAGTAAGAAATGAATGTCATGCTGGTTATAATAAACAATGTCTTTACCTTTGAATTTTTTTAGCTTTGAAAAGCCAAAATCAGTAAACACTTTGTCCATGTAATCTGCATCTGGTGTTGCGTATTCAGTGAATTCAATGCCCACTAGGCCTAACGGATTATTTACTTCGCTCATTGTCATTACTCCCGCAATTATAAGCACTGCGCTAAAAAGAATTATTGTTCTGTAATGAGCGGATGATTAACCAGAATCCTAATAAGGGGAAGATCTCGACTACATTTAGTCAAAGCAGCCTTTGTAAATTAAATGGGACAATGATTTTAATTTCAGCAGTTGCATTATCAAAGGCAATGAACAGGGCACTACTTTGACTAATGGATGTCATCCTTTATTTAATTTATCTATTTGTTTTTAATCATTAATTTTAGCATTTGTAAGGCGATAAAAAAGGTCTGAAACGGCCTTTTTTATTAAGTTGATTGTATAGTTTAGTTTACGGTTTGGCGCGCTTTGTTAAAAAACTTGCTACGTTGTTGTAACCAAGGGTTACTCATAATTTGTGGTGCAGCTTGATAATGACGCTCAACCACTTGGTTTAGGGTACGGGTTGATTGGGTGAAATTAAGTTGCTGTTGCGCTGCGCCCATATTGGCAATTTCGGCATCAGTCATCGCACGACCAGCAAATAACAAGGCGTTTAAGTAACCCGGCTTAGTTTCGTAGTCATTATCGGTTAAAAGCAGCGCCGCGTTGTTAATTGCCCAGCGTTCATCAATCTCACCTTCATCTTTAAAACCAATTAGCTCGCCATCAAGGTAAATTTTTAGTGCACCATTGTTTGGAGCAGCATAAAACACAAAGGCAATACGATGCCAAATGTTAGCAGGTACTTCACCAAAATAGCCGCTGTCGGTGGTGGCAATACCAATGGCGTTATCTCGGCTAACGTACAGGTCTGCGTCATCACTATTAGTCATATCGGTTTGTAATAATGAACGCCACTCATTGGTGCTTTGTTCTGGCCACATAATATCCATCACTAAGGTGTAATCAGCGATAAACCCTTCTGTTTGGTAATCACCGTTGGCAGCACTATTGGCCGTTAAGATTAAGCCTTGGGTAGGGCTATGGCGAGCGAAAGCTAACACGCCTGAGCCACCAGTTGGTAAATCAGCAATTTCAAGCTCTGTGGTGGTGGCAAATTGACTATTCTCTGGCCCCCAGTTTTTGTCTTCAGGGTCATAAAAGCTGAGTGTTGCAGGGCCAACGTCACTACTAAAACCTTGCTCAGGGTTATTAAAATTCCATACTGTGACTGCATCATCCGTTTTACAGGCGTTAAGTGTGTTATCGGTGTCAATATATAAACATTGGCTGGTGCGTGATCGCGCGTAGTTATCAAGCAACCACCAACTTTCAGCGACCAATTGGGCTTCTAAGCTTGGCAGAGTAGGAAAGAACAACCCAGTATTAAGCGCTGGGCCTTTAAATAGGGCAACCTGATAAGTGCTTGCATCGTTAATGTTATCTGGTACTAAAGAGACCCATTCAGGCTGGCTTGCAAGCATGGTTTTTAATTGGCTACCAGTCACCGCGATTTGATAAATGGCATTAAACCCTGAGGTATTTGATGGCTGGCGTTCAACCTTAAACGCGGCATGAAAGTCTTCTTGGGTTAATGTACCCGGTAGCCAGCGATCTTGTACTTGGCTTGCATCAAGCAAGACTGCATCAATAGCAGGGAACTGCTGCATAGTCGCTTTGGCTGTAATTGCAGTGAGTTCTTCTGCTGTGGGGTAATTTTCTGAAACGGCAATTTCGGTGTTTGCATCTGGGGCATAGCGACCCATGATTTCATCGATGGCAGTTTTAGTGCTTTCATCTAGGGTCGTAATGCTGGCGGTTGGAACTGTATTGTAATCAACATCAGCAAGAGTTTTGTCTTCAAGGTTAAAGGTTAAGGTAAGATCAGTTAGCCCTTGTGCAAAAAAGTTTGGCTGAATAACAATGCTGCCGTTATCTAAGGTTTGATAACTTTCACCGCCATGGGTATGCCCACCAAGCACTAAATCAATGCCCGCTACATTTTGTGCAATTCGGGTATCTGTGCCTTCACCTAAGTGACTTACCATCACCATGTAATCAACATCTTGACGGTATTGGTTAACAATCTGCTCCGCCACTTCTTGCCATTGCCAATTCATTTTGAAATTAGCGATAAAATCGGGAATAGGATCGTCTTCAACTGGTTCATCAAGTTCATTCCAAGGTACTGAAGTCATGCCAAAAAAGCCAATTCGAAGACAACCAACTTGAACAACTGAAAAATCGACACCGGCAAACGGCGTATCATCGCTACCATCATATTTGGTATTACTTGATAACACGATAGCATTATCGTCATCGGCAAAATCTAGCAGTTGCTCTGGTCCCCATGCATAGTCGTGGTTACCAATCACACGTACGTCAAAGGCCATGGCTTTTATTGCTTCGACAGTGGCTAACCCTTGTGATGTTTGTTCAGCTACGGTGCCTTTTTCATAATCGTCGCCGCCATTGGTAAATAAGGTATTTGGGTTTTCAAGTTTGGCATTGTCGTAGTAACTGCGAATACGGCTAAATAACTGCTCTTTAAAGCCAAAGCGCGCGTGTAAATCAGCAACATGGATAAAGCGTACAGTTTGGTTACTGGCAGTGTCACTACATTGCTCGCCAATGGTTTTACTTACTGCAGGCACGGTGCGCGACATTAAAGCAAAACTGCCAAATTCAGTGATAGCACTGACTGCAAATCCATCGTCGCTTAGCTCAGTGGTTAGCGTTTGCCATTGCTCATCGACTAGCTGCACTATGCTAAAGGCAAGGTTAGTTTGCTCATTTGGTAACTTAATCGCCAAACTCAATGGTTCTGCAAATATCAGATTATTGGGGCGAAAAGTATGAATTGCGGAGACAATACCTTGCTCTATATCTGTGCTTGAAGCGGTTGTTTCAGTGTAAGTAAACGTGGTATCTGTTGTAACTGTGTTACTTGTTGCGTTAAGTGTGACATCGCCTTGTGCAAATTGTGCGGAAAAACCATTTTCAACAGAAATAATTAAACCAGACTGATCAGGAGCTGTTGCGACTTCTTTTGTTGTTTTATCGCCACCACATGCTGTCAGTAAAAAGCTAGTCAGAATAATGACCAGTAGTTGAGTGTTTAAGCGCACTTGCTCAGTTCCTTTGCAAACCAAATTAATATCGGAATATAGTATCAGTTTTAAGGACGCAGAGGGAATAGGGAAGAGAGAAATACCCCGCAGCGGGCGCTACGGGGAATAAAAATTATTGCTTTTCAGCTGTCACTTCTAGCTCTTCAGCTAAGATGTGCTCAGTAGTTTGTGGCTCATGTTGGCCTTCAGCTCCATGCATCCAAGCTACTAGTTTGTCGCTTAGTAAGTACATGATAACAGCAGAAAGAACCGCTGTTGCGCCTAAACCAATGAAGATACCCATAGCGTTATCTAGCGCTTCTTCACCTTCACCTAGGAATGAACCTACGAAACCAGCAATCTTGTTTGCAACCGCTGTACATAGGAACCAAATACCCATAAGCATTGAAGCTAAACGTAGAGGTGCAAGTTTACTCACCATAGATAAACCAATTGGCGATAAACATAACTCACCTAGCGTGTGGAATAAGTAGAATAATACTAACCACATCATGCTGATTTGTAAGTGCTCACCTTGACCTTGTGTCATAAGCGCTAGGATCATAGTGATGAAACCAAGTGCTAAGAAAATAAGTGCAATAGCAAACTTAACTGGTGAATTAGGTTCACGTTTATCAAGCTTTAACCAAATAATGGCAACTAAAGGTGCAAATACAATAATGAAAATTGAGTTTAAAGATTGGAACCAAGAAGCTGGCACTTCAAAACCAAGTAACATACGGTCAGTGTAGTCGTTAGCAAACAAGTTCATAAGACCACCTGCTTGCTCAAAGCCCATCCAGAAGATAATGCTGAATACACTCATAGTGAAAATAACTTTGATGCGATCAGTTTCAACTTTAGTCAGTGGCTCTTTAGTGTTTGATTCAGATTGAGCTTGTGAAAGCTTAGCCGAAGGTACAACACCAATATCGCCTAAGTATTTGTTACTTAATGCAAGTTGCATAAGTACAGAGATCACCATACCGATACCCGCTACGATGAAGCCCCATTGCCAACCCATTGCTGCTGCAGCATAACCTGCAACAAGTGGACCTAATGCACCACCTAAGTTAATACCCATGTAGAAGATAGTGAACGCGCCATCACGACGTTGGTCGCCTTCTTTATATAGGTCACCTACCATGGTTGAGATATTTGGTTTAAATAAACCGTTACCTAAACAAAGCAGTGTTAAACCAATGTAGAAAACGTTTTCTTCTTGGCCAGCTAAATAGCTGTGAGGAATACCCATAGTGAAATGACCCGCAGCCATTAATAAACCACCAAGGATAATCGCTTTACGTTGCCCTAAAACATTATCAGCTAACCATCCACCCAGTAACGGTGTAATGTAAACAGCCATAGTGAAGGTACCGTAAAGGCTTAGTGCATCGGCATTTGACCAACCAAAACCACCTTCTTGCACAAGAGCAACTAAATATAATACTAAAATAGCGCGCATGCCGTAATAACCGAAACGTTCCCACATCTCTGTGCCGAACAACAGGAATAACCCTTTAGGATGCCCTAAAAAGTCACCTGCTTTAGGTAATGAACTCATATTTACTTCCTAACTCTAAGATTTTTATTGAGGCCTTATTGTTTTTGCTTTAATCGTTCTATATTTAGAATGAGTGAACGGGTGGCCATGTTTTTTGATGCAGCTAAGATAATGGTTTGTTGCTCAAGTTTTGTACTTGAAGGAAAGGGACACACCCTTATCCTAGCTACAAGTGCGCTACAGTATACATAGACCTTATGGTGAGGGGAAGATCTTGCGACACTTCCCCTTTGTAGTGCGATAGTTAGTAGTTTGCATAAGGCACAACAGGTTTACCCGGGAAAGCCAGCTCACTGTAGACTGGATTAAAGTAATAACGGAAATACAACTGACCGTAGTTCGGCTCATAAAAATCGGCTCTATCTAGGTTAAAATAACCGCCAAAAAACCAGTGGGGCGTGAACCTGTATTCAAAGCTTGCCCCTAAGTTATACGATAAACCACTGCTGGTATCGCCCTCAAAGTAAGGCACAACACCCGTTACAGCAGTTTGTGCCTCAGCTTGGCCTTGTAAAATAGGGTCGTTCGGGAAAAACGCGATGTCGTCAGTGGTGGTGGTTGACCAAGATACCCCAGCACGAAGCCTATAAATAAAATTATGACCAACCCGTTTATCAAAAATAACAGGTAAAGATGCACCTAAGTAGTTTTGTGGGCTGTAATAGCCTCCGTGCCCCCAGGTTTCTTCACTTAAATTATACTTATATGACCAGTGCAATAAGTTAAGTCCTAGGCTTAATTCAGTGTTTCTTTCGCGAATATAGCGATAATAACTACCACCCATTAGGCTGTAGCTTTGGTTATCTTTAACGTTTTTACCTTGCAAGATTTGATAGTTGGTACTTGCCCAAAAACCCCAGTCTAGGCCTAGGTCATGGGATAGGCTAAGTTGTAATTGTGTTGCTCTAACGCCACCCCATACTTGGTTGGTAAAGACATCTTCAAGTCCGGCGTAAGATAATACAGAGCTAGTGACTGGGCGTTTATTAAACGTGACGCCATAACCAAAATCGCCTAAATCACCTTTGTAATTAACGCCCCACACAATGTCTTCGACTAAAAACCCCAGTGGGGTAGTGCCAATATCAAAGCGCCATTGCTCATTTTGCCAGGCAAGGCCAATATCCGTGCCTTGTTGCTCTGGTTTAATTGTTAAAAATGGACAGTCAAAAATACACAGAGCCCCTTGTCCATAGCGACTGCCTGCAAAGGTTTCATCAAAGCGGGTTTCTTGGCTCGATATTGTCATCGGGTCTAGTTTAACAATTCCTGTGCCACCCCAAAGTGGAAAACCAGCTTCAATAGGTGTTGCACCAGCGCCAAGAGTTGACTCATTTTGCGTACTGGTTTGGCTGCTTAGGTTGATTGCTGCAGTGATATACGCCTGCTCATCGCGCTCGATGCTTTGCAATTGACGTTTGGCATTATTGACATACCAAGCTTCATTTTCATCAAGGGCATACAGCTCATAGTTCTGCTCATCAGTTAAATTGCTTGTTGCAGTTTTTTTATCAACGGCTGCACGGTACCAGCTTTGTGCAAGCGTAGTTTGTTGTTTAGCTTGTGCAACTGCTGCCGCTTGATAATAGAGCTCTTGGTTATTGTTTGATTTAGCCAGCAACTGCTCAGCGAGATTAATGGCATTTTGTGTATCTGTAAATTGTTCAAGTGCGGTCATTAACTGCTGTTGACGATAACTTTGCTCAGTTGAAACTTGATTAATTTGCCCAGCAATGATGCGATCAGCTAAATCATCTCTTTGCTGCTGACGAGCAAGTGTCGCAATAGCTAAAGCAGTATCCGTTGACACAGTTTGTCCTTTTGCGGTGTGCTGCTCAAAGCGAGTAATAGCCTCTTTGTTATTGCCTTGCTCGATATGAGCATTGATCAGCGCCTCTGCCAGTTCTGAGTTATCTGGGTATTGCGTTGCAAGTTCAGACAGCTTAGCAACTCTATGATTATTATCAATAAAACGATTAATATAACTAACTTGCAGTGCTAACCATTGTGATTGATCAGCATCGGTTGCGTTCCTCGGCAGTTGATAGTCTGCAAACCAGCTCTCAGCGGCAATTTTATCGTTACTTTCAATTAGCCAATTTGCATAAGTCATATGCCAATAAGGGCTCAAGCTTGGGTCACGAGTAAGGGCTTTCTTCAGTTGCCTAATCGCATACTGTTGCTCATTGATTTGCTGCCACTGGCTGGCAAGCTCAGCTTGCATTAAAGGCGTTAATGGTTGAGCTTCTAATTCGGTGAGCTTATAAATCACGGTGGCTTTATTAGTCGCTGTATTGTTGGCAGAGAGTCTTTCAAGCTTGGTATTAATGCTTAGCTGCTCTGTTAGTACATTAATTTGTTCAGTACGTGCGTTATTTGGAATGTAATCTAAGGTTGCCAGTGCGCCTTGGTAATCATTTAACGAACGTAAAAATAAAGCATGGCTGTAGCGTAGCTCGGCATCTAACGGAAATTGCCACAAGGTTTTTTTATAAAGTGCTTTGGCATGATCAACCAAACCCTGTTGTTGATATAAGTTTGCAAGGTCGTAGTAAAGCCAGCTTTGGCGAGGGCTTTGTTTGATTGCTACCAGTAATACATCAACCGCTTCATCAAGCTTGCCTTGTGCTGTAAGTTCGTCTGCACGGGCTCGTAATTGTTGGGTTTGTAAGAGGGTATAATCCTCAGCAACCAATGCCTGTTGCTGACGAGTTAAACCATTATAAAATTGATGGCTACGTGCATAATTACCATCAGAGGCAGTTAATTCAAGCATGGCACGCAAAGTAGGCTGTTGTAGGGGATCATCTTTTAGCACTTGCTTATAAAGGTTCATCGCGTTTTGGTATTGCCCAGCTTGTTTGGCAAGTTCTGCGCGGTAAAACAACACGGTATTAGGGTCTTCATTTAACGTATCTGCTAAATCCAGCTTAAGATCAGCCTGTTTTAATTCATTGCTACTGATGGCCGATTTAGCTTCATCTATGTATTGCCAAAAACGTGCGGTATTGGCGAGACCTTTTAATACCGTTATGCGATTTGCATCTATGCTGTATTTTTGAGCTTTTTTAAAGTACTGGTAGGCATTGGCATTTCTGCCTTGCCTTAGGTTCAGTAAACCTAGGCTGTTGTATATTTCGGGGTCATCTGGGCGGCCCTGTAAGGCGCGTTTAAATAGCGCTTCTGCCTTTGTAAAATTTTGCTTTTCTAGTTCGACACTGCCTTTTTGCCATGTTTTGAAAGCAGGATCGGCTTGTTTTTTTAGCTCCGCTTGGTAATCCTTTTTAAAATCATTAAATTGAAGTTTTCCCTTACTGCTGAGTGGAAAAGCATCTAAATACTGCTCGTAAGCGTGAAGCGTGTTTTTATCAAGAGGCATCGCCTTTAGTGTTGATAGCCATGCACTTTCTGCTTCAACGCTGTAAAAATTACTATGAGCATAATGACTTAATAGATCCAAGCCTTGTTTATTTGTTGGGTTTTTACTTAATAGATGGCGCGCATAAGCAAGCTCGATACGACCGCTGTGCGGATATCGAGACATTAAGGAGCGATAGCCATTTAAAGCATACTCATATTGTTCATCGTCTTGCGCAAGCCAGTTAATATGCTCAAGCTCAAATTCAATACTTGGATAGGTTGATTTAAATAAGCGGTTATAAATTTTCACAGCCTCAACATACTGACCTGCGCGAGCACGTAAACGAGCTTGTTGGATAACCGCCTTGTCTTCGCTATCGACCCGAATAAGCAGTGCAATGTTGGCTACACATGGGTGTGATTTTTCAGACAGCTCACTCAGTCGTGAACGTGCTTTTGTCGTTTCTTTAAGGGCATACAAAACACGTATTTCAGCACATTTTACTTGGGTGTTTTGCGGCGCAATACTTAACAGCTTTTCTAAGCTGTCAGACATTAATTGCGTATCGCGCTCGACTTCACCTAAATGTATTTGGCTAATTAGCCAATCAATAGACTGAGTATTAAGGTCTTTATTTGTTGCTGCGAATGCACTGGAGCTTGCTAAAAACACAGCAAGTAGCCACTTTATTGGCATTTATTGCTCCAGTTGGTTGTTAAGGCACCGTTTTTATCAAGACTAAAACGTTTTGTCATAAAACCATTGCTAAATAGGTAAAGTACACTGTCGTAGTATCGATTAGTTGTAAAGCGTGTATCCATCATCAGTGTTTGTTGAATAGCACCGACAGCTTGTGATTGATCCTCAGTTTCTAGAAGAGGCAGCATCGCAGCGCTAAATCCTGTTGGGCCTGTGCCACGAGTTTTACCGTTAATAGCATTAGTTTGTAATGGCACTTTACCAGATGCAGTTACGCTATTGGCCATGGGTTTGAACTGCTGCATAAGTGCTGTTTTGTATTTTGCATCTTTGGCCATCATACTAGCCCAAAGGTAAACACGAATAGCATTATAGCTCCCTGTTGGCGGCGCATGTTCATCATGATAAAAACCCTTATCGGTATTGTAATTAACCCAATCAGGACTGAAACCTTTGGGAGCAGTGCTAATTAGCATGTCTGCGGAGTTATCATGTAATTGCTGCCACGGTGAATGAGGGTATAACTGGCTAAATTGGGCCAAAATAAATAATGGCGCATAACTAGGGTTTAGTTTCCAATGTGTTTCTTTCTCAAAGCCGTTTGGCCCTGGCAATAATGTGAGGCCAAGGTTGGGAATATAGGCTGTTTCTTCGCGAATAATGCGTTCAGCCATCACTGAGCTAAGTACTGCGTATCGTCTTTCATTCCATAAAATAGCAGCTTGTGACAGGGTGTAAGCAATCCATAAGTCTGAATCAGAAGCGGGGTTAGAGTCTAAAATTTGTGGTTGATTGTTTTTAATCCCCCATTGCCATGCGGGTAAGCGTGTACTTAAGTCACCCTCAGAAAGCTGCACTTCGGTCCACTCGAGTAACTTATCAAAGCTTGCTTTGTCATTAGCAAGTAATGCGAAAAAAAGTGCGTAAGACTGTCCTTCTGAAGTCGTTATATCGTATTGAGAGCCTAAATCGATCACGCGACCTTCAGGCGAGATAAAGTGGTGTTTAAATGTATTCCATTGAGGCCAAGCCGCACAGTTTTGCTCGGCTGACACATTGATAGACAATGTCAAAACGAATAGTAAAGAAGCAAATATTTTCATTATGCGTTATCTCCTTCAGATAAACGTTTTTTCGTTAGTAGTGCCAACAATCGCCAAAAAATAAATGAAATAAGTAATAATGTAATAAGCGATAAAATTGCTAAAACAAAGGGGCGATCTGAGAGATGGAACCATATTAAAGTATGGATTGGCACTTGGCCGACATAATACTGTTCATCCGTTTTAATCGTTTTTATACCCTGACTATTTATGATCGCTGAGCTACCCATAATTTGGGCTGTTTTTTCGTCACTTAAGAGTGTGTCAGATAACAGCGTGTAAGCATCGTCGTTAGTGGCGATTAACGACACCACTGAGCGCTCAGAATCGAACGGTGATTGAAAGCCTGATATTACCGCTAATCGACCAACACTCTTTATGCTTACTTTAACTTTGTCGCTATCTTGTGTGTCGTATGCACCATTGTAGATCGCTTGATCAACAATACGTTGGCTATTATTGATTAACACACTGAGATCACTGTCTTTTGTTAGCGATTGTGTGAATGAGTCGGGCTTACCAATAATGATAATATCTTTATCAGTGAGGTTTAACTGTTCGCTTGGGAACTGAATATCTAACTGATGCGTAGGATAGCCTGTTATCGCTCCTAAGTGGCCGGTAAAATTGAGCAGTAAACTGATCGCTTTAACAGAGCTATTTGCCTCCATCAATAATGTACTTTGATGTAAGTCAGCAAATTTAGTAAACGGAAAGCCTGCATTGGCAAAAGCGCGCAAGTTTGGCATTGCAATATAGTGGTGAAAGCGGCTCACATCAATACTTGAACTACCGTCAATTGCACCAAACTCACCGCCAGCTGGTATTGCACTACATTCACCAGACTTAGAAACAGCAAAGTTAAAATCATAAGTAAGCTGATTATTTGTTGATAAGTCGAGACCATTAAGCTCAAAATCTTGTCGAGATTGGTTCAACTTTTCGTTTGCCAGTAGAGGTAATATGGTCTGGCTTGATAGGGTGTCACTGCTTTTATTACTTAAAATAAAGCCATCAATAAACTGACCGTTTATCAGCATATTTAAACGTGACAGCATGTTTGGCTCAACGGGAGTGTTACGGTAATTTAAGGTAATCGGGATACCATTTTCACGCCAAGTAAATAAGTCTGGTGCAAAGCGTAAATCAAGACGCACTGGCTGACCACGTAAGCCCTCTGACTGTAATTGGGTTGGGTAATCAATAAGCTCAGCAAATGTGACTGCGCGATCTGAGCGCACCCAAAAAGGCGCATCGTAGGCTTTTCTACGAGGAAGCGTGTTTATGCCATCTATTGTTGCGCTTCGACCCGTCATTACTTTATAGCCAAAGACTAGACCAACAACGGCTTCTTTTAATTGTGCAGTGTCTTTACCTAATACTAGAAGTACTTTGGCGTAGCGTTGAGTCGGGCTGCTGATAATTTCTACAGTAGGTTTTTCAACATCAGGGTAATTCAACAAAAAATCAGGCTTATTGTTATTGGTGGCAAAAACAACACTGTGCTGAGTAGGCGCGTGATTGATTTTTACTGGGAACTGCGCTTTGCGCCATTTGGCTTGCGCACCAAAGAAGCTTGATAATGTGGCAGCAGCCTCAAGTGTTTGTTCATCAGGTTGTGATGCAAATATAAAAGGTAAATTGACCTTCGTTGAATCACGGTTATCAAAAAATGGTGCTGGGAAATATTCAAATAAACTGTCAAGTGCTAGTGACTGATTATCAACTGTGATCCGGCTACTTTTACTTAGCTCAGCCCAAATGGTGGCACTGTGATCATCTTGGCAAACGAGGTCATAGAAACCGACAAGTTCAAAGCGAATTTGGTTAAAGTCCTTGATTAACTTGGGATTAAGAGGAACTTTATGCTCATATTTGTTACCAATAAGGTTATTTTTATCACCGATGGGTAATACCGTCATTAGGTTTTCATTTAAGAACACTTTTAAGTGAGACACCTTGCCAATCAAAGACGGTGAATGTGTATACGAAAAGTCTAGCGTTAACTGCTTACCTAACTTGTCTAATCGGTTTGTAAAATCAACACGGGCACTATTATTGATACCATCTAACTTGAATGTACTTAACCCTAGGCTTTCAAAGCTCATAGTCAGCGTTTCTATAGGTGCCTGCTCTGGATAGCCATCTTCAAAAATAGCTTTATTTGCAAGAGGCTCTGCACTGACGACCCACTGCGAAAAACTTAGTGCGTAAACAGTCAGCAATAATGTTGATATTGTTTTTATCATGATGATTTTAATGCTTTTATTGGTTTTTTAGGTAATAACGACGCTACAAAATTTAATATGTTTGATACAAATAGAATCAACGGTCTTAATTGATTTGGAGCATGAAATATTAAGTTTTTAAAGCCTCTTAGGCTGGTATAGAAAACATGTGAAAAACTGTATGACGGTTTGTCATGTTTAAAGTTGTCTTGCCAATCAAGCCACGCATCTGCACGTGAAAAAGTACATTGAATAAATGCTTTTTGCTTCTCTAAATCGAGCTCTTTAAGGGTTAACCCCATCAATGAATCACGGGTATTGCAGACATAGGTGTCAAACGAAAATTGTTTTAAACCACGACTCATTAATAGCTCTATTTTATCGTTTACTTGGCACAAATGATTGTGGGCTGTGTCAATACCAACCCCATTATTTGAGTAGTCGGTTACGCGAACTTTGATAGTGCGTCCATTTGCCAAGCGGATGGCAGCGGGGAAGTTGGCTTTGACTCTGTGTGAGCTGCGCACTTGCTTTGCTTCAGCAGCAACAGCGACTGCGGCACCTAAAATGATAATATTGTAACTTGCCCATAGCATGCTAATGAGTAAAACCCCGATATGAGAACTATCACCAAAGAGTAATCTCGATAGGCCATAAGCCATACCAATTACATTGATAAGTAACAGTAATATATACGGTTTTGATATTATCCAATCGTAATGTTCTGACTTGTTCAAGCCGCCTTTTTCGGTGACATTGAACTTACCTTTATTTGGATTGATAAGGGCAACTGTTGTGGGTTTTAAAATGTACCAAGCAAGTACTGATTCATAAACCTCACCCCAGAAAGAGTATCGGTACTTTCCTTGGATACGAGAATTGGTCATTTTGACTTGCAATAATGTGGGAACAATATATAGAAATATGGCGATAAAGGGGGCATAGATAATTTGCGCATTAAAGTAAATTAATGCCAGTGGTGCAGTAAGAAAAACAATACGCGGTATGCCCGATAAAAAGTGCAGCATGGCATTGAGGTAACATACGCGTTGCGCAATACTCAAGCCTTTGCCTAATAATGGGTTATCTAAACGGAATATTTGCGCCATGCCGCGTGCCCAGCGAATACGCTGACCTACGTGTGCAGATAAACTGTCGGTGGCAAGGCCAGCAGCTTGCGGAATATTAATGTACGTGGTTTTGTAGCCAGCGCGCTGCATTCTAAGAGCTGTATGGGCGTCTTCTGTGACGGTTTCTACGGCAAAACCACCAATTTCTTCTAGGGCACTGCGCCTTAAAACAGCACACGAACCACAAAAGAAGGTCGCATCCCACATATCATTGCCATCTTGAATTAACCCATAGAACAGCATGTTTTCATTAGGAATTTTTCGATGATTATTGAGGTTGCGTTCAAACGGATCGGCTGAGAAAAAGTGATGAGGTGTTTGCACCAAGCACACTTTACTATCATTGATGAACTGGCCCATTGTCATCTGTAAAAATGAGCGAGCAGGGATGTGGTCGCAGTCAAAAATAGCAATGTAGTCGCCATTGGTTACTTTCATTGCATGATTCATATTGCCAGCTTTGGCATGTTTGTTATCAGGACGAGTTAAATAGCCAACACCAATTTGCTTTGCGAATTCGGCAAACTCAGGGCGCTTACCATCATCTAAAATATAAATGTTAAGCTTATCTGCTGGCCAATCAATACTTTGAGCGGCAATTGTTGTTGGTTTAACGACATCAAGTGGCTCGTTATACGTTGGTATATAAATATCGACAGTCGGCCAACTAGACGTATCTTTACTCAATGCGATCGGTTTACGCTGTAATGGATTGATGGTTTGAAAAAAGCCTAAAATTAGCACTAACCAAGCGTAGGTTTCTGCCAGCAATAAGCCGATCCCTAATACAAGGGCAAGTGGATCGCCAAAGTTTAGTGTATCTGAATAGCGCCACCATAGGTAACGTGTTGATGTTGTGATTGCTAAAGTGACTAAGACAATCGTTGCCATTTGACCCTTTACTCGTCTTAAAGAATAAGCGACGACTAAAATTAAACTAATAAATATTGCTTGTGCTTCAATACTAAAAGGCACAGTGACAAACACTGCAACAGCGAAAAAGAGCAGGACTGCAAATAACACTTTTAGATAGCGGTGATGCCACAACTTTGAATCAAAAGGTTGTCGATAAGGTGCTGCTTTTACACGCTTTACACTAAATGACCATGTGCGTTTGCAAATTCTTACTAACAGCCGATCGATTAAATTTAAATAGCGAAAAAAAGCGCTAACCTTTTGCCAAGATAGTATGTTGCTTTTATCGTTTGATGTTTTGTTTGTTACTCTAAATAAGGCAAGGTAAAACGCCTGTAATAAAATACGGACACAATTGCTGGCAGTGAATACAGGCTGATTTATATGCGGAAAATAATATGTTAGCTTTTGTTTTATTTGGTATTTACGTTGCTTGTCTAACTTTATAAATACAGAAGTTAGTAATAAAAGAAACGGCAATGTGAATGCGCCAATCAGGCTCATTTTGTGTTGGTTATAGTAACCATGAAATTTATAAAAAACAAAGCGAACGAGCTTCTTAGTCAAAAAGAAGCTTAATAATATTCTGGTGACTCGCTCAGGCCAACTGAGTGTTTTATTGTGGTTATTTGTCATAACTTGCACGGCTTACAAGCCAGCCTGCGAGTGTTTCAAAATCGTCATTGGCAACACTGTACGGAGCACAATTGATAGCAACATTGCGAAAAGCGGTGGCTTCTTTAATCACTTCGTCTTTATTAATAAATAGCGGTGCTAGCAGCGGCAATTCCGATTGCCATAATTGTAATAGGTCGGACTCAATTTCTGAGGCTGAATGGTATTTGTTGATTAAAAAATAGTGCTGCCAAGTTGAAGTAGCCGTTTTTAGAGACTGTAATCGCTTATATGCCAAACTATGACAAATGGCATCACAGTTAACGATTTCAAGTACTATATCATTGCTATTTAGTGGATAGCGAAGCACATCGATATGCGCAGGACAATCGAATAACATCCATGTATTTTCATCACAATCAAGTTGCAATGAGTGTTTGATAATACTTGAAAAATCAAGCCCCATATTGGTTTGATTACCATAGGGTAAAAAAATGACGCCATCATTATCTTGGTGAAACTGCTCGCAAGCAGAAGCAAAATCAGCGTAATCAGTCCATCCTAAGCGGTGTTCCCAAGCTAGTCCGAAATGAAGCCCTAGATCTCCTTTTTGGTCTAAGTCTATGACAAATACAGACTCATTTGATTTTCTTAACGCGCAGGCAAGGTTTGCAACCACTGAGGTTGTGCCTGTGCCTCCTTTAATTCCTTTTAAGAAAACTCTTTTCATGATGACTCTTTAACTACTTTATTATTCTTGTGTATTGGGCATCTGCTATTGCGTTTGAAATATCGCTAATAAGAGGATACTTCTCTATTGTTTTACGATTTTTTTCGACATCTGTAATTTCGACATACTCTTGCTGCCTGCCACCAAACTTTTGCAATAAGTTGTCTATGTCGTATTGAGTTAATGTATTCGATTTAGTTACTGCAAAGTTATTCATTTAAAACTCATAGAAAAATATTTGTTTAAAAAATATCAACAAGCGATGGACATAGCCTGCATTATATATAGAATATTGCTTAAAACTAGTACTAAAGTATTTTTTTAAAGGAAATATTTGTGTCATATTTAGACATAACAGGGTTAAAGGCTGCGTATTCTGAGTTAAGGCGAGGGGCAAGCTATGCGTTTCTTTCACCTTTAAATAGCCAGCTTTTGGAGTTAGTTGGGCATATGTTGTCTAACAATAAAGAACCTGTATTTGTCTTGTCTGAACAAATTGATTTGTTTTTTGATAGCCAAGGCTCGGATGTTTTGTTTAATTTATTTGAGCAAGGGTTACTCTATCCGTTTCATTTACAGCATAGTAATAACGTATCAAAAAGCGCCTCTTTTTCACGAGGCATCATCCGAGAATTAAAGCACTACAAACAGCTACAAAATAGCAGTGTCTTTGTGCATTTAGACTCTGCTGTTATCGCATCACTAAGCGATGAGCAATTAATTGAGAAGCTTACTCTCTACCAAGCACTCACTAAAACTAAGGATGTGACTTTAGTCTTTTTAATTTCAGGTGCGCAGCTTGGTGAAGCGAGACAGCGATTACACGCTATGAATCGTTTTTTTGATGGTTTAGTTCATATGACTAAAGAAGCGTCAATTCGCTCGCTTGAGTATGATTTTTGGGCGCATAGAGAGGGTGTAATTGCTGGACGTACAATTAACCTGCAATTATTTAATGGTCAATTAGCACTAATAGATTCAGACGTTAATCGTACTGTAGAGAGCGATGTATTATTACAACAAGATTTAGACGAAGATGAGGTATGGCTGACTAGGAATGCAGTTCCTCAAGGTACCAAGCTCCCGGCTTCATTTAAAACGATAGATGATAATGATACTTTGTTTTCAATCAGTCTAACTAAGAAGGCGGCAACCATAGTTTTTGCTGTTTCACGCCATACAGACTTATTAGCGTTAGCTAAAGATTGTTTTTCACTTCGTAAAAAGTGTGGTCGAAAATTAAAGTTGGTAATACAAAATGTAGATGGTGTCATTCGTCACCAAGATGAGTGCCTATTTTTAACGCTCGGTGTAAATCTTATTTTATATAGTTTTTCAGAGCCATCACGTTTGTTATCTCAAATTCAATCAATTCAAGGGTTTCAATTTTCTAGAGCGCTTCCTCACTCATTGGATGATGTGCTTAAAGAAAGCGAAAATGTATTATCAAAAGGTTATTTGCCAATCACGAAATTTTCTGAGCAAGTATTAAAGCACAGTGATTCAGCAGCTAATTTAGGTGTCAGTGGGGTGTTTGTAAAACTTCAATTGTTACCAAGAATAGATGCTATTCATCCGCTGCATTTATTTCACGTAAAACGAGAGGGGGACATTCTTAGCTATGCAGATGGGTATATCTACTTGTACCTTCATGCTTGTCGTGAACACGATGTAGAGAATGCGATTAAACATTTGTTTAAGTTGCAAATAAGTGATTTCTTTTCATCAAAAAATATCATTGCAGATCATTTTTATATTCAACAGGCATGTCGACGTATTCACCAACGCTATGCTGACAGCGATGTACCTGATTACACAAAAGAATTGCAAAATAATGTGCGAAATATATTAGATGCAAAGCCGGCAGGTATCGCAAACTTGGATAAAGAGAAGCCTGAATTTAGAGAGCTTAGCCGGCCAATTTCAGAACAGGTTAAAGTGACCTTAAAAAGCGAAGTATTATGAGCTTAAATCAATTTTTCATCACCTTTGCTGTTGCATTGGTGTTAGGGCTCTTTGTTAGTAGAGCAGGTAAGTTACTGTTTAAAAGAGCCTTACTTTTATATCGCACATTGACATTTAGGCATGTGATATTGACCCCCTATACCCCTAAAAAGCAAAAGAAGGATAACAAGTGAGGTTGTCAGGTCTAGGTATTTGGAATTTATATTTTTTAATTAAGTTTGTATTGTTTAGCCAAGGAGCTATTTCCTTTGATCTATTTGCAAATTTAGCGTTCTTTTGTTTTCTGGTTATTTCATTTGATAAGGTTTGGTTAACACGGCTTAAACAGGCTATCAGTGTGGTCATTGGCATTGTCTTGATGTATCAGGATTCTTGGCTGCCACCTATTTCGCGTTTAACAAAGCAAGCAGATAATTTACAAGATTTCAGTATTAGCTATTTTTTTGAAATAGCCTTTCGCTTGATCAATTTAGATTTTGTCTTCGCTTTATTTATTGCAATTGTTTTTTATTTTCTAACTGTTAAATGGTTACGATATACCAGTTTGTCAGTTGTTGGTTTTATCTATGTATACTGGCTTGGCTCAACACCTTTAAATGATAGCTCCTCACCGGTTTTAGTGGCTACTAATGAAAAAGCTCAAACGCCTGTCACTGTGACGCACAGTGCTCAGCAGAGAACACCAGATCAACAGCTAGGTGACTTTTATCAACAGCAATCGCAGCTTATTAGTCAGTTTCCGAAAGCCTTTAATGGTGAACCATTTGATGTTGTTGTGCTTAACATATGTTCATTGGCAACGGCAGATCTCAATGCAATTGGTGTAAAGCCTAGTTCACTTTTTGCTAATTTTGACATTTTATTTAGTCAATTTAATTCTGCGACCTCGTATAGTGGTCCGGCAGCTATTCGCTTGCTGCGAGCAAGTTGTGGACAAACAAGCCAAGCTGACTTATTTAAACCTGCCAGACAAGAGTGCTTACTATTTAATAATTTGGCAGAGTTAGGATTTAACACAAATGTGGCTATGAATCATGATGGACATTTTGATGATTTTATTGGCTTGATCAGACAGTATGGTGGTGTTTCGGTACCTAAACTTGATTTTAGTAATCTAAAGCCTGCTCAATATGGTTTTGATGGTGAGCCTATATACTCTGATGCTGATATTTTATCTAATTGGTCGAAAAAACATCAGAATAGTCAGCAGCCTCAAGCACTTTACTACAATACCATTAGTCTCCATGATGGCAATCAAGTTGCTGGCCGTGAGAGGATGAATAGTTTGGCAAGTTATCCGCTTAGACAGCAACGTTTATTCGATGACATTGATACTTTTATTAGCCAATTAGAAAGTTCAGGGCGAAATGTATTGTTAGTGGTAGTGCCAGAGCATGGCGCTGCTTTAGAAGGTGACAAGCTTCAGTTTGCAGGCTTACGAGAAATTCCGAGTCCTTCTATTGTTTCTGTGCCAGCAGCTGTGAAGTTTATTGGCCCTAAAATACAGCATGCTCAGTTAACCGAAGTAAATGAAACGATGAGCTATTTTTCGTTATCTGAGCTTATTAATAATGCCTTTGAACTTGATATATTCGCCGCTAAAGTGCCTGTTAAGCGTGTATTAGATAATCTGCCTACCTCTGCGAAAGTAGCAGAAAATCAAGACACAGTAATGATGTATTTTAAAAATGAACCCTATATTCAACTTGATGGTGGAGAGTGGACAAAATATCCCGGTAAATAGACAGTTTACTTAAATTTGTCCAAAATTCTTTACAATAGACTACCCAGTTGATGGGACTTAGCGTATTATTCTCATACTATAGGTTCCCGTTTTTTGAGGATGTAATGCGTTTAGATATCCACTGTGCTGACCGAATAGGTATCGCACAAGAGATTCTCAATATCTTGGTGAGTTACCAGGTCGATTTAAAAGGCATCGAAGTAGATTCGGTAAATTGTCGTATGTACGTCAGTTTCCCACCTATTGAGTTTGAACAATTCCAAAAAATTATGCCATCAATCCGCCTGATTGATGGTGTAAAAGATGTCCGTACCACTGCATTTTTACCTTCTGAGCGAGAGCATAATGAATTAAATACATTACTGCGTGCATTACCTGATGGTGTTATTTCTATTGATGCAAAAGGGTGGGTGCGCTTGTGTAATGATGCTGCTTGTCGCGACCTGCAATTATCTGAAAGTGAGGTTATAGGCGCCAACATCAATAACTTGCTGAAAGGGTTTAATTTTACTCGTTGGCTTGAAGGGAAAGAGGTTCTTGGTCAAACCACACGGGTAGAAGTGGCAGGTGAAGACTTTATTGCAGATATTTTGCCTATTTCTGTACCACAAGGCGCTGAAGGGGATGTATTAGCTGGCGCGGTGATTAATATTAAGTCGCAAAGTCGACTAGGTCAGCAAGTGAGTGCGTTTCGTCGTTACGGCCAAGAAAGCTTTGCTACCATACATAATTTTAGTACAGCAATGCGCCGTGTTGTTCGCGAGGCGCGTAAAATGGCGCAGTTAGAGGCTCCGATCCTCATAACAGGTGAAACCGGTACTGGTAAAGAGCTCTTAGCTCGTGCCTGTCATTACGCGTCAAATCGTTCTGTAAAACCATTTATTGCATTATCGTGTGCTTCACTGCCGGATGATGTCGCAGAGTCTGAATTATTTGGTTATGCGGGCTACGAAGAAAACGCAGCACCAAAACGCGGCGTTTTAGAGCAAGCTGATGGTGGTACGGTATTTTTAGATGAAGTTGGCGAAATGTCGACTCAGCTGCAAACTAAGCTACTACGTTTTTTACAAGACGGTACCTTCCGTAAAGTTGGCGATGAAAACGAAGTAAAAGTAAATGTGCGTATCGTTGCTGCAACACAAAAAGATTTACCTGCTATGGTTCAAGAGGGCACATTTAGAGAAGATCTATATTATCGTATCAATGTACTAACTCTAGAAATTGCACCACTACGCGATAGAAAAGCTGATATTGGCCCGTTAGCAGAGCATTTTATTCAAAAGTATGCCCAACAAAATGGTCATTCAGTACCTGTATTATCGGAAGATTGCTTACGTTTTTTACAAGATTATCCTTGGCCTGGAAACGTCCGCCAATTAGAAAATGCGATTTACCGTGCTGTGTCCTTGTTAGATGATAATGAATTACGTATTGAGCACCTGCAGTTACCAACTTTTACCCATGATTTAGGTTATCTTGAGTCTGACTTTGAAGGAACCTTAGACCAAGCGGTAAAACGTTTTGAAGCAACGCTATTGCGTAAGTTATACCCTGCATACCCAAGTTCTCGTCAGCTCGCTAAACGTTTGGGGTTGAGTCATACCGCAGTGGCAAATAAACTTAGAGATTATGGGATTAACCGAAAGACTGTGAAGGTTTAATGGTAACAGCTTGCAATAATATTTAATTAAGCAAAAAAGGCTTAGGTGAAAACTAAGCCTTTTACTTTTCTGTTGAATACTATTGTTTGGTACCCATATCTTTGGTGACACCATCAATGGCGATATTTTTTATACCATCGTGATCGAATTTGATCACGATACTAATATTATTGCGGGCAAAAAAGTAATCTCGGTTATCAAGGCTAATTACGTAATCACCTTTAACAGAATCACTGAACTTTCTCTTTTCAAGTTTTAAGGTGTGATCGGCAATATTCCAACTAAAGCCTTCAATGAAGCCATTATTGAATTCTTGAACCCACACTTGCTCTTCATCTTTACTAAGCGTGATGGCTACAGAGTAAGATTCTGGTAGTGACATGTCATAACTTTTATCGCCAATGGTGAACTTCTCAGCTTCTTGTTGCCACGCAAAACCAAACTTAAATGCCTTTTCGACACCCGTTGGATAGCGTAAAGAGCCCTCACCAGGAAAGTTAAAGTCAGCAAATGCTGAGCTGGTGAAAAAGCTTGCACTAAATAGAGTTACCAAACTAAATAATTTCATTAGGTTATTCTTTTTTTATACTAATATATGCACAGATTAGAGCAGATTATTCGCCTTAGCAATATGCTGTGATACACTTTGTGCATTATCAACTGGTTAGACCTTTACTGTGAACCTCTATTTTCGACTAATACTGCTGTTTTTTAAAATTAAACGTAATCGTGATTATCAACAATTATTAGACACGATTGATATTGAATTCAAAGCGTTACCAACCGATTGCGATATTAATTTCCATCTGACTAATTCTCGTTATTTAGCGATGATGGATCTTGCTCGTACCTGGATGACTGAGCGAGTAGGCTTACTAAAACATATTATGAAACGCCGTTGGTTCCCAATCGTTAATGCGACTGCAATTACCTATATTCGTGATATCAAACCTCTTCAAAAATACACAGTGAGTACGCGTTTAGTTGGCTGGGATCATAAATACTTTTATATTGAGCAAAAGTTTCACTCTGAGCGTGGTCTACATGCGATTGCTTATGTGCGTGGTGTATTTAAACGTAAGAATGGCGTTGTGAGCGTTGAGGAAATGCTTGAAGTCGCTGGCTTTAAAGGTGTAACACCTATTTTGCCAACAGAAGTGATGCATTGGAAAGAAATGTTAGAGCAAAAGAAACTAACAAATAAATGATACCAATTTAGTGATTAATAAAAAAATGCCAGCTTAGCTGGCATTTTATGGCTTTAAACTCAGTTTACTTCATGCAAACTGCTTCACTAACAAATGTTAAATCGCTTACATGTGACGGGCCTTCCATCACGAATGTCGCTTCTGCTGTGTTTTGATCTAAGGTATAGATTTTCGCATTCTCACCGTTTTCTCTACCTGAAATATAAATTGTACCATCATCAGCAATTGCAAGGCCTGATGCCCAATTAACACCGTGCTCACCGACTTGGGTTAATTCAAAACTACCCATATCTAAAGTATAAAGTGCTTTACCTGTTAAAACGTATAGCACGTTGAAGTCACTTGAGTATGCAATGTCGCCATCAGAGAAAGTATCCCCCTCATACGAAAGCTTCCCTAATACTGTTTTCGCACCTGTTGCTAGGTCAAAATCGTACATGTATGTTTTGCTTGTAGCACGTAAAGATAGGCCATCCGGGGTTACCGTTGAGCGATAAATCGGGAATGATGTTACATCTGCAACTTCAGCTTGTGTGTCAGTGGCTAAATCTAGGCTGTAGATTTTTGATGCTTTACTGCTGCTATCAAGCTGCTCCATGAAGTAAAGCATACCATCTTTGCTAGCGATATTTGATGCCGTATTGTTAAGGCCAGCAATAATCGACACAGCGCTTGACTCTGGATTAAAGTGATAAACGTAGCCCTCTGTTTCTGAGCCAAAGTTGTTGATGCCGTATAAACCCGTAGTAACTGCACAAGGTTCAGCAACTTCTGTCACAACAACGTTATCAATAAAACCACCGAGCCCTGCATGACTACCTGTACCTGCTAATTCGATAAGAGAACTTACATCCGTGCCTTCAACAGTGTAACTATACTTAGTCCAACCACGCTGAGTCGTGTTTAATGCTTCTAGTAATTCACCATTCCAAAACACCTCAACATTATTAACATCTTCAGCATTATCTACTCGACCAGAGTAGTAAAAGCTAAATTCATATTGTTTACCTGCTTCTGTAGGTATCTCTTGAAAAGCGCTATAAGCACCATTTGAATTTAACTCTAAGTACTGCTCACCATCTTGAGCATCAATCTTATTTAAAGAAGACGATTGTAATTCAAGCCAAAGATTTTCATTGGCGCTCCAGTCAGTTAAGTTTTCAAAAAATTGATAACGGCCATCAGCAGAGGCTACTCTGTCTACTTCGAAAGAGCCATTTTGAACTAAGTTTGTTGTTGGGTTTGTAACTTCTATAACAGATATATTATCTACTAATCCACCATAGCCGTTTGCAGCACCGGCACCGGCAATTGCGATTTCAGATTTTGTTCCTGTAGCTTCGATAGTATAAGTGTATTTTGTCCAACCTTTTTGACTACTATTTAAAGCTTCTAATAATCTACCATTCCAATATACCTCTATATTATTTGTACCTTGTGCACCGTTAACACGTGCAGAATAATAGAGGCTAAATTCATATGTTTTACCAGGAGTTGTTGTTATTTTTTGCGAGATACGATAATTTTTTGTTGAGTTAAGTTCTAAATACTGATCACCATCTTGTGCTGTCATTTCCTTTAAAAGGTTGGTTTGAACTTCAAAATATACACTTTCACTGCTGCTCCAATTTGAAAGTTCATTATAAAGCTGCCAAGTACCAGATCTTTCACTTATTTCATCAGCTTCAAATGAACCATTCTCAACTAAATTAGTATTTGAAACAGCAAAAGTTGATGCGATAGCTAAAGGTAATATTGCTAGTTTTGATATTTTTTTAATCATGATTAACCCATTTATATTTGGTTTTATTTATATGAGTTAATTTTATTTTAATTAAAGTGGTTTTCAATTGTTGTTTGTGTTTTCTTGTTTTTGTTAGGTTTGTAATTTTGTATGTTATTGAAAGTTATAGGTTAAGATGCTTCTAGGAATTTTCATATTATTTTTTTGGCTTTTTTATACTTTAATATCGTGTTTATTTTAAATTTTAGTTTGTTTTTATTATTTTGGTGGTCGTTATTAGGATTTTCTTTAATGCTATTTAAAAGCTTGTTTTTTCTTTTTAGTTTCGCGAGATAAAAAAATGCCAGCACAAGCTGGCATTTTATGGCTTTATATCAATTTACTCGAATGAGCAAATTGCTTCACTAACATAAGTTAAATCATTAACATGTGCAGGACCATCCATTACGAATGTCGCTGCAGCAGTATTTTGATCTAGAGTATAAATTTTTGCGTTTTCTTTGCTTTCACGGCCAGATACATAGATGGTACCGTCATCCGCAATCGCAATACCAGATGCCCAGTGAATACCATGCTCACCGACTAATGTTAACTCAAAGCTGCCTTCATCAAGGGTGTATAAAGCTTTACCAGTTAGTACGTAAAGCACATTATTGTCACTTGAGTAGGCAATGTCACCATCAGTGAATGTATCACCCGAGTATGTTAACTTTCCAACGATGTCCTTCTCACCGGTCACTAGGTTAAAATCATACATGTAGGTTTTACTTGTAGCCCGTAAAGTCTCGCCACCTGCTTTCACTACAGAACGGTAAATAGGGTATGAAGTAGTATCAGCAACTTCTCCTTGCACACCACTTAATAGATCATAGCTATGAATCTTTGAAGCTTTCGTTGTGCTATCTAACTGTTCTACGAAGTAAAGCATACCGCCATAACTTGCAATATTTGATGCAGTATTAGACACGCCTGAAACAATGGTTACAGCATTTGACTCTGGGTTGAAGTGGTAGATGTAGCCTTCGGTTTCTGAACCAAAATTATTAATACCATATAAGCCTGTAGTGACAGGGCAAGGCTCAGGAACTTCAGTTAAAGAGATGTTATCAATATATGCACCATAAGAATCAGAGGTTCCCGCACCAGAGAACATTATTTCAGATGTACCGCCAGTTGCTTCAACAGTGAAGTTATATTTTGTCCAACCTCGAGTAGTACTGTTTACTAAAGCTATAGAGGTACCATTCCAAAAAACTTCTGCTTTATTTGTTGTTTCATTTCCTTCTGAACGAGCAGAATAGTAAAAGGTTAACTCATACTTTTTACCTGCTTGTGTCAATACATTTTGTGAGATGCTGTAATTTTCTGTTGAATCAAGCTCTAGGCGTTGCTCACCATCCTGTGCTAGTAAGCTCGTTTGTTTGTTTGTATTTCAAATTTAGCATTACTGCTTCTAGTCCAGCCTGGAATTTGATCAAATAACTGCCATTCGCCGTTATGATCGGTTACAGGATCAGTATTTTCGAAAGAACCATTTTCTACCAAATTTGTACTAGACATTGCAATGCCAGATGCGATAGCTAAAGGTAAAACTGCTAGTTTGGTTACAAATTTTTTCATGACATTCTCCGTTATGTATTAATATTAAAATTCTAATATTATTCGGCTCTTTTTTAAATGTATATTAGTCTGTTTATATTAAGTGTTGTCGAATTTGACTGTTAACCTGTTGACTTTTATTGTGTTGTTTTTATCTAGGAAATTTCTTATTTTAAAGTTTGTTTTTTTTTTGGTTTATTTTGGGGGTAGGTTTTTTGTATTTGTGTTTTTATTTTTTCTAGTTAAAAAGTTATTGCTTTTTTTGAGGTGTTTTTTTCTGAAGGTCTTATTTGTTGTGTGTTTTATTTTTCAGATTTGTTACGCGTAATTTTAAATCAATGTTGAGGAGAGGTTTTTATATAAAAATGATGGGATGTTGAAATAATGCCAGTATTAAACTGGCATTAAAATATCAAATGTATTTATTCAACTGAGCAAACTGATTCACTAATGTAAGTTAGGTCATTCAGATGTGCAGGACCGCGTAATACAAAAGTTGCTTCAGCAGTATTTTGATCTAGCGTATAAAGTTTCGCGCTTTGACCACTCTTTCTGCCAGTAACGTAAATAGTACCATCATCGGCAACTGCTAGGCCTGATGCCCAATTTACACCATGCTCACCAACTAAAGTTAGTTCTAACGTGCTTTCATCTACAGTGTAAAGTGCTTTATCAGTTAATAGGTAAAGTACGTTATTATCATATGAATAAGCGATATCACCGCCGGTGAACTCTTCACCTTCGAAGCTAAATTTACCTAATACTTCTTTCGCCCCAGTTTCAAGGTTGAAGTCGTACATGTAAGTTTTGCTTGTTGCACGCAAGTTAAGTCCATCAGGAGAAACTGTCGAACGGGTAATAGTGTACGAGTTAGTATCTGCTAGTTCGCTTTGTGTATTTGTTTCTAAATCAAGACTATAGATTTTTGAATCTCTAGTTTCGCTATCTAACTGCTCCATAAAGTAGAGCTTTCCGTCTTTACCAGCGATATTTGCAGCAGTGTTAGTAACACCAGCAATTGGTGAAACTGCAGATGTTTCTGGATCTAAGTGATAAATGTAGCCTTCAGTATCAGAACCAAATTTATTAATCGCGTATAAACCAGATTTAACTGAGCAATATTCTGCAACTTCAGCAACAGATACATTGTCTATAAAGCCACCGGTACTACCACCTGTTCCAATACCTTTTAGGGTGATTTCTGAACTGGCTTCACTCGCTTCTACAGTAAAGCTGTATTTTGTCCAACCTTTAAATTTAGCATTAACAACGCCTAAAGATTCACCATTCCAAAATACTTCAACTTTACTAGCTGTGTCATCACCAGAAGCACGTGCTGAGTAATAGAAGCTAAATTCATACATTTTACCAGCTTCTGTTGATACAACTTGAGACACGCTATATTGTTGCGTAGAGCCAAGTTCTAGGTATTGTTGGCCATCTTTTGCTTTAAGAATACCCAAACTATTTGTTTGTACTTCAAAAGGGGCATTAGCGCTGCGTGTCCAACCTGTAATTTCATTGAATAATTGCCATTGACCACTAACAACTTCTGCTTCAAATGATCCATTTTCAACAAGATTTGTGTTTGCTACAGCAAACGCTGAGGCAACCGCTAGTGGCAATACAGCTAACTTACAAACTAAATTCTTCATAAAATATCCTTTCTTTGATTAGATAAAGTGTTTTTATCTTCTTTATTTTCATCCTTTATATGAATATTTTCAATTTAGGTACAAGGTTTATTTGTGGGTTTTACAGGGTTTTCTAATCTAAGTTTATGATAGTTTTATGTTTCTTAATTTAATAGGAAAATTCTGATTTTTAATGTGCATTTTGCTCTTGTTTAAATTTTAAATAATTAAGTTTTATATTGTTTTAATATAATCGACATAAAGTTAGTCTTATTTCGATTTCTTAGTAAACCACCCTGAGCTTTGGTTTCGATTCATCTCACTAAGTAATTTTATCGCTTTTTCTAATGTTATGCGTTTTTCAGCAATATCATCATAAATTTGAATGGCTCGCTTTTTACGCTTAACAGCAGCACCTGCATCTAAAAATGATTCGATCATTTGATTTAAATAACGAAGTGCACGAGGTTGCGAATTCTCTTCGTTTACTGACGTATTATCGCTAGAAATTTTCTCTTGAAGAGCAGTTATTTCAGCTTGGCAAAACTCATTTTGTGCAAGCTGGCTTTTCTTAAGAGTAACTAAGTTTTGCTTTAAATAATCTATTTCTAATAAATTAAATGATACAATCATATTTAAGTTTGTTAATGCCGTTCTAAATTCTTTTGCAGAGCAATGTTTGCTCAGCATTTTTGTTATAGTTTGAGATACCTTTTGCCACTGTTGCCAAGCGTATACGTAATTTAATCCCGCTCCCTTAATGTTTTGCATGCCCACAATCACTTGATGGGTATTCGGTAAAGCTAGGTTTGCAATAGCTTTGGTTATCTCATCTGCGGATATGTTGCTGTCGTCAAGTAGAGTAACTTTTGACTTTGTGATTAAAATTAATCGCTCTTTTATCTCATCCCTGTACTTTTGCATATCACCCTTTAAAGAATCTAAAGCTATACGCTGATAGTAGTGGCGCAGGGTATAGAGAATAGTCGCGATTTCTTGAGATGAAATGTCTCCGGTGATTTCTTTTATACAAGACTTATTGACACTTCCTTCACTTAGGGTGAGAAGGTTTTCTGCTATCATGCTGCCATAAGCACTACTTAGCCGCGCCTTTACTTGTGAGCCTGTGAGTAGGTTAAATTGCTCTAGTAGTGTCTCTAAGTTTTCAATATCATTAATTTCAATTAACTTATCGACTCTCTCTGTGAGCGCATCTAAAAAATAGCTATAAAATCCATCTACATTGCTACCAATCACTACGATTCGGTCAAAGCGGAGATCATTGCTTAATATTGAGGCAAATACCTTTGAACGTGCAACACGATCATTACGGTTGTTAATTAGTGCGATGACCTGAGTTTTAGGATCGTCGTTTAATTGATATATATTGAGACGTTGCCAATTTTCCAATGTTGCTAATCGCTCGTTTGCGGACATGCTATTTACGAATGATTGGCTTATTGTTGCAATTGGTGCTTTGGCAAAATGTTGTAATACACCTATATCTGGAACAATTCGTGCTGATGTTTCTTTAAATACATAGTCTTTATTTAAGCCTATATGCTCGGCCATTTTACAAACCAGTGCGATGTTGGCAGGGTGCTCTTGGTATGGATAAAGAGAGCGTATGTCCTCTGTTATTTGTAAGCTATCAGCCCAATGTACTTGAATTAAATTTGAGTTCTTTTGTTTCGCATTTAAGTCAAGAATTGGAGCCATATTTTGTTCGCTGGTGAATACTAGGCTATTTTCACCAATAAAATGACTTGTTTCATTTGCGACATCTATTCCTGTTGGCCCTAAAATATCCTCATGGTCTGGATAAGCATTGGTAATCGTAGAGAAATTATCATTCATCCAGTTTCTTAAAATTTTCACGTAACGTGGGGTTAACCCCATACATTCCCAAAGAAATACATCTGCTTTCACGTTTGTTGCAAAATGAAGTACATCACTTTGTTCCCAAATACTCGCTTTATCAAAAGGTCTGAACAATGGAATTTCGAACTGCTCTCCACTTGCTCTTGCATAAATAAGTGTAGCTTCACAACCTGTTGTTTTACTTATTACTTTTAAGGTTAAACTACTAAATAATGCAGCTTTTAAGCGTTCAGTTCCTGATTTACCCCGGGTGCCCCAGCCACCGATTGAAACGGGGATCTTTGCTCTATCCGATTTTATTTGTTTACTTATCCTAATATGGCGCGCCCAAAAGTATGTAGAAAAAGCCAAAACAAAAAAGATTAATTGGCCAATACTATTTTGATAAAGTGAATAGGCATACTCTTTAAAACTTGCCCACATATTGAATAAAAAAGGCGTTATAGATAGTTTCTTATATAAGTTGGCAATACTTGATTCCACTGGAAACTCTGCATCAAGAACAGACCCATATTGCTGAAATTCAAGTACAAAACCTTTACTTCTTATGAGATCTAAGAAATCTCGCTGTTCAACCTCTGAACCATTTCGTAGATCATCTAATTTTTCAAAGTTGAATGAAATCCAACTATACGCATACATACGTTTGAGTATGTTAGAGGGTGGCGTGATAACTAAAATACCATCAGGTGTAAATGATTTTGCAGGTGTTTTTAAGTTATCCTGCGACAAAATACTTAATAAAAAATCAAGCATGGGTAAGTGTGGTCGAGCGCTGAACTGCTTATCATCGAAGCGAGGCTCGCCAGGCACTTCTGTTTTGCTGATCTCTGCAACAGTGCAGCTCGGGACGTGCATAAATGCACTTGGCTTTCTAGCTTGTGTATGATTAAAACTTTGGCGTTTTCCTGTGCTTGGGTTTCTAAATTCGTGCCAGAGCCGCCAAAAGCGGAAACCACGCTTATATCCCCTTGTTATTAGATAGCTTTTACTTTTTTCTTTTACGTTGAAGGCTTCATTATTTTGTGCTTGTTTGCTTAAAAGTCGGCCAAGTAAATCTTGCTTTATTTCCTTCGAGCTTAAATTTATATCTAAATGAGAGTTTAAATTAAATTCGATCTCAGCAACTTCTTGCTGATACATAAAGCTGACTAACTGCTCTCGAACACGGGTAATAACGCGTCTGACGGCAATACTTTGTTCATTCTCAAGTTGTTTATTTAATACATTAATAAATGACTTAAATAATATATCTGCTTGATTTTGCTCTTCACATTCAACTTGTAAATTAAACATGATCCGTGGCGTAAGCTCCAACAGCAATCGTTTTTCTGCAAAGCTTTGTACTTTTTTTAACTGTTGGCGCCATATATGAAACGATTGTAGCTCTTCGGTAAAACGAGGATCCGTTAATTGCTTGATGAGTGTCAGCCTTACAGCTTGTTGAGTTTCTTTTTGTAAGCGAACCATTAAAAGCTTGATAGCAAAAGGCCACGGTAATAGTGGGCATTGTTCAATAACACTCTGTCTTACACGGGGATAGGCGTGTTTTGCAAGCAAGATTAGTAATTTATAATTAGCCTCATTTAATTTTGGTTGTTTACATATAATTTTTGAAAAAGATGTCAGTAGAAACAAATGTTGTCGTTCTACTTTAGCATTTGGCAAGATATCTAAATCAATTTGTGAACGCATAAAATAGCGGGTAAAAGTGGGTCTTAAATTGATAAGGATCTCTAAAATATCCACTTTAGCGGCATGAGGTGTTGATTGCTTCTCAAGAGAAAACAGTAGTAGCTCAACAAGATTGGAATCGAACTTAGTTTCGCCGACATATTCACTAATTAAATTAACTTGGTTGGCAAGAGCGCGAAAAATAGAGTTACGAATTGCTTCATTCTCAGTTTTTTCTAATAAACCTAAAAAGAAACTTTCTAAGTTAAGTGTTAACCATGATTTAGTTATTTCTCCCGAGTGAATGCGTAAATAACGATTAGTTAGATCACCTAGTTTACCTATTAAGAATTTCAATGATTGCTCAAGCTCAGAGACTTTATCTTGGTATCGGTTTACGATGGCTCCTTCATCAAACCAACGTTGAAATGCCTCTTGATCCTTTTGCAGTTGCAATTTGCTTGCGCCAAGCGCTGCTGCATAGTCTAAAATATGAAATTGTCTTTCCGCTTTTAACTCAGCATGATTTAAACGTTCAATAAAGCGTCTGTGATCGCTATCAAGCTTGGTCAATTGATTTTGTAAGGTATCTATTTTATGAGTTAAAAATGCAATGGCTTGCAGTAATAGCCAGTCATCTTCGTCATAATCTTCAGGCTGATCCTTGATTAGCTCCCATTGACTTAATTCATCTACGAGTTCGCGGTATTTTTGACGATATAAATCTAACCAGAAACTGGCAATATCTGCGAAAAGCAAATTTTCAAGGCGTTTTGTAAGTCCGTTACTACTCATAGTCTCTGTGCTCTAGCAAATGATTTAACTGAAGTGTTGGGAATATAATTTCATCATGTGCAAAAGGGGCAAAACCTGTATGTTGATTATTACCTGATGAAAATTCGATACTTATATTGTGGTTATCCCATACCCAATCCTGTTGTAATCGAACCTTTAACCAACCATGCGAGAAATCACCTAAATTAATTTGCGTTTGCCAAGCAAATTGTGTGATGTATTGCCAAGTGGCTGTAGCACGGTTTTCATCCTTAAAGCGGTAATAACTATCAATGCCGAGTTGGAAAATATGGTCATGATAATATTGGTTCCAGCTTGTGTTGAAGCGTAAATAATCTAGGCTTGTCCAATCATCATTTGAACTGGATGAAACACTAAAATTTAAATAATTGTCGACCCAAGGTTGATAGCGGTATTGATAAAATCCCTGCCAACCAGATGCATGGTTTTCACGATAAAAATTGAACACACTTGAATTAAGTAAGTCGTCACGGAGATAATCGTTTAAATCAGCGCTGCTATAGCGAATAAATGGTGACAGTTGCCATTGATGGCGATGTGTTGAGTCACGTTGCCATTTTTGCCCAACATAAAGGCTGCCATCAAGAGCATATTGACTGTCAAAGCCATCATGACCTGGTTGCCAGCGGCTTTGAAGTTGCGCACCCGCATACCAGGGGGTTGTATCATCTTGCCATGAATAATAGCCATTAAGCGCCATTATGTCTGTCTGGTTTTCACTAAATGAATAATAGCCTTCTAATTGATACCAATTGTTTTCGTCGTTAAAACGTAAGCGAGCACCAACATCAATGTCTCGTCGCGTTGGGATATTTTCAGCGCTCTGAAATATTTCTTGTTGATCGTAAAGAATGAAAGCTTGCCAATTTAAATCATCACTTTGAAATGATGTTTGCTCACTTACTATTTTTTGCTGCTCAGGTGCTTGATAAGTGACTAAGTCTGGCAAAGGAATTTGCGCTTGAGTAAACTCTGAAATCTTATTGTTAAGATCACTCAGCTCCCATGTATAAAGGCGTACATGCTCAAGCTCAGCGGCTTTGACTTCAATTTTTCCTGCTGGGTGGAAAAATTGACGTTCGTTACGACTGTAGTTATTCATTTTCTCTAATTTAATCAAGCGATCTGCATTCAACGTTGCCACTAGTGGTGTGTTAGGGACTACAGAATAAAATAGCATGGTTGTGGGTAAATCTAACTTTCTCCAACGACCTGCAATATATTGTTGTGCTTCAACTTTTAGTTGCTGAGATAAATAGGGATTAAGCCAGTGAAGGGCAATAATGTTATTATCTAGCTCTTGTTTGTTAAATGTAAAAGGAATGCTCTGCTGCTCGGTAACTGACCATATTTTTAAATTGTTAGCGAGTTTTATAGATAAGTTTGCCACATTAGCTTGAGCCAGTTCTGCAGTAGAAAAACTAAATACGAAACGAATTTGTTCTCCCTCTGTTTGGGCTAAATCTATGTAAAGCGTGTGGAATGGTCGAATCAATAATCCTTCATTATTTTTTAAATGCGTTTTGAATTGGTTAAACCTATCAGCAAAGCTAGTTTGTGCAGAACTTTGGATATCGAAAAGGCGTGTACCAGCATAATCTACAAGGCTATCTAGAGGTTGCCAGTGACCAAAACTTTCTATTCTATTTTGTAAAAAGGTCAATGAAGCGGAGGCGGGTATTGTAGCGATCCGCTGTAATAATTGCGTGTATTCATTATTGTTTAAACGCTTTTTAGATAATAAATATAGGCCATTAATTAACAGCTCACGTTGTGTTGCATCATAAGCATAAATTAGCGACATAATATCGCCTGTGATTACTTTGTTCGTAGCATCAGAATAATACTCAAATCGTGTAAATAACGAATCAGAGATATCTTTGACATCTAGAAAGGTCTTCTGATCTGCTGATAAATTAAGTGTTTCTCCAGCTTGCAGACTAACGATCATCGTTGAAGAAACAGAGGCTGCCTGTTGGCTTTCAACGACCAATGTGTTTGAAGGTATATCACTAAAGATTGGTATTAATTTATGCTGGTATTCACTATCAGCCATTAACCATGCGGTTTGATACTCGCCATTTTGCTTGGCTTCAGTCCGTGCACTTATGCTCAGGTGGACTGGTTCTAATGCTGTATATTGCCAAGGCATATGTTGAGAGAGTACGGTGTTTTGCAACTTCCCTTGTGAATTTATTAACGTTTCTTGCGCACCCGAAAGTAATTCATACTGTTTATTTTCGGCTTTTATCGTAGAGCTCAAACTATGGTAGTTTAGAGCCGTATAACTTTGTTCGGCAATCTGAGTTTCTTCTGCTTGATGTGCAAGCCAAAGCGCAAGTCGGTTTTTCTGTTGCTTAGTTGCAAGTTCGATCAGTATATTTCTGCACTCGCTTAATATATTTAGGTTACCAGCACATAGAGCAAACAGTTTAAGCTCTTGCTGTTCGGCTTGATAAGTTTCTAATAGCGATCTTAATGCAAACTGTTGCAATTCCTTTTGTTGCGTACTTTTATATAGTCCTTCTAAATAACTCGTAGCAAGATGAAACTGGTGTTGTTCACGTAAAATATCTATTTTAACTTGCCATGCTTGCTCTGCGACTGATGGATCGGGGTTTTGCGTTAATGGTTTTAAAAAGGCAAGTGCATCTAATGGTGCCGATTTAGCTAAATCCTTAGCGGTTAGCATAGATTGCTGCCAATTTAGTAACTTAACTTTTCTCCTTGCTGGCGCATAGGGCTGTATCATCGCAAGATAGTCACTATATAACTTTCTTAAGTGGTTAGTTACCAGTTGAGCTGTGATAGGGCTGTTCTGATCAAGAGCTCCAGGTTGTAAGTAGAGTACTTCGTTACTAGGAAAATCAGTGAGTGTTCGAGCATAAACTGCAAACTCAATAACGGGAACGTCGTCAGTAGTTTTTTGAATTGTCATGGTTTTGTGGTTTACAGGAACTGACACACTAATCGTTTGGTAATGTTGTGTTGCCTTGATATTTATTAACCAGCTCATGCCACCAGCTGTCAGTTTTAACTGACTATCTTCATCGCTTCGAGCTACAAATGTAAGCCAAGGGGTCGCACGTTTTTGACTCGATAAGTCATAACGAAGGGGGACTTGAGAAAGTGATGTAATATCCCTAACTTGCTTATTAATGCGAGGATAAAACTGATCATCAACTAATCGTTGTTCTTCAAGCTCAGTGATTAGAACACTTTTTGATGATGTAGAGGCATGCACTACGCTGCTGCCTTTTAGTAGAGTCTGAGTAGACATTAAAGAAAGCAAGTCATAATGGCGTTTTACAGCCAAAGGCTCATTGTGCGTAAATACGTCATCACTAAAAACGTTGAGGGAATATTTATTGTAAACTGATTCCATCGCGTCATTAGCGGTTTTTAACCAGTAAGGTAGCAGCAACTTTTCCTTGGTTTTGTTAGCTGTTGTGTCATCGAATATAGCTCGATGGCTTTGTGTTATTTTTACGTAAGCATCTGTGTGGCTTCTTATCGTTAAATATTGCCCTGCATTAATGGCTAAATAGTCACTATTTACCAGACCTACTTGTTGATCTTGATATTCAAGAGCTTGGTTATTAATGATGTTTACTTTTGCTGTGAGTACTTCATCAACATAGGCATACACAGCGCCGTGGCGCTCCAGTGATTGCATATTCTTTCTAACAGAAAGCTTAATTTTTTTAGCATCAGGGAAGTAAAGAGTAACTTCTTCGCCTTTATCGAATTTATAAAAACGTTCACTGCCTTGCCTTGAAGAGAGTAATATTGAAGGTTTGGCAAGTTTTAATGCGCGTTTAAAGCTATCAATTTTTGTTTGATAGTGGCCAACTAAAGCTGAAAACTCAGCCTGTTCATCCTGACGATTTTGAATTGCCACAATACGGTTGTGGCCTAAGGCCGGAAGTTGGCAGCGTTTATTAGAACACAGTAAGTCTCGTTCCAGTTGTATCCGTTGCTGAATATATTGTGTGTTGCCTACACTCATAATGAACTTATCTAACAGTTCTGAGTTGATCTCCAACCAATGCCCTTCAGGTAGCCATAAATATTGGTGTTCAAAAGAATCAACTTGTATCTTTTGTGTCGTTGCCAGCACATCTAATTTAGGTGAAGTTTTTAACCAAATCGGCGGCTGAAGTACTGCATGCTCTTGCTGTTCAGCATGAGCAGGTTTGAAGGCTAGCAGCGTAAGTGTTATAAAAGCGATTATGAAATAAGGCATTGGCTAAACTGCTTTAAAAGTAAGTTATTGGTAATTAAGCGCTCTCGTAGTTCGCGACTTAACTCGATATGGAAAAAGTGACTATTCACAGGACCTAGCGAATTAAGAATGTTTTGTGTACCTCCTAGTTCATATACATCCTGCCCATAAACTAGGGCATTTACATCAAGTTTAGAATTCAGGCATTTAGAGATGTGTAAGCTGCGTTGCGATGCATGTAAATGGCCTTCGCTGATGATGATATCTGCTTTTCGCCCTTGCTCTGTAGTGCGCTTTTCCTTTGCAAATCCATGGATTTGATAAATTGAAAATGTTTCAACGATTTTACCGTATGCCAGAATGAAGGCATTACTACTGCTATTTTGGTATTGACTAAAGTCTATAATTTTACCTTGGAGGTCGCGGCTGCTTCTATGCTTAGTATTCGTCAACAAAACTTGGCACTCACTAAACAGAGCTTTAGCAATTAGTAAAGTATGCTTGTCAAAATATCTATGCGGTGCATAAGAAATACAGGGTTTACCTTTTGGCTTAAAATGTATTTCGCCACCTGAAATTAAAGATTTCTTGGCATACAACACACCCTCGCTAAAAGTAAAGTGCTTAGGGACTTCATCTTGGTTATTGAGCCAAGCATGCAAGGTTAATGTGAGTTGCTCAAAATCACTCTCAACACTTGTTAACGGAGTAAATAATAATGCAAAAACAATAATAAAGTTAAAGTTCATTATTCCACCACCTTACTTTTTGCTCCTGCATTGGGTACTCTTCAAGTATAGACAACCAAATTGTTTCTGAAGAACTTAAAGTCACATACTGCAGTGTCTCTATATCATTAGCTAGATTGAGTGTAACGCTCGGATAACTCGTTATTTGACTTTTTTTAGGGTGGATCAAAAAAGACTTTAATAATTTAGAGTTGTGAAGTTGGAAACTTTGCTTCGAAATACTGTATTCACTTGTAAGCCCAAGCTTGTATTTTGCAGAATGCGAAATGTTTAAAGTTACAGGTTCATTGCTTTGGGCACGAAATACTTTAAAAACAATGCTAATTGGACGTTTCTTTTTATCATATGATAGCTTCACTGGCTTATTTTTAACCAATTGATAAAGGCGCTGTTTTACCCATGGGCGATGACCATACCAATTTTGATAAATTACACTGGCTTCGTTAACTAACTGCTGTTGATCAGCAAATGAGATGTCATCAGTTTTAAGCTCTTTTGCACTGTTACTATTTAATCGAGAGATTAAGCGGTTATCATTTGAGCTAGCAGAGGGAATAGCCTGATTTTTATCATAGAGTCCAAAATTAAACTCCTCTGCAGGTTGCTGTTCCTCATAATAACGGTTCGGGCTTAACCCAAGAGCCACATTTGATAGTGGTAACAGATTGAAAAGCTCTTTAGATTGGTAATAAGTTGTAGTTTGCCCAACATCTGGAGGCGGAGCAAATGTACGAATATTTACAAACAGATCGCGTTGCGATAAGTCATAGTGATTACGTGCTTTTTGTTCATACCATGCTGCAATATCATAAAAGCCATTAGTAGACTCAGTAAGAATTGGCTGGTGTGCAATTCGGCGTTGATAATGAAAACTCGCGAGTCTTGATTTCAATCGCACATACACATCGTTATTAGCCGTAATTTTTACATATTTTGTCTCTTTCCCAGTACGAAGGTAGTAGGGGGTCAGCATACCTACTGCTTGTCTTTGAGTGTTGTCTGCTATTAATCGATCAAAGCCAGAAATTTCACCTTTGATCGTAATAGAGTAACGATCTATTTGGATTTGGTTTTCATCGTATAGAGAAATATTTAATTGACTCGTTTCGAGAGCCCTGAGCTCAAGGTTCAAATGGCTTAATGGCACAACATCGAACTCTACGTGCTCTTGCGCATTAATCAGGTAACTACCAGCATAACTTGTTAAAATAGCGGTGCCAGATTCAGTTCGCCATTGGGTTAGCAGCTCTTGCTCACTGCAAATTGTAATTAATCCCGGCTCAAGAGGCTGAGTTTGATATGTGTTTTCTTTATCTGTTAGCCTGTAATTTATAACTTTTGGTGCTTCAAACTGAAGTTTGTCATACCAGATTAATGACGGAGTCTCTTGGTCATTACTAACAGTGAAATTTAAACGATCACTATTGTCTAATGTGATACTGGCGCATAAACCATGTTTGGTATAGTAAGCAGCAAGACTATGCTGTTGCTGACTAAAATCATAGGTTAGTACATTATACGGTAAGCTTTCATAAAGAATATCTGATTTAAAGTCGATTCCAGGAATACCTTGTGGCGCTATTTTTTGCCACCAAAACGCCATTGCATTCGTTATTTCAGTATTTGTTAAGGTATTTTCACCCATCGTGAGGTAATCAGTTGCACGTTTACGTCTATCGACGGGGCGTTTTAGCCAACTATTGAGTGGATCAACGTTTTGGTCAGGTGTTTTAGCATGCACTCGAACTACCACTCCTTGAATTGTCTTTTCTTCAGGAATAAGTGTAAGTGCTAAGCTTTTCGCTTGTGGGTAATGTTTAATGGGTAGGTAAAATGATTGCCCAGAAGCCACATTCAAAGACTGCTTATTTTCAATGATTTGCTTAATTTGTTGATCTTGACTGTTATTAACTAACTTTGAAGCGTGGTGATAAACTTTATCTACAATCACCTCTTTCTTGTCATTATAAAGAGTGTATTTGATGGCGTAATTTACCGGCTGTTCAAGAGTGACAGATTGATCAAATACGGCGTTTGATAAGATCCTAAGTGAGTGTGTTCGCTGATTTGAAAATGTATAAGTCAGTGGTTTTGTGCTACTAAGCCATTGTACTTTTGAGCGAGTTTCTTTACTTGTTTGGGGGTTAACTGGCTCAGCAGAATCTAGCCAAATTAAAAAGCTATTCCAAGCAAATAAGGCTGTTAACAATACAATGATAAGAACTAAGATTGCGAAGAAGCGTTTAATTAGATACATCAAAGCCTCCCCCCATCATTTTGTTGAAAACATCCACATCAATCAATTGATTGCTCGCCGGATTATATATAGCGACTAGACTATTGTGCTGCTTGATCATCAGTGCGAATTTATCTAAATTCTCTAATTTTATGGTTTGTAATACGCACTCATTAAGCTCTGAACATATTGTTTTCAGTACAGCAATTTGCTTATCGGCGGTATATTGATTAATTTTTCTAAATATAATTTGTTTATCGCTGTCAGGTAACGTTAACCAGTTAGAAGGAGATAAAGTGGCTAGGTTAATAGTGGTGACTGTTGGATAAGTAGAAATCGCAAGAAGGCGCATAAGCAAACTATCTTGATCCATTGAAAACTGTTCTTTAAAGTCTGAGGCTATCCATAAAGTAGCGAGCTCGCTGTTTGCATTAAACTGTTGATAGCCATATTGCGGTGAGCTACCAATCTCAAGTCCCCGAGTGGCTTTTTGGCCCGTTACTACTTGGTAATTAACACCTAAAATGCTTAAGTCTTTGGTTAGTTTTTTCATTAAAGGGGCAGCAACGTCACTTACCTGAGTATTTGAAAATGCAATTGCATTAGGGCGGATCCATGACGGAGCACTATGGCTGCGAATTTGGATATTTAAGCTCGGTTGTTGTGCTTTAAAACGCGAATAGCTTTGATGGACGATATTGAATAATGAATCGACGTTGTCTGCAGCAAGTACATTAGCCTTCGGGTGAGCATATGGGTGTGCTCCTGCAATTAATAAGTTAGCGGCATTTGAAGTCGTAAAAAGTTGGCTGGCAAAACTAAGTGTATTTCCTTCAAAAACAGGTCTTGGCACGCTTAAACTTATTGCTTCATGTTTGCTAAGCGCAAACGCATACAGACCTTGGCCAAGATCCATTGCTTCATTATTTTGTAAGGGACTTAATAGTAAATATCGGCCACTATTATTCTGTACTAGTTGTAACTGATAGTTAAGTAACTCTGCAGTGCCATTTATCTGCTTCAGGTGATTTAAAATATCCTCGTTCAGTGAGGCATTGCCGATTTGCTGTATCAATCTATATAGTGGTGTTAGTACTTCAAATTCCCAAAGCGCAACTTGGCTGTGTGTCAGTGGTTGATAATTGAGACTGCCTTTACTACTTATATACGATGAGAAATCTTCGACAATTTTGACCATTTCTTCATTGATTATGTTGAGTTTTAAATTGCTATAACGGTAATTTTCACGGTATATATACGCCAATATGTTGGTGTAGTTATCTCCATTAAGAAAGACTTCTAGCATAGACCCTTTAAAACTACTCGAAGGCAAGCTACTCGCTGTTGCCTTACCAAAATAAGTTGCTTCACTGCCGATAAACTCATGCATTTCGCGTTGGCTTATAGAGGCCGGAAGTCGATTAAAGATCCAATACTGGCTTTTAACTTCAGCAGGCGTGCTTTTTAGTAAAGCTGCGGTGTAGCGGTTAGATTCGCGAACTTGCAATAATTCTTGCGTCTCTAATGCGTTAATGAATGCTTGGTAAAAAGGGCTTTGCTGGTTTTCCTTCGCTAATGTTATTTGAGGCGTTTTTGTTGCCCCAAACACTAGAGCTTTACTTTTTAGATGCTGAAAAATAAGGGCTGCTGAGTCGCTAGCAAGATTTTCAGTGATAGGATACGGAACTGTGATTATGAGTGGCGTTTGTGGCGTTTTGTTAATCACAAATAAACCGCGTTGCTGATTCTCAACAATATCTATTAGGTATACGTAGTTTTCATCACTAACGAGTTTAAACCCGATAGAGTTAAATAAAGCGCTTAGGTGACCTATTTTTTGCTTACTTTTAATCGCTTCATTTAACTGATAAACCGCATATTTGAAATCAGAGACTGCCTGACTGGCTTTGTAGCTACTTACGGTTACCTTATTAGAACGAGTAGTATATAAGTAGCTTTTGTATTGACTCACTTGCTGATTGAGCGTGATGACTTGCAACTGTTCTGCTTCAGGGTCAATATTTTGTTTTGTTAGTAAAGAAGGGATAAGCATTACTAAAAAGCCAACAATAATAGCAAGGCTTCCACCTACAACAGATGTTTGAAAAGTGGCTCTTAGCACAAGGCCTAACGCATTTTTTTGATAGATCTTTAGGGCAAGTAAGGTGGCCAGCATGTAACCAAATGCAAAAGTGTCGGTTACTTTTACCGTTGGAAAAAACCAAACGACGATATAGTTTAAAATAAGCTTAAAGATAAAGCCTATAGTAAAAAATAACATCAATAATCTAGCACCTTCGATATGTGCATGTTTTAGGCGAGTGAAATGAATGAGAGAGCCGCCAACGGCTAAGATAACAGCTGTTTCAATGAATGAGGTTAAAATCTTACTTGGTTGGGTAAGCTGCAAAGCTAATAGGGCTGGTAGCATGATACCATTGAACTCCCAACCATATTTTAAATTTGCTCTGGAAGCTAAAAAAGCGGTAATAACTAAAATAATATAGGCTTTTGGCGCTGCAATGATTGATGCGGCAACAGCTTCATACATAATACCTAAGTTAGCGATACTAAAATTGGTAAATGGCATGAGTACAAATCGTACTAAAATATAGGTAATGAACAACTGAATAAAAGTTACTTTCAGGCCGTACTTAAAGCCACCATTCCACATTACATTGGCAGTTAGTGCGATGATGATAAGACCCAAAGAATAAAGTTGTGATGCATAATCGAAAGTTATATCCCATTGGCTCAACTGATCTGCAATAATTGGCCAAAACAGGGTATCCATACAAACACGAACTAAAATACTAATTAGTATGATGGCAAAAAAACGGTCTCTGCCAAACATTTCACTGTAGCCAAAACGCTCCATCAAGTAATTTGCACTAAAGCGCATAACCCCAAACACAACAATTGCTTCTATAATAATCACCGCGGCAGAGGTGGGGCTTATTATCAAAAGTGGCACAATGTAACCTGGTACAACAAGGCCTGTGAGTGGAAAACCAAAGCGCAAATTCAGTAGGCATACTACAGCCGTGCCGACCCAAACAGTTGTTATTACTGATTGGCCCAGTCCACTACCTGCAGGAAAAAGCGCTAAAACGAAATCCATTAAAGTTTAGCCTCCGAAGTTATTTCAGGAGTATTTGCTATAAACTCAAATAAAATTCCAGATACTTGAAAAGGTGCACCTGATGCAGTTTGCGAGTTATCTGAATGAAGCGCTCTAATAATTAGAGTGTAATGATGTGCACCAAGTTTAGCAGGAAGCTCAACGGTCGCTTTATTAAGAGTAATGTAACGTAATTTACCCTTTGCAATCTCAATATCAAGCTCACAACTTTTACACAGCAAATCAAGCGCAGTGGTTTCAAAAATAGCTATTTGATGCTGCTTGGCAAAACGCTCTAAAGATGCATTGGTTTGAATAACTTGACCGAACAGATTAAAAAGCACAGTTGCTGGGCTTGTGTGGTTAAAAACCATCTCTAAGGTAGTAAGCTTTTGCTCCATTTCGTTCAGGGAGCTTTTTACCTTTTGGCTAATAGGCTCGTGCAGCTTAAAGGTGAGTAGCCTGTTTAATAAGGTACGGTTTTTAGCCTGTGTTGTTTTGAAAATATGGTAATGGAATAGTAGTTCAGCAACCTGAGCTGCAAATTTATTAACGTTTTGCTCAAAGGCTTGCTGGTTAAAGTTATGATTAGGAATAATTGATAAAGCCCAAAAACCACGGACATCACCGGCGTATACCAGTGGCGCGATAAACTCGATTTCACCGTCAATGATTTGCTTAAAAAATGGACGGTTGATCTTTACGATACCCAATGACTTTAACGCATTACTATAAGGCGTTCGCTGATAGTCACGTCTCATTTCTTGAATATCATCAAGTTGGCAGTTGATAGCCCGAATTTCAACGACGCGATGGTCGTCTTCTTTTCGAGCTAAAAAAATTGATTTTTCTAGATCTAACTGTTGGCTAATTAATTGTATTATGGGATCCCATGGAGAAGGGTGCTCTATAAAGCTTTGTGGAATATAACGGCCCATCATCATTTGCTGAATGTTATTTACATCAGTTGTAAGCTCTTTATCTTCAGAAATCTTCCTCGCCACCACAACCCAAAATAAAGTGACAAAGGTCAGAATGATGTATTGGCCGATAGGGATAAATAACTTTGCAAAGTTCACTAAAAAATAGCCAGCGCAACACCAAATGGTAGTTATGCTTAGTGCGACTAGAAATGAATAACTAATCGACATTTTTTGAAAGAAAAACAGTAGGACAAATACCAGTATCAGCGCAAGTACTATCGAGATAACAAAATTAAGCTCATTTATTGTGCTGTTTTTTTCTAGACTATCAGCGATATAAGCAAAAAGAAGTAAGGGGTCATTAAGCCCTTCTAATTTAGGAGCATGTATCAGCACATTAAATTCAGCTGATTGCTGACCGACAATAATCACTTTATTTTCGAGTTGTTCACTCATCACATCAAAGCCAAGAACTCGCTTAGCTGTAAATTTAGGTAGCGCAGAAACTGCCAATTTAAAGTTAATCAATCTTGATTTTTCGTGCTTATAACCAAAAACAGCTTGCCACACACTTTCACACTCAAGGTTAGTGGCTGCTGGAATACGCATTTGATATGTTGCCCAAATCTCTACGTTTGGCACACAGTACTTACTTTGCGAATAAGGGTAGAAAACACGCTCATTGTCTACAGGTGCTAAAGGTTCATCTGCTAAAACAATGATTGCTTTTGGCTGGTACTCTGTAAGCTGGGTGACTAATTGTGAATGGTTAGCACTAAGGTTTTGACTGGTTATAAGCACTACATTTGTTTGCTGAGTGCTACTGAGAGATTCTATTTTTTTATATAAAAAGGCATTACTTGCTTGAAATAAATTCAGCAGGTTACTGATAATCACAATTGCAAATAAGCAAACAGTAAACCAAAAGGCTCTTTGCTGCGTTAATCGCAACAATTGTTGTAATACAACCACAATTCCTCCTTAATCAAGTACAGTGAATGTCAGCGTTAAGCTCACTTCACTACTTGAATTGACTTTTAAAAAGTCAAAACCGTGCATTTTATCGGTCTTCCATTGTCCGTTTTCTAGGTTGATACTTTGTTGCCAGCTGATCATTGCGACATCATCTAGACGCGTGATCGCTTCTCCTGTATTGGGTGGATAGTGCCTAAATTGTAGTTTTACGCCACGAGGTGGTAATTTTTTAGGCCCAAGTGTTAACTCATCAGAAGGTAAACTAAAGTCATGGCTAAAAACATGCCATGGTTGATTACCTCCTTCGCTAACGGGAATTTGGTTTTCTGCAAAGGTAAGGTCATCAATTTCTGTTGTATAAGTAAGCAAGGCCTCAAGCTGACCACCATTTTCAGATTGCAAATAGGTCAGTAACGAAAAGTCTTTACTTAACTCTAGTGCACCTGTTTCGTCGGTTAACTCCATAACCCGCATAGTGTGTCTAAATGGAATAATAGAGGGAGTGTTGTCAAACTTATCACGGGTTGAGCACAGAGCTTGCAAACCATTGAATGGCTTATCAGTGCAAGGCAACACACTTTCACTGCTATGATCCCATCGACTAACTTCAAAGGTGTCTGCGTCGTTATCCCAATCTTCAAAATCGCCAAAGACCATAATATCTCGGCCCACTAAAAGCGTATCTAAAGAACCACTATTAACGTCTATGGATGAAACGTAAGCAGCAGATGATGGTGAATATTGTCTCAAGTCTATGATGTCAGTGTTGGCATCAATGCTGATAGTCACTTGCTGAGTATTTTTTGTTGCTTGATTTGCAGCAAAATATATTTCAGCGTAGCTTTCTCGGGGAACAAGCGTAATATTGTCATCAGAAAGTTCGGCGATTCTTCTCAATAAATAGTGACTTAAAAAACCAGTGGTGAATCGAGGTTTATAGTCTTCTAAATAAATAGGATAAGCAAAACCACGAGTGATTTTTTGACTTTGCGTATCAAGATCCAGCATAACTGCAAGGCCTAATAAGGTATCAAGTCTGGGTTGGTCAAATACAAAGTTACCCAAGCCCAATATGGCTGGTATTTCATTAAATACAGCAAAGCCTTGGGCAATGTGTGGGTGATGGCCAATTAGTAGATCAGTATTTTGTGAAGAAAGAACTTCAAATCGGCTACCTATATAAGGTGATGGAGTATACGAGTATTCATCACCACCATGCATTTGTGCAATGACAAAGTCAGTAGGATCTAACTGTTCAAGTGCAGCTTTGACTGCCGCTGAATTTGTTAAATCAGCAGCCCCACCTTTATTGGTGTCAGCAACGTAGGTATATTGATGTTCTTTTCCGGTAATTGAAGTTGCAGCAAAGAGCACTAAATTAACATTATCAAGGTTATGCTCGACAGTTTTAAAAGCGTCAGTTTCACTTAAACCCGCGCCGCTATTTAGGAACCCTGCATTTGACACTTCAAGGAGTGTATCTTCAAGGCCATTCTGCAAATAGTCATAGATGTGATTATTACCAAGGCCAACATAATCAATACCAATTTCAGTAAGGCTTTGCAGTGATTCAGGCAAAGAGAAAAAGCTGAATTCTTTAGTCGGATGAACTGTTGTTGGCATCGTCGTAATAGGTGACTCAAGATTAACCGATGAAAAGTCAGCAGCTTTAAAGAGCGCTGCAACTTCTGTGGTTATGGCGATACTATCTTCGCGTGCTGAGTCAGGTCGAATGAGCGCAGTGTTAACATTAGGTACAGATGTACCCATTGTCTCTAAATTAGGGTCTAGGAAGCGTCGACCAAACATTGTATCACCAGCAAATAACAAGCTTTTTGAATTTGCTGATTGTGTTTCTAATTGGATGTGTGAGGTTACAGAGTTAGGTTGGTTTACTAAAATACCTGCCTTTGGGAAATAACCTGATTGTGCAATAAAAACAGCGTGATTACCAAAAGAGAGGTTGCTAATAGACACACGTCCATTTTCATCGGATAGGTACTCTTGACCTGCAACGTCAACGCTCACATTGTTAAGAGGTGTTTGATTTTCATTGGTAATAGTAAATACGATGTCAGCGGTGCCCGCAATTAGCGCTTCACGATCACTAATTGTATCTTGCTTTTGTTGTTGCGGTTTATCTTCACTAGGATCTTTCACTTTGCACGAGATTAGAGCTGTGCAAAGAATCAACACTAACGAATTGACAATTACTTTCAATTAACACCTCGAGCTGCCACCTAATTTATTTTAGATAGGTCAAAATTATTACAACCATTTTATAATCGCGAGCAAATAGGAACAACACGTCTTTGGCTCTGAAAATTCAGATATTGCAATGTAAAACAGTAAAATAAGTAACGGTTAAATAAACAAAAAATAAAAACCAATAAAAAGAAATGGGTTATTTTTATAGTGTAGTCTAAATTGATTAGTTGGTTGAACCTGAGCGAGAATCAAGTTCGTGTTGCAGGTTTTTCTAGAGTGGGAACAAATAAAAAAGGCCATTTAATGGCCTTTTTGTGCGTATGGGCTTTCACAAAATGAAAGTTAGAATTTGTATTTAATACCAAACATAGCAACGACAGGGTCAATTTCTACTGTTGATGTTAGTGCTTTCGAGCCGCCAGCATATACAGTTGCATCTGTATCGATATCAATAAGTGAAACCATGCCATGTAGACCCCAGTTTTCACTCATCATGTAGTTGAAACCAGCTTGAGCTGCAAAGCCAAATGAGTCGTCTAGTTTGACTTCTACGTCGTCAGTACCTAATGTTGCTTTTAGTGCAGCTGAAGGCTCTTCATCAAAGAAAACTGTATAGTTTACGCCTACACCTACAAATGGACGGAATTTATAGGTTGCATCAAAAAAGTGATATTGTGCTAGGAAAGTTGGTGGTAAGTGTTTAATTTTAGCAATCTTATTACCAGCTAAGCCTCCAGCACCTTGAACATCATGACTAAATGGCGTTGCAGCAACTAACTCAAGAACCCAGTTATCGTCTAGTGCATAATCTATAGTAATACCTAATTGCGTGTCATCATCTGCGCGTAAGCCTAGTGCCGGAGCTTCATTGATTTTTGAGCTATCGTTGTCAGGGTTTACGTTAATAGCACCCACGTTCACGCTTAAGTTTGCGTTTGCAACAGGAGAGAGTGCTAATAGTGAAGTAAGTAATGCAATGCTTAATTTGGTTTTCATGTTGTTCTCCGCGAACTACTTGTCTTATTTGGTTGAGGCTATTATTACTAAGTTGGAGGGGACAAAACCTGTTCTAGATCAAAGTTTCAAAAATGTTTGAACTAAGTGAAGCCATTTATTGATTTAGATTAAGTTTTTAAACGGGTACAGCGAAAAAAAGATTGACTCTCATTGACTTTATATTCAGTTGCGGCTGTTAAACTAACGATGTTATTAGTTTATTAGGTGTGTTTCATGGCTGATCCCCAGCATTTATTTCTTCATGGCTCGATTTCAAAAGTGTTACTTAAATTAGGTATCCCGATCATCTTAATTAATATTTTGCAGTCTGCTTATCAGTTAACCGATGCTTTTTGGGTAGGGCGCTTGGGAGCAGAGCAAGTAGCTGCCGTTTCTGTCAGTATGCCGGTTACTTTTTTAGTGATTGCTATTGGCTCTGGGTTGGCAATGGCGGGAGCCATATTATCTGCTCAATATATGGGAGCTGGCCAGCAAGATAAAGTAAACCATGTTGCTGCTCAAACCATGTTAATGGTGACAATTACCGCAACCATACTTGGTTTAATAGGTTATGTGTTATCGCCTTACTTTTTGACTTTATTAGGCGTTGAAGAGCAAGTGTTTGGTGATGCGCTTAAGTTTATGCATGTGTCTTTCATTGGTGTTGTGTTTGTGTTTATTTATGCCATGTTTCAGGCTTTAATGCGTGGCATCGGGCAAACTAAGGTGCCACTGTATATTGTTAGCGGTACTGTTTTACTCAATTTTGTGCTCGACCCTTTACTGATTTTTGGATTTGGTGATTTCTCTGGTTTTGGCGTAATGGGGGCGGCATTAGCCACTCTCATTACGCAAAGTTTAGCGGCATTAATTGGCGTTTGGGTATTTTTGCGAGGCCGTCACGGCATTCAACTTAAACTCTCTAGCTTCAAACCAGATTGGCAATATATGAAACAAGCGTTCTTTTTAGGGGCTCCTGGTTCGGTTGAACTCTCAGCAAGAGCCTTTGGGTTAATTATTATGTCGTTTTTGGTCGCCAGCTTTGGTACGCACACCATTGCCTCTTATGGTGTTGGTTCTAATATTTTGCAAATGGTGATGATCCCGGCAATGGGTCTTTCAATGGCCGTTTCTACCTTGGTAGGTCAAAACATGGGAGCAGGAAACCCGCAGCGTGCAGCACAAATAACACGTTTAGCCGCGCTTTGGGGGCTGTTAGGCCTGACATTAGTGGGCATTTTAGCTTATGTATTTGCTGAATACTTGGTGGCTTTTTTCATTCCTGATGATGAGTCTGTTATTGCTGGTGGCGCTGAGTTCATTCGCGTCATGTGCTTAACTTGGGGCGGAATAGGCGTGCAGCTTTGTGTTGTTGCTGCATTTAGGGCTTCAGGAAACATGCTCAATGCGATGATTGTGTCACTGCTCTCGCAATGTGTTATTCAATTTCCAGCGGCGTATATTTTGTCTAAACATACCTCACTGGGACCACAGGGCATATGGTATTCGTTTGCTATTACTAATGTACTTGTGGCAATTATTACTTATTTATGGTTCGCAGCAGGTCGTTGGCAACGAACACAATTAACCAAAGAAGACAAAGACATTGCTAAGGTGACCCAAGAAACCCTCATTGAAGAAGGAAATCATTAATTTAAGTTTCACATTGCGGTCATAAACTCTCGTTGTAATAACCCAAGCTTTCTACATAACTAGGGTTATTATGAGTTTGATATCAAATGCAGAGTTAGCAACACACCTATCAGTGCAATCTGAGGTGGTAGAAACATTACAAACCTTGATCCGATTTAAATCGGTAACGCCCGAGCAAGCTGGGGCAATTGACTGGCTCGAAAGTAACTTAAGCCAGCTCGGCTTTGATTGTGAGGTATTTAGCTTTAATCATGTTACTAATTTAATTGCTAAAATCACTTTTGGTGAAGGCCCTATCGTTGCTTTTTCAGGTCATATTGATGTGGTACCTGCAGCGCAAGGTGATTGGCGAGTTGATCCATTTAGTGGCGAGATAGTGGATGGCAGTGTCTATGGCCGTGGCGCAGCAGATATGAAAGGCGGCGTTGCCGCTATGCTTTGCGCAACCAAACGGTTTTTAGCGCAAAATAGCAATAAACGCGGCACATTTTACTGGTTAATTACCTCAGATGAAGAGGGCGAGGCTGAATACGGCTCTTTACTGATTGCTGAGCGTCTTGCCAAACAAGGTATTGTGCTTGATGGTTGCCTAGTTGGTGAGCCAACAAGCCATCAGCATGTGGGTGATACCATAAAAAATGGCAGGCGGGGTGCGCTGTCTGCACGATTATCTATTCAAGGTAAAGCAGGGCATGTTGCCTATCCAGAAAACACCATAAACGCAGCACATTTAAGTGCCGAGGTTGTAAAGCGCTTAATGGCAATTAGCTGGCACAAAGATGAAGCTAGCTCGGCAACAACACTGCAAGTAACCGGAATTAATATTGCCAATGTGGTCGATAACCTTGTTCCTGCTCAGTGTGAGCTCACCTTTAACGTGCGTTATAGTCATGGCTATAAGAGCAAAGATGTTAAAGAAGAAATTCAATTTGCATTGGCTGATTTAGCATCGCAGCTAACGCTTGTTTGGGAGCGTCCGTGTGAATCATTTTATACCCTGCATCAAGCAAGTAATTGCTTGTTGCAGCAGCTTGAACAAGCTGTGCACGAAGTAACTGGCAGCTTTCCAATGCTTAGTACAAGTGGTGGCACATCCGATGGTCGTTTTTTTGCCAATGAGCACACGCAAGTGATTGAATGTGGCGTGCGAAACCATACCATTCATCAAGTTAATGAACACGTACCCATAGTAGACTTAAAAACTATTGAGCAAATATATTTAGCTGCGCTTAGAAATATATTTAGTTAAAAAAGAAAAAGTCGGCGAACATGCCGACTTATTTTTTAATGACTATTAGCGTGTCTGTCCCAAATACCTTTTGGCTTTACTGGCTTTTACTTTATCTAAGTCGACAAGTACTAATCCATCAATGCAATTATTAAACTCAGGGTCGATGCTAAAACTTAAAAACTGTACGCCGCCTGGCTCGCAAAGTTCAGTGTATTGTTTGAATAGGGTTGGGACCTGTGCGCCGATATTGGCAAGCACATGTTTAAGTTCAACAAAGTCTTCTTTAATATCATTACCAGAAAATAACTGAGCACATTGTGCTTTTTGTGATTCTGTATGACGATATTCATTGTTTGGGATTGCTAACACTTGTTTAGCGCCATAATAATGTTGGTAATAATGAACTAATAGCGATTTAGCTTGCTCGGGTAGTGCGTTTGACACACTAACCGCGCCAAACAAATAGCGGTATTGCGGGTAACGGTTAACGAATGCGCCGATGCCAAACCACAAATAATCTAGGCTCTTTCTGCCCCAGTATTTGGGTTGCACGAAGCTTCGACCAAGCTCTATACCTTTTTCTAAATACGGTGCCATATCATCGCTGTAGCTAAATAGGCTATCGGTATATAAACCTTTGCGGCCATGTTTTTCTATGATGTCTTGTGCGCAGGCAAGTCGATATGCGCCAACTAGTTCAAGTTGTTTGGCATCCCATAGTACAAGGTGTTGATAATCCATGTCGTATTTATCTATATCTCGGCGTTTACCACTGCCTTCACCGACTGCGCGAAACGCAATTTCACGCAGTCGGCCTAGCTCACGAAAAATCGGCGAGCTGCCACAGTATTGATATAAGTAAATTTTCATTCCATCAGAGGTTTCACCTAATAATTCACACTCCTCAATGGCTTTTTTAAGGTCTTTAGTCGCTTCTGGGCTGGCTATGGGGGTTTGTGTTTTTAACGGCAGAGGTTTTTTAGTAATAAGTCGATACAGTTGCTTTCTTATCAGCTGAGCTATTTCTTTATCTTTTAAATTCTCGATTAAATATGACTCAGGTGGGATAGATGCACCAATTTCAAACTCTAATGATTTTTGTCGTTGTTTAAACATCTCTTTGACCAATAACAAACTGGCTAATGGTTTATAAATCATTGAGGTGCCGTAAAATAGCGGGCTGTTTTTCGCTTTGATGTAAATAGGTAAAATAGGCGCGTTAGCTTTTTTTGCCATACGTAAAAAACCACTGTTCCATTTACAGTCTTTAATTCCCGTTGGACTTAATCGCGATACCTCACCTGCAGGGAAAATTAATAACGCACCGTCTGATTTTAAGTGCTGTTGGATATTAGCAAGTTCTTTCTTTTTACTCGTACCAGAGAGGTTATCAACGGGTAGTAGCAACGAGTGCATTGGGGTGATAGACATTAGCATGCGGTTTGCAACAACCTTTAAGTCAGGGCGCACAGTTGATAAGACTTTTATTAGCGCTAATGCATCGAGTGAACCAATAGGATGGTTTGCCACAATAATAATATTGCCTTCACTAGGAATATGCTCCATTTGCTTTGGCTTGTAGCGTGTGTCAAAGTCTAGCTCTTCGAGCACCTGCTCTACAAATTCAAGTCCTTGTAAGTGTGGGTATGCATCACCAAAGGTAACAAACTCTTGCTCATGTAATAAATAACCCAAACCTTTCTTTACTAAGCCTTTTACTTTTGGTGAATTTTCTAACTGTGGTAAATTTGCTTCTATTACTTTATCAACACTGATCATACAAACCTCAAACATAAACGCATTCAGCGATGAAATTAGGTTAAGAGTTTGCTGTGACAGTTAGGTTGCAGTTGTGTGACTTTTTAATGAGCGCTTTGAGTACGAGGCAAAATGGAGAAGACAATGATTTTACTTGTGGCTATAACAGGCCGAGATTGCAGCCAATTAATTGCTAAGCTGCAAGCTTTATTACCAGAGGTCAAGGTACAGCTTTGGTCAGAGTGTACTGATTACGAAGCGGTTGAATTTGTGCTTGCTTGGAATGCGCCCGCTGATTTATGGCCTAAGTTAGTAAATTTAAAAGCCGTTTCTTCTTTTGGTGCGGGTGTTGATAGCATTGATTTAACGAAGATAGCTGCACATGTTCCCGTTGTTAGAATTGTTGATGATAACCTGGCTAATGATATGGCAGAGTATGTGTTGACCCATGTATTGGCACACAAGCTTAGGCTTAAAGAGTATTATTTAAAACAATCATCCGGCAATTGGAAGCCAAAGCGAGCGTATTCACAGCAACATGTGGGTATTTTAGGTTATGGTGAACTAGGCAAAGCTTGTGCTAAGCGCTTACTTGCAAATGGCTTTAAAGTGAGCGCTTGGTCTAATAGTGAAAAACATGATTCTGAGGTGGACACGTATTACACACAGCATGGATTAGATGACATGCTTGGTCAAATTGATTATCTCGTTTGCTTACTACCACTTAATCAGCACACTCAGGGAATTATTAATAAATCACTCATTAGCAAACTGCAAAGCCACACGGTACTAATTAATGTTGCTAGAGGCAAACATGTTGTTGATGAAGATTTACTCGAGGCACTTGATAACGAGCAATTACGTGGCGCTACGCTAGATGTGTTTAGCGAAGAGCCTTTGCCTAAAACACACCCTTATTGGTCTCATGACAAAGTGACCTTAACTCCACACTGTGCTGCATTGTCAGATATAGAGTCAGTTACTTTGCAAATTTCAGATAATGTAAAGAGACTAATCGAAGGTAAAAACCTAATGAATCAGATTGATAGAACAAAAGGTTATTGACAAATTACAAATTAGTTTAATAAACACCTTGTTAACATCTGTAACTTTGTTATTCTGTTGTTGCTCAATAAAAAAACAACAATAAAAAAGAGGCGTTATGAAATCTAATCAAGGTGGAGCTAAATTTAGTCTAGTCGTAGTGTCAGTTATCGTTCTTGGTGTTTCAGCATGGTTTAATCAAGCTAATGCATCGGAGCAGCCAGCTCAGGCCACTGAAGTTAGCCAATCATAACCAACCAATCTCAGTAAGTATGTGCAGCATGTTTTAATGCTGCACTTCAATCGCATTTTCTATTAACTTCTTTTTGAATGGATTTCTCTGTTCTCGTGTTTCTTCTCGTCTGACTTTTTAATCATCACATACGTTGCACCGCTACCACCATGATGCTTAAGGGCACTATGAAACGCTAAAACTGCTGGAATTTCTTGTAGCCACTTATTGGTATAGCTTTTTAAAATACCTGGTTGTGATTTATTTTTGATACCAATGCCGTGACGTATAAGCACGACACGAATATTTCGTTTGTGGCAGTCATCAATAAAATTTAAAAGCGTGCTGCGAGCTCGTTGAAGAGGCTGACCATGTAAATCAAGCGTGGCATCAAGTTGATATTTAGCTAAACGCAGATTTTTATATACTTGGCCTTGTACACCATCTTTTTTAAATGCCAATATGGCATGGGGATCTAACAGCTCAACAAACTCACTGCGTAAATAGTTTTCATCAATTGCTAAATCACACTCAGCTGCTTTACGTTTTTCTTGTTGCGCTAGTGAAGGGCCTTGTTTCGTGGAATCAAATTGAACAGTGTCATGCTTAAGAGGTTTTACGTCTTCCATTGACGAAAGAAATAAGTCGAAGTCGTTAAATGACACAGTGCACCTCCAAATTATTTATATACGACTAATATGGTATCTCAGTTCAGTCATCTTGTAAGCAAAAAAAAGCCCAAACAGAATGCTGCTTGGGCAGAAAAGATGATAGATGGGATAGCCTATTCTATCAATTTATCTTAGGAGAAGATTAACCTTGATTGATATTCAGTTGGCCAAATGTATAGACCTTGAATAAATAAAATGTATTGATCAACACTAAGCTCATATTCGAGATAACACTTGACGACATTAGATCTAAGCTAAATGATAGAAACAATAAACTACACGCGCTGATCGCTGCAAAACGTAGTAATGTCAGCTGGTTAATAAAAAATGCACCTAATCCTAGGGCAAGTAGCGTTAAGTTTAAAAGCCAATCTAGCTCGTTTACCATGGTCGTATCAATTCATATCTGTGTTGAAAAAGGAGCGCCATTATGGTGATCTTTTACACAGCTTTCAACCAAGTAATTTTTAATTTTCAGATTAGTTTTTTTAATCTATTGTTAGTTTTTTCATTGCTGCGAAGAAACCACTTTTATCTGTCACACGGTACTTCTGGCAAGTGTCTGGTTTACGCTTATCTTGGCAAAGATAAATAACGTTACGACTTAGGTCTGCACGGGGACTGAGGGTTGAATCAAATAAGTTTGCTCCATAGCCAAAAATGCCTGGCCAGAACACACTCTGAGATACCATACCAAGCTTTTCATAGGTGATTAAAATAGGTTTTGGTGTAATTAGTAGAATTAATACAACCGCTGCGAGTGTATACCAACGTGCTTTACTTTTTTTAAGCTCGATTTCAGGAATGCTTTGTTGCGCGACTTGTGCGCGTGCTTGTTGTTGGTTTACTGGTCTCTGTCGCTTTGCTTGTGTTGGTTTTTTTCGTTCAGGTGTTTTACCAAGCAAAGATTGTTTTTTTATTTTATTAGACATAAAGCTTATCTGGCCTTTTATATATAGCTCTCTATAATGAGATTATAACGAAGTTTTTGATATAATAGTCAAATTCAAAGCGTAAATTATTTATTTAAGTTAATATTGTATTAGCAATAAGTGTTATCTTTAAAGATTAGAGGAATAGTATGGACACGCAGCTTTCAATTCTTATCGTGGACGATGTTGGCACCGTGCGTAGCTTTTTAAACCAAACGCTTATGCACTTAGGTATCGATAATGTTCGAGAGGCACCCACAGCAGCGCAGTGTTTAAGCGCGTGTAAAGAGAAGGAGTTTAATATTATCTTTTTAGATATTGAACTACCTGACGGTGACGGTAAGGAAATCATCTCACAGATAAATGATATTTCACCTGAAGCAAATGTTGTTATGGTGTCTGCACATTCAACAGTGGAAAATGTTAAAGAAGCGATTGAAAAGGGCGCCAAAGGTTTCGTTGTAAAGCCTTTTACCCCAAAGAAGATCGCGGCAATGCTGAAAAAGTTTTACCCCGATTTAGAGATTGCATAGCAGTTATCTGAAAAACATTAAGATAAAAAAAAACCGGCAAAAGCCGGTTTTTTTATATTCATCAAAAACAAATTATAGCGCTTTGATTTTAGCTGCTAAACGGCTCTTGTGACGAGCTGCTTTGTTCTTGTGGATTAGACCTTTAGTTGCGTAACGGTCTAGGATAGGTGTTGCAACAGCGAATGCCGCTTGTGCAGCTTCTTTGTCGCCCGCTTCAATTGCAGCAACTACTTTTTTGAAGTAAGTGCGCATCATTGAACGACGGCTTGCGTTATGTTGACGATTTTTTTCGCTCGTAATAGCGCGTTTTTTTGCAGACTTGATGTTAGCCAAGGTTTGCTCCTAACAATCTTAAAATAAGCTTAATTTAAAGGCCGTGGAATATGCCTGTTTTTATCATGAATGTCAACGAAATTTTGACATCTCAAGAAAAACTGCTCCTTATAACGAACATCAATTTGCCGCTTTAGCAGTTAATATCGCTATTGTAACAAAGGGTCGGGTTCGAGCCTAGTGCTTTAAAGATATTTTAGGCATAATCGCCCATCTTATAAGATTTTTGATAACGGGTTTAAGGTGGCAAAAGGATTATTTCGTTCCGGAATGATAGTCAGTGCTATGACAATGATTTCGCGTATTTTAGGATTGGTGCGAGATGCTGTAGTGGCTAATTTACTGGGGGCAAGTGCCGCAGCGGATGTGTTTTTGTTTGCCAATCGAATTCCTAATTTTTTACGTCGCTTATTTGCAGAAGGCGCTTTTGCACAAGCATTTGTACCTGTTCTATCTGAGATAAAAGAACAGCAAGGCGATGATAAGGTCAGGTTGTTTGTTGCTCAAGCTGCCGGTACTTTGGGTACCATTTTATTAGCGGTTACTCTATTTGGTGTGGTTGCCTCGCCTGTCATTGCTGCATTATTTGGTACTGGCTGGTTTATTGATTGGTGGCAAGGCGGCGAAAATGCCGAAAAGTTCGTTCTTGCTAGTGCGCTGTTAAAACTGACTTTCCCGTATTTATTTTTTGTGAGTCTGGTAGCCCTCAGCGGTGCGGTTATGAACGTATATAATCGCTTTGCCGTTGCCGCTTTTACACCCGTACTTTTAAACGTATCAATTATTACTTGCGCTATTTTTCTACATGATAAGTTTTCGGTGGGGGCGTATGCGCTTGCCATAGGCGTATTTGTGGGTGGTCTAATTCAGTTACTGTTCCAGTTGCCGTTTTTGTATCGTGCCCGCATGCTGAGCCGCCCTAAATGGGGGTGGCAAGATGAAAACGTCAAAAAAGTTAGAAAGCTCATGCTACCTGCCTTGTTTGGCGTTTCGATAAGCCAAATAAACTTGTTACTCGATACCATGATTGCCTCTATGTTAATGACAGGCTCTATCGCTTGGCTTTATTACTCAGACCGATTGATTGAGTTTCCTCTAGGCTTATTTGGTATTGGTATCGCAACGGTCATATTGCCTGCATTGTCAAAATTGCATAGCACAAAAAGTACAAAAGATTTTCAGCTGACCCTTGATTGGGGGGTAAGGTTTGTCATTTTCTTAGGCTTGCCTGCCATGTTTGGTTTAATGGTAATTAGCCCGCTCATTATTACGGTTTTATTTGACCACGGTGCGTTTCAGGACGGTGAAATTGATCATGTCCAAGCGGTGAGCTACGGTGTGATGGCTTATTCAGTGGGATTAGTTAGTTTTATGCTAATCAAAGTGTTAGCGCCAGGCTTTTATTCGCGTCAAGATACAAAAACCCCCGTTAAAATTGGTATTAAAACTCTGGTTTTAAACATGGTGTTTAACATTATGTTGGCACCATTTATTGGTTATTTAGGTCTGGCTTTGGCCACATCAATGTCGGCTAGTTGTAATGCTTATTTGTTGTATCATCAATTACGTAAAGAAGGGGTCTATCAGTTTTCTGCGATGAGCCTTGGTTTTACCTTTAAGTGTTTGTTTTCAAGTTTATTAATGGCTGCGTCTGTGTGGTACGTAGGCCAGCAATTTATATGGCAAGCTTGGCACTTTACTGAGCAAGTGTTGTTGTTGGGCGGGTTATTAGTGTTGGCGGTTTTTGTATATTTTGCAGCCTTATTCATTTTAGGCGTGCGACTAAATACGATAAAAAGTGTTGCAACTACTGAATCAAACTAAAAAAAAGATTATAATCGGCGCTTCAAGCCCGATATCAATGTTTTGGGCTCGCTGATAAAGGCAAAAAGGTGGCATGGAGTTAATTAGAGGTATTCACAATATTCGCGCACAGCATTATGGCTGTGTGTTGACCATTGGTAATTTTGATGGTGTGCACTTAGGTCATGCAGAAGTGATTAAAGGCTTGCTGCAAGACGCAGAAAAGCATCAATTGCCAAGTACCGTGATGTTATTTGAGCCTCAGCCACAAGAATTTTTTGCTAAAGATAATGCTCCAGCGCGTTTAACTCGACTACGTGATAAGCTTAGCTTACTTGCTAAATTGGGAGTGGAGCGAGTGATTTGCATTAGCTTCAATCAACAATTTGCCAATATGGAAGCAGAGCAGTTTGTAAGCCAAGTATTGGTTGATAAGTTAGGTGTAAAAGCTCTGACTGTAGGCGATGACTTTTGCTTTGGAAAGCGGCGCCGTGGTGATTTTGCGTTGCTTAAAGCCATGGGTGCTGAGTTAAACATGGATGTGAAAAGTACTGCGAGTTTTCGCAGGCTCAATGATAGAGTGAGCAGTACTCTTATTCGCCAGGCACTTGCTGCAGGGCAATTAGAAGACGCAAAAACCATGTTAGGTCATGGTTATGCAATTTCTGGACGTGTTATTCATGGCTGGGCAAAAGGTCGTGAATTAGGGTTCAGAACGGCCAATATAGCATTAAAACGCCAAGTATGCCCTGTAAATGGGGTGTTCGCGGTACGAGCAAAAGTTGGCGAAAAAGAATTATTTGGGGTTGCAAATATTGGCAACAAACCCACATTTAATGGAACACGCGCTTTGTTAGAGGTTCATCTGTTCGACTTTGCGCAAGACATTTATGGACAATTTATGCACGTGGAGCTAATTAAAAAGCTTCGCGATGAGAAAAAATTCGAGACATTAACACAACTGACGGCGCAGATTGCAGATGATGTGACCGCCGCTAAGCAGTGTTTTGGTTTAAATTAGGTAGCCGATACGGAAAGTAGGATTAATGAGCGACTACAAACATACTTTGAATTTACCGGAAACAGCGTTTCCAATGCGCGGCAATTTGGCTCAACGTGAACCAAAGATGCTTAAGACATGGTATGAAGACGATCTTTATGGTCAAATTCGCAGCGCTAAAAAAGGTAAAAAAACCTTCATTTTGCATGACGGCCCTCCGTATGCAAACGGTGATATCCATTTAGGCCACTCGGTAAACAAAATTCTTAAAGATATTATTGTTAAGTCAAAAACCTTGTCTGACTTTGATGCACCTTATGTGCCTGGTTGGGACTGTCACGGCTTACCAATTGAGTTAATGGTTGAGAAGAAGGTAGGCAAGCCAGGTGTGAAAGTGTCTGCTGCTGAGTTCCGTGAAAAGTGTCGCGAATACGCTAAGAAACAAGTTGAAGGTCAAAAAACAGACTTCAAACGTCTTGGTGTGTTTGGTGATTGGGACAAGCCTTACCTAACAATGAACTTTGACTTTGAAGCGAATGCTATTCGCGTACTTGGTCGCATCATTAAAAATGGTCACTTACATAAAGGTGCTAAGCCTGTTCACTGGTGTACAGATTGTGGCTCAGCACTTGCTGAAGCAGAGGTTGAATACCAAGATAAACAGTCACCAGCAATCGATGTGCGTTTTGAATTTGCTGATCAAGAGGCAGTAATCAATGCGTTTGAACTTGCCGAAGGCCATGAAGGTAGCGGTGCAGTTAGTACTGTTATCTGGACAACTACACCTTGGACATTACCAGCTAACCGTGCAGTAGCAGTTCACGAAAAGCTTGAATATGCCCTAGTTCAAGTTGATGACGAAGGCGCACAGCAGCGTTTAATTTTAGGTTCAGAGCTAGTAAAAGATGCAATGGACCGTTATGGCTTCAAACATTACCATGTACTAGGTTATGTAAAAGGTGTGGCACTTGAGAATTTACAGGTTGCTCACCCGTTCTATGACTTCACAGTGCCTGTAATTGTTGCTGATCACGTAACGACTGATTCTGGTACTGGTGTTGTTCATACTGCGCCTGGTCACGGTCAAGAGGATTTCGCGGCAGGTCTTGCTTATGGTTTAGAAGTTGCTAACCCTGTTGGTGCAAACGGTGTTTATTTACCTGATACACCAATGTTTGCAGGTCAGCACGTATTTAAAGCGAATGCGAGCGTTATTGACGTATTAACTGAAAACAATGCGTTACTGCATCATCATGCGCTTACGCACAGCTACCCACATTGCTGGCGTCATAAAACACCTATTATCTTCCGTGCTACGCCACAGTGGTTCGTAAGTATGGACCAAGCTAACCTTCGTCAAGATTCATTAAGCGAAATCAAAAAGACTGAGTGGTTACCTGAGTGGGGCGAGAGCCGCATTGCAAACATGGTTGAAGGCCGTCCTGATTGGTGTATTTCACGTCAACGTACATGGGGTGTGCCAATTGCATTATTCGTTGATAAAGATACTGGTGCGCTTCACCCGAATACACAAGAGCTTATCGAAGAAGCTGCGAAATTGGTTGAAAAATCAGGTATTCAAGCTTGGTATGACTTAGACCCAGCAACTTTACTTGGCGATGACGCTGAGCAATACATGAAAGTACAAGATACGTTAGATGTGTGGTTTGACTCAGGTGTGACTCACGCATGTGTGGTTGATGCACGTGAAGATTTAACCGGTCCTGCTGATCTTTACTTAGAAGGCTCAGATCAACACCGTGGTTGGTTCATGTCGTCAATGATGACTTCGGTTGCTATCAATGGTCATGCGCCATATAAGCAAGTGTTAACACATGGTTTCACAGTTGATGAAAACGGCCGCAAAATGTCTAAATCATTAGGCAATGTAATTTCGCCACAAAACGTGATGAACAAACTAGGTGCTGACATCTTACGTTTATGGGTTGCATCAACTGACTTTACAGCAGAAATGACTGTATCTGATGAAATCTTTAAACGTTCTGCTGACCGTTACCGTCGTATTCGTAACACAAGCCGTTACTTACTTGCGAACCTTAATGGTTTTGATCCAAAAACTGATAAAGTTGCGATTGAAGACATGGTTGAGCTTGATCGTTGGATTGTGGGCCGTGCAGCTGAGCTTCAAGATGAAATCTTAGCGGCTTACGATAAGTATCAAATGCTGCTTGTAACGCAAAAGCTAATGAACTTCTGTACTGGTGAACTTGGTTCGTTCTACTTAGACGTAATCAAAGATCGTCAATACACAGCGAAAAGCGATAGCCATGCCCGTCGTTCATGTCAAACTGCGCTTTACCACATTGCTGAAGCAATGACGCGTTGGATGGCACCGATTTTAAGCTTTACTGCACAAGAAATTTGGGAAGCATTACCAGGCGAACGTGATAATTTTGTGTTCACTTCAGTTTGGTATGATGGTTTACAAGCCTCTTCACAAGGTAAGTTCAGCAACGATGATTGGTTAACAATCCTTAATGTTCGTGATGAAGTAAACCGTGTACTAGAAGCGGCTCGTAAAGAAGAAATCATTGGTGCAACATTACAAGCAAACGTAAGTATTTACGCAGGTGAAGAGCTAAGTTCGAAATTAGCGGCGTTAGGTGATGAGTTGCGCTTTGTGCTATTAACTTCGGGCGTAACTGTTGAAACTGTGACAACACAACCTGAAGGTACCCAAGCTACAGAAATTGATGGTTTATTCATTAAAGTTGCTGCAACAACCGCTGAAAAATGTGAGCGTTGTTGGCATTACTGTGATGATGTTGGTGCAGAGCCAGCGCACCCTGAAATCTGTGGTCGTTGTGTTAGCAATGTTGACGGCGATGGTGAACAGCGTCAGTTCGCGTAGGAGTTGTTTGTGAGCAAACTAGCCGGAAAAAGTGGCTTAGTTTGGCTATGGCTGAGTCTACTACTTTTAGTAGTAGACCATGCGACAAAAACACTTGTTGTTAATACCATGGCCTACAAAGAGTCGATAGATATTCTGCCTTTCTTTAATTTTACATACGTACATAACTATGGTGCGGCATTTAGCTTTTTAAGTGATTCAGGTGGTTGGCAGCGTTGGTTTTTTAGCATAATAGCGGTAACGATCAGTGTACTTTTAGTATGGTGGCTTAAACGCTTACCCGCGACGAACAAGGTATTATGTTCTGCATATGCGTTAGTATTAGCCGGTGCAATTGGCAATTTGTATGACCGCATTGCTTATGGCTATGTTATTGATTTTTTGCATGTATATTACGAAAACTGGCACTTTCCTGTTTTCAATATTGCCGATTGCGCAATTTGTATCGGTGCCGCATTACTATTATTTGATGCCTTCACAGGCGAAAGTCCGAAGGAGCAACAAGCATGAGCCAAGCTGTAATTGGTGAAAACTCTGAAGTGATCTTTCATTTCTCAATTAAGTTAGAAGATGGCTCTGCAGCCGACTCAACTAAGGTACATAATAAACCTGCAAAATTGCGAATGGGTGATGGTAGCCTGACAGAAAACTTTGAAAAATGTTTACTAGGTTTAGCCGCCGGTGACAGCAAGTCATTTGCATTAGAGCCTGAAGATGCATTTGGCCAGCCAAATCCAGATAACATTTATTATGTGGATCGCAGTAAGTTTGGTGCAGATACCCCTGCTGAAGTAGGTAACATTATTGCCTTTACTCAGCCTGATGGCACTGAGTTACCCGGTCTTGTTCGTGAAGTTCAAGGTGAATCGGTCACAATTGACTTTAATCACCCACTTGCAGGGCAGCGCTTAACCTTTGAAGTCGATATTTTAGAGGTAACAGGTTAATGGATATTTTATTAGCGAATCCACGTGGTTTTTGCGCTGGTGTCGACCGTGCAATTAGTATTGTGGAGCGCGCACTCGATATCTTTGAAAAGCCAATCTATGTGCGTCATGAAGTGGTTCACAATCGATATGTTGTTGATGGCTTAAAAAATCGCGGTGCAGTTTTTGTTGAAGAGCTAGATCAGGTTCCTGACGATAGTATTGTTATCTTCAGTGCGCATGGTGTATCGCAAGCCGTTCGAAGTGAAGCAAAACGTCGCGACCTTAAAGTGTTCGATGCAACCTGCCCACTGGTAACAAAAGTACATATGGAAGTAACACGAGCCAGCCGTAAAGGTATTGAGTGTGTATTGATTGGTCACCATGGCCATCCTGAGGTTGAAGGTACTATGGGTCAGTACGACAACGAAGCGGGCGGTATTTACTTAGTAGAAACCCCTGAAGATGTTGCCGTTTTATCTGTTAAAAATCCTGAAAACCTTTTTTACTGTAGCCAGACCACGTTATCTGTTGATGATACGGCAGATGTGATTGATGCACTACGTACTAAGTTTCCGGCCATTGATGGTCCGCGTAAAGACGACATTTGTTATGCTACGCAAAACCGTCAAGATGCGGTTCGTGACTTAGCTGATAAAGTGGATGTACTGCTTGTAGTAGGGGCTAAAAATAGTTCTAACTCAAATCGTTTACGTGAGCTTGCTGACAAAATGGGCACCACTGCTTATTTAATTGATGATGCAAGTAATGTTGAGGCGGATTGGTTTAACAATGTAAATGCCGTAGGCGTGACTGCTGGGGCATCTGCGCCAGAAGTTTTAGTTCAACAGGTTATTACTCGTTTAAAAGAACTAGGTGGTAATCAAGTTGTTGAAAATCCTGGTGAAGAAGAGAACATAGTATTTGCCGTTCCTGTTGAGCTACGCTAATCTAAGCAAATAGTAGTCAACAGTTAAAAGAGGAGCCCATGAGCAAACAGCCAAATTCACACGGCTTGCTGATTGCGGCTCTTTTCCAATCCCGTGGTGTACTCGCCATACTTATCGTCAGTCAAGTTATTGCTGTTTTATTGGCGTTTTCACCGTTAAGTTTTGGTGATGTCTGGTTACGTCTGGCCATTTTTAGTTTCTTTTTGCACCTTATTTTCTTATCTAGTCTTTCTTGTCTTTATCTCTCACGGTCTGTGCTTACTAAATTATCTCAGGCAGTACAGTTATCTATCTTAGTAATTGTTTTACTGATTTTTACATACTTGTATAGCTTTGCAGTGCTAAACGTATTCGCAGATATCTTTGAAATGGTATCTAAGACGCACTTTATTGTGAGTAATCTGCTGATAATTTTTTTGGTTACAGTGCTTTTTGTTCAATTTTTGCTGATGCATAATCAAAAGGAGCAGCAAACAAAAGCTCTGGCTAAAGCCAAATTAGATGCGCTTCAAGCCCGCATTCGTCCTCATTTCCTATTTAATAGTTTGAATACTGCTGCTGAGCTAACCCACTATGATGTGGTGGCGGCAGAACAAGCTATTCTTGCATTAGCTGCACTCTCTCAGGCTGCTATGAAAAGTGGTAAAGCTATTTTACTTACCGATGAAATAACACTATGTCAACAATATATAGCACTAGAGCGTTGGCGTTACGGAGAACGGCTAACAGTAAACTGGCAGTTACTTGATAAACTACCTGATATCGATATCCCATGTTTGACTCTCCAACCTCTTATTGAGAATGCAGTATTTTATGGGATCGAGACAGCAGAGCACGGTGAAATAAATGTCGAAATGCACCAGTCTGATAAAACTTACACATTCATTATTACTAACCCAGTAGTGAAGAACATCATGAATGAAAGGTCGGGTAATGGTATGGCACTTGATAATATTCGTGAACGCTTATCACTGTTTTATCAACGAAAGGCAACAATAACAACCACTCATCGCGATGGAATATTTAGGGTAAAACTTGTATTACCAAGGCAGAAAACAGCATGATAAAAGTATTAATTGTTGATGATGAACCGCTAGCTCGAGCACGTATTTCACGATTATTGTCAGAGCATAGTAATTATACAGTGATTGGTGATGCCTGTAATGGCGAACAGGCAATTGAATATTGTAAACAGTTACAGCCTGATGTCGTGCTACTCGATATTAATATGCCCAAGCTTAATGGACTGGAGGTTGCTGCGACATTAAAGCAATTAACTATACCACCTGCCATCGTATTTCTTACAGCTCACCCTGAGCACGCACTAGAGGCATTCCAACTCTGTGCTGATGGTTATTTAGTAAAACCAGTTTCTGAGTCTTCGCTTAATCAAACATTATCGCAACTTAGCAAGCTTAATCGAACTCAATTAAGTGACTCTGCTAAAAGCTACATAAGTTATCAGCTCGGTGGTGTATTGCGCAGAGTAAATATTGAGAATGTGATTTGTTGCATTGCGGAACAAAAATATACTCGTGTCGTATTTGAAGGGGGCGAAGCAATCATTGAACAGAGCCTTAAACAACTCGAGCGTACTTTCCCTTTACAATTATTGCGAATACATCGTAATACCCTTGTAAATAAGCAACATATTTATAGTTTAAACAGCCGACAGCCTGGTGGGCATACTTTAATTATGAACCAACTAGAAGAGCCTTTAACTGTTAGTCGTCGGGAATTAAAAGCGGTAAAAGCTGCATTGGGTAACTAGGAGCGAGAGTTTCACTGACCGTTCATCTAACATATTGACCGTTTATACATACACCTATTGCTATTCTTTTTAGGCTTCTTATGCTTAAGGTATGTCAATTTATTAGCCACGTTCATTATGAAAAATAACTCTCATCAACAGGGCTTTACCTTAATCGAGGTGCTCATTGCATTTATTATATTGAGCCTTGGTTTATTAGGTGCTATCGCGCTTCAAGCGAAAGCAAAGCAAACAAGTTTTGATGCTATGCAGCGCTCGGCTGCAATTGCGTTAGGGAATGATATTATCCACCGCATGAGAGCAAATGATACGGCTACTTTTTCAGCGCTATATAGTGGGCAGTTTCATAGCCAAACAGCATTAGGTAAAGTCTCTAGCTGTTATCAGGCTACATGCTCTCCACAGCAAATCGCTGCACTTGATAAACAGCAATGGGTGCGAGCAATTCAGGCACGTGAAAACACCGGAGCTCTGGATGAAGCAAGGGTGTGCATTAAAGCCACTGCAGTCTCAGGGGGCCTTCCAAATGAGTATAATATTGAAGTGATTGTTAGTTGGCGTGGTCGACAAGAGTTTAAAGCAAGCGCAGAAAACTTAAAAACCGGATGTGGTTCAGTAAATGACCGTCGTCGCCTTGTCGTTCTTGACAGCTATATTTATTTAAGGTCGTAAGATGAATAAGTATAAAGGTTTTACATTAATTGAAATGATGGTTGCCTTATTCATAGGTGGTATTGTTTTAGGTGGTGTAATGTTTACTTATGTAAGTATGAAAGCCACAACTAAAGACACGATGATGATTGGCGAGCTGCAAGAAACTGGCAGATTAGCCCTCAATATACTACAGCGGGATATTGAGCAAGTTGGTTTTTGGGGCACTTTTTACGAGGATTCCTTTTCTGCTGCTAATACGAAACTTAGTCTAGTTGCAAATCCAAGTCCTGACTGCTCTGCTGGTTTAAATAACGGTAGTTTCCCTGACCTAGCTTCTAGTACTAATTTTCGTTCAATTTATGCAGTGCAGGCTGCAGGCTCCTCCGCGCTGGGCTGTATTCGTGACGCTGCAGCAAATACGGATGTATTACAATTAAAGTTTTTAGAAGGATTTCAAAATGAGCCTAAGTACACAAGCAATAATTCTTATTATTTTGTTGCAGAGCAAGAATTTGCATTGTTTACTCTTGGGCCTGTGAATGCAGCAACAATAAATGTCAACGCAACGGTGTGGCGCTACCGCCATAATGTTTATTATGTTTCTAAAGAAACTATTTATATCAATAAAAAACGTGTTGTTATTCCTGTTCTGAAACGAAAACGACTGACCCCAGGAAGCGGTATGTATACAGAAACTGTTATGGAGGGAGTTGAAAATATGCGGTTTGTTTTTGGCTTAGACACCACTAATGATAGTCGAGTTGATACCTATAAAAGTATTAATCAAATGACGGCTACTGATTGGGAGAATAGGCGTGGAATTTTGACAGTACAAGTATTTTTACTTGCTAGATCTCTGATGCCAGATGGCGACTTACAAATTAAAAATCAAACCTATGAGCTAGGAGAAGGGGCTAGTGGTAGAACACTTACATTCAATGATAAATATCGACGCGCAATTTTTACAACCACCATTAGATTAAACAATGTAGGAGCAAATTTGTGGCGCATTTAAACCCTCCTAAAAAGCAACAGGGCATAGTATTGATCCTTGCTCTAATTATGGTTGTTGCAGTAACAGGGATTGCAGTAACTTTAATGAATAGCAGTAGTATTGATGCCAAAATAACAGCCGCGGTACAAGAGCGAGAAGTTGCTGAAAATGAAGTTATGGGCACAGTGCTTAAGGTGATTGCAAATCAAGCCGCTGCTGGAAGAAATAGTGCTTTTTTTAAAAAGCCTGAGCAAATACCTGAGGGTGGCTTCGATTTGGGCGCGATCGGTGACTCCACGAATAAAATGAGTAATTTAAATAATGGCGAATTGGATTTGCCATGTCCACGCAAGTACAACTTCACCTCTGGTGTGTCATGCAACATGGTCGAAGTTAATACCACAATTACCTATGGTAAAAAAAGTATTCATACATTAACTGTTAAAACGGGCGTCGCTCAAGAAATGGCAAGTTTAAACACGGGTGGCTAGAGAGGGAATTGCAATGAAGGTCGTTAACTTTAAATGTGTATTTATATATGTTTGCATGCTTGGATTTTTAACCGCTGCAAATGCTGATGATACCGAATTGTTTGTGGATTACGATAAAGAGCTTCACGAGAAAACGCGGGTTTTATTCATACTTGATACATCAGGAAGTATGATGCAATCAGCCAACACGGGCGCAAAATGTTTCCATCCAGAGCTTGGGTATTGGATTCCTTGTCCTGATAGTCGCATGGAGGTAGCAAAGGCCACTATTATAGATACAATTAATAATAATCCAGATATGGCCTTTGGCTTTATTCGTTTTGCACCGAGTCAAGGTGGATATTTAAAAGCAAAAATTGGAACCGATCATGAAACGCTTATATCTCTGATCAGCGAAACAAATGCAGGTGGCTCAACACCTGTAACCGAGACCTTGTGGGAGGCTTACCAATACCTAACTGGGAAAAATGTTGATTTTGCACTTTTGATCCCGCCTATATCTCGTGATACTAGCGCAGAAAAGGGATTAAATTATATTTCTCCTTTTGATTCAAGTATTACAAAAAATGCTAGGTGCGACAATAAAGTACATATTCTCTTGATTACAGATGGCTCACCTCAAAATGATTACGACAGAAACCTCCAGATTGAGCAATTACATCAAAGTTACTTTTCTGAACCAGCCAATGCTTTACTAGATGATTATGGTAATAGTATCTATTTGTCAGTTTTAGCAAGGGTAATGCATGGTACAGAAGATGTTGATATAGATTTGTACCCTAAAACTAAAAAAATTCCTGATGAAGCAATCATAAATACTATTGGCTTTGGTAATGGTCTTACTGAGAGAGGACAGGCTATATTGAAGAAAACTGCAAAAGAGGGGGGAGGGAGTTACATTTTGGCAAGTAATCCAAAAGAGCTCTCCGATGCATTAAAGCTTGCCTTTGCTGCTCTAAGAGAAGAAGCAGGATCCTTTGCTTCACCTTCTATTGCATCAAACAATACTGATCAAACTCGTAGTAGAGATGCACTGTATAATACGATGTTTTATCCTAGCACAAGTGCTCGTTGGCGAGGTAATTTAAAAAAACTTAAGGTATCTGGTGATAAGATAGTTGGTTTAGGCGGGGTTTCTGCTTTAGATGATAACGGAAACATTGCCTCTAATGTTCATACTTTCTGGGCAGCTGACAACGAAAAACCAGATGGCAATGATGTTAAGCTAGGGGGCGTAAACCTTTACCTCTCAAAACAATCAAGCATTCCCAATAAAGATAGAAAAGTGCAAACAAATGTCAATGGCCGGATGTTACCTTTTACAGATTACCGAGTCATCTTTCATTATGGTAACAAATATAATGCGGCTGTTGCATTTGAATCAGATCCAGATGAAGTATTTGATCTAATAGATTGGTCACGTGGACGTGATGTTGATGACCAAAACGAAGATGGATCTACTGAAGATACGCGCGAGGATGTTTTCGGCGACCCTCTTCATTCAAAACCGGTAACTATCGATTACGGTAATGATGATGTTCGCATTTTAATAGGTACAAATGCAGGCTACCTGCATATGTTTCAAGATAAAAATGACGTACTAAAAGAGAGTTGGGCATTCATACCCAGAAGTTTATATAAGATTATCAAACCATTAAGAGATAATCAGAAAAATACAAAAGTCTATGGTGTTGATGGACCTATTTCTATCTTCTTTGACGATAAAAACAAAAATGGTGTTGTAGATGCAGGAAAAGACAGGGTTTGGGCATTTTTTGGCTTAAGACGTGGTGGAAATGAGTATTACGCTTTAGATATTACTAACCCTAATTCACCCAAATTATTGTGGGTAGCACCTATCGTTGGTGGCTCAGGTGATTTCAAAGAGTTGGCACAAAGCTGGTCAAAAGCACAAGTATCCTATATTAATTTAGCTGGATATAAAGATCGCCCTGTGCTTATCTTTGGAGCTGGCTATGATACTAATAAAGATAATAGTCGACGAACTAATGACTCTAAGGGGCGAGGAATTTACATTGTTGATGCTGAGACAGGTAAAAAAGTCTGGGCATTGACTCCTTCTGAAAATGGTTTTCAAGGTAAACACAGTATCGCATCTGATATTGCTCTTTTAGACTCTGATTACGACGGGTATATAGATCGTTTGTATGCCACTGATACAGGTGGTGATGTTTGGCGAGTGGACATGCCTACGCAAAACTCACGAAACTGGACGCACTTTAAACTTGCTAGTCTCGGGGGCGCTCGGGCTAACAATGACCGGCGCTTTTTTTATAAACCGACTATTGCGAGAAGTGTATATAGCAAAGTATCTGAAGTTGTTGTAAATGGTAAATCCACAGTAACTCGCGTTGATACTCCGTTTGATGCCGTATTAGTTGGCAGCGGGAATAGAGCAAATCCGCTTTCATCAGCGGTGAATGATCAGTTATTTATGATCCGCGATATAAATACTGTGACTAAGTCTTTTACAGGGAGTAAAGTCCCGAACACTATCACACAATCAGATTTGATGAATGTAAGTTCTGATCCTTTTGCTAAGAAACTTGATAATGTTGATGGCTTTGTCAAGCTTGAGGTTGAATTAGCGCGCTTTAATGGTTGGTACTATAACTTGCCGCTTCAAGGTGAGAAATCATTAGCTGCGAGTACCGTTGTAGGAGGTGTTGCTTACTTTACAAGTTTTGCACCAGGCTCGACAACCAATGTTGTCGACCAGTGTAGTCTAGGTAGCGGTACTGGTGGTCTTTATGCTTTTCACCTACATTATGGAACCAAAGTATATGATGAACTTAAGTTCCAAACAGGGAATGATGTACCTGATACTCCGCAATTATTCTTTGGTGAATCGGATAAAGGTGAAAGTCAGTTTATGTTGATTGGTACCGGGATTGTTGGCCAAAAAGATCCGTTTGTTGCCAAAGGGGTATTGGGCCCTGGCTTACATACCGTAAATGGTAAAATTAAATTACTGAGTGATGAGGTTCTTGGATTTAAAGTTCAACAAACTTATATATATAAACAAGAGAAGTATGACCGAACTCAATAATAGTATATGCAATGTTTTTATCATATTATTTAGTCGCAGCTTTATACTTGTATAATGCAGCTGTAATAAGGGCGCCAATTTTAAAGCGGTGTCCTTTTTATAATTGCAAGTCCATAAATTTCCATTAAGATTCAATGTGTTACTTTACTTCGTAGAAAGTAATCCCTTTCGCTTACCTTTCTTTTAAAGTTGGCTCTTTTTTATTATTTTTGTTAATAGTTAAAGCAATACACTGCAAAATATGTATTGAATTCAGTGAATAGCCAAAGCTCTAGTTATTTTTAGTGAAATTCTAAGAAAAAATGGTGCAAATAATTAATTTATTTGTAGCACTTATGTTTTAATTCAAAATAATTAGTTATAATTTAACTTGTATCAATTTTAAATTTATTTGCATTACGTCAGCTACAAGTATTTAGTCATCGTGTTGTTAGAAGGTAACTTACTCTTGGGCTTTCGAGATAACTTTTTTCAATTAGGTTATTGGTTTTGAACGTTGGTGTTTAGTGGGGGTTGTAATGAATATAGGAAAATTAATCAGCAAAATCTTGCTTGGTAGTGCTGTTATTTTCAGCTCAATGGCCCATGCTGAAGACATTGAACTGTACGTTAATCATAATGTAAAGCTCGATGAGAAACCCCGTGTTCTGATAGTTTTCGATACCTCAGGTAGTATGGCATTCTCAACAAGCTCAGGTTTTAACTGTGGTTTTTCGTATGGGCGATATATTCTTTGCCCTGATAGCCGGTTAGGTATCGCTCAAGATGCTATAACTAATTTAATTGATGGAAATGACGATATAGATTTTGGCTTAATGCGTTTTAATGGACTTGATGGGGGATATGTTCTTGCGGGTATCGGTTCTTCTAACTCTTTTCTAAAGCAAACGATTGCTACATTACCTGCTAATGGAGGGACGCCCTTAACCGAAACACTCTGGGAAGCTTATTTGTATATCACTGGGAAAAGCCTTTACTACGGTGCAAAGGTGGCTGAGGCGCTACGTGATAATTCAATTGAGAACAAAACGGTTTCAGGTCCATGGTGGAATCGTTACTATACCTATTCATACATCTCTCCCTTTGATAATACAGAAGAAGTTAAACGCTGTGACCATTCTGTAAATGTCATCTACATGACTGATGGCGATCCTAGCTCAGGTTCGGATAATGAACAAGATGGCACTATCAGTAATCTGTATCAATCGTATTTTGGCCGCTATTTAGGCGACTCAGATCGTATCGCGGGTGTATACCTCCACAAGCTTGCGCAAATAATTCATGGCTCGGAAAATGTTAAAGTTGACTTATTTCCTTCGACTAGTGAGATCCATGAGACAGGCCGCGTTTATACTATCGGATTTGGAAGTGGTATGAGCGAAAACGGTAAGCGTTTACTGTCTGAGACAGCAAAGTTAGGGGGGGGGAAATACCTTCACGCAAATACTGCTGATCAGCTTTCTGATGCACTAAAAAATACGATAACTCAAATTAGGGAAGTGAACGATAGTTTTACCTCTCCTTCTGTTGCGAGTAACAATGTTGACCAAACACGTAGCAGAGAGTCGATTTATTATGCGATGTTTTATCCTAAAACTGGGGCTCGTTGGCGCGGAAATTTGAAAAAATTAAAAGTGTCTGGCGACAAAATCACTGATAAAGATGGAAAACCTGCTTTAAATGAAGATGGCCTAATTGATAAAAATGCGAAAACATTTTGGTTACCAAGTGGCGAAGGAGCAGATGGTAGCTCAGTAGAACTCGGTGGGGTGAATGCATATTTGGCACTTCAAGATAGCGTTCCTTATGCACAGGGAAGGCGGGTTATATTATCAAATCTAAAAGGGAATCTACTACGTCATTTTTCTGGTTGGAATGCAATAGATTACTACGGTAGTGTTGAAAAGGCAGCTGAAGCATTCGGTGTTAGTGGGGCAACCAGACAAGAGTTGTATGATCTTGCTTTCTGGTCGCGTGGTGTAGATGTAGATGATGAAGATAAAGATGGATCTACCAGTGATTCGCGTAATGACATATTCGGTGATCCATTGCATTCAAAACCTGTAACGATTGATTACGGTAATGATGATATCCGAATTTTAATTGGCACTAATGCTGGGTACTTGCATATGTTCCAAGATAAAAATGATGTATTAAGCGAAAGTTGGGCATTTATACCTAGAAGTCTATATAAAATTATTAAGCCGCTACGTGATAATCAAGCAGACACAAAAGTCTATGGTGTAGACGGACCTATCTCTGTTTTCTTTGATGATAAAAATGGAGACGGTGTTGTTAATGATAGTGATCGTGTTTGGGCATTCTTTGGTTTAAGACGAGGCGGTAATTATTATTATGGCCTTGATATTACAAATCCTAATTCTCCTAAATTATTGTGGGATGAGCCTATCAAAGGGGGGGCTGGTGACTTTTTAGAGCTTGGTCAAACCTGGTCAAAGCCAATCGTAACCTACATTAATTTAGCAGGTTATGAGGACCGCCCTGTATTAGTTTTTGGGGGCGGATATGACACAAATAAAGATAATGTTTCGCGCTCCAATGATAGTAAAGGGCGGGGTATATTTATTGTTGATGCGCAAACAGGTAAGAAAGTTTGGGCTCTGACTCCAACTGAAAATGGCTTTTTAGGAAAGCACAGCATTGCTTCTGATATTAGCATTCTTGATTCAGATTATGATGGCTATGTAGATAGATTGTATGCAGCGGATACAGGTGGAGATATATGGCGTGTTGATATGCCCTCAAATAACCCTAATGATTCACAAAAACCATGGACGCATTTTAAATTAGCGAGCCTAGGTGGTGCTTTGTCTACTCAAGATCGTCGTTTTTTCTATAAACCAATGATTGCTCGTACAATGTTCAGCAAAGTATCAGAAACCACTTTTGAAGGGAAAACGATTAAAACGCGAATTGATACGCCATTTGACGCAGTATTAATTGGTAGCGGAAACCGCGCTAAGCCTCTTTCTTCGACAGCCAACGATCAACTTTTTATGATCCGTGATATTAATACCGTGACAAAATCATTTAAAGGTGCTGATGTACCTGACGTGATCACTCAAGCAGACTTAATGAATGTAGATTCGGATCCTTTTGGCAAAGCTATTGACGATGTCGAAAAATTCACAGAACTAGAAGTAACGCTCGGGGAGTTTAAAGGTTGGTACTATAACTTGCCGGCTTCGGGAGAAAAGTCACTAGCTGCAAGTACGGTTATTGGTGGTGTAGCTTATTTTACTAGCTTTTCTCCTGCGACAGCCACTGCAAATCAATGTTCACTGACTGGTGGGTCTGGCGGTCTTTATGCTTTTCATTTACATTATGGCACCAAAGTCTATGACAGTTTAAAATTCACAACTTCGAACGATGTTCCAGACACGCCTCAACTTTATTTTGGCGTTGGTGATAGTTGTGTCGATGGAAATAGCGATGGTTTTTGTGATGACAATACTAGCGAAAAAGTGAGAGAACAAAGCCAGTTTTTATCGATTGGACCTGGAGTTAAGGGCGCTCAAAACCCATTCAAAGTACAAGAAATCTTAGGCCCTGGGTTAACAATTGAAAACGGTAAAATAAAACTTGTTAGTGATAAAGTGCCAATTGGTTTTGGTTTTAAAACCCAACAGATGTATATTTATAAACAAGAAAAACGTGATCTAACTTACTAGTAAAAATTAATTAATTTGATTATTCGCTGCAGTGCTAAAGTTTGATTATGGTTTTATTGCTACATTTTTTTACCTTTTAGAAAGGTATAAAAATAAAGTTAATTGCAATCATAAAAAACTGAACCTATTATAATCAAATGTATAGCGAGTCTTTGAGAAATATTTGATGGGTATAAAATATATAAGATCAAGAAAGAAAAATAAGCAGTTAGGTTTTACCTTAATTGAACTAATGATTACGGTTGCTATTTTAGGAATTATAGCAAGTATTGCGCTACCTAATTATTTCGAATATGTTAAGCGTGCAGCAAGAAGTGAAGCTGTTACTGCTTTATTAGATATAGCAAATAAGCAGGAGCAATACTTTGCGGATAATCGTCAATACGCTACCACATTTGATCAACTTGGCTTAAACGATACCACGGAAAATGGTTATTACCGGTTAAGGCTGGAAGTTAATAACACTGTCGGCCGCGCAGTTTTCTATGCATCAGCTATTGCAATTGCAGGCCCCCCTGCCAAAGATACTGAATGTACAAGATTAATAATAGACGACCGTGGTATTCAGCGTCATGGAGGCTCTGCAGCGTCTACTGATGTTTGCTGGGGTCGCTAATTAGCTTATTGCTGACATTTATCAGTATCTATTACTTTCACCCTGCCAACATTATTTACCGATATAGCAAGCCCACTTAGGCTTGCTTCTTTGTATTCAGGACAATAAACAAAAGTCCCATTATTGAGTCCCATCAGTCTTCCATTAGGTAAAAAGGTTAGTGCATTGCGTTTGTTATAAGTGAGCATATCAAGCTTATTGATTGCCTCAAACTGTACTATTTTAGTGTCATTACTATCAAACACGCCAATCTGTCCATGATCGATAAAGACAGTGAGTTTTTTATGCCAGAATTGATAGTTACACTGGTTATTGTGTAATGCACAAAACGTGACATACGCATTGTTTGCTTGTGCATTTAAGCGGCTAATAGCGACTGCGCGTTTAATAAGATGTATTTGATTATCTAGACGGTTTTGCGCTAAGAAAGGTTTTAAATCGAACAATGCAAGGTTTAAAAGTATCGAAATGATCGATACCACTATTAAAACCTCAATGAGTGTTGCGCCAAGTACTCGACGATAAAAGAGATGTGTCTTCATCCTTGAAGACTCCCTATTGATATATTTTATTTAAATATAGATGTACCTAAAATCATGTCAAGTGCTTATTTAATTACATTTGAGGTTTGTATCACCAAGATAAAACGCACTACCTGATTTGTTTATTAGAAGGGCTTTATTATTGTCATTATTATTAGGATTTGGACAGTATACAAAAGTTCCCACTTGAGTAAGTATACTACCACTGGTATCGAAAATAATTTGTTCGCCACCATTATAAGTGATCACATCCTTATTGCTAGGCGGAGGAAGCATCCTGTAGACCTCGTCACCATAATAAGGTTCGTACCATTGAATTACATTACGTGGAAATCTTTCTTTATCGTTACTAAACATAAAGATAACTTGTTCTTGTGCGTTATTTTTTGACAGAGGGTGGCAGATACTCACTTGGTCGCTTTTTATGCGGCTTTCCCAGCCCTTACATACAGTTACTTGGGTATCTGTACTAACAGCTTTAGCCCGGGCAAAACTAATTATCCGCTGCAAGTCGAGTAAGTAATTTTCTGCTCTATTTCTTTCTAATGTATCTGAGCTGTCCCATAACGCAATTGTGGCAACAATGCCGACAATCGCAACTGCTATCATTAATTCTAAAAGCGTGAAGCCTTTATGTTTCCTGTTGTTTTTCATTGCTTGTACCTCACTTACAAGTAGTTTAATAATAATATCACGCTTTGTTTATAGTGCACCTATTTGTTCAGTTTGTTTGCTATGCTGACATGGATTGTCTAAAATCGAGGCAAATATGTTTTAAACTAACTGGTTACTATGAAAAAAATAGAAGCAATTATAAAACCCTTTAAGCTTGATGATGTTCGTGAAGCGTTGTCAGATGTGGGTATCACAGGAATGACGGTTAGCGAAGTTAAGGGCTTTGGCCGTCAAAAGGGGCACACTGAGCTTTACCGCGGTGCTGAGTACATGGTTGATTTTTTACCGAAAGTTAAACTTGATATTGTACTTAGCGATGAAGATGTTGATAGAGCGATTGAAGTGATCGTTAAAACATCGCAAACAGGTAAAATTGGCGATGGTAAAATCTTTGTCACTGATGTGGAACGTGTAGTACGTATTCGTACCGCCGAAGAAGATGAAGATGCGATTTAATTAGTATACCCAAGCCACCTCAAGATGCAGAATTCAGCGATTCACAGGTGCTTAATATCAAGGCGTTACTTTGCAAGAATGGTAGTCCCTTTTAAGAAGTAACAACGATGAGAGTAAGTGCCTGTGAGCGCCCAAAGGGTTGGTTTAAAAGCGATTTATACTGCGTTATTGATTTTAACAATAGAACCACTATTACTTGCAATCAATGCCTTGCCTAAATCGCTTTTAACTCCAACTGAAACTCGCACCTTGAGGTGGTTTGGGTATATTCGATCGCAAACATTAAAAAAGGCGCCTATGGCGCCTTTTTTAATGTAAATGTGATGGATTAACGTTTATTCGCTTCACGCGTTGCTTTAGCATGCGCGCTTAGCTCAGGTAAGCCGAGTTTGTCGTAACTTTTTTCCATGATTTCTAAAGCTTGATCTAAGTAGCTGCTTTGTGAGTAATGCTCAACTACATATTTGCCACGGTTAGCGGCAGCAAGATATGCTTCGCGTTCATAGTAATATTCAGCCACTTTTAACTCGTAGCGCGCCATTTTGTTGAGAAGCCACACTAAACGTTTTTTTGCTTCTGGCGCATAAGCGCTATTAGGATAGCGTTTTAATAATGTTGATAAGTCAGTGAAAGCAACACGGGTACGATTTGCATCTCTATCCGCACGGTCTACGCCAAAATACTCTTGGAAAGCATTTTGGTCTGCTTTAATGTTCACTAAGCCACGCATGTAGTACATGTAATCTAAATCTTTGTGGTTTGGGTTCAAGCGAATAAAGCGGTCAATAGTTGCAAGTGCTTGTTCAGTATTACCTGCTTGATAGTGAGCATACACTAGGTCCATTTGTACTTGCTTTGATAGCGGACCAAAAGGATAGCGAGAGTCAATAGCACTCAACAACTCAATTGCTCGAGCGTATAAGCCTGAATCTAATGTTTGTTTCGCATCTTCATATAAAGCTTGCGCAGATTTATTAGGAACGCGTTGGATATCTTCTTGATCTGGTGCTGACGAGCAAGCCCCTAAACCAAGTACTGTAACTGAAAAAACAATGGCGAACGCACGTTTCCCTATTTTATTTATCATTTTATTTATTACCTTCGATGTCTTCGGCTAGGCCAACAGAGGAAAACCGAGTAAACTATACGTATTATACAATGCTTAATAAAGCGATTCTAACCCAGTCGAGCACAGCTTGCACTGGTAAATTGGGTAAAGTTACTAATGTCAGAGCAAATTTCTCTCCAAGCCGAGGTTCCAATAGACCTTGGCGGTAAACGTCTAGACCAAGTATTGGCGCAATTGTTCCCTGATTATTCGCGTTCACGGATAAAAACATGGATTTTGGATGACAAAATCACGGTAAACGGCGAAATATTGAACACGCCTCGCGAAAAATTACTCGGTGGCGAAATGGTCAGTGTAGAAACAACCATTGAGGCTCCTCGAGAATATGAGGCACAAAATATCAAATTAAACATCGTTTATGAAGACGATGATATATTAGTTATAAATAAACCGATGGGGCTAGTTGTTCACCCTGGTGCAGGTAACCCTGATGGTACTGTTTTAAATGCTTTACTTCATCATTACCCAGACATTATCAATGTGCCACGTGCCGGTATTGTCCATCGTCTAGATAAAGACACCACAGGTTTAATGGTGGTTGCTAAAACTATTCCCGCGCAAACACATTTAGTGACGGCATTGCAAAAGCGCGAAAACTTTACCCGTGAATACGAAGCAATTTGTAATGGCACTATGACTGCAGGTGGTATGGTTGAAAAACCAATTGGCCGTCATGCAACAAAGCGTACTCATATGGCTGTTCATGAAATGGGCAAACCAGCGATAACGCACTACCGTGTTGCAGAAAAATTCCGTGCTCACACGCGCTTACGTTTACGCTTAGAAACAGGTCGTACTCACCAAATTCGTGTGCACATGGCTTATTTGAATCACCCATTAGTTGGCGATCAACTTTATGGTGGTCGTCCGCGTCCGCCTAAGGGCGCAACACCTGAACTGTTCCAAATGCTACGCGACTTTAAACGCCAAGCATTACATGCAGTTAAGCTTTCTATCGCGCATCCTATAACGGGTGAGTTAATGACATGGCAAGCGCCAATTCCAGATGATATGGCAGCGATGACAGAAGCTCTTCGTGCTGATACTAAAGCAAACCCAAATATCGAGTTTTAAGCATTATGATCACACCAGCATGGACAGCCCCAAAAACTGTTAGCGCACTGAGTACCACCCGACAGGGCGGTGTATCCGTTGCACCCTTTGATAGTTTTAATATGGGTTTACATGTTGGTGATGATGAGCAAGCCGTACTTGCAAATCGCGCGTTACTTACAAATCAGCTGCCAAACCCTGCTGTGTGGTTGAACCAAACACATAGCAGCGAAGTGGTGGTGATTGATGAAAGGTCTGAGCTAAGTGAGTTGCGCTCTGCTGACGCACTTTATACTCGTTTAGTAAAACAACCGCTTGCGATAATGACCGCAGATTGCTTACCCGTACTATTTTGCTCGGCTTCGGGTAATGAAGTTGCTGCAGCACACGGCGGATGGCGAGGCTTAGCTCAGGGCATTTTAGCTAACACAGTGGCACATTTTAAAGCAAAACCAAGCGAGATAATTGTTTGGCTTGGCCCTGCTATTGGCCCATCACAATTTGAAGTGGGCCCAGAAGTAAAAGAATGCTTTTGTGAATTGAATCCTGAGCATCAAAGCGCATTTAAAGTTAAGGGCAATAAGTATTTAGCGGATATTTACCTGCTCGCACGTCAACAATTAACACAATTAGGTGTAATAAACGTTTACGGTGGTGAGCATTGTACCGTCACTGATAAATCACAGTTTTTCTCTTATCGCCGCGACGGGCAAACTGGCCGCATGGCTAGCTTGATCTGGCGCAATTAATACGCCTTTTTTGCGATTAAATTTTCTTCTTTACTTGAACAAATCACTAAGCATACCCATTAATTAAGCAATTAGATTTTTTAATAGGTAAACCCTCATGCGTTTAGATAGATTTACAAGTAAATTTCAATCTGCGCTTTCAGATGCGCAGTCATTAGCACTTGGGCGCGATCATCAATTTATTGAGCCTGTGCATTTAATGTATTCATTGCTTCAGCAAAATGGTTCAAGTGTGCGTGCACTACTTGCGCAAGCAGGTGTGAGTGCTGATGAGTTAAACACCAAGTTATCCCAAGAAATTGAGAAGCTGTTTAAAGTTGAAGGTATTGGTGGTGATGTTCAGCTGTCAAATAACCTGATTTCGTTAATCAACTTGTGTGATAAATATGCCCAAAAGCGCAAAGATAAATTCATTTCGAGTGAGTTATTTGTCCTTGCTGCGTGTGACGATAAAGGTCCACTTGGGGATATTTTCAAAGCACTGAATATTACTTCTAGCAAAATTGAAGCCGCAATCGAAGCTATTCGTGGTGGCCAAAAAGTTGATGATCCCAATGCTGAAGAAACCCGTCAGGCATTAAAAAAGTTCACCATCGATTTAACTGAGCGAGCAGAGCAAGGCAAGCTTGACCCTGTTATTGGCCGTGATGACGAAATTCGTCGCACTATTCAAGTATTACAACGCCGCACTAAAAATAATCCGGTGTTAATTGGTGAGCCGGGTGTAGGTAAAACGGCGATTGCTGAAGGTCTTGCGCAGCGAATTATCAACGGTGAAGTACCTGAGGGCTTAAAAAACAAGCGAGTATTATCGCTCGATTTAGGTGCGTTGGTTGCCGGTGCTAAATACCGTGGTGAATTTGAAGAGCGTTTAAAATCAGTTTTGAATGAACTTGCCAAAGAAGAAGGCCAAGTCATCCTCTTTATCGATGAAATCCATACTATGGTAGGCGCTGGGAAAACAGATGGCGCGATGGATGCGGGTAATATGTTAAAGCCTGCACTTGCCCGTGGTGAGTTACATTGCGTTGGTGCCACAACACTTGATGAGTATCGTCAATACATCGAAAAAGATGCTGCACTTGAACGCCGCTTCCAAAAAGTATTTGTTGATGAACCGTCGGTTGAAGACACCATCGCAATTTTACGTGGTTTAAAGGAGCGTTATGAGCTGCATCATTCAGTTGATATTACCGATCCCGCTATTGTTGCTGCGGCGCAGCTGTCGCATCGTTACATCAGCGATCGCCAATTACCAGATAAGGCGATTGATTTAATTGATGAAGCGGGTTCTTCAATTCGTTTGCAAATTGACTCAAAACCAGAGTCTTTAGATAAACTTGAGCGACGTATTATTCAGTTAAAGCTTGAAGACAATGCGTTGGCGAAAGAAAAAGATGAAGCGAGCCAAAAACGCCGCACCGAAATGCAAGAGTTGATCACTGAACTTGAAGCTCAATACCGTGAATTAGACGAAGTGTGGAATGCTGAGAAGGCCTCATTGCAAGGCACGCAAGTAATCAAAGCTGAGCTTGAACAGGCGCGTCTTGATTTAGAAGTGGCACGTCGTGCCAGCGACTTACAACGCATGTCTGAGCTGCAATATGGTCGTATCCCTGAGCTTGAACGCAAACTTGACCTTGCTTCACAAGCCGAAATGCAAGAAATGAGTTTGCTTAAAAATCAAGTCGGTGAAGATGAAATTGCGGAAATTTTATCGCGTTGGACAGGTATTCCAGTATCGAAAATGCTGCAAGGTGAACGCGAAAAGCTACTGCAAATGGAAGATCAATTACACCACAAAGTGATTGGTCAAGATGAAGCCGTTGTGGCTGTTGCTAATGCAATACGTCGCTCTCGCGCAGGACTTGCTGATCCAAATCGCCCAATCGGTTCATTCTTATTCTTAGGTCCAACAGGGGTGGGTAAAACAGAGCTGACTAAAGCTCTTGCTAGCTTTATGTTTGACACCGAAGATGCCATGGTGCGCATTGATATGTCGGAGTTTATGGAAAAGCACTCGGTTGCACGTTTAGTGGGTGCGCCTCCTGGTTATGTCGGCTACGAAGAGGGTGGCTATTTAACTGAAGCTGTACGCCGTCGTCCGTATTCAGTTATTTTATTGGATGAGGTCGAAAAAGCGCACCCAGATGTATTTAACATTTTGCTGCAAGTCCTTGATGATGGTCGCTTAACGGATGGTCAGGGTCGTACCGTTGATTTTAAAAATACGGTGATCATTATGACCTCTAACTTAGGCTCAGATATTATTCAAGAGCAAGCCGGTTCAAATGATTATGCGACGTTAAAAGAAAAAGTAATGGGCGTATTGGTGAGTCAGTTCCGTCCTGAGTTTATTAACCGAATCGACGAAACTGTGGTATTCCACCCGCTTGCTAATGAGCATATTAAAGAAATCGCCGATATTCAATTAAGCAAGCTACGCGAGCGCTTAACAGAAAAAGGCTACATTCTTGAAGTAACGGATGCAGCATTAGATCGTATCGCTGAAAGTGGCTTTGATCCTGTTTATGGTGCAAGACCGCTAAAACGTGCTATTCAACACACCATTGAAAACCCATTAGCACAGCGCTTGTTAGGGGGCGATTATCAACCTGGTGCCATTATTCATATTGACGCCGATGAAAATGGCCTTGTTTTCTCAAGTCGTTAATATGCTTTAAAAGCAAAAAGCCGCATTAATACAATGCGGCTTTTTTGTATTAACTAAGTTTAAACCTTAAACGTTAACAGCATATCATTTACTTTGCGTGAACCTTCAACCAGCCCTGCAGCGTCTTTAGCGACGTTGTAGCTAAGTTTTAAGTTTTCCTCACTGTGTTCTTTGATGCTGTCGACATTTTCGCGAATATCAGCGCTCACAACTTGTTGCTCTTCAGCTGCTGTCGAAATTTCTGCAGCAAGACCTGAAATTTCATTTATTTGCGCAAAAATACTCGCTAACTCAGTTTTAGTATGGGCCGTTGTATTAACACAACTATCAGCTTGCGTTTTAGTTGACTGCATTACTTTCGACCAGCTAAACAAGGTATCTTGAATTTCTTTTATTGAGCTGTGAATTTGTGATGTAGCATTTTGAGTGCGTGATGAAAGCGCACGTACCTCATCAGCTACAACCGCAAAACCACGACCATGTTCACCGGCGCGAGCTGCTTCAATTGCTGCGTTGAGCGCTAATAAATTTGTTTGTTCAGCAATACCTTCAATCTCACTCATTACTTGGCCAATTTTGTCTGCTTCGCTGGCAAGAGAGTTAGCGGTGCTCGCTGCTTGCTCAACTTGGTTAGCCAGATCAGACACCATAGAGCTATTTTCTTCAATGTGAAGTTTTATATCATTACAGCTTTGGTACGTTGTATTGACTTTCTCAGCAGTGTGGTGAGTGTTTGCAGATATTTCACCAATAGTTGTACTCATCTGACTCATCGCAGCGGCAATATCACTTAAACGATGACCCTGTGCAGCAATTCCTTGCTCTGTTAGCGATGATTGCTTATCTAGGTTGGTGGCAATATCTTTAAATGAGTAAGTAGAGTCTTTAACACGGCCAAGTACGGTACGTAGCTTAGCAAATAACATTTGCTGATTATAAGTCGCAATACTAAATGGGTGGGAGCCCGAATACACATAACGAGATACCGAGTCAAACTCAGCACGCTGCTGTTTTAAATGGCTAGGCGTTACAATGAGTTCGTCATAATTGAGTGCAAAAAGTGCTGCAATGAGGGCAGCTGCAGCTAAGGCAACAATCCATGACGTAGTAAGCGCTAAAGCAACAATGCCAGCAACTAATAATACCGTAGAAAATGTTTGTCTTAGCGAAATATTTTCACGAAATGACGCGACAGACTTGCCATTATTAATTTTAGTGTAAAGCGCCATTGCACGAGTTTTTAACTGTTCAGATGGTTTTGTTCGCACTGACTGATAGCCAACGAGCTGACCGTGTTCGTATATAGGTGTTACAAACGCATCAACCCAATAGTAGCGACCATCTTTACAGAGGTTTTTTACCATGCCACGCCATGAATGGCCTTGCTTTAGTTTTTCCCACATCTCTTTAAATGCCGCTTTTGGCATATCTGGGTGGCGTACTATATTGTGGTTTTTCCCGAGTAACTCCTCTTCGGTATAACCAGCAATGGTACAAAATTCCTTATTTACGTATGTGATGATGCCGCGTAAATCTGTTGTAGAGACAAGCTCTTGATGTTCGGAGTATGTCACTTCTTGATTGATTATTTCTTGCCCACGACGCATATGAGTCCTTGAAATGTACTTTTTTATGGTGTGCGGATTATAGTCTCAGAAAAATGTAAGGGAAGGGGGAACATATTGATAACTGTTAAAGTTTTAAAAATTTCACCTTTCCCTTGATCTAAAACAATATCTTGCGAGAATTATTGTGTTTAGCCTCACCTTTTCATATTAGGCAAAAGGTCTAATGTTCACAAGTTAGTGATAAAAATTATACAGATGAATAGATTTAGCATTAATTAAGTGCCACTAAAGCAATTGTATAATGCTATTCACAATGGCAAGATTGTGCTTCAAGTGGTGAGGTGGTAATTGAATGTTATTTTTCGCACTTGAGTAATTATTTTTTGCCCCCATACCCTTAGGATTACAGCCACGCGGCTCGAGGAAGCATTTTTGATAAAACATGATTTAAATAAAACGCTAGAAGCGTTAACGGCACAATTTCCTAACGCAATTAATGGGATTAAACGTGGTATCGAGCGAGAAGCATTAAGGATCAAACCAAATGGTGTTATCTCAGGGCAAGGTCATCCACAAGGCGTTGGTAGCGCTTTAACCAATGATCATGTCACCACTGACTTTTCAGAATCGTTATTAGAATTTATTACTCCAGTGAGCACCTCAGCTGAGGAAACCCTAGCTCAACTTAAAGACTTACAAAAGTTCACCTTATCTCAAATGGGTGACGAACTACTGTGGCCGATTAGTATGCCATGCTTTATTGAGCACCAAGATGATATCGTACTAGCTCAGTTTGGTGATTCAAATATCGGCCGTATGAAAACTCTTTACCGAGAAGGGTTGAAAAATCGCTATGGTAGTATGATGCAAGCGATTGCGGGTGTTCATTTCAATATTTCCTTTCCTGAAAGCTTATGGCAAAGCCTGTATAGTTTAAACGGCAGCCAAGGCACACTTGCAGATTCAATTTCGAATGGTTACTTAGGGCTCATTCGCAACTTTAAGCGCGAGTTATGGTTAATTAGTTTCTTATTTGGCGCTTCGCCTGCGTTGTGTAATTCTTTCTTGCAGGGTCGTCAAACAGACTTACCGTTTAAGAAACTAGGTAAAGGCACACTTTATTTAGAAGTCGGTACGGCACTGCGATTAGGCAACCTTGGTTATACTAATAGCGCACAATCGTCTTTACGAGTTATGTACAATTCATTAGAAGAATATGTAGCAGGTTTAAAAGAAGCGATTCATACGCCATCAGACCTATATGGTCACCTTGATGACTACCGTAGTGAGCAGCCAAAACAACTGAACAAAAATATTCTACAAATTGAAAATGAATTTTACTCACCGATACGTCCTAAACGTAATGCAGCCTCAGGAGAAACACCTACTGATGCCTTGTTACGAGGTGGGATCGAGTATATAGAAGTACGCGCGCTAGATGTTAACCCATTCAGTGAAACCGGTATTGATTTACAGCAAATTCGCTTTTTAGACGTATTTTTGACCTATTGTTTATTGTCTGAGTCTCCAGAAATGGATTGGCAGGAACAAAAGTTAAGTACAGCTAATCTTGATGCGGTTGTAAATGAAGGCCGAGACCCTGAGCTTACGTTGAATAAGCAAGGTGAAAAGGTTCTGCTTGTTGACTGGGCTGAATCTATATTTACTAATCTAGCTGCTGTGGCTAACTATATGGATAACGCATATGGTGTGAGCTATTACAGCGAAACAATCGCAGAGCTTGCAAGTTGGGTCAAAAACCCTAATAAAACTTTCTCTGGTCGATATGTCAGTGCACTTGCAAAAGAAAATCAAGATAATGGTCTTTTTGCCTTAACACTTGCGCAAAAATATAAGCAAAACCATGTCGAGGCTGATTATCAATTTTATGATCATGCATTTTTGACTAAACAGGCATCTGATTCAGTGCTTAAAGAGCGAGAAGTAAAAGCAGCAGACAAGCTATCTTTTACTGCGTTTTTAGATGATTATTTTGCTAAAGCTTAATAAGGTGAGTACATAAAAAAACGCAGCCTAGGGAGGCTGCGTCAAAGATTCTTCAGGGATGAAACAATGCTATACTGCTGCATTCATAAGTTCAGACTGACCTGATGAGAAAAAGTTCAGCGAGATACATAAAAAAATGAAAAAAAGTTTAATTATTTTATCGCTGGCCGCTTTAATGGCGGGTTGCGCAACGGCTCCTCCAGAGCAACCTCATGATATTTGTAAGATTTTTGAGGAAAAGCCTGACTGGTACTACGATGCGCGTGATGCGCAAGAAAAGTGGGGCTCACCTAAACACGTACTCATGAGTATGATGTATCAAGAAAGCTCATTTCGTCATGATGCAGCGCCACCTATGGAATATTTCTTATGGGTCATTCCTATTGGCCGAGCCAGTTCAGCGTATGGATACTCGCAAGCAAAAACGCCAACTTGGTCAGATTACATTCGCGAAACTGGTAATAGTGGGGCAGACAGAGACGATTTTGATGATGCGATAGACTTTATGGCTTGGTTTGTTTATAAAACTCATAAAGTAAACGGAATATCAAAATGGGACGCCTACGCGCAGTACTTGAATTACCATGAAGGGTGGGGCGGCTATAAACGCGGTACTTATAAAAGTAAAAAGTGGTTGATGAGTGTTGCCAATAAAGTAAAACACCGAGCTAGCCGGTATGGCGCACAACTTAAAAAGTGCGAAGCTGATCTAGATAAAAACTGGTTTGAACGCTTATTTAGTTAAGGTTTTCATATTAAAAAGCCCGCATCAATATGCGGGCTTTTTAATGGTTATTTACCAGGGAACTGGTGTATATGCACATCGCGTTGTGGGAACGGAATGGTAATATCTTCAGCATCAAATGCTATTTTCACACGTTCGTATAAACCAAAATAGACTGGCCAATAATTGTCTGTTTCAACCCAAGCCCAAACGAGCATACCAATATGGCTCTCACCATGTTGACTGACATGTACAACCGGCTTTTTCTCTTCGATATTTTTCAAAACTAGATCATAGTCATTTAATACCTTCATTAACACATCACGGGCTTTATGTACGTCATCGCCGTAGCTGATACCAAATTCAATCGCAACCCGGTGTAATGGCTCTGAGAACTTATTCTTAACGCAACCATTTGAAAGAGTGCCATTAGGAATAATAATTTTTTCATTATCATAGGTAAGTAAAACGGTAACAAAAATTTGAATTTCAACTACTGTGCCCATATAGCCTTGGGCTTCAATAACATCACCCACTTTAAAAGGCTTAAAGAACAGGATAAGCACACCACCTGCAAAGTTAGCAAGACTGCCTTGTAAGGCCATTCCAACGGCCAAACCGGCTGCACCAAGCATTGCAATAAATGAAGTCGTTTCAATTCCTATCATTGACGCAACTGAAATTAGCAGAAGTACTTTTAAAATGACCGAAATAAATGACACCAAAAAGTGTGTAAGTCCCACTTCAAACTTAACCTTGGTCATTGATTTTTCAGCCATATTTGAGATACGACCGATAAGCCACCACCCAACTATTAAAACAACAATAGCGAGAATGAATTTAGGTCCATAGAGTAGCAGTAGCTCAATTGCTTGATTATAAATGTTTTCGATCGATATTTCGTCCATGATTGCTCCTTATTAAATGCGGCAGTTAAATAGCTACTAATAGTAGCCGAAACACTAGCGGTTTGCGGGAGCGTACGTTGTAAATATGAAACTTCAGAAAGGAAATAAGAATTTAGATACAAAAAAGGAGTGGATGACCACTCCTTTTTGTTGAAAATTAATGATGATTAAGTAGTACGCTTACTTGGCAGTACTTTAACAAGTTTAACCATGTTTTCTTTAACTTCGAGAACTTCGATTGGATAGCCAGCAATACGCAAACTGAGGTTTGAGTCTGGGATATCTTCTAAATATTCAACTATTAAACCACTCAGGGTCTTCGGCCCATCAATTGGTAGCTCCCAACCCATTTCTTTATTTAAATCGCGAATATTAGCACCGCCATCTACAAGTACTGAGCCATCATCTTGCTCGGTGACTTCCTCACTTGGTGTACGCGTTTGCGTTGTTGTGAAATCACCCACTACTTCTTCTAAGATATCTTCAAGTGTTACTAAGCCTTGAATATCGCCATATTCATCAACCACTAAACCAATACGTTCTTTCGATTGCTGGAACTTAAGTAGTTGCGTGTTTAGTGATGTGCCTTCAGGAATGAAGTAAATTTCACGAACTGCACGTAACAATGACGGTTTATCAAATTGTTCTTTAGTTAATAGGCGCAGTGCATCACGTGAGTGAATAAAGCCAACAGCATCATCAATTTGGTCACGATATAACAGTACGCGTGTGTGCTGTGCATGAGTAAGCTGGCGGCTGATAAGTTTCCAATCGTCATTAATATCAATCGCAACGATTTCGTTGCGTGGGATCATGATATCTTCAACCGTAACTTGTTCTAAATCTAAAATTGAAGTTAGCATGCTTTGGTGGCGGGCAGGTAAAAGAGCACCTGATTCGTTCACCACGGTTTTTAATTCTTCTTTACTTAGGCTATGTTCTTCAATTTGTGCTGTGGTAATACCAAACAAACGCAACATGCCGTTGGTCATCCAGTTAACGATAACCACAAATGGGAAAAGTATTTTTAACAGCCCTTTGAGCACGATTGAGCTTGGAAAAGCGACTTTCTCTGGATAAAGCGCGGCAAGTGTCTTTGGTGTTACTTCGGCAAAGATTAAAACAACCAGCGTTAGCGCGCCGGTAGCTATTGCGATACCAAGATCACCATACAGGCGAATACCAATGATTGTTGCAACCTGTGCTGCGGCAATATTAACTAAGTTGTTACCAATCAAGATCAGACCAATAAGTCTGTCAGGGCGACTTAACAGTTTGCTGACGCGCTTCGCTGCACGGTGATCTTCTTTAGCAAGATGACGCAGGCGAATGCGGTTAATTGACATAATCCCAGTTTCAGAACCAGAAAAATAAGCAGAAATAAGTATCAATAATCCCAATACAATAAACAGGGTACTAGTCGATATGTCGTCCAACGATGGATCCTTTTTTTATAAATCAGTGCATATTAAGCTAGAGACAGCTTGCTGAGTCAAGTTAAAACTTATTTAGAATCACTTCTTGAATGAAACGGCTGCCAAAATAAGCAAGTGACAAGACAAATGCGGCTATCATGATCGAAAACACAACAGGCTTACCACGCCAGCCTTTACGCAAATGTCCAACAGTGACCACAGTAAAAATCAACCAGGCTACTAACGATAACACTGTTTTATGGATAAACTCACTTGCAAACATCCCCTCTAAGAAGATAAACCCAGAAAGCAGTGCAAAGGTAAGTAAGATAGTGCCTAACGTCAGTAACTGGTACAGCTGACGCTCAACCACCATTAATGGGGGAAGATGGCTATGTACAATCGCCAAGTCTTTGCGTTTTAAACGCTTGTCGATAAAATAAAACTGCACAGCATATAAAGTGGCGATGATTAGTACACAGTAAGCTAATAGAGATAACGAAATATGTGTTACCAAGCCGAGCTCAACATTTATTGATTGTAAAATAACGTGATGTGGAATAAATAAGCTGGCGAGCGTTAGTATGGCTGCAAAACCGTAGACTACAGGTAATAAAAGGGTCGCAGGAAATTTAAGTGACACGGCCGTTACCGACACCACAATGACCCAGCAGGTCAATAAGGCAACGTTTACAATGCTTAGGTCTTGGCCATCAGCGCGAAAAACAGAGTTCACCAACAGTAGCATATGAGCAAGAATAGCAACGGTGCTCAAAATCACGGTGAGTTTCTGGCTTGGACCTTGTTTGTGAAAAAGGCGTGAAAGCACATGCGATGTCGCTAACACATAAAACAAACTAGCAATAATTGTTAAACTAATAATCATCGTATTATGGCCACTTAATTTATTCGATAAATCCTTGTCTCATTGATGCCATTGTATTTTATAGCAAGGCAAAAGCATAGAGTTTGTAAAAAGAAACTCAAACAGCGCACTTGAATACTGTATTGTCGGCCATCATTTACGGTATACTGCTAGGAATTAAATTTTAATATTGCCTTTATTGCCGAATAAACTGTACGTTTTACAAGCAATTTAGGTGAAACTCGTTTTATCGGAAACTTTACATGTTTGAGAATCTCCAAGAACGCTTAGGTAAAACCTTAAAAAATATCAGTGGCCGCGGACGCCTAACTGAAGACAATATTAAAGATACATTACGCGAAGTCCGTATGGCATTTTTGGAAGCGGACGTTGCCTTACCTGTTGTTCGTGAGTTCGTTAAGCAAGTTAAAGAACGTGCCGTTGGTGTTGAAGTAACGAAAAGCTTAAGCCCAGGCCAAGTCTTTATTAAGATTGTTCGTGAAGAACTTGAAAAAGCCATGGGCGAAGCCAACGAAGAGCTTAGCCTTAATGCACAGCCGCCAGCAGTAGTGATGATGGCAGGCTTGCAAGGTGCGGGTAAAACAACCAGTGTTGGTAAACTAGCTAAATTCTTAAAAGAGCGTAAAAAGAAATCTGTATTAGTTGTGAGTGCCGACGTTTATCGTCCGGCAGCAATCAAACAGCTTGAAACACTGGCTGATGAAGTGGGTGTTGAGTTCTTCCCAAGTGACATTTCACAAAAGCCTGTAGATATTGCCAACAGCGCTATTTCGCACGCGAAGAAGAAATTCATTGATGTGGTATTAGTTGATACCGCGGGTCGTTTACACGTCGATAACGACATGATGGACGAGATCAAAGCACTTCATAGTGCAATTAATCCAATTGAAACCTTATTCGTTGTTGATGCGATGACAGGTCAAGATGCGGCAAATACTGCAAAAGCATTTGATGAAGCACTGCCTTTAAGTGGTGTGATCTTAACCAAGACCGATGGTGATGCTCGTGGTGGTGCTGCCTTATCGATTCGTCATATTACCGGTAAACCAATTAAGTTTATGGGTGTGGGTGAGCGTACAGATGCACTTGAACCATTCCACCCTGACCGAATTGCTTCTCGTATCCTAGGTATGGGTGATGTACTTTCATTAATCGAAGAAGTCGAGATGAAAGTAGATAAAGAGAAAGCTGCTAAAGTTGCCGAGAAAGTATTTAAAGGTGACGGTTTCACATTAGATGATTTTGCAGAGCAACTTCGTCAGATGAAGAACATGGGCGGCATGATGTCGATGCTTGATAAGCTGCCGGGTATGCAAAACCTTCCAGATGCTGTAAAAGGTCAAATGGGCGATAAAACTTTCGTGCAAATGGAAGCGATCATTAACTCAATGACACCAAAAGAGCGTGCACGTCCTGAAATCATTAAAGGCTCTCGTAAAAAACGTATTGCTGCTGGTTCTGGTACCCAAGTACAAGAGATCAATAAACTGCTTAAGCAATTTACGCAAATGCAAAAAATGATGAAGAAGATGAAAGGCAAGGGCGGCATGAAGAAAATGATGCGCGGTATGAAAGGTATGTTACCACCGGGTATGATGGGTGGCGGTCCAAAATTTTAATTGAGCTTATCATTGAGCGTGTACAAAAAAGGGGCATATAGCTCCTTTTTTTGTAGATAAATTATGCGTAGTTGTTAGCTGAGTGTAAGATTTAAAGCCCAGATCAGTGTTTAATCAACTAAACTTACATTTTGCAGCAGTTCTTACTTGCAATGTTGCAAAAAACTCGTACAATTCCCCAGCTTCCCGTACTGGGGAGTAAATCTTATTAATGAAAACAGTCAATCTAATGTAGAGGACGGTATGGTAACTATTCGTTTGCAACGTGGTGGCGCTAAAAAACGCCCTTTCTATCAAATTGTGGTTGCGGATAGCCGTTTCTCGCGTGACGGTCGCTTCATCGAGAAAGTAGGTTTCTTTAACCCAATCGCTTCTGGTCAGGAAGAAAAAGTACGTTTAGATTTATCTCGTGTTGAACACTGGGTAGGTCAAGGTGCATCTCTTTCAGATCGCGTAGCTAAATTAGTTAAAGACGCTCGTAAAGCGGCTTAATAGGCGTAAGAGTAACCATGAGTCAAGAGAACACCTCGTATATTACAGTAGGAAAGCTCGGTGCCCCGTATGGTATAAAGGGCTGGCTTAAGGTGCATTCATTTACTGATGATCCCGAAGGGATCTTCGATTTCAGCCCATGGTTGATAGGGCAACAAGGTAAATGGCAGACCTTAGAAGTGGTCGACTGGCGTCGCCACAACAAAGGCTTTATCGCTAAAGTTGCGCAAGTAAACGACAGAGACGAAGCAATGGCTTTGACCAATGTAGAAATTTCCGTGGATGCAGCGCAGCTTCCAGAATTACCGCAAGGTGAATTCTATTGGCGAGATCTCATCGGCATGTCAGTTGTAACCGATAAAGGCTACGACTTAGGCACTGTTGATGACCTAATGGAGACAGGGTCAAATGATGTTTTGGTTGTGAAAGCAAACAAAAAAGATGCATTTGGCCAAGCAGAACGTTTGATTCCTTTTTTAACAGACTCTGTTATCAAAGAAGTTAAACATGATGCAAGAGAAATTACCGTAGACTGGGATCCAGGGTTTTAATGTCACAAACAAGTTCACTATGGGTAGGGGTGATTAGCCTTTTCCCGGACATGTTTGATGCGATAACTACCCAAGGGGTTACAGGTCGTGCAGTTAAAAATGGTCTAATCGACTTTAATTGCTGGAACCCACGTGACTATGCAACTGATAAGCATAGGACCGTGGATGATCGCCCTTATGGCGGTGGTCCAGGCATGTTAATGATGGTTGAACCATTGAAACAAGCCATTCTTGACGCAAAAAAAGCGGCAGGTGATGGTGCAAAAGTAATTTATATGTCCCCGCAAGGGCGCAAATTAGATCAACAAGGGGCAAGCGAGCTTGCCAACTCAGATAAGTTGATTCTAATTGCCGGTCGCTATGAAGGTATAGACGAGCGAATTATAGAGTCGTACGTTGACGAAGAATGGTCAATAGGCGATTTTATATTAAGTGGTGGTGAACTACCCGCTATGACGCTAATTGATGCAGTAGCACGATTAGTACCAGGGGTGTTAGGGCATAACCAGTCAGCTGAGCAAGATTCATTTTCGGATGGCTTGCTTGATTGTCCTCATTATACACGGCCAGAGACATTGGATGATAAGCAGGTTCCCGCTGTATTACTCAGTGGTAACCACCAAGAAATTGCAAAGTGGCGTTTAAAACAATCACTTGGCAGAACTTGGCTACGTCGTCCTGACTTGTTGCATAACCTAGCTCTGACTGAGGAGCAAGCGGCACTTCTTGCTGAGTTCCAGCAAGAGTACCAACAAGCTTGTGGCTAGAAGACAGTTACACCTAGGAAAGTGAGAAATATAATGGCAAAAGTAAACCAAAATATTATTAAAGCGCTTGAAGAAGAGCAGCTTAAATCAGACGTACCAGCATTCGGCGCTGGTGATACAGTTGTTGTACAGGTACGTGTAAAAGAAGGTAACAAAGAGCGTCTACAGGCCTTTGAAGGTGTTGTAATCGCTAAGCGTAATCGTGGTCTTCACTCAGCATTCACAGTTCGTAAAATTTCGAGCGGTGAAGGTGTTGAGCGTGTATTCCAAACGCACAGCCCTCTTATCGATAGTATCTCAGTTAAACGTCGCGGTGCTGTTCGCCGTGCGAAACTTTACTATCTACGTGAGCGTTCTGGTAAATCTGCACGTATTAGAGAAAAACTTAACTAATACGCGCTGTTTTACAACGCAAAATAAAACGGGTTGCAGCCTTAGGTTGCAACCCGTTTTGGTTTTTATAGCAAAAAATATCTAGTTACGACTTTCAAATTTAGTTGTCAGCACTTCTTAATATCTCTTTCTAATTTAAATATTCCCTTGTGATTCAAGCCGTGTAGAAGTGTTAGGGCTTTGTGCTTTGCTGTTTATCCTGTTACTATAATTCGTATTGAAAGCTTTACTTTTTTGTATATATTTTTGTACGTTTTTGGGTTTGAGGTGTATTAACGTGGTAACAGTGAATGAGCTTGATGAATTAAGGACAGGAATTGACGAATGCGATGCGCAGTTAGTTTCCTTGTTGGCAAAAAGAAACAGTATAACGGCTAAAATTGGTGCAATTAAGCAGCAAATTGGCGCCCCTTTGCATGCGCCGGATCGCGAAGCTGATTTACTTGAAGCGCGAAGACAAGAAGCGATTGCGCAAGGAGTTAACCCTGAGTTAGTTGAAGATATTCTGCGTCGTATGATGCGTGAAGCATATCAAAATCAGCAAGGGAGTTTGGCTTGTTCAGCTCCTCAGTTATCTCCTATTGTGATTGTCGGTGGGCAAGGTGCGATGGGTCAATTGTTTGCACAACAATTCATTCGCTCAGGATACGATGTACGAATTTTAGATAAAGAGCAACAAGCCGACAGCGAAGCGATATTAGCTGGTGCAAAACTTGTACTTGTAAGTGTGCCAATTAATGCACTTGAGCAAGTCGTTGCTGCATTACCAACACTCGATGATGACTGTTTATTAGTTGATATTACCTCAGTTAAACAAAAGCCTTTAAAAGCCCTCATGGCGGCTCACAGCGGCCCTGTGGTAGGTTTACACCCAATGTTTGGTCCAGATATTTCGCACTGGGTAAAACAAACGGTCGTAGTGTGTGAAGGGCGAAATCATGAAGTAGCAAAAGGGCTAATGGCACAATTACAGATCTGGGGTTGTCAAGTAGTTGAAATGGATGCCAAAAAGCATGATGAAGCGATGCAAATCATCCAAGTAATGCGCCACTTAACAACGTTTGTGTACGGACAATTCTTAGCTAAACAAAGCCATACGTTAGCAGAGCTACGTAGCTGCTCTTCACCTATTTATCAGTTAGAGTTAATGATGGTAGGGCGTTTATTTGCCCAGTCACCAGAGTTGTACTCTGACATCATGCTGGCGCAATTTGATGATGTAGAGCCGTTACTTGCGAGTTATCAAGACACCTTTGCAGACACTCTTGAGAAGCTAAAAGCTGGTGATAAAGAGTCATTAATAAATGCCTTTGCTAACGCAAAAGAATATTTCTCTGATGCAACTGCACATTTCTTAACACAAAGCCGAAGCTTACTTAATAAAGCAAACGATGCGAAAGTGTTAGATTAATAATTTTGTTTAATTAAACCAAAAGCCCGCATCAAGCGGGCTTTTTAGTTTCAAATGTGTTGTTGGCAATAATTGCCCTAATGGCCACCTAAGGAGCCTGGTAACGCACTTGTGTGGTGATTAATTAGACCCCATTGATACAGTAAATCAGTCATATCAGAAAGGCTGAATAAGGTCATGCTTAAACCGACAACTGTCAACACTATGGTATAAGGTAGCGCCATATAAACCATGCGCCCATAAGATAGCCTCAACACAGGGGCTAACGTTGAAGTAAGTAAGAATAAGAACGCAGCTTGTCCATTTGGTGTGGCAACACTTGGAAGGTTGGTGCCGGTATTAATTGCTACAGCTAATAAATCAAACTGGTCACGAGTAATTTGACCAGCTTCGAGTGCAGCTGCAACTTCATTTATATAAACAGTACCCACAAACACATTATCACTGACCATCGACAGAATACCGTTGGCAATAAAAAACATCACAAGTTGCAATTGGCCTTCAAAGGTCAGAACCCAAGCAATTACGGGGGTAAATAAATGTTGGTCAATGATGACGGCAACAATAGAAAAGAATACGCACAACAAAGCAGTAAAAGGCAATGCTTCTTCAAAGGCTTTGCCAAGTTGATGCTCTTCTATAATTCCTGCACTGGCTGTGGCAAAAATAATCACAGACAAGCCAATTAGACCAACAGTGGCAAGGTGTAAAGCAAGGCCAATGATAAGCCAAACTGCAATAACAGCTTGAATAGCTAGGTTTACCTTATCGCGTGTTGTGCGTTTTTTCTCAAGCTTTTTCGCATGATCAGATAAAATAGTGTGAATCGGGGCGGGCAGTTTCGCACCGTAACCAAACGCTTTGGTTTTTTCCAATAAAATAGTTGTGGATATACCCGCAATCATAACCGGCAGGGTGATTGGTAACATGCGAAAGAAAAACTCGCCGAATAGCCAGCCAGCTCGCTCAGCAATAATTAAGTTTTGTGGTTCGCCTACCATCGTACACACTCCTCCTAAAGCGGTGCCTATAGAAGCATGCATTAATAAGTTACGGAGAAAAGCACGGAATTCTTCAAGCTCTTGACGATTGACCGGGCGTACTTGATTATCATCATTAATATCATGTTCACTACTCGAGTCCTTTCCCGAAGCAACTTTATGATAAATGCTGTAAAAACCCATCGCTACAGCAATGACAACAGCCATAACAGTTAGCGCATCTAAGAAAGCAGACAAAAAAGCTGCAGCAATCGTGAACGACAGCGACAATACAGTTTTACTTCGCACTGAAACAACAAGCTTTGTGAAGATATACAGAAGCAAGTCTTTCATAAAGTAAATACCTGCCACCATAAAGATAAGCAGCAAAATAACATCAATATTTTGTACTATTTCATGCTCAACTTGCCCAGCCGACGTCATCCCAATGAACATGGCTTCAATGGCAAGTAAGCCTCCAGGCTGAAGAGGGTAACACTTTAAAGCCATAGCAAGAGTAAAAATAAACTCTAACACTAAAACCCAACCCGCAAGATAGGGGTTAAGTTGAAATAATATAGGGTTTATTAGTAAAAAGGCGACAATGGTGTATTTATACCATTGAGGCGAGGTCCCCAAAAAATTTTTAAAGATCGCTGGTAAAATCCGCTGCTGCATCGCTGTACCTTATTATTTGTGCTTGTTGTTATTTCAAGTTAACTAAGCTTAGAGCTTATTTGAATTGTTAACTAGGTATATTTACTATACTTAAAGTATTATTCTTTTGGTGTCTTATTGGGCCGAAAGGGCTTTTATTTAGCTATAAATAATAGATTTTTATGCACACCGGACTTAGTTTACTTGTTAGTTGCGGATCATCTGGTACAATCAGTGGGTTGTTCGCACATTGCGATAATAAAAGTTGCTAACTCAAGTGGAAAATGAATGAGAATTTTTAAAGCGAAAAGCCCAGCAGGTTTTGCTGAAGAATACATTGTTGAATCTATTTGGAATGGTGACTTTCCGCCGGGATCGATTCTTCCGGCAGAACGTGAATTGTCAGAGCTGATTGGTGTAACACGTACAACCTTACGTGAAGTACTTCAGCGTTTAGCGCGTGATGGCTGGCTAACGATCCAACACGGTAAACCAACACGTGTTAATAATTTCTGGGAGACGTCTGGTCTTAATATCTTAGAGACACTCGCACGTCTTGATGAAGATAAAATGCCAGAGCTTACCGATCAACTTCTTTCGGCACGAACCAATATCAGTGCTATTTACACGCGTGCAGCTATTAAATTAGCACCTGAGCGTGTAATTGAAATTCTTTCGCAGAGCGAAGAGCTAGAAGACAGCGCTCAGGCATTTGCTGATTATGATTACAAAGTTCACCATGAGCTTGCTGTGGCTGGTAATAACCGTATTTACGTGTTGATACTAAATGGCTTTAAAGGTTTTTACTCTAAAATTGGCTGTCACTACTTCTCTGACTCACGTACACGCGAATTAGCACGTCAGTTCTATAAAGACCTAACAGAACTTGCTGAGCGACGTGAACATGATGGTGCAATTTCGATGATGCGTAAATATGGTCATCAAACAGGTGAGATTTGGCAGCAAATTCGTGGCGATATGCCTGAAGACATCATGGATTAATAATCTGTTTTGCTGCTTTAAAATTACAAACCCAGCTCGATTGCTGGGTTTTTTGTACGTGAAGATAGTATTTTTAGCAAAAAGCGTTACCAAAAGTAACGCTTTTTGTTTAAAAATTAGTTTTGCGCGAGATAATCTAAAACAACCTGATGATGGTCTTTGGTTTTGAACTTATCAAACACGTGTTTGATTTTACCGTCTTGACCTACAAGGAAGCTAATACGATGAATTCCTTCGTATTCTTTACCCATAAACTTCTTATAGCCCCAAATACCAAAAGCATCTGCTATGGCATGATCTTCATCAGCTAATAAATCAAAGTTCAGCTCTTTTTTGGTTTCAAAGTTTTTTAAACGCTTGATTGGGTCTGGACTTATACCAACGATACGGGTGTTAAATTTAGCAAGCTCAGCTTTTTCGTCACGTAAGTTCTCTGCTTGCACAGTACAACCCGGTGTTGATGCTTTCGGGTAAAAATAAACCAGTACTTGCTGCTCTTTTAATAAATCGGCTAACACGATTGTTTCATCGTTTTGATTTTGTAGACTAAAAGCAGGGGCTGTGTCACCTGCTTGTAGAGGATTAATTTTCTTCATACTGTGCTCCTTAACGAATGCGTCTAAAGATATAATCTACGTTCAAACTACGAGAAAGATCTTCAAAGCTCACTTTAAAATTATCAATATCAACGTCGACAGGGATATTAAACTCCAGTTCACAGCGCATTTTTAGTTCATTGCCTTCTTCATAAGTGTCTGACTTAAGTGAACAAATGCTGATGTTGTTGTCAGCAAAAAAACGAGTAACTTTGCTTAATGTACCCGGTGTGTCGATACCCGTATATTCAAGGGTGTAACCGGCACAAAATTCACATGCAATATGACTTGCTGTGCGTTTCATCATGGTTAATAAACCAAGTTCCATTCCTTTTGTAGGCAAGGTATGCTCGATTCGGCTAATTGCAGACATATCGCCTGCTAATAACATGATAAAAGTAAATTCATTACCCAAGATAGCAATGCGACTGTCAATAATATTGCAATGACAATCACTCACTAGCTGAGTTAATTCGCTAACGATACCGGGCCTGTCTTCGCCAATCGCTGTGAGCACGATCTGATGATTTGAAAAAGCAGTCATGGAATTTTAAGTACCTAGTAATTAAATAATACCAATGGGTATAAGCCAATAAGCCTTGATTTCACGTGAGTTTAATACTGCACGGCGGCGAAGTTTACCATAATTAACATCGTTAACGGTAGCTGCGATTAATTAAGCCGTTAATAAAGTGTGCTCTTTCTTGTTTTTAGGGGCATCAGAAAGTACCATAGTTAAAATTTTGCAAGGCGATAAGTAAACATATACATGACGCGTTAACCCAAATTGCTCGGGTTATTTGCATAAAAACAATAAATGTAAAGTTATAAATGATTTTACAGTGAACCAAATCGGCATTACCCACTCATATATTTGTTAAAAAATTAAGGGTTTGCTAAGGAGAAATATCTGTGCAGTATTGGATCTCAAAGGCGCTTGCTGTAAGCGTAATGGTAAGTTTAACAGGATGCAGTGTGTTCACTGATGAAGCACACCATAAGCGTAATTATCGTGCAAATGAACCGGTCAAAGCGCCAGCAGGCCTTGCGCAACCGACTCAAGATCCGACTTACAAAATGGATGTTGCACAATACGACAACAACCCTGAAGCAAAAAATTATCGTCCGCCAGCACAGGTTATTACCATCGCGCAAGGAACTTGGGTGGAAGAAGGTGATAAATTAGCTCGGGTTTATTTTGATAAAAATGATGGTATTGAAGATCTAGATACATTCATTTGGGACTCTATAAAAGCGGTATTAGCAGAGAAAAATACTTCTGTAGAAAAAGCTGACAAAGCAACAAATAGCATCGAAACAGGCTGGTATACAATTATTAAACCTGAAGATGGTTGGTTTTGGGAAAGTGAAAAAGAAGTATCTCAACAACGCTTTTTATTTACAATTGAAGAGAAGTCGCATCAACGTACAGCTTCTTTAACCTCAAAACTTGTTGATTATAAAAGCGGTTCACAACAATTGACGCCACTTTTACAGCAACAACTAGAAGTGCGTGCTCTTAACCAGATTATTGCTGAGTTTGATTACCGCTACCGTCAGTTAGAAGTGGAAATGCGTAAGCAACAAGGCATTATTTCTCTTGAAATGGGCTTTGATAACAAAGGCAACGCTGCGCTTGTAACTGAGCAAGAATACAGCATGGTATTCGATCGTTTTTCTGGTTTCTTAGAGCGTTTATCTTTCACAATTGTTGAGATTGACCAAGAGCGTGGTTTGATCACTGCTGATTATAAAAAGCCAGAGTCAAGTGTTTGGGATTCAATTTGGGGCGAAGAAGTTGCTGAGTTACCAATTGAAGATGGCCAGTACCAAATTCTCGTTAGCCGCACTAATGATGGTGGTACAAGTTTAACTTGGATGGACTCGCAAGGTGCTACGCTAGAGCCTGGTACAATGAATGACCTACAACAAGCATTAGAAAACGCGCTGCGTCAGCGTGGAATTAATATTTAATAATTAAAAAAATTAAACCACCACAAAAAGAGCCTAGCCGCTCTTTTTGTGGTTTCTACAGGTTGAAAATATGTCTAACTTAAACGCAACAAATCGCATCGACATGCGAACCTTGTTCACCTTTTTCGTTCCTTCACTTATAGGTGTCTTCTTATTCATGACGCCGGTACCCATAGGTGAAGCAATGACCATCCCAATTGCTGTTATGGCAAAAGCAGTGCAACAATGGATTGCACCTTTTGCACTGGGTTTGATTACCAGTATTGTTTGTATCACCGGTATTTTATCTTTAGTGATAAAGCTGTTTAAACCACAGCCATTACTTAAGTACTTTATAATTAAACATTTATTTGATGTTAGTTGGCTTTGGCTGAGTGTTCGATTACTGGGGATGGTATTTATTATTCTGACCTATACAAAACAAGGGCCAGAAATGATTATTTCCGGTAATACCGGTGCATTGGTGTTAAACGACTTATTGCCCGTGTTGTTTTCTGTGTTTGTTTTAGCGGGATTATTATTACCGTTATTATTAAACTTCGGTCTACTTGAGCTAGTGGGTACCTTATTAACTAAAGTGATGCGCCCACTTTTTGGTGTGCCAGGTCGAAGTGCAGTCAACTGTGTGGCATCTTGGTTAGGTGACGGTAGTGTGGGTATTTTGATGACCGCTCGTCAGTATGAAGATAAACACTATACACAACGCGAAGCTGCCATTATTGGTACTACTTTCTCAGCTGTATCAATTACCTTTTGTTTAGTTGTTATTGGTCAAGTAAAGCTTGAGCACTTATTTGCACCGTTTTATTTAACTGTGTGTTTAGCCGGTTTAGTGGCAGCACTGATTGTGCCTCGTTTACCACCATTACGCTTTAAGAAAGATTTATATTTTGATGGTAGCGAGCCCGATAAAGATGCTGAGTTGGTACCTGAAGGTAAAACCTTAATTTCGCATTCGTTAGATGTCGCATTCGCTAAAGCGCGCACTGCGCCGGGATTTGTAGGTACAGTTAAAGAAGGTCTTCACAACGCATTTGATATGGTATTCGCAGTATTACCTGTGGTTATGGCGGTGGGCACATTTGCTCTGATCATTGCTGAATACACGCCGATATTTGAGTATATGGGTAAACCATTTGTACCATTTTTAGAGCTTCTTCAAGTACCTGAAGCCGAAGCTGCAGCACAAACTATTATGGTTGGTTTTGCAGATATGTTTATTCCATCAATTCTTGCTGCAGGTAGTATCGAAAGTGACGTTACACGTTTTATTATTGCAGCAATGAGTGTAACCCAATTGATTTATATGTCTGAAGTCGGTGCTTTGCTTTTAGGAAGTAAAATTCCGGTAAATATTATTGAGCTATTCTTCATCTTTATTTTGAGAACCTTAGTGACATTACCGGTTATTGTCTTAATGGCGCATTGGCTAGTATAAATAAGCTAAGCCTTTTTAAAAAAGCCCTGATTATTCATCAGGGCTTTTTTTATCTTTACCAGTCTCATCTTTAGGTACCTTGAAGTCCATTTTCGCAGCATGTTTTAGCAACATAAGGTTCCCAATTACTACACCAAATACTGCAACAAAAATGCCTATAATTTGCCATGTTTCCATCTTGAAATCCTGTAAATATATGCAGCACAATAGTAGCACTTAAAATCGTTTGGCATAAGACAGTGAAATAAAATCAAGTCCAGGGTTAGGGCTTTTAAATCCGGCGTTGGAATAGTGTAAATATCTGAGTGCTAAACTTGTGTTGTTTCCTAGGTCTGCTACTAATCCTAATCTGTCCTCAAACTGGTAGTGAGTACTAACATTTTTGCCTGCAAAATGGGTATCATCCAACAGTGAAACCCCAATACCAAACTCCACATGAACAGGTATGTTTTTCACATTAAACGCCGGGTATTGGATCACTGGAGAAACAGCTAACACGATATTCGTTTGATGTCTGTTGTCTTTGCCATACTGCCAAACATTAAAGCTTGATTCGAAGTATACCCGAGCATGTTCAAAAGGCAGTTTTTCGTTTGGTAAATGGTATTGATAGGCAAGTTTTAACCCTTTCACATCACCTTCACCTTGAATGTAATCAATGGCATAGCCATGATTTTGGGCGGCATCAATCGATGGTGCTAATAGTAATGCTGTGCTTAGTGCAAGTGCTTTTAGTGGCTGTTTTAATTTCATATCGGTAATTCTTACTATGACTTTGAGCAAGTAGATAGGGGTGGTGACATTGCTTTTTCAATGTGCGTAAACACACAGAACTTGTGCATATTCTCGCTTTTTTAAGCAATCCATTGAAAAACTTGGTAAAAACTGATTGATGCCAATTTGGCATTAAAACGTTGACGTATTGTTTCTTTTTTTGTGGTTTCAATATCGGTATATTGGCGGAAATTTTCAATCACAAGCGAATACGATGATGACCAAATTAGTTAACTCACTTTTGCTAATTGCAACGTTACTTACTACAAGCGTGTTTGCTAGCGAAGACCGTTCGCCAAAGCAATTGTTAGAGTCAGTCACAGCAGACTTATTTGTTGATATTGCTAATGTAAACTCCAAAGGTGACGCTAGCACTGAGGCAATGGCTAGTATTGTTGAAAAACGTTTGCTGCCCCATATGGATACCAAGTTCGTATCATATAAGTTGTTGGGTAAACACATAAAAGGGTTGCGACGTGAGCAAGCAATCGATTTTATCGCAGCTGTAGAGCATTACTTAACAGTAACTTATGCGGGTGCATTGATGAAATACACTGGGCAAAAAGTAGTGTTCGATCCATCACAGTTGATAGATGACGGATATGCAACGGTAAAAACTCAGATCATTGATGATAATGCGCCGACTATTGATTTACACTTTAAACTTCGCCAAGGTAAAGATAAGCAATGGAAGGTATATGATATTGTTGCTGAAGGTATTTCTTTATTAAGTGCTAAGCAAAAAGAAGTACTTCAACGTATCAGCCAAGTGGGCATTGATAAAGTGACTCAAGAGTTAGCAAGTAAGTAGCAGTCTCCAACCAAGCAGTGAGTATTACCAATGTACCACTGCTTTTCTATTTTCTTTAAAAATCACCTACTTTGCGCTAGCACCAATTGCCCTCTGTGGTAGAATCAAGCTAGTTTTTTCATCTTGAAGTATCGAATTAGATACTCGTTGTTTTGTTTCATTATTAAGCTCAGTGTCAGTTAGTTTTTGCTATAACGTAGAGCTTAATAAGTCACCTAATAATGCGTGAGCGGAGTTGTGTTGTTTTAATGGAAAATGTACTAATTTGGCCAAAGGAGTACCCGTTACTGATCAAAGGATTAGCTGAGCAAAACGGGGCTTATATTTTAGACGCTTTAGAAGCTTGGCCTGCATGTCGTTCAACCAATGAAGATGATGGTGTCTGTGCGACAGTCCTTCCGCCTATTTATTATCTTTCTTGGTTAACTCCACTAGATCCATTCGAAGAGTGCTATTTTCAACATATTTCTGAGTTTGACGAAGCTGCATTGAACTATATCAATGCGATGAAACAGCACTTTTTAGAAAATGAATATACTCCTGAGAGCTTAGTGCTGATGTTGTGCCAGCGTTTAGAAAAATACGCAAGTGCATTTGCCCAATCAGCGGTAAAAACGCCCATTACATTGATTCAACAGTTATTTAATCGCCGATACTTTACGGTGATTGAGCATGTCTTGGAGCAAGGGGCTAAGATGTCTGCAGAAGATGTGCTGACTCTTTGGACCGAAGTAGACTTTAGAGAACGTTTTAGCGGATTTATCCCTGACTCTGTGGCTGATTTAGAGCAGCTAACTGCGTTAGCCGCTGAAAAAGTTGCGCACGGTGAGGATTATTTCACGTTACTTAAGTTGATCTCTCCGGATGTTGATTCGGTGTCTCTTTTAGAACAAGCATTGCTTGCTCACTTAAGCCATGAAAGCGCCAAACAAACCATGGCTAAGCGCTTTATTGAACAAGGGGCTACTGGCACCCTAGCTGATGAGAATGGTAAAACGGCTTTTATGTGGGCAACAGAGAAAGGGTATGTCAATGTTGTTGAAACCCTGCTTGAGCACCAAGATAAAACCATTCAAGACAATAAAGGCAACACAGCTCTTCATTACGCAGTGTTCGCTGAAAATGCGCCTTTACTCGTTTTGTTACTCAAAAATGGTTTTGACTTCAGAGTACGTAATAAAGATGGCTTAAGTTGTTATCGGTTAGCTGTGAGTATTAAAGCTGATAATTTAGTCAAGGTTCTTGAACATGACTTCGGGATTAAAGAGCTTTCGCCTGAAGGGCAGTTTGACCGCGTTAAAAAAGTGCACCTCTTGCACGCCATAGTTACCTTGCTATTTCCTGTGCAATTGTTTTTCTTCTTTGATGACAGTATTGCCATTAAAAGTGAGTTAACACTTAGCTTTACGCTGGTTTCTATTCTGTGCTTTTTCTTTGCTACCAGTTTGAAGCGATGCGCACTTTACCCGCATATACGCCATCCATGGGGACTTTTCTTATTAAGAATGTTCTCGTTACTTAGCTTAATCGGGCAAGTTGGTCTGGCAAGTATCGTCGCTTTAGCTACCTTAGCTGAGTTAGTGTGATTAGTTAACGATTAGCAAATATGACATAAAAAAACGGCAACCTTGGTTGCCGTTTTTTGTTTCATCTTTAGATAAAAGAATCGGTATTATTTATCGTGCTCGTGAGCGGCTTTTTCTTCAGCCAGCTCTTCTTTTAATTTACGTATCTTAAGACCAAGCTCTTGTCCACGGTGGCGTGCATAGTAGGTACAGCCAATAAACATCAAACTAGCAAAAATTAACTCAAGTAACACCCAAATCAGCTGCTCTTGTGCCACCCACAGTAATGTAAAACCATGGATAAAATAGAACATTACGATAAAGTTGGCCCATGCATAGGTATAAGGTTTATCTTGAATAATGCCTTTAAGTGGTAGCAGCAGGGGAAGTATATAAACTACAAAGATAAAGGCATTGCTATGTCCTTCTCTTGGGGCAATTAAAAACAACCAAATCGGCATCAAAACTAATAAGCCAACATAACCTATTAACGCAAAACGTTGAAATCGTTTAGTGATAGGCTTTTTGGCTACGGGCTGTTTTAATTCAGTGTCCACGCTCATTGTAATTTACTCGCAATTTGCGCCAAACGTTTTCCAACACTTTGGCATATTTTAATTTCGTCTTTACTTAATACATTGCTGTTGTTGCTACCAGCAACATGACTGGCCCCGTAAGGCGTTCCACCAGTTTCAGTTGCGAGTAATTCAGGCACCTCATAAGGCACACCGAGCAACATCATGCCGTGATGTAATAATGGCAGCGATAGATTTAATAAGGTGGCTTCATTACCACCATGCATACTACTGGATGACGAAAACACACAAGCTGGTTTGTCGATTAATTGACCTTTCAACCATAAGTCGCTGGTGGTTTCCCAGAAGCTCTTTGCTTGTGAGGCCATCATGCCAAATCGTGTCGGGGTGCCAAATGCCAAACCATCGCAATTAATTAGATCATCTTTGCTGATCACAATATCGTGCGGCTGACGCTGCACAAATGTGCGTAGTAGGGCAGTAGCACCTTGCTGCTCAATTGACTCGGCTATCTCATGTGCCATAGCTTCCAAAGAGCCATGGCTTGAGTGGTATAGCACAACAATGTTTATAGCCATTAAAGTACGCTTAATACGTTTTCTGGTGGACGACCTAGAGCAGCTTTGCCATTGTTTTCAACAATAGGACGCTCGATTAGTTTTGGATTGGCCGCCATCGCAGCAATTAACTTGTTCTCGTCTTGCTCGTTTTTCAGTTCAAGCTCTTTGTAGATATCTTCCTTTGTGCGCATTAACTCACGCGCTGAGGTAAAGCCTAGCTGTGTCACAAGCGTTGCAATTTGTTGTTCATTAAGTGGTGTTTTTAGGTATTCAACAACACTTGGCTGCACATTATTGCTTTCTAATAGGGCAAGGGTTTCACGTGATTTAGAACAACGAGGGTTGTGGTAAATAGTTACAGACATAGCGTGGTCTCTGATTTTAATAATTTGGCTTATTTTAGGGCAAGCAGTGCAAGACTTAAAGTCTCGCAAGCTCTTTTTGTAACTGTCGGTATTGCGTGAGTAGGGCTTTTAAGCGCTGCTGTTTTACTAACTCTTCGGGTTCAACAAAATTGAGCGCTTTTTGAATTTCATCGGCCGCTTTTAGATAAGCGCCATATTGGGCCAGTACATCTGCATGGGCTTCATGGTAGGAGGCCATGTTTTCTTGTTTTTTGTACACATCAGCAATGAGCTCTTTAGCAAGGTTGTGATCAGGCTTTGCGAGTAAGTAAGACTTTAAAATACGCTCAGCAACATCAAATTGTTTTGCTTCAATGGCGGCATTAGCGTAGTTAAGGGCGATAACCTGATTGTTAGGTCTGTCGATATCTAACTTAGCTAAAAACTCAACCGCTTCATCGGCTTTACCTTGGGCAATTAATAAGTCGGTGTGGGTATCGATATAAAATAAATTCTTTGGATCTTGCTCAAGCAGAGGATTAAGAATGCTGGCTGCTTCATCTAGCTTTTTTTGATCCAATAAACTAATACCCAATCCATATTTCAAGGCGGTGTCGTTATGTACGCTATTATCACGCATCAGCTTACGGAAAAGATCTTCTGCCGCTTTAGGTTTTTGGTGATACCTTGCTATAACTCTGCTTTTGGCTAAGTTGAAGTCGAGACTGTCTGAGTAATGTCTCTTTGGGTATTGCTCTGCACGTAACCGCACATCTGATACCCGGCTTTCGGGTAGTGGGTGGGTAAGCAAAAATGCAGGTGGCTTATATTTATAGCGAATTTGCGCAGCGAGCTTGGTTAAAAACTCGCTTGATTGGCGCGGATCAAACCCTGCATTGTTGAGAGTTTGCATGCCGATGCGGTCAGCTTCTTGTTCAGCTGCACGGCTATGAGTAAGTTGACTAAATGCGGCTTGAGTCTGGTTTGCTGAAATAATCGCTATCCCAGCATCTGGAGCAACAACGGTTGCTAATATCCCCGCAATCATACCTGCAATAGTAAGTGCGCTGTTATCTTGCTGCTGCTGAATACGACGCGCTAAATGGCGCTGTGTGACGTGGGCAATTTCATGGCCGAGCACTGAGGCAAACTGACTTTCGTTGTCTGCTTGAGCGATGAGGCCTGTGTGAACACCCACATGACCCCCGTAAAATGCAAAAGCATTTATTTCTGGGTTGTTTATCCAAAAAAATGAAAAGGGAAAACGCACATCGTTTGCGTTAGCAACTAATCGACGACCTAATGTCGTTAGGTATTCATCAAGCACAGGATCATTGACGACGGGTGATGAGCCACGAATTTGCATCATCATTACTTCGCCTATTGCTTGCTCTTTTTCAATAGGCAAGGCTTGTAAAGCCGAGGTCCCTAAATCGGGCAGCTTAAAATTAGTTTGCGCCTTCAACGGCTCACTATGCAGTATCGAAAATGTTAGTAAAGCACTGCATAGTGTTATAAAGGCTGATTTTAGTCGCATCTTATTCCTTGTTGATTTGCTCACCTAACATGACTTTTGCTATGTCTATTTCGTCGCTGCATGCTCGGCTATCTTTTTCACACAATTGATAGAAATCTTTTATTGTGACTCCGTCTAGCTTAACAACGTTCAACTCCCGTTGTAAAAAAGTTATGATTTTATGTACGACTTTGTGTGCGTGTAAGATTAAGGCTTTATCAGCTTTATCGCCACGTTCAAAATAAAAAGCTATAAATTTGTGTAGTTGATTAAAGCGTATAAGGTTCCTCATTGAATGCGGATCCCATACTCTAAACTCCATAAATCGATTGTCTTTGATGTATTGGTCAACAGTGACATCTTTAGCAAAGGGGTAGGCCCATAATTCGAAACCTCGATCGGTAAAGCTCTGGTGCAATGCGATGCGTGGCTTTTGCTCACAGACAATTTCACCCATGTCGGTTTCGTAGCCTCCTAGTAGCTCAAGGTTCCAATTTCTAGGATCTATTAATCTTTTTACCGCATTGTCAAAGCCATGATCTAAAATACCCTCAGATTCACTCACTGACGATGCTACCAAATGGTAAAAGGGCGGCAACTCCCCCCAGTTTATTTGTTTTTTATACCAATTAATCTCTTTAAGAGTTGGATTCGCAGGCAATTGCGCTTTATTATGCGAGCCAGGCATCGTGTTTCCTTTACTACCAGTTATTGATTAAGGATAAACTATTGTTTTGCGTGTTTTAAGAAAAAAATGAGTTCTTCTCACTATAAAGGATTATTTTTCCAAGATGCTGACATCTTATACTTATTATTCATATTAATAACGCAGTTGATTCGCTATGTTAATGGTTGATTTAAGGGACTATAAGTGCCCACAACAATTTATTCAGTTTAAATTAGGGTTAAATAAGGCACAATCTGTTAATCAACCCGTCACTTTTACATTTAATGCTGCACACTCTAGTGATGATATGCAGCGCTTTTTAGAAAAACATCATTACCATTTTGAAATTGACCTAGAATTAGGTGTGTTAACCGTGGAGCCCGTTTGTGTTTGAATATGTAAAAGCTTGGTACGAAAATAAATTTTCTGATCCCCATTCAGTAACCTTATTGTTGCTGTTAATTGCAACCTTTGCATTTTTCTATTTTTTTGGCTCCTTACTGGTACCTGTTTTAGTCGCGCTGGTAATTGCTTATTTACTGGATTGGCCTGTAGCGCATTTAGAAAGGCTAGGTTTAAAACGCTTCACTGCCACAATCATTGTCATGTTAGTGTTTAGTGGCTTAATGATCACCATTATCGTCGGCATGGGCCCTGTGCTTTGGCAGCAAACCAGTAACCTCGTGCAAGAAACCCCTTATATGATTGAAAAAGGTAAAGCGCTGCTTTTACATCTTCCTGAGGATTACCCAAGTTTGATCACTGAAGATCAGGTTAAATCAATTGTTACCAGTGTTGAAACCAAAGCTATTGAGTTTGGTCAGTTAGTGCTATCAGTGTCATTAACGTCTATAAAAGATGTGGCAGCTTGGTTGATTTATTTGATTTTAGTACCGTTACTTGTGTTCTTTATGCTTAAAGATAAGTTAGAACTTACACAAAGTGCTGAACGTTTATTACCTAAGCAGCGCCGCTTAATCATTCAAGTTTGGCAAGAAATGAATCAGCAAATAATGAATTATATTCGCGGCAAGGTATTTGAAATTTTAATTGTTGGTACAGCTTCTTTTATCGCCTTTGCCGTTTTAGATCTACGTTACGCGGCCTTGTTAGGTGTTTTGGTTGGTCTATCTGTATTAATTCCCTTTGTAGGGGCGGCACTGGTGACTATTCCTGTGGCTGCGGTGGCGTTGTTCCAATTTGGTTTAGAAACGCAGTTTTGGACCATTCTAATCATCTATGGTGTAATTCAAGCACTTGATGGCAATGTGTTAGTGCCTTTACTTTTCTCTGAAGCTGTTGACTTAAATCCGGTGTTTATAATTGTTGCAGTGTTATTTTTTGGTGGTTTATGGGGATTTTGGGGGGTGTTCTTCGCAATCCCGCTAGCTTCATTAGTAAAAGCACTTATAAATGCATGGTCATCTAAAAAAGAAGAGTTGATTGAGCGCTAGCTTAGTCTTAAAAAGTATAGAAAACGCACTTTACTGACTAATTGGTTATTATAATTTAGCCGTGAAAACTGTAAAATAGGTTATAAGATATATCTTTTAGTAATATGGTGCGTTTTTCATGGCAAGTTTTTTCCTTTCTGACGATGCTAATCAACAAATTTATTTAGATGCGAATGCAACGACTCCTGTACTTTCTGACATTGCCGATGTTGTTTCGCACACGATGCAAGTTTGCTTTGGTAATCCATCGAGCTCTCACATTACAGGTATTCAAGCTAAACACCTATTAGAACAAACACGCACCAAAGCACGCGAAGTGATAGGTGCTACCGATGGCGATATTTTATTTACCTCAGGTGCGACCGAAGGTATTCAAACGGCGGTTGTTTCAACGCTTATTGCTGCTAAAAATCACCAAATCGAGAACCCTGTATTACTTTATGGGGCTACAGAACATAAAGCGGTGCCAAATACCTTAAAGCATTGGAATAATGTGCTTGATATAAACGCACGCGTTTTAGCTATTCCAGTTGATAAAAACGGTATTTTAGATCTTGAGTTTATTCGTGAACATGCTGCTAATGCATTGATGATCTGTACTATGGCAGTAAATAACGAGACCGGTGTGTTCCAAGATTTAACCGCCATTGAGCGAGTAATTCGCAGTGAGAACAATAATGTAGCCTGGATGGTAGATTGTGTTCAAGCATTAGGAAAAACCAATTTAGCACTTAGCGAAACAACGATAGATTATGCGCCATTCTCTGGTCATAAATTGTATGCACCGAAAGGTATCGGTGTGCTGTATATTCGTAAAGGCAGTGCGTACACACCATTTATAGCGGGTGGCGGCCAAGAAAGCGGAATGCGCTCAGGCACCGAGAACCTACCAGGTATTGCTGGTTTAAATAAACTGTTCTCACTACTACTTGATAAACAAAACCAGACATTTAAGCCTCTTGAGCAGTTGCATGATTATCGTAAGCAGTTACATGCAGCTCTCTTAGATACGTTTGGTAGCATTACTTTTAACCATAGTTTTGAGCATTCAGTGCCCACTACATTAAACTTTGCAGTTAATGAACTAACCAGTAAAGAAGTGATGGACTTATTTGATGCTGCGGGCATCCGAGTAAGCGGTGGCTCTGCATGTAGCTCTGGTGCTAATCGTAGCTTTGTGCTTGATGCAATGGGCGCTAGTAATTGGCAAAGTGAAAATGCGATTCGTATGTCGTTTGGCCCAGCTGCAAGCCAACAAGAAATTGACTTTGCCTGTGAAAAAATCCGTTCTTTAAAACCGATTCTAGAAGCTAACTGCCTAGTTGTCTCTGATAGCACATCGCCTCAGCAAGAAGTCTGTGCGATTGGCTTAACACAGCTTCGTCATCAGGCGGCATGTTGTTGGCTGTATGTTGATTGCGATAAAAACGCAGTGGTGATTGATCCTATCATTGAGCTTATCCCGCGCATGGCAAAAATTGTCGCGACACAAGGCTTAACTGTTCAAGCGATTATTGATACGCATAATCACCAAGAGCGTTTATCAGCTCGTTGTTTACTAACCAAAGAGCTAGCAGAGCGTTATGTTGCCAATGAGATAGATGAACTTGGTTGGCCGAAAGGGTCAGCAACTATCGAATTAAGCGGTGTACGCTTAAGCAAAATAGCGACACCGGGTCACAGTGAAGACAGTGTTAGCTATTTATTAGCAGATACGCAAAGTGGTGAGGTCAGCTATTGTTTCTGTGGTGATTTAATCTTACCAGGTGGCTTAGGTAACACGGCAATTAGCGGTGGCGATGCAGCAAAAATGGCACAATCACTAAAACAGCTTGCAATGGCAATCACAGATTCAACAGTGATTTGTTCAGGTCATGATTATCAACAATGCTTTGCAATGGATTGGCACGCACAAAAAGCAACGACGCCATTATTAGCAAAACTATTAAATGAGCAAGTATCAGATGTTCAGTTTGTTGAGTTAAAGCAACAAGCGGATGAACAAAAGCATGCAGAGAGTCACTCTTTATGTGGCTATGTTGAAACACTTGAAAGTGCGCCGATGAAACAGCTAGCAGCAACCGACGCTAAAGCAATGTTAGACGACAAGGCAACTTACCTTATCGATACGCGCGAACCTTATGAACATGGTGCGAATAATTTAGCTGAGTTATTTACAGTTGCTGATAGCAAAGTGATCAACATTCCATTAAGCCGTATGGCTAATGCTATAGTCCAAGGGCAGCTTGATAAAGCACATAACTACATTTTGGTGTGTCGTAGTGGTAACCGTTCAAAACAAGCCGCAAACAATTTGTCGCAGTTAGGTTTTGAAAATGTGTATAACTTAAATGGTGGTTTAGCATTGTTTTGATTGATATCAGAACAATTCAGTCATCAAACAAAAAAGCCGCTAAATAGCGGCTTTTTCGTAACTTGAATAAATTAAGCTGAGGTTGGGCCTGAGCTTTCCCGTACCACTAATGAAGGGGTAAAGGTCGTGATGATGTCTTTATCTTGATTACGTGCACCACGGGTTTTTCTAAACAATAACCGAGCGGCATGCTGTGAAATCACATCATTCGCTTGATGGGCTGTTGTTAGTTTCGGCCAAGTTTGACGCGAGAATGGCGAGTCTTCGAAACCAGTGATAGAGAGTTGCTGTGGAATTTCAATGCCCATTAATCGTGAAGCAAATAACGCACCCGCAGCCATCTCATCGTTTCCGCCAAGTAAGGCTGTAATGTTTTTCGGGTTATTCTCACCAAGCAATGCTTTTGCACCTTCAACACCAGATTCAAAAGAATATTGGCCTTCGTAGATCAGATCATCATTCAATGGGATGTTGTGATCCCTTAGCGCAGCCTGATAACCCTCTAAGCGTTCGGTTGTTGACTTATGTTCTTTGTCGCCGCATAAAAAGCCGATATTTTTATGACCAAGCGAGAGTAGGTGAGCAGTAATTTCGTACGCTGCTGCGTAGTCATTTACATAAATACAGGTGTCTTGATCTTCCTCTGTAGGACGACCAGAAAGCACACGCACATAATGAATGCCCATTTCGTCAAGCATTTCTATGATACTGTTTTGCTCTGAAAGAGGTGGCGTTAATACAAGGCCTGCCAAACGCGAGCGCTTGATCATGGTTTTAAAGTCTTCTTGCATATTCGCATCAAGATAGCTGCATGGATGAATAACCAACTCATAGCCTTCTTCTTTGCAGCGTGATAGCACCCCATTTTGCATGTCGATAACATAGTATGCATTGGGGTTGTCATATACCAGACCAACAGTAAAAGACGATGTGCCTGCAAGGTTACGAGCTGCAAGGTTTGGCTGATAGTTCAACGTGTTTACAGCGTCCATCACTATGTCGTACGTTTTTTTTCTGACAGATGGCTCTTTATTGATCACTCGCGAAACAGTTTTCATTGAAACACCAGCGAGTTTGGCTACATCATTTATGGTTACTTTCATACAGTTACTTTATAGTTAGTTATATTTGTATTATAATAATATCGAAAAGTGTTCACCAGAGCGCTTTTTCTTAATAGGTACATTAATATTTAATATAAGTTAGTTAGTGTATCTAATGTTCTACCAAATTAGCAGTAAAATAATTGAGATAATTTTTATGATACCGGTGTCAAAAGAGAAAAATTGCGCTATTATCTCGACTATAAAATGTAAAAGTAGAACATTGACAGCGTTGTCATTTTAACTTAGTGTTAATTTTCATCGTGTTTTTAATTGCTGTCTTTATTCAACATTAATAAAAAGATAGTTAAAAATCAGTTTGTTGCAAGTTTTTAGGGGATTATATATATGAGCAGCCGTTCGCAATTAGCTAGTTGGCAAGCACTATCTGAAAGTGCCAAGAAGATGAAACAAATTCATCTTAAAGATTTATTTGCCAAAGATAGCACGCGTTTCGAGCAATTCTCAGCTCAGATCCCAGGCGTATTATTCGATTACTCGAAGCAACAAATTGATAAAACAGTTTTTGAACAATTAATCTCTTTAGCGAAAGAGTGTGACATTAGCGCATGGCGCGAAAAAATGTTCAGTGGTGAAAAAATTAACATTACTGAAGACCGTGCTGTACTTCATACTGCACTTCGTAACCGTGCTAATACAGCTATAATGGTTGATGGTGAAAACGTAACAGACGCAGTAAACGCTGAGCTTGCTAAAATGAAAGCGTTCGTTAGCAAGGTTCGCAGTGGCGAGTGGTTAGGCTACACAGGTAAAGCGGTGAAAGATGTCGTTGCAATTGGTGTAGGCGGTTCAAATTTAGGCCCGCAAATGGCAACTGAGGCGCTTGCAGCCTACGCTGATGACACATTAAATGTTCATTACGTATCAAATGTTGATGGTGTTCAGATTGCATCAGTTTTACAAGGTTTAGACGCTGAAACGACGTTATTTGTTATTTCATCTAAAACGTTTACAACATCAGAAACCATGACTAATGCTAAATCAGCGGTTGAATGGTTTTTGCAAACAGCACAGGCTCAAGAGCACATTGCTAAGCACTTTGTTGCTGTTAGTACAAATTTAGAGAAAACAGCAGCTTTTGGCATCGCTAATGAAAACGTATTCACAATGTGGGATTGGGTAGGCGGTCGCTTTTCATTATGGAGTGCGATAGGCTTACCAATTGCCTTGTATTTAGGCTTTGAAGCATTTGAAGAAATCTTAGAGGGTGCGTTTGAAATTGATGAGCATTTTAAAAATGCTGAATTTGAAAACAACGTACCATTATTAATGGCGCTTTTAAGTGTTTGGAATACGAGTTTCTTAGGTTATACGGCGCAAGCTATTTTACCTTACGACCAAGCATTACACATGTTACCTGCATATTTACAGCAAGGTGAGATGGAAAGTAACGGTAAGCACGTTACTTTTGATGGTGAAACAGTGTCTTACACAACAGTACCTATTATTTGGGGTATGACTGGTATTAACGGCCAACACGCATTTTACCAATGTCTGCACCAAGGTAATGTAATTGTACCAGCTGACTTTATTGCCTCAATTGAGCCGCAAGTAAATGTTGGTAAGCACCATGATATCTTATTATCAAACTTCTTTGCACAAACCGAAGCAATGATGGCTGGTGTTGATGCAGAGCAAGTAACTGCTGATTTAACCGCAAAAGGTAAATCTGAAGCAGAAATTGCAGAATTATTGAATCACAAGATTCATCAGGGTAATCGCCCAACAACCTCAATGTTATTAGACAAGGTTGATGCAAAAACAGTTGGTCGTTTAATTGCACTTTATGAGCACAAGATTTTCTGCCAAGGCATCATCTTAGAAATCTGTTCTTTTGATCAGTGGGGTGTAGAGCTAGGTAAAGGACTTGCTTCTAAAATTGAAGCTGAATTATTTGATGACACAGTAAGTCATCCGCATGACAGTTCAACGAATGGACTGATCGCTTACTATAAAACGCATCGTAAGCAGTAACAGATTCGCAGCAATAGCTGCAAAACGGATACCTTTGAACGGGTAGCGCTGGAGTTCTTAGGGCCTGTATTTTTGTGAGAGGATTTACAGAGCCCCTAAGACTCATTTACTTCAGCCAATACAAGAATAATGAGTAAGCTACTCACAAAACAAATTCAACAGGTTTTGTTAATGGAACTATCAAACAAAGCCAGATCAACCAGATAACAACGAGCATTGCCAAATTTCATGAGAGTCATGGAGTTAATTTATTCGGCATTGCCAATGTAGAGAGTGATATATGCTAAATCCATTTGATATCGTAATTTTTGGGGGCGGTGGTGATCTTGCGTTACGCAAATTGCTTCCTGCAATGTATCGCGCTTATCAAGAAGGTAATTTACCTCAAGGTTCGCGCATCCTTCCTACGGTACGTGACCAAAACAAATGCAAAGAATATATCGAGACGGCTCATAAAGCTTTGCAAGAATTTTTAGGTAAAGGCGAATACAACGCAAAAGATTGGAAAGCGTTTGCATCTTACTTAGTTCCTGTTGTTTCAAACGTTACTGAAGCCGATGATGACTGGGATAAGCTAAGAGATATTTTAAATGAACACGATGCTGATAAGTCTCGTGTTTTTTACCTTTCATTACCACCTGCAGTATACGGTAGCTGCTGTGAAATTTTATCTTCAAAAGGGTTAATCACAGAAACATCACGTGTAGTGGTTGAAAAGCCAATTGGTTACTGTGGTGAGTCAGCAGAAGCAATCAATGCGAAAATTGCTGAATACTTTAATGAAGAACAGATTTTCCGTATTGACCATTACTTAGGTAAAGAAACAGTACAAAACTTAATGGCACTGCGTTTTTCAAACTCACTGTTTGAAAACCTTTGGGATGCTAAGTCAATCGATAACATCCAAATCAGCTTATCAGAAACAGTGGGCCTAGAAAGCCGTGCTGGTTTCTACGATAAAGCCGGTGCATTACGTGATATGGTGCAAAACCACTTGCTACAGTTACTTTGCTTAGTAGCAATGGAATCACCAAATAAATTAAACGCAAACAGCATCCGTACTGAAAAGTTAAAAGTGCTTGAGTCGTTACGTCCATTAGTAGCTGAAGATGTTGATGCGAACATCGTACGTGGTCAGTACGTGCCAGGTAACTTAGACGGTAAAATCGTCCCTGGTTACTTAGAAGAATTAAACGAAGGTGCGAGTAAAACTGAAACATTCGTTGCTATTCGTGCGCATATTGATAATTGGCGTTGGGCTGGTGTGCCTTTCTATCTTCGTACTGGTAAGCGTATGAAAAAGCGTTGTGCTGAAATCGTTGTTGAATACAAAAAGGTTTCACACAATGTTTATACAGACAACGTAGGTAATATTGAGCCAAACCGTCTCGTTATTCGTCTGCAACCTGAAGAAACAATTCAATTAACATTGATGTCTAAGCGTCTTGATAACCTTGAGATGCAGTTAGAGCCAGTAACAATGAACATTGAGTTATCTCAGGCTTATAGTAATGGTTTCCATTCAGATGCTTATAAGCGCTTAATGTTAGATGCTGCGGCAAATAATCCATCACTGTTTATTCACCGTGATGAAGTGCGCCAAGCTTGGAAATGGATTGATCCAATTATTGAGCGCTGGCAAGAAAAAGGCGCCCCTTCGTTATACCGAGCAGGTACTTGGGGACCGGACGATGCTGATGAATTGTTAGAAGAAAACAATCATGTATGGTTTAACACAGGCGATAAGGCGTAATTAAGATGGCAACAATTGTTGAAAAATTCTTTGCAAACAAAGACGAATTAACAGCTGAGCTTTCTTCAAGCCTTGAACAAAGCCTTGTTGCTGGTATTAAAGAAGATGGTCGCGCGGTACTGATGGTATCGGGTGGCTCATCGCCGGCACCAGCTTATAAGCATTTATCAAACCTTGAACTTGACTGGGCAAACATTGATGTAGCTATGGTTGATGAGCGTTGGGTTGATGCTGATCATGAAAAAAGTAATGAAGCATTTATCAAAAGCACGCTGTTACAAAACCATGGCGCTGCAGCTAATTTCGTAACGATGAAAAATGACGCATTAACGGCTCAAAATGGTGTGGCTGATTGTGAAGCTGCCTATAAAGCATTAAAGCGTCCTTTTGATGTGACGATTTTAGGTATGGGTCCTGATGGTCACACAGCATCACTTTTCCCACACGCCGAAGGCCTTGAACATGGCTTAGCCACAGATGATTTAGTGTGTGCAATTAACGCCATTGAAAGTGATGTAACTGGCAAGATCACTGAGCGTATGACGCTAACGTTATCTGCAATCGCAGATTCTAAAGTTGTTAAGCTATTAATTAGCGGTGAAGAAAAACTTGCAGTATATAAACAGGCTAAAGAGGGCGGTGCAGTTGCTGACATGCCTTTGCGTGCAGTATTAAACCACCCACACATCAATATTGAAGTTTATTGGGCACCTTAATCGCCTAATCAAACCAACTTATCTAAAGCGAGCTTAGGCTCGCTTTTTTGTTGTTAAATATTCACTTTAAACAAACCATTTCGTATCAACGCACTTTCTTAAAATAGCGCCATAAAGTGTTAGACAAGTACAAAATGGCCCTATATAATCAAAAATGACAACGCTGTCATTGTTATTGATTGTTATTCTCAAACCCCTTTAGCTTACTCTGCCCAGAAAAAGTTAAAAATAAATTGTACATGACAGAGTGCTTTTAGAAACAAGCTAGTTTCTTAAGCTAATCAACTGTTAGATAACAGTTTTTATATAACTTTTAGTTATGGTTAATAGTTGTACAGTGGCAACTTAAGCTTACAAAATTACACGTTATTTTTAGCTGTTTTCAAAAACTCATCCTTTTGGTCTTTTCATCTGTAATATCACTCATGCTATATTTGCGCCGTTTATTTGTAACAATTCTTAAAAACTCAATATTAAATATTAGTTATATCAATTACTTGATTATTTCGTTGTAAATTTTTTGCACAAATTAACCAAAAAGATGTAGCACAAATGTAATTTAGAGTGTATGGTTTGTTACTAGATGACAGCGTTGTCATCATCACTGGGCAGAAGTGATATAAAAAACCAACAAAATGATTCAAGGGGAATCCTGTGTTAGCTAAAAATTTTAAGAAAAGCTTATTAGCAGTTAATATCGGCCTCGTAATGAGTGCTGGGTTCACTGGCGCTGCATACGCAGCAGAAGAAACTAAAGTTCAAGAAGATGTTGAAGTAATTGAAGTTCGCGGTATTCGCCGTTCACTTGAAGCTTCAATGAATACTAAGCGCTTTGCTGACAGCGTTGTCGATGCTGTTTCTGCAGAAGATGTCGGTAAGTTTCCTGATAGCGATGTAGGTGAAGCACTTGGTCGTATTTCAGGTGTTGCTGTTAACCGTGCTTTTGGGCAAGGCCAGCAAGTGTCTATTCGTGGTGCATCTGCACAATTAACGCGTACTTTACTAAATGGACACTCAGTTGCTTCAACAGGGTGGTATGATCAACAGTCTATCGATAGAAGCTTTAACTATACATTACTTCCACCTGAAATGGTCGGTGGTATTGAAGTTTATAAGTCATCTCAAGCGAATCTCGTTGAAGGTGGTATCGGTGGTACGGTAATCGTAAACACTCGCAAACCTTTAGATCTTGACTCTAATACTCTTTTTGGAAGTGTAAAAGCTGACTACGGTACGATCTCAGAAGAAACAGATCCTGAAATCTCTGGTCTTTATAGCTGGAAAAATGATGAAGAAACGTTTGGTGCGCTTGTATCAGCAGCATTTTCTGAAACAAATTATCAACGCAATGGTATTGAGTCTTTAGTAGGTTGGGGTGACATTGTTCCTTCAACATTCCAACAACAACGTGAACGTACAGCTATTAACGCAGTGTTCCAATACCGCCCGACTGATGAACTAGAGTTAGGTCTTAACATAATGACTTTAGACTTATCAGCTGATAATGCTAACACGTCATTATTTGTTATGTTCCCTGATGACAAAGATGCAGCTTGTGAGCAAGTTAATGTTGATGGAACATGTACTTTCTATCGCCGTTCAGGTGATGGCGCAAATCCAGGTTGGGCACAAACTTGGGCTCGTGCAGGTTCAATGACTTCAGATACTTTTGACTTCGACTTTAAGTATTCAGGTGAAAACTTCGAACTTAAAGGTCGAGTTGGTAATACCCAATCTGAAGGTGGTACAGATTTAACAGCAAACTATGGTTTCTGGTTAGGCACTCCAGCAGACTATGCCGGCACCTATGATGCGACAGGCGATGTTATTGATATTAATGTTGCAAATAAATCATTCACGCCAGATGACTTCCAAGGACAATTATCTTCAGCAGGTTGGGCTCTTAAGAAACAGCCGAATACGGACGAAGAGACTTATGCACAGTTTGATTTAACTATCCCTGTAGATTTTGGCGCAATTACAGCTATTAAAACAGGTTTCCGTTGGGCTGATCATGAAGTTAAGCAAGAAACTTATACTGCAAACTTAGTTGACTCAATCGCTGCATACGATGCATCTCGTTATTACTCAGGTACGGTTTCTTCTGGTGCAGGCTATACATTACCAGAGCCAAAGCTTGATCAAATGATTAGTGATGGTTACGCTGCTATTACCAGCTTCGATAATACATCTATCGCTTATAAATCTGGCTACGGTACGATTCAAGAAGAAAATATCTCGCTATACGCAATGGCTGATTTTTCAGCAGAAGGTATTCGCGGTAACTTTGGCCTAAGATATGTTTCTACAGATGCAGAGTCTGATTATTATGCATTAAATGCTAATGGTGACTATGGTAACGGCCTTAGCACTGAAAAAGCAGACTACAGTGAAGTATTACCAAGTGTTAACGTTGCGTTTGACCTAACTGAAGATATGATTCTGCGCTTCTCTGCCGCACAAGTTATCTCTCGTGCTAATTATGCGGACATGTTTGCAGCATCTTCGTTGTCTGGTTACGAAGATGGCACAATTGGTAATGAGGTAATTACTACAGGTAATATCGGTCTTGAACCGTTTAAGGCAACACAAGCTGATTTCGGTATTGAATATTACTTTGATGGCGACGGCATGATAAGTGCGGCTTACTTTATCAAGGATATTTCTTCATTTACTAAAGTTGACCAAATTCTGAATCAAAGCATAGGCATTGTAGACCCAGATTCAGGTGTTGATAACTGGACAGTTGCTACTAAAGGAACTGGTTCAGGTGGTGAAATTCAAGGTATCGAGCTGCAAATTCAAGATGGTTTTGATAATGGCTTTGGTTATCAAGCAAACTATACTTGGGTTGATTCAGAAGCGCCTGCAGAGAACTTCCCTGACCGCATCGAATTATTCTCTGACTCTTCAGAGCATACGGTTAACTTAGTTGGTTACTATGAAGCAGATTTCTATAGCGTACGTTTAGCGTATAACTGGCGCTCAGAGTATATGGTTCGTGAAGCACCTTACTTCTATGGTAACCGCGAGCATCAAGACTATGGTACGCTCGATCTAACAGCTAAGTTTGCTGTAACTGACTACCTAGACTTAACATTTGAAGCGGTTAATATCACTGAAGAAGATAGTATCCAAATTGGTACTGCTACAGGTGATGCTGAGGTTAAACCAGAGCTTCGTAACGGCTATCCAGCATGGAGCTTTGAAGGTGAAGCACGCTACAAGCTAGGTGTATCACTACGTTTCTAAGTTGATTTAGATAACGAAATTAAGAAAGCCCAGCTTGTACTGGGCTTTTTTGTGAGTAAAAAGTGGGCGAGTAAAAATGATAAAAAAAATCGCAATTGTTGGTGGCGGAACAGCAGGTTGGTTAACTGCTAACCATTTGGGGCATGCGCTTTTAAATAGTGGCATTGAGATCACGTTAATCGAGTCACCAAATATTGCCAGCATAGGTGTCGGTGAAGGAACTGTTCCTTCGATGCGCAACTCATTGCAAAAGTTTGGTATCAGTGAAAGTGACTTTATCAACGAATGTGATGTTACTTTTAAGCAGTCAATCAAGTTTGTAAATTGGCTAGATAAACACAAACATGGTGCTAACTTTTACCATCATTTATTTGATCATCCACATATTTTTGGTGAGCAATTAACGCTGCAGTGGCTTGCTGACGGTAACGGCAATGACTACGCTGAATTTGTTTCTAAACAGCATGTGTGCTGTGAAAATAATCTAGCGCCAAAAACAATCGCAACACCGCAATATGCCGGTATCAACGGTTATGCTTATCATTTTGACGCTAAAAAGTTTGCTTCATTCTTAGGAAGTCATGCCACGCAACATTTTTCCGTAAAACACCTTTTTACTGAAATTAAAGATATAACCTGTGATCAGCAAGGCTTTATTACACATCTAATTGACTCAGAAGGTAACGCCTTAGAGTTTGACTTTATTATTGATTGTTCTGGTTTTTCGGCTGCCTTTATCGGGCAAAAACTAGGGGTCGGTTTTGTCGATAAATCAGATAGCTTATTAACCGACACCGCAATCACCTTGCAAGTGCCTACACAAAGTGAAGATGAAATACCGCCTTATACTATCGCCACAGCACACCAAGCTGGCTGGATCTGGGATATTGCGCTTACAGAGCGAAGAGGAGTGGGGTTTGTTTATTCATCTAAGTATATGAGCGATGAGCAAGCTCACGAAAAATTACATCGTTACTTAGGTAATAAATTTGAGCATTTAACGCCAAGAAAAATCCCGATGAAAGTAGGGCACAGAGAAAAAATGTGGCTCAAAAACTGTGTTGCTATAGGGTTATCGCAAGGCTTTGTTGAGCCACTCGAAGCCACAGCCATTTTAATTGCGGACTTTTCTGCAGGGTTATTAGCTAAACGTTTTCCGCGCAGCCGCGATGACATTAAATTAGTTGCTGATGATTACAATCAGCACGTGAATTATGTATGGCAGCAAACCTTTGATTTTATAAAAATGCATTACTGTATTTCGGATAGAACCGATTCGGCCTTTTGGCGTGATAACAAAAAAACCGAGCAGCTATCAGAAAAACTAAAAAATAACCTAGCACGTTGGCAGCGCTTTACACCGGTACGAGAAGACTTTGCCAGTAAGTTCGATTTATTCGACTTAGAAAACTACTTATATGTACTGTTTGGTATGCATTATGTACCAGTCAAGCAGCAATCTAAGCAGAACGACAATCAACACGTTGCTGAATTTAAACAGCAGCGCGTCAAGCAGTTATTAAATGAGCTACCTAAGCACAGAGAGCTGCTAGATAAAATAAAGAAATTTGGCTTACAGAAAAACTAGTTTTCATTAACTGAGCTGGCTAAAAACCATTAGCCAGTTCAGTTAATTCTAAAAAATGAGGAGATAGATAAACGGCTGTTGTTAATATCATTGTTGTACTTTTTGTTATTAAAAAGAGCTGCGCTATGCAGTAGGTTGCTCTTATAAATTACTAACCTATTTACCTTTGCTTCAATATTCACCACTTTTTCAAAGAGCTCTGTTGTTTCATTTAAATAGCCCTGATGAGTTGCGTTGTGCTTTTTAGTATCAGCAATCATTTTATGTACGCTATTTTGATTATCAGCTGTCACTTTAATGATGTTGTCAGGGCGGTATTTGTAAATGCCCGTACCACCCCATTCTTTAGCAGATAAATAATGCACTGCTGCAAATGTTTTATCGTCCGTCGAGTCAATATGTGGCATACGCTGTAAGGTATTTAGTTCGTCCGCATTTTGTGTAACTAATGAAAGCTTGCAGCGGTGAAGATATAAATTATTTTCACCGCTTGTAATTATCCCTTGCTCTAAAAGCTCATTAATTAACTGCTCAAAAGCACGATAGTAAGGCGCTGGCATTTCATCACGCTTGCCGGGGTAGAGCGTTCCATCACTACCGAAAGGCTGGAAATAAGCTGTTTCTGTAGCAAATTGATAAATAGGCTCAAGGCTGTGTAAAAAGTCATCAATAATAATGACAGTTTCATTAATTTCAGCAATGAAAACGCTGCTTATTTTATAGTCTTTATTTAAATGATAGCCTTCCATTGTTTGCCTCATTATTTCCATAATTGTTGAATATACTAACAAAAATAGTGGCTTATGCGTGATAATATTTACTTGTTTATAGTTTGTTTTTTCATCATTTGGGATTGATTGGTAAGGTGGGTAGTTTTGTTAATCTATAATGTACAAACTGCCACAAAATTTTCACTTCCTTTTTGTTGCCAAAACCTATAGGCTTTGGGCACTAACAGCAAAAACATATTATAAAATTAATGGAGCAGTATCATGGCGGAGCAACAAGTACAGCCTTTACATAACGAAAAACATGCCAACACTAAAATCCAAAATGGCATCAATATCGAGTTTATGAAAACTCAGCACTTAGTACCTGTGGTTGCACACGAATTTGCACGCATCGCAAATGAATTCCCAATGGCATTTGTTAAAAACAACGAATCAGGTCAATTCCAAGCAGTTGCGTTATTTGGTCTAGAGCCAGGCGAAAACCTTTTCATCCAAGATGGCAAGTGGACTGCGGCATTTGCTCCAATGGCAATGACTCGTTATCCACTTGGTCTTGTTAAGCACCCAGAAGCTGACCAATTTGGTATCGTAATTGACGAAGCAAGCCCATTAGTAAGTGAAGAAGCGGGTAACGCACTTTTCGAAAACGGTGAAGAGACCGATTATCTTAAACGTCGTAAAGAAGCACTTGTTTCTTACATTGAGTTTTCGCAAGTAACAGAAGCATTTACTAAATTCTTAGCAGACAAAGAATTATTAGTAGCTCAAACGCTAACAGTAGAAATTAAAGGTGAGAAAAAAGACATCAACGGTATCTACCTTGTTGATGAGAAAAAACTTAACTCACTAAGCGATGAAGAGTTCTTAGAACTTCGCAAACGTGGCTACCTAGCACCTATCTACTCTTTCTTAACGTCTACTCACCAAGTAGCTCGTTTAGCGCGTTTAAAAGCAGCGCAAGCTTAATTTTAAACTGCTGAAAAAAAGCGCCATTAGGCGCTTTTTTTGTTTCTTTCATCGGTTAAAGCTTGAAATACAGCGCTGAATTATTCACATTGGGCTTACAAACTAAAATAAATATAAGTGCCCTTATGCTAAAAACATTACTTACCTCAGCCATTGCGCTTAGCGCATTATCATTTAGTACCCTAAGCCACAGTAGTGATCAACCTTTTGCTATCGCTATTCATGGTGGTGCAGGTACCATAGAGAAGAGTCGCTTCACACCAGAACAAGAAAAAGCCTATCGTGAAAAACTAAAAGAAGCAGTTGAAACCGGCTATGCGGTACTCGAAAAGGGCGGCGAGAGCTTAGATGCCATCACTGCGGCAATTAATGTGCTTGAGAACTCACCGTATTTCAACGCAGGTCGCGGTGCAGTGTATACTTATGATGGTGCTCATGAGCTTGACGCATCAATTATGGATGGCCGTACACGCCAAGCAGGTGCTGTTGCAGGGGTTAAACATATTGAAAACCCTATTAATCTGGCACGCCTAGTGATGGAAAAATCAGTGCATGTCATGCTCAGCGGTCAAGGTGCCGAAGAGTTTGCAAAAACCCAAGGTATGCCGCTGGTTGAAAACAATCTATTCGATACAGATCATCGCTACAAGGCATTATTAAAAGCCAAAGAAAAACTCGATAAACAAAAAGTAACTAGCAAAGACTACCAAGCAGCACATAAAGCCCTGCCTGTTAATTACAAAATGGGCACCGTTGGTGCAGTTGCACTTGATAAAAACGGCAATATTGCTGCAGGTACTTCAACAGGTGGTATGACTGCAAAACGCTTCGGCCGTGTGGGTGATTCACCCGTGATTGGTGCAGGTACGTTTGCTGAAAATGAATCATGTGCAGTATCTGCGACAGGGCATGGTGAGTATTTTATTCGCTACAATGTGGCAGCTGATATTTGTGCTCGCGTAAAATACCAAGGTAAAACCATTGTTGAAGCGGGTAACGAAGTGATCCACGATGTATTAATGCCTATAGGTGGCACAGGCGGTGTGATCATCATTGATGCTAAAGGGAACATCAGCTTGCCGTTTAACACCGCTGGTATGTATCGTGCGAGTAAATCAAATACATCACCAACGTATGTGGGGATTTTTAAAGACGAGTAATGAATCTTCAGACAATAATAAACCGAGTTGAACTCGGTTTTTTATTGTCACCAACGTTATTGCCGATTAATTTTCACCTTGAAGGGAGTTTCATCTTGATTAGTTGAGCGATAAGGGTTGATATCTAAACCGCCACGGCGTGTGTAACGCGCATATACTTCTAACTCTTCGAGGTTTAACTGCTGCATTAAATCGCAGTAGATACGCTCTACACATTGCTCATGAAATTCGTTATGAGTACGAAACGAAATTAAATATTTTAATAAGGCTTCATGGCAAATAGCTTGGCCTTTATAACGAATAATCACACTCGCCCAATCAGGCTGTGAAGTGATCAAACAGTTCGATTTTAGTAAATGGCTGTGTAAGGTTTCTGAGACAACCTCATCACCATTATGGCGAAGTGAGCTTGCATCAATATCATAGCTGGTGATTTCGATATCAAGATCATCAATACACTCACCCGGTAACGCTGTAAAAGGTAAACAGTTGAAATCGTCTGCTTGGTATAATGTAACTAACACCTGTGCATTTACCGCATCTGATAAGTCTTTGCTAAGCGCTTGATGTACGTCTTCTAGCGTCTCAAAGCGTGTCTGATTAAAGCTATTCAGATACAACTTGAATGACTTAGACTCAATGATGTGACTGCTTTGGCAAGGAAATACAAAAGTAGCCACAGCGACCATTGGCTTACCCTTGCTATTTAGCCACGATAATTCATAGCCAGTCCAAATATCTTGGCCTTTAAACGGTAAGTTATCTTCGCTAACACCTAAAGCATCACGGTTTAGTTTGCGGGCAATAGGAAACAACAAACTTGGCGTATAGGTATCAACATATTCTGTGCTTTTACCAAGAACACTGTCTTTTAGTTCGGGTGAGTTGCTGTAATCTGTCATCTTTACACTTTTGTAGTTACAATGTTGGCATTATACCTAAAGCCAATGAGTTTCGCAGTATGTCTGTTTCTATAAAACTAGATAAGTTACATCAAGCATTTAGTGAAAAATGCCTAGAACGCACAGGAAAACTTCCTGTTATTGAACATGATACAGCATGGCCAAGTCCATGTGAGCAGGGCGAAGTTGATGAGCAGGGGCTTATTCAGTGGTGTCCAGTCCCACAACAACCTGCTGGCAGTTTAGATGACCTAGCCAAGGCGCTCGAGTTATCTTTTCCTGAAGACTTAAACCCCTTATTTGGTCATCTTTATGCGGGTAACTTGTTATTGAATGTTGATGATCATCACATTGAATTGCTACAAGCATGGAATGAAGATGATTTTAGCCGCTTACAGCAAAATATTACGGGTCACGTACTGATGAAGCGTAAGCTAAAGCAGCCAGAAACCGTGTTTATAGGCCTAACAGAGCAAGATGATCTGCTTATTACTGTATTAGTCGAAAGCGGTGAGGTTTGCTTAGAGTACGTGGGTAAAAAACCGCATCATGTATTAGCAAATAGCATCAGTGAGTTTTTAGACAAAGTAACGGTATAAACTTAATAAGTAAAAAGGGGCGATTGCCCCTTTCGTGTATCTGGTTATTGCCTATATTTGGTTATTGAAAGTCCCACGAGATATTCGAAACAATCCCACAAGGCTCACAACGAAAATCAAATAAGCCAAACCATGGCTCAGGTAATTTCCACTCGCCATCGCAACTTGGGCAGCGACGTTTAAGCTCTGACTCTTTATCAACGCCACCAACACGGTATAAATAGTAATAAACCGGCTTCTTGGTTAGAAAACTAATACGCTTAGTGATATCGCGACCACGGCGATATAAGTCACTATTGATGCTAGTTAGCTCTTCAAGCGCAGGAAATTCACAACGGGTTGCACCATTGATCTGAATTTGATCGCACGCTTGCCAGTCTTCCTGCCATTTTATTAGTGTTTTATAATCGCCATTGGCAATGGCCGGAATACGAAATAACGGCACAGGTAAAAAGTCATCACCACAATAGAGCGGGCTACAGGTATGCACATACGTAGTGTATAAAATATAGCACGACGGATCATGACACATGTCAGCGCCATTTGAGTGAATATCTTGGCCGATCACTTTAACTTTTGGTGCAAGTAAGCCCGCGGTGTGTAATTGCTCAATACTGTGCTTTACAAACGGACTATGATTGAGCGGATGCATCGCATCTTCGGTCGGGCACATCACACGTGTAATGAAAAATCCATCTTTTAAAACCGTTGGAAATTCATCACCAATGATTTGGCCGTTAAAACGAAGTGCATTAACTAGGCGGTTTATTGCCTGCTCAGCAAGCTCTAGGGTAGTATCTTGGTAGCAATCAAAAGTCAGATCGACAACAAACATTATTTTTTCTCAAGCAGTGCTAATAACCTGTCTAATTTAGCTTCAATACGGTCCAATTGACTTTCTTTTGGTGTACTCAGTTGTTCATTTGACGGGTTATTGATGAAGTTATTAATTGAATCCGGATTGTTTTTATATTGGCTAACCGCGGCGATGATCACAGGCATCGGCATAGGTTGTGTTAGCTTACTTTTGGTTAAGGCAACTGTTGGGGTTTTACCTTCGTCAAGAAGGGTTTTAATTGCATCAAATACAACGGCATTCATTTTTGTATAAACTCTTTAATAAAGACTAATACCAACTCGTAAAATTACATAATGAAATAAACGAGCAAGCATAAAAAACATCACAGTGTATGGCTGCGATGCGCGCGTATGGTAGCAATAATAGAGGTGTTGTGAAATTACTTTCCTTATTTGTGGCCGAAAAGCAGATGCAATTTAGGCCACAAATAAGCATTCATGTTTTTATTGACGCAGTCGCGCGTCTAATTCATCAATCACCTCACTCCAAGCCCCATCTTCAGCTAGCGATTCAGCTAAAAAATGCTGCTGAGATTCATCCCAGAATGGAGCATCCTGTAAGAGGGTGGTATCTGACAGTTGATGCGATGCTATGAAAGCATCTATTTCACTTTCTTTGCTTGGTAAACCAAGTTGTGCAAATAAGGTCGAAATGTCATGTTTTGTCGTATCCATAGTTCTGCTCCTTGTGTATGGCGATATTTATTACTGCTTGAACTTAATAATGATGAACCGCAGTTTAACTTACGCTGAATTTGTCTTTAATCGCTGTTAGGTATATACCTTATAGTCTAGTACGAAAATAATAAAACAAATAAAAGGATGAGTATTTTGACAGTTGCTGAACCCGAAACCTTAAGTGTGCAATACCTTAGTGCTGAAGACATCAGCACTGCCGCAAGCCTTATTTATCAAGCCTATCATGACGACCCTGTTCTTCAGAATGTACTAGGTTTTCAACAAGATAACCCAAGTAAATATGAAACTAAATTACGTGCTTTGGTACGTGAAGAGCTAGCAAGTTTCTGGCAAGAAAAACAGCCATTAATAGGCCTTTACTCGCAAAGTAGATTAAAAGCGATTGCCTGTGTATTTGATTCAGCAAGTGAACTACAAGCTGAACGATATTGGCATTGGCGCTTAAAATTAATGCTCAGTGCGGGTTATTTGCAGACTAATCAGCTTATAGAAAAAGAGCGAACTATCCGTGAAGCGCTTTCGAGCAAGGGCCATTATTTGTTTTTAGCCTTCATTGCCGTTGATCCACATTTTCAGGGGCAAGGTTTCGGCAGATATCTGCTACGAGGTCTTGATGATTTAGTTGAGTCAAGCAGTCAAACAAGTGGTTTAGCAGTATTTGTTACTCGCCCTGAGCAGCGCGAATTCTTTAGTTCTGAAGGGTTTGAGGTATTCAAAGCCCTAAGCTTTAACCAAGTCGAAGGAGACTTAATGTTTAAAGCAGTAAATTGACGAAAGGACGTTTTGGAAATAGCAATGTGAGATAAGTCTCACATTGCTGTGCGCTTTGTCAGTTTAATGCCTTTAAATCTGTACCCAAAAAAGCTTATTCTAATGATTTTAAACGATTTATTATTTTTTGCATTTTTGTGACTAAGAAAAAATTCATTTTTATGCCTATCAAGATTTCCTCTTTTCTCTAAACTTAATCATGTCAAGAAGACACAGGTTCAATGATTGAACTGATGCCAAGGATTAGGATTATGGCAACAAAGCAAGATGCTTAGCAGGAAGCAAAGGGACAAGTGCTAGGGAAGCAAGGAAGAACAAGGACACTGCCAGGATGCAGTACGATCGCGGAGCGATTGAAAAGGACTGACCAAAGGATGATTTAGCAGGAAGCTAAAGGAGCGTTTGGAAAACGAAGTGGATAGCCATTGATGGCAAGAGGACGGCACTAGGATGTGTTAAATGTTACAAGATGTAGCATGGTGGGTGTATCGGATGTATACCCGTTCAGGGGATAGATAAAAAGGCAGCTTCGGCATAAGTACGGATACTTAATCATGGAAGTAGCAAGATTGGGGCGTGGCTAATAGCTACGCCTTAGTTCTTTCTGGGGGTTGTACTTCTCGCACCAACAATTACTTTGTAAAACTCGCAACTCGCAACTCGCAACTCGCAACTCGCAACTCGCAACTCGCAACTCGCAACTCGCAACTCGCAACTCGCAACTCGCAACTCGCATCTTAAATTTTGTGCGGCGGTATTACTACGCTTTTAAGTAATTCATTTTCCATGATCAAAACGCCTTGATACACGCTTTGTCCATCACTTGAAAACTCAAAAATAAACTCGCTTTTAATACCAGGTTTACCGCTTTTTAAAATACCCACTCTGCGTTTATTGCAAGCAACACTTATCAATTGCACATTCAATTGCTCAATTTGTCTTTGTGCATGAAGGTTAGCTGCTTCGGCTACTTTTCTGTTTAACCAAAAAAAGTAGATGATGCTGCCAATGATGATGAGTGTCCACAAGCCTGCCATTTACGAGAATAACCTTCCAATTGCGCGAGCGAGTGTTTCGCTACGATTTTCTTTTCTTAATAAACCTAGTAGGTGAGGGCGAATACTAGGAATTGCAACTAAATCGGTGAAAATACTCACAAACAGTTGTTCAATCTCAGTATGGTGCGCACAGCAATCCATAAACACATGTAAGCGTTCTGGGTCTTCAAGGGTGCTAAAACAGCGCCCCGCAATCGTTAATAGTACATCTGACTGAGTGTTCATATCAGAGCGTAATACAGCATCAACCAGTTGCGCAGTTAAACCTTGTGCTGGTGTTTTTGATAGGCTTCTAAGGGCTGCAACAAGGGCGATGTCGTCTTTATGCTCTATCGCATTTAAACCATAGGCTAACAATTGCTCTGCAAACACGGGTTCGATTGCCACATGTTCAAGCATTGCACTCAGCGGCTGTAATACTTCGACTGGTAATTGCCCCCAAGCGGCTTGTAGATTTGCTAAATTGGTGTCGTTATCTAAACGCATCGCAAAGTCAGCAATACCTTGTACTGCAACACTTTGCCAATTATCAAACCCCAGTTTGCCTGAAAAATACAGCTGAGCATATTCGTAATACTGTGAAGCACTTTGCTTAAGTAAACATTTAATCTGCGCATTAAATGCTGCTAGCTTGTTAGCGTTTGGCGTAAATACATACGGGTTGTTATCAAGTTTGCCCTCGGCATTTTCGCCGGTAATTTCTGTACCAAGTGCTTCAATAACCATATTAGCGAAATGGTCGCGGCTTGCGCTTACAAGACGGCTTTGCTCATCAAGTGGGAATTTTAAAAACCATACATAAGGTTCTTTAGACGCTTTTACATCCCAAAATTGAATAGCAAGCCAAGCATGACCAGCAAGCGGGTATGGGTAAGGGATTTTTGTTTCTTCAATGGCAAGAAATTGTTTTTTGTCTAATTTCGTGATGTGTCTGCCAATATCGAAGGCACGCCAAGTGGTACCTGCTGCATCCAGAAGTTGCCCTAGTGTGGCGATCTGCTCAGTCATAAAATCTCAATTACCGTTATTAATCTATATCAGCCGCGAATTATACGCCATACCATGGCGCCTTGGAACAGGGTATACTAGGGTCTGTTTACCTTCCCTAAGTAAAAAGGTATTAAGAGTTTTACAATGCATCAACAGACTTTGGCGCTGCTGCGCGAATTAGAATCCACATTACAACGCCATTCACTATGGCAAACAACAGCTATTGACCCAAGTGCGCTCAATTCTAGTGTGCCGTTTTGTCATGACACCATGGCATTTGAGCAATGGCTGCAATTTGTTTTTCTTGAAAAAATGCACGCCCTCATTGCATATGCCCAGCCTTTACCCCGTAATTTTGCAATTGCGCCTATGGCTGAAATGATGCTGGCACAACACAGTGGCGGAAATGATGTGATTACCGTTTTACAAAAACTCGATCAACTTTTAAGTGATAACTAACATGCAAGAGATTGTTAAGCCACAATTTGACGAGTTAACGATTCTGTACCGCGATGAAAATTACGTTGCGATTGATAAACCATCTGGTTTATTGGTTCACCGTTCGTTTTTAGATAAACACGAAACCCAATTTGCGATGCAGATGCTGCGTGACCAAATTGGTCAACACGTGTTTCCTGTACATCGTTTAGATAGACCAACCTCAGGCGTATTACTGTTTGCGTTAAGTTCAGAAGCAGCCCGTGACATGAACCAGATATTTATTGATGGGCAAATTGAAAAACGTTACTTGGCTTTAGTAAGAGGCTTTTTAAACGAATCAATCTTCTTAGATAAACCTTTAAAAGAAGAGCTTGATAAAATTGCTGATAAGTTTGCTGATCAAGATAAAGCACCACAAGAAGCACAAACGCAATTTCATTGCCTGCACCAAGCAAGCCTACCTATTCCAATTGGTAAATACCCAACAGTTCGTTACTCGCTGGTGGAGTGTTTTCCAAAAACTGGTCGCAAGCATCAAATTCGTCGTCATTTAAAACATTTATCATTGCCTATTATTGGTGATGTAAATCATGGTGATAATCAGCATAATCAATTTTTTAGAGAGCATTTTCAGCTTCGTCGTTTAATGTTATTTGCCTCTGAATTAAAGTTTGTGCACCCTTATAGCAAGCAACCAATAACAATTAGAGCGCCATTAGGCGATGCAATGTTAACGATTTGCCAGCAACTTGGCTGGCCAACAGAAGAAAAGGATTATTATGGCAACCATTAGTATTTTTGTCGGCAGTGTCTACGGCGGTGCTGAGCGTTTAAGCGAACAGGTTATTGAAGTTATTGAAAAGTCAGAGCATCAAGCGCAATTAGTTGAAAATGGCACGGTCGATGACATGCTGGCTGCATCACATATTTTGGTGATCACATCAACGACGGGTCAGGGTGATATTCCTGATAACTTAGTCGCTTTATATAGCCAATTAAACGATCAATTCCCTATGTTAACAGGCAAGCAATACGGCATTATTGCTATGGGCGACCGCAGTTATGGCGATACGTTTTGTGGTGCAGGTCGCAGCTTTGATGAGCTATTTCGCGATTTACAGGCAAAACCTGTTGGTCATCGTTTAGAAATTGATGCTTGCGAAGATTTTGAGCCTTGGCCTGTTACTGAGCCATGGTTAAATGAATGGCTGACGAAAATTAGTTAATAACTCTTATTAGCTAGTGTCTCTTAAAAGTGCTGATTGAATAAGCAATTGGCACTTTCCCCTTGGTTTTTCGAGTACAGAATCTATTATACCCAAGCCACCTCAAGATGCAGAATTCAGCGTTTCACAGGTGCTTAATATCAAGGCGTTACTTTGCAAGAATGGCATTCCCTTTTAAGAAGTAACAACGATGAGAGTAAGTGCCTGTGAAACGCCCAAAGGGTTGGTTTAAAAGCGATTTATACTGCGTTATTGATTTTAACAATAGAACCACTATTACTTGCAATCAATGCCTTGCCTAAATCGCTTTTAATTCCAACTGAAACTCGCATCTTGAGGTGGTTTGGGTATAAAATACAGAATCATTTTATGAGGCTGTTATGATTTCAAAAAACCAACTGAAACTAATTCGTGCATTAGGTCAAAAGAAGTACCGAAAACAATATAACCAGTACCTTGTTCAAGGCGAAAAAAATGTACTTGAATTACTAAACAGTGGTTTAAGTATTGCTCATATTTTTGCGACTCCTGCATTTATTTCTGCGCATCAAACAGCGCTTGCAGCCCATCAAGTCATTGAAGCAGACGAAGAAAGCCTAACTAAAGCCAGTACGCTTATTAGTAACAACGCAGCCATTGCTGTTGTTGATATGCCAAGCCAGCAAGCATTACCAACATCAGGGCTTATTTTAGCCCTTGATGGTGTGTCGGATCCGGGTAATTTGGGCACGATTATTCGTGTTGCTGACTGGTATGGCATTAAGCATATTGTTACCAGCACAGACAGTGCGGATGCTTATAACCCGAAAACCATCAGCGCAACCATGGGCTCATTTGCTCGCGTGAGTGTCTCACAAACCGACTTAACCAGTTACTTAGCTAGCTTAAATCTTCCTGTGTATGGTGCATTTTTAGAAGGTGAGAACATTCACAAAACTGCTCTTAAGCAAGATGCCGTATTACTTATGGGCAGTGAATCTCATGGTATACGTGCTTATTGCGAAAGCTTAGTTACTGATAAAATAACCATTCCGGCTTATGGCCAAGCAGAATCGCTTAATGTAGCGATGGCAACGGGTATTATTTTAGATAATTTTAAGCGCCACGCTTAACCTTTTACCCTAAAATGGGTTAAATTGAAGAATAACAATAAAAATCGGTAAAACAATTAGATGCGCTTAAGCACCATAAAATTAGCGGGTTTCAAATCGTTTGTTGAACCCACTAAGATCCCATTTCCTGATCAGATGACGTGTGTTGTCGGCCCGAACGGCTGTGGCAAATCAAATGTCATCGATGCAGTGCGTTGGGTGCTAGGTGAAAGCTCAGCTAAAAACTTACGTGGCGATGCCATGACCGATGTTATTTTTAATGGCTCTACTAATCGAAAACCTATTTCGCAAGCCTCTGTTGAGCTGGTGTTTGATAATACCAGTGGCCATCTTCCGAATACTTTTGCTGACCGAAACCAAGTGGCGATTAAGCGCTTAGTGACCCGAGATGGTCAGTCAATTTATTTTTTAAATGGTAGTAAATGCCGTAAGCGTGATATTACCGATATCTTTTTAGGCACAGGTCTTGGCCCGCGCAGCTATGCGATTATAGAGCAGGGTATGATCTCGCGTTTAATTGAGAGCAAACCAGCTGATTTACGAGTTTTTTTAGAAGAAGCAGCTGGCGTTTCAAAATACAAAGAGCGTCGTCGTGAGACACAAACCCGCATTAAAAGTACCCGCGAAAACCTTGAACGTTTGCTCGATGTAAGGCAAGAGTTACAAACACAGCTCGATAAGCTTGCAGTGCAATCAGTCGATGCAAAAAAGTATCGAGAGTTAAAAGCCACTGAGCGCACCTTAAAAGGACAAATTGCGGTCTTAAAGTGGCAGAAGCTACACCAACAACAAATCGATAAAGCCGAGCAAATCAATAAACTTAAAGAGCAAATCCAGTTCTTTAAAGAAGCGCATTCCGGCCATGATGATGTGTTAGCAAGTCTTGAAAATCAGGTGCAACTAGAGCAGCAAAAATTGCAAGACGCTCAGCAGGCTCAGCATCAAACACACACTGAGTTAACGCGCAAAGAGCAGCAACAGATTAGCCTAAAGCAGCAACAACAAACACTTAGTCAAAACCTTATCAAACAGCAACAACTGCAGTTACAAAACAAAGAGCTGCAAGAAGAGCAACATGCATCGGCTGTAATGTTACAAGAGCTGCTACAAGAAGCGATTGAGCAAAGTTTACTGTGCGCTGAGCAAGTTGCAGAGGTAGAGCAACAAGTTGCTGAACAACATCAGTATAAACAAAGTGCTGATGAGCAATACCAAAGCACCTTACAAAAAAATCAAACTCATGCCAGTGATATTACCGTTGCAAAGAGTCAACAGGCTCACTTTGCACAGACTCTTGCGCAACTTGAATCTCAGCAGGCACAACTTGCCGCTGAAATTAGTGAGCTTGAAGCAACTCCTGTTGCAGCGCAAATTGCTGAGCAACAACAGCATATTCAAACACTGACTAAAGAGCTTGCTCAGCAGCAAAGTGCGCTTAATAAGCTCACTCAGAATCTAGAACAAGCTGATAAAGAGCAACAGCATTTAGAGCAAGATTTTAGACGGGTTCAACAGCATAGTAATGAAAACAAAGCCAGTATTGCAGCGCTTAATTCCTTGTTATCAGAGCAAGCTGATAGCGGAAGTGTCTCTTTATTAGCGCAGCTAAAAGTGACACCAGGCTTTGAGCCGTTAGTTGAACAAGCCCTACTTGGCCTTGAGCATCTAAAGGTCAGTCAACATAAAGAGGCTAACAGTGTTTGGCCTGCATCTGATGATGAGTTACCAAAAGAGTCATTAGCTAATTATATCGAATCGGGTGCTTACCCTGATTTATTAGCACGGTTTGCATTTCAACCTTGTTTTGATGACGCTATTTTGGCGGATCCATATTGGCTGGCAGTGATTGATGAAGAAGGCTGTATGCATGGCCGTAACTTTCATACCGATGCCAATAAAGACGCCGACAATTCTTTGCTTTTAAAGCATGCTCAGCTTAGCGATGCACAGCAGTTAGATGAAGAGCTCAACGAGCAATTAGAAACCAAGCAGCAATTGCTAAACGAGCATCTAGCACATAAGAAAACGCTCATCGTTGACAAAGAGCAACACAGAGAGCGAATTCACCAAGCGGCTCAGCAGATTGCATCGGCTAGCACTCGACGCGATATGTTGCTTGAGCAGCAAACGCAGTGGCAAAACCAGCTTGTTAAGTTACAACAGCGTGAAACCTTACTGGCTGAGCAAAAGCAAAATGCCGATGAGCAGCAACAAGCCCAGCAGAGTTTACTTGAGCAATTGCTAGAACAGCAATTAACGCTGGAAACAGAACTCGAGCAGGCTAAACAACGACAAACTGAGGCAAATAACAACTATCGCCAAGTTGCGTCTCAGCTTGAGCAATATAAAACGCAGGCTCACCAAGCAAATTTGGCTGAGCAAAAAGCTCGCAGTGAGTGTCAACTTAGCGAAACCAAATTGCAACACGCCAATGCCGCCCAAAGTGCTGCAAGTGAGGCTGTGTTAGAACTTAATGAGCAACTAGAAGAGTTAGTGATCCCGCTTGAAGAGGTGGCAGAGCAAATCATGCTATTGCTTGAAAAGCATCAACAAAGTGACGTTGAGCTGAAAAACTTGCAAGCGGCCTTGAGTCAAGCTAAAAAGGAGCTTGCTGATAAGCAAACAGCGCTGAAATCATCGCAATCTGAGTTGGTTACGTTACAAGAGCAGTTGCAAGCATTGGCACTGGATGAGCAAAGTTTAATCGTTAAAGCACAAGCTGCTCTAGAGCCACTTGAAGAACTTGAACAAAATTTAAAAACAGTACTTGAAGAACTGCCTGACAGTGCCAATTTAAATAGTATGCAAGCTATGTTGACTAAAACCACCCAAGCTTTAAATGAGCTTGGCGCAGTAAACTTAGCAGCAATTGATGAATTTGAGCAGGCCAAGCAGCGTAGTGATTATTTAAATCAGCAGCTTGATGATTTAACACAAGCGTTAAATACCCTTGAAGGGGCGATTCAAAAAATTGACCGAGAAACAAAAAACCGTTTTAAGGCCACGTTTGAACAAGTAAATACAGACTTTGGGGAATTATTCCCGAAAGTGTTTGGCGGTGGTAGTGCCTACCTTGAATTGACCAGTGATGATCTACTCGAAAGTGGGGTAAGCATCATGGCAAGGCCACCAGGCAAGAAAAATTCGACAATTCACCTGCTTAGTGGTGGAGAAAAAGCGCTGACCGCATTATCATTAGTGTTTTCAATATTCAGGCTCAATCCAGCTCCATTCTGTATGCTAGATGAAGTGGATGCGCCATTGGATGATGCAAACGTGGGTCGTTTTTGCCGTTTGGTAGAAGAGATGTCACAATCAGTACAATTTATTTATATCAGTCATAACAAAATTGCCATGGAAATGGCAGGCAGATTGACCGGTGTAACTATGGCTGAACCGGGTGTTTCACGAATGGTTGCTGTAGATATAGAACAAGCTGTGCAAATGGCACATGCATAAATTTAGTTAGGCATATCAAATAATAAAGGTGAGGGGATGGCCGAAGAATTAAGATGGGCTTTAATCGTAATCAGTGTATTTGTCATTGGTGGTTTATTAATTCACGGCTTATGGTCGGTGCGTAAAAAGGACAGTCCAGATGCGCCAGCGCAAGAACGGGTCGAACCGAATGAAACAACTTCTGAGATATCAGAGCCTGCTCCAGTTCAGTCGCAAGAACGTGACGAGCCTGAGTTTGGAGATTTAAGCTTTTCCGCGCAACATAATGATGAACCCGTTGTTTCAGATGAGATTTCAGAATCACCTGAAGCAGAGCAGACTGAAACTGACGAAGAGCAAGAAGCACAAGCTCCAACTGACTTCATTATTGTGCATTTGCAGATGCCTGAAGATGCAGTTATGAATGGCAGCCAGCTATTGCCAGCCGTTAATATGTTAGGCTTTAAGTATTCTGAAGAGGGCTTCTTTAACCGCCATTTAGACCCTGCTGGTACAGGTCCGGTGTTATTTCGTTTAGTGAATATGTATAACCCAGGTACGTTTGATATCGATAACATGGAACAGTTTAGTACCGCGGGTATCAGTTTATTTATGACCTTACCATGTGATGGTGACGGTTTAAGTGCATTTAATATGTTGCACAGTGCAGCTAAAAAGCTAGCTGATGAATTTGGTGCGACTATTTTAGATAGCAACCGTGAAGAGATGACGGTTGAAAGCGTACGTGAATATGTTGAGAAAGTTCGCAGCTTCTCAGCTTGATCGCACGCACAGATAATAAGTTTTAGGCCACTTGGCGTTAAGTCGTCTAAGTGGCTTTTTTATGTAGATTTTTGAGGTTTTCATGTCCAGCCCTATCTTTGAGCAAATTAGCCAACTTCGAGCCCAGTTAGAAGAGCATAACCATAATTATTATGTGCTGGATGCACCAAGCATTCCTGATGCTGAATATGACCGTTTAATGCGTGAATTAAGCGCTCTTGAGCAAGCTAATCCAGAGTTCCAAAGCCCTGACTCGCCATCACAAAAAGTTGGTGGTGCTGCACTTAATAAGTTTGAGCAAGTCACTCACCAAGTACCTATGCTGTCACTTGATAATGCCTTTTCAGAAGAGGAGTTTGCTGCCTTTAATCGCCGTATTAAAGAACGTTTAATGAACAGCAGTGAGTTAACTTTTTGTTGTGAGCCAAAGCTTGATGGTCTTGCAGTATCGATTATTTACCGTGACGGTGTGTTAGTGCAAGCAGCTACCCGTGGTGATGGCATGGTGGGTGAAAACATCACCCAAAACGTGAAAACAATACGTAATGTGCCGCTTAAGTTACGCGGCGATGACTTCCCGGCAGAGCTTGAAGTGCGCGGTGAAGTATTTATGGATAGTGCCGGGTTTGCCAAGCTTAACAGTGAAGCCGAAAAACGTGGCGAGAAAGTATTTGTAAACCCGCGCAATGCTGCTGCAGGTAGCTTACGCCAGCTTGATTCTAAAGTAACAGCAAAACGCCCGCTGATGTTTTACGCTTACAGTACAGGGCTTGTTGCGGATGGTCAGTTACCAGAAGATCATTACCAACAGCTTGCTAAACTGACAGATTGGGGTTTACCACTTTGCCCAGAAACTAAACTCGTTGAAGGACAGCAAGCTGCACTTGATTATTACCAAGACATTTTAGCACGTCGTAGTGAGCTGGCTTACGAAATTGACGGTGTGGTAATTAAAGTAAACGACAAAAAGCTGCAAGAGCGTTTAGGTTTTGTGGCACGTGCGCCGCGCTGGGCTATTGCCTTTAAATTTCCTGCACAAGAAGAAATCACACAATTACTTGATGTTGAGTTTCAGGTAGGGCGCACAGGCGCAATCACCCCTGTAGCACGATTAGAGCCGGTATTTGTTGGTGGCGTAACGGTATCTAATGCAACGCTTCATAATGGCGATGAAATTGCCCGTTTAGGCGTTAAAATTGGCGATACAGTAATTATTCGCCGTGCAGGTGATGTTATCCCGCAAATTACCCAAGTTGTGCTTGAGCGCCGTCCTGAAGACGCCAAAGATATTGTTTTCCCTGCTACATGCCCAATTTGTGAGTCACATGTGGAACGCATTGAGGGTGAAGCGGTTGCCCGTTGTACAGGTGGCTTAGTTTGCCAAGCGCAGCGTAAGCAAGCCATTAAGCACTTTGCGTCACGTAAAGCGCTTGATATTGATGGGCTAGGAGACAAGATTGTTGATCAGCTTGTTGATCGTGAGCTTATCAAAACACCTGCTGATTTATTTACCCTTAAACAAGGTCATTTTGAATCACTTGAGCGAATGGGCCCTAAGTCTGCTAAGAACTTAGTTAACGCGCTGCAAGAAGCTAAGCAAACAACATTAGCTAAATTCTTATATTCGTTAGGTATTCGCGAGGTTGGTGAAGCAACAGCGCAAAACCTAGCAAACCATTTTTTAACCCTAGAAAAAATCACCCAAGCAAGTGTTGATGCGTTAACTGAAGTAAGCGACGTAGGTGAAATTGTTGCCAAGCACGTTCGTGGCTTTTTTACTGAAGAGCATAATATGGACGTGGTTAACGCGCTAATTGAGCAAGGTATTAACTGGCCCGCGCTAACAGCCCCAAGTGCCGATGCGCAGCCATTAGCGGGCTTAACTTACGTACTGACCGGCACATTGAGTGAGCTTAACCGTAATGATGCAAAAGCACGTTTACAAGCGTTAGGTGCGAAAGTGTCGGGCAGTGTTTCGGCGAAAACAGATGCACTGATCGCGGGCGAAAAAGCGGGCTCAAAATTAACCAAAGCACAAGATTTAGGCATTGATGTATTAACAGAGGCAGACCTCATTGCGCTTTTAAGTGAGCACAATGGATAGTTTATTGCAGGCATTGTCGTCAGTTGCTTTAACAATCGGCAGTTGGCTACAACCACACCTTTACAATATTTCATTATTGCTGGTGGTGTGTTTTATATCCTTGTATGCAAACGATATTATTAAAGTGACCAAGCGCTTTGTGGCGCGTCGTCACTTTATTATTCGTGTGCTTTGCTTTGTGCTGGTCACAGGGTTTGGTATGGGCTTACTTGTGGTGTTTGTGACGCCTTTTTTAAGTAAATTGCTAATGCTACTCGGTGTTAAATGGCTGGCGCTTACACTTACAGCAGCCTTTTTGGTACTTGGCATCATTGCTGATAAGAAGAACCAAATATGAATCGCTACGGCCCAGAATACTGGGATAAACACGGCACTTACCGGACGCCTGTGGCGTTCCACTTAACCTTACTTGTGCTTTTGCGTAGTTATTTTATTTGGCTGATGGCGGCGCTGAGTCGTCGCCCTGATCTAGATATCATGTCGTTGTTCTTTAAATCTAAAGCTGATTTTTTTATCGCTATTGCCATTGCTGCGATTGCTTTATTACCTGCGGTGATCTTTTGCTTGCGCCGGCCACAAGAAAACGCAGATAGTGCAAAACGTTTTGCGTCGATTTGGCGTTATATGCGCTGGCCATTAATTCTATGTGCAATCACAGATTTAAGTTGGTTAACCTATCAGGCTGCACACAGCCACTATCAGTTTTCGTTGTTCTTAGCTTGCCAAATGGTACTGGTGTTATGGGTACTGTTATATTTATTAAAAAGCAGATACTTGTCTGTCTTTTTCAATGATTGGCCAGATCCAATAGCAAAAAAATAGGGCAGCAATATGTTGGCAATTAATAAGCTTTTAGCAAAAATCTCATTTACTATCGCATTCGTATTAATCGCTATATGGGTATTTACGCCACTTTGGCACAGTGCAGCATTTTCACTGTTTGTGATGTTATGGGGCTTTATAACACTATCAAGCATTTATCGAGTGACGCCGCTATTTGTAGCGCGTAACCCCATTACTGACTTATTAAAACGCGATGTTAATCAGCTAGCACTCATTAGCCTTTCTGGGCTGTTTGATTTTAAACGCAAGGCTGAGTTTGTGTTAATTGGTCAAATTAAGCAGATTGAAGTGGGTGAAGGTATTATCCATATTACTGACGTCAACGGACAAAAAAGCACAGCAGTATTGAGTGTTAGTAGTGACAAAATTAATAGCCATTTATCGCAACTGCTTTCTGAGCGCGAACGTGCGCAAATAGATATCCGTTTACAAGCGAATTAATGCCACTTGCTCTTGGCTGTGCTTGTGATGTACTGTGCAATAGTTGTATTCAACCTTGAGGGAGCACTATGTTAACTTGGCAAGATATTTTAGAGTTTGCCCATAACGGTAACCCAACACCTCCGCGTCGAGTCGAAAAGTCACCATCTGAGTGGCAAGCTGAGCTCGAACAAGATGCATACTATGTTACTCGCTTAAAAGGGACTGAGCGTCCGCACAGCTCTGATTCATGTACGATATTTGAACCTGGTCAATATGCCTGCGTCTGTTGCAACAATTTATTATTTGATGGTGATGAAAAGTTCGACAGTGGCACTGGTTGGCCGTCATTTACTCAGCCTAGCAGTGTTGAAAGCATTGCTTATGTAGCTGACTCTAGCCATGGTATGCAGCGTATTGAAGCGATTTGCAATGTCTGTGACGCGCATTTGGGCCATGTATTTCCTGATGGCCCAGCGCCTAGTGGTCTGCGCTATTGCATGAATGCCATAGCGATGAAAAAACGTGATTAATCTAAATACTGTGCGATGATAAAAATAAGGTGCTCACGGTAAATTGGCTTGCTAATAATGTAGTCAGTCAAAATACTTGATTGCACCTTATCATCCCTTATCGCTGAAGCCGTTACCGCGATTATTGGAATATGTTTAAAACGATCATCACTGCGAATTAACTGGCTTGCCTCTAATCCACCCATTACCGGCATTTTTAAATCCATTATGATAAGGTCAGGTTGGTTTTGCTCAATTTTCATTAGAGCATCTTCACCATTAATAGCTGTATCTATCGTAAAGCTCCAGCGTGATAAGAAGGATTCTAAATATTCCCGGTTGTAAGGAATATCATCAACAATCAAAATGCGCGCTGGATTAAAATGATAGCTTGATATAGCAGGGTAATTACGATGTTCAACTTCGTTTTTAGATTCGGCTAATTCAACATTCGGTATCGACACAATAAATTCACTGCCTCGATCTTTTTCGCTGATCACCGATAACTCTCCACCCATTAACTTGATAAAGCGCAATGAAATAGCTAAGCCAAGTCCTGTACCACCAAACTCAGAGCTACGTTGCCCTTGTACTTGCTCAAAATCATTAAAAATGAGCTCTTGTTGATCACTAGGAATGCCTTTACCTGTGTCTTTAACATGTACTTTAATATCAATATGGCTATTGTCATTATGCGTTTTAAAATCAAAAAACACTTTTACACTACCTTGCGAGGTGAATTTAATAGCATTACCGATTAAGTTTGTTAGTACTTGACGAAGTTTATTACTGTCTAGCAGCACAGGTGTTGTTAGATCAGGATGCGCAGTAACTTGTAACTCAAGATCTTTCTGAGCGCTTAATTGTAAGAACATCATGTTGAGTTCGTGACACATGGTAGGGATCTCAACTCGATCAATATCAAGTTGCATTTTACCGGCATCCACTTTTGATAAATCAAGAATATCGTTCAATACGTTAAGTAATGAGTTACCCGATATTGAAATAGCTTCTAGATAACGACGCTTATTTTTATCAGTTTCACTGTCTTGTAATAATTGGCTAAAGCCCAATACGGCATTAAGTGGTGTTCTTAATTCATGTGACATATTAGCTAAAAAGCGGCTCTTAGCTTGATTCGATTGCTCAGCTTGCTCTTTAGCATCAAGATACTCTTGGGTGCGCTTAGCGACGGTTTCTTCAAGTAAGCTATGTTGCTCATGCATACTATTGATTTGTTGCCTAACTGCAGCACGCATCATTTTAAAACCACTTGCAAGAGTACCAATTTCGTCTTGGCTTTTAATATTTATAGGGCAATTTAAATCACCTGTGGTCACTGCATGCGAAAACTCGACTAGCTGCTCAATGGGCTGCAAAATGATTCTTCGAATAATGATGTAAGCAATGATGAGCGCTGTGAGTAAGTATATCGCAAATAATGAAACAGCATTGCTGATGATAGCTTTTGTCTTTGCAGCTAAGTCAGTATCTGAAAAACTAACAATCACGTAGCCAATATTTTCGTTTTGGTAACTATTAATGGGGACCGAAACTACATACTGTTCATCCAATGGAATGATTGTGTTTAGTGCAGGGTTCAATTGCTTCAGGATTTGCTGGTTAGTTTCTAAAGTATCAACCTTACTGTTATCAGGGTGTGCAGCAATAAAGTTATTTTGATCGATAAAGTAAATAGTTTTGAGATCATCAAATGTATTATTCTTTAGAATATTTTTTAAGGAGATACCTTGAACTTTCATCACCCAACTACCGACACTATTATCTTTCGTTAGCTTTTTTATCTCTGACAGCATAGGGGACACAATAGCATCTGCTTTTTCACTCATGTTTAGAAGTGTTTGTTCTTTTAACTCCATCACATGCAATGAGGTACTCGCCCCTAAAATGAGGGTAATGGTGAATCCGATTATCATCAGAATTTTGTGGGCAATGCTTATCCTCATTGCTAGTTTTCACTCCTTGACTTGAATGTGTGCATTGTTTCATTAATTTTTTTATCAGTTGTTTTAATTGTCTGGTTTATATCTGCACCATAGAATATTTGGCTAAATGCTTGCGAGATAATTTCACCAATGACAGGGAACTCTACCATTCCAGCTTGTAGGCGATCAGCTGTGGCATGATCAAATACCCACAACATTGTAGTATTAAACCCGGGTTTATTTACCAAGGTAAACAACTTTTCGTGCCACACTTTTTTTCTGGGAGGGGAGCCGCCAGTACTAAGTAGCGATGACGTTTGCTCGCTTGTCGCCCATTGAATAAAAAGCCAAGCCGCAGTTTTTTTGTTGGACTTGCTATTTATAGCAAACGCCCATGCCCAAGGAGAGGTTTCTCTTGCTATGGGACCTTTGGGCAAAGGGGCTGCTTCCCATTTATTCCAAATATTAGACTCTTCAGCTGTGTCTATTTCATTGTAAAAATGGGAAGCTAAAAATGCGGATGCCAGCTTACCTTGTTTAAATAAGCGGCGGATTTCATAAAAGTGCAGCAAGCGGCTATTATCAGGATTTCCATACCCTGTCGCTAAATCTCGGTACACTCTTAGACTCTGCGCTGTTTCAGTGCTATTAAACACAGACATATTTTGCTCATCGATAACTTGTGCCCCGTATGCACGCATTACTGGCAAAACTGTCCAGGTGTTTAGCCCCGCACCTGGCAATGTGCGCGCCGCAAATGCATGCATTCCAATAAGATCTGGCGTTGCATCAATAGCGCGTTGTAACTTTATCTTTGTAGCGTAGAGCTCTTCATAAGTATCAGGTACTTTAAGGTTAAACCGTTCAAATAGATCTTTTCTGTAAAAATAGATTGGCGCCGAAAAATCAAAGGGCAATGAATACAAAATATCATTGATCTTACATAGTGCTAAGCTTCGATCGCTAATGTCGTCTAGCTGATACCATGTTTTATCAGTTATCTTGGGATTATCTAAATAGGGCTGAAGAGGCTCTATCCAACCTTGGCTTTGCGCTTCTCCTAAAAAAGTAATTCCCATAGGCAATACATCGTACAAGCCTAAGCCTTCACTCAAATCTTGATGGCGGCGCGCTCGCATTTGTGATTGTTCTAAGGCATGAAAGCCAACCGAGATCCCCGTTAGCTGTTCAAATAATGGTATATAAGGCTTTAACGCTGTGAATGCTGGTTGTTCGTCTGCAAGAATATTTATATGACTTCCGGCTTCACTGCGCCAATCTATGTTTGCTTGTTGCCAGTAATGCAGTGTAGAGGAAGCAAAACTGTTGGCACTGTAAAAAAAAATCGCTGCTGTAATAAAAGGCTTGATAAGTTTTGACAAACGCGGTGCCATCTTTCGGTTACTCCGTTAACTTAATATTTAACTTATCAGCTTGTGCTTTAATTTTTTCAAATCGTATTGCTTGCTCATATTCGAGCTCTTGGCTAGCAAGTAAAGTAAAGCATTTTCTAGCAAGTGATAAATTAAAAGACTGGCCTTGATTATTAGTATTGAACAAACATTGTAATAAATTAAGTGCGATGCTGGCATTTTTGGGCATAACCCTAAATGCTTGCGTAAAGGCTTCAAGAGCTGTATTAAGTTGTCCTTTATTAAACTGTGTTACTGCATGGTTGTTAAGCTCTTTAGGGCCTAACTTGATATCTCGACGTTCTGTTTGTTGCTGTTGAATATATCTTAAATAAACAGGATCACTGACAGATGGGTGACGTTCGCAATGGTCAATAATTTGGTTAAACAGCCTTTGCGCTTTTTGATGAAAACCTAATTCATGGAATGCTTTGGCTTTGTCGAGGGCACCATCAACAGAACGAATTTGTGTATCACTCTCATCAAGTTGATTGATAAGCGCTTTTGCTTTTTGGTGTTCATCTTTTAAGTAATGTAATCGAGCATTTAGTACATCAATTTGAGTTTGATTATTACTATTGGGAAATTGCTTTTTTAAATCATTTAAATATTGATTAGTCTGCCTAGATATACGGTTTATCTGATCGCTTTGATCAGTCGTTAACGCAAAATCGATACCTGCGCGCGCCGCATTAAGGTAGATATCAGGATGATCATGAATAGAAAATTTTGCGTAAGTCGCAATATCTTTTTGTGTTAAATAGTTCTTTTCATAATCATGATTAAGTAAGGATACATGGCTCAAAGCTTTTTGACGGTTAATGTTACGTGGTGCAATATCAACAGCTTGGCTAATTAGTTGTTGAGCTTCATCATACTTATTAAGTTTAATTTCTAGTCGGCTTAGCAGGTCCAGAGCAACTAAACGAGTTTCACTGCGTTGTAACATCGTTTTCAACATTCGCTGTGCAAGTGAATGCTCATTACATGCAATCAAAGCTTCAACTAAGCCTACCTTTGCCCAAGTGAATTTTTGAATATCAAGAACAGATTTAAAAAAGGTTTTAGCTTCTTCATTACGTTTTAGTCGAAGTAGGGCATCGCCTTTTAGTCTAAGTAAAATAGCACTAAAACTGTGGCTTTTGTTTTGTAATAATTCGTCGATCTTTTTTATTGCTTTTGAATCGTTCTCGTCATCAATAAGTTGATATACCTGATGTAAATTATTTTTTCGCATCAGTACTTTTTCGATACGATTTTTTAATTCATTGATAGTGAAAGGTTTAACAAGGAAATCATCAGGTTGTAGCTCTAAGACACTGTGTACAAGAGAGCCACTTGTTTCAGCAGAAATAAAAATAAAGCCTGTGGAGTTTTTAATTAGGCGCTTCATTTTCAGCTCTTCATATAGCTGATAGCCATCTTGTTGCTTACTCAGATTAAAAGAGCAAACAATTAGATCAAACTGCTCTATTTGGCACTGCTCTTTTGCTGAGTTGGCATGCTCTGCAAAACGTAACTGACGAAACCCCAACCCCTCTAATGATTGTTTCATATAGCTTTGAGCAAGTGGTTGCTCTTCGACTATTAAAATTTTGGCTTTCGAAAAAATCTTTGCAGGCATTAGACTTGCGACCGAGTGACATTAACAGTGACTATAATAAACAGTCTAGCTGCTGACAAGGCAAATTACAGCTTTTGCTGCTATTAAAAGTTTGGCTAAGGTCTTTGTCGAAAATGCGAGAAGTATGAAAGATCAACTTTTAGGTATTTAGGCTTGTTGAACAGTGGGGGAAATTAAACCATTTGCCTATGTTTTATAGAAAGTGGCGATGCTTTTGAAAACTAGAGATAAAATAAAGAGGTTTTATATGTGGTGGGTCGTACTGGACTTGAATCATCGAGCCTGTGTTTTATAAAGAGTGGCGATGTTTTTGAAAATTAGAAATAAAATAAAGAAGATTTAAAGAAAGTATTTATGAAGTGTTTATATGTGGTGGGTCGTACTGGACTTGAACCAGTGACCCTCGCCTTGTAAGGGCGATGCTCTCCCAACTGAGCTAACGACCCACATATAAATTTTTCAGATTAAATGGTTGTTTTTACTGAACTTAACCACCGAGCCTTTTCGTTGTAAAGAGTTGCGATGCTCTTTGCTTCAAAAAGTAAATGGTGGGTCGTACTGAACTTAACCACCGAGCCTTTTCGTTGTAAAGAGTTGCGATGCTCTTTGCTTCAAAAAGTAAATGGTGGGTCGTACTGGACTTGAACCAGTGACCCTCGCCTTGTAAGGGCGATGCTCTCCCAACTGAGCTAACGACCCATATAATCTTTTTCTTCGCTACCATTTTTAGCTTTTTGCTTCAAAAAGTAAATGGTGGGTCGTACTGGACTTGAACCAGTGACCCTCGCCTTGTAAGGGCGATGCTCTCCCAACTGAGCTAACGACCCGCGAAGATAAATCTAAATGAAATACCATTAATTTAATAATGGTGGGTCGTACTGGACTTGAACCAGTGACCCTCGCCTTGTAAGGGCGATGCTCTCCCAACTGAGCTAACGACCCATTTAGATTTTTGTAATATGAAACACCATCAAAGTTTATTTAATGGTGGGTCGTACTGGACTTGAACCAGTGACCCTCGCCTTGTAAGGGCGATGCTCTCCCAACTGAGCTAACGACCCATATTACATACAGCAAATTTTCTTAATGGTGGGTCGTACTGGACTTGAACCAGTGACCCTCGCCTTGTAAGGGCGATGCTCTCCCAACTGAGCTAACGACCCATTAAGAATTTAGATATGAACACCATTAGGGAATAATGGTGGGTCGTACTGGACTTGAACCAGTGACCCTCGCCTTGTAAGGGCGATGCTCTCCCAACTGAGCTAACGACCCATATCTAAAAACAACGTATTGCTGCGTTGTTGTGGGGCGCTATTATAGATAGAGTTGTAAATGTGTCAACACTTGAATGAGTAAAAATGTGTTAGATGCAGCTTTTATAAACAATGACATGGCTTTTAAGCATTTTTTGGCGAACAAATATGCAATTTATATTCATAAGCTTATCTGTGGCGTTGTCATCGTTACTCTTTTTCCTCTAATTTAACTGAACTCGATGTTGTTTTAACGATGCTTGTCATTTTTTAAAACACAACTTATGTTGAATATTAAAACTGAATAACTAAATAGCTGGTAATTTTGCTGTGTTTAAAACCAAAGAGGGCGAGGGGCTCTCCGTTGGGATTTAACCGATAGTTTAGCTAACTTAAATTTGCATATAAATGTATACCTTTTGTAATGTTTAATATCACGTAATGTATACTTAAATCTCGGTATCAGTATTGATAATTGTAAAATTTAGTCAATTCCTTATTATACTGTTCGAAATGTCTGCGTAACGGATTGATATTTAGTCAGCTTGTTGAAATTTAAATCATTTAAATAAAGTTAGATAAAAAACTGTTGACTTTATTTAGGGGGCTGCATAGAATGCGCCCCGCACTCAGCGATACACAGCCAACATTAATTGGTAGTGTGTATGCAAAGTCGGGGCTATAGCTCAGCTGGGAGAGCGCTTCGCTGGCAGCGAAGAGGTCTGCGGTTCGATCCCGCATAGCTCCACCAAATTTGCATAGTGTTTGTCCTAGGGTTGCAGTTTTCTGCGTCCCCATCGTCTAGAGGCCTAGGACACCGCCCTTTCACGGCGGTAACAGGGGTTCGAATCCCCTTGGGGACGCCACTTACTTTTGTAAGTGAGCAATTGCCAAGAAGTTATATATGCTAGTCTCGAGTACTTGCATGTTGATTAAGTAACCTTAGCTCCGATATGAGTAAAACTATCACTTTGTACTAGTGACACATTTTGTGTCCCCATCGTCTAGAGGCCTAGGACACCGCCCTTTCACGGCGGTAACAGGGGTTCGAATCCCCTTGGGGACGCCACTTACTACAAGTGTTGTGTTATTAAAGCTCGCCTGAATCGAGTTTAACTATTCAGTTGTCCTAGTGACACATTTTGTGTCCCCATCGTCTAGAGGCCTAGGACACCGCCCTTTCACGGCGGTAACAGGGGTTCGAATCCCCTTGGGGACGCCACTTATTCAAGTAGGTTATGTGTAGTGGGGCGGTGAACACCGCGCAATCTATGCACGACGTTATCAAGAGTACGAATCTCTTGGGGACGCCACTTACTATAAGTGTTGTGTTATTAAAAGCTCGCCTGAATCGAGTCTAACTATTCAGTTGTCCTAGTGACACATTTTGTGTCCCCATCGTCTAGAGGCCTAGGACACCGCCCTTTCACGGCGGTAACAGGGGTTCGAATCCCCTTGGGGACGCCACTTATCTAAGTAGGTTATGTGTAGTGGGGCGGTGAACACCGCGCAATCTATGCACGACGTTATCAAGAGTACGAATCTCTTGGGGACGCCACTTACTATAAGTGTTGTGTTATTAAAAGCTCGCCTGAATCGAGTCTAACTATTCAGTTGTCCTAGTGACACAGAAACTTTCTGTTTAAGCTAAGGCCATTCGCCTCGCAGGCTCGGTCTCATCTTACGCAGAAATAGCAAATCAATGATTTGCAAACCAATTTCTGCGTCCCCATCGTCTAGAGGCCTAGGACACCGCCCTTTCACGGCGGTAACAGGGGTTCGAATCCCCTTGGGGACGCCACTTATTTAAGTAGGTTATGTGTAGTGGGGCGGTGAACACCGCGCAATCTATGCACGACGTTATCAAGAGTACGAATCTCTTGGGGACGCCACTTACTTTAAGTGCTGTGTTATTAAAAGCTCGTCTGAATCGAGTTTAACTATTCAGTTGTCCTAGTGACACATTTTGTGTCCCCATCGTCTAGAGGCCTAGGACACCGCCCTTTCACGGCGGTAACAGGGGTTCGAATCCCCTTGGGGACGCCACTTATTCAAGTAGGTTATGTGTAGTGGGGCGGTAAACACCGCGCAATCTATGCACGACGTTATCAAGAGTACGAATCTCTTGGGGACGCCACTTACTATAAGTGCTGTGTTATTAAGAGCTCGTCTGAATCGAGTCTAACTATTCAGTTGTCCTAGTGACACAGAAACTTTCTGTTTAAGCTAAGGCCATTCGCCTCGCAGGCTCGGTCTCATCTTACGCAGAAATAGCAAATCAATGATTTGCAAATCAATTTCTGCGTCCCCATCGTCTAGAGGCCTAGGACACCGCCCTTTCACGGCGGTAACAGGGGTTCGAATCCCCTTGGGGACGCCACTTATTCAAGTAGGTTATGTGTAGTGGGACGGTGAACACCGCGCAATCTATGCACGACGTTATCAAGAGTACGAATCTCTTGGGGGCGCAACTTACGTTAAGTAAGTTAACGAGTTATCAAGATTATATTTTGTAATCTCATTTCAAGTAGAAAAAATCCTTTTCAAATAAATACTCTTTATTCTCCATATAACTTTACGATATAGACTACATATATTTCTAAAACTTTAATTCCTATTGATCACTTTTACTGATCATTTTAATACTTTATAGTATTTAGTAACTCATCAGCTAACCATAAGGAAATTAAAATGTTAGCTAAACGTGTTGTACTCATACTAATTTCTTTAGTCATTACAGCTTGCTCTGACTCAAATGAGGGAGTGGCGCTGGGTACGCTTGAACGTGAGCGTGTGATCCATCCTGCAACGACTAACGAAATTCTGATAGAACTACCCGTTTCAGCAGGCCAGTTGGTCGAAAAAGGGCAGGTGATTGCAAAGTTCGATGCCGAACTTCAGCAAGCGATTGTCGCCAAAGCACAAGCACAACTAGCTCAAGCCACTGCATTTCTTGAAAAAACTTTGAATGGTGCTCGTCCCGAAGAAGTTGCTGCCGCATCAGCCAAAGTAGCAGCAGCCAATGCTGCATATACACAAAGCGAAGCTAATTTTCGCCGTGCAAAAACCTTAGTTAAAGATAAACTTGCAAGCCAAGAAACCTTAGACAGTGCTACCGCTGCACGAGATGAGACTTTTGCTAATTTAGAATCAGCAAAACAGCACTTAAATGAGTTAACAAATGGTTCTCGCGTTGAAGATATTAATAGTGCGAAAGCGCAAGTTCAGGCGGCAGAAGCAGAACTAAAAGTACAGCAAAAATACCTCTCAGATCTGACAATTAAAGCGATGCGTGCTGGCAGGGTCGATAATTTACCTTGGCACGTAGGTGAGCGAGTTACTAAAGGCAGCCCTGTCGTTATTATTCAAGCAAACAGCGCACCTTACGCACGCGTTTATATCCCTGAACCATATCGTGCCAAGCTCAATCAGGGCATGACACTTACGGTTCGCGTCGATGGTATAGATAAAAATATTCAGGGCGAACTGACCTGGATTGCGACAGAGCCGGCGTTCACGCCTTTTTATGCCCTAAATCAAGAAGAACGCGCGCGATTAATGTATCTTGCCGAGGTAACACTACCCGCAAGTGAAAATAACTTACCGACAGGCGTACCTGCTCAAGTGGTTATGCCATGACTGAGTCGGTGATCCAGGCCAAAGGTTTGATAAAACAATTTGGCGATTTAAAAGCGATTGATAACCTTGATCTAGACATTGAACAAGGGCAAATTTATGGCTTTTTAGGCCCAAATGGCTGTGGTAAAACGACTGCAATCCGTATGCTTACCGGGTTATTGAAGCCAACTTCTGGTGATATCAATGTGCTTGGCTTGAGTCTGCCAAAAGATGCTGAAAAGCTCAGAACACAACTTGGTTATATGACGCAAAAGTTTTCACTTTATAGCGACTTGACCGTGCTTGAAAACCTCAAATTCATGGCTGCGCTTTACCCTTTAAAAAAACAGCAAAAACAACAAAGAATAGACGAACTACTTCACACCTACGGCCTTGATCAAAGAGCAAGTCAAATGGCCGGAAGTATGAGTGGGGGCCAACGACAGCGCTTAGCATTGGCTGCTGCAGTGATTAATAAACCAAAAATTTTATTTCTTGATGAGCCAACATCGGCAGTCGATCCACAAAATCGCCGTGACTTTTGGGAAACACTGTTTGATTTAAGTAATGCTGGTACCACCATATTAGTTACCACTCACTACATGGATGAAGCTGAGCGTTGCCATCGTTTAGCCATTTTAGAATCAGGTATTAAGCGCGCGGATGGCTCACCAAAGCAATTAATGACAGACATGCATGCTCATGTAGTAGAAATCGCAGGGGCGCAAACCAGAGAATTAAAAAAACAACTCGCAACAATCGACCATGTTATCTCGGCAACTCAGTTAGGTGCACAGCTGCGAGTATTAGTAAAAAAAGATGTTCAAGACCCCGTTGAGTTCATAAAACAGCAATCATTTTGTCAGGATACATGGCAAGTAAATAGCGTTCGCCCAAGCCTTGAAGACGTGTTTGTCACCTGTACAGGGCAGGGCAGACAATGAGCATTGTTACTTCATTAAGCCGGATAAAAGCAATTGTAAGCAAAGAATTATTACAATTACGCCGCGATAGAATGACCTTTGCGATGGTGGTGATGATCCCCCTTATCCAGCTGATTCTATTTGGTTACGCTATTAACACCAACGTGAAAGATATCCCTGTTGCCGTGGTCGATCATAGTAAAACCGCGCTCAGTCGCATTTTAGTACAAACAGTATCAGCCACAAATGTGGTTAAGGTGACAGATTATTACGACAGTATAGAGCAAGCACAAACAGCAATCGCCAGTGCGAAAGTCCGCGCCGTGTTCTTTATACCTCACGATGTGGCAAACCGACTTGCTCAGCACCCAACCGTTGGTTTTGGTTTACCTGATGGTAGTAATGAGTCGTTAGTCAGGCCAATTGCGCATTGGTTAGTTGATGGCTCAGATACAATGGTCGCGTCGAGCATAAAATCACTGCGCAATATGCCGCTTGCAGAGCTTCTCGATAAACCTGCGAATAGAACTTACCCAACCTTTGAGACAACCTTATTTTATAACCCAGAGCAGCGCTCAGCGGTTAATATTGTGCCAGGTTTAGCTGCTGTCATTTTAACCATGACGATGATTATGTTTACCTCTGCTGCCATAGTTAAAGAGCAAGAGCGAGGTAATATGGAGCTTTTAATCACCTTACCTTTAAGCTCACTTGAATTGATGATTGGTAAAGTAGTGCCTTATATCTTTATTGGTTTTATTCAGTTATTTATTATTTTAGGCATGGGCAAGGTCTTGTTTCATATTCCTTTTGGGGGTGGATTAGTTGCATTGGTTGTCGCAACCTTTGCTTTTATATGCGCCAGTCTAGTGCTTGGCTTAGTGCTTTCGACCATCGCTAAAAACCAGCTTCAAGCAATGCAAATGACAATTTTCATTCTTTTACCCTCGATTCTATTATCAGGTTTTGTATTTCCCTATGAAGGCATGCCAAAGGTTGCGCAGTGGCTTGCAGAATGCTTACCTGCAACGCACTATTTAAGGCTAATAAGAGGGATAGTGCTAAAAGAGGTTAACCTAATAAGCATGAGTAATGACTTAATTTGGCTTTCAGTCTTTACTATTTTGGGTTTAGCTGTGGCTGCATTTAGGTTTAAGAAAACCCTTGATTAAGCTAGGCAACTTACTGCATATGTGCTTAACTAAAGGGTAATTTCACTCTTTTTAAGTAGATGTTAGCGTGTGGCGAGTATTTTGGATGGCGATGCTAATAGTGACGTTTGATAGCTATTCAGCAACGATAAACCTAGCCCATACCATGAAACATGAACACTTTAACCAATTGCTTAGTGAGTTCGCAGAGCAAAGTGGTTTAACTGTTAATTCCGTCTTGGTTGACCAAAAAGAACTAAAAGTAAGGTTGGTACAAAATGCCAGTACCAGCACATCAACAGATGTAATTATTGTACCCGCTGATCATTTAGGCCTTGATAAATATGCCAACTATAGCGTTATCCCAGACTCACTCATAGCTGACACCACAGACAAGCGAACCTTAGAAACTGCAAAGCTAAACAATAAGCTCTTAGGTATACCCATCATTCAAGGCAATCACCTGTTACTTTTTTATAATAAGCAGTTTGTTAAAGAGCCAATAGAAAACTGGCAGGATATATATAGTTTCCAATCATCCTTGCCTGAAGAGGTTAAACTTGTTACATGGAGTTTTATGGAAATGTACTGGTTTATTCCGTTTTTATCGGCTTTTAATGGTGACCTAATTATAGATAATCAGGTTCAGTTAAACACCCCAGCAATGCAATCTGCTCTCAAATTTGTTTGGGATTTAAATAAACAAAACCTGGTTGATAGACAGTGCGATTACACTTGCTCAAATAATGCATTTAAAGCGCAGCAAGCCGCCTTCACCATTGATGGTGCATGGGCATTAAAAACGTATGAACAGACGCTTGGTGATAATTTAGGGATGCAACAGTTACCTAAACTCAATGGTGAGTATATGCAGCCTTATTACTCTACCTTTGTACTGGCGTTTCCAAACGATGGCTTAAACGGGGCAAATAAAGAAAGTTTATTTAAATTTGCTAAATTGGTTCAAGCAGAAAAATTCCAAACACTGGTTTGGCAAAAGCTTCAAGATATTCCAATTAACATTGAGGTTTTAAATAACCTAAAAGCACAACAAGGCACAGAGTTATCAACCTTAACTGATGCCATACAATTCACAAAACCTATGCCCTCTACCGCATCTATGATCATCGTGTGGGAGGTTTTGAATAAAGGCTTTATTCGTTATGGTAGTGGTGCCTTAACAGCTGAGCAAGCGGGGCTTTTTATGCAAGGGTTGGCAGAGCGCTCGATTGCCAATGAAGGGAATGAATGAGTAGTCCACGCTTTAGTCGCGCTTTGTTTATCAGTGTTTTACTACTGGTCATTATTCCCTTATTTATTCTTGCAGGTTTGATGATAGGGCGTTTCTATTTAAGCTCAATTGACCAAGCAAATACGAGTTTGCAATGGCAAGCTAGAAATAATGCAGCCAGTCTTGAACAACTCTTATTTAAGCTTGAGAAAAATAGCCAATTACTAAGTAGCACTAAGGCGATAACTGAGCTGCCAAATAAAGTGGTGTACTCACAGTTCGCGCTTGTGCAGCTACAAGAGTTTGTTGCCCAAAATCCACAGATAAAAGCCTCGATAGTAATTGATAATCAAGGGTTTATAGTTGAAGGATATCCGATTAGCTCTTTAAATTTGAATTACAAACTCACTAAAAGCATTCTCGACAGTGCTCAAACATCAACAGAGCAAAACACAATTCAAATTATCGATAATCTACAAGTCACTGAGCTACTCGCACCTCTACAGGCAACACAAAATGCCTTACTGGCTATTACATCTAAGTTATTACATGAGCAAGATTCTCTCAGTGAGCCAATAATTAAAACGGGCGTGTTAGTGTCTTTTGTGCCTTTATCAGAGGCGTTAAAGTGGCTTGCTATACATAATGAGCAACCGGTTTATCAAGCGGGTAAGCAAGTACAAATTTCAGCACAAGAAAACATTTTATATAGCGTGGGTGATGCTGGCGATTACGGCAAATTAATGGAGCAGGCCTCAATCAGTAATGTTTATTATAAAGGTAAGCTAACCAGTTTACAGTTCCAAATAAATGAAGCAAAAACTGCTTACACCAGCGCTGTAAAGCAAACGGCCATATTAGCAGGCTTGTTAATTTTAGGACTCTCTATTATTTCATTTTTCTTAGTGCGTTGGTTGACGGCACGACTCCATAACCCGCTAAATCGCATTACTGCTCTTAGCCGTGAATATGCATTAGGTAATTACAAACAAGATACAGACGATTTTCATTATCAAGAGTTTAAAGATATTGCAGATTCGCTCAGCAGCATGGCTGATACCATTGATATACAAATTACTTCGTTGCAATTAGAAAAGCTTCGAGCTGAGCGTTCTGAGCAAGTTAAAAGCCAATTTTTAGCCAATATGAGCCATGAAATACGCACTCCGATGAATGGTATTGTGGGCTTTTTGCAGCTACTCAATAAAAGCACGCTAACACAAGAGCAAGCAGAGTTTGTAAGGCAAATAAATAACTGTAGTGATGTGTTATTAACCGTGATTAACGATATTCTCGACTTTTCAAAAATAGAGGCCAATAAAATAGAGCTAGAGTCGCGACAATGTGATTTAGTCGCGCTTTGTCATGACCTTATCTTACTATTTAAACCGAGTTGTGATGCCAAAGGGGTTGGCTGCCGGCTTGATGTCTCCTCATTACAATCGCTGAATGTAGAATGTGATGAAATACGCGTTAAGCAAGTGCTGATTAACTTGCTCTCTAACGCCGTTAAGTTTACCAATCAAGGGGAGATCGTTCTTTCGCTTACTCTGCAAAGCCGAGATGAACACCAAACAGCCGTCGTGTTATCGGTAAAAGATACAGGTATAGGTATCGCTGAAGATAAAATAACGGCTTTGTTTAATCCCTTTGTACAAGCACAAAGTAGCACCACTCGTGAATATGGAGGGACCGGTCTTGGGCTTGCCATTAGTAAAGGAATGATTGATTTAATGGGAGGCACTATTGCTATTGTTAGTGAACTTGGTAAAGGCACCGAGTTTAAGATTAATGTTAATTTTAAATCACTAAACCCACAGGACGCTAACGCAAAAGTACACCAACCTGATGAAGACACTCAGTTCGATTTTAAAGCGGTCAGCAAGCCAATATTAATTGCTGAAGATAACCCGATTAACCAAATTGTTATTACTAAGTATTTAACTCAATTAGGTCTAAATTATGAATTGGCCGAAAACGGTCAAATTGCTTGTGAAAAAACTCTAACACAGGATTACGCACTGATTTTAATGGATATTCAAATGCCGGTGATGGATGGCTTAACTGCCAGCAAAAATTTACTTGCAAGGCCAGATTTTAATACGCCGATTATTGCCATCAGTGCCAATGCAATGAAAGACGACATCGAAACAAGCGCAAAAGTTGGTATTAGCGATCATATCGCAAAGCCAATTAATTTTGCTGAACTAGAAAAAGTACTCGCAAAGTGGCTATCTCAGCAATCGCTGAAATAGCCAGTATTTATATATCAAAAAGTGTTGTTATCTTTTTTCTGAATTAACTCAATCGCATAACCATCAGGGTCTTTAACAAATGCGATTTCAGTTGTGCCGCCTTTTACTGGACCCGGCTCTCGGCTCACATTACCGCCAGCAGCTTTAATGTCTTCGCAAGCTTTATAAATATCATCAAACTCGATAGCAATATGACCGTATGCATTACCCAAATCATAGCTGTCTGTATCCCAGTTATAAGTAAGCTCAAGCACAGTCGAATCTTTTTCGTCACCATAACCGACAAAAGCAAGGGTGTAGCGGTACTCTTCGTTGTCTGCACGGCGCAGCTCTTTCATACCTAATACCTGCGTATAAAATTCAATTGATTTATCTAAATCAGCAACGCGAAGCATTGTGTGTAATAAGCGCATTTTAAGCATCCTCTTTCTTGTCTTTAAATTCGTACAATTCTAATAGCGCAGTATGGCTGTGCATTAAAATTATTGAAAATGGATTATAAGATATTTCGATTGCTTGCACAGTAGCATTGAGACAAAGCATAAAGCGTTTGCTATGAAAAGGGTGATGTTATGCAGCAATGAATAGGGATTGCTGCATAACAATGAGGTATTTGCTGTATAAGCGAAAGCTTAGCTTTTTACTTTACCTTTAAGTACATAAATTTCGCCATCAAAGCTCCCTTGAATTGTCAAACCTTGTCCCGCCAACTCTTTTAGGTATTCGATATGCTCATTAGTGATATGTTGCCCCGGCACTAAAAGCGGGATACCAGGAGGATAAGGCGTGACTAATCCGGCACAAATTCGGTTGTTACTTTTGCTAATTGGCACAGATTCACGTTCGCCATAGAACGCATCACTAGGAATACAAGCTAAGTCTATAGCGGGTAGATTCTCTGGTAAGCGTGTTCGTCTCATTGAAGTGGCGAGTTTTACTTTACCGCTATCGAGTTTCTTCAGCGCATTGTAAAGGCGAATGATCTTCGAGCGCGTGCCGCCAAGAGTCAGTAAAACTAAAATGGTGCTGTGCGTATATTTTTCGATTTCAAGGCCAATTTCATCTAATAGAAACTTATGAATATCCTTTAATGAATAAGGTAACTCACTAATATCGATAAGGATCTTCAGTGGGTCGTGACCCATGTTATCGCCACTAAAGTGAGGGAATATATCCATGAAATCTTGCTTATCGAGCACTTTTATATGTTTGAGTGAAGCCATTTGCTGCTTAAACTCTGCAACGTGATTCAGCAGGGCATTCAGTAATTTATAACCTTCCATTTCTAATTGCTTTTGGCATACATCCAGCGAGGCAATGAGCTGATATTTTGGCGAGGTACTGGCGTAAATACTGTAGATCTCACGGAAGAAATCGGCATCGAAATCAGGGTCGTTAACATGAATATAAGACGCCTGAGAGAACGCTGAAACCACTTTATGTGCTGAATGGGTAACATAATCTGCGCCAGCATTTATAGCTGAGTAGTGGCGTAAGCTCGGGTGGAAAAGCGAGTAAGCAAACCACGCTTCGTCGATAAACACTTTAATACCGTGCTGATGTGCAAATTCCACTACTTGTTTTAAATCGCTAAGCAGACCATCGTAGGTACAGCCAGTTAAAACCAGTAATTTAGCATCGCTATTTTGTTCAATCGCTTGCTTGATGTCAGCCAGTGAAGGGGGCGCGAAGATACCATATTTAGGGTTTAAAATACTCGATAAGTAAATAGGTAAACTAGCCGATTGCAAAATGCCATAATGTACTGATTTATGGCAATTTCGGTCGATGATCACCTTATCGCCTTTACGCAGTAAAGTTTGCAAAATAATCTTATTTGAAGTCGATGAACCATTGGTAACAAAGTAGGTATGTTTTACTTCAAATGTCGCCGCAGCTGATTCTTGAGAGCGGCCTATGGTGTTGGTGCTGTCAGACAGTGAGCCAAGCGAGTCGACAGAAACCGATAGGTCGCCAACAAATACGTTACGGCCATAAAACTGATAAAAGTCTTTAATATACGGAGAATTTCTAAAGCTAGCACCGCCACTGTGACCAGGTGTGTGCCATGAATCGTTTGATTCACCGACATAACGACGATAGGCGGTCCAAAATGGAGTTTCTGAACGGTCATCAAAGTCATTGATCATATAGCCCAAAATAGCTTCAGGGTCTGAGATGACTTCGTCTTTAAAAAAGAAAGACTCAATTTCTTCTGACTCGTTGACTATCTCCAAGCCTTTCGTATCGTCACCAATAACATAGACAGGCAGTTCTAGGCGTATGCCTTTTAATTGCTCGATAAAACGGCTATAGGTGCGCTCGCCATTATTCAATACATCCCAGCTAAGTACCACAGCTTGAATATCGCCATCTTCCTCTACACATTTCAACGCTTGCTTAAGCTCAATGCACTCAATAATGTCGATATCAACATCACTGCGCTCAAAATTAGGGATTGTTTTTGCTAGGTTCGTTGAAAGCTCTTGCAAAGTGGCTGGATCTTGTTCAATTAACAAGATACGAAGTAAAGGTAACATAGCAACTCATATAAAAAATTCACATTACTCAACAGCATAACGAAAGGATGGAAGCTTGTGAAATGATTACGCTGATATTTTTTGTTCCGAAACTGATTATACTTTTTTCGTGTTAATCGCAGATAGTTGAAATTACATGTTCTTACTGTAAAAGTAATGCCTAAGTAAAAGGTTAATTGAGCACTCAGCGATAAAACCACTCAAGCCAGATACAGATAAAAATAAAGATAAACATGCTAGGGAGAATAAAACATGGCATATGTTGCCAATTTCAAAACTGTAGTCATCTCTACATTGTTTGCGTTTTGTACGAACGCAGTTAATGCAGATGAAGTCTCAGATTCAAACAATAAAAAGTCGATACCCGAAGCCACTAAATTTGTGACCCAGCATAAAGGCACTTTCAATGGCAAAAAGCTAAAATACAAAGCTGTAGCCGGTGAAACTTATTTATTAAACAAAAACGAAGAGCCAACTGCTGCTATCTTTTCGTTTGATTACCTAGCTGCAGACGACAACAAAAATAGACCTGTTACATTTATCTGGAATGGTGGTCCGGGCTCATCGTCTAACTGGTTACATATGGGCGCTTATGGCCCGAAACGTGTCGTGGTCCCAAGCGATGCAACAGCTCCTGGATTGGCTCCTTACGAATTAAAAGATGCGCCTGAGACGATTCTTGATGTGACTGATATGGTGTTTGTGGACCCTGTTGGTACAGGTTACTCGCGCGCTTTAGGTGACACTGAGAGCAAAGCATTTTGGGGCTTGAAAGAAGATGCATCTTCTATCGCTGATTTTATTGCCCAGTGGCTAACAAAAGAAAATCGCTGGAATGCACCCGTATTTTTATTGGGAGAGAGCTATGGGACAACTCGAGCAGCTGCTGTTTCTAAAGTACTTATGGATAAACACCTGATTAATGTAAATGGCATTATTTTTGTGTCGCAAGCTTTAGACTATCAAGGTTCAAGCCCTTATGTTGATGACAACATCATTTCTTACATCACCTACATACCCACACTTGCTGCAACTGCTTGGTATCATAAAAAAGTAGACACATCAGGAAATTTTGAAGCCTTTATAGATGCGAGCCGACAATTTGCAGTTGATGAATTACTACCAGCATTATTTAAGGGTAATGCCCTTAGTAAAGCTGACAGAACGCGAATTGTTGACGGTCTTCACCGTTATACAGGGCTAAGCAAACAATATATTGAGCAGGTTGATTTACGTATTAACGCCTTTAGATTCGCTAAAGAGTTATTGCGTGATGAGGGTGTCGCAGTAGGCTTGCTTGATGGACGCTATAAGCTTGATGAAAGAGACGATTTAACAGCGGCTCCTAAGCAAGATGCGTCTAAAGTGATAGGGCCTGCATATAAAGCGGCACTGATGAAATACATGCGTACAGATTTAAACGTACAGTGGAAAAGAAAATACTTAAACCCTGGCGACTCTGAGTTATCAGATAACTGGCGCTGGCGTACTGCTCCTGATGGACAAGGATGGGAGCCAAGATACGTCAATACCGCGCCAGATTTAAATTATGTGCTTCGCAGTAATCCGCAAATGAAAGTGATGGTTGCCTCAGGGTATTACGATATTGTCACGCCATTTTTTGATGCAGAATACACCTTAAACAGACACGGTATATACGCTGATAAAATTGACTATCACTATTATCACGGTGGTCACATGATGTATGTTCACGAACCAGCAAGAGTATCGTTGTTAAATGATACGCGAGAGTTTATTAAAAAGCAGGTGAGCCAAAACCAGCGATAATGGCTAGGATTATCGTGCCAAACCTTGTGTTTGGCACAATGCGCAAAGTGTGCTTATGGTATGCTATAAAAGGTTAAGAACTTTGCAGATATAGCGCCTTTCAAGGATTAACCATTGGTGCACATCGACCATATTTGTTGCTAATGTTTGCCAATATCTGCCATAATCAAAGACTGTAAATATATAGGAATTAACTATGGCAACTTTAAATATCTCTATTCCAGATGAAATGCGCTCATGGATTGATGCCCAAGTTGAGTCAGGTCGATTCTCAAATGCAAGTGATTATATCCGCGATTTGATCCGCCATAATCAGAGTGAAAAAGATGCTATTAGAATGGCATTAGTAGAGGGTGAGCTAAGTGGTGAGAGTAAGTTAACGGTTTTAGATATTATATCCAAATCCAAATCCAAAAACAAAACTTAAAGCGAATGGCTAAATATATTCTCTCTAACAAAGCTCAGTATGACTTGGAGCGTATTTTTCAGTACACCGAAATTGAATTCGGTGTTTCTCAAGCAGAAAACTATTTAATTGGAATTCATGAAACGCTAATGGCTTTGTCTACTGAGCCGAGCCTTGCTCAAGATGTTAGCGATATCAAGCCAGGATATTCTCGGTATATATTTAGAAAGCACTACATCTTTTTTAAAAAAAGAGCCAACGATATTTTCATTGTGAGAATTCTGCATCAACAAATGAAGGTTCAACTACACCTAACAAGCTAATGCAGGTCCGCAATAATACTTAATTACTCTGTCTTCTCTTTAAACTCACACAAATCTTCGATAATGCAACTGCCGCATTTAGGTTTACGAGCAGTACACACATAACGGCCGTGAAGAATCAACCAATGATGCACATCGACTTTAAATTCTTTAGGTACCACTTTTTCTAGTTTTTGTTCTACAGCAACTACATCTTTACCCATAGCAAACTTAGTGCGGTTAGAAACGCGGAAAATATGCGTGTCTACGGCAATAGTAGGCCAGCCAAAGGCACAGTTTAAAACAACATTCGCGGTCTTTCTGCCAACACCGGGTAATGCTTCGAGTGCTTCACGATTCTCGGGTACTTCTGAGTTATGTTTATTGACCAGAATTTCACACATTTTATAGACATTATTGGCTTTAGAATTAAACAAACCAATGGTCTTGATGTAATCGCGAAGGCCTTCAAGGCCTAAATCAAGAATCGCTTGAGGCGTGTTAGCAACAGGGAATAGCTTACGGGTTGCTTTATTAACACCGACATCTGTTGCTTGTGCTGATAAGGTAACCGCAACTAATAATTCAAACGGGCTTGAATATTCAAGCTCTGTTTCTGGGTGCGGGTTTTGCTCACGAAGACGAGATAAGATCTCATAGCGTTTTTCTTTATTCATGGTGGCGTAAAGCACGCAGTGACGGTGCGTGCTCTCCTTTAAGTTAAACTTGTTACTCGGGCTCTTGGGCCTTTTTCTACTTCTGGAGTAACAACTTGCTTAGATTTTATTTGTGTATCAATGACATTTTTTGCAGCAATCAGTAAACCAAGTCCTAAAAAGGCACCCGGTGGTAAGATTGCTAATAAAAATTGGTTATCAAAACTGAATACTTCAATTCGAAGTGCTGCGGCCCATGGTCCTAATAATAAATCGGCGCCATCAAATAGCGTACCTTGACCAATAAGCTCTCGCATTGCCCCTAGCACCACTAAAACTAACATAAAGCCAAGTCCCATCATCAGTCCGTCAAAGGCTGAAAGTGGCACCGTATTTTTAGAAGCGAATGCTTCTGCGCGACCGATAATGGCACAGTTGGTAACAATCAGTGGAATAAAAATCCCTAATGATTGATAAAGCCCAAATGTATAGGCATTCATCATTAGCTGAACTATCGTTACAAAGCCTGCGATAATCATCACAAAAACAGGAATACGAATATCTTTAGGCACCCAGTTTCGCACAATCGATACGGTGACGTTAGAACCAACCAGTACTAATAACGTCGCTAAACCTAGGCCTAATGCATTGGTGATCGTAGAAGTAACAGCAAGTAGCGGGCATAAGCCTAATAACTGCACAAGGGCAGGGTTATTAGCCCACATACCATCTTTAAATAAGGTTTTAACTTGGCTCATTACTTGGCTCCTTGACAGATGTTTGGTGCAGCAAACAGATTATCAAATTCAGCTCGGGCAAACAGCACAGCTTGTTTAACCGAGCCGACAACAGCACGCGGTGTAATGGTTGCACCTGTAAATTGATCAAATTGGCCACCATCTTTTTTAACAGCCCAGCGGCTGTCATCTTCAGAAAGTACATTTTGCCCTTTGAAAAGGGTGATCCAGTCTGATTTTTTGACCTCAACTTTATCGCCAAGGCCCGGTGTTTCTTCGTGTTTAGTGACACGAACACCCGCTATTTCACCATTGGCAAAAACCGCCGTTAATAAGTTGATGTCGCCGCTATAACCACTTGGGGTAACATGGCGCATCACTAAAGCATACGGTTTATTGTCTTTGTAGGCGCGGTAAATAACTTGATCTGGACGTGGCCCAAGGCGCTCATCGGTGATCACAACACAATCTTTGTAAAGTTGATTGTCGTAATGATGGGCATCAAGTACTTGTTGCAGCTGCTCTGCAAGTTGTTGCTTTTCTTGCTCTTCAATACGCTCAGCAGTCAGGCTATGAGTCAGGGCCACAGTGCCTGTGGTAATGAGCGCAAATGCGGTAAGAATAGCGCCATTTTTAGTCATTGAGGAAAGGATCATTATTTCACTCCATGGCCGTAAGTACGTGGTTGCGTATAGTAATCAATTAATGGCACTGCCATATTTAATAGCAATACACTAAATGCTACTGCATCAGGGTAACCACCAAAAGTACGAATTAAGTAAACAAGCAGACCAATTAACGCGCCGTAAATCAAACGGCCTCTATTTGTTGTTGATGCCGAAACCGGATCGGTAGCAATAAAAAATGCACCTAACATGGTCGCACCACTGAATAAGTGAAATACCACGCCTGGCTCTGTGCCAGGGGCTGCGATATAACCAATACCACTGCACACTGCTAATGAGGCTAAAAAGCTCACAGGGATATGCCAATTAATGATTTTAGCTTTTAATAAATAAAGACCACCGACTAAAAAGCCGAGGTTAACCCAGCCCCAACCAAGGCCAAACCAGTCATTAAAAAGAGGCTTACTCATACTCTCAGCCACCGTTAGGTGATGGGCGACATCTGTTTTAACGGTATCAAGTGGTGTTGCCATGGTTGTGCCATCAATCGCTACACGTAACTGATCGACACTAAATCCAGCGCTGGTAAAACCATTGAAAATAACAGACAGCTGTTGTGAGAAGCTGATCGGAGATGCAAGTAAATCACTCACAGGTAACCAGCTGGTCATTTGCACCGGAAACGATACAAGTAGTAATACATAAGCTGCCATAGCAGGGTTAAATAAGTTAAAGCCAAGGCCGCCATAAAGCTGTTTTACAATAACAATTGCAAAGAGACAGCCAATTACGATGATCCACCAAGGCGCTAAAGGCGGAATACTCAACGCCAGTAATACGCCTGTTAACCACGCACTACCATCACTGAGTGTTGGCCAAACTTTGCGTTTACGAAGTATCAATACAGCGGCTTCACAGGCGCTAACTGTAATTAGCGCGAGAACAAGCTGAATTAAAACAGCGCTACCAAAAAAGAAAACTTGCGCGATTAAGCCTGGAATACACGCAGCAATCACTGTCATCATTAATCGGCTTAATGATTTATGGCTATGATTATGCGGCGAACTCGCCATGGTTAGTTTCATGACTTATCGTTTCCTTCTTGTTGTAACTTTTTCGCTTTAGCTCTTGCAATGGCACGAGCGACCGCTGCTTTTTTCTTATCTTCGCTAGACTCAGGTTCATCAACCTGCGGCTTTGAATCATCCGTATCGCTTGAGTCATCAAGTTGTTCTGATGATTCGTCACTCTGCGCTTGCTCTTTAGCGGCCTTTTTCGCTTTAGTGCGGGCAATAGCAGCGGCAACAGCAGCCTTTTTCTTATCTTCGCTAGACTCAGGTACATCAGATTGCGGCTTTGAATTAGCCTCATCGCTTGAATCATCAAGTTGCTGTGATGAATCGTCACTCTGTGCTTGCTCTTTCGCGGCTTTTTTCGCTTTAGCGCGAGCAATAGCAGCCTTTTTCTTATCTTCGCTAGATTCAGGGGCATCAGATTGCTGCTTTGAATCAGCCTCATCGCTTGAATCATCAAGTTGCTGTGATGAATCGTCACTCTTTGCTTGTTCTTTAGCGGCTTTTTTTGCTTTAGCGCGGGCAATGGCGGCAGCAACAGCAGCTTTTTTGTCATCAACTGGCGCGCTATCTTCTTCAGCTTCAGTTTGATTCTCAGCAGCTTGTGCTGCTTTTTTCGCTTTAGCACGAGCGATTGCAGCAGCAACAGCAGCTTTTTTATCATCAACTGGTGTTGCTTCTTCTTCAGCTTCAGTTTGATTTTCAGTAGCTTGTGCGGCTTTTTTCGCTTTAGCGCGGGCAATAGCTGCAGCAACGGCGGCCTTTTTATCGTCTTTAGGTGCTGTGTCTGCTTCTGGGTTCTCTTCAGCGGTTTGCGCGGCTTTTTTTGCTTTAGCACGGGCAATAGCGGCAGCGACAGCTGATTTTTTATCATCTTTATCGACGCTTTCTTCACCTTGCTCTTGTGCTTTTTGCTCTTTGTATTTACGTGCTTGTTCTTTACGTGCTGCACGCTCTTTAGCTACTTCAGAGTTATCAGGCTCAAGCTCTGCACCTTGCTTTTTCGCTTTCGCACGGGCAATAGCAGCAGCGACAGCTGATTTACTGTCTTTATCATCAGATTTAGCTTTAACTCGGGCGAGTGCATCTGCCACTTTTTGTTTTTCGCCATCTGACTTAGCAGCAGGTTTACGTTTGTGGCGGTTTTGGCGCTCTTCTTGTTCGCGCTCTAAACGTTCTTTACGCGCTTCAAAACGTTCTTTTGCTCGCTCTGCTTTAATTTGCTCTGCTTGCTGCTCTTTTATTTCAGCTTTAGCAACGCGATAGTACTGCACCAAGGGGATTTCGCTAGGGCATACATAAGCACAGGCACCGCATTCGATACAATCGAATAAATTGTGCTCATTGAGTTTGTCGTATTCTTTTGACTTAGCAAACCATTGTAATTGCTGAGGTAATAATGAAGCAGGGCAGGCGTCAGCACAGGCACTACAACGAATACAGGCTTTTTCATCACCCGGCTCAGCAAGCTCTTGGTGATCTGGTGCTAAAATACAGTTTGTGGTTTTAACGACACCAATGCGCACAGTTGGTAAGGTAAAGCCCATCATTGGACCGCCCATGACCACTCGTTGCTGTGGAACTGGCGAAAAGCCTTGGCAATCTAATAAATGTTTTATTTCGGTGCCTAGTAAAGCCCACACATTACCCTGTTTATGAATGGTGTTACCCGTAACTGTCACCACGCGCTCAATCAGAGGTTTACCTTCATTTACGGCTTGATTTACCGCAAACAAGGTACCAACATTTTGCACCAGCATACCAATATCGGCAGGAATACTGCCACTCGGGACTTCTTTGCCCGTAAGCAATTTAATTAGCTGTTTTTCACCGCCAGAAGGGTAAACCGTTGGCACTGTTTGTACTATTATGCTGTCGTTATGTTGTGCTGCGAGTTTCATGGCAGCAATAGCATCGGGTTTATTGTCTTCGATGCCAATAATCGTTAACTGTGGATTTAACAGCTGCTGCATTAATTCAATGCCAGCAATTATGCCATCGGCATGCTCGCGCATTAGCATATCATCAGCGGTGATATAAGGTTCACACTCAACGGCATTAACAATTAAAAACTCAATGGCTTTTCGGGTATCTGCTTTTACATAAGTTGGGAAACCAGCGCCGCCCATACCTGCAATACCGCTTTGGTGAATAATATCTACAAGCTCATCATGGGAAAGTGCTTTTGCATCAGACACAGGGTGAAGCTCGCACCATTTATCTTCACCATCAGGTTCAATAATCACGCTAAGCTCAGGCAATGCTGATGGATGAGCAGATGGCATTGGGCAAATATCACTGATAAGTCCAGATGTTGGTGCGTGCACAGGCACAGACCAATTACCGCTTGGTTTAGTTAATGCTTGGCCTTTAAGTACCTGTTGGCCTTTTTCAACAATTAGTTTGCCGTTAGCACCAATGTGTTGTTTTAAAGATACAACAAGCTTATCTGGTAGTGGCAGTCTTGCAATTGCGTGTGTTGTTGATTGCAGCTTTTGACCCGGTGGGTGAATGCCCCCAGGTATAGACCACACTTTACCTTGTTTAATTTGATCTATTAACTTTTCCATCTGTGCTCCTAATCTACCTGAGTCACAGGGATTGCGTTTAATTGCCATTTCCAAGTTTGTTTGGTTTCTTTTACAGGCAGCATATCAATACAGTCTACAGGGCACGGTTCAACACATAAGTCACAACCGGTACATTCATCGATTAATACAGTGTGCATTTGGCGGGTTGCGCCGACAATCGCATCAACAGGGCAGGCTTGGATACATTTGGTACAACCAATACATTCATCTTCACGAATATAGGCAACGGTTTTAACAGGATCTGCTTGCTCACCGCCAGCCAGCGGTTTTGCTTCAACACCCATTAAATCAGCGAGTTTTTTTACCGTGGCTTCGCCACCTGGTGGGCATTTATTGATTTCGTCACCATTGGCGATCGCTTCAGCATATGGACGACAGCCAGGGTAGCCGCATTGGCCACATTGTGTTTGCGGTAAAATGGTATCAATTTGGTCAACAATAGGGTTGCTCTCAACGCGAAAACGCACGGCGGCAAAACCTAAAATTAAACCAAATATTAGCGCTAATGAACCTAACGCTATCAAAGCATAAAACAAGGTCATATTAAAACTTCACTAATCCTGTAAAACCCATAAAGGCCATCGACATCAGGCCTGCGGTGATCATAGCAATTGACGCACCTTTAAATGGTGCAGGGACGTCTGCAGCTGCCAAGCGTTCACGTAAAGCTGCAAATAAAACCAGTACAAGAGAAAAACCAACAGCTGCACCAAAACCATACACAGCAGATTGCAAGAACGAATGATCTTCTTTGATATTTAGTAGAGCAACACCTAACACGGCACAGTTGGTGGTAATAAGCGGTAAGAAAATCCCTAATAAGCGATAAAGTGTCGGGCTGGTTTTTCTTACCACCATTTCAGTAAATTGCACGACTACCGCTATCACTAGAATAAAGCTCATAGTACGTAAAAAGGCGATATCAAGTGGAATCAAAATATAATGATTCACTAGGTAACTCGTTACAGAAGCTAGTGTAAGCACAAAGGTTGTGGCTAAAGACATACCGATCGCGGTATCTAACTTACCTGATACACCCATAAAAGGGCATAAACCTAAGAACTGTACTAAAACAAAGTTGTTGACTAGCACGGTGCCAATCAATAACAAGACATATTCTGTCATGCGTGCCTCACGAGTTTAAAATCGGCACTATTATCCTTTTTTCTGGGGGCTGACACAACACATCAGGGACGAATAGCTAAAATTAACAAAGCTGTTTATGATTAAACTGTTAAAGCAAGGTTAATGAATAGAATAGGCCCAAAAAACGTGTGGTTTTTTGGGCCATGGGTAGGGGGCTTAAATGTCTTTTGGCTTTTCGATGTAATAGCCTTGTACGCCATCTAAACATAACGTTTCAATGATATGTTTCTCTTCTTGGCTCTCAACACCTTCTGCAAAAACACTCACGCCAATACGGTGAGCAAGATCAACCATTAAGCGCATAAAATATTGATTATTTTTATCTTCTTCAAGGCCGCGGGTATAACTTGCATCCATTTTGATGAAATCAGGTTTTAAGTCTCTAAAGAATTTAAATGACGTTAAACCAACACCAAAACGCTCTACAGTGATACGCGCACCTACACGATGCACCATATCGATAAAGCGTTTACTTGCTTTAATATTTTGTTGTAAGCCAAACTCGCTCACTTCAAATATAAGCTTAGAGGCGATATTACTGTCTTTTAATAGGCGGCGCTCAAGCCAGATCACAAATTGATCATTATGGGCACTTGATGCAGTTACATTAATGCCAAAGAATTTCTCAGAAAAATTACGAGTCTTAATTTTGTCCAGAGTAGTATCGATAATCAATCGATCAATTTCCATTGCCATTTCTAGCTTTTCAGCCATAGCTAAAAATGAAGCCGTTGGTAATGTTTGGTTCTCAGCAGTTTTAAATCTTACTTGAATCTCAGCATAAGCTTTAACGCTCTTACCAACCGGCATAATATTTTGCATTACTAAATGTACACGTTTAGATTCAATAACTTCGTTAATCACTTTACGCCAGTTCTGGTTACCAAAACCTGCGCTAGCATTATTTACTAAGTCTGTTTCTCGTTGTACATGCCAAGCATTTGCTTGTTTTGACTGCGCCATACTCATTGCATTATCAACAACTGAAAGCAGCTCACCTAAAGGCTTACCTTTTTCATAACCAACGATACCTGTATTTGCTACAGAGCTTAATTCTTGATTTTGTTGATATTGGGTGAAACGAGATTGTAGATTATCACCAAAGCGTTCAGCTTCTTTTAGTGGTGTGTTCGGTAAAACCACAGCAAAATCTGAGCTATTTAAACGAAAAACTTGGCTATTTGTGTACGTGCCACTGATATGTTTGATGATATCAGCAACACCTTTAACGTACTCGTCACCTTTCTGGTAGCCACGGGTTTGGTTTATTGCTTGTAACTCACTGCAACGCACCATGGCAAGCGAGCCAAAGGTGCTTTTATCTGAGTTTTCAATATTTTTCTCGTAATACTCAACAAACATGTTGCGGTTACCTAAGTTGGTTACAACATCTTTGTACGCTTCTTTTTTAATATTTAGCGCGTTATTTTGAATATCATCATGTTTTGTCTGTAAAAAGTGAGACAAACGATTAAACGAAGGGATTAAATCTTTACTTAGCTTTTTAATTCGCGACGTGTCTATCGCTTGTTCAAGGTCGCCACCTACCTGATTCTGGTTAATGTATATATCAACAATATCAGCAATAGTGGTGCTGATTTTACGATTAAGTCGCTTAAACATGCTCTTCATGAAGAAAATAGGGAGAAGGGCAATAAGACCAGAAACTAAGATAACAACGAACATCGCCTGCTGCATTAAATTGGCAAGGCTTTGTGCATTAATAGTAAATTCAACTTTTATATCAGAAGCGTTGTTAACAGCAAATTGCGGACGGATAGAATTAAATGAACTGTTAACCATCTCTGCTAGAAGCGGAAGCGACTCTGATGATTGAACTGCTACAAGGGTTTTACCAGCGTGATCACGAAGAGTAAAGCTTGAAAAGATACTCGCATCAGCAAATGTACGTTGGATTTTCTCTGCAGATAAGTCATCCATTGTTAAGTCGCTAATGTATGAATTAACGGTCAGTTGTGCTTTTTTTTGCGTATCACTCACTGAGCTATCAAAACTAAGAGCAACTAGATAGCCACCTAAAACGGTAAACAGTAACCAAGATATAAGTTGTATAAATATTAGTTTTTTAAAACCAGCCATTTTTCTTATCTTTTAAAAGCGAAAAGGAAGGAATCAATTCCTTGATTCATTGCTGTAATAATTTTGCATCATATTCTATAGCAAAGTATAGAAATTACTTAAAGTAGAGTAGATTATATGCGCTTTAAAGTCTAATACAATCGAAGAATAGTTGTAGATGAAAGTTTAATAGATTCTTGGAGTTGGCTCCCCCTCCCCGACTCGAACGGGGGACCTGCGGATTAACAGTCCGTCGCTCTAACCAACTGAGCTAAGGGGGAACTAAATAGAGTAGTGTGTTGCTATGATTTGGCTCCCCCTCCCCGACTCGAACGGGGGACCTGCGGATTAACAGTCCGTCGCTCTAACCAACTGAGCTAAGGGGGAACAATCATATTCATAAACTTGGCTCCCCCTCCCCGACTCGAACGGGGGACCTGCGGATTAACAGTCCGTCGCTCTAACCAACTGAGCTAAGGGGGAATCGTTTATGGCTGAAAAACTTGGCTCCCCCTCCCCGACTCGAACGGGGGACCTGCGGATTAACAGTCCGTCGCTCTAACCAACTGAGCTAAGGGGGAAGCGTCATGCCTTTCAACGGGGCGAAATATTAATGACAGCATTGCAAAGTGTCAACATAAAAACTTCATAAATTCAAAAAAGAAGCTTATTCGATGTTTTTATGTTCGATCTGAGCAAAATATGGCTTGAAATCATGTTGGGTAGCGCCATTCAGTTAAAGTTTTATGTCGCTAAAACGCTATCATTGCATTTTTTTTGAGCAGGCTTGTGGTTTTAAACGTCAAAAAAGTATTAGTTAAGATGTTTTTTACAATTTAACGGAGAAAATAATTACTTATCTAGTATTTGTATTTATCACAAAACGACAGTACTGAATTTTTAAACACCGGTATGTTTGTAACTGTATCGAGTCGTATTTTTTAGCTGTATTTATCTCACAGAAACGATAGGTTTTTTTGCCAATAAATAAATATGGCAGTTTAACAAAGCTTGGTTGGTGGTTTTTTAATCATTTAAATCAGTTGTTTAGTTTGAAAAAAAGCTACTGCATCCTTGTTTGTTGTTTTCAATTTTGGTTCAGGCTGTAGAAATTTTTGCTGATTTCTATTGCGGAACAATTAAAAGGCTTAAAATAATACGCTTCAGTCTTTAAGCTTAACTCAAAGATCGATAGCTGTTAAAAGCCTTTATATTTGCGGCTTACAGAGAGTTATCCACGATTTCTGTGGATAACTCTGTTTATGAAACTTTAAGAACAGCGTTGATGCCAGAAATATAGGGCGCTCTAGCAATTTCAAGTATTTAATTCAGTTTTTTTAAATCTAATTAAATCAGTGGGTTAATATTTTTACCTGAAGCCGTGCTGAATTGATTAGTAAAATTATTTGTGACGATGAAACAACAGTATTTAGTGTGTAAAAAAACAGCGATATCTGCCTTTTAATTGTAATAAAGATATTAATGATGTTTGTATTTTGTTTTTTATAGGGGTTAGTCACTATTTATCAATGAAAGCATCAAAATAAGGAGTTTTATCTATCTCGTTTGTTTCTTTTAATAAAGCATAGCTTGCAAGCCGAGGATGCTTTAAACTTACAAGCTAAGATAAAGAGGCAAAATATTCTTATGAGCGTGACACCGCAGAGCAAATCTAAACCTGATCTTTTAAACTCTCCCATTCTGCCGACCTTAAAGAAAATGACCATTCCGATGATTTTTGGAATGATTACACTAATGATGTTTAATTTGGTAGATACCTTTTTCATCAGTTTACTTGGAACTGAACCTCTCGCTGCGGTGAGTTTTACGTTTCCCGTGACGTTTACCGTTATTAGCCTTGCTATCGGTTTAGGAATAGGCACTTCAGCAGTTATTGCAAAAGCACTTGGCAGCGACAAGCTAGACGAGGCGCGCTTTGATGCAAGTATGTCATTACTTGTCGCTGTTGTTATGGTGTTTTCTTTATCGGTTGTCGGTTATGTATTTATCGAACCTATTTTTAAATTACTTGGGGCTGGGGAGTTAGTACTGCCTTTGATCCATGATTACATGAGTGTGTGGTTTTTAGGCAGTGTATTTTTAATTACCCCAATGGTCGGAAACTCTGTGCTACGTGCCAGTGGCGATACTAAAACACCGAGCATAGTAATGGGTGGGGCGGGGCTAATTAATGCCATTTTAGACCCTATGCTTATTTTTGGCTTTGGGCCTATCCCCGCTTTAGGAATTCAAGGTGCAGCCATCGCAAGTGTCATAGCTTGGGCAGTGGCAGTAATTATCATCCTTTATATTCTTGCTGTTAAGAATGGGTTGTTAAGTTTGCATGCTGGTTCGCAAACGCCATTGAGCTCAATTCGAAAAGTCCTAAAAATTGGTTTACCTGCGGCTGGCGCAAATATGTTGACGCCAATTGCAATGGCTGTAATGACAGCATTAGTGGCTAAACATGGTCCTGAAGCCGTCGCGGCGTTTGGTGTAGGAAGCCGAATTGAATCTATTGCAAGCCTTGTAGTACTTGCTTTGTCGATGACCTTGCCGCCATTTGTTAGTCAAAACTTTGGGGCGGGTAAGTTTGAACGTGTCAAAGAAGCCTACACAAAAACTTTAAAGTTTGTGATGATTTGGCAGTTCGCTATTTATATTTTACTGCTGTTAACCTCTGGTTTTATCGCTGATGTATTTGGTAAAGAGCAAGCAGTAATGGATGTGATTAAGCTATTCATTTATATTTTGCCGCTAAGTTATGGTCTGCAAGGAATAATTATCTTATCTAACTCTTCATTTAATGCCCTGCATAAGCCAATGAATGCACTGATTTTAAGTGTGGTTCGTCTGTTTGTTTTTTATGTACCTTTTGCTTATGTTGGCAGTGAAATTGCCGGTTTAAAAGGACTCTTTATTGGTGCAGCCATCGGTAATTTATTTACGGCAGTGGTAGCCTATAAATGGTTCATCAAAGAAGTTGATGGGTTAAGTGAGTCATATATGAAGGAGTGTCATTCATGAGCGACCATTTCCAACTAGTTTCTAAATTTAAGCCAAGTGGTGATCAACCAACGGCGATAGCACAGTTAAAAGATGGCCTTGAGGCTGGGCTTGCTCATCAAACATTATTAGGGGCTACAGGGACGGGTAAAACCTTCACCATGGCCAATATTATTAATGATTTGAATCGCCCAACCATTATCATGGCACACAATAAAACACTCGCCGCACAGCTTTATGGCGAAATGAAAGAGTTTTTCCCGCATAACGCGGTTGAGTATTTTGTATCTTATTACGACTATTACCAGCCAGAAGCTTATGTTGTTGCCAGTGATACTTTTATAGAAAAAGATGCGTCTATCAATGAGCACATTGAACAAATGCGCTTAAGTGCTACCAAAGCGCTATTAGAAAGACGCGATACAATTATCGTGGCCTCGGTATCTGCTATTTATGGTTTGGGCGACCCTGACTCATATATGAAGATGATGCTATTGCTGAAGGTTGGTGAAACCGTTGATCAGCGCGATATGCTGCGTCGTCTTGCTGAGCTGCAATATACACGAAACGATATTGAATTTAGCCGTGGTACATACCGTGTACGTGGTGAAGTAGTTGATATATTTCCGGCTGAATCTGACACTTATGCCGTTCGTGTGGAAATGTTTGACGATGAAATTGAGCGCTTAAGTATTTTTGATCCGCTAACTGGGGCTGTTGAGAAGCACATAGTACGCGCGACTATTTACCCGAAAACGCACTATGTAACACCCCGTGAAAAAATTCTCGATGCCATAGATAAAATTAAAGATGAGTTGAAAGACCGCCGAGCTCAATTACTCAGTGCCAACAAACTTGTCGAAGAGCAACGTATTGCGCAGCGCACCCAGTACGATATTGAAATGATGACCGAGCTTGGTTATTGCTCAGGCATCGAAAACTACTCGCGTTACTTATCTGGTAGAACACCGGGCGATCCGCCGCCGACTTTACTTGACTACTTACCCGATGATGCATTGATGATCATTGATGAATCACACGTTACAGTGTCGCAAATTGGCGCTATGTACAAAGGTGACAGAAGCCGTAAAGAAAATCTTGTTGAGTATGGCTTTCGCTTGCCATCAGCATTAGATAACCGCCCATTACGCTTTGAAGAGTTTGAAGCTATCGCGCCGCAAACTATTTATGTGTCGGCAACGCCAGGTAATTTTGAGCTTGAGCGTTCATCAGGAGAAGTTGCAGAGCAGGTTATTCGTCCAACCGGGCTTATTGACCCAGAAATTGAAGTTCGCCCCGTTGGTAGTCAGGTTGATGACTTACTCTCTGAAATCTATAAACGGGTTGAAGTGAACGAGCGGGTACTTGTAACCACTTTAACTAAGCGTATGGCAGAAGATTTAACCGATTATCTCAACGACCATGATGTAAAAGTGCGCTATTTGCACTCAGATATCGACACCGTTGAACGGGTCGAAATTATCCGCGATTTGCGCGCTGGTGTATTTGACGTGTTAGTGGGCATTAACTTATTACGAGAAGGTCTCGACATGCCAGAGGTTTCACTGGTTGCGATACTTGATGCCGATAAAGAAGGTTTCTTACGTTCGACTCGTTCACTTATTCAAACCATAGGTCGTGCTGCTCGTCACTTAAATGGTAAAGCGATTTTGTATGGCGACCGCATTACTAATTCTATGCGACAAGCCATTGACGAAACAGATCGCCGCCGCGAAAAACAACAAGCTTATAACCTTGAGCACGGTATTGAGCCGCAAGCACTGGTGAAAAGTATTACCGATATTATGGATGTGGGCGAAGAAGCAAGTCCTAAAGATAATCTTAAATTGGTGCGTAAAGAGTCTAAAAAAGTGCTCAGCGCAAAAGATATTGCCAGCCAAATTAAAGCCCTTGAAGCGAAAATGCATGCCTACGCCAGCGACCTTGAATTTGAAAAAGCGGCTTCTGTGCGAGATGAGATTCACGAATTACAACAACAGTTAATTAACTAAAGATGATGACAAACGATTTTTCTGCCATTTTAAATGCATTAGCAGAGGCGCCACTTGCCGCTAATGAATTATGCCGTGTATTTCATGGCCGTGGCCACTCAGTGGCTGAGCTGAGCCACATTAATTTGGATTTTTATCCGCCCGCACTCTTTTTAGTTTCATATGAAGAAATTAAAGAACAAGCACTTGCGCAATTAACAGATACCCTATGGCAATGGGCGCAAGAGAACGCGCCTGAGCTTGTTACTGCATTGGTATACCAGCAACGTAGCGGTATTAATACCCGTAATGCGCTAATGTTTGGCGAATTACCACAAGAACACCTTGTCAGTGAAAACGGCATTAAGTTTAAAGTTGATTTACTGAGTCGCCAAAATACGGGAATTTTCCCTGATATGCGCCGTGGCAGAGAGTTTGTTCAAGCCAATAGTAAAAACGCAAAAGTGCTCAATCTGTTTTCATATACTTGTGGTTTTTCTGTTGCAGCAATGCAAGGTGGTGCTGATCAAGTTATAAATATGGATATGAATAAAGGTGTGCTTCGAACGGGTAAACAAAATCATCAGTTAAATGGTTTTGAGCAAGGTGTTAGTTATTTCCCTCACGATATTTTAAAGTCATTCGGTAAGCTAAAGAAATCTGCGCCGTATGAATTGATCATCGTTGATCCACCTAGCTTTCAAAAAGGCAGCTTTATATTGACCAAGGATTATCAAAAAATTCTGCGTCGTTTACCCGAGCTACTAAATGAACACACCCAATTATTACTGTGTGCCAATAGCCCTGAGCTTTCAGAGCAGGCGTTTAAAGATCTCATTAGCGATCATACACAAGGAGCAATTAGTTTTGTTGAGCGATTAGCTCCTACCGATGGTTTTATTGAAGTAGACAGTGATCGAAGCTTAAAAGCGTTAGTTTATAAAACAGCAAACTAATGGCACTGAGTAAACGACTATCAGCCATCGTTGATGTAGTTGATTCAGGTTATGACGAAATCTGGGATTGTTGCTGTGATCACGGTTTGTTAGGCATTGAGCTGCTACAGCAAGATAAAGCACCGCTTATACATTTTGTTGATATTGTGCCTGAGTTAATGCAGGCACTAGGTGATAAACTCGAACGTTTTGCTAAAAGAGAGCAATGCGGACGCTGGCAGGTGCATTGCCAAGATGTTGCAGCGATTACACCAGACCCACAAAAACGCCACCTAGTTATTATTGCAGGAGTAGGGGGAGAGCTGTTAGTACAGTTTTTAGCTAAGATTGTTAGTCAAAACCCAAATACTAACATCGACTTTATTGTTTGCCCTGTACATCACAGTTATCACGTTCGCAGTTATTTACAAACACTACAATTAGGGCTTGTGTCTGAGCAGTTGGTTTGTGAAAATAAACGCTTTTACGAAATCATCGTAATGAGTGCGTTATCATCACAGCTCATCACCCGCATTGGACAGCAAATGTGGCAACTAACAAGTAAAGAGCACCAAGCTTATTTAAAGCAATTATGTGCTCATTACCAACGCATGTTGAATCAAGACGCCGATTATTATCAGCCAGTGCTTGATCAATACAGTGCATTATTATCTTAATTAGAGCTAACTTAATTAAAGTTTATTAATCTCTTGTTTTACGTTGTAGCTTGAATCGGTGACAATGGCTTCGAGCGTTTGCACACGCTCTCTTAGCTCTTGCAGCTCTTTTGTCACTTCTGCTACATGCTCGTTCGCTTCTTTTGAATTTTTTAAGGTGCGTGATTTGAATTCGAGATGCTTTTTATACATATCATAAATCACACCAGATCCCACAGATATCAGCACAATTAACACCACCATGGTAGTACCTGACATACACTTCTCCTTCCATTTTTAGTCCCTAATAGAGTATAGGTTGTATTTAAAAATGCAATTTGCATTCTGTTACAAGGTGTTTCGTTTTAAAAACGGCTTGATACGGATAAAGCCAGTGACCAGCATGGTGCCTGCTATAACACACAGTGCGCCAACTAAGGTATTCGGCCCAATTTGTTCATCTAAAATTAGATTACCCCATATTATGCCAAATAGTGGAATCAAAAAGGTAACAGTCAGTGCTGAGGTTGGGCCAATATCATCAATCAAACGGAAAAACAGGATATATGCTACAGCAGTACACAGCACACCGAGTGCTACTACACCAAGCATAACTTCGTTACTTGGCATTTCTCTGGCAGGAATAATAAAAATAAGCGGGAGTACCATGATACTTGCCGCCCACATACTGCCATGCGCGTTATCAAAAGCAGACAACTTTGGTGCATGTTTGGTGTAATGGGATGCGATGGCATAACTGAGTGAAGCACACAGTGCAGCAACAATTGCCGTGATGGCTTGGCTGTCGATAGTGAGACTATTTTGCCCCACTAAAATGGCCACGCCCGTTAAACCTAACAGCAAGCCAAGCAGCATACTTTTAGTGGGTTTAGTTTTGCTCCAAATAATACCGACGATGGCACCCCAAATTGGGGTTGTTGAGTTTAATATTGATAAGGTTGAAGCGTTAATTGTTTGTGCTGCATAAGCAAACAATAAAAAGGGAATGGCGGAATTAAGCGCACCAATAATGAAAAAATGCTTTTTGTGAGTCGCGAAAGCCAGTTTCTTGCGTAAGTACAGCGCAAAAATAAACAGTGTTATTGCTGCAAAGCCGACTCTTAGCTCAATTAATACCGCAGGGCCTAAGCTATTAGCTGCCATGCGCATAAATAAGAAGGATGCGCCCCAAATAGCAGCAAGGATGAATAGGCGTAATAAACTTGGCAATGACATGGTTTTACATTCTTAATTTTTAAAACCTGAGCATAACAAATTTATGCCCCAATACTCGCCATTTTCGGACTATTAATCAGTTGATTGTGGAAGTTTTTTTTCGAAGTCAGATTTAACGATTTCTAATGCTGCTAAAACGTCTTCGGCAGGCACATCGTTTTGCTCTAAGAGCATAATGAGATCAACAGCGATTTTTATGTAGTCAGGAGCATTTTCTAAGTCACTGCTCATTCTGTAATTCCTTTTTTTTCGCAACTTGGCTGATGGCTACATCGATAGCCGTTTGTACGCGTTGCTCCATTTTTATTCGCTCTGTTTGTGGTAAATAAAATTCCATATCAACGTCATAGCGAATATAGCGAGCAGGTAATTGATTAAGTACGGTACAGCATAAATCCGCCATAATATCATCATTATACAACGAATCTAACTTGCGCTTAGCGATATCTTCAATAACAAGTTTTTCATAGTAATTGTGGATGTCATCATGCAATTTCATATACCAACAACCTAGTAGAAAAGTCATATTTAAGTGTATACCAAGCCTTAGAATAAATCGACAGCGGCTCTAAAAAGCTGACCATGAACATCAACCAAACGGCTTACATTTCGTTGATAGCCACCGCCCATGGCTGCAAAGAGTGGGATTTTTGCTTCCTTTGCTTGGCTTAATACTAAATGGTCACGTTGATACACGCCCTCTAAACTGACTTGAAAGTGTCCTAACTCATCATCCGTTGCGATATCTGCGCCGGCGTTGTACAAAATGATATCAGGCTGGTGGAGTCTAATTGTTAAGGCTAATGCTTGATTTACTGTCTCAAGGTATTCAGCATCTGAGGTGCCATGCTCTAAAGCAAAGTCGTAATTTGATTGCTGCTTGATACGCGGAAAGTTTTGCTGGCAATGAATAGAGCAGCTAATGATTTGAGGGTGTGCTTGTGTCACTTCGGCTGTGCCATCACCTTGGTGAACGTCACAGTCAAAGATTAATACGGTATCGGCTTGTTCGCTCTCAATTAAGTGTGCTGCGGCTATTGCTAAGTCATTAAAAATACAAAAACCACTACCATAGCTCGTAAAAGCATGGTGATAACCGCCACTTAAGTTAAATGCAGCACCTTGTTGTAGTGCAAATTCAGCACCTTGAATACTTGCACCGACAGAATAGAGTGTTCGTTCGACTAAGGCTTCAGACCAAGGAAAGCCCATTTTTTTTATCGCTTTGCTGTCAAGGCTACCTGTTAAAAAAGCGTCGACATAATCAGGGTCATGGCATAGAGCAAGCTGCGTGCGAGTGGTTTTTTGTGGGGTAATGAAGTGCTGTTCATCAATAAAGTCGCTAACAAGCTGCCTTAACATGCGATATTTTTCAATCGGAAAGCGGTGACACTCGGGTAAAGCTAACGCTGAATAACTTGGGTGGTAGTAAAACATTATCTCAGCTGCTGTTTTTCTACTTGTTGAATTTTATCTTCAGTGGCTGAAATTGCTTTTCGACAGCGACCCAAACGAGCGTGTAAAGCTAAGATCTCTTTATTTATTTCAGTGGCCTTTGCTGGGCTAGCTGCATCAAGTTTAAGCTTTCTTTCTTCAATCATTAAAACTAAGCGGCGCTCAAACTCATGGTTTTGCTTGAGCTCATCGTAAAGTTCATGTGAAGACTGCATGATCTTTTTAACTGCTTGTTTATATATTTGTGGCTTGCTCTTGGGTTTAAAACTGTATTTGTTCTCTTTTGCCCAGACAGGTGTTGATTTAATAACATTAAAAACAGCCTGAACTTGCTGTGCAATTCGCTCTAAAGCATATTGGTAAGCATGGCGATGTTCTGCTGGGGGCAGGTTAGCTAACTCTTCTTCTATTTCAGCTACATAATCTGCAAGTTTCATACTTTTAGTCGCAAATACTGCCTTATCAAACAAACTTGGTTGTGCCTGCATGTAGCGATTTTTAGCAAATAGGTTGCCGTTATCAAATTGGCTTGCTTGATGTTTAAGCCTAGATATTTGCTCGCATAGTTTGTCAAAAGCAGGAGAATGCATTTACAAATAAGCCTCATAGATTAACTTTAATGCTAACACTATAACCACAGTATTAAATACTGGGCGGATCATTTTACTACCAAATTTAATTGCTGAATGCGCACCTAACCAGGCACCTAACATCAAGAAAAAGCCCATTGTTATACCAAGCAAAAAGTTCACATGGCCCAGCGCAACAAAGGTGATCAAAGAAATAAAGTTCGAAACAAAGTTCATTGAGCGAGCAAGCCCACAATTTAGCAATAAGCTCATCTTATATAATAGGCTATTTGAGGCAGTCCAAAAGGTGCCAGTACCAGGGCCTGCTAAACCATCAAAAAAACCAAGGCCAAGCCCTTGTAGCCATTGTTTAATTTTGGTTTTGCCATCAAGCTCAGGCAATTCGTTATGCTCAGTCGTACTTAAACTGCCAAAGAGACTGTAACAAGCCACTAAAATAATCACCACCGGTAGTAATTTATTTAAAAACTCAATACTCAAGTAATCTACAACTAATGTACCTACAAGTGCCCCTATGGCAGTTGCTAAAATAGACGCAGCCCAAAACCGGGGGTTAAATAACTTTTTCCGAAAATATGTCACACTCGCAGTTAATGAGCCAAAACTGGCTGCAAGTTTATTGGTCCCTAGAGTGAGATGCGGTGGTAAACCAGCTGTCAATAAGGCTGGTACAGTTAGCATGCCGCCACCGCCAGCAATGGCATCAATAAAGCCTGCAGCCAGCGCTACTGCGCAAAGGAGTGCCCATGTTGTTGGATCTAAAGCTAATTCAAACATTAATAATCAATTTGTCTTTTAAAGGGTGGCAAGGTATCGAGCATGGCTTTGCCATATCGTTTGGTCACTAAACGGCGATCAAGAATAATAATTCGTCCTTGATCATTCTCTTTTCGAAGTAGTCTACCACAGCTCTGTACTAATTTCTTTGCTGCATCAGGTACAGTAATAGACAAAAATGGATTTCCCCCCTTACTTTGCACAAATTCAGCCTGCGCTTCTTCTATTGGTGAGGTAGGAACTGCGAACGGAATCTTTGTAATGACGAGGTTTTCTAAGTATTTACCCGGTAAATCTAGACCTTCTGATAGGCTTTGTGTGCCAAATAAGTAGCTTGCGCGACCTAAGTCAACATTCGCTTTATGCTTTTTCAATAATGCTTCTCGAGACATTTCACCCTGAACTAATACGTCAATTCCTTTGCTGCGCAGTGCTTTTACTACGTGATCCATCTGCCAATAAGAAGCAAACAACACTAAATTAGCTTTTTTATCATCAAGAAACTTAGGTAATTGTTCAGCCAAGTGATCACTAAAGGCTTTATCTGTTGGCTCGATGTGGCTTGCAGGAATATGCAGTGTTGCTTGTTTAGGGTAATCAAACGGCGAGGGAACTTTGATGTATTTGACGCCTTCTTCTTTGGCAAGGCCGCATTCATAAGCAAAATGATCAAATGAGCCAAGTGCAGTTAAAGTAGCTGAACAAAGCACAGCACCAGCACATTGATTCCATAATTTATCTTTTAAGTAATAGCCAACTTCAATAGGGCAATCACTGAGTAAGTGGTCGTGATGGTTCTTATAATCTAAGCGTTTGATCCATCGAGCATGGGGAATACCTTCGCCTTTTGTTGCATAACTAAACCACAATTTGTTTAATAACTCTAGACGGTTAATGTAATGACCACTTTCAGCCAAGATAGGATCAGCTACATAAGGTTTTATATCGCCATCGCTTACGTCTTGTACCAAGGTATCGTGCATTTTGTTTAGTGCTCTTAGAGCATCAAGAGTAGCATCGCTGATATCTTTTGCTTTAGCATGTAAAGATGCAGGGATCTCACCGTGCTCAAAACGATAGGTATCATCACTGTTGTAGTTAAAATCCGCATTATCAAGAATATCACGTACGACTTTTAAGTTTTTTGCAGCATCATTGATACTGTCACTGAGCTTAAAATTTTGCCCAATTGCTTTTTGTCCTACTAATACATTTGCCATTTTGCCAGCAAATTTAACAAGCTTGTCGAGCCAATCTATGGTGCCTTTGATTGTTGCTGCTGCAGATGAGAAGTCTCGGGTGATGTGAGCTAAATGGTGCGCTTCGTCAATTACGTAAATAGTATCGTCAGGCTCAGGAAGAATCTTACCACCACCGAGGTCTAGATCAGCCAGCAGTAAAGAATGGTTGATCACCAACACATCCATTTGCATAAGACGCTGACGCGCCATATGAAAAGGGCACAGCTGATGAGCACGCATTTGTCGTTGGCATGAGTGCTTATCGCAGGCTATTAAATTCCAAACTTTATCGGGGATAGTATCTGCCCAACTATCGCGATCACCTTGCCATTGCTTTTTTGAGTAAGCATCATAAAGTAGCTTTAAGCATTTGGTTTCCATATCTGAGAGCGGCGATGATAGGGTCGGCATAAACTCCATTTGCGTTTGGCTGTCGCCATTTACTGCCGCACTGAGTTTTTGCGCACATATATAGCGCTGTCGGCCTTTCACTAAATCAAACTTAATATCAAGGCCAGAGTGTTCTTTAAAAAACGGCAGCTCTTTATTGATTAACTGCTCTTGTAGGGCAACGGTGGCCGTCGAAATCACTAATTTCTTTTTTTTGGCCATCGCCAAAGGCAATGCACCTAAACAATAAGCAAGCGACTTGCCGGTTCCTGTACCAGCTTCAATAACACAGATGCGTTGGCTTTTATGGTACTCGCCAGCCAGCGTTTTTGCTATTTCGGCAACTAAATAGTTTTGACTACTTCTAGGGCGGTAATCGGTGAGGTTATCAGCAACATGCTTATGAATTTGCCGAATTGTTTTTTTTAAAGAGTCAGAAAGCATGCCCAGATAACCTAAAGTATGTATATAATTACAGTAATGAATTTTAGAGATTTAACTGGGCAACTACAAGCGACTTGTTACTTTAATTAGCTAATCCACTTAGCTTTGTTTAACTAAAATGCCTAAATTTCCGAAAAAAGGTCTAATAACATGCAGTTAGTTTCTGGCTTTATTCTTTCCACCCAATGCTATGATAGCGCTAAAGGCATTTCTATTGTGGTGTGGATATTATCTCAGCAGGGGCCTGTAAAGCTAATTAGCTCTTTACAACACGCTGTGTTTTTTATTAATAAATCACAATTAGACGCTGCAACAAGCGTGTTCAACGAGTATGGGATCATCTGCGAAATTAAGCATGTGAAGCTTAAAAGCTTCATGCAGCAACAAGTGGTTTCTTGTTATTTCTCTTCATTGAAACATTATTACAACGCAGCTAAACGACTCAAAGCACAGCATATAAAAGTCTATGAAGATGATATCCGCCCAGTCGATAGGTTTTTAATGGAGCGCTTTATCAGAGGATCTGTTTGGGCCAAAGGTCGTTTAATTAAAAGCCACCCATATCCAGTATTAACTGATGCTAAATTCAAAAAAAATAGCGAGTTTACGCCTCGATTCTCAAGCTTGTCACTCGATATTGAATGTAATGGTGAGGGAGTACTATTTTCAGTTGGCTTAGTGGGCGAAAACATCGATATGGTGTTAATGATAGGACAGCCACAAGATACCAGTGAACTGCCATTTAGCATTCAATGGTGTGTTGATGAAATTGATTTACTAGACCACCTTTGCTCGCTTATTCAAACTATAGATCCTGATGTGATTATAGGTTGGAATGTCATTGAGTTTGATTTTACTGTATTACATGCACGTGCTGAAGCGCTTGGGGTTGAGTTACCTTTAGGGCGCAATAAAGAAAAAATGCAGTTGAGAGTTGGTAGCTTTACCCGCTTAACTATACCTGGTCGGGTTGTGATTGATGGTATCGATACCTTAAAAAATGCAACCTATCATTACGATAACTTCAGTCTTGCCAATGTAGCAAGCATTGAGCTTGGCGAAGATAAACTGATTAGCACCGACGACCGTCTTGCTGAGATCATTCGTCAGTTTAATGAAGATAAACTTTCACTTGCGAGTTACAACAGACAAGATTGCATTTTAGTACTGCGTATTTTTGAAAAGCTTAGGTTACTCGATTTTGCAGTTGTACGAAGTCAGTTAACAGGTTTAGAGCTTGAAAGAATGGGGGGATCTGTTGCCGCTTTCACTAACCTCTACCTACCTTTATTACATAGAAGTGGCTATGTAGCTCCCAATTTGGGGGATCATGGCCTAACATTCGACAGCCCCGGTGGCTATGTTATGCCATCACAACCAGGGCTTTATAGAAATATACTCGTGCTCGATTACAAAAGCCTGTATCCATCGATAATGAGAACATTTTGTATAGATCCACTTGGCTTGATTGAGGGTTTAAAAAGCCCAGAAAATGCAATAGAGGGTTTTAATCAAGCGCTATTTTCACGAACCGAACATCATTTACCTGAACTGATTCGAGAGCTCGCTGCTAAAAGACAGGTCGCCAAAGATAATGACCAACCTATGCTCTCGCAGGCGATTAAGATCATTATGAATAGTTTATATGGAGTGTTAGGTTCAAAAGGGTGCCGCTTTTATGATCCACGCTTGTCTAGTTCAATCACTCTGCGTGGTCATGAAATAATGCAAACTACCAAGCAGTGGATTGAAGAATGGGGCTATGAAGTAATTTATGGCGATACTGACTCGACATTTGTGAAATTAGTTGATGAGCTGAGTCCTCAAGACTGTAATGAAATCGGTACGGAACTGGCAAGAAAAATAAACATACGTTGGCAGCACGAGTTACAACAACATTATAAAATAGACAGTTTTTTAGAAATTGAGTTCGAAATCCACTATAGCCCTTTTTTTATGCCCACGATTAGAGGAAAAACAACGGGTTCTAAAAAGCGATATGTCGGAAATGTGGTTAAAGATGGAATTAGCGAACTTGTTTTTAAAGGAATGGAAACAGTTAGAAGTGATTGGACTGAATTGGCTCATCAATTTCAAAGAGAGCTTTTCAATATTTTATTTAGTGAACAGAATAGTCAGGATTTAATAATCCAAGTATTTGATAATTATGTTAAAAAGCTTTATGCAGGTGAATTTGACTCAATGTTAGTCTACCGTAAACGATTAGGGCAGCATTTGACAGACTATCAAAAAAATATCCCTCCTCATGTTAAAGCAGCTAAGCAATATATAGTTAAAAATCCTACTGTTAGCTTCAAGCGTGGGCAAATAATTGAATATGTGTACACCGATTGTGGCGCTGAGTACTACACAGGTAAACATCATTACGATTATGGTGTTTATGTTAATAAGCAATTGTTGCCAATAGCTGAAATGATAGTTGCAGATTTGGGTGCTATTATTTCATTTGGAAATAATAAGCAAATTCGAATGTTTTAAGGTCTGAATATTGCTTTTTGTCCCTATTTCTAAGGGTTTTGGCTATGGATGTCTTTGTACGAATTTTGCGCGATAGATTAAAGTTTGGTTTCATTTGTGGTTTTTTATTAATTTTTTATAAACAAATGTCTGGATATTTTGTTTAATTTGTTTATTATTTGTTGGTCGCAGTCCTGATGTGATAACAAATAATAAACAAGCTTATGCTAAATATAGCCACAATATAGTGGTCCAGGGAGAATCAAATGTTAAATAAAAAAGTTTCTAAAGCAGTTCGCTTAGCGATTGCTTTTGGTGCTGCATCAACAGCTGCATTTTCTGCATCGACTGTTGCAGCTGAAGACGACAGTGCAGAGAAAGTTGAACGCATTCAAGTAACAGGTTCACGCATCAAGCGTACTGACCTTGAAGGTGCATCACCTGTAATCAGCATCACATCTGCTGATATCAAAATGGAAGGTGATTTCACTGTAGCTGACGCTCTTCGTTCAAGTTCATTGAACTCATTCGGCTCATTCTCAGAGCGTTCAGGTAGCTCTGCTCAGTCTCAAGCAACTATTAACTTACGTGGTGCGGGTTCACGCCGTACACTTGTGCTATTAAACGGTCGTCGTTTCCCAGGCTCACCAACATTAGGTGGTGCGTCAGCTAACTTAAATGCTATTCCTATGGCGGCAGTTGAGCGTATCGATATCATGACTGAAGGTGCATCATCTATTTATGGTTCTGATGCAATGGCTGGTGTTGTTAACGTTATCCTAAAAGACAACTATGAAGGCTTAAGCTTCAACGTTGGTGCTGGTCATCGTGATCAAGACGAAGGAACAACGTCTTCAGAGTTCTCAGTAGTAGGTGGTATCTCAAACGATAAAGGTAACATCACGTTTGCATACGATTACCAAAAACGTGAAGGTATCAGTGATGGTGCACGTGATTACACTAAAGCTAAAATCGGTGATTTAGATGGCGATGGTGATATCGAAGCGTACACTGCAGATACTGTTGGTTGGTCTTACTACGGTGCAACAGTTCTTTCTCCTGACTTCTCACAAGCAAAAGCATCACTATTATGTGATGACTTAATTGCAGAGTACGGTGAAAATACGTTCCGTCGTGTAGATGCAAATGAAGACTGGGGTCCAGGCTCTGAGTATTGTATGTATGCGTTTGCAAACGTATCTTACAACACAGCATCAATCGACCGTAACACATTATACATCAGCTCTAACTATGAAATCGCTGAAAATGTAGAGTGGTTTGGTCAAACAATGTTTGTTCAAAACTCATCATTTGGTCGTTATGCTCCTCCAGCTGCTCCTTGGACTGGTATGTCTGCAGACAATGAGCACAACCCATACGGTGAAGATGGTGCATACGGTTTATTCCGTTGGGTTGGTATCGGTACTCGTGACGGTAACGTAGACGACTACAACATCGATTTAACAACTGGTTTACGTGGTTTCCTTGATTGGAACAACGCTTCATGGGAAGTTTACTACCACCGTAACAAAGCAGATAACAAATCTGTTGGTCAATACTACCTTTCTTATTCTGGTTTAGCATATAACCAAGCTAATGATATTGATTTAGGTTCAGATGAAGGTGTTGCAAACATGAAAGCAACAACACTTCAAGAATCTTCATCGACTTTTGACCAATACTTTGCAGGTATTGGCTTCGATTTATTCGAATTACCTGGTGGTCAAGTATCACACTACGTAGGTATGGAATATTTTGAGCAAACTTATGCAGATATCTACGATGGTCAATCAGCTGCTGGTTTAATCGGTGGTTCAGCAGGTAACTCATCACAGGGTAAACGTGATGTAACAGCATTCTTCTTCGAGTCAGTACTTCCAATTACTGAAACTGTAGAAGTTAACTTAAAAGCTCGTTACGATGACTACTCTGACTTCGGTGACAATATTGCTCCTGCGGTATCTGCTCGTTGGCAAGTAGCTGATAACATCGTTATCCGTGGTTCATATTCTGAGTCTTTCCGTGCACCAGGTCTTGACCTTCTAAATGCTGCACGTACATTCTCAGCTGAATCAGCTATCGACTATGCAAATGGTTCAACTACATCGCGTCAATATGACACTTATTACACGCAAAACTCAGAGTTAGATGCTGAAACTTCAGATTACACTAACCTTGGTATCGCGTGGGATGTAAACGAAAACCTTACTTTCAAAGTTGATTACTTCCAGTTAGCGATTGATAATGTAATTCAATCTAAGTCTCTTCAGTCTTTACTATCTGACGAAGCTGCAGGCCTAATCTCTGCTGTATCAGTAGACACAGATACTTCAAATGAGACTTTCTATCTGAAGCGTGCTGCATCAGGTACTCTAGTTGAAGCAGGTACATCTTACTTCAATGGTGCTGGTTTCGAAATTGAAGGTATCGACTTTACAATTGCTGCAAACCTTGAAACTGGTTTTGGTGACTTCCGTTTCCAAAACGTGAATAGCTTTGTGCTTTCGTATGACCAAGAAGTAGGTGGTGTTGTACAAGATACATCTGGCTGGTCAGGTCAACCTGAGCTTAAGTCTGTTGCAACGGTTGCATGGTCTTATGAAGATCACTCACTAGCGTGGAATGCAACATACACAGACAGCACTACTGAAACTGAAAAAGATGAAGATGGTGATGGCTACTATGAGCAAACAGGTAAGCTTGATAGCTGGTTAATTCACAACTTAACTTACACTTATAATGCAGGTGCATACGGTGCACTTACTTTCACTGTTAATAACTTAACAGATGAAGATCCAGTGTTATCATCAAACGGTACTTGGGATAACCAAGACCTTTATAATAACTTTGGTCGTGATTATCGTGTAAGCTACTCAATCAGCTTCTAATAAAGTTTTTTGAAAGTAAAAAGGCTGAATTTATTCAGCCTTTTTTTATGGAGTATACATGAGCGACCATTGGACAAATTATTGGCAACAAGGACACCTAACCTCATTTGGAAACGGGTTTAAAAAAAATTACCAAGGATCATTACAAAAGTTCTGGTGTAGTTTCGCGACTAAGCTAGATCCAGACTCATTGGTTCTGGATGTTGGCACGGGCAATGGTGCCTTAATTCAGCTGATACAAAGAGACAAAAAGTTAAATTGTGTTGGAATCGATCAGGCAAAAATTCATCCCGAGGTTTCAAAGAGTGTAGGCGGAACCTTTCTGTCAAATACAGCCGTTGAGAATTTACCATTTAAAGATGATGAGTTTTCGTCTGTTATTGCACAGTTTTCTCTAGAGTACAGTCAACTTGATAAAAGTATCTCTGAGGTTTTTCGTGTATTAAGTGCTAAGGGAGTATTTGCATTTGTCTGTCATCACCCTGAATCAATAATTGTAAAGCCAAATGCAAAGATTTTAGCGGCAGCAAATTTTGTTAGACAAGAGTTAACATCATCTCTAATGGCTTTGATTAACGATCTTGATAGAAAGCAGCTGGAAAGTGCAAAGCATTATTTCAATGAAATTGAAATAAAAATGAAACGTGAATTTATAAATAGTTTTGATGCTTTAGTGGGGACTAATTTACCTGCGTTCATAAACTTCTTGCGTCAAAATCAGAATAACAAAATAGACTTCAAAAAAGCGTTGTCTCTTTTTATGAATGAATTAGAGCTTCTAATTCTTAGGTTAACTGAGTTAGTAAATGCTGCTAACCAGTCAGCACTTTTGATCGAACAAGTAGAAACAATGAAAGTCAATTGTGAAGTTGGGAAAATCTTTGATAACAATCAAGATGAATTACTAGCAATTTACATTATGGGTGAATCGATTCTTTAAAACCCTCATTTAGATTTAGAAAAAGAAGTAGCATTTAATAAATAGATGTTACTTTTTTGAAATCCACCTCCTTTTTTGCCTGTCATAGATAATTTATTTTATTTCAATTGTTAATTTTGATTGTTGCGTTTATTAACTATCAAAAAGCTGTTGATGTGGATTTTCCACGCTTTTTCTGTACCTTTAAGCAATTATCTTGTACCTAATATTAACGTATTTGGTTTATTGTTGATTATTTGTTTATTGTTTAAATTTCCTTATAAAACAAAGGTTAAAAAAAAGTTGACCAAAAGTTGTACCTGATATTAGTATTTGATAGCTCTAAGGGGGGCTTTGACCCTTTAGTGTTAAATAAATAAATTAATAAAGTCATAACATGGATATGACCAGGGAGAATCAAATGTTAAATAATCAAGTTTCAAAAGCTGTTCGCTTAGCGATTGCTTTTGGTGCAGTGTCAACTGCTGCATTTTCTGCATCGACTGTTGCAGCTGAAGACAACAGTGCAGAGAAAGTTGAACGCATTCAAGTAACAGGTTCACGCATCAAGCGTACTGACCTTGAAGGTGCATCACCTGTAATCAGCATTACATCTGCTGATATCAAAATGGAAGGTGATTTCACTGTAGCTGACGCTCTTCGTTCAAGTTCATTGAACTCATTCGGCTCATTCTCAGAGCGTTCAGGTAGCTCTGCTCAGTCTCAAGCAACTATTAACTTACGTGGTGCGGGTTCACGCCGTACACTTGTGCTATTAAACGGTCGTCGTTTCCCAGGCTCACCAACATTAGGTGGTGCGTCAGCTAACTTAAATGCTATTCCTATGGCGGCAGTTGAGCGTATCGATATCATGACTGAAGGTGCATCATCTATTTATGGTTCTGATGCAATGGCTGGTGTTGTTAACGTTGTATTAAAAGACAATTATGAAGGCCTAAGCTTTAACGTTGGTGCTGGTCATCGTGATCAGGACGAGGGGACAACGTCTTCAGAGTTTTCTGTAGTAGGTGGTATCTCAAACGATAAAGGTAACATCACGTTTGCATACGATTACCAAAAACGTGAAGGTATCAGTGATGGTGCACGTGATTACACTAAAGCTAAAATCGGTGATTTAGATGGTGATGGTGATATCGAAGCATACACTGCAGATACTGTTGGTTGGTCGTACTTCGGTGCAACAGTTCTTTCTCCTGACTTCTCACAAGCAAAAGCATCACTATTATGTGATGACTTAATTGCAGAGTACGGTGAAAATACGTTCCGTCGTGTAGATGCAAATGAAGACTGGGGCCCAGGCTCTGAGTATTGTATGTATGCGTTTGGTAACGTATCTTACAACACAGCATCAATCGACCGTAACACATTATACATCAGCTCTAACTATGAAATTTCCGATAACGTAGAGTGGTTTGGTCAAACAATGTTTGTTCAAAACTCATCATTTGGTCGTTATGCTCCTCCTGCTGCAGAGTGGGAAAATATGTCTGCTGATAACCCACACAACCCTTATGGTGTAGACGGTGCATACGGTTTATTCCGTTGGGTTGGTATCGGTACTCGTGACGGTAACGTAGACGACTACAATATCGACTTAACTACTGGTCTTCGCGGTGACTTCGACTGGAACAATGCTTCATGGGAAGTTTACTACCACCGTAACAAAGCAGATAACAAATCTGTTGGTCAATACTACCTTTCTTATTCTGGTTTAGCATATAACCAAGCTAATGATATTGATTTAGGTTCAGATGAAGGTGTTGCAAACATGAAAGCAACAACACTTCAAGAATCTTCATCGACTTTTGACCAATACTTTGCAGGTATTGGCTTCGATTTATTCGAATTACCTGGTGGTCAAGTATCACACTACGTAGGTATGGAATATTTTGAGCAAACTTATGCAGATATCTACGATGGTCAATCAGCTGCTGGTTTAATCGGTGGTTCAGCAGGTAACTCATCACAGGGTAAACGTGATGTAACAGCATTCTTCTTCGAGTCAGTACTTCCAATTACTGAAACTGTAGAAGTTAACTTAAAAGCTCGTTACGATGACTACTCTGACTTCGGTGACAATATTGCTCCTGCGGTATCTGCTCGTTGGCAAGTAGCTGATAACATCGTTATCCGTGGTTCATATTCTGAGTCTTTCCGTGCACCAGGTCTTGACCGTCTTAATGCTGCGCGTTCATTTTCAGCAGAAGACGCTATTGACTATAGAAATGGCTCTACAACAGAGCGTCAGTACAATACATACTATACACAAAACTCAGAGTTAGATGCTGAAGAATCAGATTACACTAACCTTGGTATCGCGTGGGACGTAAACGACAACCTTACTTTCAAACTTGATTACTTCCAGTTACAAATCGATAATGTAATCCAACAAAAGACATTACAAGCTCTTTTATCTGACGAAGCTGCAGGCCTAATCTCTGCTGTATCAGTAGATACAGATACTTCGAATGAGACTTTCTATCTGAAGCGTGCTGCATCTGGAACGCTTATTGAAGCAGGTACATCTTACTTTAATGGTGCTGGTTTCGAAATTGAAGGTATCGACTTTACAATTGCTGCAAATCTTGAAACTGGTTTTGGTGATTTCCGTTTCCAAAACGTGAATAGCTTTGTACTTTCATATGAAGAAGAAGTAGGTGGTCGAGTTCAAGATACATCTGGTTGGTCAGGTCAACCTGAGCTTAAGTCTGTTGCAACGGTTGCATGGTCTTATGAAGATCACTCTTTAGCATGGAACGCAACATTTACTGATAGCACAAGTGAGTTTGAAAAAGCTCCTTTAGATGCTGATGGTAATCCAATTGCTGGTGCTAAATATGATGTGTCTGGTCGACTTGATAGCTGGTTAGTACATAACTTAACTTATACTTATAATGCTGGTGCATATGGTGCTGTTACTTTCACTGTTAATAACTTAACAGATGAAGATCCAGTGCTATCATCAAATGGCACATGGGATGATCAAGACTTATATAACAACTTTGGTCGCGATTATCGTGTAAGCTACTCAATCAGCTTCTAATAAAGTTTTTTGAACGTAAAAAGGCTGAATTTTTTCAGCCTTTTTTATGGAATATGCATGTCGATCATTGGACAAAATATTGATACAAGGCTACCTGATGTCTTTAGCAATTATTTTAATAGTTTATTAAGAAGGAGAGTTAAACGTCTCGCCAAAACCATGATAATGAGCATAAAGTTCTTAATCTTAATCAAAGGTTTGTTTGTCATCACTTTGAATCAATTATTATTATTCCGAACTAGAAAACTCTCAGTATTGTTAGTAAGTAAAATCAAAGAGTGGTTGATATTGAAATGGGTTTTATAAAATAAGAAAGCACAGATATTAATGAGTGCTAATTGCATTGAAACAAGTTAGTTATTTGTACCATTTGAAATAATCTCTTATACTGGAATTTCCTGATTAACAATTAGTTAAGGCTTTTGTTTGGGTAAGATAACTGTCTTTATCTATATATTACTTTCATTACTTGTATCATTTAGTGCGAATTCTGAACAGACTGGTGCAACTTTAAAAGCAGGTATCGTTAGCTATAACTTTTTCCCGTATCATACGCGTGATGCTGATGGTCAGTTTTCAGGCGTGATTGTTGGCTACAGTAATGAAATTGCCAGCTTGCTTGGGGCTGAATTAGATTATGAAGTATATGCAAGTTTAAACGAGCTTTTAGATGCTTTGGAGGCAGGAAAAGTCGACTTTGCTGTTGGCTTAAATGAGACAAAACAACGCAAGAAGCATTTCTTATTTTCTACTCCGTTTATGGAATCGCCGCGCGGAATAGTGACAAAGCAAAAGATAGCCAACGATGCTTTAAAAAATTTGGCTAGCCTGCGCTGGGTTTGTATAACTGGCAGCTCACATTGTGAATATTTAGCCGAAAATGGCGCTCTGTTTATTAATCGCTTTATTCAACCTGAAGATGCATATAAGAAAATTGCTGATGGCACATTTGATGCGTTTTTGGGAGATTATTCTGCTTTATCTCATCAATTTAAAAATCGTACTCATGATAACTTAAAAGTAGTTAGCCCTATTTGGTTATCAAGTGAAACTCTGCATGTAATGTTCAATAAAAACAATACATTGCTACGTAACCAAGTGAATTCTGTTTTGACCTCAATATCTCCAACAACTAAACAGTTGTGGGAAAGTGCTGCGAGCGAAGAGTACTTAGCTGCAAAGGCATATGGGCAGTTTAAGCGCGATTTTAACCGTATTAATGCCGAAGATATTAATAATTATTTACTGACATTTTCATTTATTGATGGCATTTATCCACTAAATTCAACAAACAAGAATGGTGAGGCCAGAGGGTATTTAAACGATACACTGCAACTTCTTTCACAGCGAAGTGACTTTCAATTTAAGTACATACCAGCCGCTAACTCTAGCGAGTTAGAAAAATTATTTTTAGCTAATAAAGTTGATATTATTCCTACACTTACACCATCTAAAATAGATGAAGGTGTACTAATTGCTTTACCTGCTCACTATAGTTTAGAAATGGTGTTAATTTCTAAGCGTTCAAGAGAAATTAAACGGATAGGGTATTTTGAAACGTTTGCAAATCCATTAGAGAGGCTTGTGGTTAGTGAACAGCTTGATACCGTCTCATTCGATTCAATTCAAACTCTTTTTTATGCGTTAAGAAATGATAACATCGACGGCGTAATCTTGCCTCAAAGCATTGCCGCTTATCAATTAAATCAGTTTTATATTGGTGAATTTTACATCAATCCAAAATATCGTTATTCGCAGCCTATTTACTTTTTAGTAAATAAACACTTTTCTGAATTTGCCACTTTACTCGATAGTTTATTTAAAACATTAACAAGTAATGATTTTACTCATGTAGTCAATCGCCATGGTATTTTTAATATTGAGCAAGGCTACGATAAAAAAACGGTAAACACGACAGCAATTCTTGTTTTAATTCTGTTGGCAGTATCTGTTATTTACTTTATTAGCTGGCGAATAACAATTAATAGAGAAATAGCAAAACGCGAACACGCTGAACAGGTTGCACTTAGTAAACTTAACTTCACTCAAAAGCTGATAGATGACCTTCCTACTATGGTGGTGATACAGGATAAAGATCAACGTCGCATAATGTGGAATAAGGCTTATAAAGATAATTTTGCTCATTTATGGGATAAAGATAATCAATACCTACGTACTGATCTTGATGTGGTTAAGAAACTGCTTTCGCAAAACAGACAAAGTTTAAAGTCAGGAAAAGTGATAAATCAGCAAATAAACTACACCAATAATGAAGGACAAAACCTTGAACTTCTTTATACAAAAAAACCTTATTATGGTGTTGATGGTTTACTTGCAGGCATTATGACAGTAATTACGGATGTTACTGAGCATCACCAATTACAGCGTGAGAATAAATCAGTACAAAAACTACTACAAACAATTACCGATACTATCCCAGGCGGCGTTTTTCAGTACGAGTATTATGATAATGGTGAGGGTAGCTACACTTATATTAGCCGAGGCGCACAAGAGTTATTAGGTATTTCAAATACAACCGTTAATCGCCGAGGCATGACAGGTTGCATTTCGCCTCATATTGTTGATGAAGACAGAGTTAAAATTGCTAAAAGTTTTAAGCTTGCTAACAAACTTAATAGCATGATCGATATTGAGTTTAGAGTGAACCATTTAGGTCAGCAGATTTGGTGTCGATATATAGCAAATGCTGAGCCCAAAAAGCAGTCTTCGCAAGAGGGAGTTCGTTGGAATGGCATTCTATTTGACATTAATTTGCTAAAACGCCAGCAAGCAGACCTTACAAAGGCAAATCAATTAGCACAGCAAGCTGATTTAGCGAAAAGTCGTTTTATTGCAACCATGAGTCATGAACTGCGAACGCCTATTTCAGGCGTTAGTGGCTTTATTGAATTACTAAAAGCTTCAACGATGACTGATGAGCAATACCAATTAGTAGAGCACATTGATGGCTCTTTATTAAAGTTACGCACTTTAGTTGATGATATTCTTTATTTTGCAAATACTAATGCGGGTAATATCGATGTTGAAATACGAAATGTAGATTTAGAGTCGCATTTATGCCGAGTTATACGCGCTCATGAATATCTTGCTAAGCAAAAAGGCATAGAGTTTATTTTATCGTGGCGTACAGCGGCCTATAATTTAGCTTCTGTCGATATAAACCACGTGATGCAAGTTGTTTCTAACGTGCTAAATAATGCAGTTAAGTTTACCGAGCAAGGCACGATTAGTTGTGATGTTTTGTTTGAAAAAAACACCCTTAAACTTGAAGTATCAGATACCGGCAAAGGTATGACTGCTCAGCAACTAAAGCAAACATTTACCCCTTTTGAGCAAGCAGATAATTCTATTCAACGTCGTTTTGGTGGTGCTGGTCTGGGTTTAAGTCTTGCCAAGCAATTACTAGATGCAATGGAAGGTGAGATTAATATTTCTAGTACTTATGGGAAAGGCACCAATGTTTATATCACTGTGCCATTAACCCAAGTTAGCAAATCTAAGCTAAGTCTATCTTCTGTTACTTGGTATGTCTGTAGTCAAAATCAGCCTCTGTTAAATTGTTTAGACAGCATTGGTGTTCAATATAAGCAGCTAGATTGGCCATTAGATAAACATGCTTTTGAGCAGGCGAAAAGTATATTTATTGATGAGTGCTATATGGTGGAGCTTTGGGGTAACGACTGGCGAACAGAGATAAACCAAGCAAGCAATAAATACATTATTGTGTTAAGTCCGAATGGTACTCAAGCACCTGCAAAATGTAGCTGTCACGTATTAGCTGTAGACCCACTGTATCCAGATATACTAAGAGAGTTAATTGATAATATTCACACTAAAAGTAGTGAGCCAACCCGACTAGAAAATACTCCTGTTTATGGTCAAATACTGATAGCTGAGGATAATAAAACCAATCAACTATTACTTGAAAAGCAATGTCAAAAGCTTGGGATTAAGGCTGTAATAGTCGAGGATGGTTTCGCAGGGTTAAAAGCGCTTGAGAATAATCATTTTGACTTATTATTAACAGACTGCCACATGCCGGATTTAGATGGTTTTGGCTTAGCGAAAAGTATACGAGAAAAAGAGCAATTTAAGCATTTACCTATTATCGGTTTTACAGCTGACTCATCGAAAGAATGTCTAAAAAAAGCATTAGATTCAGGTATGAATAGCGTTCTTTTTAAGCCGTATAAACTAAATGAATTATATAATAGATTGGCTGAGTTTATTGACCTCAACACGAGTGATGTTGAAACCATTGATAATACATTTATAAATATACAAGGTGTTAAAGATAAGCAGCATTGGTTAACTGTTTTTGGAAATGAAAATGATGCAAAAATGTTAGCTGAGGTGTTTATAAACAGCTTACAAGAAGATGTGGATAATTTATCTACGCACTTAAAAAATCATGATATTGAAAAGATTTCTCGTTCAATCCATAAGCTTAAAGGTGGGATTGTTATGCTTCAATACCCACCGTTGTCAGAACTTATCGTGCAGACAGAAAATAGATTTAATCAACAACATGACACTTTGGTTGTCGAAGGTTTGATTTCAGAGCTACTTGACGTAATAGATAAAGTTAAGTTATGGCTTTAATATAATGAAAAGTGCTATAAAAAATAAGCATGCCATAGATTAATTTATGATTTAATTATATACTCATGAACGTTTAACATCTAACTTAAATTTTATATCCAAGAGAGCTCTAAATGAAAGAAATCCGATCTTTTGTTAAATCTGCGTCGTTAACTGAGCTTGAAAAAGCCAAGCAGCTAATTGACACAGCAATCGAGAAATATACTCAACAGCAAGAAGCTAAAAAAGAAGTACTCGATTTGTTAAAAGAAAAAGGACTTACATTAGAAGATTTACAAGATGTAGCAAGTACAGATAAGCGTACTAAAGTTAAACCAAAATATCGCATCGAGTATAATGGTGAAATCGTTGAATGGACGGGTCGTGGTAAACGTCCTAAAGCGTTCCAAGGTGTCGATCTAACTAAGCACTTGGCTTAATTTTTTGCTTTAAAGAATATGAAGGGAAGCGTATGCTTCCCTTTTTTATGTCGAATATTCCGATAAAATGAAGTACGTACTCAGACCCTACCAACAAGAGGCCGTAGAACGCACGGTTGCTCACTTTCGACAAACAGATGATGCTGCACTGATCGTATTACCAACAGGGGCAGGAAAAAGCCTTGTTATTGCAGAGCTTGCGCGCATTGCCAAACAAAAAATTATGGTGCTTGCACATGTCAAAGAATTGGTGGAGCAAAACGCAGAGAAGTATATGAGTTTTGGCTTTAAGGCGAGTATTTTTTCAGCAGGTTTAAAGCAAAAGTCTTTAACAGAGCAAGTCACCTTTGCAAGTGTGCAGTCCCTGGCGCGCAATACCGATAAGCTGAGTGATGCCTACTCTTTGTTGATCATTGATGAGTGTCACCGTGTCAGCGGTGATGAACAAAGCCAATACGGGCAGGTGATAGCGAGTCTAAAAAAGCAAAACCCCAACCTTAAAGTGCTTGGATTAACTGCGACACCTTTTCGTATGGGGATGGGCTGGGTTTATCATCATCATTATCACGGTTTTGTTAGAGGTGATAAAGATGCGCCATTTAAAAAGTGTATTTTTGAGTTACCACTGCGCTATATGATTAAAAACGGCTATTTAACGCCACCGCATGAAGTCGATGCTGCTATTAGTCATTATGACTTTTCATCACTACCGAGTGATTCATTCGGTCGATACAGTATCGAAAATATGAATGCATTATTGAAAGATAACACACGGGCAACAAAAGCTATTATCAAGCAAGTTATAGAATACAGTGAACAGCGTCATGGCGTGATGATCTTTGCCGCAACCGTGATGCATGCCAAAGAAATTACCGGTTACTTACCAGAGCAAAATACTGCACTTATAACCGGCGATACCGATAATAACGAACGTGACCGAATTATTAATCAATTTAAAGCAAAACAAATAAAGTATTTGGTTAATGTATCTGTGCTCACGACAGGCTTTGATGCTCCTCATGTTGATTTCATCGCGATTTTACGGCCAACCGAATCGGTCAGTTTATACCAGCAGATTGTAGGTCGGGGCCTGCGCTTAAGTGAAGGAAAAAAAGACTGCTTAGTGATTGACTATGCAGGTAATGGTTTTGATTTGTTTTATCCTGAAGTGGGCAGTAAAAAAGCGCAAAGTGATAATGAGCCTGTTCAGGTGCTGTGTCCGGGTTGTGGATTTGCGAATATTTTTTGGGGTAAAACAGACAGCGAGGGCAAAGTGATTGAGCATTTTGGCAGACGTTGTCAAGGCTTGCTGGACGATGGTGAAGAACAAGTACAGTGCGATTATCGCTTTCGGTTTAAAGAATGTGAGCAGTGTGGTGAACAAAATGACATTGCTGCAAGGCAGTGCCATTCTTGTGGTGCCATGATGGCAGACCCTGATGATAAACTACGAGAAGCACTAAATTTAAAAGATGCCTTGGTATTAAGGTGTAGTGGTTTGTCAGCTCAGGTGCTCGCAAAAGGTTTACTTAAAATTAGTTATTATGATGAAGACGGTGCAAGTTGTGATGAGGTATTTAACTTAGCAAATGACACCGGACGATTTATTTTTAATAAGCAGTTTGGTAAGAGAGCAGCACCAGGTTTTACACCAATTGAATGGCAAAGCGCTGAGCAGGTTGTAAATTTACAGCAGCAACTACTGGCCCCCGATTTTGTGATTGCGCGTAAAAATAAAAAATATGGTTGGAAAGTGGCAGAAAAGCTATTTGATTATCAGGGGAGTTTTCGTAAAGCGAATCAACTAAATTGATTCGCTTACAAAATTGGCTGGCAGGCTTATTGTTCTTCAGCCATTAAACCCCAGCCATCACCATAACCATTATGGCCATTAGCGATGCTTTCTAAGTATTGCTCAGTTTGGCTAAGTAAAGTGTGATCTGGCACCATCTTCACGCGGGTAATTACTTCCCACACCCCTGTATCTGGGCATTTGGTTAACTCTGTTGAAGGAGCAAGCTCATCACTTGTAATCGCTTCAGCAAATTTTTCTGCTTCAGGTTTTTGTTCAAAAAGGATATAGAAATCGATGGTTTGCATACTGGTTAAATCGACACCAGCTTCAGCTATTTCAGCTAATAATTGACCGTTTTCGTCATCAGGGAAGTGCATTTAGTCGCTCATTCATTATAAATCTAGGTATTATCCGCTATTGTAGCGAAAATAATTGTTTAACGCGTACTAATTTTAGCATTTCAATTATGTCGGTGGCTATTGCACTGTGCTAGTATCTTTTTGTACTCATTTTAGATTATGACTCCTCCAAAAAAGTAAGGATATTTTTTGTATACTCGGCATTTCTTTTTTGTCTTTTTGTTTATCTGCTTTTCATACAGCCAGCATGCATCGAGTGCTGCTACGGTTATTAAAGATTATAAAATTCAGGGGATCAGTGATGAGCTCGAAAAGAACGTTGAGCTTTACATAAAACAACTTATCGATGAAAAAACTTCCAAGGCATTAAAGCGTCATGCTAAAAGCCAAGTAGAAATGAGTTTAAAAGCCCTTGGCTATTACAAACCGACCATCAAAATTAGTTTCGATAACGCGCAGCAGCTATTAATTGTCGATGTTGAACGAGGCCCTGTTACCCGAATTGCAGATATCAACGTAACTATCACTGGTGCCGGGAAAGATGACGCTGAATTTATGTCTGCTGTCAATAGTATCAAAATCAAGCAGGGTGACTTTTTAAATCACGGTAAATATGAGGCTGCTAGAAAAGGTCTTGAAAGCCAGCTATTAGAGTTAGGCTATTTTGATGCGAAGTGGCACGAGCATAAATTGGCCGTATCGCTAAAAAATAATAGCGCAAAAGTCATTTTTAATGTCGATACCGGTCCTCGCTATCAGTTTGGTGATATCACCATTGGGAGTGAGACTCCCGCTGAAAAATACATTCGTTCGCTGGCGGAGTTTAAACAAGGTCAGCCATATAAAGCGACCGAGGTTTCTGATTACAACTTAGCGCTATCGAGTACCCCTTATTTTGCGAGTGTCCGTGTGTATGCAGATATTGCAAAACGAAAAGATAATCAAGTGCCTGTTAATGTTGATGTATTACATAAGCCAGCCAATAGCTATGAAGTGGGTGGCGGTTATAGCACAGATCTTGGTCCGAAAGTTCGTTTTAAGTGGACCAAACCTTGGATCACCGAAGATGGCCACTACTTAGAAAGTAACCTAAATGTATCTGAGCGCCAGCAAGATATATCATTGGGCTATACGGTACCGGTCGACGATCCTAATGATGACCTTTGGCGCTTCTCTGTGGGTTACAAGCTCGAAGACGAATTAACTAATGATCTGTACAGCAAAATATTAACCGGACAGTTGCAAAGGCAATGGCTAACCGAAGACGACTGGGTGCGTACGGCCTTTTTAAGACGTGATTATGAAACTTATCGTATTGGCGATGAGGAGCAAAGTGCAAAAATGCTGATGCCCGGCATCAGTTATGCGAAAAAAGATACCGAAGGGGGTACAACACCTTATGAAGGTTACCAATGGATGGTTTCGGCCGAATTTGGTTTAAAAGATATGATGTCTTCAACCAACATTTTGCGCTTACAACTGCAAAATGCCTGGCTAACTACTTTTGCAGATCGCCATATGTTGTTTTTAAGAGCCAACCTAGGTGCCATGCTGGTCGATAATATAAATGATGTGCCGTTATCACTGCGTTTCTATGCCGGTGGTGATCAGAGTGTACGTGGTTTTGCTTATGAATCTATTTCCCCAGAAGATGAGGAAGGGCGCTTAATTGGTGGTAAATATTTGATGAGTGGCACTGTTGAATATAACTATCAATTTGCTGAGCATTGGCGCGCAGCCTTATTTGTCGATAGTGGTACTGCGACTAATGATTTTAGTGATCGCGTCGAAGTTGGTGCCGGTTTTGGTTTTCGCTATTTAACACCGGTTGGCCCTGTACGTATCGACCATGCTTGGGGTTTAACAAAAGAAAGCAAAAGTACCCGATTAAGTATTACCATAGGGCCTGAAATCTAATGAAGATGTTAAAAAAGATAACCAAGGTTCTATCAATCACGTTGGCAAGTCTGCTAGTTATTGTGTTTTGTTTGCTATTCACCGCGCCCGGTAATCACTTTATTGCATACACAGCGAATAAGTTAGTTGATGGCTTAACAATAAAGCTGCCATCTGGGCGTTTTTTATATAACGATGCGTTTGATGTTCACTTTGAAAATCAAGGCATCAAGCTTGATGCAAAGCAGCTAAAAATTGATTTGTTCTGGTGGCGTTGTGATGGCATTTGTCTTGATAATTTAAGCGCCCAGTCGATAGATTTAAATATTAAAAGCCAAGCTGCATCAACTGAGCAGGGCTCTGAAACAGAGCCTGAAGTTGCACAAGCCGCACAAATTAGCTTACCAATGAAAGTTGCTGTTAAGCGAGTTGCAATTAATCGCTTTAATCTTGCGCATCCGAGTGCCGATGTAACAGTCAACAAATTAAACTTAAGTGGTCGCGGTGAAGCATCGGATATTACAGTGGATACACTGACCATTGCTGATGTTGCTGTGATGCTGCACGAAGCAAAAGAGCAGCCTAAATCAACGCCATTAACAGAGCTTCCAGCATTACCAGCACTTGATATTACGCTACCGATTAATGTTGAGTTAAAGCAACTTCAAATCAGTAAAGTTGCTGTTACTCCTTATGGCGCAGAAGAGGCTCAGCTTGTCGAAAATATTCAATTGGTAGCTTCAGCCAAGGGAAGCGATATTAATCTTGAAAAGCTTGCTGCAAGTTATCAGCAATGGCAATTGCACACCAATTTAACGGCAGCGCTTGCGGGTAAAAATACAGTTGAGGGGGCTGTGTCTCTAAATAGCAATGAGCATCAAGCTAAGTTATTAGTTTCAGGGCCGCTTGAGGATTTAAAGTTAGACCTAGTTACACAGGGAGCATACCCAGCAGAGTTAAAAGGGGCTGTGAACCTAAAACAAACAAATTACCCATTTGATTTAACTGGTCAAATAGCAAAGTGGCAAATAGCAACAGATACACAACAGCTGCAATTATCGGACTTTGATTTAAAAGCGAAAGGCCATGCCGATGATTATGCTGTTGATTTGAGCCTAGTAACGCAGTTAGATGCATTACCGGCAATGACTGTGAAATCGCAATTACAAGGTAGTTTAACAAACGCAAAACTTGAGCAGTTAAGCCTTAATACTAACGACAGTAAAGCAGAAATTAACGCATCAGTTGATTGGTCAAATGGCGTAAAAAGCCAATTTAAAGGGGTTTTAAGCCACTTAAAAGCCCAATATTTAACGGATGCACTAAGTAGTGATTTATCTGGTGAATTTAATGGTTCATTTAACTTACAAGCAGGTAAGTGGCAGCTTGCCTTAGATAATACGCAATTAAATGGCTCTGTGAATGACGTGCCAGTGACCTTGCTGTCGGATTTTGAACTTGATAGCAGCTTGCATGCGAGTTTTAATAAACTAGAAGTGAAAAGCGGTAAAAATGAAATTGCGTTATCCGGACAAGTGGATGATGTATGGCAAGTTGACGGCAAATTGCGTTTAGATGCAAGTGGTCAAGATATCTTGCCTATGCAAGGCAAGGGCTTTGCTGATTTGAGTTTGCGTGGTGAGCGTCTTGCGCCAACAGTTGATTTAAATTTAGTTCTTAATACATTGAGCTATCAAGATATTCAGGTTGATGGTTTAACATTAAAAGGGCAATTTGATTACGCTGCAGACTGGCAAACGGATGTGTCATTGGTGCTTGATTCTGCATCGATTAGCGAACACAAAATTAATCAAATTGAGTTAGACGCTAGCGGCGATAAAACAGATCACCATTTAACTTTTTTACTCGATGCAGACCAAGGCAAGGCGTCGTTTGATATTGACGGTAAATTTAATAAAGAAACCTGGCAAGGTGCGCTGAGCCAAATTCTTGTTACCGATAATCAGGTGCGCTTTGGCACTAATAAACCAGTTAATATTCAAGTTAATACCAAGACATTTGACTTTAATGTCGCTGCACATTGCTGGCAAAGTGATAACTCAAAATTATGCTTTGAGACTTTGCAGCAAACTAAGCAGTTAGGCCAGTTAAATGCACAGCTTGCAGCGTTATCGATTGCTGAATTTAAACACTTCTTACCAGATAACTTGAAAGTAATTGGCGATGCAAGCGGGGAGTTTGTTGCCAACTGGAATAATGGCGCACTAAAAACCATTCGTGCCAATATCAAAACTCAGCAGCTTGAAGCATCCTTAATCGATGGTGCAAGTGTATATAAATTACCGGTTGAGGTTTTAGATATATCGGCAATGAGCGATGCACAAGTCGGTAAACTTAATGCCACTATTGATTCATCCGTATTAGGTAAAGTAACGTCAGAGCTCAACATTGATGATATTCAAAATCAACAGACCTTAGCGGGCGACTTGGTTATTGAGAAAATTGAGTTAACAAACTTACGACCCTTTATTGCTTCACTTGAGCAACTAACAGGCGACATTAAAGGTCGATTAGCAATCGCAGGTACTTTAAAAGAACCATTACTCAATGGTGATTTTGATGTCGAAAAAATCAACCTTGAAGGGGCAAACCTGCCTGTATCGCTGCAAAACTCTTATGTGAACATTGCCTTTAATAACCAAAGTGCGAAGCTGACAGGTGAGCTTAAAGATACCGAAGGGGGCGCGCTTAATTTATCTGGCGGTATTGATTGGCAGCAAGATTTACCTGACGTTGACGTGAAATTAAACGGTAAAGAGTTTTTTGTGCGTGCCCAGCAAGATGTCACCTTTAAAGTATCGCCAGATTTAACTATGTCTTTGAAGAATAATGCGTTTAATCTTGATGGCCAAGTTGTAGTGCCATGGGGTCGTATTGCCATTGAAGAGCTACCAGAAGGCGCTGTACAAGTCAGCGATGATGAAGTCATTGTTGATATTGAGCAGCAACAATCAGAAAAAGTCCCCTTTGACTATGCCATAAACCTAAAGGTGTTGGTTGAGAATGATGTGCGCGTTGATTCATTTGGATTACAGTCTAAAGTTGAAGGTGACATTAACATCAGCATGGACCAAGTTACACCGATGATAGCAACGGGTGAATTGAACCTTGTTCAAGGTACCTATCGTGCCTTTGGGCAAGACTTGCAAATTCGCACCGGTCAGGTGGGCTTTAGCGGCTCTATTGATAAACCGTACCTAAACATTAAGGCAATTCGTAATCCGGATAACACATCTAATGGCGTGATTGCAGGTATTACGTTAACTGGTAATGTCGAACAACCTTCATTAAAAGTGTTCTCAGAGCCTGCGATGGACCAAGCCCAAGCATTGGCTTATTTATTAAACGGGCAACCTCTTGATGAAGGAGATAGCTCAACCGATGCGATGCTCACCCAATTACTGCTTGCCCAAGGTGTAAATCGCAGTGAAGGTGTGGTATCCAAAATCGGTGAAAGCTTTGGTTTGTCTGATGTCAGCTTAAGTTCAAGCGGCAGCGGGGATGACACCAAAGTTGAAATATCTGGTTACGTCACACCGGGTATTCAAGTGAAATACAGTGTCGGCATTTTTGATTCATTAAGTGAAGTGGCAGTTCGTTATCAATTGTTGTCGCAATTGTATATCGAGGTCACCAGCGGCCTTTATCAAAATGTTGATATTCTTTATAAATTTGATTGGGACTAATACATCTACTTGGCACCATAAATCGCTTTTATTTGCTTATTAAGGCATAAGTTAATAGGCTGAGTTGTCAATTACTTAAAAGATAATAACAATGAAATTAAGTCTATTAACTCTGTGCCTTGGCGTAGTATTAGCTGCACCAATTGCTGCAAAAGAAACAAGCCAAAAACGTTCTGCTGGCGAAATCATTAAAACCGCAAGTAGCAGTGAGTGGCGAAAAGTCAGTGCCGAAAACGTTATTAAATTAACCTTACCTACAGGCGCTGCTTATATCGAACTAAACGATAAACTAGCGCCTATTCACGCAAATAACATGCGACAGCTTGCCAAAGAAGGGTTTTATCAAGGCCTGAGTATGTATCGCTTTGTTGAAGGATTTGTTGCGCAGGGCGGAGATGCCAGCGAAAGTAAACCTGTTAAAAATGCAAAAAAAGGGTTACCTGCTGAGTTTTATCTACGCACCGAGGCTCCTTTAGCGATTACAGAGCTTAAAGGGCCTGATGGCTATGCCGCTAAAACGGGCTTTTTAAATGGCTTTGCTGTGGCACAAAACCAAAGCCAAACCGAAACATGGCAAGTACATTGCCCAGGAATTTTTGCTATGGCCCGCGGTAATGATATTAATTCCGGTGGTACCGAATTTTATGTCACCATCGGTAATAGCCAGCGCTATTTAGACCGTAATATCACCGTGTTTGGTCGTGTTTTAGAAGGCATGGAGCACTTTAATCTATTGCAGCGTAAAGCCACTGAAGGTCAGGCATTTAATCCCATTACAGATATGCAAGTATTAGCAGATATTAAAGACACAGATAAAAGTGAGTTTCGGGTGATGAAAACAGACTCAAATGCGTTTAAAGCCCTTATTGAAGCGCGTAAAAATCGCGTAGAAGCATGGTTTGTTGAAAGCCCTGATTACATCGACGTTTGTGCCATGCCAATTCCAACCGAACGGATTAAATAAAGCCATGACCACCTGATAGATTATTTGATACAATATCAGTCTATTGGTTAAGAAATATAAGGGTATCGGGTGGTTAACCTAGGTCCGCTGTTCGGCGAATTAAAAACGTGTTTACGCAAAGATCAATTCATCTTCAAAAAACGCCTACATGGCATCAAAAAAATCAACGATGAAACTAAGCAAGCGAGCATAGCGCAAAAAATAGCAGAAGATATTAGCCGTTCGCAGCAATTACGCGAGCATCGTTTGGCTGCCTTGCCTAAAGTGACCTACCCAGAGCAACTTCCTGTTAGTCAAAAGAAAGATGACATTAAACAGGCGATCGCCAATAACCAAGTGGTGATCATCGCCGGTGAAACAGGCTCAGGTAAAACGACGCAGATCCCAAAAATGTGTTTAGAGCTTGGCCGAGGTGTTGACGGATACATTGGTCATACTCAACCTCGTCGACTCGCGGCTCGAAGTGTCGCGAATCGTATTGCAGAAGAAATGCAATGCGAGTTAGGCCAACAAGTGGGCTTTAAAATTCGCTTTAGCGACCAAGTTTCTGACAATAGTTACATTAAATTGATGACAGACGGTATTCTGCTGGCTGAAATTCAACAAGATAGGTACCTAAATCAATACGATACCATCATCATCGATGAGGCCCACGAACGCAGCCTAAATATCGATTTCATCTTAGGCTATTTAAAAAATTTACTGCCAAAACGCCCTGACTTAAAAGTTATTATCACCTCAGCAACAATTGACCCTGAGCGTTTTTCTAAACATTTTGATAATGCGCCAATCATTGAAGTATCTGGTCGTACATTTCCCGTAGAGGTTCGGTACAGACCAACCACTGAAATCAATAAAGACGACATGGAAGCAGATGGTGACCAACTACAGGGAATTTTTGATGCAGTCGATGAGCTTTGCGATGAAGGCCCCGGCGATATTCTGATTTTCATGAATGGTGAACGAGAAATCCGTGATACCGCCGATGCGTTATCGAAGCGAAACCTCAAAGGCACGGATGTTTTACCGCTATATTCGCGTTTATCAAACGCTGAACAAAACCGAATTTTTGCGCCGCACAGTCGCCGTCATATTATTTTAGCCACCAACGTTGCTGAAACGTCATTAACGGTGCCGGGTATTCGCTATGTTATCGACCCAGGTACCGCGCGTATTAGCCGCTACAGCTATCGAACAAAGGTACAACGATTACCGATTGAGCCAATTTCACAAGCCAGTGCTAATCAGCGTAAAGGTCGTTGTGGTCGTATTGAAGCAGGTATCTGTATTCGTTTATACAGTGAAGAAGACTTTAATTCGCGACCAGAGTTTACCGATCCTGAAATTTTACGCACCAACTTAGCTTCTGTTATTTTGCAAATGCTCGGCTTGGGACTTGGCGATATGCAGCAGTTCCCGTTTGTGCAAGCGCCAGATAGTCGCAATATCAACGATGGTTTAACGCTACTTGAAGAACTCGAAGCAATTAAGCTTGCTAAACGTCATAAAAAGACGGAACTCACTAAATCAGGCAGAAGTTTAAGTCGCTTACCTGTTGACCCGCGCCTAGCAAAAATGGTGCTCACGGCTGATGGTTTAGGCGCACTGCGTGAAGTGATTATTATTGTTGCAGCATTGTCGATTCAAGATCCAAGAGAGCGACCACAAGAAAAACGCGGCGCAGCGGATGAAAAGCATGGCCGCTTTGACGACCCTGATTCAGATTTTATCGCCTTTTTAAATCTCTGGAATTACCTTGAAGAGCAGCAATCTGAATTGAGCAATAGCCAGTTTAGAAAGTTATGCCAAAAGGACTTTTTAGCCTATATGCGTATCCGTGAATGGCAAGATATTGTTTATCAGCTATCAACGGTGTGCAATGAAATGGGCATGAAGGCCACCACCAATGTTGCTGATAGTGACCGAATCCATCAATCTTTATTAAGCGGTATGTTAAGCCATATTGGTTTTAAAGATGAAAAACAAATCTATAAAGGCGCCCGTAATAGCCAGTTTCATATTTTCCCAGGTTCTGGATTATTTAAAAAGAGCCCAAAATGGATTATGGCGGCGGAGCTTGTCGAAACCAGTAAGCTTTATGCTCGCATCAACGCGCGTATAGACTTGAAATGGGTGGAAGGCTTTGCACAGCATTTAGTGAAACGCAGCTACAGTGAACCGCACTGGGAGAAAAAGCCGGGTGCAGTTATCGCGTTTGAACAGCAAACCTTGTATGGCCTATTAATCGTTAATAAGCGCCGCTGTGTGTATAGCAATATTGATCCGAAAGTAAGTCGCGAGTTATTTATTCGCACCGCCTTGGTAGAGCAAGAACTGGGTCAAAATGAAGGTTTTTTACAATATAACCAAGAATTAATTGAAGATATTCAAGTTCTTGAAAATAAATCACGTCGCCGTGATATCTTGGTTGATGAACAAACCTTATTTGAATTTTACGACAAGAAAATTCCGCAAGATGTAAATAATCGTGCCGCGTTTAATAAGTGGTGGAAAGGGCAAAAGCAAAAAGATAAGCGCTTTTTGCATATGTCTCGAGAAGAGTTAATGCAGCATGGTGCCGATCATGTCACCGAGTTTGATTACCCTGATACTTGGCAGCAAGAAAACTTATTATTACCACTGGCTTATCATTTTGACCCGGGCCAAGCCGTTGATGGTGTGGCGGTACAAATTCCGGTGGCACTGTTAAACCAAGTACAAGAAACTGGCTTTGATTGGCATATTCCAGCATTTCGACATGAGTTAATTTGTGCGCTGATCAAATCACTACCAAAAACAATTCGTCGTAATTTCGTGCCTGCACCAAACTATGCCGATGCGGTACTCGCTGCAATCGAGCCAATGCAAGGTAACTTAATTGATGCAATTAGCACGCGTTTATTGCGTATGACTGGGGTGCGTGTTGAGCCTGATGCATGGGATTTATCAACCCTTGCTCCGCATTTACGGCTGCAGTTTGAAGTGCGCGATGAAAACGATAAGTTACTTGCTCGCGGTTTAAATCTGACTAAGCTTAAAGCTCAGTTGCAAGGTAAAGTGACGGATACTTTATCTAAAGTAGCTGACAAGGGTATAGAGAAAGCTGATTTGACCGAGTGGAGTTTTGGTGAGTTACCAAGCTCTTACGTGAAAAAGCAAGGTCAATACGAAATTAAAGCATTTCCGGCGCTGGTGGATAAAAAAGATTCAGCAGCAGTTGAGCTATTTGATAATGAACACAAAGCACAGCAGGCGCACCAACAAGGTTTACGCCGCTTGGTATTATTAAACGTGCCATCACCGATTAAATATTTACAGCAAAACTTACCGAACAAATCTAAATTAGGTTTGTACTTTAATCCGTTTGGTAAGGTGAATGACTTAATTGATGACTGTATCGCAGCAGCCGTCGATAGCCTATTAACTAAATATGGCAACATCCGCACTGCAGAGTCATTTGAAAAGGCCAAAGAGCAAATTCGCGGCGAGCTTGGTGACACAGTTGTTGAGATTGCCACCCAAGTAGAGCAAGTGCTGAGTATAGCTCATGGCTTAAATAAACGTATGAAAGGACGCGTTGATTTAACCATGATTACGGCGCACGGTGATATTAAATCACAGTTACAAAGCTTAGTGTTCAAAGGCTTTGTGAGCCAGCACGGCGCAGCAAAAATGATGGATTTAATTCGTTACTTAAAAGCTATTGAACGCCGCTTAGAAAAGTTACCGGTTGATCCTAATCGTGATCGTTTATGTGTATTAGAGCTTGAAAAAGTGGCCGAGCAATATCAAAAACTTACTAACAAAATTCCAAAGGGGATGCCTGTACCAGAAGAGATTTCAAATATCTTTTGGATGCAACAGGAGTTGCGCGTTTCTTTATTTGCACAAACACTGGGGACACCCTATCCTGTATCTGCAAAGCGTGTACTAAACGCAATTAAAGAAAGTGAGTTATAATTAGTGTAAAGGTATTATGGTGAGGGTGAATCCTCATCAAATTTAGTCAAATACGTAACTACTAAAAGGAGAGAGTGTGGGCATTGAAAAGGAAAGACCGATTTCTATTCCTGAGCGCAGCATAAATCGGCCTCAACAAACTATCTTAATTGTTGATGATGAATATTTTAATTATGAGATGCTCAAAGCAAGTTTAGGAAATGAGTTTTCGCTAAGTTACGCGAATTCAGGGGCCTCTTGTTTAACATCGGCTATTGCTGAGCCCCCTGATGCAATCCTTTTAGATGTATGTATGCCTGGCCTTGATGGTTATGACACGTGTCGATTATTAAAAAATACACCTGAAACAGCAAAAATTCCTGTGGTTATGGTGTCTGGACTTGAGACAGAGCTTGAGAAAAAAGCGGGTTTTGATGCCGGATGTGACGCCTATGTAGTGAAGCCATTTTCTGTTAAAACACTTATTGAGAAAATAAAAACACTGGTATAGGAGGCCATATGTTTCATGAGGAGAAACGTGACTTTCGCCGTATGCAAATTCACACCCCTGCAAAGTTAATTCCGCTAGAAGGCGGAGAGGGCAAAGAAGTTGCTGCAATTTGTACAGATTTAAGTGCCACAGGGTTAGCTGTGCAGCTTGATGATGTATTAGAAATAGGTAGCTTGTATCGAGTGTTAATTGCTTCTACAAGTACAGCAATTACTTCGTTTGATGCCACAGCCAAAGTTGTGCGAGCAACCAAGGAGCAAGATGGCTCCTTGAGTGCCGGCTTAGAAATTGTAAGTTTTAACTAGTAAACTTTACAGATCAGGCCTTTAAGATAAAAGCCTTCTGGGTAGCTGCCAGCAATTGGGTGGTCGGCAGCTTGGTTTAGTCGCTCCATGATCAATAAGTCTTTACCTGCATCAAGGGCAGCATCCGCAACCACTTTTTGAAATAAGTTTTGTTCCATTAATCCAGAGCACGAGAAGGTGAGTAAGGTTCCACCTGGTTTTAAGATTTGCATCGCAATCATATTGATATCTTTATAACCACGACACGCACCCGTTAATTGCGCTTTGTTGTCAGCAAATTTTGGTGGATCCATAACGATAGTATCAAATTGCACACCTTCATCACGGTATTGGCGTAATAACTTAAAGACATCTTGCTTCACAAAATCAACTTTAGATAAATCGAGGTTGTTGTGCTCAACGTTACGCTTAGCAGTATCAAGCGCTGGCTGTGACACATCCACGTTAGTAACGTGCTTACAGCCACCACGTAACGCATAAAGCGAGAAAGTACCTGTGTAGCTAAAGCAGTTTAATACTGTTTTGTCTTTAACAAAGCGCTCAAGAGCAGCACGACTATCACGTTGGTCTAAATAAAAGCCTGTTTTGTGGCCTTCAAGAATGTCTACTTCGAGTTTAAGGCCATTTTCTTCGATGATGACAGGTTCTGTTGGTTCCTTACCCCAAAGTAGGCCCTTGATTGGCTCAAGACCTTCTTTAGTGCGAACATCAACGTCTGAACGTTCATAAATATCGCAACCTGGGAAAATAGCCATCAGTGCAGCAACAATTTCACCTTTATGGCGTTCTGCACCGGCACTTAGTAGTTGACAAACAAGTACATTATCAAATTTATCGATAGTAATACCAGGTAGGTAATCAGACTCAGCAGCACTTAAACGAAAACCGGTTAAACCGCCTTCGCTGATCACCTGCTCACGGGCAGCATAGGCACGGCGCAAACGTTTTTCAAAGAATGCTTGGTCAATGATTTCGTTTTGATCAAAACTCCATACACGAGCTCGAATTTGCGATTGCGGACTGTAAGCAGCAATGGCTAAAAACTTACCGTCATTGTCATAGATAGTGACAGTATCCCCTAGTCCTGGCTTACCTTTTACTTTCTTAATGGCTTTTGAGAACACCCATGGGTGTTTTCTTTTTAATGATTTTTCACGTCCAGCTTGCAGGTAAATAGCAGATGACATAGGGATTCTCGCGTCAAACAAAAGGGGGCATAGTTTAATGAAGCACTGGCAAACATACAATGAATGTTTTGAACAAATCCAGCAAGCACGCTAAAGTAAGCATAATTTCAATTAGTTAATGGTAATAGCCTGTATATGCAGCCAGAAATAGACTTTGCAGCTTTAGAAACTCAGTGTCGAGATTTTATTTTGTCTTTACTCCATGCCGATGTCGCACACGATATAAGTCATATCGAGCGTGTTGTGAGGGTTGCAAAACAGTTATGTATTGCCGAGCAGGCAGAAATGGCAGTGGTGTTACCAGCTGCTTGGTTACATGATTGTGTTGCGGTTGCAAAAAATCACCCTGACCGTGCAAAAGCATCGACTATGGCTGCAGACAAAGCGTTGAGTTTTTTAGCCTCAATTCATTATCCTGAGCAGTATTTTAGCGCAATTCATCATGCTATTGCGGCACATAGTTTTAGTGCCAATATCAAAGTACAAAGCGTCGAAGCGCAAATAGTGCAAGATGCTGATCGAATGGATGCATTAGGCGCAATTGGGGTAAGCCGCTGCATGAAAGTAGGGGGCTCAATTGGTCGCTACCTGTATCATAAAGACGATCCATTTTGTTTAAACCGCGAACCAGACGATACAAAATATACCCTCGATCATTTTTTCATTAAGTTGTTACACATCAGCGAGAGTATGAACACGCCATCAGCAAAGGATGAGGCTAAACGACGCACAGAATACATGCTCGCATTTTTAGAACAGTTGAAAACTGAGATAGGGGAGTAACATGGCTATTCCTTCACTATCTGGAGTTGATCACTGCCATTTAAATGTTGATGATTTAGCGGCTGCAGTAAAGTGGTATCAACAAGTACTTGGTTTTAGTGTGGTACCTGAACTCGCTTTTTGGGATGAAGGAAAAGGCCCTTTAACTTTAGAAGATCAAGCAAAGACGATTCGTTTGGCGCTATTTGAAGCAGAAGGCACAAGTAAAGGAATTGCCTTTGGCGCAGATGCAGCACAGTTTTTAGCGTGGCTTGAGCATCTAGCTCAATTTGATATTAAAACCGTTGTTGCAGATCATGGTGTTACTTACTCAATGTATTTTAAAGACTGTGCCGGTAACAGCCATGAAATTACTTCTCACGATTATGAAGCAATTAAAAAAGGCCTCAAATGAGGCCTTAAATACACTATTAGTTGCTATAAGTGTTTTTGATTTCTATGATGCTGTCTATTTGACCGATAAATAAATCTATAAGTTGTGGGTCAAAATGCTTACCTGCTTCGTCTTTCAATAAGTCGATGGCTTCTTCAACTGACCAGGCTTTTTTGTAAGGGCGCTTCGACGTCAATGCATCAAATACATCTGCAATTGTGACAATACGTCCTTCAATACTGATCTCTTCGCCTTTAAGGCCATACGGGTAACCTGTACCATCCCATTTTTCATGGTGTTCAAGCGCAAGCTTATGAGCGAGCTGTAATAATGGCGAACTTGAGTTTTCTAGAATTTTAGCGCCAATGAGAGCATGTTGTTTCATATGCTCATACTCTTGCTCATTTAAACGTCCTGGTTTTAAAAGAACAGCATCAGGAATTCCTATCTTGCCGATATCATGCATAGGCGCTGCTTGCCTAAGCTGCTCTGCTTCATGCTCACTCATACCATAGGCAAGTGCTAATATTTTACTGTAACGGCTCATACGAGAAATGTGCTCGCCAGTGTCGGTGTCTTTGTATTCTGCGGCGCGGCCTAAGCGTTGGATCAAATCAATATGCGCCAGTTGTAACTGTTCAGCATGAACTAACGATAGATGGTTTTTTACACGAGCCTTTACGATCGCAGGGCTAATTGGTTTGGTAATATAATCGACTGCACCAAGGGCAAAGCCTTCAGATTCATCTTGCTCATGAGAGAGCGCGGTGACAAAAATGACAGGAATATGCGCTGTTTTTGGGTTTGCTTTTAATACTTTACAGACTTCAAAACCAGTCATATCTGGCATCATGATATCCAGTAAAATTAGCTTTGGTGGTTCATTTTCAACAAGCTGCAATGCAAGCTCGCCAGACTTAGCAAATGATAGCCGGTAATCTTTAGAGAGCACTTCTCTGAGGACTTTGAGGTTTGCAGGTTCGTCGTCGACTACAAGAATTCTTTCACGTTCTGAAACGGGAGTCATTTGTGTTCCTTAGCAGCTAAGAGGCATTGCTTTAACTCAGTTAAAGCCTGCATCGCTGCATCAAAATCAAAATTATCAAAATGCGCACAAATTTCAACAACCCTGTCTTTATACTCCGCTGGGGCCTCTGTTTGAACAAGGTTTAATAGTTCATCGTCTATTTCTGCGTGTTCAGCTTGCGTGAGCAGTTTATTAACTTTAGCTATTAATGCGCCTATGGGAATAGCGTGCTCCAGTGGTTGATCAACTTTTGACTGGTTAAGGTCCCCAAGCTGAGAGTAAAGAATACGCCATTCTTGTTCACACTCGTCAATCAGTGCAGCAAAGCTATCCTTTTCACGCTCTTTTTCAGCTAAAGTCAGTAGGTCTAATAACTTTGCAAGTGCTAAATTCCCTGCAACACCTTTTAAGGTATGTAAAATTGATTTTTGCTCTGCTTCGCTGAGTGTGGATCCCTTAAGTCGTAGAATACTATGTTGGTGGTTAGCTAGGAATAAGCCAATTTCAGTATTTAGCTTTTCTTTCGAACCCCACAATAACACCCCTTTATCGTAGTTTATGTGTTTTTTATCATTACTTTCGTAGTAATCATGGGTAGTACTAATGTCTAAACCAAGTACTTTGGCTATTTCATGATTTAGTTGACTAATGTCCACAGGTTTATTCGCAAAGCCATTCATGCCAGCTTCTTTAGTTGTCAACTTATCTTGTTGAAGAACGCTTGCGGTGAGGGCGATAATTGGCGTAACCTTTATTTGTTGTATTTGCTCTAATTCCCGTATCTTCTTACACGCGGTTAAACCATCACACTCAGGCATATGAATATCCATTAAAATGACATCGAAAGTTTGCTTTTCGAACGCTGCAATAGCCTCAAAACCATTGCTTGCGGTTGTGATAGTATGACCTGCCTGCGATAACAAGATTTTAAGTAGCTCGATATTTTGCTCAATATCGTCAACAACTAAAATTCGTAAAGGTGGTAAGGTGAGCTTACTGTGATTAAGAATATCAACTTGTTTTGCATCTCCCTCTTGTAAGGGGAGCGTGAAATAAAAACAACTACCTTGTCCTTCATCGCTAATTACATTGATAGTCCCACCCATTAATTCAACTAATTGCTTGCTGATAGTCGTACCAAGACCTGTGCCTCCAAAACGTCGAGTCATTGTGCCATCAGCTTGCTCAAATGGTTGAAAAATAGCATTTAAACGGTGTTTAGCAATACCAATACCTGTGTCTTTAATTTCAAAGAAGAGTTGATTATTTTGCGTTTTACTGACGCTGACTGTCACAGAGCCTTGCTCTGTAAACTTGATAGCATTGCCTAGCAAGTTATTCATAACTTGGCGAATACGTATTTCATCACCGATATAAACAGGTGCAACATCGTCGTTGATCTTCAGATCAAGCAGTAAATTTTTTCGCTTTGCTTCAAGCCAAAAAGTAGAAACGATGTTATCGAGCAGTGTCTGTAAATTAAAATGCTCAAGTTGTATGTCGAGTTTGCCCTTTTCTAACTTAGCAGAATCTAATACTTCATTAAGCAAGTGCAGTAATGAGCGTGCTGACTTATTAACGGTAATAATATGCTTTTGCTGTTCTTTACTTAATGGGCTATCCATTAAAATATCACTAAAGCCAATAATAGCATTCATAGGTGTGCGAATTTCATGACTCATATTTGCCATAAATGATTGCTTCGCATGAGCCGCAGCCTCAGCTTCTTGTTTTGCTTGCTTTAGTGATTCTTCATATTCATGACGAGCCGTGATATCGATTAATACACCATCAATGCACTTTTTATCAGTATCGACAGTTTCGTTTACTAATCCTTGCTCTAGTAGCCAGATAATCTTACCGTTGCGATGGCGAATGCGATATTCAACGGCGTATTGAGTGTTGTTTACTGCAGCATTTGAGATAATTTCATTAATAGATTGTTTATCATCGCCATGAATGATTTGCTCAAAATTAATTCGACCTGAAACAAACTCATCAGGGCTGTATCCCGTTAAATCTAAAACGCTGGGGCTAATAAACAGCATGCTCCAGTTTTCGTCTAATAGGCACCGAAATACAGCACCCGGCATATTATCCATCAAGGTGCGGTATTGTTTCTCTTTTTCTTCAAGACTTTGCTGCAAAGCACGCTGTTCTGTTAGATCAGTAATAAAACCGACAAATAGTGGCTCTTTGTCTGGTTGTTTTACTTCGCCAAGCCCTAACCGGATAGGAAATAAGTGTCCATGCTTGTGTTTAGCATAAACATTTCGGTTTACCCCGATGATTTTTTTAACTTCATGATTACTGCTATTTGATAAGTAGTCATCATGTTGGGCTGCAATATCATCATTCATTAGTATTTTTACATTTTTGCCTAACACTTCGTGTTGCTGCCAGCCAAAAATGTTCTCTGCTGCTTTATTAAAGCTCAATATCACTCCTTTGATGTTGATAGTCACAATACCATCAACAGCAGTGCTTAAAATGGCTTCTAGACGAGATTCTTCTGCAGACTTTTCAGCGAGTAGCAAGCGAAAACGCACCATACCGTTAAATATTCCGACTAGAGTGGTAAGTAATACGGTGGCGAATGAGACGCTAATTGCAATAAAAACCAGCTGCGATGTTTGGACATTTTCAGATAGCAGAGGGGATGTGGCTACAAACCGAGTTGCAGCCATACCCATGTAATGCATTCCTGATACTGCAAAACCAAATATAATGGCGCAAATAAGGCGATTTTGGAGCGCTGATAGTGCCTTGAAGTGATCACTCAAATGAAAACGTGAATACAATCCGATAAAAGATAAAAGGACAGCAACAATTATGGAGGCTGAAAACCAGCTAGGGTCATAGCGAAGCAGAGGGCTCAGCTCCATTGCAGCCATGCCTGTATAGTGCATTGTGCCAATACCTGCTCCAAGTAAAACTGATCCCAAGGCCAATTTAATTGCACGCGGAATACCCGACATATAATGGCGCCTGAAGATTGAAAAGCATATGTAACAAGCTAAAAATGCCGGTAGGAAGGATAAAAATGTGAGTGTGGGGTCGTAATTAACTGTCGTGCACAGAGAAAAAGCGAGCATACCGATAAAATGCATACTCCATATCCCACCAGACATTACTAATGCGCCCGTTGCACTGCCTAACCTTTGGTACGAGATAAACTCAGTCTTGTTTGCTAAATCTATAATATAAAGTGAAAAATAGGCGGCAAAAATAGCTGTTGCGATTGAAAGCGTCACTAATGTGGGGTCGTAGATCCCATTAACAATTAAGCTGGGATTTTGATCGGTTATAAAAAACGTATTTATCATCATATTTATTCGTCACTGCCTTTATAACTAGTCTAATATAAATTGTTAGTTATTTTGAGAAAATACTCTAACTAAACTTCGTAGGTTTTAATTCCTTGGCTATATTTAGTTAAAAAGGAGTATTTTGAGGTGGTAAATGCGTAGAACTGAACAGACTTTAGTAGACCAAATGAAAATTAATGACGTTGAAATTCAGCACAGAATGAGTTTACTGGGGCTCACTTCGAAAAGTTTATCATCACTAATTAATTACAAACCAATTATTGAATCAGCGATTGAAGATGTGGTGAGTGATTTTTATAAAAAGCAAACAGAAGTCGATGAAATATCATTGTTAATTGGTGATGCCGATACATTAACCCGATTAAGAGATGCGCAGCGTCAATATATTATTGATTTATTTTGTGGTCGCTATGAGCATGAATATGTCAACAATAGACTAAGAATTGGTATGGTTCACAAACGTATTGGGGTAGAACCTAAACTCTATTTGTCGGCAGTTTGTACGCTTAAAGAACTGATCTTTGATGTGCTTAGAGATAAGATTAGTGACCACACTGAATTACAACAAACTCTAACGGTTATTGATAGATTAATTTATTTTGATACTACCTTAGTGTTTGATACTTACATAGATAGCTTAGTTGGAGAGATTGAGAACGCAAAACGTCGAACAGAAGTCTACGCAAAAGGACTTGAAGAAAAGGTCGCACAACGAACTCGAGAGCTTGAAAAGCTGGCTAAACTAGACCCTCTTACGAACCTTTATAATCGACGCGTAATGCAAGAGCTTTTACAGCGTGACTTAGCAAGAGCTCGGCGCCATAAATCACCGCTTACAATTGTCTATTTTGACTTAGATGACTTTAAATCAATCAACGATACGCAAGGCCATCAAAAAGGTGATGAAGTTCTTAAGTACATAGGCCAATATTTGTTGGAAAATATTCGTGAAATAGACGTTCCATGTCGTTACGGCGGTGATGAATTTTGCATCATTTTGCCAGATTGTGAAGTTGCTAGTGCAACCCATATCTGTGAAAAGCTAATAGGTATTTTTGAGGAGCAGTATCCGGAATTACATTTAAGTGTTGGCATAATCGCAGCCCCACTTGATAGCACTGTTGATGCAGAAGAACTAATTAACCGAGCAGATAAAAAAATGTATCAAGCTAAAAAGCACGTTGGTTCATACATTATGCTTTAGCGAGTCATACGTTTTACGAATACAACCACAAACAAAGCGAGAGAAAAACTACCACAAAACGCTTCTAATGCAGCAATAAATCGTGAAAAACCTATGGGAGTTATATCTCCGTATCCAAGCGTTGTGAATGTTACTACACTAAAGTAAAAACTATTCAATAAGGCAGATAAGTTGTCTTGCCAAGTGTTATCAAGGCTAAGTTGCAAAATTGTATCGCTATAGCTGACACCGAATAGAAAGTAACAAATTGCGCAGCAGATTATCAGCGAAAGGCTAAAGCGAATAACGTTTTCAGGCTTTTCACCATACCCACAAAGCATATCAATAAAACTCGACGTAATTTGTTTTGTTGATCCTTTTGGATATTGGGCATGGCGCATTCTAAGCTCTTTATAAGTAAAGTTGCCAGCCAGTTCAAAAAGTCCTTGGTTTTCAGATGCCTTCCTTAAGTTTCGATATATCTCTTCGGATTGTTCGAATAAGTCACGAGCTTCATCATACTGTCTATTTTTGCGAGCTTTAATGGCCTGTGCTTCTTGCAGTAAATGGTCGCCTAAATCGATATTGTCAATACGACTATCATTAAACTTAACCCCTAATAAGTTTGTATTCTTTAAATCGCAATAATGTAAGCTGGCATCGTGAAGATTTGCTTTCATTAATGATGCGTTAGCGATTTTGTTATTAAAAAGGTGTGCGCCTGATAGGTTTGCTCGATAAAAGTTACAGTAGGATAGGTCATATCCCTCCTCATCATCCTGCTTAATAAGATTAAGACCACTGAGGTTAGCGCGCTTTAGCTGTAACCCATGCAGTAAACCACCTTTTTTCGCATAACGCTCTAATTTCTGGGTTAGATCTAGTCCTGACTTATCAAACTTACTATCGTGCCAAAAACAGAATCCAGACCCCATATCGGTTTCCAAGCATTTCTTTCCTGAAGGCGAGGTATAACTACAACAAGGTTTATCAGACATAAACATGAAAATTATTTGTTGGTCATCTTTATAGATTAGCAGTTATTTTACAGGGTAAAATGGAATCCATACTTTTTATTAATTGAATTGGCTTATATTTGTTGAACTACACCCTAAAGCGCAGTAAACGCAGAACCACAGTGGCTATTAAAGTTGCTGAACAGAAACTCACTGTTTATGCGCCTTTTTATGTTCCACAAACTGAGATTGATGCCTGGTTAAAGACCAAGCAAGATTGGGTCGATGAACAAATTGCCAAACAATCCATTCATGCTGAACGCCGCCAACTTCCTCTTGTAAACGCGGCGATTAAGTTATTTGGACAAAATGTGCCGATAGTATTTGCTAAAGGCACTAAAAGCACTTGGCAACAAGATGCACAGTGTCGGCTTATTTTATCTATTTCATCACGGGTCAAACATCAAGAAGCAAACTATTTAGCACTGCTCGAGCAGTTTTTACACGAAAAGCTAGAGAGTTATATCGAAATGCGTGTTCATGATTATTGTTTGCAGATGTCTGAAGCTCTGCCCACAAAACTTAAAATTCAACATTATAAACGTCGTTGGGGAAGTTGTAATAAGCGTCGAGAGCTGACCTTTAATTTACATTTAGTGAGTGCACCGACATGGGTGATTGATTATGTGGTTGTACACGAACTTGCTCATCTTAAACATATGAATCACAGTGCTAAGTTTTGGCAACGTGTTAGACAGTTTTATCCAGACTATAAAAACGCTGAGCAATGGTTGAAACAAAATGGCAGTAGTTTGAGTTGGTAGCGATAAGCTAGAAAGAGTAAAGCTAGAAAGAGTAAAGCTAGAAAGAGTAAAGCTAGAAAGAGTAAAGCTAGAAAGAGTAAAGCTAGAAAGAGTAAAGCTAGAAAGAGTAAAGCTAGAAAGAGTAAAGCTAGAAAGAGTAAAGAGTGGTGGAGGGAGCTGGATTCGAACCAGCGAAGGCTGAGCCGTCAGATTTACAGTCTGATCCCTTTGGCCGCTCGGGAACCCCTCCACACAGATTTTACTATTGCATTTGGCCACACTACCAGAAGGAAGTGGTGGAGGGAGCTGGATTCGAACCAGCGAAGGCTGAGCCGTCAGATTTACAGTCTGATCCCTTTGGCCGCTCGGGAACCCCTCCAATGCAACGGCGCTGATAATAGCAAACTGGTTATTTAAGTAAAGAAAAAAACTAAAGAAAATTGGATTAATGCCGATAACTGATTAATCTGGAATCTATTTGGCTAAAGTCTATGCAAGTTGATGGTTTGTTGCTCAATGAGAGTCAACTCGATAATCGTCTTAATAAAAGTGTTCATGAACATCGCTCTGGTGAGTTTGCATTATTATTAGCAATGCTCTCACATGACGCACTTGATTTTAGTCAATTTCATCTACCTAAAACAGAAATAAGTAATCCTCACGTTTCAGAAGAGGTGCTTAGAGCCCAGTTAGGGGCAGGTCCTAAGCAATCATTAGCACCAGAGCAATTTGATATGTTGATTGGTCAAGATAATGCTCTTCGATTACTTCAAGGTGGTCTTTCAGACATTCGCTTACGTCATTGTTTAGCACCTGAGCCATTGCATGTTCGAGATGATAAAAATCACATTCCACTAGAAGTGATAGACAATTGTGAGCCCGCAGTAAGAAAACGCTACCTTGATAAAAATCAACCAACTGAGCGTGCCCAAATTGACGCTGCAGCTTTTTACGATAGTTTAACAGAAGATGCTATTCATCAACCTTTGCATTTAATTTCAGCCTAATTGATTAACTACATTGTCACATAAATAAATTAATCTACACTTTAATAAGTAAATTCAAGCAACATAAGAAAAAATACAGCTAATTTTTTATGGCCTTGTTATACTGTGTGCCTATGGCTTAGCGCCATTGTCATTGAACCAAGCTATTAGGACTATAATGAAGAAGACATTCACGCTTAACCACGAGAAGATTAAGTACCCTCGCATGGTTGATGCAGCCAAACACGAAGTAAAAAAATATTTGAAACGTGAGCGTAATAAAACACTCCCAGCTGGTGCTGATTATTGGGCATTTGACTGTAAGTTTGGTGAATCAGCGGATGAAGCCGAAGTTGTTCACGTAGCAGAGATTAATAAATGTATTAGTGATATTGAAGCCAAAGGCTTAACATCGTTTTATGTTGAGATCTTAGCGCGCCCTGCACAGCGTCAACACCAAGAATTTGATGAAGAGTAATTTATACACGGAATCAAAAAATGGGCCTTTTTAGGCCCATTTTTACTTTAAGATAACTATCTATCGAGCAAATGGATCGGCGTTAATCTTTTCTATATACCAATTACCTTTTTTGCGGATCATTTTTACACTGCGCATATCATCCACTTTTTTACCGTTGAAGTAACCCGTAAAGATTAAATTAATATTAGCCTTATCACCGTACTGTTCACGTAAACTCATATTGGTCATATCAACTTCAATTACAACTTCGTCGTATTGCATGTTAATTAGGTTACGAGCGAATTGGTTTGCGGTGCCATAAGACTTCATAATGCGAGCCATTTTTGGAGTTGCGTATTCCATGGCTTGATTTAAATCGTTTTGGTTATACAGTGCATCAAAATAAAGCGTGGCTGTGTTGCCTGGGGTATTTTTTTCGCCCTGAGGTGACTCTTCAGAGCCACAACCCAACATTAAGCAACTACTCAATAGAGCAAAAATTAAGAGTACGTTTTTCATTATGCTTTGATTTGCTAGATTAAATAATTTTAAGTGTGTGACTAAATGACTGAGATGTAAAGTTAACTTAGTAAAATTGTGGGATTTATTTTTGCTTGGTAATAAAAAAGGATGCCTTGGCATCCTTTCTTAAATTAACTGCACTCGTTATTGAACTAACTCTTTTTCACTGAATTCTTCAGCAAATAATGGGCTAGATAAGTAACGCTCAGTAGCACTTGGTAAAATAACAACGATGTTTTTACCCGCATTTTCAGGTTTTTCAGCAAGGCGTTTTGCAGCAACCACTGCAGCACCAGACGAAATACCTACTAAAATACCTTCGTTTTTCATAAGCTCGTGAGCCATTGCAATTGCATCTTCATTTGATACTTGCTCAGCGGCATCAACAACTTCTAAATCAAGGTTGCCTGGGATGAAGCCAGCACCGATACCTTGGATTTTATGAGGACCCGGTTTAATTTCTTCACCAGCTAAGGTTTGGCTAATAACTGGAGAATTAGTTGGCTCAACAGCAACAGATTGCACGTTTAGGCCTTTCTCGAGTTTTAAATAACGGCTAACACCGGTAATAGTACCACCCGTACCAACACCTGCTACGAAGATGTCGATTTTACCGTCCATTGCTTCATAGATTTCAGGACCCGTTGTTTCAAAGTGAATTTTTGGGTTAGCTGGGTTTTCGAATTGTTGTAAAAGAATGTATTTTCCAGGCTCGCTTGCTTGAATTTCTTTTGCTTTTTCAATCGCGCCATTCATACCTTTAGCGCCATCAGTTAAAACTAGGTTAGCACCTAACGCTTTTAATAGTTTACGACGCTCTAGGCTCATCGTATTAGGCATAGTCAGGGTTAATTTATAGCCACGAGAAGCTGCTACAAACGCAAGTGCAATACCTGTGTTGCCAGAAGTCGGCTCGATTAACTCTTTGTCTTTGGTTAATACGCCTGACTTTTCTGCTTCCCAGATCATTGAAGCGCCAATACGGCATTTAACACTAAAGCTTGGGTTACGTGATTCTACTTTAGCAAAAACATTACCTGAGGTTACGCGGTTAAGCTTTACAATCGGTGTATTACCAATTGTTAATGAATTATCTTCAAAAATGTTAGACATAGTGTTCCCTTGGAAGCAATTTATTCAATCGTGATCAACTAGCTTAGGCTATTGATCTGTAATAGTCACACTTTACTGTTACTATTAAAAAACGAAAGTAAAGTTTGGCTATAACATATAGCGAATAGGCTTATAGCATTTAGTAATAAGGTGAGAAAAGAAGGGCGCGCACCGAAAGGTGCGCTAATGGAGTGTTAAAGTAACCAAGCGTAGCTAAATTTAGCAAATAACGTACGCTGCTCTTTAGTTATCGATGAAAGTTCATCATCTTGATAGCCATTATCAGAGTAACCTGCAAAGAATACTGTTTGCGGGTTCAGTTTGTAAGAATACAATAACTGGGTGGCTAACTTTTTATATTGGCTATCTACATCATCAATGTAATTAGCTTGATTACGTTCTAAATCGGTGTAAATGACTGCAAGGCGTAAAAAGCTATTCACGTTAAACTGATAAGTTAACCGCACATCACTTAAATTTGCGGTAAATACTTCGCTACCATCAGCTTCCAGTTGCTCATAAGTATGACGTAAACGTACTTCAAAATGTTTACCAAGATTCATATTCAGTACCGGGCGTATATGAAACTTATCACCAGTGCGGTTATTGGCTAAGTCAACGGCATTACCTGTATACATATATAAAGAAGCAAAGACCCCAGCGGTTGGTTTAAAATCACTGTAAAAGCCAACGCCATTTTCGCTAAATAAATCTGTGTTGCCGTCTATATCTAAACGTGATTTATCGTGTCGAAGACCTGTACGGTTTCGGTGTTCAACAGAGACTTCAAAAAAGCTTTGTAACGGGCCGCTGACAGAAAAGCTGGTTTGTGCTTCTTTTTCAAGAAGTTCATTATTTTCGTTGTGGGTAATATCCCAATCGGCATACAGGTTAGCGCGGTTCCACCAATTACCTTTATCACCATACCAGCGGTATTCGCCACCTGTAGTGAACTTTTTAAAATCAACTTGCGAGATAAAACCTAAGTCAGCTCTCAAATCAGCATCGCGATAATTATAGTCAGCAAATGCACGCCAGTACTTCTCATCATGTTGATACTTAACATAGTAGCCAGTACCCGATTGTTGTTCTTTACTTAAAACACGAAGTACACCTTCGTTATAGTCGCAATCACTATTTAATTCACAAATTACTTGCTCAGGTTGTAAACAGTTATCACCATCACATAACTCGTCAATAAAATCCTGACTGTATTGCGTTTGTGACTTTAATACTTGAACTAGGAAAACATCGTTCACTGTTGGTTTGTATTTACTATCAATACTATAAACCGTGTTTTTATAATCATCACTTTGTCTGTGAGTTGCTGTTGAACCAAGTGATAACCCTGATTCAAAGTCGTATCGGTATCGCAGAGCACCGTTTTCACTTTTCTCGTCAAGGGCGACAAGAGATGAACCTAAATTGCCCGGGATCAACACATTGGTTTGCGTATCATTGGCAATAAAACCGGCAAATGTATGGCCATTTTTGCTACCTGTGATCTTGGTTCCATAATCTGGTTGGGCAATATTACGGGTATGAATAAGGTTAAGTGTTGATGCAAAGTAGTCAGCGTTATCTAAAAAGAAGGCACGCTTTTCTGGGAAGAACAAGCTGAAATTATTATTCACACTCAATTGAGCAACATCCGCTTCAACCTGTGAAAAGTCAGGGTTAATCGTCGCATTTAAGGTAATATCTGGGGTGATCCCCCATTTAACATCCAGGCTGGCTTCAGTATTATTCTCTGACTCCCAATCAGCCACTTGTGCGCCATCGATATCACGAGTCTCATTTTTGCCAAGCACCACAGATGGAATAATCGCTACGTTATTGCCTTGCTTTGCTTGTTCAAAACCTTGGTAACTTGGCATTTGGCAAATCCAACAATTGTTACCATGGTCAATTTGCATATTTGAGATACGCAAACGTTCACTACGCGGTAAAAATCGTAAAAACTCCATCGCCATCGTTTTGGTTGCTACGCTGTCGTCAAAATTCAATACGCGTAAGGGAATAGCCACTTCTACTGTGTAGCCTTTATCGTGAATAACACCAACACTATCCCAAATACCGTCCCATGATGAGCTTTCATGTTTAGTCAGTTCGTTTTCTATCGAGTCTTGTTGTACGCCAAGTGGGTTAATAAAAAACTGATAAGCTAATTGAGCATTATTGTATGAATCAATTTTCAGCCCCACTAAGTCATCATCCCATGCTGCATCACGGTCACGATAGAAAGCGCGAATTAGTTCTGGATTTGGGTCGTTTGCTTCAAAGCCAATAAATAACGTCTCGCCATCTTCATAGACATAGGCGTGTGTGGTCACTGGGCTTTTGCTGTTTTCATAAGGCCACGTGACATTATCAATCGTGATTTTTTTTGCGTGTTGCCAACTTGGTTCATTTAGCTTTCCGTCAATTATTGCTTTTTCTGCAACAAAAGGGAGGGTGATGGGTTGGCTGGTGGCCAAGGAAGTAAAAGGTGTGCTCAGTAGAGCGGCACTTAATATCGATTTATACATAAGAACTACACGGGTATTCAAAATTGCGAGCATGTTATTAACTTGCAACTTTGTTAACAAATGCAACGCGATAGGACGCATATATTTACGTTCAAATTAGATTCTGCGAAGCTGTGGTGGTAATTTGCGCAGTTAAACGTTAATTTGGCTGTTTTATAACAAAAGTAAACTAAAACGTGGTAAAAGGTTACCACCTAAAAATTGAAGTGATCGTTATGAATTTAATTCTAAAATTAATTGCTGGTATTGTTGCCGGTATTTTAGTGGGCTTGTATGTGCCGCTAACAGGTGTTGAACTCCTCTATACAGTAAAAGAAATAATAGGTCAGTTGATCACCTTTACCATTCCACTGATTATTTTATTTTTTATCGCATCTGGTATTGCTGGCTTACCAAAAGGTTCTGGCCACTTACTTGGCAAAACTGTCGGTTTTGCTTATGGGTCAACGATTATTGCTGGCACCTTAGCGTTTTTATTAGTTAGCGCCATGATCCCATTGTTTGATGGGGGCTTAACGTTTGAAGCTGAAGTAGCTACAGAAGTGGGCAGCTTTATTGATTTAGAAATTCCACCACTTATGAGCGTAATGACGGCGTTAGCTGCGGCTTTCATTTTTGGTATTGGTATGAGCCAAATGCAACTTGATATGTTGAAGAAAGTTTCTGATCAGGGTCGTGATGTAATTGATGGCTTATTAGCAAAGGTTATTATTCCAGCATTACCGTTTTATATTGCCGGTGTATTTGCAGAGATGACAGTCGCTGGCACTGTGGTAGATACGCTGCAAACATTTGGTATTGTATTACTTGCAGCATTGATCATGCATTGGTTATGGTTAACCGTTTTATATGTCTCAACGGGACTTTTATTAAAAAGAAACCCATTAGAGCTTGTAAAAAATATGCTACCCGCTTACTTTACTGCTTTAGGTACAATGTCGAGTGCTGCAACAATTCCTGTATCGCTGCGCTCAAGTAAAGCTAATAATGTAAAAGAAGATGTTGCAAATTTTACAGTGCCGTTATGTGCAACCATCCATTTATCGGGTTCAACAATTACCATTGTGACATGTGCAATGGCAGTGATGTTCTTATCACCGAATATGGATGTACCATCTTTATTTGGTATGTTGCCATTTATTATGATGTTAGGTGTTGTCATGATTGCAGCTCCTGGAGCGCCGGGTGGTGCGGTTATGTCGGCATTAGGACTATTAACAAGCATGCTTGGCTTCAATGAAGGCGCAGTGGCATTAATGATTGCACTTTATTTAGCACAGGATAGTTTTGGTACAGCTTGTAATGTTACAGGTGATGGTATTATTGCGCTTTGGGTTGATCGTTTTAGCGAGAAAAACGCCGCATAAAATGATGAGTGAAACAATAATTTGATTTATTGTTTCACTCATTCTGTGCTAATGTGGCACATTAAATTTACACAAGCATGTATTTGGGTTATTTGAGGGTGTTCCATTGATTAATGTACTTTTAGTTGATGACCATGAGCTTGTACGGACAGGTATCAGACGTATACTTGATGATGTTCGTGGTTTTAAAGTGGTTGGTGAAGCTAAAACCGGTGAAGAAGCGGTGCAATTTTGCCGTCAACATTCACCTGATATCGTGTTGATGGACATGAACATGCCAGGTATCGGTGGTTTAGAGGCAACTAAGAAAATCTGTCGTTATTGCCCTGATGTAAAAATTATCGTGCTGACGGTGCATTGTGAAGATCCATTCCCAAGCAAAGTGATGCAAATCGGAGCTCATGGTTATCTAACTAAAGGTGCCGGCTCTGATGAAATGGTTAACGCTATTCGTGCTGTAAATGCCGGCCAACGTTATATCGCGCCTGAAATTGCTCAGCAAATTGCCCTTGCACAGGTAAGCGGACGCACAGACGAAAATCCGTTTCAGAGTCTTTCTGAGCGTGAACTGCAAATTATGCTGATGATCACCAAAGGTGAAAAGGCACAAGACATAGCAGAGCGTTTGAACCTAAGTTCTAAAACAGTGAATAGCTATCGCTATCGCATGTTTGAAAAGCTAAATGTGGGTGGTGATGTTGAACTTACGCATTTAGCAATTCGTCACAAAATGATCGACATTGATAGTTCGCATTAATTTGCTCAATGTCTGATTTCGAACCAGCCCGTTTTCTTAAAACACTATCAAGTGAGCCCGGTGTCTACCGAATGCTTGATAGTGAAGGGCAAGTTATTTATGTCGGTAAGGCTAAAAATCTAAAAAAGCGCGTCACTAGTTACTTTCGCAGTAATGTAACTGATAGTAAAACACGTGTCTTAGTAAGCAATATTTGCGGTATCGAAGTCACCCTGACTAACACAGAGACCGAAGCCTTATTACTTGAAAACAACTTAATAAAAAAATATCAGCCGCGCTACAACATTTTACTGCGCGATGATAAATCATACCCTTATATTCTTTTAACTGATCACAAACACCCGCGACTCGCTTTTCATCGTGGTAGTCGTAAAATCAAAGGTGAGTATTTTGGTCCATTCCCAAGTGCAGGGGCGGTATCTGAAAGCCTGCGTTTAATGCAAAAAATCTTTCCGGTTCGCCAATGTGAAGATGCCTATTACCGAGCTCGGAGTCGTCCATGTTTACAATATCAGTTAAAACGTTGCTCAGCGCCGTGTGTTAATAAAATTACCGATGAAGAATATCAACAAGAAGTCGATTTTGTACGTAAGTTTTTACTAGGCAAATCTCATGAAGTTATTGCTGATTTAATTGCTAAAATGGAGCAAGCAAGCAAAGAGCTTAAATTTGAGCTCGCTGCAAAAGTACGCGACCAAATTATGTTACTTCGGAAAATGCAGGAACAGCAATCGATTTCCGGTAATCATGCCGAAATGGATGTGGTTGGCTTTGCGCATTTAAATGGTTTAAATGCGGTTCACTTATTAATGATCCGCGATCATAAGGTACTTGGTAGCAAAACCTATTTCCCTAAAGTGCCCAAAGACTCTGGGCAAGAAGAGATTTTAACTTCCTTTTTAGGCCAGTATTACTTAGCACCTGGTGCAACAGGGCGCATTGCCAAAGAAATCATATTACCGTTTACAATCGAAGAGAGTGAGCCTCTAAGCGATGCACTTACGGCAATTTCTGAGCGTAAAGTGAGTTTAAAAGTCGCTAATCGCGGTGAGCGAGCTCAGTATCTTAAGCTTGCTAATAAAAATGCCCTTAACAGCATTAGTGTTAAGCAAAGCACGCAGGACTCAATTAATAAACGCTACGCACAATTAAAAGAAACGTTACGCCTAGATGATATTAATCGCATGGAATGTTTTGATATCAGCCATACAATGGGTGAAAACACGGTTGCAAGTTGTGTGGTGTTTGATTCGCAAGGTCCAAATAATAAAGAGTATCGCCGTTTTAATGTTACTGGCATCACAGGTGGCGATGATTATGCCGCGATGGAATTTGCACTTAATAAACGCTACAACAAAGTAGTCGATGAAGAAAAAATTCCAGATGTCATCTTTATCGATGGGGGTAAAGGGCAATTATCTCGTGCTGAACAATATTTTGAAAACTGGCCACATAATAAAATGCCATTGCTGGTGGGTGTTGCAAAAGGCACAAGCCGAAAACCAGGTTTAGAAACGCTATTAATTGATGGTGGACGAAAAACAATACCACTTGATTCAGACGCGCCGGCACTGCATTTAATCCAACATATACGTGATGAGTCGCACCGTTTTGCTATTGCTGGGCATCGTAATAAACGTCAAAAACAACGCACGCAATCATTATTAGAAGAAATTACCGGTGTTGGACAAAAGCGCCGACAGGCATTATTAAAATATTTAGGGGGCATGCAAGGGGTAAAAGCTGCTAATATAGACCAATTAAAACAAGTTCCTGGGATCAGCCCTGAAATGGCTGAAAAGATATTTAATCATTTGCATGACAAGGCGTAGCCTTCGTGCGAATATAGTAAAAAAAGACATCTCCAAGTAGTTATGTGGAATATTCCAAACACACTCACAACCTTTAGACTTTTTCTTATCCCCATTTTTTTGGTGATATTTTATTTGCCTTTCTCATGGGCGTTTTTCGCAGCTGCGTTTGTTTTCTGGCTTGCGTCAATCACAGATATCCTTGATGGCTATCTTGCGCGTCGTTTAAATCAGTCAACGCCATTTGGTGCGTTTTTAGATCCTGTTGCTGACAAAGTAATGGTCTGTGCGGCACTTGTTGCTTTATCAAGCCATTATCAAAGTTTGTATATGACTATACCTGCATTAGTAATTATTAGCCGCGAAATCGTTATTTCTGCATTACGTGAATGGATGGCAGAGCAGGGTAAGCGTGACAATGTAGCTGTATCTAACATGGGTAAGTTTAAAACTGCGGCACAAATGCTAGCCATTATTGGTTTGATTTGGCAATTTGATACATGGATGATCTACTTAAGTTATGGTCTTTTATACGTTGCAACATTCTTAACGCTTAGTTCTATGCTGCAGTATTTAATGGCAGCATGGTCAGAATTGACCAAAAATTGATCCTAAGCGTATAATTACACACCGTTTTAGATAAAAAATAAGCAAACAGTTCAAAACTAGCATTTTTTATATTGACGCGTTTAATAATCTCTGTAGAATGCGTCCGTGTTGAGAGGGCATAGCCCCCAAGATAAAGAAAGCGGCACTAGCTCAGTTGGTAGAGCGCAACCTTGCCAAGGTTGAGGTCACGAGTTCGAGCCTCGTGTGCCGCTCCAATTATCTAATTTGGCGGAATGGCAGAGTGGCCATGCAGCGGATTGCAAATCCGTCCACCTCGGTTCGACTCCGGGTTCCGCCTCCATTCAACACTCCACGCGCTCTATGAGCAACCCGATGCCCGGGTGGTGGAATTGGTAGACACAAGGGATTTAAAATCCCTCGCTGGTAACAGCGTGCCGGTTCAAGTCCGGCCCCGGGCACCATTTTGTGGTTAACTACAATACCAAATGTAGTTTTAAAATTACGATTTAACTCTAGAGTTAATATGATGCGGCACTAGCTCAGTTGGTAGAGCGCAACCTTGCCAAGGTTGAGGTCACGAGTTCGAGCCTCGTGTGCCGCTCCATATTAGCTTTATCCACTTGCTTTAAATAGCAAACCCGATGCCCGGGTGGTGGAATTGGTAGACACAAGGGATTTAAAATCCCTCGCTGGTAACAGCGTGCCGGTTCAAGTCCGGCCCCGGGCACCATTTAAACTTAAATAGTTTATTGGATAAACAAACAAGTTTGCGGCACTAGCTCAGTTGCCAGAACGTTATCATCGCAACCTAAAGGTTGTGCACCAACGGACAAAACACTGACAGAAAAAAATTTGCGGCACTAGCTCAGTTGGTAGAGCGCAACCTTGCCAAGGTTGAGGTCACGAGTTCGAGCCTCGTGTGCCGCTCCAATTATTTGGAAGCGATAAGGCGGAATGGCAGAGTGGCCATGCAGCGGATTGCAAATCCGTCTACCTCGGTTCGACTCCGGGTTCCGCCTCCATATAATACTCCACATGCTCTTACGAGCGACCCGATGCCCGGGTGGTGGAATTGGTAGACACAAGGGATTTAAAATCCCTCGCTGGTAACAGCGTGCCGGTTCAAGTCCGGCCCCGGGCACCATTTATATTTAATACCACTTCTCTATTTCATTTATATTTCTTTTTATAATCTCAGCTAAATATTTTTTTATTGCCAAAATAGCTTTATAGTTTCCTTAGTCATTTTAAATCAGCTAACGCTTTTTCAGTTTTAAGTGCTACTGAACTCAATAAATAGGATCAAGGAAAGAGAATGGAGCAATTTAAACGTGGTTTAAATCAGTTTTGGGTGGGCGCCGTATTTGGGCTTTGTTTAGCAATCTCATTAGTACTAATACCTGTTGCGATTATTATGTCGAACATTAACGACGTACTTAAAATTCATGAAGTCAGTGTGCTTGTTGATAAAGTATCGACCGCATTTGAAAAATCAGAACAAGTCATCAGTAATGCTAAAGCGGCGCTAACCGACTTTGATAATGACGTGGTGATGGCTATGCTCACCGCCGTGCAATCTTATCAGCAACAATCGCAGCCATTATTAACTGCAGAGCAAAAACAAGCATTAAAAACGCAAATAAAAGAGCAGCTTGTTACACAGCTTGAATCCAAACTTAACGAACAGCAAATCACATTCATATTGTCTGTTTTTGAAAAATTAGCAAATACAAAAAAGGGAGCACAATCGCTCCCCAATTAAGTAATCACTTGGCTTGATTATTTGCGCCACGCGCCTTTAGGAATAGTTTGATCGAGCTTTTTGTTTAGCGAAGGATCGAAAGTAGGTAATTTACCTGCTTTACGTTGTGAGTTGTAATCCTTCGCAAGCCAAATAACGACACCTGAAAGCATAAATAAAGCGATGACGTTAACAATTGCCATTAACCCCATCGAAATATCGGCAAGCGTCCATACTAAAGGTAATTCGCCGAGCGCACCAAACATCACCATACCAAGTACTAATAATCGGAAGATCAACATGCCTGATGCATGGTTATGTTCTAAAAATAATAAATTGGTTTCCGCGTAAGAATAATTAGCAACAATCGAGGTAAATGCAAAAAACAAAATTGCAATCGCAACAAAGGTTGCTCCCCAGCTACCAACATGTTCTTCAAGGGCAGCTTGCGTCAATGCAATACCAGTCACACCTGAATCAGGTATAAGCTGTTGTGATAATAAAATAAGGGCTGCGGTTGCTGTACAAATAATAATTGTATCTACAAATACACCGAGCATTTGCACATAACCTTGTGAGGCAGGGTGAGGCGGGTTAGGTGTTGCCGTTGCAGCAGCATTTGCAGCGCTACCCATACCAGCTTCATTTGAGAATAAGCCACGTTTAATACCCTGGATCATCGCCTGCATAACACCATAACCAATTGCACCAGCGCCTGCTTGCTCGATACCAAAGGCACTATTAATAACATGCATGAACACATTTGGTAGTAAATCGTAGTTCATGGCACATACATAGAGTGCAACTAGCAAATAAGCCAGCGCCATAAATGGCACAACCATTTCTGCAAAACGTGAAATAGTTTTTAAGCCACCAAAAATGATTATGCCAGACCCTAATACCAAGGCGATTCCGACAACATAGTTTGGAATCCCAAACGCCACATCAAATGCAGCAGCAATAGAGTTTGATTGAACTGCATTAAATACCAAACCAAAAGCTAGAATAAGGCAAAGAGAGAAAATGACTCCCATCCAACGTTTACCTAACCCATATTCCATATAATAAGCAGGGCCACCACGAAAGTTGCCATCTTCATCGACCGTTTTATATGCTTGGGCAAGGGTACTTTCTGCAAAACTTGTCGCCATACCTATTAAAGCAATAAGCCACATCCAAAAAATTGCACCGGCACCGCCTAAATAAAGTGCAACGGCAACACCTGCCATATTACCCGTACCTACTCGCGCAGCTAAAGAAGTACAAAATGCTTGGAATGAAGAAATGCCATCGCCAGAACCTTGGCGGCTCTGAAACATCACTTTGATCATATGTGGGAATTGAGTGAATTGAATAAAACCGAGTCGAAGAGTGAAAAATAGCCCCGCAGCTATTAAAAGGTAAACCAGAATGTGACCCCAAAGGAGACCACTTATACTATTTATAATGTCTGTCATTTTTCTTGCCTTGTGAGCGAGTGGAAAATCTGCGGCGCAAGTTACCATAACAAGCGAGGAGAGTTTAGTTATTCTGCTAAAAAACATCAGTTATCCACAGGTGTTTGTGGGTAACCTGTTTGCGCTTGGTGGGTATCTGATTAATTTGAAAATATTCAAAAAAACCTTCAAAAAGTGCTTGCGTTAAAAATCCATCTCCCTATAATGCGCATCCACTGACACGGCGGGCAGCAATGAAAAGCGCTGAACAAACTGACAGAGAGTTAAGTAAAACTTCGGTTTAAAACGGTCTAAAAAGAAAGTTTAAAATTAAGTATTGACTCAAAAAATTAAGGATGTATTATACGCATCCCTCGAGACGCGAAAGCAACTCGAAACGTTCTTTAACAATATAAAGCAATCATCTGTGTGGGCACTCGTGCAGATTGAGTTCTAACAGCAGATTCTAGTTCGCTAGATGATGCAAACAAATTTAGA